>Ga0307515_10000103_pt1 | contig 198308 bp, 172 predicted proteins | sample 17_EM_MG_FD_194513 | JGI IMG/M metagenome (GOLD analysis project Ga0307515, IMG submission 194513) | Populus trichocarpa ectomycorrhiza microbial communities from riparian zone in the Pacific Northwest, United States - 17_EM | ecosystem: Host-associated > Plants > Roots > Unclassified... | reverse complement strand
ACAGCCCCAATCAAGGCGCAAAGCACAGCCATAGCCCGGGCTATGGCGAGCATTTGCAACGCAGAGTGGGGTTGTTTGCGAGGGATGAGCGGCCATGTCCGATTGCCGCTCAGCCTCTCAGCCCGGCTGCGGCACCGGCTCCGCTTCGCCGTCGTCCACCTCTTCGCCGAGGAAGCCACCGCTCTGGTGCGCCCACAGCCGGGCGTAGATGCCGCCGGCGGCCAGCAGGCTCTGGTGGTCGCCGGTCTCGACGACGCGGCCGTGGTCCATCACCACCAGCCGGTCCATCGCCGCAATGGTCGACAGCCGGTGCGCGATGGCGACCACGGTCTTGCCTTCCATCAGCTTGTACAGGCTGGTCTGGATCGCCGCCTCGACCTCGCTGTCGAGCGCGCTGGTGGCTTCGTCGAGCAGCAGGATCGGCGCGTCCTTCAGCATCACGCGGGCGATGGCCACGCGCTGGCGCTGGCCGCCCGACAGCTTGACGCCGCGTTCGCCGACATGCGCGTCGTAGCCCTTGCGGCCCTTCGGGTCGCTTAAGGCCAGGATGAAGTCGTGCGCCTCGGCCCGCTCGGCCGCGCGCAGCATCTCGGCGTCGCCGGCATCGGGGCGGCCGTAGAGGATGTTGTCGCGCACCGAGCGGTGCAGCAGCGAGGTGTCCTGCGTCACCATGCCGACCGCGCGGCGCAGGCTTTCCTGCGTCACGCCGGCGATGTCCTGGCCGTCGATCAGGATACGGCCGCCGTTCAGGTCGTACAGGCGCAGCAGCAGGTTCACGACCGTGCTCTTGCCGGCGCCGGAGCGGCCGACGAGGCCGATCTTCTCGCCCGGCCGGATGTCCAGCGACAACTCGTCGACCACCGTCTTCGTGCCGTTGTATGAAAAGCGCACGTGGTCGAAGCGCACCTCGCCGCGCGACACCTCGAGCGGCTTCGCATCGGGCCGGTCGACCACGCTGCGCGAGCGCGACAGCGTCGTGATGCCGTCCTGCACGGTGCCGATGTGCTCGAACAGCGACGACATCTCCCACATCACCCAGTGCGACATGCCGTTCAGGCGCAGCGCCATCGCGGTGGCCGCCGCGACCGCGCCGACGCCGACCGCGCCCTGCGTCCACAGCCATAGCGCGGCGCCGGTGGTGGCCGCGATCAGCGCCACGCTCAAGGCCTGGTTGACGAACTCGAAGCCGGTGACCAGCCGCATCTGGCCATAGGCTGTGACCATGAACTCCTGCATCGCGCTGCGCGCGAAGTGCGCTTCGCGGTGGGCGTGCGAGAACAGCTTGACGGTGGCGATGTTGGTGTAGGCGTCGGTGACGCGGCCCGTCATCAGCGAGCGTGCGTCGGCCTGCGCCTGCGCCACCTTGCCCAGGCGCGGCACGAAGTAGCTCAGCGCCACGAGGTACAGCAGCAGCCAGCCCATGAACGGCAGCACCAGCCAGGCGTCCATGTTGCCGACCACGGCCACCAGCGTGACGAAGTAGATGACGACGTAGACCAGGATGTCGGCGAAGATCAGCCAGGTGTCGCGCACCGCCAGCGCCGTCTGCATCACCTTGGTGGCGATGCGGCCGGCGAATTCGTCCTGGTAGAAGTTCATGCTCTGTTCGAGCATCAGCCGGTGGAAGTTCCAGCGCAGCCGCATCGGGAAGTTGCCGAACACGGCCTGGTACTTGATCAGCGCCTGGCCGCCGGCCAGCGCGATGCTGGCGACCAGCAGCACGCACAGCAGCAGCAGCGTCTGGCCGTGGCGCTGCCACAGCGCAGCCGGCGCCACCTGGGCCAGCACGTCGACGACGTGCGCGAGCATCGCGAACAGCAGCGCCTCGAAGGCGCCGATGGCCGCCGTCAGCAGCGTCAGCAGCAGCAGAAAGGGCCGCAGCCCGCGCGTGTTTTCCCACAGGAACGCGAAGAAGCGTTTCGGCGGCGGCGGCGGCAGCGCATCCGGGTACGGCTGCACCAGGTTTTCGAATCGGCGGAACAAGCACGCTCTCCCTGCGGGCCGCCGGGTCGGCAGCCGCTTTGCCGCGCGACCGGATCAGCCGCGGGGGAGCGGATTATGAGGGCTGGACCGTGCTGATGCGGAAGGTCGCCACCAGCGCGGCCAGGTTGCCGGCCTGCTGCTTCAGGCTCTCGGCGGCCGCAGCGCTCTGCTCCACCAGCGCCGCGTTCTGCTGCGTCATCTGGTCGAGCTGGCCGACCGATGCGTTGACCAGGCCGATGCCGGAGCTCTGTTCGCCGGCGGCGTGGCTGATCTCGCCGACGATGTCGGTCACGCGCTGCACGCTGGCGACGATCTCGCCCATCGTGCTGCCGGCGTTCTGCACCAGGCGCGCGCCCGATTCGACGCGCTCGACCGAAGCGCCGATCAGCGACTTGATCTCGCGCGCGGCGTCGGCCGAGCGCTGCGCCAGGCTGCGCACCTCCGCCGCCACCACCGCGAATCCGCGGCCCTGCTCGCCGGCGCGTGCCGCTTCGACCGCGGCGTTCAGCGCCAGGATGTTGGTCTGGAACGCGATGCCGTCGATGACGCCGATGATGTCGCCGATCTTCTTCGAGCTGGCGTTGATCTCGTCCATCGTCGCGACCACCTGCGACACCACGGTACCGCCGCGGCGCGCCACGTCGGTGGCGTTGGCGGCCAGCGTGTTCGCCTGCCGCGCCGCGTCGGCGCTGCCGTTGACGGTGCCGGTCAGCTGGGCGATCGAACTCGCCGCCTGCTGCAGGCTGCTGGCGGTGTGCTCGGTGCGCTGGCTCAGGTCCTGGTTGCCGCTGGCGACCTCGCTGCTAGCGGTCTGGATCGCGTCGGCCGAATCGCGCACCTGGCCGACCAGCACGCGCAGCGCCTCCTGCATGCGCTGCAGCGAGCGCAGCAGGTGAGCGGCTTCGTCGCGGCCTTCGATCTGCAGCGTCTCGGCAAGGTCGCCCTCGGCGATGCGGCCGGCCACGCGCACGGCTTGTTCGATCGGCGTGCTCACCGAGTTCAGCGTCAGCCACAGCAGCGGCACCACGACGGCCAGTGTCACGCCGACCAGCACCAGGCGCAGCATCGAGACGAAGTTCGACGTCGCGGCCATCGCGTCGCGGATGCCGGCCTGGCCGTCCTGCTGGGCTTTCAGGATCGCGTCGCTCGAAGCCAGCAACGCGTTCGCCTTGTCCTCGGCCTGCTGCGCGTAGGCCAGCGCCACCGGGCCGTCGATCTTCGCGGCCTGCAACTGCTCGGCGATCGGGCCGATCGCGCCGGCGTAGTCAGCGAGCTGCTTGTGCAAGGCCTCGACCAGCGCCGCCAGGTGCTCGCGATCGACTTCGACGAGGGCGTCGCCGGCCGCGCCGGCGCTCTTCAGCTCGGCCTTCCAGAGCCCGGCCAGGCGTTCGACCTCGATCGTGTTCGAAGCGCCGATGGCGATCATGTTCGCTTCGAGCTGGCGCAGATGCGACAGCGATTCGCGCAGCCGCGCGACCTTGGCCGACGCCGCCTGGGCCTGGTCGAACAGCATCGCCACTTTGGCGGTGCCGACCTGGTTGGCGATCACGCCCCAGGCACCCAGGGCCACCAACGCCAGCGTGACAAGGCCGATCGCCAGATGGAAACGGGTACGGATGGTGATGTTGCGTAGCAGTTTCATGGTTGGGTGGGCTTGCATGCGAGACATTCTGTTGCGTCGCACCAATCGGCAATCGACTGAACTGCGGCGCGAAAGCGGCAGAATGCACCGTCATGAGCAGCGATTTCATCGATTCCCAACGTTGGAAGCACGATGGCGTTCGTGTGGTGCCGGGCGACCAGCTCGATGCGAACACCGCACAAACACCGGGCATGGACCGCAAGGCGGCGATCAACTTCGCCCGCGTCGGCGCGCAGAAGCTGTGGGCCGGCACCGTGCACATCCACCCCGACGCCAAGACCGGCGCCCACCACCACGGCTCGCTGGAAAGCGTGATCTACGTCGTCAAGGGCCGGGCCCGCATGCGCTGGGGCGAACGGCTCGAGTTCACCGCTGAAGCCGGGCCGGGCGACTTCATCTACGTACCGCCTTTCGTGCCGCACCAGGAGATCAACGCCAGCGCCACCGAAACCCTCGAATGCGTGCTCGTGCGCAGCGACGGCGAGGCGGTGGCGGTGAACCTGGACATCGAACCGGCCGAAGCGCCGCAGAACGTGCCCTGGATCGACCCCATCCACCGCGCGTGACGGAGTTGGCACCGGCGGCCGTTCAGAACCGCCGGAACCCGCCGAAGACAAGGATGTCCATCCGGGGGTTCTGCCATGAAGAAGACTCTTTGCGCCGCCGCTCTGCTGTGGCTGTTCGCGGCCAGCGCCGCGCAACCCGAGTCGACCGAACCCGCGCTGCGCGCTGCGGTTGAGCAGGCCGTCTGGCCCGGCGACATCGTCCGCGCCGCCGACCAATACCTGCGCGCCTTCCCCGAAGGCAGCGACGCGGCCGAAGTGCAGGCCTTGCGCCAGCGCGCCGGCGATGCCTGGCGCCTGGTCAGCCGCAACGACGTGCGCCTGTACCGCAGCGCCTTCACGCCGCGCGAAGGCGGCGAGTCGCCGCAGGACATGCGGCTGGCCGCCCTGGGCGACCGCGACGCCGCCGTGCGCCTGGCGCATGCCAGCCGCCGCATCGACGACGCACAGGGCACGCAGCGCTTCGTCGGCTGGCTGCAGCTGGCGTCGATGCTCGGCGACGAACGCGCCAGCTACGAGCTTGCGCTGCACTTCCGGCGCACCGATCAGCCCATCCTGGCGGCGCGATACGAAGCCGTTGCACTCGCGCTCGGCTACCAGCCGGCACCCGGCCTGGACCACGCCCGAAAGTAGAGAGCCCTGCCGATTTGCCTGCGAAAGCGGTCGCTATGATCGCCCGAGGAGACAAGATCACGGCATGTTCGACTACATCATCGTCGGCGGAGGTTCCGCCGGCTGCGTGCTGGCCGCGCGCCTCAGCGAAGACCCCGCCACCCGCGTCTGCCTGATCGAAGCCGGTCCGCCGGACAAGAGCGTGCTGATCCACTGCCCGGCCGGGCTGGCGCTGCTGGCGCAGACCGGCCAGGCCAACTGGGCCTTCCAGACCGTGCCGCAGCCGGGCCTGAACGGCCGCCGCGGCTACCAGCCGCGCGGCAAGGTGCTCGGCGGTTCGAGCTCGGTCAACGCGATGATCTACCTGCGCGGCCAGCGCGAGGACTATGACGGCTGGGCCGCAGCCGGCAACCCCGGCTGGGGCTGGTCCGACGTGCTGCCGTACTTCAAGAAGGCCGAGCACAACGAGCGCGGCGCCGACGCCTGGCACGCCACCGGCGGGCCGCTGAACGTGATGGACCTGCGCTCGCCGAACCGCTTCGGCCCGGTCTTCGTGCAGGCGGCGATGCAGGCCGGCTACGCCGCCAACCCCGACTTCAACGGCGAAAGCCAGGAAGGCGTCGGGATGTACCAGGTGACGCACAAGGGCGGCGAACGCTTCAGCGCCGCCAAGGCCTACCTGACGCCGAACCTCGGACGCAAGAACCTGCAGGTGCTGACCGGCGCGCAGGTCACGCGCGTGCTCCTCGAAGGGCGGCGTGCGGTAGGGGTGGAACTGCGCGAAGGCGCTGCCACGCGCTCGCTACGGGCCACGCGCGAGGTGCTGCTGTGCGCCGGCGCGCTGCAGTCGCCGCAGTTGCTGATGCTGTCGGGCGTCGGCCCCGGCGCGCAGCTGCAGCGGCACGGCATCCCGGTCGCGCACGACCTGCCCGGCGTCGGCCAGCAACTGCACGACCATGTCGACGTCGTTCAGGTCGTCGACGCGCCGCACCTGAAGGATCTGTTCGGCCTGTCGCCGAGCGGCGCCTGGCGCGCGCTGCAAGGCATCTTCGAATGGCGGCGCCAGCGCAGCGGCATGCTGACGACGAACTTCGCCGAGGCCGGCGGCTTCATCCGCAGCCAGCCCGGCGAGGCGCGGCCGGATCTGCAACTGCACTTCGTCATCGGCAAGCTCATCGACCATGGCCGCAAGACGGTGTTCGGCCACGGCTATTCGTGCCACGTGTGCCTGCTGCAACCGAAGAGCCGTGGCAGCGTCACGCTGGCCAGCGCCGACCCGGCGGCGGCACCGCTCATCGACCCGGCCTTCTTCGCCGAGCGCGACGACCTGCAGCGGCTGCTGCGTGGCTTCAAGCTGATGCGCGGCATCCTGCAGCAGCCGGCCCTGGCCGGCTACCGCGGGCGCGAACTCGCGGCCTCGGCGGAAGCGACCAGCGACGCGCAGATCGAGGCCTTCATCCGCAGCCGCGCCGACACGATCTACCACCCGGTCGGCAGCTGTCGCATGGGGCCGGGCGAGCCGGGCGATGTGGTCGATGCCGAACTGCGCGTGCATGGCGTCGAGCATCTGCGTGTCGTCGACGCGGCCATCATGCCCACCATCGTTTCCGGAAATACCAATGCGCCTACGATCATGATCGCCGAGAAAGCGGCGGACATGATTCGGAAGGCAGCCCATTGAAACTCTCGGTCCTGGACCAATCGATCGCCTGCTCGGGCCGCGACGAAGGCCACGCGCTGCGCGATACCTTGGCGCTGGCTGAAGACTGCGAAGCGCTCGGCTACCACCGCTTCTGGGTCAGCGAACACCACAGCCTGCCGACCATCGTCGGCACCGCGCCGGAGATCCTGATGGGGGCCATCGCCGCGCGCACGCGGCGCATCCGCATCGGCAGTGCCGGCGTGATGCTGCCGCACTACGCGGCGCTGAAGGTGGCCGAGCAATTCCGCGTGCTCGACGCGCTGGCGCCGGGGCGCATCGACCTCGGCGTCGGCCGCGCACCCGGCAGCGACATGCGCACCGCGATGGCGCTGAACCCGAACGCGCAGCATGCGGCCGATCAGTTTCCGCAGCAGGTGGTGGACCTGCAAGCGTGGACGCGCGGCCAGCGCCACCAAGGCATCTACGCCCACCCGCGGCCCGCGGCCGGGCCGGAGCAGGCGCCGCAGGTCTGGGTGCTGGGCAGTTCGAACTATGGCGCGCAGCTCGCGGCGCACCTCGGCCTGCCGTATGCCTTCGCCTACTTTTTCATGGACGGCCAGGGCGTCGAGCAGGCGCTGGATCTGTACCGCTCGCACTACAAGCCGAGCGAGCGCCATCCGCAGCCGCAAGCCACGATCTGCGTCTGGGCGCTGGCTGCCGACAGCGACGCCGAGGCCACGCACCATGCGCTGAGCCGCGAACGCTGGCGCCTGGACAGGCAACGCGGCGTGCTCGGTTCGCTGCTGAGCCCGGCGCAGATCACCGAGCAGGGTTTCATGGCCGAAGAGATGCCGGCTGTCGAAGCCAGCCGGGCGCGCGCCTTCGTCGGCAGCGCCGCCACCGTGGGCGCCAAGCTGCGCGACCTGGCCGCGAAACTGGAACTGGACGAACTCGTCGTCAACACCTGGGCGCACGACCCCGCCGTGCGCCGGCATTCGTACACGCTGCTGGCCCAGGAATTCGGGCTGGCATAAGGACGAACCCCTCCAGGCTTTGAGGCTGGAGGGGCGGGCTGCCTAAGCTGCCGGTGGGGCTCCGGAGGAATGAGGTCCGGGGCTCCTGATGCGCAGGGACTGCGCCATCGGGTGTTGCCTGCATGCAGGCCTCTCAAAACTAGGCGACGAACCGCGACAAGGCAAGGAAAGAATTCAGCTCGAAGCTTGCAGCCGCGCTACCAATGCTTCGACACGCTTCTCGACCGCCGCGTCCATGCGGATCGTCCGCCCCCATTCACGCGCGGTTTCGCCGGGCCACTTGTTCGTCGCGTCCAGCCCCATCTTGCCGCCCAGGCCGCTGACCGGCGACGCGAAGTCGAGGTAGTCGATCGGCGTCTCGCCGACCAGCGTGGTGTCGCGCAGCGGGTCCATGCGTGTCGTGATGGCCCAGATCACTTCGCGCCAGTCGCGGATGTCGACATCGTCGTCCGTCACGACGATGAACTTCGTGTACATGAATTGCCGCAGGAAGCTCCACAGGCCGAACATCACGCGCTTGGCATGGCCGGGGTAGGCCTTCTTGATCGAGATGATCGCCATGCGGTAGCTGCAGCCTTCGGGCGGCAGGTAGAAGTCGACGATCTCCGGAAACTGCTTCTGCAGGATCGGCACGAAGACCTCGTTCAGCGCCACGCCCAGCACGGCCGGCTCGTCGGGCGGCTTGCCGGTGTAGGTGGAGTGGTAGATGGGGTCGCGGCGGTGCGTCAGGCGGTCGATGCGGAACACCGGGAACCAGTCCTGCTCGTTGTAGTAGCCGGTGTGGTCGCCGAACGGGCCTTCCAGCGCGTGCAGGTAGCCGCCCTGCTCCTTCAGCTTGACGCCGCGTTCGGACTCGCCGACGAAGCCCGGCTCGGCCGGCGGGATGTGCCCTTCGAGCACGATCTCGGCGCTGGCCGGCACCTGCAGGCGCAAGCCTTCGCCGACGCCGGATTCCACCACCTCGGTACGGCTGCCGCGCAGCAGGCCGGCGAACTGGTACTCCGACAGCGTGTCCGGCACGGGCGTCACGGCACCGAGGATGGTTGCCGGATCGGCGCCCAGCGCCACCGCGATCGGGAACGGCTGCCCCGGGTTGGCGAGCGCAAACTCACGGAAATCGAGCGCGCCGCCGCGGTGGGCCAGCCAGCGCATGATGACCTGGCGCCGGCCGACCACCTGCTGGCGGTAGATGCCCAGGTTCTGCCGCAGCCGCGGTGCCGCCACGCCTTGCGGCCCGCGCGTGATGACCAGGCCCCAGGTGATCAGCGGGCCGGCGTCGCCCGGCCAGCAGGTCTGCACCGGCAGGCTCGCCAGGTCGATCTCGTCGCCTTCGACCACCACGTCCTGGCATGCGGCCTGACGCTGCAGTGCCGGTTTCATGTCCCACAGCGCCTTGGCCATATGTAACAGCCGGCCGGCGTCTTTCAAACCCTTGGGCGGCTCGGGTTCTTTCAGGCTGGCGAGCAGCCGGCCGACATCGCGCAGCTCCGCCGGCGACGCCGCGCCCATGCCCAGGGCCACTCGTTTAGGGGTGCCGAACAGGTTGATGAGGCAGGGAATTTTGTAACCGGCAGGCGCCGTGAAGAGCACCGCCGGGCCGCTGGCACGCAGCAGTTTGTCGCCGATTGCCGTCATTTCGAGGGCCGGAGACACCGGATCGGACACTCTCTTGAGTTCATCGAGCCGCTCGAGCTGGCCGATGAAGTCCCGCAGATCGTTGTATTTCATACCAAAAAGGAATTAGAGGTTAATTCCATATTCTTGACCCGGTATGAGCCGGTTCCTAGAATCCTCTCAAACCTGCAAATTCAGGGTTTACCCGTGTCTTCTGTGTTGGGATCCAGAAGACCGGACGCCGACAGTCCCGCCACGGCAGGGCCCGCATCTGGGCAGGCCCGGTGTGCGGTCGATTATCGCGGCCACACCGCAGGGCGCTGCCATCGGCAGCCTCGGGTGCCGGCGGTGTTTGAAGAGGGATGCGATGAAAGCGATAGCTCTGCTGCGCGATGTGCAGCTGGCGGCCACTCGATCGCTCGCGGTTTTCATCCGTGACGTAGGTCACGGATTGCTCGAGATCGGTCACAACACGCTCGCCGTGCTGGGCCTGGCCGTGGTGGCCGCATTGGTGTTCGCCGCCGGCAAGGCTGAACTGCGCGAGCAGGCGGAGGTGCTGGCCTTCGAATGGCTGCAGACGCGCCACGAAGAGCGAGCACTCGCTTCTGGCGATGTGCTGCAGGCCGTGGCCGAGCCCGACGCCAGTACCCGCGCCACCGCCACCGACCCGCGCGAACTGACGCGCCAGCAGGCGGCCGTGGCGAAGTGGATTGCGCGCCGCTACAAGGTGGCGCAGGAGCCGATCGCGGCCCTGGTGCAGGAAGCCTGGGCCATCGGGCAGCGCGCCGGGCTGGACCCGACGCTGATCCTGGCCATCATGGCCGTGGAGTCGAGCTTCAACCCGTTTGCGCAAAGCCCGGTCGGCGCGCAAGGCCTGATGCAGGTCATGACGCGCGTGCACGACGACAAGTACGAAGCCTTCGGCGGCACGCACGCCGCCTTCGACCCGATCAGCAATCTGCGCGTCGGCGTGCAGGTGCTGAAGGAATGCATCGCCCGCGCCGGCAACCTGCAAGAAGGGCTGAAGCACTACGTCGGCGCCGCGCTGATCGAAGGCGACGGCGGCTATGTCGGCCGCGTGCTGTCCGAGCAGGGTTACCTGCGCCGCGTTGCCGACGGCAAGGGCGTACCGTTCAACGCGCCGAACCTGGTGCCGCCGGCGGCGCCGCACGAAGCCGCGCCGGCCGCACCCGCCGCCGAAGCGCGGCCCGATCAGGTGGCTCTGCTGCGCTGAGCGGCACCGTCCGCTACACTGAAAGCCTGCGTTACTGGCGATAAGGGCCCCGCCCCGTGCGGCCGGCCCCGAGGTGGACGACCACCGGGAAGCGCAGTCCGGCGGCCTGGCTGCCGGTATCCGCCGTGCGCCTGGGCAGCCCTCGACCACGCCAATCCTTTGGCGTGGCTCTCGACGGCCCTTCAACCCTGAAGAGGACTGCCATGTTCGACCGTTCCCAATCCACCATCGCCAACATCGACCCCGAGATCTGGGCCACGATCCAGGCCGAGAACCGCCGCCAGGAAGAGCACATCGAGCTCATCGCGTCGGAGAACTACACCAGCCCGGCGGTGATGGCCGCGCAGGGCTCGCAGCTCACGAACAAGTACGCCGAAGGCTACCCGGGCAAGCGCTACTACGGCGGCTGCGAGTTCGTCGACGTGGTCGAGCAGCTGGCCATCGACCGGCTGAAGGCCTTGTTCGGCGCCAACTTCGCCAACGTGCAGCCGAACTCCGGCTCGCAGGCCAACCAGGCCGTGTTCTTCGGGCTGCTGCAGCCCGGCGACACCATCATGGGCATGAGCCTGGCCGAAGGCGGCCACCTGACCCACGGCATGCCGCTGAACATGAGCGGCAAGTGGTTCAAGGTGGTGAGCTACGGGCTGGACGCGAACGAGGCCATCGACTACGACGCGATGGAGCGGCTGGCGCACGAGACCAAGCCCAAGCTGATCATCGCCGGCGCTTCGGCCTACAGCCTGCGCATCGACTTCGAGCGCTTCGCGAAGGTGGCAAAGGCCATCGGCGCGTACTTCATGGTCGACATGGCGCACTACGCCGGGCTCATCGCCGCGGGCGTCTACCCGAACCCGGTGCCGCATGCCGACGTGGTGACCAGCACCACGCACAAGAGCCTGCGCGGCCCGCGCGGCGGCATCATCCTGATGAACGACGAAGCGATCGCAAAGAAGATCAACAGCGCGATCTTCCCCGGCATCCAGGGCGGGCCGCTGATGCACGTCATCGCCGGCAAGGCGGTGGCCTTCAAGGAAGCGCTGGCGCCGGAGTTCAAGGCCTACCAGCAGCAGGTGTTGGCAAACGCCCGCGTGCTGGCCGAGACGCTGATCGCGCGCGGCCTGCGCATCGTCAGCGGCGGCACCGAAAGCCACGTCATGCTGGTCGACCTGCGGCCGAAGGGGCTGACCGGCAAGGAAGCCGAGAGCATCCTCGGCGAAGCCCACATGACCTGCAACAAGAACGGCATCCCGAACGACCCGCAGAAGCCGATGGTGACCAGCGGCATCCGCCTCGGCACGCCGGCGATGACGACGCGCGGTTTCCAGGAAGACCAGGCGCGGCAGACGGCGAACCTCATCGCCGACGTGCTGGACAACCCGCACGACGCGGCGAACATCGCTGCAGTGCGCGCCAAGGTCGCGGCGCTGACGCGCGACTTCCCCGTCTACCGCTAACGGGCAACGGATGCGCTGCCCGTACTGCAGCCACGACGAGACCCAGGTCGTCGAGACGCGCGAGTCCGACGAAGGCGGCGTCATCCGGCGCCGCCGCCGCTGCCTGCACTGCGAGAAGCGCTTCACCACCTACGAGCGCATCGAGATCGCGATGCCGGCGGTGGTGAAGAAGGACGGCGCGCGCGTCGAGTTCGACCCCGCCAAGCTGCGTGCGTCGATGCTGCTGGCGCTGCGCAAGCGGCCGGTCAGCGTCGAGCAGGTCGACGCGGCGATCGAGCGCATCCAGGACAAGCTGCTCGCCAGCGGCGCGCGCGAGCTGCCGAGCGCACGCGTGGGCGAGTTGGTGATGCGCGAACTCAAGCGCATGGACAAGGTCGGCTACGTGCGCTTCGCGTCGGTCTACCGCAGCTTCGAAGACGTCGACGAGTTCAGGCAGCTGATCCGCGACATCTGAACGGGGGTTCCCCCATCCGGGGGACACCGTCAGGGGCCCCCGCCGAACCCGCCGGCAGGGGACGCGCGAAACGCCCCGGTTTCCTACAGTGAGCGCCATGCACTCAGCGAAGGAAACGACCATGAACAGCGCCCCGATCCGCCGCCAGCGCGGCCTGACCCTGATCGAAACCAGCATCGTGCTGGCCGTCGCCGCAATCGTCGTCGGCGCAGTCGCGCCGAGCTTTCAGCAAGCGCGCGAGCGCCGCCATCTGGAAGGCGTGGCGGCGCAGATGGAAACCGACTTTGCGCACACCCGCAGCCTGGCGGTGGCGCGCAACCAGACGCTGCGGGTCAACTTCGCCAGCGCGAGCTGCTATGTCGTGCACACCGGCGGGGCCACCGATTGCCGCTGCAGTGCCGACGGCAGCGCCAGCTGCAGCAGCGGTGCGGAGGTACTGCGCGTCGTGCAGCTCGACGCCGGCGTGCCGGTGACGATGCAATCCAACAGCCGGTCGATCGCCTTCGACGCCATCAAGGGCACCGTCACGCCGACGGCCACCGTGCAGGTGCTGGCGCGCAGCGGCGCCAGCATCCGCAACATCGTCAACATCATGGGCCGCGTACGCAACTGCTCGCCGGCGCCGGGGTTGCCGGGCTACGCGCGCTGCTGAACCCCCTGCTTGCGGGGTCGCCGACGAACGGCGCCGGCGCAGCGACGAACGGCAAGCGGGGCCGGGTGGGCTTCGGATAATTGCGAAATCATGCACAGCGTCCAGCCAAACACGCCTTCGGCCCCGCAACGGCAGCGCGGCTTTACGCTGATCGAGCTGCTGATTGCGCTGGTGGTCGTCGGCATCCTGGTCGCTGTCGCGCTACCCAGCTTCATGGACTCGATCCGCAAGGGTCGGCGCTCGGAAGCCGTCGCGGCGCTGTCGGCGGTGCAGCAGGCGCAGGAGCGCTGGCGCAGCAGCAATGGCAGCTACGCCAACAACACGCAACTGACGCTGCCCGTGACCCCGGCCTCGGCCGGCGATCCAGTCGGCCTCGGGCTGCAGGCCGTGACGCCGTCGGGTTACTACGGCATCGTGATCTCCTCGGCCAGCAGCACCGGCTATACCGCCACCGCCACGGCGGTGGCCGGATCGCAGGCGTCGGACGGTGGCTGTCAGGTGCTGGCCGTGGAAATGAACGGCGGCAACATCCGCTACGGCTCGGGTGCTAGCACAGCAACCTTCCCCGATGCGAACCGCTGCTGGGTCAAGTGATGCGCCGGCAACGGGCTTTCACGCTCATCGAGTTGCTCGTCGTGGTGTCGCTGGTGGCCATCGTGCTGACGCTGGCCGCACCATCGTTTTACGATTTCATCCTGTTGCAGCGACTGAAAGGCATCAACGCGCAATTGGTCACGGACCTGCAGAACGCTCGCAGTGAAGCGGTATCTCGCAGCGCTTACGCGCGCTTGGTGTTCAAGGCAGATTCTTCGATGACCTGCTACACCCTGTATGTGCTGAAGTACCGTGCGGATGCCGGCACGCGCTGCGACTGCTTGCTCGGGGCGGGAGCCGCTTGCACGAGCAGCAATGCCATCGAAGTGCGCACGGTACAGATTCCTGCCTCTACTTCGGTCCGGGTGGTGCCGACCGCAATCGATCCTGCGGTCGCTTTCGACAATGTCACCGGCGGCCTGCTGTCCAACCCCAGCGACGCCGGTGCTGCGCCGCTCGATGCCTTTGTTATCGACACGACGATCGATTCGTCCCGCACGCTGCGCACCACGCTCAACCGGGCCGGGCGGCCGACTGTCTGCGCCATGAGTAACAACCTGGGAGCTCCGGCATGTTGAACGCTCGGCGCGCGCCGGCGCAGCGACAACGGGGCCTGTCGATCGTCGAGATGATGGTTGGCGTTGCGATCGGTCTGATCGTCGTCGCTGCGGCAGCGCTGCTCGTCTCGGCCCAGCTCGGCGAAAACAGGCGTCTGCTGATCGAAACGCAAATCCAGCAGGATCTGCGCGCAACGGCCGACATCATGACCCGCGAACTGCGGCGGGCCGGCTATTCGAATCTGGCGCCCTCGAGCGTGTGGTACCGCGGTACGCCAGGGGTGGTGAAAAATCTGCTGACCGCCGTCAGCCCGACCGCGACGCCCCAGTCGGAAGTGACCTATCAGTACTTCCGCAACGGCTCCGAATCGTCGTTCGGGTTCAAGCTTGAGGATGGCGTCATCAAGACGCTGATCGGCGGCGAGTGGCAGCAGTTGACGGATGCCAACACGCTGAAGGTCACAGCGCTGACCATCACACCGAATACCGCCCCCGCCGCGCCGACCCGACTGCCTTGCCCGAAGCTGTGCGCCGACGGCACGCAGAACTGCTGGCCCACTATACAGGTGCGCGATCTCATCGTAGACATCACCGCGCAAGCAGCAAATGACGCTTCGGTGACTCGCAGCATCCGGTCGGCAGTGCGCTTGCGCAACGACTGGGTGCGGTTCAACGACGCCGCCCACGCCACACTGATCTGCCCAGCATGAAGCGCGTTCCGATTCAGCGTCGCCGGCAACGAGGTGTCGCCTCTCTTGTGGTGGTGATGGTGCTGTTCTTCATCGTGTCGTTGGTGGCTGCATACGCCAGCCGCAATCTGATCTTTGAACAGCGAACGTCGGCCAACCAATATCGCTCAACTCAAGCCATCGAGGCCGCCGAGGCGGGCGTCGAATGGGCCTTGGCGATGCTCAACCACGGCCGCATCACGGACGCTTGCGCCACCAGCACGGTGGACACCAATCCGAACTTTCGCCAGCGTTACCTGAACATCGATACCGACACCGGCAACATCACGGTAAGGAAGACCTCGACCAACACCGACCTGTTGCCGAGTTGCGTCTTCGATGGCACGAACCGGGCTTGCAGTTGCCCGACCGATGGATCGCCGGTCCTGTCGGCGCCCACCGGCAACGGCGTCTATCCGGCGTTTCGGGTTCGCTTCGTGACGCTCACAGGCTCGGCGATACAGCCTGGCTTGGTACGCATCGAGGCGATTGCCTGCACGCGCTTGGCGGACGATTGCCTGAACTTCCTGAACACGGTGGGCGCCGCCCCAGGGCTCGGCAACGAAGGTCGGGCCTATGCGTCCGTGTTGGTGGGCTTGACTGGCGGCGCCGTCAGCCCGCCCGCAGCCACGCTCACGGCGCTGGGCAATGTCACCCTCGCCGGCGGTGCCATCTATGGCGACGTGCCGGTCCAGTACGGCGGCACCACCGTCAGCATCGATCCATCGCTGACCCTGAGCCGCGCCGCCGGCACGCCGGGCAGCGCTGTCCCCGTACAGAGTTCGGCGCTGCATGATCTCGGCACCAGCCGAACCTTCGCCGCGGTCTTCAACATGTGGAGCGATACCTACCGTGCGCAGCCTGGCGCGGTGGTGCTGAATTGCAGTGTTGTCACCTGCAATGCGAGCGCCGTTCGCGACGCAGTTCGCTTCAATCCGGGGCGGCCACTGTGGGTGAACGGCGACTTAAGTATCGACAGCGCTGGCGATATCGGCTCGGCCGCGACGCCTGTACTGATCGTCGTGACTGGGCAACTGAACACTTCGGTCACCACGGCAACGATCCACGGCCTCGTCTATGTGCAGACGGCCAGTTGGCTGGATACCGGCACGGCGCGGGTCCAGGGCGCCGTGGTCGTGGAAGGCGACGTCGCGACCGGCTCGCCGGTACTCGCCTACGACACGGCCGTGCTGAATGTGCTGCACCTCACGAATGGATCGTTTGTCCGCGTCCCCGGCAGCTGGAGGGATTTCCCGTGACGGCGCCGGTGTTGCTGCCGCCCCGTCAACGCGGCGTATCGCTGATCGAAGCGCTGGTCGCGCTGGTGGTGATGGCGTTCGGCATCCTGGGTGTGGCGGGTTTGCAGGCGAGTCTCAGAGGCAGCGCGGACATCTCCAAGCAGCGCTCGGAAGGCGTGCGCATCGCCCAGGAAGCGATCGAAAGGTGGCGCGCCTATTCGGTGCTGCCGGTGACGGCTGGCCAGGCAGCCTACGAAGACATCGTCGCCGACACAAGCGCCGAAACGGTTTCCGGTTACACGACCAACACGACCTACACCGTCTTCCGATCCGTAGTGGACGCCCGCGCCACCGACAGCGCCGAGCCGCGCATGCGCACGCTGGTGGTCGACGTCAGTTGGGCCGACCGCGCCGGCCAGACCCAGCATGTCGTGCTCGACACCAGCATCGCCGGCGTATCGCCCGAGCTCGCCGGCTCGCTGGGCATACCCGGCGAAGGTGCACCGACCCAGCTGCCCGGTGGCCGCAATCCTTCGATTCCTCCCGGGGCGGTGAATAACGAAAGTTCGGGCACCAGCATCTTCACGCCACCGAATGGATCGGGCACCACTTGGACTTTCAACAACACGACCGGTGTGATCACGCGGATCTGCAATCCCGGTTGCGTCGACGTCACGGCCTTTCTGCTCAGCGGATACATCCGATTTTCGTTGGGCTCCACGGCGCCGACCGGCGCCAATGCCGAAACGCCCGTCGATGCCATTCCGAGCGGCGCCGACGTCGTTATCTCGATTGCGCTCACGGTCCCGAGCGCAATGACCCTGACCTGCTACAAGCAGGACTTCACGACATACGTGGCCTACTACTGCGCGGTGCCCGTCACGACAACGGTACCTATACGCTGGTCGGGCCAGTCGCGGGTCAGCGGGCTGACGATTTCGAGCGCACTGGCCGACTTCGCGACGGACTCCTACAAGGTCTGCCGCTACACGCCCGGCCGAAACGAGGACGTGAACGCAGATGGCGTTGCGGACGGCGACAAGCCGCTTAATGGCAACATCGACCATCCGTTGACCTACACCAACGTCACCGGCCCGCTGGTGAACCAGAACTTCCTGGTCATCCGCGCCGGCGATGGCATTGCGGCCCCCTTCGACTGCCCCGGCGATGACACCAGCACGCCACTGTTCAACGGCAACACCTGGCGTCATCAGCCGACCAGCTGACCCCGTAGGCCCTCACGGGCTGGGCGAAATCCACTATGTTGGGTGACGCCCACCGGCCGAAAAGGCCGGCGCCGACTCGCAGTAGCAGCTACGGTTGGCCGCCAGCACCAGCATAGGGATCGACGGCGACCATCAGACCAGCTAGAAAAACTGTCGGGCCGGTTTACATGCCTGTTGCCCGCGAATGAGGGGGATGCGCATAACCGATTGATCTGTATGATTCTTTTCAGTTGGCGCGGAGTTTGCTCTCCAGATTTCCAATACCGTTCACGCCGAATCAGGAGTTCTCGAGATGACCCCCACTCCCCGTCTGACCTGCGCCATGCTGGCGGCCGCCCTCACTTTGGCTGTTGGCAGTGCGTTGGCAACTCCCGTACCGCTGTCGGGCGAAGACCCGAATGCACCGTATGCCGTGACGCCGGGGTCTGCACCGGACCTGGCGCAAGCCAGTTTCCTGTCGAAACTGACAAGTTCGTCGGTTCTGACCGAAGACTTTCAAGACAAGGGCTTGGGAACGGGTGCACTGACCGGCTTGTTCGGCGGTTTGTCGAACTCTTCCCTCGCTGTAGTAGGTGGTCTGAGCACCGGCTCCGTCACGGACCAGCAAGTCGAAGGCGGCACGGTGACCGGACGCTTCAGCACGTCACCGGGTTGCACGGCGGATGCCGACGGTGCCGGATGCAACTGGTGGGTGGCCTCGGGCTCCTTCACCATCGCGTTCGGACGCCAGGTTTCAGCATTTGGGTTCTTCGGCACCGACATCGGCGACTTCGACGGCACCCTGTCGATCTCGCTGATCGATGACGGCGTCGTCCTTGAGACGCTGTCCGTCTTGGGTGGCAATGCCGCCGGTGTCGCGTCGACCGAGACCAGCACGTCGCTGCTGTTCTACGGATTCACGGACCAGACTCAAAGCTACGACACAATCCGCTTCAACATCACACAACGCGGCACCACCACCGACTGGCTGGGTTTCGACGACATGATCATTGGCGACTTGGCCACCACCAACGGCGTCCCCGAACCCACCACCCTCGCCCTCGTCGCGCTGAGCCTGGCCGGCCTCGCTGCCAGCCGGCGCAAGACGCAAGGCTGAAGACCCACTGCCCCAGCAAGCAAGGGCGGGCGCCGCAAGGCGCCCGCCCTTTGTCCTTGGCGGCCGGCCGCCAAGCCTCGCCGCCTACAATCCCGGCATGCCGATTTCCCCCGTCCCCGAGCTGGTGGCCGAGCTTGCCGCCGGCCGTATGGTGATCCTCGTCGACGAGGAAGACCGCGAAAACGAAGGCGACCTGGTGCTGGCCGCTGAACACGTCACGCCGGCGGCCATCAACTTCATGGCGCGCCATGCGCGCGGCCTGATCTGCCTGACGCTGACGCGCGAACGCTGCGAACGACTGCAGCTGCCGCCGATGGCCAGCCGCAACGGCACCAAGCACGGCACCGCGTTCACGGTGTCGATCGAAGCCGCCACCGGCGTCACCACCGGCATCTCGGCAGCCGACCGCGCGCGCACGGTGGCCGCAGCGGTGGCGCGCGAGGCCAGGCCGTCCGACCTGGTGCAGCCCGGCCACATCTTCCCGCTGCAGGCGCAGGACGGCGGCGTGCTGATGCGCGCCGGCCACACCGAAGCCGGCTGCGACCTCGCCGGCATGGCCGGGCTGACGCCGGCCGCCGTGATCTGCGAGATCATGAAGGACGACGGCACGATGGCGCGGCTGCCCGACCTGGAGGTCTTCGCGCGCGAACACGGCCTGAAGATCGGCACCATCGCCGACCTGATCGGCTACCGCAGCCGCAACGAAACGCTGATCCAGCGCGCCGGCGCACGCCGCCTGGTCACGCCGCAAGGCGAATTCGACTGCGTGGCCTTCCGCGACAAGAGCGGCGGCCTGCACCTGGCCTTGAGCCACGGCCACTGGTCGGCCACCGACGAGGTGCCGGTGCGCGTGCATGAACCTTTCACCGCCTTCGACATGCTGGATGCCGGCGGTTGCGGCCATTCGTGGCCGCTGCCGCGCGCGCTGGCCGCCTTGCGCGAACTGCCCTGCGGCGTGGCCGTGCTGCTGAACTGCGCCCACGACATCGACGCCCTGCTGCCGCAGCTGCTGCCGCACGACGAGCGCCCGGCCGCCGCGCCGCGCCCGCAGATGGATCTGCGCACCTATGGCGTCGGCGCGCAGATCCTGCGCGAACTCGGCGTCAAGCGCATGAAGCTGCTCGGCAGCCCGCGGCGCATGCCCAGCATGGCCGGCTACGGCCTCGAAGTCACCGGTTTCGTCGGTGCCCCCGCCTGAAGGCCTGAAGGAGTAACCCCCATGCAAGCTGCCGACAAAGGCACCGCGGGCGAATTGATCGGCGAAGGCCTGCGCATCGGCATCGTGCGCGCGCGCTTCAACGACGCCATCACCAGCAAGCTCGCCGAAGCCTGCTATTCCGAACTCGACCGCCTCGACGTCGAGCCCAGCGACATCAAGCACGTCACCGTGCCCGGTGCGCTGGAAGTGCCGATCGCGCTGAAGGCGATGGCCGACTCGGGCGACTACGACGCACTCATCGCGCTGGGCTGCATCATCCGCGGCGAGACCTACCACTTCGAGCTGGTGGCCAACGAAAGCGGCGCCGGCGTGAGCCGCGTCGCGCTGGACCACCAGGTGCCGGTGGCCAACGCCATCCTCACCGTCGAGAACGAAGCCCAGGCCTGGGCGCGTGCCGAAGACAAGGGCCGCGACGCCGCACGCGTTGCAGTCGAGATGGCCAACCTGCTGGAAGACCTGTCGTGACCGACGCCCCGACCAGTACCGCGAAGAAGCGCCCGCCGCCGAAGTCGGCGCGCCGGCGCTCGCGCGAGATCGCGCTGCAAGGCCTGTACGAATGGCTGCTGACCGGCGCCGAAGCCGCCGTCGTCGACGCCCACATGCACGAGCAGGACGGTTTCGACAAGATCGACCGCGCGCATTTCGACGCGCTGCTGCACGGCTGCATTGCCGAGGCCTCGGCGCTGGACGCCGTGCTCGTCAAGCACGTCGACCGCAAGACGACGCAGCTGTCGCCGGTGGAGCACGCGGTGCTGCTGATCGGCACCTACGAGCTGAAGCACTGCGTCGAGATCCCGTACCGCGTGGCCATCAATGAAGCGGTGGAGCTGGCCAAGAGTTTCGGCGGCACCGACGGCCACAAATACGTCAACGGCGTGCTCGACAAGGCCGCCGGCGACCTGCGGCCGGCCGAAGTGGCGGCACGGCGCGCAGCACGCGCGCCATGAAGCTGGCCGGGCGGCTGGCGCACATCGACCCGTTCTGGGTCATGGAGTGCGCCAAGACGGCCGAAGCCATCGCGCGCAGCCCGGCCTGCGACGTCAGCGCCGGCGGCGAGCCGATGATCTTTCTGAACATCGGCGAGCCCGACTTCACCGCGCCGGCGCCGGTGCAGCGTGCCGCCGAAGCCTGCCTGAAGAGCGGCCGCACGCAATACACCCACGCCACCGGCCTGCCGGCGCTGCGCGAACGCATCGCCGGCTGGTACCGCACGCGTTTCGGCGTCAACGTCGACCCGGCGCGCATCGTCGTCACCGCCGGTGCGTCGGCCGCGCTGCAGCTGATCTGCCTGGCGCTGTTCGAGCCCGGCGACGAAGTGCTGATGCCGGACCCCAGCTACCCGTGCAACCGCCACTTCGTCGCCGCCGCGGGTGCCACCGCCACGCTGCTGCCGGCGTCGCCGGCGGCACGCTTCCAGCTCGATGCCGCATCGGTGGCCGCGCACTGGACGCCGGCCACGCGCGGCGTGCTGCTGGCGTCGCCGAGCAACCCGACCGGCACGTCGATCGCCGCGTCCGAGATGGCCGCCATCGCCGAAGTCGTGCGCTCGCACGGCGGCGTGACCATCGTCGACGAGATCTACCTCGGCCTGAGCTACGAAGAAGCCTTCGGCCATACGGCGCTCGCGCTCCCGGATGGATTGGACGACGACATCGTCTCGATCAACAGCTTCTCGAAGTACTTCAGCATGACCGGCTGGCGCCTGGGCTGGATGGTGCTGCCGCCGGCGCTGGTGGCGCCGGTGGAGAAGCTGGCGCAGAACCTCTACATCTGCCCGTCGACGCTGGCGCAGCAAGCGGCGCTGGCCTGCTTCGACGACGAAGCCATCGCCGAGTACGAACGCCGGCGTGGTGAATTCCGGCGCCGCCGCGACTTCGTCGTGCCGGCGCTCGAACGCATCGGCCTGGCGGTGCCGGTCGTGCCCGACGGCGCCTTCTACGCCTGGGCCGACTGTTCGCGCTTCAGCGCCAGCAGCTGGGACTTCTGCTTCGACATGATGCGCAGCGCCCACGTCGCGCTGACGCCCGGCCGCGACTTCGGCCCGGCGGCGGCCGATCGCTACCTGCGCCTGTCCTTCGCCAACTCGATGGAACAGCTCGAAGGCGCGCTGGCGCGGCTGGAGCGCGAACTCGTCCGGGCGTGAAAGAGGTCATCACTTTTCGCCTGAAGCGGTGACAAGCCGTTAAACGCCGGGTCAATCCCACGCTTTTTGTCTGCTGCTCCCCCTCGCGTGCCCGTAAGCTGCGACGCTGTGGGATACAACCTCTTCCAGCGCCGCGACAAGGACGAAGAGCCTGAGTTCGCGGCCACGGTGCTGTCCGTGCCGGCCGCCGACTCGCAGGTGCCTGACGTTTTCGTCGACCTCAGCGCCAGCGGCCCGTCGTCGTTGCCGGCCGACAACGGCTCGGCCGCGGCGGACCCGACGCTGTCGCACATCGGCCGCTACGCGCTGAAGCACCAGCTCGGCCAGGGTGGCCTGGGCACGGTCTACGAAGCCTGGGACCCGCTGCTGTCGCGCACCGTCGCCGTCAAGACGCTGCAGTTCGACATCGACACGCCGTCGCGCGTGTCGCTCGACGGCCTGTTCCTGAACGAAGCGCGCACCGCTGCCAGCTTCAACCACCCCTGCATCGTCACGATCTTCGACGCCGGCCTGTCGGCGCACGGCGTCTACATCGCGATGGAGCGGCTGCGCGGGCGCGACCTGCGCCAGGCGCTGGTCGAAGGCTGGAAGCCCGGCCCGGTGGCCGCGGCGCAGCTGGTGCGCCGCGTCGCCGATGCGCTGGCCTACGCGCACAGCCGCGGCGTCGTGCACTGCGACATCAAGCCGGCAAACATCTTCATCACCCGGCACGACAAGCCCAAGGTGCTGGACTTCGGCATCGCCCGCGTCGCCCACGGCTCGGTGCCGCTGGACGGCCTAGTCGTCGGCTCGCCGCACTACCTGGCGCCGGAACAGCTGCAGGCCGGCACCATCGACGCGCGCACCGACCTGTACTCGCTCGGCACCGTGCTGTACGAGCTGCTGACCGGCCGCAAGGCCTTCGATGGCCAGACGCTGGCCGAGATCACCGAAAAAGTGCTGCAAGGCACGCCGACACCGGCCCACGAGGTCAGCGCCGAGGTGCCGGCAGCGCTGTCGGCCATCGCCGCGCGCGCGATGGCCCGCGAGCCGGCCGAGCGTTATGCCAACGCCGGTGAAATGGCGCAGGCGCTGCGGCACTGGGCCGACGGTTCGTCGGCGCCCGACCCGGCGGCCCCCTCGGCACGGCGTTCGCGCCGCGGCTGGGCCATCGGCGCGGCGCTGCTGATGACCGCCGGCATCACGTTGGTGGCCTGGCCGCGGCGCGCTCCCGAGCCGGCACCGCAGGCACGTGTCGCCGCGTCGCTGCCGACGGTTGCCATCCCAGCCGCTGCGCCCGCTGCACCCGATGCACCGGCCTCGGCGGCAGCGCCGGAAGTCGTCGCCACCACCCCGGCAGCGCCACCCGAATCGACGCCGGTGACGCCGGCACCGGCGCCGGCACGTCCGAGCGCCGCCGCGCCACGCCCACGCACCACGCCGGCCCCGGCGCGCGACACTCGCGCGGCCGCGCCCGCGACGGCTGCACCCGTCGCCACCGGCTTCGTGCAGCTCGCCATCAGCCCCTGGGGCCATGTCGAGGTGGACGGCGCCGTCGCCGGCACGACGCCGCCGCTGACCCGGCTGACGCTGCCCACCGGCACCCACACCATCACCGTGCGCAACGACGACGCGCCGCCCCACACCACCACCGTGCAGGTCGACGCCGACAAGCCGGTGACCGTGCGCCACCGCTTCGGATCATGATGCTTCGCCCTTCGCTCCTGCTCGCTGCCGCGGCACTGCTGGCCGCCTGCGCCGCCCCCCCGCCGCCGGCGCCCGCATCGGGCCTCGCCGACCTGATGGAGCGGCCGGCCGAACGTTCGCTGTTCGAAGGCATCCGCGCCTACGACGACGGCAACTACGGGCTGGCCGAAGCCGCCTTGCGCAAGGCGCTGGAAGGCGGGCTGAAGAGCGGCCGCGACCAGGCCACCGCGCACAAGCTGCTGGCCTTCGTCACCTGCACCAGCGACCGCACGGCCGAATGCGAAGCCGCGTTCCGCGCCGCGCGCGCCGCCGACCCGGCGTTTGCGCTGAGCCGATCCGAGGCCGGCCATCCGGTCTGGGGGCCGGTCTACAAGCGTACGCTGCAGTAACGAAGAGCAATCGAAGGGCCGGGGGCCGTCGCGCATAATCCGCGCGCCGATGCCGACCGCCCACCCGTTTCGCCACCCCTTGCGTGTCTACTGGGAAGACACCGACGCCGGCGGCGTGGTGTTCTACGCCAACTACCTGAAGTTCTTCGAACGTGCGCGCACCGAATGGCTGCGTGCGCTCGGCGTCGGGCAGCAGGCGTTGCGCGACGCCACCGGCGCGATCTTCATCGTCGCCGACACGCGCGTGCAGTACCGGCGCCCGGCGCGGCTGGACGACCTGCTCGACGTCAGCGTCGAATTGCGCGAATCCGGCCGTGCGTCGATGCTGATCGCGCAGCAGGCCTGGCGCGGCGACGAGCTGCTCGCCGAAGGCGATATCCGCATCGGCTGCGTCGATGCGGGAACCTTCCGGCCGGTGCGCATTCCCACTCCGATTCTTGATCTGCTCCGATGAACCAGGATCTTTCCATCGTCACCCTCGTGCTGCAGGCCAGCGCCGTCGTGCAGATCGTGATGGCCGGCCTGGTGCTGGTATCGCTGGTCAGCTGGACGGTGATCTTCGGCAAGCTATTCGGCCTGCGCCGCGTGCGCGGGCACAACGAAGAGTTCGAGCGCGAGTTCTGGTCCGGCCGCAGCCTGACCGAGATGAACCAGGCCGCCACGACGAAGGTCGACTCGGCGCCGATGGAGCGCATCTTCGCCAGCGGCATGCGCGAATTCCTGAAGCTGCGCGAGAAGCGCCTGGAAGCCGGCGCGCAGCTCGACGGCGCGCGCCGCGCCATGCGCGCCAGCTACCAGCGTGAACTCGACGTCATCGAAAGCAACCTCAGCTTCCTGGCATCGGTCGGTTCGGTGTCGCCGTATGTCGGCCTGTTCGGCACCGTGTGGGGCATCATGCATGCGTTCGTCGGCCTGTCGAACCTGCAGCAGGTGACGCTGGCCACCGTGGCGCCGGGCATCGCCGAAGCGCTGGTGGCAACCGCCATCGGGCTGTTCGCGGCGATCCCGGCGGTCGTGGCCTACAACCGCTTCGCGCGCGACATCGACCGCATCGCGATCCAGCTCGAGACCTTTATCGAAGAGTTCTCGAACATCCTGCAGCGCAACGTCGGGCAGGCGCAAACGCCGGCCGGCGTGAAGGCCTGAGATGCCGGCGCTGGTGACCCGCGGCCGCGGCCGGCGTTCGATGAACGAGATCAACATGGTCCCGTTCATCGACGTCATGCTGGTGCTGCTGATCATCTTCATGGTCACGGCGCCGCTGATCACCACCGGCCTCGTCGACCTGCCGTCCGTCGGCAAGTCGCAGCAGCGGCCGGGCAGCGTGATCGAGGTCGTCGTCGGCAGCGACGAGAAGCTGCGCCTGCGCGTCATCGACGGCACCAGCGCGCCCGAGCCGGTGGCGCTGAACATCGGCCAGCTCGCCGTGCGCGTGCGCGACGCCCAGAATGGCAATGCCGATACGCCGGTCGTCATCAGCGCCGACCGCAGCGTCAAGTACGAGAGCGTGGTGCGCGTGATGGACACGCTGCAACGCGCCGGCGTCAAGCGCGTCGGCCTGTCGGTCAAGCAAGGCAGCTGAACTTGCACGACGCCCTGCTGCCACGCCCGCCCGGCGGCCTGGTACCGGGAGCCGGGCTCGCGCTGCTGGTGCACGCCGGCCTCGTCGCCGCGCTGACCTTGGCGGTCGACTGGCGCATGAAGGCGCCCGAGGCGGTGAGCGCCGAACTCTGGGCCGCCGTGCCGCAGGTGGCGGCGCCGAAGATCGAAGCGCCGCCCACCCCGGCACCGGCGCCAACGCCGGCACCGCCGCCGCCCGCGCCGGCCCCGGCACCGAAAGCGGCACCACCGCCGCCAGCGCAGATCGCCACCGAGCGCATCGAGAAGCGCAAGCCTGCGCCGGAACCCAAGGAAGTGGCGCCGAAGCCCGACCCCGAGAAGAAGAAGCGCGAAGCCGAGGCGCAGAAGGCCGACGAAGCCCGCCTGGCCCAGCTGCGCGACGAGCAGATGAAGCGCATGCTGGGCTCGCTGCAGACATCCGGCACCCCCACCAGCACCGGCAGCGCCAGCCAGGACGCCGCGCCGTCGCAGGCCTACATCGGCCGGCTGATCGCACGCATCAAGCAGAACGTCGTCTTCAACGACAACGTCAGCGGCAACCCCGCCGCCGAGGTCGAGGTGCGCGCGGCGCCGAACGGCAGCATCATCGCGCGCCGGCTCATCAAGAGCAGCGGCAGCAAGGAGTGGGACGACGCCGTGCTGCGCGCGATCGACCGCACCGGCAGCCTGCCGCGCGACACCGACGGGCGCATCCCGCCGACGATCATCGTCGCCTTCCGTCCGAAGGAGTGACGCCGCGCCGCGCGCGCAGCGCCACGACCAGCTGGCGCGCCAGCAGCGGCAGCAGGCCGAGCAAGGTGAACGACAGCAGCAGCGGCGCCGACAGCACGTCCGCCGGCGACACGATGCGCGCCAGCTGCGTGCCCGCGTTCACGTAGACCACGGTGCCGGCGAGCATGCCGAGCTGGGTGACGACGTAGAAGGTGCCGGCACGCATCGCCGTCAAGCCCATCAGCGCGTTGACGATGAAGTACGGGAACAGCGGCACCAGGCGCAGCGTGAACAGGTAGAACGCACCGTCGGCTTCGACGCCGCGGTCGATCTCGGCCAGCTGCGCGCCCCAGTGCGCACGCAGCCAGTCGCGCAGCAGATAGCGCGACAGCCCCATCGCCAGCAGCGAGCCGATGGCGGACGCAAACGACACCAGCACGGTGCCGACGAACAGGCCGAACAGCGCGCCGCCGAGCAACGTCAGCACCAGCGACCCGGGCACGCACAGCGCCGCCATCACGACGTAGGCCATGAAGTACGCCGCAGCAACGAGCAGCGGCCGGGCGCGGTACAGCGCCTCGAACTCGCCCTGCGCGTTCTTCACGGCAGCGAAGCTGAGACCGTCGACGTACAAGGCCATGAAGGCCGCAGCCGCCAACAGCAGCGCCAGCGCCAGCCAAAGGCGTGGCCGGGTCAGGAATGGCGGGCGCAGTGCAGGCACGGAAGCCGCACTGTGCCACGCGTGGCTTCAGGCCAGCTTGCGCCCGAACCTGCGGACCAGCCAGGCGTCCGCCGACCAGCGCCCCGGCCCCCACAGCAGCAGCCCGATCAGCAGGCTGCCCCAGAACTGGTGCTGCTGCAGCGCGGCCGGTGCGATCTCGGCCAGGCTCAGCACGGCCACGACGTTGACGAAGGACAGGCCCGCGGCCGCGAAGCGCCCCGCCAGCCCCAGCACCAGCAGCACCGACAGGCCGAGTTCGCCGGCCGTGCCCAGATAGGCCGCAAGTTCGGGCGGCAGCAGCGGCACATGGTATTCGTCCTGGAACAGCGCCAGCGTCGTGTCCCAGTTGCGCAGCTTGGTCAGGCCGCTGGCGAAGAAGGCCTGCGCGACATACAGCCGGGCCGCGAACTGCGCCAGCGGCTGCAGGGTTTCGAGCGCAGCGATGGCGCGGCGCGCCAGCTGCCCGCCGTTGTGGATGAAGGTGGTGGTGCTCATGGTCAGGATTCCTTCGCCGGCACGGCAGGCACGGCGGTGACAGCGGCTAGCAGCCCGCCTTGCAGCGCGGCCAGCAACCAGGGTTCGAAGAGGAAGTCGTCGCCGCCTTCGGACAAGGCAGCCGCCAGGTCGCGGCCGGCCAGCACCGCGCTGGTGAAGCGAGCGGCGGGCGGATCCAGCGCCTGGACCTCGGCCTTCCAGCCCCGGCGGCAGACGAACGCGTGTTCGCCGGCACCGGCGTCGAACGCGGCGCGCACCGGCTCGAAACGGTCCTCGGCCTGGCTGCGATGCGCCAGCCACAGCGTGACGACGGGATGGGCCGACGAGACCACGGCGCAGCCCGGCTGCAGCAACAGCCGCAGCGCCGCCGGGTCGCCATCGGCCAAGCGCTCCAGCCCCGACGGCGTTGCGCCATCGGCCGCGCGCTCGGCCTCGTGCACGGCCCATTCGAGCCGCGCAACGTCGGGCAGATACGGTTCAGCCGCCAGTTGTTCGGCGTCGGCGATGAAGGCCGGCAGCGCCGCGCCCCACTCGGCGACATCGCCGTGCACCGGTGGCTGGGCCTGCCAGAAGGCACGCGCCAGCGCCGCAAAGGATTCATCGCCGAGCAGTTGCACCAGCGTCGGGAAAGCCGCCGCCAGCGCCCGCTCGGCCAGCGCGCCGCCGTTGGCGCGGTAGGCCTGCAAGCCGCGCTCGAAGCGCGGGCCATCGCGCAGCCAGCCGGCCACGACGCCGGGCCGCGCATCGCGCCACAACGCGCGCAGCAGCATCTGCTGGCGCAGCGCTTCCTTCTGCCGATCGGCCGTCATGGCGCCGCCGCGAGCACCGACTCGGCCTTCGCGGCCTCGTCGAGCAGCACATCGAGTGCAGGCACGTCGGTGTCCCACTCGATCAGCGTCGGCCGCACGCCCAGCCGCGCCACGGCATGGTGGAACACCTGCCACACCGGCGCGTGCACGCGGCTGCCGTGGTCGTCGATGACGATGTCGCCGGCATCGTGGTAGCCCGCGAGGTGGATCTCGCCGACCGTGGCCGGGTCGACCGCGTCGATCCAGGCACAAGCCTTGGCGACGGCATCGCCGCCTTCGTTGAGCGCATTCACGACGAGGTTGTTGACGTCGAGCAGCAGGCCGCAGCCGCTGCGCCGCGCCAGCGCGTTGAAGAACTCGGGCTCGGCGATGCGGTCGTCGGCCCAGTGCAGATAGGCCGACAGGTTCTCCACCAGGATCGGCCGCTTCAGCCGCTCCTGCACCTGCTGCACGTTGGCCACCATGATCGCCAGCGACGCATCGGTGAAGGCGATCGGCAGCAGGTCGTTGGCATGCACCGGTGCTTCACCGTTGCGCCGCGGCGCGCGGGCGAAGCTGGCGTGGTCGCTGACACGCACCGGGTCGATCTGCTCGACCAGCCGCGCCAGGCGATCCAGGTGCCAGCCATCGAGCCCGGCCGCCGAACCCAGCGACAAGCCGACGCCATGCAGGCTGACCGGATAGCGTTCGCGCGCGGCGTGCAGCACCTGAAGCGCGGCGCCGCCGTCGGCGAAGAAGTTTTCCGAATGCACCTCGACGAAGGCCAGCGCGGGGTTCGTCTCGGCGACGGCCGCGTAGTGCGGCTGCCGCAGGCCGATGCCGGTGTGCATTCGAAGTGTCCTTGACGCGCGTGGGCCGGATTACTTCTTCATTGCCATCTTGGCTTCGGCTTCGGTCTTGCCGTTCATGTTCTTGCAGGTGCCCTTGGCGACGTAGTTCCATTCGTCGGCACCGTTCTCGACCTTGTTCTGGCCCGCGCACGAGTGGCTGCCCGACAGGTTGGCGCAATCGTTCTTGCCCGCCTTGGCGATGCCGAAGCACTTTTCCTTTTCCTTGGCCTTGTCCTGGGCGGCAGCCTGGCCGAGCAGGCCCAGAGCGAGTGCGGTGGCGAGGGCGGACGAGACGATCAGACGTTGGTTCATGGTTGACTCCTGTGTTGCGGTGGATCAAAGCCGGGCAAAGGTTGCGGCCGACGCTGCACTAGTCGGCGCACCCGCGCAGTCCTTACACTCGCGGCCGTGCTTCATTCTCCAACGCCTGACCGATGAGCGACTTCGCGCAACAGGTCGAGACCCTGCGTCCGCAGCTGATGCGCTTCGCGCGCACCCAGTTGCGCAACGACGCCTGGGCCGAAGACGCCGTCTCCGACACGCTGCTGGCGGCGCTGGAGAAACCGCAGTCCTTCGCCGGCCAGTCGCAGCTGAAGACCTGGCTGGTCGGCATCCTCAAGCACAAGGTCGTCGACCAGCTGCGCCGCCACACGCGCGAAGCCACGCTGATGAGCGACGACGACAGCATGGATCTCGACGAACTGCTGTTCGCCGCCGACGGCCACTGGCGCGAAGCGCCCAAGGAATGGGCCGACCCCGAACACGCCTTGCGCGAGCGCCAGTTCTTCGACGTGCTCGAAGCCTGCGTGCAGCACCTGCCCGGCGTGCAGGGCCGCGTCTTCATGATGCGCGAATGGCTGGAGCTGGAGACCGACGAGATCTGTAAGGAACTGGCCATCACGTCGACCAACTTGTGGGTGCTGCTGCACCGGGCCCGGTTGCGCTTGCGCGACTGCATCCAGCAGGGCTGGTTCGACACCCGAGGTTCATTGACGCCATGAAGATCAACCTGAACTGCCGTGAAGCGACACGCCTCGTGCTCGAAGGCGAGGCCCGTTCGCTGACGCTCGGCGAACGCCTGGGCCTGCGCTCTCATTGGCTGATCTGCACGGCCTGCTCGCGTTTCGTGAAGCAGGTGAAGTTCATGCGCGGCGCGATGGGGCGCTGGAAGGAATACGCCGAAGGCGACGGCACGCCGCCGGAGCGTTAGCCGTTAACTCTCGGCGCCGCCGCTGGCGCGAAGGTCGCCGGTCGTCGCCAGCGCGGCAGCCAGCGCAACGCGCGTGCCTTCGACCATCGTCAGCAGCGGCAGACTGGCCACGCCCGGGTGCCGCGCCGCCTGCTCGGGCAGCAGCGGCAGGTGCATGAAGCCGCCGCGCACGCCGCGCATGCCGGATCGGCCGCGCAGCCGGTGCATCAAGCCGTAGAAGACATGGTTGCAGACGAAGGTGCCGGCCGTCTGCGACACCGAAGCCGGCAGGCCCGCCGCGCGCACCGCCGCCACCATGGCCTTGATCGGCAGCGTCGCGAAGTAGGCCGCTGGCGCATCGGCGATCACCGGTTCGTCGATCGGCCGGGCACCGGCGTTGTCGGCGATGCGCGCATCGTCGACGTTGATCGCCACGCGCTCGATCGACAGGTCGCAGCGCCCGCTGGCCTGGCCCAGTGCCAGCACCAGCGTCGGCTTGTGCGCGGCCAGCGCGGCGTCCAGCGCCGACAGCGCCGCGCCGAAGATGCAAGGCAACTGCACCGCGACCACGCGCGCGCCGGCGATGCGTTCACCAGCCAGCGCCTGCGCCACCTGCCACGACGGGTTCACGGTCTCGCCGTTGAACGGCTCGAAGCCGGTCAGCAGCAGCGTCGGTTCATTGCGCTTCATGCCAGTGCCCGCCCGGCCGCCCCGAAGCACCGAACCCCCTCGGGGGCAGCGAACGAAGTGAGCGTGGGGGTCAACATGTCTGATTGTCGTCCGGCGCTGCGAGCCACAGCTCGACCGTGAAGCCCGGGCCTGCCGCCGGCAACACGACGCGGCCGCCGTGCGCCCGCGCCACCAGATCGGCGAGCATCAGGCCGAGCCCCAGGCCGCCGGCACCGCCGTCGGCGCTATCGGCAACCTGGCGGTCCAGCGCCGCCTGCATGCGCTGCCGGCGCGGCCCGTCGACGCCGCGGCCGTCGTCGTGCAAGCGCACGGCCTGCCCGCTGACCGTGACTTCGACGCGGCCGGCGCCGTAGCGCACCGCGTTGTCGAGCAGGTTCAGCAGCGCCGCGGCCAGCAGGTCCGGGTCGGCGTCGATCCAGGCCGGCGCCACCACGTCGACCACCAGGCCTTCCACCGGCAGGCGCTGCAGCAGGCCGGCCAGGTCGACCGGCTGGCGGTTCAGCTCGACGCCGCTGCGGAACAAGGCCAGCAGCGCGGCCACGACGCGGCTCAGCCGGCCGGCCGCCGAACGCACGCGTTGCAGCCGCGGCTGCAGCTCGGCCGGGCATTCGCGCAGCGCCACCGCCAGCTGGGCGTCGATGCCGGCCAGCGGCGTGCGCAGGGCATGCGCCGCGTGCGCGGTGAAGGCGCGCTCACTGGCCAAACGGCTGGCCAGGCGCCGGCCGAGCGCATCGATCGCGTCGTGGATCGGCACCAGCTCTTCGCGCTGCGGCGGCTCCAGCGCGGCACCGGGTTCGAGCGGCTCGTAGCGCGCTAGCACGCTGGACAGCGCGGTCAACGGCGCCAGCTCGCGGCGCACCCGCGCACGCAGCCAGGCGGCGGTGAGCAGGCCGACGAACAGCGCCGCCAGCACCGAACTCAGGCTGACCTCGACCAAGGCCTCGCGCCGCTCGGCGCGGCTCTGCGCGACGTAGAGCACACGCTCGCCGCCGAAGCGCGCGCCGTAGACGCGCCAGCGCTGCTGGGCATTCGCATCGGCGTCGGCAAAACCCAGCGTCGGCTGCGGCAGCCAGGGCTCGGCCGGCGCCATCGACGAGCGCAGCAGCACGCGCGGCCCCGGGCCGACCAGCTGCCACGCAAAACGCTCGTCGTGCGACGGGTCGGGCAGCGCGGCGCGGCCGCTGGCCAGCAGCGACTCGCTATCCACCAGCAGCAGGCCGAGCAGGATGTCGGCCGATGCACGCAGCGTGTCGTCGAGCAGTTCGTCGACCTCGTGGCTGACCGCCAGCCAGACCACGCCCGACACCGCCAGCCCCCAGGCCACCGACAAGGCCAGCAGCAGCCGCGACAGGCGCCGGCGGATGGACGGCAGCGCGGCCGATCGCGCAGACGGCAAGCTCACGGCGGCGGCTCCGCCGGCAGCAGCCGGTAGCCGAGCCCGCGCACGGTTTCGATCAGCTCGCGGCCGAGCTTGCGCCGCAGGCTGGAGACATGCACTTCGAGCGCGTTGCTCGACACCTCGGCATGGAAGCCGAGCACCAGCCGGTCGAGGTCGGCCTTCGAGACGATGCGCCCGGCGCGCAGCGCCAGCGCTTCGAGCAGCGCCCATTCGCGCGCCGTCAGCTCGACGCGCGCGCCGCCGACGCTGACCGCGCGCGCGCTGAGGTCGAGTTCGACATCACCGATGCGCAAGCGCGGGCTCGCCGCCCCCGACAGCCGCCGGCGCACGGCACGGATGCGCGCGACCAGCTCTTCGGGCTCGAAGGGCTTGACCAGGTAGTCGTCGGCACCGCTGTCCAGGCCGTGGATGCGGTCGCTGAGCCGGTCGCGCGCGGTCAGCAGCAGCACCGGCGTGTTGTCGCCGCGCTGGCGCAGGCTGCGCAGCCAGTCCAGGCCCGAGCCGTCGGGCAGCTGCCAGTCGACGAGCAGCGCGTCATAGGGCTCGCCATGCGCCGCCGCGGCGTCGCGCACCGCCGTGAACCAGTCCACGACATGGCCGTCGGCGCGTAGGAAGTCGCGCAATCCTTCACCCAGGATGGCGTCGTCTTCGAGCAGCAGCAGGCGCATGATCTTGGGGTCTCGGCTGGGGCCGGACGGTAACACCGCGCGCGCCGGCTTCAGCCCGGCTTCAGCTTCAGCGGGCCCAATCAGGAGGTGGCCATCGTTTCCAGTGCCGAACTGCCGGCCGCGCCCCGGCGCCTGTCGTTCAACGGTTCCGTCGAAGTCGTTCTGCTCGCCTGCAGCCTGTTCTGGGCCGCGGCGGTCAACCGCCCCTTTTTCGCTGCCGCTCTGGCCGGCCGCGATGCCGCGACCGCGGCCGACTGGGGCTTCGCGCTGGCGCTGTTCGCGGCGCTGACGGCCCTGCACTACCTGTTGCTGGCGCCGCTGGCGACGCGCTGGACCGTCAAGCCGCTGCTGGCCGTGCTGCTGCCGGCCACCGCCTTCGCCAGCTTCTTCATGCTGCGCTTCGGCGTCTACCTCGACCCGTCGATGCTGCGCAACACGCTGCGCACCGACGTGCACGAAGCGCGCGAACTGTTCAGCTGGGCGATGCTGCCGCACCTGCTGCTCTACGCCGGGCTGCCCGGGCTGCTGCTGTGGCGCGTGCGGCTGGTGCGCCGCGGCGGCTGGCTGCGCGCCATCGCGCTGCGGCTGGGCAGCATGCTGCTCGCCGCGGCGGTGCTGGTGGCGGCGCTGCTGAGCATCTTCCAGCCGCTGGCGTCGCTGATGCGCAACCAGAAGGAGCTGCGCTACCTCATCACGCCGGCCAACTACCTGTGGTCGATGGCCGCCGTGGCCGGCCTCGACGCGCGCGGCGCCGCCGGGCCGAAGCAGCCGATCGGCCTGGACGCACGGCCCGGCCCGGCCTGGGCCACGCGCAACAAGCCGATGCTGGTGGTGCTGGTGGTCGGCGAAACCGCGCGTGCCGCCAACTGGGGCCTGAACGGCTATGCGCGCCAGACCACGCCCGAGCTGGCGCATTTGCCGGTGATCAACTTCGCCGACGTCGCCAGCTGCGGCACCAACACCGAGGTCTCGCTGCCCTGCATGTTCGCGCCGGTGGGCCGGCGCGACTACGACGAGAACACGATCCGCCGCAGCGAAAGCCTGCTGCAGCTGCTGGCGCGCGCCGGCGTTGGCGTGCACTGGCGCGACAACCAGTCGGGCTGCAAAGGCGTCTGCGACGGGCTGCCCAGCGAAAGCATGGTCGAGCTGAACCCGCCGGGCCTGTGCGCCGACGGCCGCTGCCTCGACGAAGCCCTGCTGTCCGGGCTGGACGGCCGGCTGGCGCAGGCCCGCGGCACGCAGCTGCTGGTGCTGCACCAGCTCGGCAACCACGGGCCGTCTTACTTCCGCCGCTACCCGCCGGCCTTCGCCCGCTTCACGCCGGCGTGCGAACACGACGACCTGCGCCGCTGCACGCAGGCCGAGATCGTCAACGCCTACGACAACGCGCTGCTCTACACCGACCATGTGCTGGCGACGCTGATCCGCCAGCTGCAGGCGCAGGCGGCGCAGGTCGACAGCGCCGTGATCTACGTCTCCGACCACGGCGAGTCGCTGGGCGAGAACAACCTCTACCTGCACGGCCTGCCGTACGCCATCGCGCCCGACGTGCAAAAGCGCGTGCCGATGCTGATGTGGCTGTCGGCCGGCTTCGCGGCCGGCACCGGCATCGACACCACCTGCCTGAAGCGGCGCGCCGCGCAGCCGGCCAGCCACGACCACCTGTTCCACACGCTGCTCGGCCTGCTCGACGTGCGCACGGCGCTGTATGCGCCCGACTGGGACCTCTCACGCGGCTGCCGCGCCGGTGGCAAACCATGACGCTGCGTCGAAGCGACTTCTGGATCACCGGCGGCGCCTTGTTGCTGCTGCTGCTGTGGGACGCCAGCGGCCTGGACCTGTGGCTGGCGCGCGAGTTCGGCACGCCGACCGGCTTTCCGTGGCGCGAGCACTGGCTGACCGCGCACGTGGTGCACAACGGCGGCCGCGTGCTGGCCTGGTTCGCGCTGGCGCTGCTGGCGCTGAACGTCTGGCGGCCGGTCTTCAAGGACCTGCCGCGTGCCGAACGCGTGCGCTGGCTGCTGGCGACGCTGGCGGCGCTGCTGCTGGTGCCGCTGCTCAAGCACGGCAGCAGCACCAGCTGCCCCTGGGACCTGGCCGAGTTCGGCGGCTCGGCGCTGCACGTCTCGCACTGGCGCTTCGGCATCACCGACGGCGGTGCCGGCCACTGCTTCCCGTCCGGCCACGCAACCTCGGCCTTCGCCTTCTTCAGCGGCTGGTTCGCGCTGCGCGAACGCCACCCGGTCGCAGCGCGGCGCTGGCTGGCGGCCGTCTGCATCGTCGGCCTGCTGTTCGGCTGGGGGCAGCTGGCGCGCGGCGCGCACTACGCCAGCCACACACTGTGGTCGGCCTGGTTGTGTTGGATCGTGGCCATGCTGGCCGCGCCGCTGCAGCCGGCGGCCAAGGCGAGTTTTGCCCGCTGAAACGAAGCGCACGTCGGATCGGTTGTCGTTAGTCGGCCCTTTTGAAGTCATTCACCGCAGAGGTGCGGAGGGCGCGGAGGGCGCGGAGTTTCCGCAGAGAACCTCAAGGTCTTCCTCTGCGTTTCCTCTGCGCTCTCCGCACCTCCGCGGTGAAGGCTGTTCCGGCTGCTTCGGGCAGCAGCAAAGCAGGCCCAAGCGCTCGACGATTCACGCTTTTGCAGGGGCTGGCGCGATAGCCGGCGTGGTGGCAGCCCTAAGATTCCGCACCGGGCGGAAACCGTGTCGGACCGCCCCACTTTCGCGAAGGCCTCGAACATGCATCGTCGCCAGATCCTCCATTGCGGCGCCGCTGCGGCGGGCTTGTGGACCGTCGGCGCTGCGGCGCAAAAGGTCGAGCCCCTGCCCGAACTGCGCATCGTGATCCCGGCCAACCCCGGTGGCGGCTGGGACCAGACCGGCCGCGCTCTGGGCACGGCGCTGCAGACGACCCGGCTCGTCGAACGCGTGCAGTACGAGAACATCGGCGGGAAGGCCGGCACCATCGGGCTGGCCCAGTTCGTCGAGCGCTATTCCACCACCCCGAACACGCTGCTGGTGGCCGGCCTGGTGATGCTCGGCGGCATCGCCTTGCAGCGCCCGGCCATCGACCTGACGCGCGTCACGCCGGTGGCCGAGCTGACCAGCGACTTCATGGTCGTCGCCGTGCCGGCGGCGTCGCCGATCAAGACGGTGAAGGACCTGGCGGCGCGGCTGGCCAAGCCCGACTTCAAGGCCACCGTCGTCGGCGGCTCGGCCGGTGGCGTGGACCACATGCTGCTCGGCATGATGCTGCGCGCCGGCCGCAGCCCGGCGGACAACTTCAGCTACCTCGCTACCAGCAGCGGCAGCGACGCCGTGCGCGCGCTCACCGAAGGCAAGGCCGATCTCGGCATTTCGGGCTACAGCGAGTTCCGCAGCGCCATCGACAGCGGCACGATCCGCGCGCTGGCCGTCAGCTCGCGGCGCGGCCGCTTCGGCCTGCCGTCGCTGCGCGAAGGCGGCATCGACACCGAGATGGCCAACTGGCGCGGCGTGTTCGCGCCGTCGGGCATCACGGCCGACCAGAAGGCGGCGCTGGCCCTGCTGGTGGACCGCGTCGCCCGCACCCCCGAATGGGCCGACCTGCTCAAGCGCAACAGCTGGCAGGCCACCTACCAGGCCGGCGCCAACTTCGCCAGCTTCGTCGAAACCGAGCAGACCATGGCCCGGGTCGTAGTGCACCTGCTGAAGCTGAAGTCCTAGGCTGCCTTGCCGTAGCCACCCCCGCCCGGCGTCTCGACCACGAACACATCGCCCGGCGCCATCTCGGCCGAGCCGATGTGGGCCAGCGTCTCGCGTCCGCCGCCGGCGCGTTCGATGCGGTTGATGCCCAGGGCGCCCGGTGCGCCGCCGGCCATGCCGAAGGCCGGCACCTGGCGGCCGTTGCTCAAGATGGACGCGCTCATCGCTTCGAGGAAGCGCACGCGGCGCACGCCGCCGTCGCCGCCGCGGTACTGGCCGGCGCCGCCGCTGCCGGCGCGGATCTCGTAGCTTTCCAGCAGCACGGGGAAGCGGAACTCCAGCACCTCGGGGTCGGTCAGGCGCGAGTTCGTCATGTGGGTCTGCACGACGCTCGTGCCGCTGAACCCCGGCCCGGCGCCGCTGCCGCCGCTGATGGTTTCGTAGTACTGGTGGCGGTCATTGCCGAAGGTGAAATTGTTCATCGTGCACTGGCTGGCGGCCATCACGCCCAGGGCGCCGTAGAGCGCGTTGGTGACGCAGGTCGAGGTCTCGACGTTGCCGGCCACCACCGCCGCCGGCGGGTTGGGGTTCAGCATGCAGCCTTCGGGCACGATCACCTGCAGCGGCTTCAGGCAGCCGGCGTTGAGCGGAATGTCGTCGTCGACGAGCGTGCGGAAGACGTACAGCACCGCCGCCATCGTGACGGCCTTCGGCGCGTTGAAGTTGTTCGGCAGCTGCGCGCTGGTGCCGCTGAAGTCGATCATCGCTTCACGCCGCTCCCGGTGCACGGTGACCTTCACGGCGATCTTCGCGCCGTTGTCCAGCGGCAGCGTGAACTGGCCATCGGTCAGGGCCGTGATGACGCGGCGCACCGATTCCTCGGCGTTGTCCTGCACATGGCGCATGTAGGCGGCCACCGTCTCGCGGCCGAACTGCGCGACCATCGAGCGCAGCTCTTGCACGCCCTTTTCGTTGGCGGCGATCTGCGCGCGCAGGTCGGCGATGGTCTGGTCCGGGTTGCGCGCGGGGAAGTCGCCGCTGCCGAGTTGCTGTCGCAGTTCGAGCTCGCGCAAGACACCGCCGCGCACGAGCAGGAAGTTGTCGAACAGTACGCCCTCTTCGGCGATGGTCTTGCTGAACGGCGGCATCGAGCCCGGCGTGCTGCCGCCGATGTCGGCATGGTGGCCGCGTGACGCGACATAGAAGCTCGGCTTCGCATCGCCGGGCTGCAGATAGACGGGCGTGACCACCGTCACGTCGGGCAGGTGCGTGCCGCCGTGGTACGGGTCGTTCAGCACATAGACATCGCCTTCGACCATCTGGGGGTTGCGCGCGATCACGGTGGTGATGCTCTCGCTCATCGAGCCCAGGTGCACCGGCATGTGCGGCGCGTTGGCGATGAGTTGGCCCGCAGCATCGAACAGCGCGCAAGAGAAGTCCAGCCGCTCCTTGATGTTCACCGAGTAGGCGGTGTTCTGCAGCCGCAGGCCCATCTGCTCGGCGATGTTCATGAACAGGTTGTTGAAGACCTCCAGCATCACCGGGTCGGCATCGGTGCCGATGGCATGCTGCGTCGCGCGCGGCACCACGCGCTGCAGCTCGATCGGGCCGGCCGCGGTGAGCGTGGCGCGCCAGCCGGGCTCGACGACGGTGGTCGCGTTCTTCTCGGCAACGATGGCCGGCCCGTCGATGACGGCACCTGCGCTCAGGCTTTCGCGCACGTACAGGCCGGCATCCAGCCAGCCATCGCTGTACATGCGCACGCGGGCGTCGGCCTGCGGCGTGCTGGCCGGCGCGTCGCCGATAGCCGCCACGCTGTCGAAGCGTTCACCGGCGCCGACGGCTTCGACCGACACCGCTTCGATGACCAAAGCCCGGCCCGGCATCAGGAAGGCAAAGCGCTGCCGGTAGCCGGCCTCGAAGTCGCGCCGGATGTCGGCGATGGCTGCGAAAGGCACCTGCAGCGCGGTGTCCGTGCCTTCGTAGCGCACGTGGATGTTGCGGCGCAGTTCGATGGCCTCGCGCGCCACGCCCTGGCTCGCCACCACGTCGGTGGCCGCAGCGCCGAGCGCCGCCAGCTGCGCTTGCGCCGCCGCCAACCCGGCCGTGTCCAGTGGCCGTTCGACCGATGCCTCGCGCATCGCGATCTGGTCGGCCAGGCCCATGCCATAGGCCGACAGAACCCCCGCCAGCGGGTGCACGAAGACACGCGTCATGCCCAAAGCGTCGGCCACCAGGCAGGCATGCTGGCCGCCGGCGCCGCCGAAGCACTGCAGCGTGTACTGCGTGACGTCGTAGCCGCGCGCCACCGAGATGCGCTTGATCGCGTTGGCCATGTTCTGCACGGCGATCTGCAGGAAGCCGGCCGCCAGCGATTCCGGCGTCGCCGCCCGGCCGGTGGCTTCACGCACGCGCCCGGCCAGCGCCTCGAACGTCGAAACCACGCCGTCGCGGTCCAGCGGCTCGTTGGCGTTCGGGCCAAAGACGCGCGGAAAGTACGCCGGCTGGATCTTGCCGAGCAGCACGTTGGCATCGGTGGTGGCCAGCGGCCCGCCGCGGCGGTAGCTCGCCGGGCCCGGGTTGGCGCCGGCCGATTCGGGCCCGACGCGCAGCCGCGCGCCGTCGAAGCCGAGGATCGAGCCGCCGCCGGCGGCCACGGTGTGGATGCTCATCATCGGCGCGCGCATGCGCACACCCGCCACCTGCGTTTCGAAGGCGCGCTCGAACTCGCCGGCGTAGTGGCTGACATCCGTGCTGGTGCCGCCCATGTCGAAGCCGATGACCTTCTCGTGGCCGCCGGCCACCGCCGTGCGCACCATGCCGACGATGCCGCCGGCCGGGCCGGACAGGATCGCGTCCTTGCCCTGGAAATGGTGCGCTTCGGTGAGGCCGCCGCTGCTCTGCATGAAGAACAGCCGCACGCCGGGCATCTGACGCGCCACCTGGTCGACGTAGCGGCGCAGGATGGGCGACAGATAGGCGTCGACCACCGTCGTGTCGCCGCGCGACACCAGCTTCATCAGCGGACTGACCTCGTGCGACACGCTGACTTGCGTGAAGCCGATCTCGCGCGCGATACGGGCCGCTGCCTGCTCGTGCGCGCTGAAGCGGTAGCCGTGCATGAAGACGATGGCCGTGGCGCGGATGCCGGCGTCGAAGGCGGCCTGCATCTGCTCGCGCAACGGCGCTTCGTCCAGCGGCTGCAGCAGCTGGCCGTGCGCGCCGACGCGCTCCTGCGCTTCGATCACGCGTTCGTACAGCAGCTCGGGCAGCAGGATGCGGCGGTCGAACAGCCGCGGCCGCGCCTGGTAGGCGATGCGCAGCGCGTCGCGAAAGCCCTTCGTCGTGACGAGCAGCGTGCGGTCGCCCTTGCGTTCCAGCAGCGCGTTGGTGGCCACCGTGGTGCCCATCTTCACGCAGTCGACGCGCTCGGGCGTGATGTCGCCGCCACCCAGCAGGCGGCGGATGCCTTCGACGGCCGCATCGGCGTACTGCTCGGGGTTTTCGGACAGCAGCTTCAGTGTCTGCAGCTGGCCGTCCGGCGTGCGGCCGACGACGTCGGTGAAGGTGCCGCCGCGGTCGATCCAGAACTGCCAGCGCGTGGGTTTGGGCGTTTGCATGGGAATTCGGGTGCTGTGTCGGTGCTGTGGATAGGCTGAAGTAGGCCACGAACATCGCGTGGCCGCGCGTCACGGTATCAAAGGCCCAGGTAGGCCTTCCTGACCTCGTCGTTGGCCAGCAGTTCGCGGCCGCTGCCTCGCAGCACGATGCGGCCGGTCTGGATGACGCAGCCCCGATGCGCGATGGCCAGCGCCTTGTGCAGGCTTTGCTCGACGAGCAGGATCGTCACGCCGCGCTCGTTGATGCGTTGCAAGGTGTCCAGCACCTTGGTCACGAACTTCGGCGCGATGCCCCACGAAGGCTCGTCGAGCATCAGCAGCCGCGGGCTCGCCATCAGGCCGCGGGCTATGGCCAGCATCTGCTGCTCGCCGCCGCTCATCGTGCCGGCCAGCTGGCCGCGGCGCTCAGCCAGGATCGGAAACCAGTCGAGCACCTGCTGCATCGTCGCCGCGATCTCGTCGGCGCCGCGGCGGCTGTAGGCGCCGAGCTCGAGGTTCCGCTGCACCGTCAGCCGCGGGAACAGGCGCCGGCCTTCGGGCACCAGGCTCAGGCCCAAGCCGACGCGTTCGTGCGCCGGCATCCGCTGGATCGCCCGGCCGTTGAAGCAGACGCTGCCGGCGTCGGCGCGGTTGAGCCCGGCGATGGCGCGCAGCGTGCTCGACTTGCCATTGCCGTTGCCGCCCACCAGCGCGACGATGCGGCCTTCGGGCACCTGCAGGCTCACGTCGGACACCGCGAGCACGCCGCCGTAGCTGACACGCAGGCCTTGCACGTCAAGCAGCATGTTCGTCTCCCAGATAGGCGGCGATCACCGCCGGGTCGCGCGCCACGTCGGCCGGCGGGCCGTCGGCGATCTTGCGGCCGTAGTCGAGCACGACGATGCGGTCGGCGATCGGCATGATGCCTTCGAGCACGTGCTCGACGATCAGGCAGGCAATGCCCTGGGCGCGGATCTTCAGCACCACCGCGACGGCTTCGTGCACCTCCGACGGGTTCAGGCCGGCCATCACCTCGTCCATCAGCAGCAGCTGCGGCTTCAGCGCCAGCGCGCGCGCCACGGCCAGGCGGCGCTGCTCGCTGATCGTCAGCGTACCCGCGGCGCGGCCGGCCATCGCGGCCAGGCCGACGAAGTCGAGCAGCGCCAGCGCATGGGCGCGCGCCCGCGCCACCGAGCGGTCGCGCAGCAGCGCGCCGACCATCACGTTCTCCACCGCGCTCAAGGAGCCGAAGGTGCGCGCCACCTGGAAGGTGCGGCCGACGCCGGCGCGCGCGCACTGTTCGGGCGCCAGGCCGCTGATGCGCTGCGCGCCGAGCCAGATCGCGCCCGAAGTCGGCGCGTAGAAGCCGGCGATGCTGTTGAACAGCGTCGTCTTGCCGGCGCCGTTCGGGCCGATCAGGCCGACGATCTGGCCGCGGTCCATCTCGAAGCTGATGTCGTCGTTGGCCACCAGGCCGCCGAAGCGCTTGCTGAGGTTCTCCACGCGCAACAGGCTGCTCATGACGGGCTCCCACTGCGTGCAGCGCGGCGTGCGCGCCAGCCCCGCCACCAGCCGACCACGCCATTCGGCTGGAAGACGGCGATGGCGACGATGATGGCGCCGTAGACGATGAGGTCGGTGCCGCGGCCCGAGCCGCCGAACGCGGCGCGCGTGCCTTCTTCGATGCCGGTCAGCGCCACGGCGCCGAGCACCGGGCCGAACAGCGTGCCGACGCCGCCGAGGATGGCCACCAGCGCCATCTTGATCGACAGCCCCGTGTGCAGCACCGAGCCGGGGTCGATGTAGAGCTCCTTCTGCGCATACAGGCTGCCGCCCAGCGCTGCCAGCGCGCTGGAGATGGCCAGCGCCACCAGCTTGTAGCGCGTCAGGCTCACGCCCAGGCTGCGCGCGGCGTCGGGCTCGTCCTTGATGGCGCGGAAGTAGTAGCCGAGCCGGCTGCGCTCGATGGCCCAGGCCGCCGCCAGGCTCAGCAGCAGCAGGCCCAGCGCCAGGTAGTAGTACGGTGCCTTGCTGGCGAAGACCAGCACGCGCAAGCCTTGCTGCTGCATCGGGATCGTCAGCCCCACCGCGGCACCGGCGCAGTCCCAGTTGGTGAACAGCACCTGGGCGATCTCGGCCACCGCGATGGTGGCCATCGCGAAGTAGTGGCCCTTGAGGCGGAAACAAGGCCAGCCGATGGCCACGCTGAGCCCCGCCGCCGCCAGCGCGCCGAGCGCCGCGCCGAGCCAGGCGTTGACGCCGAACTGCAGGCCCAGCAAGGTCGACGCGTAGGCACCGATGCCGAAGAACGCGGCGTGGCCGAACGACACCTGGCCGGCATAGCCGCCGAGGATGTTCCAGGCCACGCCGAGCTGTGCGGCCATCAGCATCAGGATCAGCAGGTTCAGGTGCGCGGGGCTGTCGACGAGGGTCGGCAGCAGCGCCAGCAGTGCGGCCGCTGTTGCCCAGCCCAGCGGCGCAAGGCCGGGCCGCCAGCTCGTCACCGCGGGCTTGGCGAGCATCGAAACGTTGGCATCCATGGAGGTGTCCTTCAAGCCTTGCCGAGCAAACCTTGCGGCCGCCACACCAGCACCGCGAGGAACAGCGCCAGCACCAGTGCGGTCTTGAACTGCGGCCCGAGCAGCAGGCCGCCCATGACCTCGACCACGCCGACCAGGATGCCGGCCCAGAAGGCCCCGGCGACGCTGCCGAAGCCGCCGAGGTTGACGACGACGAAGGCGATCAGCACGAAGTTGGCGCCGACCTCCGGGAAGATCGGAAAGAAGGTGGCCAGCAGCGCCCCGGCCACGCCGGCGCAGGCCGCGCCCAGCCCCCAGGCCAGCGTGAACATGCGCTGCGAGTCGATGCCCATCAGCTGCGCCGCCTCGCGGTCGGCAGCGGTGGCTTCCAGCGCCGCGCCGGCCTGGGTGCGGGTCAGGAACAGCCACACCGCCGCCGTCGTCAGCACTGCGCCGGCGCCGGCCACCACCTGCGGCAGCCCGAGCTGCACGCCGCCCAGCAGCACGTGGCCGCTGACGCTGGAATGGTCGATCATGCGGAAGTCGGGCTTCCACAGGAACTGCGCCACGCCGCGCAGCAGGATCATCAGCCCGAAGGTGGTGAACACCTGCGACAGCATCGGCGCGCCGATGATGCGCTGGATGACCCCGCGGTACAGCGCAGCGCCGAAGACGAACAAGCCCAGCGTGGTGATCGGCAGCGTCCACAGCGGGTCCAGCGCGAACAGCGCGTACATCCAGAAGGCACCGTACATGCCGAGCATCAGGAACTCGCCGTGCGCGAAGTTGACGATGTCCATGACGCCGAAGATCAGCGTCAGCCCCACCGCCACCAGCGCGTAGATCAGACCGATCAGCACGCCGGAGGCCAGCGTCTGCAGCAGGATGGCTGATGTCATGGCAGTTGCTTTCGCTTGTCCCAGGCCGGCATCGGCCACACCACGTCTTGCGCCGCCATGTTGAACGGCCACACGGTGTGGTACTTGCCGTCGACGATCTGCACCAGGATGCCGCGGCCCAGCGTGTTCTGGCCGCTGGCGTCGAACTGCACGCCCTTCCACGGCATGATCAGTTTCTCGGCGCCGATGTTGGTGGCGACTAGCGCACGGCGGATGGCTTCCGGCTCGGTGCTCTTGGCGCGGTCCAGCGCGTCGGCCAGCACCATCAGCCCGGTGAAGGTGCGCGAGCTGTTGCCGGTGAAGTCGACCTTGGCGCGGCTGCGGAACAAGGTGTTCACATCGCGGATCAGCGCGTTGCGCGTCGCCAGGTCCAGCGCCCAGACCTCGCGCGTGATCACGTACTCGGCGTCACGGCCCAGCGTGCGGATGAACTCCGAATCGGTGAAGCCGGCGTTGTTGGCCAGGATCATGTCGGGCGAAAAGCCCAGCTCCTTGTAGCTCTTCATCGCCAGGATCGCATCGCCCAGGTACGAGCTCTGCAACACCACCGTCGGCGCCGCGGCCTTCAGCGTCTGCACCTCGGACGTGAGCTGCGTGCTCTTGGCCGGGTACGTCAGCTGCTTGGCCAGCGTGTAGCCGAACTCCGGCGCCAGCTTGGCCTGCAGCTTGGTGGTCTCGTTGCCCCACAGCGTGTTCTCGTTGAAGCTGGCCAGCGCGGCGATCTTGATGCCTTTCTTCGCCTGCAGCTCCTTCATGAACTCGAACGCGTTGTGCACGAACAAGTCGTCGTGCGGCGTGGTGCGGAAGAACCACTTGAAGCCGCGCGCGGTCAGGCTGGCCGACGACGACTCGGGGTTCAGGAAGGGGATCTGGTAACGCTCGGCCACCTGGCTGGCGGTGGCCGTGACGTTGCTGTTGTAGGCCCCGACCAGCGCCACCACCTTGTCTTGCGTGATCAGCCGCTCGGCCTCGGTGGCGCCGACCTGTGGGTTGCCCTGATGGTCGGCGAAGACGAGCTTGATCTTCGCGCCCTTCAGGCCCGGGATGCCGCCACCAGCGGCGAACGGCATGTCCAGGCCCTTGGCGCCGTTGTTGACGATGTCGGCGGCCAGCTCCAGCGCCTGGCGCAGCTCGGCGCCGGTCGACGCCGCGGCGCCGGTCAGCGGGTAGATGACGCCGATCTTCACTTCGGCCGTTTGCGCCTGCGCGGCAGCGCCCAGACCGGCAGACAGCATCAGCGCGGCGGCGCCGCGCAACAGGGTTCTTCGCATCGATCGCTCCTTGGGGTGGTCTTCAGAACGCCGCGAGGTCGCGGTTCAGCAGGTCGGTGACCAGCATCGCGCCGGGTGCATGCGTGATCGCCAGCGGCGGCCGGGCGCGTTCCAGTGCAGCCTGCGGCGTGACGCCGCAGGCCCAGAACACCGGCACCTCGTCGTCGTGCACGTCGACCGCGTCGCCATAGTCGGGGTGCGCGAGGTCGTGGATGCCGATCAGCGCCGGGTCGCCCAGATGCACCGGCGCGCCGTGCACGGCCGGGAAGCGCGACGTGATCTGCACCGCGCGGATCGCCTGCGCGGCGCGCAGCGGGCGCATCGTCACCACCAGCGGGCCGCCGAACGGGCCCGCGGCGACGGTGGCGATGTTGGTGCGGTACATCGCGATGTTGCGGCCTTCGTCGATGTGGCGCAGGCGCAGGCCTTCGTCGAGCAGCGCCTGCTCGAAGCTGAAAGAGCAGCCGAGCACGAAGCTGACGAAGTCGTCGCGCCACAGCGCCGTGATGTCGCTCGGCTGCTCGGCCAGCACGCCGTCGCGCCAGACGCGGTAGCGCGGCACGTCGCTGCGGATGTCGATGTCGTCGCCCAGCGTCGGCAGGAAAGGATTGCCCGGTTCGCCCACCGCCAGCAGCGGGCACGGCTTGGGGTTGCGCTGGCAGAAGCGCAGGAAGTCGTCGGCCTGCACCTGCGGCAGAATCACCACGTTGCCTTGCACATGCCGTTCCGCCAGGCCGCTGGTGTGGCCCGTCCAGGCGCCGGCGCGCACGGCAGAGCGCACCTGCGCCGGCGTGCTGCCGCTGCCGATGCCGGTCGATGCGGGGGTGGCTGCTTTCATCTCGCGTCCGGAATCAGGCTTCGTCATGGAGCGCGATTCTGGAAGTGGCGGGGCCCTACCCGCCAACGAGAAATCTTTCTATGCCTTCATCGATTTTTTCGCTGAGCCCGCTGAGCCGGACGCGCCCGGCGGTCGCTGGTTGAACTCCAGCACCGACTCCAGCACCTGGCCGGCCACCGGCGAAGCCGGGTCGTCGCGCCAGCTCAGGTGGATCGGCAGCGCGGTCAGCGTGGCGTCGCAGTTCAGCGCCTTCAGCGCCAGCCGGTCGGCCAGCCGCACCACCGCCGCGTGCGGCAGCGTGGCCACGCCGAAGCCGCTTTCCACGAGTTGAACCATCGCCGAGATCGACGAGATGGTGTGCACGCGCGGCGCCTCCACGCCCTGCTTGCGGCACAGGTCCAGCAGCGCCACGTGCGGCTGCGAGCCGCGCTGGAAGGTCAGCAGTTCATCCTGCGCGCACAACTCGGCCAGGCCCCAGCGCCGGCGGCCGTGGCGCTTGGCCTGGCCGACGAAGACCATCGGCATCGGGGCCAGCACCCGCGTGCGCACACCGTCGCCATCGGCCGGCAGCGCGGCCAGCACCAGGTCGGCGGCGCCGCGGCGCATGTGGTCCAGCAGCACCGGCGTGGTTTCAACGGTGAGCTCGAGTTCCAGCGCCGGGTGCTCGCGCCGCAAGGCCTGCACCCATTCGATGAGCCACGAATGCAGCACCGATTCGATGACGCCGATGCGCAGCGACATCGGGCCTTGCGCACCGCTGCCGAACTCGGCCTTGATGTCGCGCTGCAGGTGCAGCAGTCGCTCGGCATGGCGATGGAAACGCGTGCCGGCGATCGTGACGCGAAACTGCTTGTCGCGCCGGTCCAGCAACAGCACGCCGAGTTCGGTCTCGAGCGCGGCGATGCGGCTCGACAAGGCCGACTGTGTGACGAACAGCTTCTCGGCCGCGCGCGTCACGCTCTTCAAGGTCACGGCCCAGTAGAAGGCTTCGACGAAGCGCAGGTTCATGGCGCGAGCTGCGCCATGCGCCGGTGCAGCATCGTGATCACGTCGTGCACCGGCAGCCCGGTGGCGCGGCGCAAGGCATCGGCGTACGGCGGCAGGTTGGTGCACTCCAGCAGCAGCGTCTGCAGGCCGGGCTGGCGCTCGCGCAGGCGCGCCGCCGCGGCCAGCACCAGGGCCTCGGCATCGGCCATGTCCAGCTCGGGCCGGTCTTCGAGCAGGCTGCGGTGCAATGGCGAGCCCGGCGTGATGCCTTCGACCGGCGTCGCCGGATCGGCGCCGACGGCTTCGAAGTGCGCCGCCGTCAGCGACGCGGCTTCGATCGTGATCACGCCGCAGCGCTGGCTGCGGAGCTCGGCCAATTCCAGCAGACTGGAGGTCCACACCGGCACCGGCAGTGCGGCCTGCAGCTCCCGTTGCCACAGCGCGAGAAAGCCGCAGCTGGTGGCCAGCGCTTGTGCGCCTTCGGCAACCAGCGCATGCCCGGCTTCGATGAACGGGGCCAGCGCCCGCGGGTCGCGTCCACGCACGATGCGTTCGGGCGTTGCGCCTTCGACCACGCGCCAGCGCACGGGGAAGGCAAAGCTGGCCGGATGACCGATGTCGCCCGGCGGCCGCGGAAACCGCGTTTGCAGCATCAATACGCCGAGCATCGTCTGTCCGTCGTCGCCCCCTTCGGGGAAGCACCGGTCGGGCCTTGGCCCGGCACGCCCTATGCTAGCTGGCTTCCAAAGCATCACCGTCCAGGAGTGTCCATGCGATCTGCCCACCTTTGCGCCGCTGCGGTGCTGGCCTTGGCCGCCTCGGCCCAGGCCCAGACGAAGTGGGACCTGCCCGCCGCCTACCCGGCCGGCAACTTCCACACCGAGAACCTCACCCAGTTCGCCGCCGACATCGACAAGGCCACCGCCGGCAAGCTGAAGATCACCGTGCATGCCAACGCGTCGCTGTTCAAGGCCAACGAGATCAAGCGCGCGGTGCAAGGCGGCCAGGCACCGATCGGCGAGGTGCTGCTGGCCAACTTCGAGAACGAGAACCCGATCTACGGCGCCGACGGCATTCCGTTCCTGGCGTCGAGCTATGCCGAAGCGAAGAAGCTCGCCGCAGCCCAGAAGCCGGCCCTCGACAAGCTGCTCGCCGCACAAGGCATGGCGCTGCTGTACACCGTGCCATGGCCGCCGCAGGGCATCTACGTGAAGAAGGAGATCGCGTCCGTGGCCGACATGCGCGGCCTGAAGTGGCGCGCCTACAGCCCGGCCACCGGCAAGATCGCCGAACTGATCGGCGCGCAGCCGGTCACGATCCAGGCCGCCGAGCTGTCGCAGGCGCTGGCCACCGGCGTCGTCGAGTCGTACATGTCGTCGGGCTCCACCGGCTACGACAGCAAGACCTACGAGAGCATCAAGTACTGGTACGACACCCAGGCCTGGCTGCCGAAGAACGCGGTGATGGTCAACAAGCAGGCCTTCGAGGCGCTCGACAAGGCCACCCAGGGCGCCGTGCTGAAAGCCGCCGCCGACGCCGAAGCGCGCGGCTGGAAGCTGAGCCAGGAGAAGAACGACTGGTACAAGAAGGCGCTGGCCGAGAAGGGCATGAAGATCATGACGCCGCCGCCCAAGCTGGTGGCCGACCTGCGGCAGGTGGGCGGCGTGATGCTCGCCGACTGGCAGAAGAAGGCCGGCCCCGACGGCCAGGCGCTGATCGACGCCTACCGGAAGTAAGCCCGCCGTGCGCAAGTTCCTCGACACCTTGTACCTGCTGGCCGGCTACGCCGCGGCGCTGATGGTCGCGGCGATTGCCGTGCTGATGATCGGCCAGAGCGTGCTGCGCGAGTTCCGCGTCGCCACCGGCGCCGTCAACGACATCGTGTCCTGGTGCTGCGCCGCGGCCGCCTTCCTGGCCATGGCGCACGCGTTCAAGCATGGCGACTTCGTGCGCGTGACGCTGACCATGGAGCACCTGTCGCCAGCGTGGCAGCGCCGCTTCGAGATCGTGGCGCTGTGGATCGGCGCCGCCGCCACCGGCTACCTGGCCTGGTGGGCGAACCGCTTCACCTACGAAAGCTGGGAGTTCAACGACCTGGCGCAGGGACTGCTGCCGCTGCCGCTGTGGATTCCGCAATCCAGCTTCGCGCTGGGTTCGATCCTGCTCTTCGTGGCGCTGCTCGATGAACTGGTCGTCGTGCTGCGCGGCGGCCGGCCGAGCTACGTGGTGGCGGTGGAAGAACGACACGCACACGGCGACTTTTCCTCCGACATCTGAAGTGAAACGCCTGATGCCGGTGTCTGCTCGCGGCCTTTTGAAGTCATTCACCGCAGAGGAGCGGAGGACGCAGAGTTTCCGCAGAGAAATTCAAGGTCTTCCTCTGCGTTCCCTCTGCGTTCTCCGCCCCTCCGCGGTGAAGGCTGTTCCGGCTGCTCCGGCTGTTCCAGGCCGCAAGCCGCCGTTCGAACAAGTTTCGCGCGAAGCGCGGTGGAGCCACTGAGATGGACAACATGCTGGTCGTGGGCGCGGTGCTGCTCATGCTGATGCTGGTGCTGCTCGCCAGCGGCGTCTGGATCGCGATGACGCTGGCCATCTGCGGCTGGGTCGGCCAGGCGTTCTTCGTGCACACGCAGCCGGGCAAGAACCTGTTCTCGGCGTTCTGGGAGTCGAACGCGTCGTGGGAGCTGGCGGCGCTGCCGCTGTTCATCTGGATGGGCGAGATCCTGTTCCGCACCAAGCTGTCGGAAGAGATGTTCGACGGCCTGCGCCCGTGGCTGAACCGCGTGCCGGGGCGGCTGATGCACACCACCATCCTCGGCTGCGGCATCTTCGGCTCGGTGTCGGGCAGCTCGGCCGCCACCTGCGCCACCATCAGCAAAGTCGCACTGCCGCAGCTGCTCAAACGCGGCTACGACGAGAAGATTGCGCTCGGCTCGCTGGCCACCGCCGGCACCCTGGGCATCCTGATCCCGCCGTCGATCACGATGGTGGTCTATGCGGTGGCCGCCGACGCGTCGATCATCCGCATCTTCCTGGCCGGCTTCCTGCCCGGCTTCCTGCTGATGGCGCTGTTCTCGGGCTACATCGTCTGGTGGAGCCTGCGCCATCCGGACAAGGTGCCGGCGGCCGACCCGCCCACCGGCTTCATCGAGAAGATCCGCCTGTCGGGCAACCTGATCCCGGTGACGGTGCTGATCGTCTTCATCGTCTGGGTGCTGATCGCCGGCTGGGCCACGGCCACCGAATGCGCCGCCTACGGCGTGCTCGGCTCGCTGGGCCTGGCGCTGTGGAGCCGCACGCTGACCTGGAGCAACTTCTGGGAAGGCCTGATGGGCACCACGCGCACCAGCTGCATGATCATGTTCATCCTGGCCGGCGCGGCCTTCCTGACCAAGACCATGGCCTTCACCGGCATCCCGCGCGCGCTGGCCGAATGGGTCGAGGCCATGCACCTGAGCCCGTACGCGCTGATTTTCGCGCTGACCGTCGTCTACCTCGTGCTCGGCACGGCGCTGGACGGCATCTCGATGATCGTGCTGACCTCGGCCGTGGTGCTGCCGATGATCCAGAAAGCCGGATTCGACCTGGTCTGGTTCGGCATCTTCATCGTGCTGCTGGTCGAGATCGCGGAGGTCACGCCGCCGGTGGGCTTCAACCTCTTCGTGCTGCAGAACATGACCGGCAAGGACAGCAACACGATCGCGCGCGCCGCCCTGCCCTTCTTCGCCTGCCTGGTGCTGTGCATCCTGCTCATCACCGTGTTCCCGGTCATCGTGACGATCCTGCCCGACGCCGTGATGGGCGTCTCGCGCTGATCTGGGCGGCGAAGGCCCCGTTCTTCACGCCTTTCCCGGCCGCGGCCCGGCCTAGGATGGCAAGGTCGCGGTGGGCCCACGAGGTCAGCAACCGCCACGCTGCGTTTGCCCCGAGGTGTTGCCCATGTCCGATCTGTCCGTCCCCCCGCTGTCCCTGATCCCGGTGGAGGGGCACGCGCCGAACGATGCCGCGGCCGCCGGCCCGGTCGACCCCTTTGCCTGGCCGACGCCGCCGCTGGCCTGCTACCCCGCGCCGACGCGCGCCAGCCAGCCCGAGCCCTGCGAGGTCGAAGGCCTGAACGGCAAGACCATGACCGGCCGGCTGATGCACTTCAACCCGCTGGAAGGGCTGGTGAAGCTGCGCGTGGCGCCGTCGCGCACGACGATGTCGCTGCGCTTCGACCAGTTCCGCCGCCTGCGCCTGCTGCAGCCGCTGAACGCGCTGCCGCCGCAACCCGGGCTGCCGCAGGCCGAGGTGCTGGAGCAACGCCCTGCCCTGCCGTTCGAGGTGTGCCTGCGCGGCGCGGTGCCGCTGGAAGGCCTGACAGTCAGCCATCTCGAAACCGACTATGGCCTGTTCGTCTTCGAACCGCTGGACCTGACCGGCGCCGTGCGGCGCAGCTTCTTCCCGCGTGCCGCTTTCGACAGCGCGCGCGTCGGCACCTTGCTCGGCGACACGCTGGTCGAGAACAACCTGGCCACGCCCGAAGAGGTGCAGGAAGCGCTGGACGAACAGCAGCAGCTGCGCACCCAGCGCCTGGGCGACATGCTGGTGGTGCGCCACATCATCACGCACGACGAACTCAGCGTGGCCATCGAAGAGCAGGCCAAGATGCCGATGGTGCGCATCGGCGAAGCGCTGACCGCTTTAGGCTTCATCAGCGACCAGCAGCTCGAAGACGCGCTCGTCCAGCAGCAGGCCGACCGCAGCGTCGCCCTGGGCGAACTGCTGGTGCGCAAGGGCGTGGTGTCGCGCCAGGATCTGCAGACCGCGCTGGCGCGCAAGATGGGCTACCCGCTGGTCGACGTGGTTCACTTCCCGGTGGAGGCGCCGGCGGTGGCGCGGCTGCCCTACGCCATCGCGTCGCGGCTGCCGGCGCTGCCGCTGATGCTGCATGGCGGCCGCCTGGTGGTGGCGCTGGAAGACCCGTCGCAGCGCCTGTCGGTCGACGAGATCGAGTTCGCGACCCAGTGCAAGGTGGTGCCGGTGCTGGCACGCACCGGCGTGCTCTTCGGCGCCATCGAGAAAGCCTACGAAAAGGTCGGCGCGCTGGAGTTCACGCCGCGCACGCTGGGCGACCCCGCCAGCGCGATCGACTTCGAGCCCGAAGACTCGGGCAAGCTGGTGGCCTCGCTGGAACAGCAGCACACGACCGAGGCCCGCGTCGTCGCCGAGGACGAGAAGTCGATCGAGCAGAGCGACAACTCGCTGGTGCGGCTGATCAACTCGATGATCCTCGAAGCGCAGACGCAGGGCGTCAGCGACATCCACATCGAGACCCAGCCCGGCCGCGAGAAGCTGAAGATCCGCTTCCGCAAGGACGGCTTGCTCAAGCCCTACCTGGAACTGCCGCACACCTACCGCAACGCGATGATCGCGCGGCTGAAGATCATGTGCGACCTGGACATCTCCGAGCGTCGCAAGCCGCAGGACGGCAAGATCAACTTCGGCAAGTACGTGCAAGGCCAGCGGCTGGAGCTGCGCGTGGCCACCATCCCGACGCACAGCGGGCTGGAAGACGCGGTGCTGCGCCTGCTTGCGTCGGCCAAGCCGATGCCGCTGGAAAAGCTGAACCTGAGCCCGACCAACCTGGAGCGGCTGAAGACCGCCGTCGGCCGGCCCTACGGCATGTTCCTGTGCGTCGGCCCCACCGGCTCGGGCAAGACGACGACGCTGCACTCCGCCTTGGGCTACATCAACACGCCCGACCGCAAGATCTGGACGGCCGAGGACCCGATCGAAATCACCCAGGCCGGCTTGCGCCAGGTGCAGGTCAACCCGAAGATCGACTGGACCTTCGCGAAGGCCTTGCGCGCCTTCCTGCGCGCCGACCCCGACGTGGTGATGGTCGGCGAAATCCGCGACACCGAGACCGCGCAGGTCGCGATCGAGGCCTCGCTGACCGGCCACCTGGTGCTGAGCACGCTGCACACCAACAGCGCCCCGGAAACGGTGACGCGGCTGCTGGACATGGGCATGGACCCGTTCAACTTCGCCGACGCGCTGCTCGCGGTGCTGGCGCAGCGCCTGGTGCGCCGCCTGTGCACCGACTGCCGCGTGCCGCACGAAGCCGCCAGCGAAGAAGTCGACGAACTGCTGCGCGACCACCGGCACGCGATGGGCGAAGCGCCCGGCACGCCGCCCGACAACGAGGTGCTGGCCGACTGGCTGCGCCGCTTCGGCAGCAGCACCGGCCGCTTCACGCTGTACAAGCCGGCGGGCTGCGCGAAGTGCGAGAACACGGGCTTCCGCGGCCGTGCCGCCATCCACGAGCTGATGCCGGTGTCGCGTGGGCTGCGCCAGCTGATCCAGACCGGCACCCGCGCCGAGGAGCTGCAGCGCCTGGCCTTGAGCGAAGGCATGCGCACCTTGCGCCAGGACGGGCTGGAAAAGGTGCTGGCCGGCGTGACGACGCTGGACGAAGTGCGCGCCGTGTCCAACTGACGCCCCTTATCGAGCCGGCTTGCGGCGGCGGTACAGCGATATCGCCGCCAGGCCCGCCAGCATCAGGGCATACGAACCGGGCTCGGGGATCGCCTGCACGGCGTTGAAGCCGGCGATCTGCTCGCCGACATAGTTGCCGACGAACTCGTTCAGCGTGTTGCCGTGCGGCGTCTGCGAACCGCTCGGGTCGGCCAGGCCTTCGTCGTCGAAACGGCCGAGATAGCGGTAGAACTCGTAGCGCACGACGAGCGACGGGTCGCCGTTCAGGTTGACGGCCTTCGAGACCTCGTCGACATAGCCCGGCTGCAGCACTTGCCACTCGATCTCGGTCTCCGGCTTGTCCTCCAGGCCGGCGACACCCGGGTTCTCGAATGCGTGGTGGCCCCCCATCAGCTCGTTCAGGTCCACGTTGTCGGGCAGCGTGGTCTGCACGATCTTGACCCAGTAGGCGTTGTTCTGCGGCACCACGAGATCGACGCGCTGGGCCTGGATCACCGCGACGACCGGCGCCGCCTGCACGGCCGGCGGCGTGAAGGTCACCGACGGGATGGCCACGCTGGCGGCGACCAGCACGCCGGGCGTGGCGGACTCGACGAGCCAGCTGTAGCTCGTGCGCGTCGGCGAGCCGATGGTGCTGACGCCGAAGTGGTCGCAAGGCACGTTCGGATAGCCGACGTTGCCGAAGGTCCAGCAGCTCTCGCCCGGTGTGTTGAACACGCCCGACGCGGTACCGGCGCTCCAGTTGCCGTTGCTGTAGTTCGCCAGATAGGTGACGCGGGCGCCGATGACACGGTTGCCGGCGTCGAGCAGGTCGCTCACCGTCGGCACGCCGTAGCGTTCGACATCGCCCGGCGACGCGGTGCCGAAGTTGCGGTTCAGACCGAACACGTCGCTGATCTGGCTCTTGTCGATGCCCTCGAGCTCGATCTCGAAACCGTGCGCCGTCTGGCCGGTGTCGTTGACCGAATCGAAATTGGCCAGCGAGCCGAACGTCGAAGTGGCGTGCACGGCGAACGGCATCGCGGCCAGGGCCAGGCAGGCGGCGGCGCGGCGGGATCTGGGCATCATGGTCTCCTTCAGCAAAGGGGTCAGGGTGCGACGATCGTCGCCAGCGCTCCTTAAGCATTGCTGAGCACGGCGCTAAGCGCGCCCTAAGACACGCCCGCCAACATTGGCCGCTTCACGACTGCAGGGACAAGGCTCATGAAGACAACGACAGCTGCCGACAGCGCCGCCCGCCGCGGCGTGCTGGTCTGGGACGCGCCGGTGCGCGTCTTCCACTGGTTGCTCGTGTTCAGCTTCATCGGCGCCTACCTCAGCGCCGAGAGCGAGTCCTGGCGCTGGCTGCATGTGACGCTGGGCTATACCGTGGCCGGCCTGGTCGTGTTGCGCCTGCTGTGGGGTCTGGTCGGCACCCGCCACGCGCGCTTCTCCAGCTTCGTGCGGGGCCCGGCAGCCGCTCTGCGCTACCTGGCCACGCTGCGGCGCGGCCGGCACGAACACCACGTCGGGCACAACCCGGCAGGCGCGCTGGCGGTGCTGGCCCTGCTGGCGCTGGCGCTGCTGGTCTGCGCCACCGGCTGGGCCGTGCTCACCGAACGGGGCGGGCACGCAATGGAAGAAGTCCATGAAGGGGCGGCAAATGCCATGCTGGCACTGGTGGGCGTGCATGTCGCGGCGGTGCTGGCCACGAGTTGGCTGCACCGCGAGCACCTGGTTGGCGCGATGATCCACGGCCGCAAGCCCGGCCGCCCCGAAGACGGCCTGCAACGCGCCCGGACCGGCGTCGCGGTGTTGCTGGTGGTGGCGGTGCTGGGGTTCTGGGGCCTGCAGTGGCACAGTGCCGGCAACGGCGGTGCGGCCGGCACGGGCCGGGCCGCCGCGGAACACGCCCAGGACCATGACGACGACTGAGCTCTGAGACCGCTCTGAGACTGATATCCAAGCGCATGCGAATCCTGCTCGCCGAAGACGACCTGCTACTGGGCGATGGCCTGCGCGCCGGGCTGCGCCAGCTCGGCTTCCAGGTCGACTGGGTGCGCGACGGCGAGGCCGCCGACCGTGAACTGCGCGCCCAGCCCTATGCGGCGGCCGTGCTCGACCTGGGCCTGCCACTGAAGGACGGCCTGGACGTGCTGGCCTCGGTGCGCCGCGCCGGCGCGACGCTGCCGGTGCTGGTGCTCACAGCGCGCGACGCCGTGCCGGACCGCATTCGCGGCCTCGACGGCGGCGCCGACGACTACGTCGTCAAGCCGGTCGACCTGCACGAACTGGCGGCGCGGCTGCGCGCGCTGGTGCGCCGCGCCCACGGCCAGCCGCAGGAGCGGCTGAGTGCACAGGACGTGACGCTCGACCCGGCCGCCCGCTCGGTGCTGCAGGCCGGCGTGCCGGTGGTGTTGTCGGCGCGCGAGTTCGACCTGCTGCAGGCCTTGATGCTGAACGCCGGCCGCGTGCTGTCGCGCGAGCAGCTCGAGCAGCACCTGTACAGCTGGGGCCAGGAAGTGGACAGCAACGCCGTCGAGGTACATGTGCATCACCTGCGCCGCAAGCTCGGCCCGGGCTTGATCCAGACCGTGCGCGGCGTCGGCTACCTGCTGGCGCGCGACGGACCTGCGCCTTGACTGCGCGCCCGCGTTCGCTGCAGGGGCGCCTGCTCGTTATGGTGCTCGGCACCGTGGTGACGGTATGGGCCCTGACCGTCACCGCGACCTGGCTGGACGTGCGCCATGAACTCGGCGAATTGCTCGACGGCCACCTGGCGCAGGCGGCGGCGCTGCTGGTCGTGCAGCAGGGCCACGAGGTCGCCGAGGGCGACCACGATCTGGACGCGCCGACGCTGCACCGCTACGCGCCGAAGGTCGCGTTCCAGGTCTTCCACGAAGGCCGCCTCGCACTGCGCTCGGCCAACGCGCCGGTGCAGCCGATGATCAAGCACGGCGCCACCTTCCCGGCTGGCTTCAGCAGCGTGCTGATCAATGGTGCCGAGTGGCGTGTGTTTGCCGCCCAGGGCGGCGAAAGCGACATCCAGGTCTTTGTCGGCGAGCAGGTCGACTCGCGCGCGGCGATCCTGCGTGCGGTGTTGCGCAGCACGCTGTGGCCGATGCTGCTGGCACTGCCGCTGCTGTCGCTGGCAGCCTGGTGGTCCGTGTCGCGCGGACTGGCGCCACTGCGCTGGCTGGGCCGCGTGCTCGCGGCGCGCCAGCCGCACGCCCTGCAGGCGGTGCAGGTGGACAACGCGCCAGCGGAAATGGTGCCGGTACTGGACGCACTGAACAGCCTGTTCAGCCGCATCGGTGCGTTGATGGAATCGGAGCGGCGCTTCACGGCCGACGCCGCGCATGAACTGCGCACGCCGATCGCTGCCATCCGCGCCCAGGCCCAAGTCGCGCTGGGCGAGGCCGACGACGCGGCGCGGCAGCACGCCTTGCAGGCCACGCTGGCCGGCTGCGACCGCGCGACGCGGCTGGTCGAGCAGTTGCTCACGCTGTCGCGCCTGGAAGCCGACGACCGGTCGACGCTGGCGCCATTGGCGCTGGACGCGCTGGCGCGGCGCGTCGTCGCCGAGCTGGCGCCGCAGGCCATCGCCAAACGGCAGACGATCGAGGTCAATGCCGCGGTGGCCTGCGCGGTGCGCTGCGACGCCACGCTGGCGGCGGTGCTGGTGCGCAACCTGGTCGACAACGCGATCCGCTACAGCCCGCCGTCGGCGCGCGTGCATGTCGGCGTTCAACCCGACCCCAGCGGCACGCGGCTGACGGTGGAAGACAGCGGCCCCGCGCTGGCGCCCGTGGACCTGCAACGCCTGGGCGAGCGCTTCTTTCGCGTCATCGGCAGTGGCGAAGGTGGCAGCGGGCTGGGCTGGTCGATCGTGCGCCGCATCGCGGCCGTGCACGGGGCGGCCATAGTCATCGGCCGTTCGGCAGCACTGGGCGGTTTGTCCGTGACCGTGACGTGGCGCGCCGAGCCGGTGTCGAACGGACCCCCGTCGACCCACGGCGGCTGAGAGGCCGAGCCATCACGACACCGGCATCAGCAGCACGCGCCGGAACAGCAGGTTGCGCACGCGGCCGGTCGTGACGGCGAAGCTTTCGCACGAGCCGGCGGCATTGCGCCGCAGCTGCAGCGCAATCACCGGGAACGGCGCCGAGAACAGGTCGCGCAGGGACATCGGCTCGAGCGCCATTTCACCGCGCGGCACGCGCAGCATCAGCTTGCCGTCGCGAACCCACAGCCGGTACAGCGTGCGCAGCTCGTCGCTGTAGTACTCGCCGACGCAGGCCTGCAGCGCCTCGGCGCTCGGCGTGTCGCGCACGACGCGTTTCAGCGGCAGGTCGCGGCCACCCTGCTGCCACGTCGCGGTGGCGACGACACCGCCCGCCGTCGCCGGCGGGTCGAAGCGCACTGCGGCTTCGAAGGCCTTCGTGAAGAAGCGGTCCTCGGCCGACGCGAACATCGGGAAGCGCGGCTGCCCCGTCGCCTGCACCTGCAGCCGGTTGCCTTCGGCGCTGAAAGTGAGCACGAAGCCCGGGCGCATCTCGAAGTCGCCCAGGAAGGGCTGCAGCGCACGCGCGTCCAGCTCGACCTCGGCCGGGAACACCCGCGCCGGCTCGACGCCGGGCGTGCCTTCCAGGTAGATGTCGGCGACGCGGCGCGACAGCTCGCCGGTGTTCAGCTCCGCCGCGTTGCCCAGCAGCAGCACCGTCAGGTGCTGGCCAGCGAAGCGCAGCAGGTGCGAGCGGTAACCCGCGTCCGCGCCGCTGTGCTCGACGATGGGCAGGCCGCGGTAGCGCCCGATCACCAGCCCGCTGGCGTAGTTGATCTCGCGGCCGTTGTTGAGCCGGCCGCGCTGCAGCATCGCCGCCTGCACCGCCGCGCCGCCGACCGTCGCAACGTCGAAGTTGCGGTCCCAGCGCGCCAGGTCTTCGACCGTCGTGAACAGGCTCGTCGCGCCGACGTTCGAATACGACAGCGCGACATAGCGGTAGCCTTCGCGCGTGCGTTGGTACGAATACGCACGGCCCTTGACCGGCGTGCCGTAGCTGTCCTGGAAGTGGGTGCTTGTCATGCCCAGCGGGCCGAAGATGCGCTGCTGCGCAAAGCTGCTCAACGGCAGGCCGGAAACGCGCCTGACGATCAGCGCCAGCACGGTGTAGCCGCTGTTGCTGTACAGCTCTTCGTCGCCGGGGGCGAAGTTCAATTCCCGCTGCTGCGCCAGCAGCCCGAGGATGTCAGCCTCGGTGATGACGTCGTCCAGGCGCAGCCCGGCCAGCGTCAGCAGGCTCCACTGGTCGCGCAGCCCGCTGGTGTGGTTGAGCAGCTGGCGGATCGTGATCGCTGGCAGCTGCAGCTCCGGCACGACCTTGCGCACCGGGTCGTCGAGCGCGAGCTTGCCGTCCTGCACCAGCAGCTGGATCGCGAAGGCGGTGAACTGCTTGGACAGCGACGCGACGTGGAACACCGTGGACGGCGTGATGCGCACGCCGTATTCCAGCTGCGCCAGGCCGTAGCCGCGGCTGTATTCGACCTGCCCGTCGCGCAGCACGGCCAGCGCCAGGCCCGGCGTGTCGGCCTTGTCCCAGGCCGCGAAGATCTTGTCGACCTGCGCCGACCGTTCGTCGCCGGCCGCCGCCACCCACACCGGCAGCAGCAGGCACAGGCAGACGAAGCGCCGGAGGCGGCCCATCGCCGCCCCGTCAGAGGCTGAGAGTTTTTCGAGCGTGTCCGAGCAGCGCGCCAGAAGGCGCCTGATCGAGGCGCAAAACGCAGTCATAGCCCGGGCTATGACGAGCATTTGCAACGACGAGCAGGCGTCTTCTGGCGTGATGAGCGGGCATGATCGAAAGACTCTCAGCCTCAGCCGCCCTGGCGGTTCGGGTCGCGCCAGGCGCGCTCGAACGGCAGCCGCCAGGCGTGCGGCGCGATGAGCTGGTGGATCGACTTCGGGCCCCACGAGCCCGGCGGGTACAGGCGCACCGGCGGCGGCGCTTCGAGCAGCGGCGTCGACACCTCCCACAGCCGCTCGATGCCTTCGGCGGTGGTGAACAGCGTGCGGTCGCCGCGCATCGCGTCGAGGATCAGGCGTTCGTAGGCTTCGAGCACGTCGCCGATCAGGCCGGTGTCGTGCATCGCGAACTGCAGGCTCAGCTTGTCCAGCCGCATGCCGGGGCCTGGACGCTTGCCGTAGAACGACAGCGACATCTTCGATGCATCGGCGAGGTCGAAGGTCAGATGGTCCGGGCCTTGCGCGCCGACGCCCGAGCCGGCCGGGAACATGCTCTTCGGCGGCTCGCGGAAGGCGATTGAGATGATGCGCTGGCCTTCGGCCAGGCGCTTGCCGGTGCGCAGGAAGAACGGCACGCCGGCCCAGCGCCAGTTGTCGATGAAGCACTTCAGCGCGATGAAGGTCTCGGTCTCCGATTCGGGGTCGACGCCGTCTTCGCTGCGATAGCCGGTGTACTGGCCGCGAACCACGTCGGATGGCTGCACCGGCAGCATGCTGCGGAAGACCTTGTTCTTCTCTTCGCTGATCGGCGCCGGCGCCAGCGCCGTCGGCGGCTCCATCGCCATGAAGGCCAGGATCTGGAACAGGTGCGTGACCACCATGTCGCGGTAGGCGCCGGTCTGCTCGTAGAAGCCCGAGCGTTTGCCCAGCGCCAGCGTTTCCGGCACGTCGATCTGCACGTGGTCGATGAAGTTGCGGTTCCAGATCGGCTCGAACAAGCCATTCGCGAAGCGGAACGCGAGGATGTTCTGCGCCGGCTCCTTGCCCAGGAAATGGTCGATGCGGAAGATCTGGTCCTCGGCGAAGACCTCGTGCAGCCGGGCGTTCAGCTGCACCGCGCTGGCCAGGTCGGTGCCGAAAGGCTTTTCCATGACGATGCGCGAGCGCTCCACCAGCCCGGCTTCGCCGAGCAGCCGCACCGCCGGCAAGGCCGCGCTCGGCGGCACGCTCAGGTAGTGCAGCCGCCGGCTTTCGCCGCCGAGCGTCTGCTCCGCTTTGGCCACCGCAGCGGCCAGTGCGCCGGCGCCGGCGGCCAGCGACACGTAGTCCAGCGTGCTGGCGAAGGCGGCCCAGTCGGCGTCGCCGACCTTGCGGCTGGAAAACTCGTCGAGCGCGGCGCGCGCCACCTGGCGGAAGCCTTCGGCGTCGATGTCGTCCAGCGACACGCCGATGATGCGGCAGCCGGGGATGAAGCCCGCCGTCGCCAGGTGACACAGCCCCGGCAGCAGCTTGCGCCGCGCCAGGTCGCCGGTAGCGCCGACCAGCACCACCACCTGTGGATGCCGGGGGCCGACCCCCGGAGGAATTTTTGCCACCGTTCACGCCCCCCGTGATGAATCGCGGCCGCGGCCGATCTGCAGGGAAATGTACGGCATGGCCCGCCTGTTCCGTGCCGGCACATGCTGGGTTTCCCTGATGCGCCGGCCGGGCAGCAGCCTATGCTGCGTCGGCTCGGCACCGCCGGAAAAACAGGAGAGACAAGCCATGCCCACCCTCACGCTCACCGTCAACGGGACGAGCGTCTCGCGCGAGGTCGCGCCACAGACGCTGTTGTCGGAATTCATCCGCGAAGACCTGCGCCTGACCGGCACGCACGTCGGCTGCGACACCAGCCAGTGCGGCGCCTGCACGGTGCACGTGAACGGCCGCGCCGTGAAGAGCTGCTGCATGCTGGCGACGCAGGCGGCCGGCGCGCAGCTGACGACGATCGAAGGCGTTGCCGCGGCCGACGGCGCGATGCACCCGATGCAGGCCGCCTTCAACCAGTGCCATGGGCTGCAATGCGGCTTCTGCACCCCGGGCATGGTGATGAGCGCGATCGACCTCGTCACGCACCACGACTGCAGCAGCGAGGCCAAGATCCGCGAAGGCCTGGAAGGCAACCTGTGCCGCTGCACCGGGTACCAGAACATCGTCAAGGCGGTGACGCAAGCCGCCGCCGCGACCAAGGCCATGGCCTGAGGAGCACAGCATCATGACTGCACGTCAAGGATTCATCGGCCAGAGCGTGGTGCGGCGTGAAGACGCCCGCTTCCTCACCGGCCGCGGCCAGTACACCGACGACATTTCCCTGCAGAACCAGAGTTACGGCGTCTTCCTGCGCAGCCCGCACGCGCACGCGAAGATCACGTCGCTGTCCACCGCCGCGGCAGCCAAGGCACCCGGCGTGCTGGGTATCTTCACCGGCGAACACTTCAAGGCCGTCGGCGGCCTGCCCTGCGGCTGGCTCATCAACAACATCGACGGCTCGCCGATGAAGGAGCCGCGGCACCCGATCCTGGCCGACGGCAAGGTGCGCTACGTCGGCGACCGCGTCGCACTGGTCGTCGCCGAGACGGTCGAGCAGGCCAAGGCTGCGGCGGCGCTGATCGAGGTCGACTACGACGTGCTGCCCGCGGTCATCGACATCGCCAGCGCGAACACGGCGCCGGCCGCGGTGCATGACGAAGCGGCGGACAACCGCTGCTACCTCTGGCAGATCGGCGACAAGGACGGCACCGACGCGGCCTTCAAGACCGCAGCGCACGTCAGCACGCTGACCTATCACAACAACCGGCTGGTGCCGAACGCGATCGAGCCGCGCGCCGCCAACGCGTTCTGGAACCCGTCCAGCGACGAATACACGCTGTACGTCGCGAACCAGAACCCGCACGTCGAGCGGCTGCTGATGTGCGCCTTCGTGCTCGGCATCCCCGAGCACAAGATGCGCGTCGTCGCACCCGATGTCGGCGGCGGCTTCGGCAGCAAGATCTTCCTGTACGGCGAAGAAACGGCGCTGGTCTGGGCCAGCAAGCAGATCAAGCGCCCGATCAAGTGGACGGCCGAGCGCTCCGAATCCTTCCTGTCCGACGCGCACGGCCGCGACCACCTGACCACCGCCGAACTGGCGCTGGACAAGGACGGCAAGTTCATCGGTTTCCGCGTCAACACCACGGCCAACCTCGGCGCCTACCTCAGCACCTTCGCGTCGGCGGTGCCGACCATCCTGTACGCCACGCTGCTGGCCGGCCAGTACACGACGCCGAAGATCTGCTGCACCGTCAACGCCGTGTTCACCAACACCGCGCCGGTGGACGCCTACCGCGGCGCCGGCCGGCCCGAGGCCACCTTCGCGGTGGAGCGCATCGTCGAAACGGCGGCGCGTGAACTCGGCATCGACCCGGCCGAGTTGCGCCGGCGCAACTTCATCCATGAGTTCCCGTACGCCACGCCGGTCGGCCTGACCTACGACACCGGCGACTACGACGCGACGCTGAACCGCGCGCTCGAACTGTCCGACGCGGCGAACTTCGAATCGCGCAGGGCGGCGTCGGCAGCCAAGGGGCTGAAGCGCGGCATCGGCTACTCGTGCTACATCGAAGCTTGCGGCATCGCGCCGTCCAGCGTGGCCGGCGCTCTGGGCGCACGCGCCGGGCTGTTCGAGGCCGGCGAGGTGCGCGTGCACCCGACTGGCAAGGTCACCGTCTTCACCGGCAGCCACAGCCACGGCCAGGGACATGAGACCACCTTCGCGCAGGTGGTGGCCGACAAGCTCGGCATCCCGCTCGACGACATCATGATCGAGCACGGCGACACCGCCAAGGTGCTGTTCGGCATGGGCACCTACGGCAGCCGCTCGCTGGCCGTCGGCGGCACGGCGATCGTCAAGGCGCTGGACAAGGTCATCGCCAAGGGCAAGAAGATCGCCGCGCACCTGATGGAGGCAGCCGACACCGACGTGGTGTTCGAGGACGGCCAGTTCAAGGTCGCCGGCACCGACAAGATGGTGCCGTTCGCGCAGGTCTCGCTGACCGCCTACGTGCCGCACAACTTCCCGCACGACAAGCTGGAGCCGGGGCTGAACGAAAACGCCTTCTACGACCCGAGCAACTTCACCTACCCGGCCGGCAGCTACATCTGCGAAGTCGAGGTCGACCCGGCCACCGGCGTCGTGCGCGTCGACCGCTTCACCGCCTGCGACGACTTCGGCAACGTCATCAACCCGATGATCGTCGAAGGCCAGGTGCACGGCGGGCTGGCGCAAGGCATCGGCCAGGCGCTGCTCGAAAACTGCGTCTACGACCCCGAATCGGGCCAGCTGCTGACCGGCAGCTTCATGGACTACGCCATGCCGCGCGCCGACGACTTTCCGCACCTGGTGGTGGAGACGGTCAAAGGCACGCCGTGCACGCACAATCCGCTGGGCGTGAAAGGCTGCGGCGAAGCCGGCGCCATCGGTTCGCCGCCGGCAGTCATCAACGCGATCTGCCACGCCCTGGGCGTGAAGGACGTGCCGATGCCGGCCAGCCCGCACAATGTCTGGAAAGCCATCAAGGCATCCCGCTGATCAGGAGCACAGGACATGCAAGCATTCGCTTACCAGAACCCGTCGTCGGTGGCCGACGCGGTGCGCGCCGCGGCGCAGGAAGACGCCAAGCTGCTGGCCGGCGGCCAGAGCCTGCTGCCGTCGATGAAACTCGGCCTGGCCGCGCCGCCGGCGCTGGTTGACCTGGGCGGCATCGCCGAGCTGAAAGGCATCAAGGTCGAAGCCGGCAAGGTGACCATCGGCGCCGGCACCACGCACGCTGCGGTGGCGGCGTCGGCCGAGGTGCAGAAGGCGATCCCGGCGCTGGCCGACCTGGCCGGCCGCATCGGCGACCGCCAGGTGCGCAACCGCGGCACGCTCGGCGGCAGCCTGGCCAACAACGACCCGGCGGCCTGCTACCCGGCCGCCGTGCTCGGGCTCGGTGCCACGGTCAACACGAACCAGCGCAGCATCGCCGCCGACGACTTCTTCCAGGGCATCTACACCACGGCGCTGAAGGACAACGAGATCATCACGTCGGTGAGCTTCCCGATCCCGGAAAAGTCGGGCTGGCAGAAGTTCAAGCAGCCGGCGTCGCGCTTTTCCATCGTCGGCGTCTTCGTCAGCAAGGGCCCGGCCGGCGTGCGCGTGGCCGTTACCGGCGCCGGTGCCAGCGGCGTCTTCCGCGCCACAGCGCTGGAAGCCAAGCTGGCCGCCAACTGGTCGGCCGCCGCACTGGCCGGCGCGACGGTCAGCGCCGCCGAGCTGAACAGCGACCTGCACGGCTCGGCCGAATACCGCGCCGCGCTGATTCCGGTGCTGGCGGGGCGTGCGGTCGGCTGACCGTTCGTCGCACCACCGAAACGCCGCACCGACGTGCGGCGTTTTTCTTGCATCAGAATGAAGCCGTGACGACCGACCTCCCCACCAGCATCGACGACACCGCGGCGCGCTTGCTCGCACTGGACTACGTGCCCGAGCGCGCGCTGGCGACGACCGTGTTCCTGGCGCTGCGCCTGCAGCGCCCGTTGTTCCTGGAAGGCGAGCCGGGCACCGGCAAGACCGAGATCGCCAAGACACTGGCCGCCATGCTCGGCCGGCCGCTGATCCGGCTGCAATGCCACGAAGGGCTGGACCTGGCCGGCGCCGCCTACGAGTGGAACTATGCGCGGCAGATGCTGGAGATCCGATTGGGCGAAGCGGAAGGCAAAGCCCGCGGCGAACTCGCCAACGAGCTCTTCAGCGACCGCTTCCTGATCCGCCGCGCACTGCTGCAGGCGATCGACCCCGCGCAGCCCGTGCCACCGGTGCTGCTGATCGACGAACTCGACCGTGCCGACGAGCCTTTCGAAGCCTTTCTGCTCGAAGTGCTGTCGGACTTCCAGATCACGATTCCCGAGTTCGGCACCGTAAAGGCCACCGAACCGCCGATCGTCGTGTTGACGAGCAACCGCACGCGCGAGATCCACGACGCGGTCAAGCGCCGCTGCCTGTACCACTGGGTCGGCTTCCCCGACGCCAAGCGCGAGTTCGCGATCCTGGAACGCCGCGTGCCGAACGCGCCGAAGAAGCTGGCCGAGCAGATCGTGCTGTTCGTGCAGAAGCTGCGCGAGATCGAACTCTACAAACTGCCGGGCATCGCCGAGACGATCGAGTGGACCCGGGCATTGATGGAGCTCGACGCCTTCGTGCTCGACCCGGAAACCATCAACCACACCCTGGGCGTGCTGCTGAAGTACCAGGACGACATCGCCAAGGTGCAGGGCTCGGAAGCGGCGCGCATCCTGGAGCAGGTGCAGCGCGCCGCCACGGCAGGCAGCTGAAGTTCGATCCTCCCCCGCGAATCGGGGGGTCTCCGGCCCGAACCGGTTGCAGGCTTCAGCAGGTGCCCGGGCGTATGCTGAAGCTTAGGCGGTGCCGTGTCGGATCGCCGCCGATTCCAACAGGAGACACCCGCATGCAGATCAAAGCACTCGTCGCCGCTTGCGCGATGGCCGCCTCGGCGCTGGCCTCGGCCCAGGTCTCGACGAACGTCTACACCGGCTACGGCACCGGCGACGGAACGCCCTTCTCCGACCTGGTCGGCACACTCGACACGCCTGCGATCACATTCGGCACCGACACCGGGTTCAACTGGCACCCCTTCGGCCTGTTTGCCTTCGGCTCGCAGAGCACGGGCGCTTTGAGCGTTGCTGCCGACGGCACCTATGAGTTCGGTCTCACGTCCGACGACGGCAGTTCGCTGTACATCGACGGCGTCAGGGTCATCGACAACGGCGGCGGCCACGGCCCCTTGCTGGCCACCGGTTCGGCGACGCTGAGCGCAGGCACGCACAGCTTCACCGTCAACTTCTTCGAAGACTACGGCGGCGCCAGCGGCGTCGATCTGAGCCTGCCGAGCGGCGTGACCGTCGCCGTACCGGAGCCGTCGGCGCTGGCGCTGATGCTCGTCGGCATGGCGACCGTCGGCGCTTGCGCGCGGCGGCGTCAGCGACGCGGCTGATCGCCGACCGCCGGGCGCCGCACAGAAGCTGACATGCTGCGCGCCCCCGAATCTCTGCCCGGCCACCTGGCCGAAAACGTCATGCACTTCGGCCGCGTGCTGCGCCAGGCCGGCTTGCCGCTGGGCACCGACCGCATCCAGCTCGCGCTGACGGCCTTGCAGGTGGCGGGGCTGGAATCGAAGCGCGACTTCCACGATGCGCTGGCGGCGTGTTTCATCGACCGCGTCGAGCACCGCGAGATCTTCGAGCAGGCCTTCCATCTGTTCTGGCGCGACCCCGACCTGGCCGGCCGCATGATGGCGATGCTGCTGCCGAAGGTGCGCGCCAAGGACACCGAAGGCCCGCCGCCGCCCGAGAACCGCCGCCTTGGCGAGGCGCTGTTCCCGCACCAGCCGAACGCGCCGGAACAGCCGCCACCGCCCGAGCAGCTGGAGGTCGACGCAGCGCTGACCTGGAACGAGCGCGAAGTGCTGCGCAAGGCCGACTTCGAGACGATGACGGCCGACGAATGGCGCCAGGCGCTGGCCATGCTGAAGCGGCTGGCGCCGTTCTTCGAACCGCTGGCCACGCGCCGCACCGAGCGCGCCGCGCACCCGGGCCGGCCCGACGGCCGCGCCACGCTGCAGGCGATGGCACGCCACGGCGGCGAGCTGTGGGACATGCGCTGGCGCCGCCCGCGCCACCGGCCGGCGCCGCTGGTCGTGCTGGCCGACATCTCGGGCTCGATGAGCCGCTACTCGCGCATGCTGTTGCACTTCACGCACGCGCTGGCGAATCGTGGAGCCGGGGCAGACGCACGCGTCGAAAGCTTCGTCTTCGGCACGCGGCTGACGCGCACCACGCGCTCCCTGCGCCAGCGCGATCCCGACATCGCCGTGGCCCGCGTCGTGCGCGATGTCGAAGACTGGTCCGGCGGCACGCGCATCAGCGAATGCCTGCACCAGTTCAACCAGCGCTGGGCGCGGCGCGTGCTGTCGGGCCGCGCCACCGTGCTGCTCATCACGGACGGCCTCGAACACGGCCACACGGGCGAACTGAGCTTCGAAATGGAGCGTCTGCACAAGAGCTGCCGGCGCCTGGTCTGGCTGAACCCGCTGCTTCGTTTCGACGCCTTCGAGCCGCGCGCCGGCGGCATCAAGGCGATGCTGCCGCATGTCGACCGCTTCCTGCCGGCGCATAACCTGGCCAGCCTGGAACAGCTGGCGGCGGTGCTGGCGGGCGAACGCCGCACCGGACCCTCCTGACCCCCGCCGCTCAAGTCCGCCGCCCGGCCGGCCGATACAAGGGGATACGAGCCATCCCCCGCCCTCCGTGGTCTTTTTCGAGCCTCTATACGACCTGCGCCTGGTCGCGATCTCGGTCCTGATCGCCGGCTTCGCGTCCTATGTCGCGCTGGACCTGGCACAGCGCGTGCGCAACCGCGACCGCCAGGTGGCGTGGAGCTGGGGCGTCGGCGGCTCGGTCGCACTGGGCACCGGCATCTGGGCCATGCACTTCATCGGCATGATGGCCTTTTCGCTGCCCATCGCGCTGGGTTACACGGTCGGCCTGACGGCGCTGTCGTGGTTTGCCGCGGTGGCCGTCTCCGGCATCGCGCTGGCCATGGCCAGCCGCGGCTCGCTGACGCCGGCCCGGCTGGCCGCCGGCGCGCTGGCCATGGGCGGCGGCATCTGCGCCATGCACTACATCGGCATGGCGGCGCTGGATCTGGCCCCCGGCATCGTCTGGAACCCGTGGCTGGTGGCGGCGTCGGCGGCCATCGCGGCGGCGGCGTCGGCAGCGGCGCTGCTGATCTTCTTCTGGCTGCGCCGCGTCGCCGACCAGCGCGGCAAGGCCTACCAGATCGCTGCCGCGGTGGTGATGGGCCTGGCCATCGCCGGCATGCACTACACCGGCATGTCGGCGGCCAGCTTCCCTGAAGGCAGCGTCTGCCTGAGCGCCGGCGCGCTGGCCGGCAACAGCCTGGGCGTGGTGGTGATCTTCGCGGCCGCGGCGCTGCTGACGTTGACGCTGTTCACGTCGACGCTGGACAGCCGCCTGCGCGGCCGTTCTGCGCGCCTGGCGGCGTCGCTGCAGACGGCCAACAGCGAGCTGAAGGCCGCCAACGCCGAACTCAAGACACTGGCCTTCCGCGACCCGCTGACCGGGCTGCCGAACCGGCTGCTGTTCGAAGACCGCCTCGCGCATGCCGTGGCACGCACCGACCGCCTCGGCGCCGGCCATCGCCTGGCGGTGCTGTTCATCGACCTCGACGGCTTCAAGCCGGTCAACGACTCGCTCGGCCACACCCAGGGCGACCGCGTGCTGCGCGAAGCCGCCAACCGGCTGCGCGGCGCCGCGCGCGACAGCGACACCGTGGCCCGCGTCGGCGGCGACGAATTCGTGCTGGCGATGGAACAGACCGGCGGCGAAGCCGACTGCGTGGCGCTGGCCGAGCGCATCTGCACGATGCTCGGCGAGCCGTTCACGGTGTCGAACCGGCACTTCAGCATCTCGGCCTCGGTCGGCATCGTGATCTACCCCGACCACGGCAGCGCCGACAAGCTGCTGGCGCATGCCGATGCCGCGATGTACGCCGCCAAGCGCGCCGGCGGCGGCACCTGGGCGCTGTTCGAGCCGCACATGGACGGCGGCGCGCTGGAGCAGCTGAACCTGCAGAACGACCTGCGCCACGCGGTCGAGCAAGGCCAGCTGCTGCTGCACTACCAGCCCAAGGTCGACGCGGCCAGCGGCGAACTCACCGGCGTCGAGGCGCTGCTGCGCTGGCAGCATCCGCAGCGCGGCATGGTCGGCCCCGGCGTGTTCATCCCGATCGCCGAGCGCTTCGGCCTGATCGGCAGCCTCGGCGACTGGGTCGTCGAAGAAGCCTGCCGGCAGATGGGCGAATGGGCGGCTGCCGGCCGCCGCCAACGCGTGGCCATCAACCTGTCGGTGCACCAGCTGCGCCAGGACGACCTGGCCGAGCGCATCGAGCAGGCGCTGCGCCGGCATGGCGTGGACCCGGCCGACCTGCTGTGCGAGATCACCGAATCGGCGGCGATGGACGACCTGCGCAACAGCCGCAAGGCCTTCGACGGCCTGCTGCGCATCGGCGTCTTCCTGTCGATCGACGACTTCGGCACCGGGCATTCGAGCCTGAGCTACCTGCGCCGGCTGCCGGCGCGCCAGCTGAAGATCGACCGCAGCTTCGTGAACGACCTGGAAAGCAGCGCCGACGCACGCGCCATCGTGCACGCCGTGCTCGGCCTGGCGCACGCTCTGGGCCTGCGCGTGGTGGCCGAAGGGGTCGAAACGAGCGGCCAGCGCGACATCCTGGTCAGCCTCGGCTGCGACGAACTGCAGGGCTACTTCTTCGCCCGCCCGATGCCCGCCGCGGCGCTGGCGGGCTGGGCCGCGGCGCGCTCAGCGCAACGCGTCGGCAACGAAGTCCAGTCGGTCCTGGCCGAAGTGCATCTCTGATCCGACGAAGAAGGTCGGCGCGCCGAACACGCCGCGCGCCACCGCTTCTTCGGTGGTCGCGATCAGCCGCGCCTTGATCTCGGGCTCGGACACCAGCGCGATGAAGTCGGCGGCGTCGAAGCCGGCCTCGGCCAGCGTGGCCGACAGCACGGCGGGGTCGCCCAGGTCGCGCTGCTGCCGCCACAGCGCGCGGAACACCGCGTCGCAATAGGCTGCAAAGGCCTCGGGCCGGCGCAGCTGCAGGCCGGTGGCGCCGCGCATCAAGGTCAGCGTGTTGATCGGGAAGTTCGGGTTGTTGACGAAGGGCACGCCGTAGCGCTGCGCCCAGCGCTGCAAGTCGTTCAACATCCAGCGGCCCTTGGCCGGCACCGTCACCGGACTGGCGTTGCCGGTGGCCTTGAATACGCCGCCCAGCAGCATCGGCCGCCAGACGATGGCCGCGCCGCATTCAGCGGCCAGGGCCGGCAGGCGCTGGTAGGCCAGGTAGCTGGCGGGGCTGCCGAAGTCGAAGAAGAATTCGACGCTCTTGGCTTGATTCATCATCAGAAGGTCTCCATCCAGGGCCGCAGATCGAGTTCGTGCGTCCAGGCGCTGCGCGGCTGGCAGTGCAGCTGCCAGTAGCTTTCGGCGATGGCCTCGGGGTCGAGGATGCCGTCCTGCGCCTTCAGCGCGTAGCGTTCGGGGAAGTTGCTGGCGATGAACTCGGTGTCGATGGCACCGTCGATGACGGTGTGCGCGACATGGATGCCTTGCGGCCCCAGCTCGCGCGCCATGCTTTGCGCCAGCGCGCGCAGCGCATGCTTGGCGCCGGCAAAGGCCGCGTAGCCCGCGCCGCCGCGCAGGCTGGCCGTGGCGCCGGTGAAGAGGATGGTGCCGCGGCCGCGCGGGCGCATCACGCGCGCCGCCTCGCGGCCGACCAGGAAGCCGGCCAGTGCCGCCATCTCCCAGACCTTGCGGTAGACGCGCTCGGTGGTGTCGGTGATGCCGAAGCGCACGTTGGCGCCGATGTTGAACACCAGCACGTCGATCGGCGCGATCTCGGCTTCGATCTTCGCGAACAGCGCCGTGACTTCGTCTTCGCGGCGCGCATCGGACGCGAAGCCGTGCGCGACGCCGCCTTCGGCGCGGATGCGTTCGACCAGCGGCGCCAGCTTGTCGGCGCTGCGCCGCGTGACGCAGGCGACGAGCCCCTCGCGCGCGAAGCGCCGCGCGATGGCGCCGCCGGTGGCGTCGCCGGCGCCGACCACGAGCACGGCACTGCCGCTGGGGCCGCTGGGCAAGGGCTGGGTCATCTGAAACCTCCGAGGCTGCTGCGTTGTAGCACTTAGGGGCCTGGCCCGCAGCGCCGGGTGGGCGGCGACCCGCCCCCTATACCGCGCGCATATTCACACCGCATTGGGGGATCACCCTTTTCAAATGGCCAACTAATATTCCGACAGACGCGCTGAAGAATATTCATCGGGTCGCAGTCGAATCCTTGTTGTTTATATTTATTCAGGGGAGCATGAATATGTCCAGAAACTTTTTCGTCCCGATGATTTCGATACTCGCACTGGTCGGCGCCACCGGCGCCGGCGCCCAGCCCAAACCCGACGTCGTCAGCAACGGCAACGCCTGGAGCATCACGTTCTTCGATGATTCGTCGCCGAGCCATACCCAGTGGGCGACGCAGAACCTGTGCTTCTACACCACCGGCATGGTCGGCACCCAGCTCGCCGGCACCTGGTACTCGACGACGTTCTACGACTGGAACGGCACCTGGCGCCAGGAAGGCGACCAGGTGTTCATGACCGGCGACTATGCCGGCGACGTCAACGGCAATGCCGTCGGCCACGACGGCATGGAATGGCAGCTGGTGACGGCCGAGCGCACATCCGAAGGTTTCGGCCACTGGAAGGAATGGCGCGAAAACGGCGGCACCGGCCTGGTCATCGGCTTCGGCAATGCCAAGTTCAAGCGCCTGGGCAGCTGCACCTTGCAGCCGCCGGTCGGCACCGATTTCACGACGCTCGAGAAAATGGTCATGACCGAAAGCATGAAGGCGCCGCGCCGCTACCGCAAGGACGGCAAGGAAGCGCTCGGCCCGAATGACGGCGAAATGGTGCCGCTGCAATAACCCGTCTCGATATTCAATCCCGGCGCCGGTCGGAGTATCGGCGCCGGGATATCAGGACGGTGGCCGCAACGGCAAGTTGGTCAGCAGATTCTGCGGTTTCAGCCGCAGCACCGCATCGGCATTCATCGCCATGCCCAGGTAGACCGGCCGGCCGGCGACGTCGGCACGCATTTCGGCGGCGTCAGCAAATTCGAGCTTGAACAGGCTCAGCAGGCGGCCCATCCGCAAGTCGTCGACCGGGCGCTGTTCGTACAGGTCGTTCAGCAGCGCGCTGGCCTCGGCATCCAGCCCGACATGCCAGCGCCAGCGTTCGTCGGCGATGCGCGGCACCGGCTGCACGGCGACCTGCACGCCCAGCAGGTGCACGACCCACAGCTCGAGCACGCGCGCCAGTGCCTGCAGGCCGCCATGCGCCGGCGTCAGCTTGAACTGGATGCCGTGGCCGAGCTCGCGCGTGATCTCGTGCGTCAGGTCGAGCAGGAAGGGCTGGTGCTCGCCCGCCGCCCAGTAGCGCGCCGCGTTGTCGCCGGCCAGCACCGGGGCTTGCAACGCGCGCAGCGGCGCCTGCGCCTGGCGCAGCAGCCGGCCCATCTCGCCGAGGCCGGCGCTGGCCTGGTGCCGGTCGAGCGCGTCGCGGTCGGCGGCCAGCACGCGCCCGTCCTGCAGCGTGATGCGCTGGGCGCGGAACAGCATCTCGGCGGCGCGCGCCTCGAAGGCATCGCCGCGGCCGTCGAGCAGGTGGCGCAGGATGGCCTGCGCCAGCAGGTCGACAAACAGCGGCGCGATGTCCACCGAGCCGCGGCGGAACAAGCCCAGGTAGCAGGCCTGCAGCGTGCCGGCGGCGAGCAGCGCATCGCGAAAGTGCAGGAAGACGGCGTAGTTGTCGCGCGCATCGGCGTCTTTCAGCCGCGCCAGCCGCTCGGCCGGCACCGGCCGCTGGGGCTGGTCCAGCAGCGCCGCGTGCAGCGCCCGCTCGGACGCGCAAGACTCGGCCACCGGCGCCAGCTCGGGCCGCGCCAGCAGCCCGCGCAAGTAGTCGTCGCCCGGCAGCAGCCAGCCCTGTGCGTCTTGCGCCAGCGCGCGGTAGCCGCAGTCGGGCCAGAAGTCGTGCAAGGCGCTTGGCGGGTCAGCCGAAGACCGGTGCGCCGAAGTCGCGCTGCAGCGCGCGCCAGACCACCTCGCCGGTCAGCGGCATCTGCACCTTCTCGGCGTCGCGGCCGAGGCCGGCGTGGGCCAGCGCATCGACCACGGCGTTGACCACCGCCGGCGTCGCGCCGATGGTGCCGAGCTCGCCGACGCCTTTGGCGCCGAGGCTGTTGGTCAGGCACGGCACCGATTCGTCGAACGTGGTCTTGAAGGCACGGAAGCCGTCGGCATGCGGCAGCGCGTAGTCCATGAAGCTGGCCGACAACAGCTGGCCGCTTTCGGCGTCGTAGGCGACACGTTCGCACAAGGCCTGGCCGATGCCTTGCACCGCGCCGCCTTCGATCTGTCCGCGCACGATGGTCGGGCTGACGATGCGGCCGATGTCGTTGACCGACGCATAGGCCACGATCTCGGTGGCACCGGTGGCCGGGTCGACCTCGACCTCGCAGACATGGCAGCCGTTCGGCCAGCTCGGCGCGCCGGCCTTGGCGCTGCCGTCGACGACGATGCGCGCGCCGGCCTGGCGACCGGCCAGCTCGAACAAGCCGATGCCGAGGTCGGTGCCGGCCACGCTGAAGCGGCCGGCGCTGTATTCGATGTCGGTGGCCGGGGCTTCCAGCGCGTCGGCGGCAAGCTGCTTGCCCTGCTCCACCGTGCGCTCCGACGCCACACGCACCGCGGCACCGCCGGTGAACAGCGAACGGCTGCCGGCACTGCCGAAGCCGTTGGCGCGGTCGGTGTCGCCTTGCAGCACGCGGATCTTCTCGATCGGCACGCCGAACACGTCGTGCGCCAGTTGCACGTAGCTGGTGGCGATGCCCTGGCCCATGGCCATCGTCGCCGAAGTCAGCTCGACGAAGCCGTCGGCCGTGACCTGGACCTGCACGTTCTCTTCGAGCGCGTTGCCGCCGGTCCATTCGAGGAAGGTCGCGATGCCGCGGCCGCGCAGCAGCCCGCGTGCCTTCGACGCTTCGCGGCGCGCCGCGAAGCCGTTCCAGTCGGCCAGAGCCAGGCCCTGGTCGAGCAGCTTCTCGAATTGGCCGCAGTCGTAGACCTGGCCCATCGGGTTCTGGTACGGAAACTGGTCGGGCCGGATCATGTTGCGCCGGCGCAGTTCGGCCGGGTCGAGCTTCATCTCGCGCGCCGCGGCGTCGAACAGGCGTTCGACGATGTAGATCGACTCCGGCCGGCCGGCGCCGCGGTAGGCGCCGGTGGCGGCGCAGTTGGTCAGCACCGACGTCAGGTGCAGGGCTATCAGCGGGATGTCGTAGATGCTGGTCAGCACCCAGGGCCCGATCAGCAACTGCAGCACGATGCTCGTCGTGGTCGGGTAGGCGCCGACGTTGGCCAGCGAGCGCACGCGCAAGGCCAGCACCTTGCCGCTGGCGTCGAGTGCCATCTCGGCCTGGCTGACGAGGTCGCGGCCGGCGGCTGCGGTCAGGAAGTCTTCGACGCGTTCGGCCTGCCACTTCACCGGCCGGCCGATCTGCAGCGCGGCGTAGGCCACCGCGATGTCTTCGGTGTAGATGCCGGTCTTCATGCCGAAGCCGCCGCCGACATCGCCGACGAGCACGCGCACGCTTTCCGGCGTGAGGCCGGGGATGGCATCGACCAGGCTGGTGCGCACGCCGGTGGGCATCTGGCTGGACATGCGCAGCGTCAGGCGGCCGTCGGCAAACGAGGCCAGCACGCTGCGCGGCTCCATCGGGCTGGCGGCCAGACGCTGGTTCACGAGCGGCAGCGAGACGGTGTGCGCCGCGCCGGCGAAGGCCGCAGCCGCCGCCGCGGCGTCGCCATGGCGCATCTCGGCGGCGATGTTGTCCGGCGCCGCCGGCCACACCACCGGCGCGCCGGGCTGCAGCGCGCTCGGCGCGTCGCTGACCGACGGCAGCGCTTCGTAGTCGACCATCACCGCGTCGGCCGCGGCGCGTGCCGCTTCGCGCGTTTCGGCGACCACCATCGCGATCGCCTCGCCGACGAAGCGCACGAGGTCGACCGCCAGCGCCCGCTTCGGCGGCGCCGTCGCGGCCTGGCCGTCGGGCCGCTTGAAGCCGGGGGCGATGGCGATCGGCTTGACGCCGGCGGCCAGCAGGTCGGCGCCGGTGTAGATGGCCAGCACGCCGGGCATCGCGCGCGCCGCGTCGGTATCGACGGCCAGCAGCTTGGCGTGCGCCATGCTCGAACGCACGAAGCGCAGGAAGACCTGGCCATCGGGCGCCACGTCGTCAGTGAACTTGCCCAGGCCTTGCACGAGCGCCGGGTCTTCGACACGGCGCACGGCCTGGCCGCTGCCGAAACGCAGGGCGGCGGTCATGCGGCCTCCCCGCTCATCACGCGCGCCGCCTGCTGGACCGCGGCGACGATGTTGACGTAGCCGGTGCAGCGGCACAGGTTGCCTTCGAGCGCATGCACGATCTCGCCTTCGCTCGGCCGCGGGTTGTGCTGCAGCAGGCAGGTGGCGGTCATCATCATGCCGGGGGTGCAGAAGCCGCATTGCAGGCCGTGGCAGGCGATGAAGGCTTCCTGCACCGGGTGCAGCGTGCCGTCTTTGGCCAAGCCTTCGACCGTGGTCACGCGGCGGCCGGCGGCTTGCACGGCGAGCACGCTGCAGCTCTTCACGGCATCGCCGTCGAGCAGCACGGTGCAGGCGCCGCACTGGCTGGTGTCGCAGCCGACGTGGGTGCCGGTCAGCGCCAGCGGGCCGCGCAGCAGTTCCACCAGCAGGGTTGCGGGTTCGGCGTCGGCTTGCACCGAGCGGCCGTTGACGGTGAGCTGGATTCGGGTCATGTGATGCGGATGGCGACGAAGTGAAGGTGGATCGTACCCAGTTCCGCCAACAGGCGTCGCCGAGCCGGACGACGCTGCGGCTTCAGGCCGGCCGCAGCCCCAGCGCCATCTGGCGCGCGGCGATCTGGCCGTCGTAGTAGGCGGGGATCAACCCCGTCTCGCTGAAGCCGAGCTGGCGGTAGAAGTCCTGCGCGGCCGCGTTGTCGGCACGCAGTTCGAGCTGGACCGATGCAATGCCGGCGACCTGGGCCGATTCGATCAGCCACTCGGTCAGGCCACGACCGATGCCGCGCCGCTGCTGAGCCGGCTGCACGCACAGCAGGATCAGATGCGCCAGCTCGTCGCCGAATTGCATGACCGCGAAGCCCTGGATGCGTGCCGGATCGCAGGCCACCAGCGCCACCGTGTCGGGGTCGGCGATCAGCGCCGCGATGCGCCGCGGCGTGTAGCGCCAGGCCAGCCCGGCCTCGATCAGCTCGCGCGACATCTCGGCCATGGCCCGCGCTTCGTGCGCCCGGGCCAGTCGCAGCGTTGCCGTGCACGGGCGGTTCATGGATCAGGGGCCGCAAAACACGATGCGCCGATTCTGTCACTGCAGGCGGCCTGCGGGATGGGCGTCAGCGCCCCGGCCGCTGAGCTGGCGTGTGCGGTGCTCAGCCGATGAGGCCGAGCGGGCGAGCCGCCTGGGCCGCGGCGGTGCCGGCATCCTCGATGCGCCACTTCAAGCGCACGCCGCCGTCGCCGCTGGCCTGCAGCGCGGGAATGGCCGACAGCAGCCGCCGCGTGTATTCATGCTGCGGCTGGTCGAAGACGGCGTCCCGGCTGCCTTGTTCGACGATGCGCCCGTCCTGCATCACGATCACGCGGTCTGCAACCTGCTCGACCACGGCCAGGTCATGGCTGACGAACATGCAGGCGAAGCCGTGCCGTTCCTGCAGCGCTGCGAAGAGCTCGAGAATCTGCGCCCGGACCGTCATGTCGAGCGCCGAGACGGGCTCGTCGGCGATGACGAAACGCGGCCGCCGGATCACCGCGCGTGCAATCGCCACGCGCTGGCGCTGCCCACCCGACAGCTCGTGCGGGAAGCGGCTGGCGTGGCCGGCATCCAGACCGACCTCGTTCAAGGATTCGACGATGCGCGCCTGGCGTTGCGCACGGCTCAGCCCCGGCACCTGGCGCAGCGCTTCGCCGACCAGCGCACCGACCGACATGCGCGGGTCCAGCGACGAGTTCGGGTCCTGGAAGACCATCTGGCAGTTCAGCCGGTAGTCGCGCCAGACGGCCGCGTCGGTGGTGCCCAGTCTTTGGCCGTCGAAGCGGATCTCCCCGGCCGACGGCTGCAGCAAGCCGGCGATGGCGCGCCCCAGCGTCGTCTTGCCCGAGCCGCTGCCGCCGACCACGGCCACCACCTCGCGCGGCTGGATCGTGATGTCGATGCCATGCAGCGCGCGCTTGCCCGGCCCCTTGCCGAACAGGCCGCGCCGGCTGCCGTAGTCGACGACCAGCTGGCGCACGTCGACCAGCGGCGGCGCCGCAGCCACGGCGCGGGCCGGCGACCGGCGCGGCATCGCCGCCAGCAGGCGCCGCGTGTACGGATGCTGCGGCTGGCGCAGCAGTTGTTCGGTCGGGCCTTGCTCGACGATCTCGCCGCGGCACATCACGATGACGCGCTGCGTGTAGCGCGCAACCATCGCCAGGTCGTGGCTGATCATCAGCACCGCGGTGGCGTGGTCGCGCGCCAGGCCGACCATCAGCTCGATGACCTCGCGCTGGACCACCGCGTCGAGCGCCGTGGTCGGCTCGTCGGCCAGCAGCAGCGCGGGCTTCAGCAACATCACCGAAGCCAGCATGATGCGTTGGCGCATGCCGCCGGAGAACTCGTGCGGATAGGCCTGCAGCGCGGCGTCGGCGTCGATGCCGACGCGCAGCAACATCTCGGCGATCAGGCGGCGGCGTTCGTCCGGCGCGAACTTCGTGTGCCGGATCAGGCCCTCTTCGAGCTGGCGGCCGACGCGCATGGCCGGGTTCAGCGAGGTCATCGGTTCCTGGAAGACCATGCCGACGCGGGCGCCGCGCAGGTCGCGCAGTTCGGCCGGCGTCATGGCCGGCACGCTGCGGCCCGCGAACTCGATCTCGCCGCCGATGCGCCGGATCGCCGGCGGCTCCAGGCCCATGATCGCGCGCGCGGCCAGCGTCTTGCCGCTGCCCGATTCGCCGACGATGCCGACCAGTTCACCGGCCTGCAGCGTGAAGCTGACGCGGTCCACGACCCGCGTGCCGCTGTGCGCGACCGCCAGCGACAGGTCCTGCACGCGCAGCAAGGGCGCCGCGGGCGTGCTCATTGCAGGCCGCGCATGCGCGGGTCGAAGCGGTCGCGCAAGGCGTCGCCGAGCAGGTTGATGCCCAGCAGCGTCAGCGAGATGCAGATGCCGGGAAAGATGCCGAGCCACACCGCTTCGTCGAAATGCGAGCGGCTGGCCGCGAGCATGTTGCCCCAGGTCGGCGCCGGCGGCGGCACGCCCAGGCCCAGGAAGCTGAGCGCGCTTTCGGCCAGCAAGGCCCAGCCGAACATCGAGGTCGCCAGCACCGTCAGCGGCGCGACGCAGTTGGGCAGCACGTGCCGCCCCATCGTGAACAGACCGGAGTTGCCCATCACGCGCGACGCATCGATGAATTCGCGTTCGCGCAGCGACAGCACGCTGCCGCGCACCACCCGCAGCACCGACGGCGTGTAGGCCACCGCCAGCGCGCCGATGATGCCGTAGCGGTTGGCGCCCAGCACCGCCATCAGCCCGAGCGCCAGCAGAATGCCGGGAAAAGCCATCAGCGCGTCGTTGAAGGCCATGATCACACGGTCGACCGCGCCACGCAGGTAGCCGGTCAGCACGCCCAAGGCCGTGCCGACGAGCACCGCGCAGCCGACCGACAGCAGGCTGATCCAGGCGCTGGTGGTGGCGCCGACCATCAGCCGGCTCAGCACGTCGCGGCCGAACTCGTCGGTGCCGAGCCAGTAGTCGCCACCCGGCGGCGCGAGTTGCGCGGTGAAGTTCAGCGCCAGCGGGTCGTAAGGCGTCCAGAAGGCGCCGACCCCGGCCACCAGCAGCAGGCTGCCGACGATCAGCCCGCCGATCCAGGCGTTCGGTGCCAGCCGGCGCTTGAAGCGCTTCATGACGCCGTCACCCGCGGGTCGAACAGCGGGTACAGCAGGTCAACCACCAGGTTGACCACCACGTAGACGAAGGCCACGAACAGCAGGCAGCCCTGGATGACCGGGTAGTCGCGGCCGAAGATCGAATCGACCAGCAGGCGGCCGAGGCCGGGAATCGAGAACACCGTCTCGACGACGGCGATGCCACCGAGCAGGTTGCCGAGCACCAGGCCGATCAGCGTCCAGGTCGGGCCGAAGCTGTTGCGGAACGCGTGGCGCCACATCACCTCGCGTTCGGACAGGCCCTTGGCGCGCGCATGCGTGATGTAGTCCAGCCGCAGCACCTCCAGCGTGCTGGCGCGCGCCATGCGCATGACGACGCCGATCTCGTGCAGGAACAGCGTCAGCACCGGCATGATCATGTACATCAGCGCGTGGCCCGGGCTCTGCGCGAACGACACATGGCCGACCACCGGCAGCCAGCCGAGCTTCAGGCCAAACAGCAGCAGGATCAGCAGGCCGAGCCAGAAGGTCGGGATCGACAGCAGCAGCGTCGACGTGCCCACCAGCACCAGGTCGGTCAGGCTGTTCTGGCGCCAGGCCGCGATCATGCCGGCCGGCACCGCCACCAGCACCGCCAGGAAGACGGCCACGATGACGAGGCGGCCGCTGACCAGGAAGCGATCCCACACCAGCGGCAACACCGGCTGCTGCGACGTGATCGACTGGCCCAGATCACCCTGCAGTACATGGCTGAACCAGATGCCGAACTGCGCCGGCAGGCTGCGGTCCAGGCCGAGCCGGCGCTGCAGGTCGGCCAGCGCCGACGGCGTGGCCATGTCGCCGAGCAGCAGCGACGCCGGGTCGCCCGGCACCAGCCGCACCAGCACGAAGACCGACACCGCCACGATGAACAGCGTCGGCAAGGCCATCAACAACCGCTTGACGATGAAGCCGAGCATCCTCGCTCCCCTTGCCGATCAGCTCACTTCGCGACCCGCACTTCCCACAGCCGCGGCTTGGAAGCGACCCACGGCGTGAAGCCCTGCAGGCGCTTCTGCTGCGCGTTCACGTCGACGCTGTTGAAGACCATGATCATCGGCACGTCGGCCATGAAGCGCTTGTGCAGCTCGTCGAAGATCTTGCCGCGTTCGGCCACGTTGGAGGTCGTGCTGGCCTTGTCGATCAGCTTCAGCGCCTCGGGGTTCTCCCAGACCTTGCGCGGCTGCGCGTCCTTCGGGCCGGCGATCTGCTCGTAGCTCAGCGCCGGGTCCAGCCGCGCCGAATACGAGAAGGCCATCATCTGGTAGTTGCCCTTGTTGTAGCGGTCGATCTGGGTGCCCCATTCGAGCACCTCGATGTCGACGTTCAGGCCCACCGCCTGCATCATCTGCTGCGCGATCAGCGCCATGTCGAAGCTCGGCCGGCCCGAGCGCTTGTTCGTGATCAGCTTGATCTTCTCGCCCTTGTAGCCGGCTTCCTGCAGCAGCCGCTTGGCCGCCGCCGGGTCGTAGGTGTAGCCCTGGCGCTGGGCGTCGTCGTAGTAGCTCGACGTCAGGTGGATCACCGATGCATTCGGCCGCGCCAGGCCGCGCGACACGTTGCCGACGATCTGCCGCATGTCCAGCGCCGCGGCGATGGCCTGGCGCAGCTTGGCGTTGCCCATCAGCGGGTCGCGGGTCTGGAACAGGAAGCCGTGCTTGTTCGCGGTCGTCGTCGTCTTCACCTCGACCTGCGGCGAACGCTGCATCTCCAGCAGGTCGGTGGCCTGGACCTCGGCGGCGTCGACCGCGCCGGACATCAGCGCCGCCTTCGTCGTGGCCGGGTCGGGGATGACGATGAACTTCACCGCCTCGACCAGCGGCCGCTTGGCACCGGTGTAGCCGTCGGGGCTGCTGCCGGGCGGCGAGACGTAGCCGTCGAAGCGGGTCAGCGTGACGTACTCGCCGCGTTTCCACTCGCCCAGCTTGAACGGGCCGGTGCCCACCGGCGTCTTGAAGCTGCCGTCGGCGTTGACCGAGGACTTGTGGATGACGCCGGCCATCGCGCAATCGGTTCGCGCCAGCGAGTCCAGGAACAGCGCGTTCGGCTTGTTGATGCGCATCACCACCGTGTGCGCGTCGGGCGCGGTGACGGCTTCGACCTTCAGCCCGCCGCGGCCGTCGAACTCGCTCAGGCAGCGCCAGTCGGTCTTCGGGTCCATGTAGCGGTTCCAGCTCCACAGCACATCGGCCGCGGTCAGCGGCGCGCCGTTCTGGAACTTCGCATTGCGGCGCAGGCTGAAGGTGTAGGTCAGCCCGTCGGGCGACAGCGCCACCTTCTCGGCCAGCAGCGGGCCGATGCTGCCGTTCTCGCGCAGCGCGACCAGGCCTTCGACGATGTGCAGGACCACCGAGTCGGTGTAGTCGTCGCGGTTCACGCCCGGGTTGATGCTGCGGATGTCGGCGTTGATCGCAACGTTGATCGTCTGCGCGATGACCGGCGCGGCGCCGATGGCGGCAGCCACGAGCAAAGCGGCGCGGATCATGCAGCGGCTCCGGCGCTGGCCGGCTGGGCGGCCGTTCGTTCGATCCGTTCGATTCCTTCGATTCGTTCGGCGCGACGCTGCTTCAGCGTCGTCGCCAGAAACTGCTTGATCTCGCCGAGGCAGCGCATGCCGTCGTGCGAGACACCGGGCACGATGTCCAGCCGCGCCGCAACGCCGGCCGCCTGCAGCGAACGCTGCAGGCTGGCCATGCGCTCCGGCCGCGTCGCGCCGGCGTCGTTGGCGCCCGGCATCCAGTGCTTGCCGCCTTCGCGGTGCGTGATCTCCCAGGTCTCGATATCGGCGCTGCCGACGACCAGCTGCACCGGCACGCGGCGCAGCGCGTCGAGGTCCAGCGCGATGCCGTAGATCTGCTGCATGTTCGCCACGCCGACCCACCAGTTGCGTTCGACGTCGAGCAGCGTCACCGAACCCGGCGCGCCGATGCTGCTGGCCCACAGCCGCTGCGGGTGCAGGTAGGTGAACCGGTTGACGAACTGGGCGCCGCCGGAATAGCCGGCCAGCGCGAACTGTTCGACGCGCAAGCCGTACTTCGCGGCGACCTCGTCGACCATGCCCAGCAGCACGTGGTCGTAGCGGATGTCGCCTTCGCGCAGCTGCTTGAAGCCGTCGCGGTTGCCGTCGCCCAGCACGCCGACCGGGAACAGCGGGCACAGCACGATGCAGTTGTTCCAGCGGCCGAACTCCGCCATCGCGTCGCGGTAGGGGATGAAGGTGCGTCCCGTGCCGTGCGCCATGACCACCAGCTCCGGCCGCTCGGCGCTGCGGAAGACATCCGGCGGCACGTACAGGCAGTAGCTGAAGCGCGGATCCCGCGCATAGGCAAAGACCGTCGTCTTGCCGATGTCGTACATGCCTTCGCGGTACGGGTCGGCGTCGCCGGGTGCTGGCGTCTGCGTCATCGGGCTGCTCCGTTGTATTGCTATACGATACACTGTACTGCAGAGTAAAACAATGATCCCGACACAAGTGCCGGTATAAGGTCGACCGCCCAGCGCCACCTCTGGAAACAACTTGACCTACACCGTTGCTGCCGTCGACGAAGCCATCACCCTGCTGCTGCTGGTCGCCGCGCAGCCGGGCCTGGGCGTCACCGAAATCGCCAAACGCACCGGCAACACCAAGGGCCGTGCCTTCCGGCTGCTGACGACGCTGGAGCAGCGCGGCCTGGTCAGCCGGCAAGGCGCCAGCGCGGCCTACTACCTCGACTACCAGGCGCTGCATCTGGGGGCCGCGGCGCACGGCCAGATCGACCTGGTGCGCCTGGCCGAAGAGCCGCTGGCGCGGCTGGGCGCGCTGTGCAACGAGACCGTTGCGGTGCGCGTCCGCGATGGGCTGGAGACCGTCTGCGTCGCCCGCTGGGAGTCGACGCAACCCTTGCGCGTGCAGAACGCGCTGCGCCGCCCGCTCTACGCCGGCGCATCGAGCAAGGTGCTGCTGGCCTTTGCGCCGCAAGAGGTGCTGGATGCGGTGCTGGCGTCGGATCGCCTGCGCATCACGGCAACGACCCCGGTCGAACGCGACGCGCTGCTCGGCGAGCTGGAAAAGGTCCGGCAGCAGGACTGGGCGATCTCGGTGGCCGAGCGCACCGCCGAGACGACGGGCATCGGCGTGCCGATCCGCAACGCCGGCGGCGCCGTCATCGCCGCGCTGACCATCTCGGCACCATCGAGCCGGATGACCGACGAACGCCTCGACGCCTACCTGCGGCAGCTCCGAGCGGAAGCGCAGACGATCTCGACCGGCCTCGGCTTCGTGCCGCGAAGCTGAGCCCTTCGTTCACCTACGCGGCGCAGCTTCGGAAGCCGCAGAACATCGTGTCGCGCGCCGGCGGCGCGAAGCGCCTTGCCTTCGGGTGGCGGCAGCGGCGCCGCGTGATCCACGACGCACCGCGCAGCACGCCTTGCGTGCCGGGCAGCGGCATCGCGTCCAGGCCGCCGGGCCCGCCGCGGTGGCCGGGCCAGGGGCGCGCGCTGCCGGCGACCCATTCGAAGACATCGCCCCAGACGAAGCCGCGCGCGGCGCCGGCCGCCGCCGCGAGTTCCCACTCGGGTTCGGTCGGCAGCCGGCGGCCGGCCCAGCGGCACCAGGCTTCGGCCTCGAAGCGGCTGACGTGCAGCACCGGCTGGCCGGCCGCGACGCGCTGCATCTGGCCCTGGCGCTGCACGAGCACGCTGCCGCGCAGCTGTTCGACATGGCGCGGCGCGCGCCGGCTCTCGGCCTGCAGCCAGTGCCAGCCGGCATCGCTCCAGCAGTCGCGGCGGTCGTAGCCGCCGTCCTCGGCAAACTCGATGTAGCGCGCCCAGTTCACGGCCTGGGCGTCGATCTCGAATTCGGGCACCGCGACGTCGTGCGCCCAGCGCTCGTTCTCGGGCACCGTGCCGCCTTCGGCCGAGCCGAGCTGCCAACGCTGCGCCGGCAGCCACAGCGGCTCGCGCGCCGGCCGCGCCGGCAGGCTGCGCCACATCTCGCCGAGCGGCAGCTGCGCTTCGGCAGCGCGCTCGGCCAGCGCTTCGCCGAGCCGGTCTTCATGCAGCAGCGCCAGGCGGAAGTAGTGCAATGCGGCGTCGCCGCTGCCCGCCTTGTCGGCGCTGGCCAGCAGCTCGAGCGTGGTCTCCAGCGTCTCGGCCAGGTAGCGGCGCAGTTCATCCGGCGGCGGCGGCGGCGCGGCGGCGGCGAACCAGGCTTCGATGGCTGCATCGGCCGGGGCCAGCCGCGGCGCCCCGGCATCGCAGGCTTCGCCGCGGCCGCGCTGCACATGGCGTGCGATCCAGTGGTCCTGGTACCAGCCGGCATGGCCGGCCAGCCACAGCGGCGTGGCATCGCTGCCGCCGGCGGCCAGGGTCGGCTGCGTCTCGAAAAGCGCCAGCCAGCGCAGCGTGTGGTTGCGGGCGTCGATCAGCGCCAGCGACAGCAGGTCGGCGTCGGCGCGGCGGATCGCCAGCGGGTCGTCCGCGTCGGGGATCAGCACCGCCATTGGCCGCTATCGGCCGCTATTGGCCAACCAGGCCGTTGCGGATGGCGTAGACCGTCAGCTCCGAGTTGTTCGCCAGCTGCAGCTTTTCCAGCACGCGCGCGCGGTACACCGACACCGTCTTCGGCGACAGCGTCAGTTCTTCGGCGATGTCGGCCAGGCGCTTGCCCGACGCGATCATCACCAGCGTCTGCAGTTCGCGGTCGGACAGCTTCTGGTGCGGGCTTTCGAGCGCCGGCGCGGTCAGGCTTTCGACCAGCATCTGCGCGATCTCGGGCGTGACGTATTTGCGCCCCTGCGCCACCGTACGCACCGCCTGCACGATGAGCTGCGGGTCGCCGCCCTTGTTGACATAGCCATAGGCGCCGGCGCGCAGCGCGCGGATCGCGTACTGGTCTTCCGGGTACATGCTGACCACCAGCACCTTCACCGGCGAGCCTTCGTCCTTCAGCGCATGCAGCGCGTCCAGGCCGCTGCGGCCGGGCAGGTTGATGTCGAGCACGAGCACGTCGCAAGGGGTGGATCTCATCAGCACCCGCAGCTCGCCGTAATCGCCGGCTTCGCCGACGACCTTGATGTCGGGTGCGTCGGCCAGCGTGTCGCGGATGCCGCGCCGGATCAGCGCATGGTCGTCGCAGAGCATCACCTGGATCATGGGCTGCCTCTGTTCATTACAAGGATGCCCAGGCCGACGGGTCGTGGTGACGGTCGTCGGGCTCGTCGGGCCCGTGCGCGTCGCCGCTGAAGCCGCTGTCGTGGCTGTCGTGCAGGCGGTCGTCCAGCGGCACCGACAGGATCAGCGTCGTGCCGCCGGCCGCGCTGCTCAGGTCGACCCAGCCGCCGACGGTCAGCGCACGCTCCTTCAGGCCGCGGATGCCGAAGCTCTGCGCCTTGGCCAGGTCCTGCGCCGACAGGCCGCGGCCGTTGTCGCTGACCTCCAGCGACAACACGCCGCCGGTCAGCGACAGGTCGATGCCGACGCGCGACGCGAAGGCATGCTTGCTGATGTTGGTCAGCGCCTCCTGCGCCGTGCGGTAGGCCACCAGCGGCACACCGGTGGGCAGGTTCAGCTTGTCGTGGCTGGTGCGAAAGGCGCAGACGATGCCGCTGCGCTTTTCGAAGCGGCTGGCCATCCACTGCAGCGCCGGCACCAGGCCCTGCTCCAGGATCGCCGGGCGCAGGTTGTGCATGATGCGCTGGCTGGCTTCGATGGCATGCGTCACCGTGTCCAACGCACTCTGCACGCGCAGCCGCACTTCGGGCACGGTGCTGCGGCGGCCGATCCAGTCGAGGTCGAACTTCAGCGCCGTCAGCGAGCCGCCGACATCGTCGTGGATCTCGCGAGCGATCGCGTGGCGTTCGTTCTCGACGCTGGTCTGCAGATGCTGCGCCAGTTCTGACAGGCGCGCGCGCGAGGCCTGCAGCTCGCGGTCGGCGCGCTGGCGCGCCAGCGTCGTCTCGCTGGCGGCGATGGCGTGTTCGATCGCCGGCGCCAGCCGCGCCAGGTTGTTTTTCAGCAGGTAGTCGCTGGCGCCGTTGCGCATGGCTTCGACGGCCGTGTCTTCGCCGATCTCGCCCGACACCAATATGAAAGGCATGGTGCTGCCGCGCTGGCGCAGCATCTGCAGCGCTTCGAGTCCGGAAAAGCCGGGCAGGTTGAAGTCCGACAGGATCACGTCCCAGCGTTCGGCCAGCGCCAGCGCGAACTCGGTACGCGATTCGATGCGCTCCGGCAGCACGTGCAGCCCGGCACGGCGCAGCTGCGCCATCGCCAGCACGTGGTCGGGTTCGGAATCTTCGATGTGCAGCAGGCGCACCGCCTGGGCAGAGCCGCTCATGGCGCCGAGTATCGCGCGAGCCGGGGCCGCCGAGCGCGCAATAGGCCCGCACGGAAAGGAAATGAGCGGCTAAAGCACGCGTCTTTCGCTCAATGTCGGCGGGTGTGGTGCCGAAAATGCCTCGGAAGACATATTGAAACGGATTGTCGGGCACCGCCTTCGGTGAACGACAGCCCGGACACGGTCCCACAGAATGACAACCGCGGAACAATCCGATGCTCACCCAGGAATCTGAGAGCCCAGCGCCCGGCGGCGGCATGCCCTTGTTGGCCGCCGCCGACCTGCAGGACCACCTGATGGTGGCGAGCAACGACCTCGAACGGCTGCAGCGCCTGCTCGACGATGCCAGCGAGGCGCTGATGACGCACTTCATCGGCGCCCGCGAGCACATCGAGACCGGCGCCATCGGCGAAGCCCGACAGACCCTGGGCGGCGCGATCACGGCGCTGCAGTTCCAGGACATGGCGTCGCAGCTCATTGCGCACACCACACGGCGCCTGCGCAACTGCGCCGACCGGCTGGCCCGCGACACCTTTGCCGACGACGAAGACGGCGAAGCCCTGGTCGAGGAAGCGCCGCTGCGCCCGAACCCCGTGACGCAGGACGAGATGGACGCCGGCTCCATCGACCTCTTCTAGACCCGCCGCCTTCAGCCGCATCCGCACCGATTTCACGCCATACCAGACCAGAAAAGAGACCTCGCCATGCATTCCATCCTTGCCGTAGATGACAGCGCCTCGATGCGCCAGATGGTGTCCTTCACGTTGAAGAACGCCGGCTTCAACGTCGTCGAGGCCGTCGACGGCCAGGACGCCTTCGAGAAGGCGAACAGCCGCGACTTCAATCTGGTGCTGACGGACCAGAACATGCCGCGCATGGATGGCATCAGCCTGACGAAGAAGCTGCGCGAGAACCCGAAGTTCAAGAGCACGCCGATCCTGATCCTGACCACCGAGTCGAGCGACCAGATGAAGCAGGCGGGCCGCGCTGCCGGCGCCACCGGCTGGCTGGTCAAGCCCTTCGACCCGGCCAAGCTGGTCGAGGTCATCGGCAAGGTCATCCGCTGAACGTCTTGCAGGCATTGAATTCCGAGGAGGCCCGACGTGGCTGATACGACGAACGAAGGCGCACACCTGTCCGCCGGCATCGACCTGAGCCAGTTCTTCCAGGTCTTCTTCGAAGAGGCCGGCGAGAACCTCGACACGATGGAGCAGAAGCTGCTCGGCGTGGACATCGAAAGCGCCGACGACGAAGAACTGAACGCCATCTTCCGCTGCGCGCATTCGGTCAAGGGCGGCGCCGCGACCTTCGGCTTCACCGACGTGGCCGAGCTGACGCACGAGATGGAGACGCTGCTGGACAAGCTGCGCCGCCACGAACTGGCGCCGACGCCGGCGATGGTCGACGTGCTGCTGGCTTCCGGCGATGCGCTGAAGGCGCAGCTGGCGCGCCACCAGGGCAACGGCGCCGCGCCGATCGACACCCGCGAGCTGCTGGCGTCGATCCGGGCCCTCGTCGAAGGCCGCACCGCACCGCGTGCCGCGGCCGCTGCATCGGTGGCCGCCGCGCCGGCCGCGGCCGTCTTCAAGCCGGCCGCGAACCCGGCCGCGCGCGCGCTCGAACTCACCGTCGGCCCGCTGGAAGACACGGCGCTGGCCGAGAACCTGGTCGACCTGTTCAAGGAAATCACCGACCTGGGCACGATCGAGCCGCTGGACGCCGGCAAGTCGGCCGACGGCATGCGCCGCTTCAAGGTCGTCACCGCCAGCAGCGACAGCGACCTGCTGGACCTGTTCACCTTCCACGTCGCGCGCGAACAGGTTCGCCTGGCGCCGCTGACGGTCGGCTACGGCTTCCACGAAGGCGCGCCCGGCGCGCCGGCGGAAAGCGCCGACGCCGACCCCGGCTACGGCTTCTTCGACAACGCCCCCGGCGCACCCGACGAAGCCAACGTCCCGGTGACGGCGGCCGAAGTCGCCCCGGCGCCGAGCGCGGCCCCGGCGCGCACGGCAACGGCCAAGACCGAGAAGGCCGCCGCGGCGGCCGAGTCGAGCACGCTGCGCGTGTCGGTCGACAAGGTCGACCAGCTCATCAACCTGGTCGGCGAACTCGTCATCACGCAGGCCATGCTGGCGCAGAACGGCAAGGGTGTCGACGCCGCGCTGTACCAGCAGATGGCTTCCGGACTGGCCGACCTGGAGCGCAACACCCGCGACCTGCAGGAAGCGGTGATGTCGATCCGCATGATCCCGATGTCGATGGTCTTCAACCGCTTCCCGCGCATGCTGCGCGACCTGGCGGCCAAGCTCGGCAAGAAGGTCGACCTGGTGCAGGTCGGCGAAGCCACCGAACTCGACAAGGGCCTGGTCGAGAAGATCACCGACCCGCTGACGCACCTGGTGCGCAACAGCTGCGACCACGGCATCGAGCTGCCGGCCGAGCGCCTGGCCAAGGGCAAGCCCGAGAACGGCACCATCACGCTGATCGCCAGCCACCAGGGCGGCAGCATCGTCATCGAGGTGCGCGACGACGGCAAGGGCCTGAACCGCGCCAAGCTGCTGAGCAAGGCGCGCGAACGCGGCCTGGACGCGCCGGATTCGATGACCGACCAGGAGGTCTACAGCCTGATCTTCGCGCCCGGCTTCAGCACCGCCGAGCAGGTGACGGACGTGTCCGGCCGCGGCGTCGGCATGGACGTGGTGAAGAAGAACATCACCGCCCTGGGCGGCACGGTCGAGATCGACTCCGCCGAAGGCTACGGCATGAGCGTCAAGGTGCGGCTGCCGCTGACGCTGGCCATCATGGACGGCATGAGCGTGGGCGTCGGCGAGGAGTGCTACATCCTGCCGCTGTCCAGCGTCGTCGAATCCTTCCAGGTCCAGCCGGACACGATCAAGACCATCGGCGGCAGCGGCCGCGTCGTCGAGGTGCGTGACGAGTACATGCCGGTCGTCGACCTCGAACGGGTCTTCGAAGTGCCGCGCTTCGACTTCGAACACGTCAGCAACATCATGGTCGTCGTCGAGGCCGAAGGCGGCCGCGTCGCGCTGCTGGTGGACGAACTGCTCGGCCAGCAGCAGGTCGTCGTGAAGAACCTCGAGTCGAACTACCGCAAGGTCGACGACGTCTCCGGCGCCACGATCATGGGCGACGGCCGCGTCGCGCTGATCCTGGACATCGGCTCGCTGGTGCGTCGCTCGCGCCATTGACCTTTTGAAGAGAGAAGCATGAACACCCTGCATCTGCTGCGCGGATACACGATCCGCACCCGCATGTTCGGCGCCATCGTGATGGTGCTGGCCATGTTCGCCGTGGTCGGCGCCGCCGGCCTCTACGGCGGCCTGAAGCTGAAGGTGCTGAACGGCGAGATCATGGCGCGGTCGACCGGCGCGCAGCGCCACGTCAGCGACATGCGCACGCACCTCAGCGCCGTGCGCCTGTTCGAGAAGCAGATGGTCATCGACTACGAGGACGGCGTGGCCGTGCTGAAGGCACGTGAGCGCTGGGCGGTGGAGATCGCCGCCACGAAGAAGGCGCTCGAGGCCATGCTCGCCGGCGACGAAGACGACGACAACAAGATCGTGCGCGGCTCGCTCGAACAGCTGGCCGCCTACGCCAAGGCCTGCGAGCCGGTGCTGCAGCAGACGCAGAACGGCGGCTACGACAGTGCCCGCGTCGTCGACAAAATGCTGGCCCGCGCCAAACAGAGCATCGTCGCCGTCGAGGCCGACGTCGACAAGATCGACGCCATCGTGATGGCCGAAAGCGCCAACTTCGAACAACGCTTCCAGCAGGCGATGCAGACCACGATGTTCGTGTTCTGCGGCACGCTCGGCCTGGTGGTGCTGCTGGTGGTGCCGCTGACACTGTTGAATTCGTCGTCGATCACGGGCCCGATCGGCTATGCGCGCAACGTCGCGCAAGCCATCGCCGCCGGTGACCTGACGCAACCGATCGAGGTCCAGGGCCGCGACGAGTCGAGCCAGCTGCTGACCTCGCTGCAGCAGATGCAGCAGTGGCTGCGCCAGGTGGTCGGCGAGGTGCGAGAGTCCTCCGGCAGCATCGAGATCGCCAGTCGCGAAGTGGCTTCGGGCAACGCCGACCTGTCGGTACGCACCGAGCAGACCGCCAGCTCGCTGCAGAAGACCGCCAGCGCGATGGAGCAGCTGACCGGCACGGTGCGCCAGAGCGCCGATTCGGCGCGCCAGGCCAGCCAGCTGGCCGGCTCGGCAGCCGAAGTCGCGCAGCGCGGCGGCCATGTCGTCGCGCAGGTGGTGTCGACGATGAACGAGATCAACAGCAGCTCCAAGCGCATTGCCGACATCATCGGCACCATCGACGGCATCGCGTTTCAGACCAACATCCTGGCGCTGAATGCCGCCGTCGAAGCGGCACGTGCCGGCGAACAGGGCCGCGGCTTCGCGGTCGTGGCGTCGGAAGTGCGCAGCCTGGCGCAGCGCTCGGCCGAAGCGGCCAAGGAGATCAAGGCGCTGATCGGCGCTTCGGTCGACAAGGTCGAGACCGGCTCGCGGCTGGTCGGCGACGCCGGCAGCACGATGGGCGAGATCGTCGCCAGCGTGCAGCGCGTGGCCGACATCATCGGCGAGGTCATGGCCGCCACCGGCGAGCAGAGCAGCGGCATCGGCCAGGTCAATGGCGCCGTCTCCCAGCTTGACCAGATGACGCAGCAGAACGCGGCGCTGGTGGAGCAGTCCGCCGCGGCCGCCGAGTCGCTGAAGGAGCAGGCTGCGAAACTGGCCACGCTGGTGTCGGCCTTCCAGATCGGCGCCGAAGCGGCGCCGCTGGCACAACAGGCGATCGCCGCGGCACGCACCGCCCGGCCCGCACCGGCGCCGGCATCGACCAGCCCGGTCGATGGCGAGTGGCAGACCCTCTGACGCCTTCGCGCGTGCCCCCTCTTTCTCCGCTGACGGACCTGCCATGAACTTCCAGAACCTTCGTATCGGCACCAAGCTGTGGCTGGCCGTCGGCCTGGTCATCGCCGCGCTCGCCGCGCTGCTGGCCTTCGCCACCTTGCGCGCGTCTCAAGCGCAGGCCGACGCCGAGCAGGCGCTGACGCTGTCCGAGACGAAGATCCGCCTGGCCATGCGCTGGTCGCAGATGACGGAGGCCGCGGTCAACCGGGCCATGGCCAACGCCATCAACAGCGACCCGGCCGTGACCAAGGTGCTGGGCGACGCGAACACGGCCGCCATCGCCAAGATCAGCGAACTGCAGAAGCAGCTCAAGGAGCTGCCGCAAAGCGAAGACGAGCTGGCGCTGACGAAGAAGATCGCCGTCTGGCGCCAGGCCGTGCTCGACTCGTCGAGCAAGATCAACCAGCTGAAGGAAGCCGGCAACCTGGAAGGCGCGCGCAGCGAAGCCAGCCAGACCTTCGCGCCGGCAACCGTGCCTTATCTGCAAGGGCTGAACGACTTCGTCAAGCTGCAGGAAGCCAGCCTGGTGCAGGTGCGCCAGCAGATGGCTGACGACCGGCGCTCGATGCTCGTCGTCGCGATGAGCGTTGTCGGCCTGATCGTCGCCGGCATGGCGATCGGCACGCGCTGGCTGGTGCGTTCGATCCGCGTGCCGCTGCTGGAAGCCGTGAGCCTGGCCGGCAGCATCGCCGGCGGCGACCTGAGCCAGAAGCGCCAGGTCACGCGCGGCGACGAACTGGGCGAGCTGATGCGCGCGCTGCTGGCGATGAGCGATTCGCTGTCGAACACCGTCGGCCAGGTTCGCATCGCTGCCGACAGCATCCAGACCGCCAGTGCCGAGATCGCCACCGGCAACGACGACCTCAGCCGGCGCACCGAAGAAACCGCGGCCAACCTGCAGAAGACGGCCAGCTCGATGGAGCAGCTGACCGGCACCGTCAAGCAGTCGGCCGACTCGGCGCGCACCGCGAACCAGCTCGCCGGCTCGGCCGCCCAGGTGGCGCACCGCGGCGGCGAGGTCGTGTCGCAGGTGGTCAGCACGATGGACGAGATCAACACCGCGTCCAAGCGCATCGCCGACATCATCGGCACCATCGATGGCATCGCCTTCCAGACCAACATCCTGGCGCTGAACGCCGCCGTCGAAGCGGCGCGCGCCGGCGAGCAAGGCCGCGGCTTCGCGGTGGTTGCCAGCGAAGTGCGCAGCCTGGCGCAACGCAGCGCCGAAGCGGCCAAGGAGATCAAGGCGCTGATCGGCGCCAGCGTCGACAAGGTCGAATCGGGCGCCAAGCTGGTGGCCGACGCCGGCACCACGATGAACGAGATCGTCGCCAGCGTGCAGCGCGTGTCCGACATCATCGGCGAGATCACGGCCGCATCGGCCGAACAGAGCGACGGCATCGGCCAGGTCAATGGCGCCGTCGTCCAGCTCGACCAGATGACGCAGCAGAACGCCGCGCTGGTGGAGGAATCGAGCGCGGCCGCCGGCACGCTGAACGGCCAGGCAACGCAGCTGACCGCCCTGGTGTCGACCTTCAAGCTCGGCAACGAAGTGCGGCAGCCGGCGGCAGCCGCGCCGCTGGCAGCACGGGTCATCGCACAGGCGAGCGCCCAGGCCCGGACCAGCGTCGCACGCGCCCCGGCGCGTGTCGTCACACCGCCGGCTGCGGCGCCGGCGCCGCAGCCGCCCCCGCCGCCCGGCCCGGCGCCGGCCGCCGCCGACGGCGACTGGCAATCTTTCTAGACCCTTCGAGAACTACAGGACAGCGAGACAATGAAGCTCAACCACCTGCGCATTGGAACCCGGTTGAGCTTGAGCTTCGCAGCCGTGCTCGGCCTGATGGTGGCAATGGCCGTCACCGCGGTGCTGCAACTGCGCCAGATCGGCGAGCTCAACGCCACCGGCGACGCGATGTCGGCGCGCTTCGCGAACATCGAACGCTGGCACGGGGCGGTCACGCTGAACCTGACGCGCGCGCTGACCATCGGCCGCTCGAGCTACCAGCCGGCGACGGTCGAGTTCCTCGAGCCGCAGATGAAGGGCACGTCGGACGCGATCACCGCGTTGCAGAAGACGCTGGAGACCCAGATCGTCCAGGCCGACGAGCGCGCGCTGTTCGACGACGTCGGCGTCAAGCGCAAGACCTATGTCGAAGCCCGTGCCAAGGCCGCGGCCGCATTCAAGGCCGGCCAGGCCGACGACGGCAACAAGATCGTCGCCGGCCCGATGACTGCCGGCGCCGAGGCCTACCTGGCCGCCATCACCGCGCTGCAGGCGCATGCCGGCCGCCAGAGCGATGCACTGAGCGCCGAACTGCTGCAGCGCTCGGCCAGCGCGCAGACACTGCTGATGCTGCTGGGCACCGCCGCGCTGCTGGCCGGCGGCGGCCTGGCCTGGGCCATGACGCGCTCGGTGACGCAGCCGCTGGCGCGTGCCGTCGCCGCCGCGCAGGGCATCGCCGCGCGCGACCTGTCCAGCCCCGTGCCCGGTGCCGATCGCGGCGACGAGATCGGCACCTTGCTGCTCGCGCTGCGCGAGATGCAGGCCAGCCTGATCGGCGTCGTGCAGCAGATCCGCAGCGGCACCGTCAACGTCGCAGGCGCCAGCTCGGAGATCGCTTCGGCCAGCCTGGACTTGTCGACCCGCACCGAACAGGCATCGGGCTCGCTGCAGCAGACGGCCAGCGCGATGGAACAGATCACGCGCACGGTGCAGCAGACCGCCGACGCCGCGCGCAACGCGAACCAGCTCGCCGCGGCGGCCAGCAGCGTGGCCGAACGCGGCGGCAACGTCGTCGCGCAGGTGGTGTCCACGATGGGCGACATCAACGCCAGCTCGAAGCGCATCGTCGACATCGTCGGCACCATCGACGGCATCGCCTTCCAGACCAACCTGCTGGCGCTGAACGCCGCCGTCGAGGCGGCGCGTGCCGGCGAGCAGGGCCGTGGCTTCGCCGTCGTCGCGTCCGAAGTGCGCCAGCTGGCGCAGCGCAGCGCCGAAGCGGCCAAGGAGATCAAGGCCTTGATCGGCGCCAGCGTCGACAAGGTCGAGGTCGGCGCCAAGCTCGTCACCGACGCCGGCAGCACGATGGGCGAGATCGTCGCCAGCGTGCAGCGCGTCAGCAGCATCATCGGCGAGGTCATGGCCGCCAGCGCCGAGCAGAGCCAGGGGCTGGGTCAGGTGAACGGCGCCGTCAACCAGCTCGACCAGATGACGCAGCAGAACGCGGCGCTGGTGGAAGAGACGGCCGCATCGGCCGAGTCGCTGAACGACCAGGCCGACAAGCTGGCCGCGCTGGTGGCCACCTTCAAGACCAACGACGAAGCCGCCGCCGCCCCGATGGCCGCGCGCGTCATCGCCCAGGCGCGCCGCGCGGCGCCGGCCAGGCCGGCCGCGGCCCGGCCCGCACCCGCGGCGCCGGCCGCAGCCATCCCGGCCAGCGCCGACAGCGCCGACTGGGCCACGTTCTAGCACCTCGAGAAAAGCGGAGACATCGCATGCAACTGAATCACCTGCGCATCGGCACCCGGCTGGGTGGCGGCTTTGCCGTCATCCTGGCCCTGGCGGCGCTGATGATGGTCATCGGCGTCTGGCGCCTGCAAGGCATGGCCGAGGCCAACCGCGACATCATGACCGTGTCGCTGGCCAAGGAGCGGCTCGTCGACGAGTGGTTCCGCAACCTCAACGTCGGCGTGATGCGCACGACCGCGGTGGCCAAGAGCAGCGACGCCGGCCTGGAGGCGTTTTTCGGCGACAACACCAAGGCTTCGACGGCGCGCGCCAGCGAGATCGTCAAGACGCTCGAGGCGATGCCCAGCGAGGCCGACGAAAAGGCGCTGATGGCCGCCATCGGCGAGCAGCGCAAACGGTATCTGGCCACGCGCGACGCGGTCATGAAGGCCAAGCGCGACGGCAAGGCCGATGAGGCCGAGCGGATCTTCACGGCCGAGTTCGCCGGCGCCGCCAAGGGCTACCTCGCCAGCATGCAGGCCTTGCTCGACTACCAGCAGAAGGCCATCGACCAGGCCGCCGCCACCATGGCCGCCAACGCCAGCCGCGACACCGCCGGCCTGCTGGCGCTGGGTGCGCTGTGCGTCGCGCTGGGCACGCTGTTCGCCTGGCTGCTGACGCGGTCGATCACGCAGCCGCTGGCCGGCGCCGGCCGCCTGGCCGACGCGGTGGCGGGCGGCGACCTGTCGCAGCACGTGCAGACCCAGGGCAAAGACGAAACCGCGTCGCTGCTGCGCTCGCTGGGCGCCATGACCGACAACCTGCGCGGCATGGTGCAGCAGGTGCGGCAGTCGGCCGAGTCGATCCTGGTCGCTTCCAGCGAAGTTGCCGCCGGCAACGCCGACCTGTCGGCGCGCACCGAGCAGGCGGCCAGCAACCTGCAGCAGACGGCAGCCTCGGTCGAACAGATCACCGGCACCGTGACGCAAAGCGCCGACTCGGCGCGGCAGGCCAACCAGCTGGTCTCGTCGGCCAGCGAGGTGGCGCGCCGCGGCGGCACTGTCGTCGCGCAGGTGGTCTCGACGATGGACGAGATCAACGCCAGCAGCAAGAAGATCGCCGACATCATCGGCACCATCGACGGCATCGCGTTCCAGACCAACATCCTGGCGCTGAACGCCGCCGTCGAAGCGGCGCGCGCCGGCGAACAAGGCCGCGGCTTTGCGGTCGTGGCCAGCGAAGTGCGCAGCCTGGCGCAGCGCTCGGCCGAAGCGGCCAAGGAGATCAAGGCGCTGATCGGCGCCAGCGTCGACAAGGTCGAATCGGGCTCGAAGCTGGTGGCCGACGCCGGCAGCACGATGAGCGAGATCGTCGCCAGCGTGCAGCGCGTGTCCGACATCATCGCCGAGATCAGCGCCGCCGCCGGCGAACAGAGCAGCGGCATCGGCCAGGTCAACGGCGCCGTCGCCAAGCTCGACCAGATGACGCAGCAGAACGCGGCGCTGGTGGAAGAGAGCGCCGCCGCCGCCGAAAGCCTGCGCGAGCAGTCGCGCCAGCTGGCGGGCGTGGTCGCCGGGTTCAGGCTCGATGCGAATGCCGCGCCGGCCGGCGCTGCCACCACCACCGCCACCGCCGCGCCGGCACGGGCCGCGCAAGCCGTGATCGCCAGGGCCAAGGTCGGCGCTGCCGCCGCGCCGGCGGCACCCAAGTCCGCGCCCAAACCCGCACCGAAGGCCGCGGCGCCAAAACCCCCGGTCGCCGCGGCCGCCAAGCCGCTGCCCGCTGCCAAGCCGGCGCCGGCACCCGCGCCCGCCAACAACGACAGCGACTGGGAAACCTTCTGATTCAAGTCGACGGCCCTGACGGCCGATAACCGACAGACAGCTCCCTGCCCCGAGGACCCGCCATGGAAATGATCGCCGAAGCCACCCACGTCGCCCGCCACGAAGCCGCCCGCATGGGCGCCAGCCTGGGCGCCGCCGCCCCTGCCACCGGGGCGCAAGCCGGCGGCGAGTTCCTGACCTTCCGCCTCGGCGCCGAGGAATACGGCATCGACATCCTGCGCGTGCAGGAAATCCGCTCCTACGAGCAGCCGACGCGCATCGCCAACGCGCCCGCCTTCATCAAGGGCGTGGTCAACCTGCGCGGCGTGATCGTGCCGATCATCGACCTGCGGCTGAAGCTGGGCTGCGGCAGCGCCGAATACAACGGCTTCACCGTCGTCATCGTGCTGAACGTGCGCGGCCGTGTCGTCGGCGCCGTGGTCGATTCGGTGTCCGACGTGCTGGAGCTGAACAAGGAACAGATCAAGCCCGCGCCCGAGCTCAGCTCGAACATCGACGCCGGCTACATCACCGGCATCGGCGCGGTGAAGAACGGCGACGCCGAGCGCATGCTGATCCTGATGGACATCGAAGCGCTGATGAGCAGCGCCGACATGGGCCTGATGAACGCCTGAGCGACCGACACCCCCGGCGGCCGGTCCGCCTTTGACAGCCCATCGTCATGCAATCAATCGATCTGATGGGCGGCTCGATCGCCCGCCGCGTTTCGCTCGCCGGCAGTCTGGGCCTGGCCACCGTACTGCTGGGCATCTGCGGCGCGATGACCGCGATCACCATCGCGCGCGCCGACCGCGACAACGCCGAGCGCTACGGCGAGCGCGCGCAAGCCGTGGCCGACATCGCCGCGGCCTTCGACGCCAGTTCCCGCGTGATGGTCGAGAAGCTCTTCGGCGCCTTCTCCAGCGAACTCAACGGCGACTACGTGCTGTCCGACAGCGGCGATCTTTCGCTGTACGGCGACAAGCTCAACGGCAACTTCGGCGCCGTCGACAAGTTCGCCGCCATGACCGGCGGCGTGGCGACGATCTTCGCCGCCAAGGGCGACGACTTCCTGCGCATCACCAGCTCGCTGAAGAAAGAGAACGGCGAGCGCGCGACCGGCACGCCGCTCGGCAAGGCTCATCCCGCCTTCGCCGCCATCAGCGGCGGCAAGCCCTACGTCGGCCCGGCCACGCTGTTCGGCAAGCCCTACATGACGCGCTACGAGCCGATCAAAGACGGCCAGGGCAAGATCGTCGGCGCCCTCTTCGTCGGCTTCGACCAGAGCGGCTACCGCGCCGCACTGCAGAAGATGGCCGGCGACATCAAGCTGGCCGACACCGGCGGCGTGATCGTCGTCGACCCGAGGTCGGCGCCGGCCGAAGCCGTGTTCGTGGCACACCCGACGGCGGCCGGCAAGAAGGTGCTGGACGTCGAGCCGAAAGCCGCCGCGCTGCTGACCGCACTGGCTGATCCGGCCGCCGCGGACCGGCAGGCCACGCCAGGCCTGCTGGACCGTGAGTCCGGCGACACCTGGGCCGCCGCGCGCAAGGTGCCTGCCACCGGCTGGTGGGTGCTGGCCGAGGTGTCGCAGGCCCGCGCGATGGCGCCGCGCCATGCTGCGCTGCTGCCGTTCTGGCTGCTGCTCGGCGGCGCCACGGTGGCGCTCGGGCTGGGCTTGTTCTGGGCCTTGCGGCGCTGGGTTGCACGCCCGCTCGAAGCGCTGGGCCTGGCCATCGAAGCGGTGGCCGATGGCGACCTGACGCATGCCGTGCACAGCGAGCGCCGCGACGAACTCGGCACGCTGATGCGCCATGTCGAGCGCATGCGCCAGCGCCTGGCGCAGATGATGGCCACGGTGCGCCAGTCGGTCGACTCGATCAACACCGCGTCGAGCGAGATCGCGCACGGCAACACCGACCTGTCGCAACGCACCGAGAACACGGCCAGCAACCTGCAGCAGACGGCGTCCAGCATCGAGCAGCTGTCCGGCAGCGCGCGCCAGAGCGCCGACGCCGCGGCGCAGGCCAACCAGCTGGCGGCTTCGGCTTCCAGCGTGGCGCAGCGCGGCGGCGCGGTGGTGTCGCGGGTGGTCTCGACGATGGACGAGATCAACGCCAGCAGCCAGAAGATCGCCGACATCATCGGCGTCATCGACGGCATCGCGTTCCAGACCAACATCCTGGCGCTGAACGCCGCCGTCGAAGCGGCGCGCGCCGGCGAACAAGGCCGCGGCTTCGCCGTCGTGGCCAGCGAAGTGCGCGGCCTGGCGCAGCGCTCGGCCGCGGCCGCCAAGGAGATCAAGGGGCTGATCGGCGCCAGCGTCGACAAGGTCGAGTCGGGTGCGAAGCTGGTGGCCGACGCCGGCAGCACGATGAGCGAGATCGTCGCCAGCGTGCAGCGCGTCACCGACATCATCGGCGAGATCTCGGCCGCTTCGGGCGAGCAGCGCGAAGGCATCGTCGGCGTCAACGGCGCGGTGGGCGAGCTCGACCGCATGACGCAGCAGAACGCGGCGCTGGTCGAGCAGTCCGCGGCCGCGGCCGAGTCGCTGCAGGAGCAGGCGGCGCGGCTGGCCGAGATGGTCAGCACATTCCGCGTCGCCGCGGCCTGACATCCGGCTCAAGTGCCGGGCTGCGGCGGTCGATAAACCGGGCAGAGCAACCGCGCCACGCGCCGGCTGCCCGGCCCTTCACCGCAACACCCCTGGGAGACCCTTCATGAAATTCATCGCAAGCGCACTCGCGTCCGCCGCGCTGGCCTTTGCCAGCCTCGCCGCCCAAGCCAACAACGCCACGCCGGCCGAAGCCACGGCGATGGTCAAGAAGGGCGTGGCCTTCATCAAGGCCAACGGCAAGGACAAGGGCTACAGCGAGATCACGAACAAGGCAGGCCCCTTCACCGACCGCGACCTCTACCTCGTCGTCTACGGCCTCGACGGCACCGTGCGTGCGCACGGCGCGAACGAGAAGATGGTCGGCAAGAACCTGATCGAGCTGAAGGACATCGACGGCAAGCCCTTCGTCAAGGAGCGGGTCGAGCTGGCCCAGTCCAAGGGCACGTTCTGGCAGGACTACAAGTTCACCAACCCGGTGACGAAGAAGATCGAGCCGAAGAGCATGTACTGCGAGAAGCTCGAAGATGCCGTGGTCTGCGGCGGCGTCTACAAGTAAACACGTCAACGTGGTCGGCGGCCGCCGTGCCGCCCTTTCGCCTTTCTCACCGGGAGCTGCGATGAAACTCGCGCCCAAACTGCTGGCAGCACCGCTGGCGACCGCCGTCATCGTGCTCGCCGCCGGCCAGGCCAATGGCTGGTTGCTGATGCGCGAAGCCGTCGCCGGCCGCCAGGCCTTCACCGAGCGCCTGAGTGACTTCAAGACCGTGGCCAGCGTGCAGCAGCAGCTCGGCCAGGTGCATGCCGGCGTCTACCGCACGGTGGCGCTGATCGCATCCAGCAACGACACCCAGATCAAGGCCGCACGCGCCGACCTGAAGACCCAGCTCGAAGGCGCCAAGCGCGCCTTCGCCGCCGTGGCCGATGGCGATACCGACCCGGCGCTGCGCGAGGCCGTGGCCCGCGCCGGCCAGCAGATCGACAAATACCTGAAGCAGGCCGACGAAGCGATCGACCTGTCGTCGGTGGACCCGAACACCGGCATCGCCGCGTTGCAGGGCGCCAACACCAGCTTCGGCGAACTGGCTCGCACCGCAGCCGCCATCGTGACCCGCATCGACGCGATGACCGACGCCACCGCGGCGGCATCGGAAAGCGCATCGCGACGCAGCAGCCTGCTGCTCGGCGTGCTGAGCCTGCTGGCCGCCGCGGCCGCCGTGGGCGTCTCCTGGCTGATGCAGCGCCGGCTGGTGGCCGACCTGAAACAGGCCGGCGACGTGGCCGAACGCGTCGCGCAGGGCCGGCTCGACGCCGTGCCCGCGGTGCAAAGGCACGACGAGGTCGGCGACCTGCTGCGCTCGCTGGGCCACATGACGGCCGAACTGAGCCAGTCGATGCGCACGGTGCAGGATTCGCAGCAGTCGATTCACACCGCCAGCGTCGAGATCGCCAGCGGCAACAACGACCTGTCGGTGCGCACCGAGCAGACGGCTTCCAGCCTGCAGCGCACGGCCAGCTCGATGGAGCAGCTGACCGGCACCGTGGCCGGCAGCGCCGATTCGGCGCGCCAGGCCAGCCAGCTGGCGCACACCGCCGCCGAGGTCGCGCAGCGCGGCGGCAGCGTCGTCGCGCAGGTGGTGTCGACGATGAACGAGATCAACACCAGCAGCAAGAAGATCGCCGACATCATCGGCACCATCGACGGCATCGCGTTCCAGACCAACATCCTGGCGCTGAACGCCGCCGTCGAAGCGGCACGTGCCGGCGAACAAGGGCGCGGCTTCGCGGTCGTGGCCAGCGAAGTGCGCAGCCTGGCGCAGCGCTCGGCCACCGCCGCCAAGGAGATCAAGGCGCTGATCGGCGCTTCGGTCGACAAGGTCGAGACCGGCTCGCGGCTGGTGGCCGACGCCGGCAGCACGATGGGCGAGATCGTCGCCAGCGTGCAGCGCGTGTCGGACATCATTGCCGAGATCAGCGCCGCCGCCAACGAGCAGAGTTCGGGCATCGGCCAGGTCAACGGCGCGGTGACCTCGCTCGACCAGATGACGCAGCAGAACGCGGCGCTGGTGGAGCAATCGGCAGCCGCCGCCGAATCGCTGAAGGACCAGGCCGCGCGGCTGGGCGAGGTGGTGCGCCGCTTCACGCTGGCCGACGTGGCCCACGTCTAGACATCGTCGCCCCGAGGTAGGCGGCCGCCGCTGCTGCCGCAGCCGCCGCTGGCGGCAGAATGCGGCATGAACCGCGAGCAGTCCGGCCCGGCCACCGAGCGCCACGCGCGCCTCCTGGCCGCGGTGCAGGCGGCGCAGTTGAGCTCGCATGCCGGCAACGCGGCCTCGGGCGGCGCGGCCAGCGCCGCGGTGGCGCTGCTGGTGGTGGCAACGCTGCACCCGGCCATCGCCACGCCGTGGCTGCTGCTGTGGCTGCTGCTGCTGGCGCTGGTGATCGGCTGGCGCCTGCTGCTGGTACGCCAGCAGCGCGCCGCGCCGGACAGCCGCCGCCCCGCCGCCTGGCTGGCGCGCCACCGGGCCGGTGCGCTGCTGCACGGCGCGGCCTGGGGCGTGCTGGCCCTGCTGCCGCCGACGCTGGCCGATGCGCAGCAGCAAGGCATTCTGGTCTTCGTGCTCGCCGGCATGGCTGCCGGCGCGATGGCGCTGATGCTGTTCGACCTGCCGGCGGCGCTGCTCTTCGCGGTGCCGGTGCTGCTGCCGCTGGCGCTGCGCCTGGCAGCCGCCGGCGCGCCGATGCTGGTGCCGACGCTGGTGGCCGGGGCGATGGTGGCCGCGCTGCTGGCCTTCTTCAGCCGCGCTGCGCGGCGCGCCGCCCGCGAACGCGTCGAGCTCGCCGCCGCGCGCCTGGCCGAGGCCGAACGGGCCGACAGCGCGCGCCGCGCCGAGAACCTGATGCGCACCGTCTTCGACCATGTCGGCGAAGGCATCAGCATGTTCGACAAGGACACCCGGCTGGTCGCGTGGAACGCACGCTTCGCCGAATTCACCGGCCTCGATCCGGCGCTGGCGCGCAGCGGCGTGACGCTGCGCGAATGCCTGATGAACCTGGCCCAGCGCGGCGAATACGGCCCGGTCGACCCCACGGCCGAAACCGAACGCCGGCTGCAGATCCTGCTGACCAACGCCACCGGCGTGTCGCGCCGCCAGCGCCCCGATGGCCGCACGATCGAGATGCGGCGCCGTCCGGTGCCCGACGGCGGCTTCGTGATGGTCTATGTCGACGTCACGCAGCAAGAGGCTTCGGCGACGGCGCTGGCCGAGAAGCAGCGCATGCTGACCTTGCTGCAGGAGCACACCGAACAAGGCTTCTGGTTCATCGACAACGAGGTTCGCACCACCGACGCCAACCCGGCCATGTGCCGCATGCTCGGCCTGTCGCGCGAAGCCTTGCTCGGGCGCAGCATCTTCGACTTCGTCGACGAAGCCAACGAGACCATCTTCCGCCATCACATCGCGCTGCGCGCGCAGGGCCAGGTCGGCAGCTACGAGATCGCGCTGACCCGCGCCGACGGCACGCAGGTGCACTGCTACAACAACGCGACGCCGATCTTCGACGCCGATGGGCGCAAGCTCGGCGCGGTCGGGCTGTTTTCCGACATCACCCGGCAGAAGCTGGCCGAGGCCCAGGTGCGCCACACCGGCGAGCTGCTGGCGCAGAAGTCGCACGTGCTCGAGGTCACGCTGGACAGCCTGTCGCAGGGCGTGCTGAGTCTGGATGCCGAAGGCCGCAGCAACACCTGGAACCGGCGCTTGATCGAGCTGCTGGAGGTGCCCGAAAGCTACATGCAGACGCGGCCGACGCTGCAGGCGCTGTCGCAGTGGCAGATGGCGCGGGGCCAGTTCGGGCCCGACCTGCAGCGCGTCGACGACGAAGGGCGCAAGGGGCTGGAGCGCTTCATGGCCGGCGACCTGCGCTCGATCGCGTTGCAGTACCAGCGCACCAAGCTCGACGGCACCGTGCTCGAAGTGCGCTCGCACTTCGCCGACGACGGCAGCCTGGTGCGCACCTACACCGATGTCACGGCCAGCGTGCTGGCCGAGCGCGCCTTGCGCGAAAGCGAGAACCGCTTCCGCACCATGGCCGATGGCGCGCCGGCGCTGATCTGGCTGTCGGACACCGAAGGCCGCTCGACCTGGTTCAACCAGCGCTGGCTGCAGTACGTCGGCCGCACGATGGAGCAGGCGCTGGCCGACAGCTGGACGCAGCGCCTGCACCCCGACGACTACGCGCGCTGCCGCGACGCGCACCGGCAGGCCATCGTCGACCGCTGCCCCTACGACATCGAGTTCCGGGTGCGCCGCGCCGATGGCCACTGGGCCTGGATCGCCGACAACGGCATCCCGCGCTTCGGCGCCGATGGCGGCTTCGAGGGCTACATCAGCTACGGCTGGGACATCACCGAACGCAAGGCGGCGCAAGGCGCGCTGATCGCCGCCAAAGACGAAGCCGAGCGCGCGAACCGCGCCAAGTCGGAGTTCCTGTCGCGCATGTCGCACGAACTGCGCACGCCGATGAACGCCATCCTCGGCTTCGGCCAGCTGCTTGAATCCGACGCCGATGACCGGCTCAGCGGCGGCCAGCGGGCACGCGTGCAGGAGATGCTGCGCGGCGGCCGCCACCTGCTGGCGCTGATCAACGAAGTGCTGGACCTGGCGCGCATCGAGGCCGGCACGCTGCAGCTGCGGCTGGAAGCGGTGGACCTGGGCCGGCTGGTCGACGACTGCCTGCGCCTGGTGCAGCCGGTGGCGCAGGAACGCGGTATCGCGCTGGCCGTGGAGCTGCCGCCCGCGGGCGCCGGCCAGGTGCTGGCCGACCCGACCCGCCTGCGCCAGGTGCTGCTGAACCTGCTGTCCAACGCCATCAAGTACAACCGAGACAGCGGCAGCGTGCTGCTGGCCTGCCGGCTGCAGGGCGACGCCATGCGCATCGAGGTCAGCGACCGCGGCGCCGGCATCAGCCCGCTGCAGCAGGAGCGGCTGTTCCAGGCCTTCGAACGGCTGGACGCCGACCGTTCCGGCATCGAAGGCGCCGGCATCGGGCTGGCGCTGAGCAAGTGGCTGGTCGACCTGATGCACGGCGAGATCGGCGTCGACAGCGAACTCGGCGTCGGCAGCACGTTCTGGGTGCGCCTGACCCGGGTCGCCGACGACGACGGCCCGGCACGGGCGGAGGCCACGCAACCGGCGCCGCTGGTGCCTATCGTGCCGGAGCGGCGCCGCCACACCGTGATCTACATCGAGGACAACACCGTCAACCAGGTGCTGATGGAAGGCATGCTCGCGCACCGGCCCGGCATCCGGCTGCTCGTCGCCGGCATGCCGACGGTGGGCCTGGCGATGGCGGCGCAGGCCCGGCCCGACCTGGTGCTGCTCGACATCCAGCTGCCGGAGATGAGCGGCTTCGACGTGCTGCGCCGCCTGCGCGAGATGCCGGCCACGCACGACGTGCCGGTGATCGCGGTCAGCGCCAACGCGATGCAAAGCGACATCGACGAAGCGCGCACGGCCGGCTTCTCCGACTACCTGACCAAGCCGCTGGACATGCGCCGGCTGCTGGAGCTGGTGGACCGCACGCTCGGCGACTGATCTGGTCCGCGATGGCCTGAGAAGCCCGCGATTTCAATCGCTATTCGCGAATTTATGATCGACCCGATGAGGAGACTATTCAAGTCGTAATTTCCACCCACCTGTACCGACAACCGCAGGAGCCACGACCATGAAGCAACTCTCCGTGAAGAAGCAGCTGAGCCTGGCCTTCGGTGCGCTGGCCGCGCTGGTGCTGCTGGTCAGCCTGCTGGCGCTGCGCAGCCTGGGTGGCGCCAACGAGCGCTTCTCGAACTACGTGCATGGCGTCGCCGAACGCGAGAGCCTGGCAACCGATGTGCGCGGCGCCGCCAACCGGCGTGCGATGGCCGTGCGCAACCTGGTGCTCGTCAAGACCCCGGCTGACCGCGACAGCGAGAAAGCTGCCGCCGTCAAGGGGCACGAGGACGTGCAGGCGAATCTGAAGGCGCTGAAGGACGCCGTGGCTCGCGCCAGCGACGCCACCGAACAAGACCGTGCGTTGGCGGCCGAGATCGAGAAGGTCGAAGCGAGCTACGGCCCGGTGGCGCTGGCCATCGTCAAACTGGCCGCAGACGGCAAGAACGAAGAAGCGATCGACAAGATGAACATCGAATGCCGGCCGCTGCTGGCTGCGCTGCTGAAGGCGGTCCGGGACTACGTCGACTACAGCAAGGCACAGGGCCGCACCGGCGTCGAAGCGGCCGCCACCAGCTACGCCAGCCAGCGCGCAATCCTGCTCGCCGTGGCGGCCCTGGCCGCCGCGGTGGCCGGCGTGCTGGGCTGGCTCATCACGCGGCGCCTGGTGGGCGCGCTCGGCGCCGAGCCGGACGAGCTGAGCGGCATCGCCCGCCGCGTGGCCGCCGGCGACCTCGGTTCGGTGCGGGGTGCCGATGCGGCGCCGCCGAGCAGCGTGCTCGCGTCGATGGGCGCGATGCAGGTCCAGCTCGTCGGCCTGATCGGCCAGGTGCGCACGTCGGCCGACAGCATCGCGACCGCGAGCGCCCAGATCGCGCAGGGCAACCAGGACCTGTCCAGCCGCACCGAACAGCAGGCGTCGTCGCTCGAAGAGACCGCGGCGTCGATGGAACAGCTCGGCTCGACGGTGAGGCAGAACGCCGACAACGCGCGCCAGGCGAACCAGCTCGCGCAGGGCGCGAGCACGGTGGCCGAAAAGGGCGGCAACGTGGTCAGCCAGGTCGTCGACACGATGAAGGGCATCAACGACAGCAGCAAGAAGATCGCCGACATCATCAGCGTCATCGACGGCATCGCGTTCCAGACCAACATCCTGGCGCTGAACGCCGCCGTCGAAGCCGCACGCGCCGGCGAGCAGGGCCGCGGCTTCGCCGTCGTCGCGGCCGAAGTGCGCAGCCTGGCCCAGCGCAGTGCCGAAGCGGCGAAGGAGATCAAGTCGCTGATCAGCGCCAGTGTCGAGCGGGTCGAACAAGGCTCCACGCTCGTCGACCAGGCCGGCACGACGATGACGGAGGTCGTGACGGCGATCAAGCGCGTGACCGACATCATGGGCGAGATCAGCTCGGCCAGCAGCGAGCAGAGCGCCGGCGTCGGCCAGGTCGGCGAAGCCATCACGCAGATGGACCGCGCGACGCAGCAGAACGCGTCGCTGGTCGAAGAGAGCGCCGCCGCGGCCGAGAGCATGCGGGTGCAGGCCGATCAGCTGGTGCAGGCGGTGGCGGCGTTCAAGCTGTCCCGCCACGCCGAGGCCGGCATGGCCTAGCGTGAGTTAGCGTGGTGGCTGGCGCCGCCGGAGCCCCAGCGCCATCACCGCGCCGACGACGAGCAGCGCGCCGACCAGCTGGACCGGCGCGACGGACTGGCCGAGCAGCAGCCAGGCCAGCGCCAGCGCCGCCACCGGCTCGACGTTGAGGATCGGCGAATTGCCGACCACGCCGAGCTTGGGCAGCAGCGTGAACAGGATCGTGAACGCGGTGCCGTAGAGCACCGTCAGCGCCAGCAGGCCCCACCAGCCCGCCGCTGCGTTGGGCCAGTGCAGCCCGCCCTGCGCCAGCGCGCCAGCCAACGCCAGCACGCCGACGATGGCCATCGTGATGACGGTGCGCAGGCGGCCGTCGAGATCGGCCACCTCGTGCTGCGTCAGCGCCAGCACCAGGCCGAAGGCGGCGGCCGCGGCGACGGCGAACAGAACGCCGCTGCCGATGTCGCCCCAGTGCGCCCGCGCGCCCAGGCCCGACGCGGCGCCCGACACATCCAGCGCCAGGGCCAGGCCGAACAGGATCACCGGCATCGCCAGCAGCACGGCCCGTTCCGGCGCCTGGCGGTAGATCGCCCACGCCGCGAAGGCGGTCCACAGCGGATAGGTGTTGAAGGCCAGCAGCGCCAGGCCGACCGGAATACGCGCCACCGACGAATACAGGCACAGGCTCTGCACGGCGACGAGCAGCCCGATCGCCGGCATCACGCGCCGGTGCCGCGGGCTCAGCTTCAGCGACACGCCGCTGCGCGCCACCAGCAGTGCCACCACGGCCGCGGTGGCCAGGCTGCGCACGGCCACCGCGCTGGCGACGTCGACGCCGTGGTCCAGCGCAAAGCGCGCGGCGACGTGGTTGGCACCGAACGTGCACGCCAGCAGCAGCAGCGTGACGAAGGCCTTCGGGCTCAGCGTCGGCGAAGCCATCGCGGGCACGGGCCCCCTACTCCACCACCGCGCGGCGCAGCGTTTCCACCACCGGCCGGCGCAGCACGTCGCGCAGGCCCCACCAGCCTGCCGCCAGCGCCAGCAGCGCGCCGGCCACGCTGCCGGCCAGCGGCACCCACGGCGACGGGTTCCAGCTGAATTCGAAGACATAGCGCGCCAGGCCCCAGCCGACGGCCACCGCCGCCACCGACGCCAGCAGCCCGGCGAGCGCACCGACGCCCAGCAGTTCGGCGCGCTGCACCTGGGCCAGCAGGCGGCTGCCGGCACCCATCGCGCGCATGATCGCGAACTCGCGCGAGCGGCTTTCGCGCGTGGCGCTGACGGCCGCGAACAGCACCACCAGCCCGGCCACCAGCGTGAAGCCGAACAGGAACTCGACGGCACGGATCACCTGGTCCAGCACCTGCTGCACCTGGCCGATCGACGCCGAGACGTCGATGTTGGTGATGTTCGGGAAGTCGCGGCTGAGCGTGTTGTCGAAGCCCGGCGTGGCCGGCGCGCGGAAGGCGCTGATGTAGCTCAGCGGCAGCTCGGGCAGCTGCGACACCGGGAACATCACGAAGAAGTTGACGCGCATCGAACCCCAGTCGACCTTGCGCAGGCTGGTGATGCGCCCTTCCTTGGACTGGCCGGCGATGTCGAAGCGCATCGTGTCGCCGAGCTTCAGGCCCAGCGTCGTGGCCAAGCCCTCTTCGACCGACAAGCCATCGGCTTCTTCCGGCGTCCAGCGGCCGCCGACGAGCTGGTTGTGCTGCGGCAGCACGGCATCGTGGCTGAGGTTGAACTCGCGGTCGACCAGGCGGTTGGCGCGGTCGTCGGCATAGCTGTCGGCGCTGACGGGTTTGCCGTTGATCGCCACCAGCCGGCCGCGGATCATCGGGTACCAGTCGAAGCGCTTCACGCCGGCGTCGGCCAGCGCCTTGCGGAAAGGCTCGCCCTGTTCCGGCTGCAGGTTGATGACGAAACGGTTCGGCGCATCGGGCGGCGTGGCGCGGCGCCAGCTGTCGACCAGGTCGGTGCGCAGCAGCACCAGCAGCACCAGCGCCAGCAGGCCCACCGCCAGCGCCGAGACCTGCAGCACGGCGAAGGCCGGCCGCGACGCGATCTGCCGCGTGGCCAGCACCAGCCAGCGCGGCGCGCGCGATTCGGGCACCAGCCGGCGCAGCAGCGTCACCGCGATGTAGGCCAGCACCGCGAACACCGCGATCGCCGCCGCAAAACCGCCGACCGCGATGGCGCCGAGCTTGACGTCCGACGCCACCGCCATCAGCAGCGCCGCGAAGCCGCCGGTGCCGGCGGCCAGCACCAGCAGCGACGACGCCTTCAGCGAGCCGACATCGCGCCGGATCACGCGCAGCGGCGGCACGCGCGCCAGCTGCAGCACCGGCGGCAGGCCGAAGCCGAGCAGCAGCGTCATGCCGACGCCGACGCCGAACAGCGCCGGCTGCAGCCCCGGCGCCGGCAGCGACGCGTCCACCAGCCCGGCGAGCAGCCAGACGAAGACGTAGTGCACCGCGAAGCCGATCAACACGCCGGCCGCGCTGGCCGCCAGGCCGACGGCCGCGAACTCCAGCGTGTAGGCGCCGGCGATGCGGCGCTGCGCCAGGCCGAGCACGCGCAGCATCGCGCAGTCGTCGAGGTGGCGCGACGCGAAGTCGCGCGACGCGATGGCCACCGCCACCGCGGCCAGCAGCGCCGCCAGCAAGGCCACGAGGTTCAGGAACTTGGACGCGCGGTCCAGCGTCTGGCGCATCTCGGGGCGGCCCGTCTCCAGCGACTCGACGCGCACGCCGCGCAAGGGCACGGCCTTGATGCGCTCTTCGCTGAAGCGCACGAACTCGCGCAATGCCGCTTCACGACCATCGGGTGCGGCCACCGCCAGCCGGTAGCTGACGCGGCTGGCCGGCTGCACCAGGTGCGTCGCCGCCAGGTCGGCGTCGGCCAGCAGCACGCGCGGCGCAAAGCTCATGAAGCCGGCGCCGCGGTCGGGTTCGATGACGATGATGCGGGCGATGCGCAAGGCTGCGTCGCCGAGCATCAGCGCGTCGCCGACCTTCAGCTGCAGCGCATCCAGCAGGCCGGCGTCGACCCACACCGTGCCCGGCTCGGGCGCACGCGCCAGCGTCTCGACCGGGGCGTCGGGCGCGGTGCGCAGCTGCAGGCTGCCGCGCAGCGGATACGCGGCGGTGACGGCCTTCACGGCCACCAGCCGCGTCGCGCCGCCTTTGTCGTCCGGCGCGCGCGCCATGCTCGGGAAACCGGCCGTTCGTGCCAGCTTCAGGCCCAGCGCCTGCGCCTTGTCCAGCAGCTCGGGCGGGGTCGGCTTGTCGCTGCTGACGATGGCGTCGCCGCCGAGCAACTGGCGGGCGTCGCGCGCCAGGCCGCCGTTCAGCCGGTCGGCGAAGAAGCCGACCGCCGTCAGCGCGGCCACCGCCAGCAGCACGGCCAGCGCCAGCAGGCGCAACTCGCCGGCACGGAAGTCGCGCCGGGTCTGGCGCCAGGCCAGCACGAAGATCGAAGGGGTCTGCATGGGCCCGGACGGTACCCGAAAGCGCTTGAACCCTGCGTGCAAGCGGATTGAAGCACCGCCGCCGCGGGCGGTGATCCAATGGGGCATGGACACCCTGCCGCCCCTGTACATCTCCCACGGCTCACCGATGACGGCGCTGGAGCCGCGCGAGGCCGGCGCCTTCATGCAGCGCCTGGGCCCGGCCATCGACACGGCGTTCGGGCGGCCGAAGGCCATCCTCGTCGCGTCGGCGCACAGCCTGACGCGCGAACCGGTGCTGCTGGCCGCGCCGCGCCACGAAGCCGTGTACGACTTCGGCGGCTTCGACCCGAAGCTGTACACGCTGCGCTACGACGCGCCGGGTGCGCCCGAACTCGCCACCCGCGTCGAAGCGCTGCTGCGCGGCGCCGGCCTGCCGGTGCACCGCGTTGCCGACGGCGGCCTGGACCACGGCATCTGGACGCCGCTGCGCTACCTGTACCCGGACGCCGACATCCCCGTGCTGCCGCTGGCCTGGCCGCCGAACTGGACGCCGGCGCAGCTGTTCGCGCTCGGCCAGGCGCTGGCGCCCCTGGCCAGCGAAGGCGTGCTCATCATCGGCAGCGGCAGCATCACGCACAACCTGCGCCGCGTCTTCGCCAGCGGCCTGCGCGCCGATGTCGACCGCCCGGCCACGCCCGAAAGCAGCGCCTTCCGCGACTGGTTCGCCAGCCGCAGCACCGCCGGCGACTGGGACGCGCTGCTGGATTACCGCGCCCAGGCGCCGCACGCCGTGCTGATGCACCCGACCGACGAGCACCTGCTGCCGTTCTTCGTGGCCGCCGGCGCGGCGGGCCGGCAGCCGGCCACGCGCATCCACGACAGCCTGACCTTCGGCGACCTGGGCATGGACACCTATGCCTTCGGCCCGCAGGCCGCGGCGCTAGCCGAATAGGCCGGGCGCCTGCCCCGGCTCGATCGCGTCGTCGGCGTAGTAGCACGACGGGCAGACCGCGCGGTAGCTCTCGTTGCCGCCGATCACGACCTGCTCGCCTTCGCGCACGCGCCGGCCTTCGGCGTCGATGCGCAGGTTGAAGCTGGCCTTGCGGCCGCAGGCGCAGATCGACTTCATCTCCTCGATGTCGTCGGCCAGCGTCAGCAAGGCCGCGGCGCCGGGGAAGGCTTCGGCGCGGAAGTCGCTGCGCAAGCCGTAGCACAGCACCGGCAGGCCGTCGACATGCGCCAGCCGGTGCAGCTGCCGCACCTGGACGGCCGTCAGGAACTGGGCCTCGTCGATCAGCAGGCAGGCGACATCGGCGCCGAAATGCGGGCGCGCGAACGCGGTGTCGGGGCCGAAGGTGTCGGCCTCGCGCGCCATGCCCAGGCGCGATGCGATGACGCCCTTGCCGGCGCGGTCGTCGAGCGCGGCGGTGAACAGCCGCACCGTCATGCCGCGCTCTTCGTAGTTGTGCGCGGCCTGCAGCAGCGCGGTCGACTTGCCGGCGTTCATCGCCGCATAGCGGAAATACAGCTTGGCCATCAGGCGCCGGCAAAAACGGCGTCGAGGCGCTGCGTCCAGCCCGCCTTCTGCGCCGCGGTCGCGAAGCTGGCCTCGAAGCTGTTCGCGGCCAGCTGGTAGGCGTGCTGCGCCGTCAGCCCCGGCAGCGCCGCGAAGGTCTCGACGAAGTTCTGGTTGATGTAGCCGCCGAAGTACGCCGGGTCGTCGCTGTTCACCGTGGCGCACAAGCCGGCGTCGAGCAAGGCCTGCAGGTTGTGCTCGGCCATGGTCTTGAACACGCACAGCTTCACGTTCGACAGCGGGCACACCGTCAGCGGCATGCGCTCCTTGGCCAGCCGCCGCACGAGCGCCGGGCTTTCGACGCAGCGCACGCCGTGGTCGATGCGCTCGACGTGCAGCACATCAAGCGCGCTTTCGATGTAGGCCGGTGGCCCTTCTTCGCCGGCATGCGCCACGAGATGCAGGCCCAGCTCGCGGCAACGCGCGAACACGCGCGCGAACTTCTCCGGCGGATGCCCGCGCTCGCTGCTGTCCAGGCCGACGCCGATGAAGTGGTGGCGGTACGGCAGCGCCTGTTCGAGCGTGGCGAACGCCGCTTCTTCGCTGAGGTGGCGCAGAAAGCACAGGATCAGCTTCGCGCTGATGCCGAACTCGGCATGGGCGCGCTGGCAGGCGTGGTGCAGCCCGACGATCACGGTCTCGATAGCCACGCCGCGCTCGGTGTGCGTCTGCGGGTCGAAGAAGAGTTCGGCATGCACGACGTTGTCGGCCGCGGCGCGCTCGAAGTAGGCCCAGGCCATGTCGAAGAAGTCGGCCTCCTTCAGCAGCACGCTGGCGCCGGCGTAGTAGATGTCGAGAAAGCTCTGCAGGTCGGTGAAGGCGTAGGCGGCGCGCAAGGCCTCGACATTCGCGTACGGCAAGGCGACACCGTTGCGCGCGGCCAGCTTGAAGATCAGCTCGGGCTCGAGCGAGCCTTCGATGTGGATGTGCAATTCGGCCTTGGGCATGGCGCGCAGCAGCTCGGGCAGCGGCAGGGTCATCAGCGGACTCCGGATACGGTGGACAGGCTCCACTGTAGCGGTGGCGGCTCAGCGGGCCAGCGCTTCCTCGTCGCAATGCGCCTGCGTCACCGCAACCAGCCGCGCCAGCATCGGGTCTCGCGGCGCTTCGGGCGCTGCCGCTGCCGACTGCTCGATGCCGAGGTAATGCTGCAGGAACAGGTGCATCACGTGCGCCACGCCGTCGTCGGTGACGCTGCGCTGGTCGGGCGCGAAGTAGCGGCCCTGGTTGAAGCCGCCGGTGATGATCTCGTACGACGGAAAGTAGGCCACGTGGCCGTAAGCGTGCGACAGCTTCTCGGCCGCCACGCGCAGCGCCGCCTTCGAATAGCTGTTGGCCACCATCACGGGGCGCTCGCCGGCGGTGGCCACCAGCGGCACCGGCGACACCGTCAGCACCAGTTTCGCGCGCGGGTTGATCTGGCCGAGCAGCTCGACGAAGGTCGCCATGTCGGCGCAGACTTCGTCGACGCCCAGGTTCAGCAGCTCATACTGCGCCGCATCGAACTCACCGCCGAGCACGCCGGGGCAGACCGGGAACACCGCGCCGTCGGCCCGGCTGGCCCAGGTTTCGGTCAGGCCGAGCGTGAAGACGAAGACATCCAGCTGCGCGAACAGGCGGCGCACGGCTTCGAAATGGCGCTCGCGGTCGGCCTGCAGTTCACCCGGCGTCAGAAAGCCGCCCGGGTGCACGCGCGGGCGGAACGGGTCGATCCAGCAGCCTTCGCCGTTGCGCCATGCCGGCTCCTGCGGCTCGAACTCGCCGAACGCGCGCAGCATCAGCTGCAGCAGCTGGCGCGACGTGTAGACGTTGCCGTAGCGGGCGCTGAACTCGCCGTAGCCGAACGCGCGCGCCACGTCGCGCGGCACGATGGTGTGCGCGTCTTCGGTGACAAAGGGCACGACGCCGGCCTGGCGCAAGTGGCGCGCCACATGCTGCGCGAAACAGCTGCCCGCGGTGGCGATTCGCTGGCCGCGCGCGATGCGGAAGGCCGGTGCGACGACCGGGTCGACGGATGCGATACCGCGCGCCGCCGGCTCGGCGACGGCCTGGCGCCAGAAGGCGTGCTCGGGTTGTTGTTCGTAGGGGTGTGCCATCACGCGTCGAAGGCAAAGTCGGCGCGGTGGCGCCGCACCATCTGTTCGATCAGCCGCCGGCCATACCAGGTGTTGGCATGCGTCGGGTCGTCGTCGGCCAAGGCCTGCGGCGCCAGGTAGCCCTGCGTGTCCTGCGCGGCGCTCGGCGCGGCGACGAATTCGATGCCGGCGGCGGCGCAGTCTTCGGCCACCAGAAACGAATGCAGCCGCCACAGCTTGCGCCGCACCGGCGCCGGCGCGATGCCGCGTTCGGTCAGCAGCCGGCGGTAGCCGCCGAGGTTGGCCAGCAGGCGTGCGTCGTCGAACAGCGGCGGTGGTGATTCCAGCAGCGCCAGCGGCCGGCGCAGCACGCCGGGCAGAAAGCGCCGCAGCGCGCGCTGGTGGCGGAACAGCGACGTGCTTTCCAGCGCGCCGCGGATCAGGCCGCCGGCCACCGCCTCGCGGCCGGGCAGCAGCGGCAGCGTCGGCTCGGGTTCGAGCACGAAGTCGAACGGCTGTTCGTGTTCCATCAGCCCGAACACGCAGTGCGCGGTGCCGCCGATCGACAGGTAGACGGCATCGGCCGTGGCGCTGAGGCGCAGCGCTTCGTCGCGCAGTGCCGGGTGCAGGCCGGCGCCGGGCTCGAAGTGCGGATCGAACTGCGGCTGGTTCATCACCAGCGTCGTGATCTCGACGCCGGCCCGCGCCAGCGCTTCGTGGCCCGCGTCGGCGGCGCGGCTGACGCAGCCGAAGTGGCTTTGCCCGAGGCAAAGCAGGCGCAGCGGCACGTCGTTGGCAGCGGGAGTTCGACCCATGCCGCACTCTAGAACCGGGGCGCCGGCAGCGGCGCGCCGAAAAGCGGGCGGAATCCCATACGTCATCTGTCGTATTGGCCGCGGCAGGCGCAATCCCTAACCTGCGATCCAGTCTTCAACGGACCTCCCAGGAGGGGAAAGCCCATGTCAAACACCACCCGTCGCTCTTTCACGCTGCAGTCGCTGGCCGTGGCCTCGCTGGCCACGCTCGGCATGTCGGCCGCCCAGGCCCAGGAAACCATCAAGGTCGGCGTGCTGCACTCGCTGTCCGGCACGATGGCGATCTCTGAAACGGTGCTGAAGGACACGATCCTGATGGCCATCGACGAGATCAACGCCAAGGGCGGCCTGCTCGGCAAGAAGCTCGAGCCCGTCGTCGTCGACCCGGCGTCGAACTGGCCGCTGTTCGCCGAAAAGACGCGCCAGCTGATCAGCAAGGACAAGGTCTCGGTGATCTTCGGCTGCTGGACCAGCGTGTCGCGCAAGAGCGTGCTGCCGGTGGTGGAAGAACTGAACGGCCTGCTGTTCTATCCCGTGCAGTACGAAGGCGAAGAACTCAGCAAGAACGTTTTCTACACCGGCGCCGCGCCGAACCAGCAGGCCATTCCCGCCGTGGAATACCTGATGAGCAAGGACGGCGGCAGCGCCAAGCGCTTCGTGCTGCTGGGCACCGACTACGTCTACCCGCGCACCACGAACAAGATCCTGCGTTCCTTCCTGCACAGCAAGGGCATCAAGGACGAAGACATCATGGAGGAGTACACGCCGTTCGGCCACTCCGACTACCAGTCGATCATCGCCAAGATCAAGAAGTTCGCCGCCGAAGGCAAGAAGACCGCCGTGGTCTCCACCATCAATGGCGACTCGAACGTGCCCTTCTACAAGGAACTCGGCAACCAGGGCCTGAAGGCCACCGACGTGCCGGTCGTCGCCTTCTCGGTCGGTGAAGAAGAGCTGCGCGGCGTCGACACCAAGCCGCTCGTCGGCCACCTGGCGGCGTGGAACTACTTCATGTCGATCAAGAGCCCGGCCAACACCGCGTTCGTGAAGAAGTGGGGCGACTACGCCAAGGCCAAGGGCATCGCCGGCCACAAGGACAAGCCGCTGACCAACGACCCGATGGAAGCCAGCTACATCGGCTTCTACATGTGGGCGCAGGCCGTGACCAAGGCCAAGAGCACCGACACCGACAAGGTCATCGCCGCCATGGCCGGCCAGACCTTCCCGGCGCCGGGCGGCTTCACGTCGACGATGGACCCGAAGAACCACCACCTGCACAAGCCGGTGTTCATCGGCGAGATCAAGGCCGACGGCCAGTTCAACGTCGTCTGGAAGACGCCGGGCCCGGTCAAGGCCCAGCCGTGGAGCCCGTTCATCCCCGAGAACAAGGGCAAGAAGGACGAGCCCGAAAAGAAGTGACCGCCCCGTAGCGCCTTCGGCGCTACCCCAAGGGGCAACGCCAGCGGGCCGGCAAAGCCGGACCCGCGGCGTCCGCTCGAAGACGCGGACTCAGGCTTCGCCCTGTCCGCTTGCATGCGTCTTGCTTGTCATCCCTCCGTGCTGCAACGACTCGTCTTCTTCTGCTGCCTGCTGTTCGGTCCGCTGTCGGCGTTCGCGCTGACGCCCGACCAGGCCGTCCGCATCGCCGCCGGCGACAGCGAGGCCCGTGTCGCGGCGCTGAACGAAGTGGTGACGGCGGCCGACCCGGCGCTCGTCGCCTACCTGCAGGCCTTGCTCGCCGACGAAGTGAAGGTCGGCGCCGGCAAGGCCTTCATCGTGCACGATGGCAAGGTGACGGACGCGGCCAGTGGCGCCGCGGCAGCCCTGCCCGACGGCGCCGAGGACGTCGTCAACAACAACCGCATGCGTCGCGAGCTGGAATCGGCTTTCGCGGCGCTGAAACTGTTCTCGCCCGATCGCGGCCAGCGCGCCAAGGCCATCACCGAGCTGAAGGACCAGATCGACGAGAGCAAGCTCGCGCTGATCGAGAAGGCCGAGACCGCCGAAACCGACACCGCGCTGAAGACCCAGCTGACGCTGCTGAAGGCCACCGCGCTGATCACGTCCAGCGACAAGACCAAGCGCCTGGCCGCGGCCAAGCTCGTCGCCGCCAGCGACCAGCCGGCGACCAAGTCGCTGCTGATCGAACGCCTGGCCGCCGAGACCGATCTCGAAGTCAAGGCCGCGCTCGGCGTGTCGCTCGACACCGTGCAGTCGCGGCTGGCCTGGGGCGAACGCCTGGGCGTGCTGTTCACCGGCGCCAGCCTGGGCTCGATCCTGCTGCTGGTGGCGCTGGGCCTGGCCATCACCTACGGCCTGATGGGCGTCATCAACATGGCGCATGGCGAGCTGATGATGATCGGCGCCTATGCCACCTACGTGATGCAGAACTTGTTCCGCGCCTGGCTGCCGCCGGGCCTGTTCGATCTGTACATCGTGGCCGCCGTGCCGGCCAGCTTCGGGGTCGCCGCACTGGTCGGCGCCGCGCTGGAGCGCAGCGTCATCCGCTGGCTCTACGGCCGGCCGCTGGAAACGCTGCTCGCCACCTGGGGCATCAGCCTGATCCTGCAGCAGCTGGTGCGCTCGCTGTTCGGCGCGCAGAACGTCGGCGTCGAGAACCCGTCCTTCCTGTCCGGCGGCGTGCAGGTGCTGCCGAACCTGGTGCTGCCGTACAACCGGCTCGCGATCCTGGCCTTCGCCGCTGCCGTGCTGGTCGGCATGGCGCTGCTGATCTCGAAGACGCGCCTGGGCCTGTTCGTGCGCGGCGTCACGCAGAACCGGCGCATGGCTTCGTGCATGGGCGTGAACACCGCCCGCGTCGACACCTACGCCTTCGCCTTGGGCGCCGGCATCGCGGGGCTCGCGGGCTGCGCGCTGAGCCAGGTCGGCAACGTCGGCCCGGATCTCGGCCAGGGCTACATCGTCGACTCGTTCATGGTCGTCGTGCTGGGCGGTGTCGGCCAGCTCGCCGGCACGGTGTACGCCGGGCTCGGCCTGGGCATCCTGAACAAGCTGCTCGAAGGCTGGCAGGGCGCGGTGCTGGCCAAGATCATGGTGCTGGTGTTCATCGTCATCTTCATCCAGAAGCGGCCGCAAGGCATCTTCGCGATGAAGGGCCGGAGCGCTGAAGCATGAATCCAGTCGATCAAGTCACTTCGCAGACGTCCGAATTTCGCCCATTGAAGTCATTCACCGCAGAGGTGCCGAGGACGCGGAGTTTCCGCAGAGAACTTCAAAGTCTTCCTCTGCGTTTCCTCTGCGTTCTCCGCCCCTCTGCGGTGAAGGCTGTTCCGGCTATTCCAGTTGCTTCGCACCGAGACCAGCCGCTCACCATGATGGGGTCCGCCGCATGAAGACCTTGCTCGGTGCCAAGGGCTGGGCGGCGGTTGCCGCGGCCGCTGCCACCGTCGCGGTGCTGGTGCCGCTGCTGAACCTGGCCGTGCCCGACGGCAACCTCTTCCACCTCAGCGACTACACGGTCAGCCTGTTCGGCAAGATCCTCTGCTACGCGATCTGTGCGCTGGCGATGGACCTGATCTGGGGCTACACCGGCATCCTGTCGCTCGGCCACGGCGTGTTCTTTGCGCTCGGCGGCTACGGCATGGGCATGTACCTGATGCGGCAGATCGGCCGCGACGGCCAGTACCGCATGGACATGCCGGACTTCATGGTCTTCCTGAACTGGAAGACCTTCCCGTGGCACTGGGCCTTGAGCGATTCCTTCGTCGCGCAGATGCTGCTGGTTCTGCTGGTGCCGGGTTTGTTGGCGCTCGCGTTCGGCTTCTTCGCCTTCCGCTCGCGCATCAAGGGCGTGTACTTCTCGATCATCACGCAGGCGCTGACCTTCGCCGCGATGCTGCTGTTCTTCCGCAACGAAACCGGCTTCGGCGGCAACAACGGCTTCACCGACTTCAAGCGCATCCTCGGCATCCCGGTGGCCACGTCGGAGATGCGCGTCTTCCTGTGCGCGCTGTCGGGGCTGGTGTTGGTGGCGTTCTACGTCATGGGCCGCGTCATCGTGCACAGCAAGTACGGGCGCGTGCTGCAGGCCATCCGCGACGCCGAGAGCCGCGTCATGTTCACCGGCTACGACCCGGTGGCCTACAAGCTGAGCATCTGGACGCTGTCGGCGGTGATGTGCGCGGTGGCCGGCGCGCTGTACGTGCCGCAGGTCGGCATCATCAACCCCGGCGAGATGAGCCCGGCGGCCAGCATCGAGATCGCGATCTGGGCCGCGGTGGGCGGCCGCGCGACGCTGATCGGCCCGATCATCGGCGCCTTCTTCGTCAACGGCGCGAAGAGCTATTTCACCGTCGCCTTCCCCGAGTTCTGGCTGTTCTTCCTCGGCGCGCTGTTCATCGCGGTGACGCTGTTCCTGCCGAACGGCATCGTCGGCCTGCTCCGGCGCAACAAGGAGCGTTCGTGACCCCCGACCTGATGGAGGCCGGCGCCAAGGCTCTGGCCGCGCACCAGAGCTTCGTCAGCAACGAGCCGTACTTCGGCCAGGGCGTGGCGCTGTACGTGCAGGACATCACCGTCAGCTTCGACGGCTTCAAGGCGCTGAACAACCTGACGCTGACCATCAACGTCGGCGAGCTGCGGTGCATCATCGGCCCCAACGGCGCCGGCAAGACGACGATGATGGACTGCATCACCGGCAAGACCACGCCCGACAGTGGCAAGGTCTTCTTCGGCTCCAACATCGATCTGCTGCGCCTGAAGGAGCAGCAGATCGCGCAGATCGGCGTCGGCCGCAAGTTCCAGAAGCCCACCGTCTACGAACAGCTCAGCGTGTTCGAGAACCTCGAACTCGCGCTGAAGGCCGACCGGCGCGTGCGCGCGTCGCTGTTCTCGCGCCTGACCGGCACCCAGCTCGACCGCATTGCCGAGATCCTGGCGCTGATCCACCTGAAGGACGAAGCGCAGCGCACCGCCGGGCTGCTGAGCCATGGCCAGAAGCAGTGGCTGGAGATCGGCATGCTGCTGATGCAGGACCCGAAGCTGCTGCTGCTGGACGAGCCGGTGGCCGGCATGACCGACGAAGAAACCGAACGCACGGCCGAGCTGTTCCTGAGCCTCGAAGGCCAGCACAGCCTGGTCGTCGTCGAGCACGACATGAAGTTCGTCGACCAGCTCACCGAAGGGCGCAAGACCGTGACCGTGCTGCACGAAGGCAGCGTGCTCGCCGAAGGGCTGCTGTCCGAGGTGCAGGCGAATGAAAAGGTCGTCGAGGTCTACCTCGGGCGATAGAACCATGCTGCAAGTCGAAGGCCTCAACCAGTACTACGGCGGTTCGCACATCCTGCGCAACCTCGGCTTCGAAGCGAAGCTGGGCGAAGTCACGGTCGTGCTCGGCCGCAACGGCGTCGGCAAGACGACGCTGCTGAAGAGCCTGATGGGCGTGGTGCCGGTGAAGACCGGCAAGATCGTGCTCGACGGCGCCGAGATCACCAAGGCCACCAGCTATGAACGCGTGCGCCGCGGCATCGGCTACGTGCCGCAGGGGCGCGAGATCTTCGGCCGGCTGACGGTCGAAGAGAACCTGCGCATGGGGCTGGCCACCAAGCCCGGCGGCACGGCGATCCCGGCCGAGCTGTTCGAGCTGTTCCCGGTGTTGAAGCAGATGATCAACCGCCGCGGCGGCGATCTCTCCGGCGGCCAGCAGCAGCAGTTGGCGATTGCCCGCGCGCTCGCCGCCGGGCCGAAGCTGCTGATGCTGGACGAGCCGACCGAAGGCATCCAGCCCAGCATCATCAAGGACATCGGCCGCGTCATCCGCATGCTCGCCGACCGCAAGACGATGGCCATCGTGCTGGTCGAGCAGTACTACGACTTCGCCGAAGAGCTGGCCGACCAGTACCTGGTGATGGAGCGCGGCGAAGTCGTCATGCGCGGCCTCGGCAAGAACATGGAAGCTGACGGCGTGCGCGCGAAGATGTCGATCTGAAGCGCGGGCCTACAGCAACAGCCAGGCCAGCACCGCGCTGACGGGCAAGGCGACATACGGCGGCTGCTTCAAGCGCCAGACGACGACGTAGGCCGCAGCCACCAGAGCCGCGGTCTGCCAGGCGAAGGCCTGGAACGGCAGCTTCAAGAGCAGCGACACGGCCGCCCCGGCGATGAGGCCGACGACCGCGCAGCGCACGCCCACCATCGCATGCTGGAAGCGCTGCGAACCCTTCAGGCGCTCGGCCACGCTGCTGACGCCGACCGCGATGACGGCCGTCGGCGCGTAGATGCCGATGGTCGCCGCCAACGCGCCGGCGAAGCCCGCGACTTCCATGCCGGTGAAGGTGGCGATGCCCAGGATCGGGCCCGGCGTCAGCTGGCTGGCCGCCAGCCCGGCGCTGAAGCCGGCATGGTTCAGCCAGCCCAGGTGGTCGACGATCAAGCCTTCGAGCAGCGGCACCATCACCAGGCCGCCGCCGAACAGCGTCGTGCTCATGCCGGCAAAGGCCAGGCCGACCTTGGCCACCAGCATCTCGGGCAGCAGCGCCGGCACCAGCTGGAACAGCGCCAGGCCGGCGGGCGCGATGCACAGCGCCAGCTGCAGCGGCCGCAGGCCGCGCGAAGCCGCCTGTTCCGGCATCTTCGGTGCCGGCCAGAAGAGCAGCGACACCAGCGCGCCGAAGGCCAGCACGTAGATCGGCGCGGCCCAGAACGGGATCAGCAGCAGCAGCACGGCCGCTGCCGCGGCGAGCAGCCTGTCCTTGCGCGCCGGCGCCGCCTTCTTCGCCTGGTTGAAGGCCGCCTGGCCGAGGATCATCGCCAGCGGCGGCAGCACGCCGAGGGTCACCGCGCGCAGCACGCCGGGGTAGCCGGCCAGGAACGAGTAGCCGAACCACAGCGACAGGATGATGGCAAAGCCCGGCAGCACGATGCCACCCAGCGCAGCCACGAAGCCGCCCCAGCCGGCCAGCCGGTGGCCCATGACGGCCAGCGCATTCACGGCCTGCGGGCCGGGCAACATCGTCACCAGCGCGATCAGGTCGAGGAACTCCTTTTCAGACAGCCAACGACGCTGCTTGACGAAGCGCTCCTGCGCCTGCGCCAGCAGCGCCATGAAGCCGCCCCAGGCCGTCAGCCCGAGCATCACGCAATCGGTGAACAGGCGCAGCTTCGTCGGCCGGTCGGCCGATTCAGCGAGGGCGGCCGCAGGCTGCATCAGACGGCCACCCGGCGCGCGCGGATCGATGCCAGCAGGTCTTCCTGCGGCTTGCGCGCCGCGGCGTCTTCGGGCGACAGCGCTTCCTTCACCGCGGCCTTCAGGCGCCGGTTGTCGGCGTCCAGCGCCGCGGTGGCCGCCGTGTCGTAGTGGCGCGCAAGGGCCCGCTTGCCAACGAATTCGAGGTCGTAACCCAGCTCCACCAGCGAGCGGCCGGCCACCGACTCGAAGTCGATGACCTGGTCCTGCGACATGCCCTTCAGCCACTTCTTGGTGTTGCTGGCCATCACCGGCTTCTTCACGTTCTCCCACATCTTGCCCGAGGCCGCCGTCTTGCTGGCCTCTTCGGAGCTGTGGAAGTCGAGCATCGAAGGATTGAAGGCGATGCCGAGCCAGCGGCACAGCAGCTGCAGCGTCGACTCCGGGTTGCGCGTCAGCTCTTCATAGGACAGCGCCAGGTACTGCGACGACGGCACGCGGCGGCCGCAGTCGAGCGCCAGCTGCTGCTCCAGGTTCCACTGCCGGCCAACGTGGAAGGCCGTCTTCTCGCCGACCACCGCCTTCAGGAACGACAGGCAGACATCGCGCCCATCACGGTACAGGTACAGGTAGCGCGCGTCGGCACCGAAGTAGCGCTCGATCTCGGGCAGGAAGTGCACGTTGGCCAGCGACTTGCACATCCAGTCCGGCTTGCCGCTGGCCTCGGCCATGCGGTCCATGACCGCGCCGAAGACGGCCACCAGGCTGTTGTCGCGGCAGCGCCGGCGGATGTCGGCGCGATCGAATTCGACGCCCCACGACACCGGGTTGACCTCGACCAGGCGGACCACGTCGTCGATCAGGCGCACGAAGCTGGCCTCGTCGGCCAGATCGCCATAGGTCGGCAGCAGCGGCGCAAAGCGTTCCAGGATGTGCGGCGGGTGCGGTGCCGCGATCGTCGGCGCCTGGTTGACCATCAGCCGCAGCAGGTTCGAACCCGAACGCTGGGTGCCGATCATGAATATCTTCATCGGGAGTTCCTCGGTTGTCTCAGGCTGCTGGCGAAGCGGCGGCCGATGCGGCCGACTCCAGGCGGAACACGCTCATTGCGTCGACCAGGTGGCCGGCCTGCTGCTTGAGGCTCTCGGTGGCGGCGGCGCTCTCTTCGACCAGGGCCGCGTTCTGCTGCGTCACCTGGTCGAGCTGGGCCACGGCCTGGTTGACCTGGCCGATGCCGCTGGTCTGTTCCTGCGTCGCGCTGCTGATCTCGGCGATCAGGTCGGTCACGCGCCGCACCTGGTGCACGATGTCGTTCATCGTCGCGCCGGCGTCGCCGACGAGGCGCGAGCCCGTCTCGACGTTCTCCACGCTGGTGCCGATCAGCGTCTTGATTTCCTTGGCCGCCTGGGCCGAGCGGCCGGCCAGCGCGCGCACTTCGCTGGCCACGACGGCAAAGCCGCGGCCTTGTTCGCCGGCCCGTGCCGCCTCGACGGCCGCGTTCAGCGCCAGGATGTTGGTCTGGAACGCGATGCCGTCGATGGTGCCGATGATGTCGGCGATCTTCTTGGCGCTGACCGTGATGGCCTGCATGGTGCTGACCACCTGGGCCACGACCTCGCCGCCCTTGGCCGCGGCCGCGCTGGCCGCGCTGGCCATCTGTGCGGCGCTGCGCGCGGTGTCGGCGTTGTTCTGGACGGTGGCGGTGAGCTGCTCCATCGAAGCCGCCGTCTGCTGCAGGTTCGCGGCCTGCTCTTCGGTGCGCTGGCTCAGGTCGGTATTGCCGGCGGCGATCTCCGACGAGGCGGTCTGCATCGTCTCGGCCGCCTGCCGCACCTGCAGCATCGTGCGGCCCAGGCCGGCGTTGACCGTCTTCAAGGCTTCGAGCAGATGGCCCACTTCGTCCATCGACTGGACCGTGATCTCGCGCGACAGGTCGCCGCCGGCCACCGCCTGCGCCACCTCGACCGCCAGCGACAGCGGCCGCGTGATGCTGCGCTGGATGCGCCAGGCGATCAGCATGCCCAGGCCGAGCGCGGCCGCGGACAGCACGACGATCAAGGTCACCGCCTGCCGGTAGGCGGCGTCGGCCTCCAGGTTGCGCAGGCGCGAGGCTTCCTGGATCGCTTCGACCACCTTGTCCAGCGCCGCCACGTGCGCCAGCTGGGCCGGCCGCACCTGGTCGCGCACGACCTCGGCGGCACCCGGCATGTCGTCGGCCATCGAACGGTCGATGGCCTTTTCGGTCGGCGCCTTGATGGCCTGCAGCGCCACCGCCGCCTTGTCGAACGCGGCCTTGATCGGGTCGCCTTCGGTCAGCATCGCGGCCAGCGTCTGCGCGGTGCGGTCGTAGTCCGCACGCGCCTTCTTCATCAGGTCGAACTCCTTCTTCTTGAAGGCGACGTCGTCCTGCATCACCACGTCACGCAGAGCCATGCCCTGGTAGCGGGCCAGGTCGCGCAGCGTGTTGGCCAGCCGCTCCGGCGCTTCGCCGGTGACGGCCGCCAGGTCGGCCTTGATGGCCGACAGCCGGCTCAGCGAAATCGCGCTGATGGTCACCATCAGCGCGAGCACCGCCGCAAAACCCAGCGCCAGGCGCACGCCGACCTTCATGTTCTTGAACACCGTTCTTCTCCCAGAGCTCTGTCTGCCGACCGGCCAAGCCCGGTCGGCGCTGCGCCAGCCGAATCGACCCGGGGCCTACTTGGCGGTGACGCCGGCCTGCAGCACGCCGATGGCCTTGCCGCCATCGATCACCGGTGCGGCAACGTGCACGCTGGGGATCTGCGTCGAGGTGTCGGGCTTGATCTCGCCGGCGGCCCAGACCTGGCCCTTGATCGGGTTGGCGAACACCGGCCGGCTGGCGTTGTTGAAGATCAGCGGGCGCACGCTGGCGGCAACCAGGTTGCCCTTCTGATCACGCAGCACGAGCTTGTTGACCGCGTCGTCGGCCTGCTCCCACTTCGCGATCTGGACGCTGATCTTGCTGGCGAGCAGCGCCTTGACGGCCGGGTCGGCGTCGCCGAGGTCGACCCATTTGCCGTTGGTCATGCCGGCGGCGTCATGGCTGTTGGCTTCGCGCACCGCGGCGACGACGCCGGGGTCGGCGGCGAGTTCGACGAGGCGCTTCTTCGCCTTCTCGACCTTGGCCTGCACGTCGGCCGGCAGATCGCTGGCCCAGGCGGGCGCGGCCAGGCCGGCCAGCGTCGTGGTGAAGATGGCCAAGAAACTGGCCAGGCACAGCTTGCGTTTCATCGTGGTCCTTGTCCGTTGAGCAGGTCGTCGACTCGTCGCAGTTCGGTGCTGAGAGACCGCGGGCGCCGACGTTGGCGGGTTGATCGACATCCTGACGACGGCCTTGATGGGAGATCAATTGAATAAAACACAAAAAACGATGTAATCATCACGATCACTTGCCGGCAGTGCGATGGCGGCCAAGGCAACGGCGGCAGCCCGCGAAGGGCCCCGCCGGATCGCGATACACGGGATCGGCTGGCGACCGATGCCGCCGAGTTGGCGGAAAAGACGTCTCGACGTCTATACTGCTGTATCTCCATCCAGTCGATCCAGCATGTCACGTAGACGCCCCGGTGAAGTCAGAGACGCCATCGTCAAGGTTCTGGAAGAACGCGCTTCCGGCGCCTCCGTCGAAGAAATCCGCAACGACGTGGCAGGCGTCATCGGAGACGTGTCCCCGTCTTCCATCCGCTCTTATTTGCGGCTCAATACGCCCGCCGTATTCGCCAGGATGGAGCGCGCGCAGTACGTGCTTCGCGGTTTCGAAACGGCCCGAACCGTCGCACCGGAAGCCAGCCACGTGGTGGCACCGGGGTTCCAGTTCGGGCAGGCGCGCCTGTTCCACCAGGACTGCCTTGAATGGCTGGAAGCCCAGGCCGCCAATTCCGTGCACGCCGTCGTCACCGACCCTCCTTACGGCCTTGTCGAATACTCAGACGCCGAACAGGCCAAACTTCGGCAGCGGCAAGGCGGTATCTGGCGCATTCCGCCGAGCTTCGACGGTGCCAAGCGCGCACCGCTGCCCCGATTCACGGTCTTGACCGCCACGGACCTGAGCGCGCTGGATCGCTTCTTCTACGGCTGGGCGCGCAGCCTGACTCGCGTGCTCGTTCCCGGCGCCAATGTGGTGGTGGCCAGCAACCCGTTGCTGTCACACATCGTCTCTGGCGCACTCGCCCGCGCCGGGCTCGAACGTCGAGGCGAACTCGTTCGCTTGGTGATGACGATGCGCGGCGGCGACCGGCCCAAGGCTGCCCATGTCGAGTTCAGCGACGTGAGTGTGATGCCACGCTCGATGTGGGAGCCCTGGCTGCTGTTCAGAAAGCCGCTCGACGGGCGTGTGCAGGACAACCTGCGCCGCTGGGGCACCGGCGGCTTCCGGCGCATCAGCGGCGAGAAACCGTTCGGCGACGTTGTCGCCTCGTCGCCCACGCGTTCCACTGAACGGCAATTGGCGAATCATCCCAGCTTGAAGCCACAGGCATTCCTGCGCCAAGTCGTTCGAGCCGTTCTGCCGCTGGGCACGGGCCTCGTGCTCGACCCGTTCGCCGGCTCGGGGTCGGCGCTCGCCGCGGCGCAGGCCGTCGGCTATTCGAGCATCGGCGTGGAGCGTGACCGCGCCTACTTCGACCTGGCATGCCAGGCGATCCCGCGGCTGGCGTCGATGGCGGCGGCTGAACGCGCACCAGCACCTCAGTCGATGGCGGGAGCGCGATAGACCCAGCTTCGGCGCAGCTTTGCAATGCCGTTGGCATCCAGGGTCGCCGTCTTGGTTCCGAGTTCACCGCGCGCGTTGCGCCGGAAGTCCGCGACCTCGACCTTCCCCAGGTAGATCTCGGTCATCGTCATGGGCGCCCGGTTCCTGGCCGGTTCGGTGCTGTTGTCGACTCGGTAGACGAAGACGCACATCCACTGCTCACGTGCACCGTGGGTGTCGACGGCGCCGCCCGCCTTGCGCGTGGTTTTGACTTCAACGCCCTTGGCACCCGACTTGACGGCGTTGTTCGCATATTCACCTTTGACCACCAGGTCCGGATGCCCGTTGTGATAGGCGTTCACCACCAGGGCGCGTGAATGTTTCGCCAGGCTCGCAGTCAGCATGTCGGACAAGACGCCGGACATGATCGCCGGCCGCAGCATGTCATCGAGACGCTCGAGCTCTCTCTCGAGCAAACCGGCGTTCACGTCGAAGAAGAAGTCGTAGACATCTTGCACCGCTGCCTTGAAGTCCCCGATACGCAGCGCGAATGGCAGTTCAAGTGCCGTGTTGAAACCGTCGGCATGGAGTGAGTTGCGCTTGATTGCCATGAGCATGCCAGACACGTGGAAGTGGTCGGCATCCTAACAATCGCTGCCGCACCCGAGCCACCGAGCAGGCATCCCGATCGGGCGCCTACACTGGCAGCATGAATCCAGCCCGTTTGATCGCCCTCGACTGGGGCACCTCCAACCTGCGCGCCAGCCTGCTGGGCGACGGCGCCGAGCGGCTGCAGACGCGCGCCGCCGCCGGCGGCATCATGGCCGTGCCCGAGCGCCGCTTTGCCCAGGCGCTGAACGACCTGTGCGGCGACTGGATCGATGAACACGGCTGCCCGCTGATCGCCAGCGGCATGATCGGCAGCCGCCAGGGTTGGCAGGAAGCGCCTTACCTCGAATGCCCGGCCGGGCTGGCGGCGGCGGCGGCGCAGCTGACCCGCATCGAGTTGCGCCCCGGCGTGGCGCTGCACATCGCACCGGGCCTGCGCTGCGTCGGCGGCGACGGCCAGGACGATGTCATGCGCGGCGAAGAGACGCAGCTCTGGGGCGCCGGCCTGGCCGAAGGCAGCTGCTGCGTGCTGCCCGGCACGCACAGCAAATGGGCCTGGATGGGCGGCGGCGGCGCAGTGGCGCGCTTCCAGACCTGCATGACCGGCGAGGTCTACGCGCTGCTCACGCAGCACGGCATCCTGGGCCGGCTGATGGTCTTCGGCGAGTCGTCGGCCGCGGCTTTCGAACAAGGCACCCGGCTCGGCCTGGCGGGCCATGCGAACCTGCTGCACACGGTCTTCGCCGCGCGCACGGCGGGCTTGATGGAGCGCGTCGCGCCGGCCGGCCTGCCCGACTTCCTGTCCGGCATCCTGATCGGCGCCGAGATCGGCGGCGCGTCTGGGGGCACGCTCGCCGGCGGCCCGCCGGGCAGCGTGGCGCTGCTCGGCGACGCGGCGCTGTGCGATCGCTACGCCACGGCCTTCGGCATCGCCGGCGTCGCCACCACCCGCGTGCCCGACGAAGCCACGATCCGCGGCCAATGGCAGCTGGCGCTGCACGCCGGCCTGGTGAAGGAGAGAGCATGAAAGGCCTGATCGCCATCCTGCGCGGCGTCAAGCCGGCCGAAGTGCTGGCCGTCGGCCGCGCGCTGCTGGCCGGCGGCGTCGACATCATCGAAGTGCCGCTGAACTCGCCGCAGCCCTTCGACAGCATCGCGCTGCTGGTGCGCGAATTCGGCGAACGTGCGCTGGTCGGTGCCGGCACGGTGCTGACGCCGGCCGATGCCGACCGCGTTGCCGATGCCGGTGCCCGGCTGGTGCTGTCGCCGAACTTCGATGCCGCCGTCGTGCAGCGGACGAAGGCGCGCGGCCTGCTGTCGGTGCCGGGCGTCGCGACGCCGAGCGAAGGCTTCCAGGCGCTGGCGGCCGGTGCCGACGCGCTGAAGCTGTTCCCGGCCGAGATGCTGGGGCCGGCCGTGCTGAAAGCCTGGCGCGCCGTGTTCCCGGCCGGCGCCAGCATGATCAGCGTCGGCGGCATCGGCGAGCACAACCTGGCCGCATTCAAGGCCGCCGGCGCCAGCGGCGTCGGCGTCGGCTCGTCGCTGTACGCGCCGGGGGTGGCGGCCGACGAGGTCGAGCGCCGCGCCCGCAATCTCGCCACCCGCTGGCACGAGGCCTGACGAGCGCTGTTGCGCCCGGTCGCGCCCCGTCAAGTGCGCCAGATGCGCGGCGCGTTTTCGGCCAGCTGCCAGGCCTCGCGGCGCCACGCGGCGCGCACGCGCAGCAGCAAGGCCATCGCCGGCTCGACGCGGTCGGCCAGCAGCCGCAGCAGCACCACCGGCGCATGCGCCGACGTGGCGCCGGCAATGACATTGTCGCCACCGGGCTGGTCACGCGCGGCTTCGAGCAGCGCCTCGCGCCGCGCCGGCGCCAGCGCCTGGCCGGCGGCGAACCATAGCGTGCCCAGCACGCGGCGGCCGGCCAGGCCGGGTGCACCGTCCATCAGCACGCGGTCGGTGGCGTCGATGAGGCCACGTTCCAGCCACACGCCCGGCAGTTCCAGGTGCTGGCGGTAGCGGCCGTGGTCGAAGGCTTGCCCGGCGGCGGGCAGGCCCAGCGCCAGCAGGTCCCAGCCCATCGCTTCAGCGCCCGGCGCCAGGTTCAGCGTCAAGCGGTTCTCGGCAATGCAGCCGCGGTAGGCGATCGTCTCCAGCGGCAGCCATTCGAGCCGCGCGCCGGCGGCCAGCGTCAGCGTGGCCTGCTGCAACGCTGGGTCGCCGGCGCTGCGATAAAAGCGCGTCGCGCCGGGTGTGGTGACGACGGCATGCGTGCCAGGGTCCAGCCGCGCGTCGACCTCCAGCGTGTCGCCGCCGACAATGCCGCCCGGCGGATGCACCAGCACGTGGTGGCAGATGCCCGGGCCTTCGGGGTACAGGCGCTGCAGCACGCGCAGCGGGCCGCTGTGGCGGTCCAGCGCGATGGTCCGCTCGCCGTCGCGCGTGTAGTGCAGGTCGAGACGACCGCGCCAGCCCATCGTCAGTGTCCGCCCGCCTCGGCCAGCGGCCGGGCGTTGCGCACATGCGGGTTGACCTGCGTCAGCAGCGCCATCGCAACGTAGCAGGCGGCGAAGAACAGCAGCGTCGGCGTGCTGCCGAAGCGCTCCAGCAGCAGCCCGCACAAGGCCGCGCCCAGCGGGTTGAAGCCGAAGGCCAGCAGCCGGAAGCTGCTGTTGACGCGGCCTTGCAAGGCATCCGGGATCAGCGCCAGCCGGTAGCTGAACTGCACCACGTTGTAGACCGGCGCCAGCGTGTAGATCAGCGCATAGACGGCACCCAGCAGGTAGTAGCTCGGCACCACCAGGTACAGCGGAAACATCAGCGCCTGCGCCCAGACCACGCTGGTGATGACCTGCCCGAAGCTGAAGCGGCGCTGGATGCGGCCGCCGATCAGCGAACCGACGATGCCGCTGATGCCGCCGATGCTGAAGACGATGCCGATGTCGACATCGCTGGCGCCCATCTGCTTGGCCAGCACGATCAGCAGCAGCGGCGTGGCGGCGTAGACGAAGTTCATCGCGCCGGTGAGCAGGGCCATGTAGCGGATCAGCGGCTGCTGCCACAGCCAGCACAGGCCTTCGGCGATTTCGGCGCGCAGCCGGCGCGGGCCGCTGGCGGCCGCCGGGCGGAACTCGGTCTTGATCTTCGACAGCGACAGCGCCGACACGAGGTACGACAGCGCGTCCATGATGAAGGGCGCGGCGCGACCCAGCGTCTGGAACAGCAAGGTGCCGATGGCCGGCCCGGCGATCTGCGCCGCGCCGAAGGCGGCTTCGTTCTGCGCCGCGGCGCGCGGCAGGTCGGCGGTCGGCACGACGCGCGACAAGGCCGCCACTTCGGCGATGTTGAAGAAGACGAAAAGGCTGCCTTCGATGAAGGCCACGGCGTAGATCTGCCACAGCGTCAGCGTGCCCAGCCACAACGCCAGCGGCACCGTCAGCACCACCAGCGCGCGCAGCCCGTCGCAGACGATCATCACGCGCTTGCGGTTCCAGCGGTCGATCAGCGCGCCCACCGGCAGGCTGAACAGCAGGTAGGGCAGCGCGCGCAGCGCCGCCGCGACGCCGGCGGCGCCGGGCGAATCGGTCAGCGCCAGGATCAGCAGCGGGTAGATGATGCCGGCGGCGCTGGAGCCCAGCGTGGACACGACCTGGCCGCCCCACAGCAGCATGTAGTCGCGGTTGCGCCACAGCGAAACGGTCACGCGGTCTTCCAGAAGTCCAGGTGCAGCGCGGCGATCTCGTCGGCGACCTCGGCCAAGGGGCCGTGCACCTGGACCGCCTTCTGCCCGCTGGCGAACACGTCGCGGCACGGCAGGTCCAGCGTCGGGTTCTCGGCATGGTTGCCGGTGAGTTCGAGCAGCCGCCGTTCACTCATGCCGTAGACCAGGCGGCCGATGTGCGCCCAGTACTGCGTGCCGGCGCACATCGCGCAGGGCTCAACGGTGGTGACGAGCGTGCAGTCCCACAGCGTGGCGGCGTCGAAGCGCTGCGCGGCGTCGCGCGCGAGCACGGCCTCGGCATGGTTGACGCCGTCGACGTTGCCTTGCTCGATCAGCACGGTCTCGCCGTCGGCCGCCACCAGCAAGGCGCCGAAAGGATGGTGGCCGAGCGCCAGCGTCTGCCGCGCCACGTCGTTGGCGCGGCGCAGGTGGCGCAGCATCTGTTCGTGGTTCACGCGGCCTGCGAACCCCGGTGCGCCCAGCCGGTGGTGCGCTTCTCGATCCACGAGAAGAATTCGTACATGGCCATCGCCATCGCGCCGATGGTCACGAGCCCGGCAAAGGCCAGCGGCATGCGCTGCTGGCTGCCGGCCGTGTTCATCAGGTAGCCGATGCCCGAGTCGCCGGCCGTCATCTCGGCCAGCACGGTGCCGACGAAGGCCAGCGTGATGGCGATCTTCAGCGAACCGTAGAAGTACGGCATCGAGCGCGGCAGGCCGACCTTGACGAGCACGTCCCAACGCTTGGCGCCGAGCACGCGCAGCACGTCTTCGAGCTCGGGCTCCAGCGTCGCGAGGCCGGTGGCGATGTTCACGGTGATCGGAAAGAACGAGATCAGGAAAGCCGTCAGGATGCCGGGCCCGAGGCCGATGCCGAACCAGACCACGAGGATCGGCACCACCGCCGCCTTCGGCACCGCATTGAAGCCGACCAGCAGCGGGTACAGCGCCGCATACGCGGCCCGCGACGACCCGACCAGAAAGCCGAGCAGCACGCCGACGACGATGGACAAGGCGAAGCCCAGCATCGTGACCCAGAAGGTCTTCCACGCCGCTTCGAACAGCGGCCCGCCGAAGGCGACGAACTGCTGCGCGATCTGCCACGGGCTGGGGAAGATGAAGTCGGGGATGCTGAAGACCACGACGAACAGCTGCCACAGCACCAGCAGCGCGGCCAGCAGCACGAACGGCGACCAGCGCTCGAAGGACTTGCCCAGCTTCATTGCGGCACCGCCACGCCGCCTTTTCGCATGGCCCCGATGTGCCCGCGCAGCTCGTGCACGATGTCGGTGAAGGCCGGCGTGTAGGTCACTTCCAGGTCGCGCGGGCGCGGCAGGTCGATGTGGCGCTGCACGACGAAGCGGCCCGGGCTCTTGCTCATGACGTAGACCTTGTCGGCCAGGAACACGCTTTCGCGCAGGTCGTGCGTGACCAGGATGACGTTGAACTTCTGCGCCGCGTGCAGGTCGCGCAAGGTGCACCACAGCTCTTCGCGGGTGAAGGCGTCGAGCGCGCCGAAGGGCTCGTCGAGCAGCAGCATCTTCGGCTCGTGCACCAGCGCGCGGCAGATGCTGGCGCGCTGCTGCATGCCGCCGGACAGCTGCCACGGGAACTTGTCTTCGTAGCCACCGAGGCCCACGCTCTTCAGCAGCTCGCGCGCCTTGGCTTCGTACTCGGCGCGCTTGGCGCGAAAGTTCGAACGGTAGGGCTCGACGATCTCCAGCGGCAGCAGCACGTTGGCGAGTGTCGTGCGCCAGGGCAGCAGGCTCGGCGCCTGGAAGGCCATGCCGCTGATCTTCAGCGGCCCCGTCACCGGCTGGCCACCGATCGTGATGCGGCCCTGGCTCGGCATCTTCAGCCCGGTGGTCAGCTTCATGAAGGTCGACTTGCCGCAGCCCGACGGGCCGACGATGGCGATGAACTCGCCTTCTTCGACCTGCAGCGAGATGTCCTCGACGGCGAACTGGCCCTTGGCCAGCAGCTCGTCGTTGTACGCCAGCCAGACCTTGTTGAAGTCGACGAAAGAATTCAATTCAAATCCTTCACCGCAGAGGGGCGGAGCACGCAGAGGGAGCGCAGAGGAAAACAGGGGGCTTTTGGGCATTCGCTCGAATTCCTCAGCGAACCTCTGCGTGCTCCGTCCCTCTGCGGTGAATGCCTTCTATTTCTTGACTGCCGGCAGGATGTTCAGCTCCGCCTTGCTCGGCAGGAAAGCGTCGGTCCAGACGGCGCCGGGGTCGACGCGGGTCTTGGTGGCGAAGGCGTCCGACACCTGCGACGCCATCAGCGCCAGCCGGCCCGGCACGACCTGGCCGAAGCCTTCGCTGCGCGCGTCGGGGCTGATGACGACCGAGTCGATGGCCATGCGCAGGCGGCGCTTTTCCAGCGCCACGTCGATGATGCCGTCGCGCGCCTTCACGTAGTCGATGGCTTCATCGGGCTTGACCATCACTTCCTTGGCGCCTTTCAGGAACGCGCTCAGGAAGGCCTTCACCGCCGCCGGGTTCTCCTTCATCAGCTTCGGGCTGGCGATGATGACGTTGCCGTACAGCTTGACGCCGTAGCTGGGGTACGGCAGCACGACGATGTCTTCGGTCTTCACGCCACGCGCTTCCAGGTTCAGCAGCGACGTGAACGAGAAGCCGGTGATGGCGTCGATGTCGCCGCGCACGAGCATGGTTTCGCGCAGCGGCGGGTCCATGCTGGTCCACTGCACGCCGCTGATGCCGTTGGCCTTGGCGAAGATCGGGAAGCCGCGGCGGCCGGCGTCGAACACCGGCGCACCGAGCTTCTTGCCGTTCAGGTCGGCCGGCTTGGTGATGCCGTTCTTCTTCAGCGTCAGCACGGCCGCCGGCGTGTTGTTGTAGACCATCATCACCGCCACCGGCTTGTTCGCGGCGTCGGGGTTGTTGGCGTGGAACTCCATCAGCGCGGCCAGGTCCGCAAAGCCCATGTCGTAGGTGCCCGAAGCCACCCGCGTGACGGTGCCGCCGGAGCCGTTGCCGGCGTCGATGGTGACGTCGAGCTTGGCGTCCTTGTAGTAGCCTTTGGCGCTGGAGGCCAGGAACAGCGCGGCCGGGCCTTCGAAGCGCCAGTCGAGCTGGAACTTGATCGGGGTCGTCTGGGCCAGCGCCAGCAGCGGCGTGGCCAGCAGCGCGGCGGCGAGCAGCGTGCGCCGCGTCAGCGATTTCAAGGTCATCAGGGGGCTCCGAGGGGTGCAGGGTGTGTCACAGGATTTTGCAAGTTCTGTGCGCGCGCCACCCTCGGGTGTTGCACCAGCAAGCAACATCAGGCCTTGCCGAGGTGCGATTCCACCGACAACAGGTCGAACAAGGTGCGCGCAATGACCTTGGTTGCACCACGAAGGTCACTCAGCACCAGATGCTCGTCGGCGCGCTTGGCGTTGCTTTCGAGTACGGTGCGCGGCCCGGCGCCGTAGATCACCGCCGGCACGCCGTAGGCGCCGTACAGCCGCACGTCGGTGTACAGCGGCGTGCCCGAGGTCGGGATCGGCTCGCCGAACACGACTTTGCCGTGGCGCTGCAAGGCGTCCACCAGCGGCTGATTGCCGCTCAGCGGCTGCAGCGACTGCGCCAGCAGCAGGCGCTTGATTTCGAGCCGGATGCCGAAGCTCTTCGCGACGGTGGTTTCGATCAGCTCGCGCACCTCGGCTTCGACCGCGGCCGCGTCTTCTTCGGGGATCATGCGCCGGTCGAGCTTGAGCACCACCTTGCCCGGCACGACGTTGGTGTTGCTGCCGCCTTCGATGCGGCCGACGTTCAGGTACGGGTGCGTGATGCCGGCAACCCGCGAATGGCGTTCGTGCAGCACGTCGTTGTAGGCGTACAGCGCGGTCAGCAGCTGGTTCGCGGCCTGCAGCGCGTCGATGCCGGTCTGCGGATAGGCCGCGTGCGAAGCCAGGCCGTGCAGCGTGACTTCCATCTGCAGGCAGCCGTTGTGCGCCGTCACCACCTGGTAGCTGAAGCCGGCAGCGATCAGCAGGTCGGGCTTCGTCAGGCCGTTGTTCAGCAGCCAGCCGGGGCCGAGTTCGCCGCCGAATTCTTCGTCGTAGGTGAAATGCAGTTCGACGCCGCCTCTGAGCGGCGCCCCCAGCGCTTCGAGCGCGCGCAGCGCGAAGCTGAAGCTCGCGAAGTCGCTCTTGCTGACGGCCGACGCGCGGCCGTAGAGCTTGCCGTCGACGACCTCGCCGCCGTAGGGCTTGTGCGTCCAGCCTTCGCCGGGCGGCACCACGTCGCCGTGCGCGTTCAGCGCGATCACCGGGCCGGCGTCGGCAAAGCGCCGGCGCACGATCAGGTTGGTGATGGACTGCAGGCCGTATTCGTCCAGCGCCCATTGCGGCACCGGGTGCTTTTCGGCTGGCAGGCCCATCGCCGCCAGCAGCTCGGCGGTGCGTTCGGCATGCGGCGCGTTGTTGCCCGGCGGCGTGTCGGTGGGCACCTGCACCAGGGCTTGCAGGAATTTCACTTCGTCGTCGAAGTGGGCGTCGATCCAGGCGTCGAGCGCCTCGTAGGGTGTTGTGTTCATTCGCGGGCCAGGCCTTCGACGAGTTGGGTGAACGCGGCGACGCACAGTTCGGTGTCGTCGGCGCTGATGGTTTCCAGCGGGTTGTGGCTTAGCCCCGAGTTACCGCCGCGCAGGAACAGCATCGCCTGCGGCATGATTTCGTGCAGCTTCATCGCGTCGTGGCCGGCGCCGCTGGGCATGCGGAACACCGGCAACGCCAGCGCCTGCACGGCCGCTTCCCAGCGCTGCTGCCAGGCCGGCGCGCTGGGCGCGGCGGCCGCGGCCATGCTGCGCTCGAGCCGGTACGACAGGCCGCGGGCGGCGCAGATGCGTTCCAGTTCGGCCCGCACGTCGGCGCCGAGCGCGTCGCGCACGTCGTTGCTGGTGGCGCGCAGATCCAGGCTGAACTGGCAGCGGCCAGGCACGACGTTGATCGAGCCCGACGGCACCTGCAGCATGCCGACCGTTCCCACCACGTCGGGCACCGCGGCGGCGCGCTTCTCGACGTACAGCATCAGCTCGGCCACCGCGCAGGCGGCGTCGCTGCGGCGACCCATCGGCGTGGTGCCGGCGTGGCTGGCCATGCCCAGCACTTCGCCGACATAGCGCAGGCCGCCGTTGATCGACGTGACGACGCCCAGCGGCAGGTCGAACTCGTTCAACACCGGCCCTTGTTCGATGTGCACCTCGACGAAGCCGAGGTAGCGCGCCGGGTCGCGCTTCAAGGCGCCGATGGCGGCCAGCGTGGCCGGCAGGCCGGCGGCCTTCATCGCGTCGCGCATGGCCACGCCGTCGGCGTCTTGCTGGTCGAGCCAGGCGGGGTCGAAGTCGCCGGTCAGCGCGCCCGAGCCGAGGAAGGTTGCCTTGTAGCGCTGGCCTTCTTCTTCGGCAAAGCCGACGACCTCGATGCCGAAGGGCAGCCGGCGGCCGGCGCGGTGCAGTTCCTGCACCACCGCCATCGGCACGAAGATGCCCAGCCGCCCGTCGTATTTGCCGCCGTTGCGGACCGTGTCGTAGTGGCTGCCGGTGAGCAGGCGCCGGGCCGCGGCATCGGTGCCGTGGTAGATGCCGACGACGTTGCCGACGGCGTCGATGCCGACATCGTCGAAGCCGCAGTCCTGCATCCAGCCTTGCAGCCGCTGCGCGCAGGCCTGGTGGGCGCCGGTGAGGTAGGTCACCGTCAGCTGGCCCAGTTCCTTGAAGCCGGGGTCGCTGTAGTCGGCCAGCGCTTCGGCCCAATCCCAGACCCGCTGGCCCAGTGCCGGCGTCACGCCGAACTTGTCGTTCAGGCGGATCTCGGCAATGCGGTGGATGTTGCGCAGGCACTCGGCCAGCTCGAAGTGCGGGTGCCCCGCCAGCCGCCGCTCGAAGGTGGCGATGATCTCGGCGCGCGGCAGCCCCAGGCCGCGCGGCCCGCGCACGGCCAGGATGAAGGGCCAGCCGAACTTGGCGTTGTAGTCGGCATTCAGCTGCTGGATGCGCGCGAACTCGGCGGGCGTGCAGTCAGTCAGCCCGGCGCGGCCTTGTTCGTTGGTGCTCTCGGCCGTCAGCGTCTGGCTGACCATCGCCTTGCCGGCCAGTTCGGGGTGGGCGCGCACCAGCGTGAGCTGCGCGTCGCGCCCGGCTTCGCGCACGGTGCCCACCAGCGCCAGCTTCAGCGCCGCCAGCGAGCCGAACGGGCGCTTGGCCCAGGTCGCCTCGGCGATCCACGGCGAGTGTTCGTAGGTGCCGTCCAGCAGCGCCGTGAATTCGGCCTGGCTGGCGGCGTTGAGTCGTTCGAGCGTCAGCATCTTCACTCCCAGACGAAGGCCGTCGCCGCGTCGAACGGGTGCACCTGCTTCCAGTGCCGCGCGATGTCGATGCGGCGGCAGATCCAGACCCGTTCGCGCGCCTGGATGTGGTCGAGAAAACGCTGCAGCGAGCCGATGCGACCGGGCTTGCCGAGCAGGCGGCAGTGCATGCCGATCGACATCATCTTCGGTCGATCTTCACCATCCGGGTCGCCTTCGGCATACAGCGCGTCGAAGGCGTCGCGCAGGTAGTTGAAGAAGTGCTCGCCGGTGTTGAAGCCCTGCGCCTGCACGAAGCGCATGTCGTTGGTGTCCAGCGAATACGGCACCACCAGGTGCGGCGCCAGCGTGCCGTCGGTCTTCTTGACCTGCAGCCAGAACGGCAGGTCGTCGCCGTAGTAGTCGCTGTCGTATTCGTAGCCGCCCTGGTCGGCCACCAGGCGGCGCGTATTCGGGCTGTCGCGGCCGGTGTACCAGCCCAGCGGCCACTGGCCGCCGGTCATTTCCTTCAGCAAGTGGCTGGCGACGCCGATGTGCTTGCGCTCGGTCGCCTCGGGCAGGTTCTGGTAGTGGATCCAGCGCAGGCCGTGGTTGGCGATCTCGTCGCCGCGTTCGATGAAGCGGCTGACCAGTTCCGGGTAGCGCTCCAGCGCCGCGACGACGCCGAACACCGTCAGCGGCAGGCCACGGCGGTCGAACTCCTTCAGGATGCGCCAGACGCCGGCGCGCGAGCCGTATTCGTACATCGACTCCATCGTCATGTGCCGGTTTTCGTAGGCTTGCGCCGTGACCAGTTCGGACAGGAAGGTCTCGGACGTGGGGTCGCCGTGCAGCGGGTTGTTCTCGCCGCCTTCTTCGTAGTTCAGCACGAACTGCACTGCGACGCGGGCGTTGCCGGGCCAGGCCGCATGCGGCGGGTTGCGGCCGTAGCCGCGCAGGTCTCGGGGGTAGTTCATAGCAGCAGATCCGCAAGGTGGCCCACGCGCGGGTGGCGTTGAAGGTTGCGTTCGACGTTGCCGAGGTGGCTGTCCATCAGCCGGGTGGCCGCGCGCGCATCGCGGCGTTCGATGGCGTCGACGATGGCGACATGCTCTTCGGCCGAATGTTCGGCCGAGTGCGAAGACTGGTACATCAGGGCGATCAGCGAGCAGCGGCTCAGCAGGTCGGCCAGCAGTTCGGCCAGCACGTCGTTGCCGAGCAGCCGCGCCAGCACGACATGGAAGTCGGCGAGCAGCCGCGTGCGGCCGGTGACGTCGGTGCGGCCCACGGCGTCGGCCTCCTGCTTCAGGTGCGCACGCAGCTGGGCCACCTGCTCGTCGGTGATCACGGCGCAGAGCTGCTTGACCATCGCGGCCTCGATCATCTTGCGCACCTCGAACACCTGGCGCGCTTCTTCGACGCTGGGCTGGGCCACGAAGGCGCCGCGCGCCGGTTCCAGTGTCACCAGCCGGTCGCGGCTGAGCTGGTTCAGCGCCTGGCGCACCAGCGTGCGGCTGACCTGGAAGATGTCGGCGATCTGCTGCTCGGCGAGCTTGGTGCCGGGCATCAGACGCCGTTCGACGATGGCGCCGGCGATCGAATCGACGATGCGCTGCGTCGCATTCAGCGTCGGCGCCGGCACCTTCGCCGCGCGCACGGCGCTTGCTGGCGGTGCGATGACCTTCAGGGTGGCGCGGCTGCGGGCCATGGCTCAGGGCTTTAGGGGTTCGCGAGCAATTGACTGTTTCGCTGAAGTGTATACACTTTTGTTCACACTGCAACCCGGATCGACACCTGACCATGGGACACCTCAGCACCCACGTGCTCGACACCGCCAACGGCTGCCCGGCCGCCGGCATGCAGGTCACGCTGCAGCGGCTGGACGCAAGCAGCGCCGTGACGCTGAAGCGCTTTGCGTTGAACCACGACGGCCGCGCCGACGGCCCGCTGCTCGACGCGCAGGCCATGGCCGCCGGCCGCTACCGGCTGCTGTTCGACGTGGCGCCGTATTTCCGCGGCCGTGGCACGGTGCTGCCCGAGCCGCCCTTCATCGACACCGTGCAGCTCGACTTCGGCATCGCCGACGCGGCCGGCCACTACCACGTGCCGCTGCTCGTCAGCCCGTGGAGCTACAGCACCTACCGCGGTTCCTAGGCACATGGCTTGCATGGATCCACGTCATCACCGGGAAATGTCCATGCCGCTGCACCGCACGCTCGTCACGCTCGCCCTGGCCGTCGCCCTCGCCGCCGCGCCCGCCTTCGCCGCCTGGCCCGAAAAGCCGGTGCGCCTGGTCGTCACCTTCGCGGCCGGCGGCGCCAGCGACATCGTTGCGCGTGCCATCTCCGAGCCGCTGGCCAAGGCACTGGGCCAGCCGGTGATCGTCGACAACAAGCCCGGCGCCGGCGGCACCATCGGCGGCGCCGAAGTGGTGCGCTCGGCACCCGACGGCTACACGCTGATGCTGTCGAACTCCACGCCGCTGTCGATCGGCCCGTTCACGCTGCCCAAGCAGCCGTATGACCCGGTGAAGCAGTTCACCCATGTCGCGATGCTCGGCATCGCGCCGGTGGTCTTCATGGCGAATCCGAAAAGCGGCCCGGCGTCGCTGAAAGACCTGCCCAAGGCGATGGCCGGCGGCAGCTTCGGCAGCGGCGGGCCGGGCTCGATCGGCCACATCGTCGGCGAGATGACCAAGCACGAGATGAAGTTCGCGATGACGCACGTGCCCTACCGCGGCGGCGCGCCGATGGCCACCGACCTGATCGCCGGCACCATCGTGCTCGGCATCGACGTCATCACCGCGTTCGCGCCGATGATGAAGGCCGGCCAGATCAAGGGCCTGGCCGTGACCTCGCGCACCCGCTCGCCGCTGGCGCCCGACGTGCCGACGGTGCTCGAACTCGGGCTGCCGCAGCTGGTGGCCGAAAACTACTTCGGCGTCTCGGGCCCGGCCGGCCTGCCGAAGGACGTGACCGACAAGCTGGCCAAGGCGCTGGCCGACATCGTCGCTGATCCCACCATCGTCAAACGTTTCGAAGAACTCGGCGTCACCCCGGTCAAAATGAGCGGCAGCGAATTCGGCGGCTTCGTCGCCAAGCAGATCAACGACTGGGCACCGGCGATCAAGGCCGCGGACGTGAAGAACTGAACCCTCAACCGTCGCCGTGGGCGGGCAGCGCCGTGACGCTGCCCTCGGTCGCGACAACAACCTCTCTACGCTCACAGCGCCTACCGTGGTGAGCCCGGACCGAAACGGATAGCAGCGCATGGACGCGTACCTTCTCGACTGGGCCAACCTGCTGTTGCGCTGGGCCCATGTCATCACGGCGATCGCCTGGATCGGCTCGTCGTTCTACTTCGTCTTCCTCGACAGCAGCCTGACCCCGCCGCTGGACCCGGCGCTGAAGGACAAGGGCGTCGACGGCGAACTCTGGGCCGTGCACGGCGGCGGCTTCTACCATCCGCAGAAGTACCTGGTGGCGCCGAAGTCGCTGCCCGAACACCTGCACTGGTTCTACTGGGAGAGCTACAGCACCTGGCTGACCGGCATGGGCCTGTTCACGGTGCTGTACCTGTTCAACGCCGGCAGCTTTCTCGTCGACAAGAGCGTCCATGCCTGGTCGCCCGGCGTGGCCATCGCGGCGTCACTGGCCTTCCTGCTCGTGTTCTGGATCCTGTACGACACGATCTGCCGCGTGTTCCTTGGGAAAGACGGCCGCCGCAAGAACGGCGACCTGATCGTCGGCGTGCTGGTCTTCGCCTATGTCGTGCTCGCGTCGTACGTGGCCTGCCGGCTGTTCGCCGGCCGCGCCGCCTTCCTGATGGTCGGCGCGATGATCGCCACCGCGATGAGCGCCAACGTCTTCGTCTGGATCATCCCCGGCCAGCGTACCGTCATCAAGCAGATGAAGGCCGGCGAGCCGGTGGACCCGATCCACGGCCAGCGCGCCAAGCAGCGCAGCGTGCACAACACCTACTTCACGCTGCCGGTGTTGATCGCGATGCTGTCCAACCACTACGGCTGGCTGTACCAGGGCGCGCACAACTGGCTCGTGCTGGTGCTGCTGATGCTGGCCGGCGCGCTGATCCGGCACTTCTTCGTGGCGCGCCACAAGGCCAAGGTCAAGGGCGTGGCGCCACCGTGGGGCTACGCGGCGGTGGGTACGCTGGTCATCGGTGGCCTCGTGGTCTGGCTGGCGCCGCCGCCGCAGCCTGCGGCCGCCGCGCTGCCGGCGAAGGTGACGCTGGCCGACGTCAGCGCCATCGCGCAGACACGCTGCGTGCTGTGCCACAACGCCCAGGTGCAGCAGAAGAACGTGGCGCTGCACACGCCGGCGCTGATCCAGCAGCATGCGCAGCAGGTCTACCAACAGGCCGTGGTGCTGAAGCTGATGCCGCTGAACAACGCAACGCAGATCACCGACGGCGAACGCGCGCTGATCAAGCGCTGGTTCGAAGCCGGCGCGCCGGCGGACTGAGCATGCGCACGCTGGCCGGCATCGTCACCGCAGCGGCCCTGGCCGGGCTGGCCGCGTGCAGCGCGGTGCCGCAGGCGGCCGACCCGGCCTCCGACGCGCCGGAAGGCCGCAGCACCGCCGCCGGCCCGGTCGTCGAAGCACCGTCGTATGCCGAAGCGCTGCAGCGCTGGCGCGGCGCCGACGACGTCAACGCCTGGATCGGCGCGCGCTTCCGCTACGACACGGCGCGCGCCGTGTTGCTGTCCGAAACCCAGCGCCAGAAGAACGGGCGCCTGCCGATCACCGAGCCTGCGGCGTTCTTCGACGCGCCCAGCGGCGTCTGCGTCGACCTGTCGCGCTTCGCGGTGGAGACGCTGCGCGCCATCGACGCCGGCGCGAAGCCGGCCTACGTGATGATCGAGTTCGACCCGGTGTTCGTCAGCGGCAACCTGCTGCGCCGCCACTGGGTCGCGTCGTTCGAAAGCGGCGGCCAGCACTACTTCTTCGCCGACTCCAAACGCCCCGGCCACATCGCCGGGCCGTATGCCAGCACGCAGGCCTTTATCGCCGACTACGCGCGCTACCGCGGCCGGGCCATCGTGTCGTTCCGCGAGCTGCAGTCGTATGAACGCCAGCAGCGCACGCTGGCCACCAAGCAGACCCGCAGCGAGCCATGAAGACGCTGCTGCTGCGCCATGCCCGCGTGCTGGTCACGATGGACGACGCACGGCGCGAGATCGCCGACGGCGCCGTCTTCGTGCGCGGCAACGCCATCGAGGCGGTCGGCCCGACCGACGCGCTGCCAACCAGCGCCGACGAGGTCATCGATGCGCACGACCAGATCGTCATCCCCGGCCTCGTCAACACCCACCACCACTTCTACCAGACGCTGACGCGCGCGCTGCCGGCGGCGCAAGACGCCGAACTCTTCGGCTGGCTGCGGGCGCTGTACCCGGTGTGGGCGCGGCTGACGCCGGAGATGGTGCACGTCTCGACCCAGCTCGCCGCGGCCGAGCTGCTGCTGTCGGGCTGCACGACGAGCAGCGACCACCTGTACCTGTTCCCGAACGGCTGCCGGCTCGACGACAGCCTGGACGCGGCGGCCGAGATCGGCCTGCGCTTCCACGCCGCGCGCGGCGCGATGAGCGTCAGCGCCAGCGCCGGCGGCCTGCCGCCGGACGAACTGGTCGAAGACGAAGCCGCGATCCTGGCCGACACCGAACGGCTGATCCAGCGCTGGCACCAGCCGGGCCGCTTCGCGATGCAGCGCATCGTCGTCGCGCCGTGTTCGCCGTTCTCGGTCAGCCGCGAGCTGATGCGCGACGCGGCCTTGCTGGCGCGCCGGCACGGCTGCTCGCTGCACACGCACCTGGCCGAGAACGACAACGACATCGCCTACACGCGCGAAAAGTTCGGCTGCACGCCGGCCGAGTACGCCGAAAGCCTGGGCTGGCTCGGCCGCGATGTCTGGTGCGCGCACTGCGTCAAGCTCGACGACGCCGGCATCCGCCTGTTCGCGGCCACCGGCACCGGCGTCGCGCACTGCCCGGGCTCGAACATGCGGCTGGCCTCGGGCATCGCGCCGATCCGCGCGATGCGCGACGCCGGCGTTCCGGTGGCGCTGGGCGTCGACGGTTCGGCGTCGAACGACAGCAGCCACCTGCTCGGCGAAATGCGGCTCGCACTGCTGCTGCAGCGCGTGGCCGGCGGCGCGCTGAAAGGCCCGGCGGCGATGGGCGCACGCGAGGTGCTGGAGATCGCCACGCGCGGCGGCGCCGCGGTGCTGAACCGTGACGACATCGGCTGCATCGCGCCCGGCATGGCGGCCGACATCGTGACCGTCGCGCTCGACGAGATCGGCTTCGCCGGCGCCTTGCACGACCCGGTTGCGGCGCTGGCCTTCTGCCACGTGCCGAGCATCAGGCACAGCATCGTGAACGGCCGCGTCGTCGTGCGCCACGGGCAGATCACGACGCTGGATCTGCCACGGCTGATCGAGCGGCAGAATCGGCTGGCGGCGCAGCTGGCCGCCTGAGAGCATCCCGGGCACCTGGCGGCGCCCGGCGTTCGAAGGAGAAACATCAATACCTTCACCGCAGAGGGGCGGAGAACGCAGAGGAAACGCCGAGGAAGACCTTGAAATTCTCTGCGGAAACTCCGCGCCCTCCGCACCTCTGCGGTGAAGGCTTTTGTTTCTCATGAGCGTCCCTGGCCCTGCCCGCGGCCGGCTGCAGCACAGCCACGCTCGGCGCTACCGAGCGCGTGCCCTACACCGCCGACTACGTGCTGTTCGCCGCTACTTGAGCCCAGCCGCGGCGCCGGCGCGCTGGCGCTGCAGCTCGTGCCGCTTCATCACCAGGTATTCGTCGAGCTCCAGTTCGTGCAGCTGCTGCGGGCTGCGCTCGGTGGCGGCATGCCAGTCGCGCAAGCGCTTTTCCGAGCGTTCGGCCGGCGGCGCCGACGTTGCGCCGAGGTAGGCTTCGACGGCCAGGAAGTAGCGCATGGCATTGCGCTCGACCACGCCGCGCACGCCGGCGATGTAGACCGGCTTGCCGTCGGCCGCCTTGTCGATGACGCTGAAGCCGACCTTGCCGCGGCCTGCCGTGGCCAGATAGGCCTGCATCGCCATCCGTGCGGCCGTGCCGTAGGCATAGGCATACGACAGGTGGATGAAGCTGGTGTGGGCGTCCAGCGGCATGGCCTCCAGCGCCAGCCGGTAGTCGTGCGTGTACAGCGGCCCGTCGGCGGCCGTCATCTGCACGCGCAGGTAGTCGGGGCCGGCGGCCGGCACGCTGTAGGCGAAGTCGACGCGGTGTGCATCGGCCAGCGCCTGCTCCACCTTGCGCCCGACAACCAGGCTCAGCACTTCGCGCGGCCCCTGGCCGGCGGCGCTGCAATGCTTGACGTTGAGGTGCAGGATCAGCACCTCGCACCAGTCGGCGCTGCCGCGCAAGGCCGCACCGGTAACGCTGAACGGCTGCTCGACGACGGCATAGACATCGCCGCGCAGCTCGTCCGGCGTCTGCACCGACTCCAGCACCAGCGGGCGCCGGAACGGGCTGTTCGCCAGGCTGGCGCGCAGGCTTTCGTGTCGGGCGCGCAGCGCGGCGGCGTCCGGCGCCGGCTGCGCCGATGCAATGCCGGCGCAGCCGAAAGCCAGCACCAGCGCCAGCGCGGCGATTCGCATGCAGACCGTGATCATGGGTTGCTCGGCAATCGGGGGGTGCGCACCCCGCAAGCATGACGCATTTCGAACCCGGCTCCGCCACCGCCCCCCAAGAGCCAGGCGATCCTTGCGCGTTCCGGCGCGTATGCTGGATTCGTTCGGCAACCTGAACGGGGGCGATGGCCATGCGCGATGAACGCTTCTTGCGGTGGTGGCGCGGCCTGCTGCTGGCCGGCATCGTGGCGCTGGGCCTGGCCAGCATCGTCGGCAGCGGCTCGGGCGGCGACTGCGTGCTGGTGCCGGGCCCCTGCCCGGGAGATTTCCCGAACGAGCCCGCCACGCCCACCATCGACCCGCCCCGCATCACCGTCCAGGTCGGCGGCACTGCGGTGCTCTCGGCGCGCTCCAGCGGCATCACGAATCCCGGCTACCAATGGTGGCGGGCGCCGAAGGGCGGTGCGCCGGCTGCCATCATCGGCGCCACCGGCGCAACGTACACGCTGACCGGCGCGAACCTCACGGACGACGGCGCCACGTACACCGTCAACGTGCGCGGCGGCTTCGACGGCCGCCAGGTCGCGCTCGACAGCGCGCCGGCCCGGCTGGCCGTGTCGTCGATGCCGGGCGTCGTCTTCCAGGACGGCGAATTTGCGCCGGCCGACTGGTCGGTGGCCGCCCTCTCGGAGCCGGCGCTGAACGGCCCGACGCACGTCGAAGAGCAAGCCACGAGCGGCGGCAACCCCGGCGCGTTCAGGAAGACGACGATCGTGCTGCCGGCGGGGCCGGGCCGGCTGTATCTGTTCAACGCCTTCCAGCCGGGCAGCTACGACCCTGCGACGCAAGGTGCGATCTACGTCATCGACTTCACGCAGGACTGCATGGCGCTGCCCGGCACGCTGGGCGTGGTGCCGACGCTGCTGATCGAACAGGATGGGCGCCGCTACATCGCCGGCGGGCCGACGCTGTGCGGCGCGTCATCGTGGAGCAACACGGTGCTGATTCCGGGCAGCTTCGAGGTGGCCGACTTCGTCCGCGTCGACGGCCCCGGTTGCGCCGTCGGTGAATCGTGTCCAAACTTCACGGCCACGGGAACACCCATCCGCTTCGGCTACGCCAACAGCAACGAAGGGCTCGCCGGCTTTGCCGGCGCGTCGGGCGGCCTGGGCGTGGACAACTGGAAAGTGACGGTATGGAGAAGGTAGCTTGCCGATGAATCTGCAGCAGCTCGTCGAACCCGACCGGGTGCACAAGTCCGTCTACACCGACCCGGCCATCTTCGATGCCGAGATGGAGAAGATCTTCGAGCGCACCTGGGTCTATTGCGGCCATGAATCGCAGGTGAAGGCGCCGGGCGACTACCACGCGCTGAACATCGGCCGCCAGCCGATGATCATGGTGCGCCAGGGCGACGGCAGCGTGCAGGTGCTGTACAACCGCTGCCCGCACCGCGGCGTGCAGGTGGTGGGCAACCAGCGCGGCAACACCGGCAGCGCCTTCGTCTGCTCGTACCACGCGTGGAGCTTCCACCTCGACGGCAGCGTGCGCGCGATCCCGCTGGCCAAGGGCTACGAAGGCACGCGCATGACGCGCGACAACCCCGACTGCGCGATGAAGCGCGCGGCGCGTGTCGGCAGCTACCGCGGCTTCGTCTTCGCCAGCCTGGTGCCGGACGGCCCGCCGCTGCTCGAATTCCTGGGCGACGCGAAGATCGCCTTCGACGACATGTGCGACCGTTCGCCGCTCGGCGAAGTCGAGGTCGTGCCGATCTGCCACCGCGTGATCCAGCAGTCGAACTGGAAGTTCTTCATGGAGAACCAGCTCGACGCGCTGCACCCGTCGGTCACGCACCAGTCCACCGGCATCTCGGCCGGCCGCGTCGAGAAGCGGCTGAAGGCCGAGCGCGGCGCGGCGCCGCTGTACTACCACTACCTGTCGACCTTCGCGTCCAGCTTCGAGCAGTGGGACGGCGTGCAGACCATCAACTTCCCGCGCGGCCACGGCATCCTGAAGGCCTACATGGGCTTGCGGCCGCAAGACCCCGACACGCTGGAATACGAAGCGCTGCTGGTCGGTGCTTATGGCCGTGAGAAGACCGAGGAATACCTGTCGCGCAGCATCCACCATGTGCTGGTGTACCCGTACCTGTCGGTGCAGAGCCCGCTGCAGCAGCTGCGCTGCCTGCGGCCGATCTCGGCCGACAAGACGCTGTCGGAGATCTGGCACTTCCGGTTGAAGGGCGCGCCGGAGGCGATCTACCGGCGCAGCCTGTGGTACTACAACCTCGTCAACTCGCCGGCAACGATGATCAACGCCGACGATCTGGAAAACTGGACCAAGGCGCAGTGGGGGCTGCAGTCCAAGGGCGGCGACTGGGTCAGCTTTCACCGCTGGTACGGCGACGACCGGGTCGACAACGGCGTCACGTACTCGAACCACGGCACCTCGGAGGCGGTGATGCGCAACCAGTTCGCGGCCTGGACGAAGTACCTCACGGCCGATGGAGCAGGCGCATGACCGCGCCGCGCAACATCCCGAGCGCGGGGCCCGACTTCGAACACCTGCTGGCGCAGGACGTCGTCATCGAGGCCGGCGAATCGGCGCCGACCGGCGCGCAGCGTGTCGAGCCCGACCATTCGCCGCGTGCGCCGCAGGCCGGCGCCGCAACGGCGGCCGGCACCGCGCCGGCGCAGGGGCTGCTGACCGCCCCGGCCGACCTGCAGCGCGAAGTCGAGCAGTTCCTGTACCGCCAGGCCGAGCTGCTGGACGGCAAACACTGGCAGGCCTTCATCGACTGCTTCGATGAACCAGGGATCTACTGGATGCCGGTGACGCCCGAGCAGACCGAGTGGGAAGGCTCGCCGTCGATCTTTGCCGAAGACAAGCTGATGATGGAGATCCGCAAGGGCCGCGTCTCGCACCCGAACGCCTGGTCGCAGGCGCCGCTGTGGGAGACCAACCACCTCGTCAGCCATGTTGCGCTGGAGTCGGTGGACGGCGATGAGATCCGCGTGCGTTCACGCTTTCACATGATGGAGCTGCGGCGCGACCACGTGCGGCACTTCGGCGGCCGCTACCAGCACTGGCTGGTGCGCGGCGCCGACGGCGCGCTGCGCATCCGGCTGCAGCGCGTCGACCTGTTCAACAGCCAGGCACCGTTCGAATACGTGTTGCAGATCTGGGTTTGACGCCCGCCGCCAGGAGAAAACCCGTGACCGATTTCCGCCGCCTCTGTTCGACCGCGCTCGCCGCTGCCATGCTGTTGACCGGCGGCGCCGCCTCGGCCGCCGACAAGGTGAAGATCGGCTTCGTCAGCACGCTGTCGGGGCCGTCGTCGGCGCTGGGCGTCGACATCCGCGACGGCTTCCAGCTGGCCGTCAAGCTGAACGGCGGCAAGCTCGGCGGCCTGCCGGCCGAAGTGCTGGTCAGCGACGACCAGTTCAAGCCCGATGTCGCGCGCCAGCTGTTCGAACGCTACGTCAAGCGCGACAAGGTCGACTTCATGACCGGCGTCGTCTTCTCGAACATCATGCTCGCGGCGCTGCCGGAAGCGCTGGACAACAAGGTCATCTACATCAGCCCGAACGCGGCACCGTCATCGATGGCCGGCAAGGACTGCAACCCGCTGTTCTTCGCGGTGTCGTGGCCGAACGATGCGTATCACGAAGCGGCAGGCGCCTTCGCCAACCAGCGCGAGCTGAAGAACGCCTACCTGCTGGCGCCGAACTACCAGGCCGGCAAGGACTCGCTGGCCGGCTTCAAGCGCATGTTCAAGGGCCAGATCGTCGGCGAGAACTACACCAAGCTCGGGCAGCTGGACTACGCCGCCGAGCTGGCCGAGATCCGCGCCGCCAAGCCGCAGGCGCTGTACATCTTCCTGCCCGGCGGCATGGGCATCAACTTCATCAAGCAGTTCGTCGGCGCCGGCCTCGGCAAGGACATGACGCTGCTGCTGCCCGGCTTTTCCGCCGACCAGGACGTCATCAACCCGGTGGGCCCGGCGATGGCCGGCCTGTTCAACACCGCGCACTGGTCGCCCGACTTCGCCAACGCCGCCAACCGCAAGTTCGTCGCCGAGTTCGAGAAGGAATACAAGCGCGTGCCGACGCTGTACGCGTCACAGGGCTACGACGCGGCGCAGCTCATCAACGCCGCCGTGCGCGACGTGAAAGGCAAGCTCGACGACCCCGACGCCGTGCGCAAGGCGCTGCGCGCGGCGCGCTTCGAATCGGTGCGTGGGCCTTTCAAGTTCAACAACAACCAGTACCCGATCCAGAACTACTTCGTGCGCACCGTCGGCAGCGACGGCAAGGGCGGGCTGATCAACAAGTCGTTCAACGAACCGATCCTGAAGGACCACGGCGACGCCTACGCGCAAGCGTGCCCGATGACCAAGTGACGCCCACGTGACGGACGTGCTGTTCATCGAGCAGGCCTTGAATGGCCTGCAGTTCGGCCTGATGCTGTTCCTGCTGGCCGCCGGCCTGACGATCGTGTTCGGCGTCATGGACATGATCAACCTGGCGCACGGCTCGCTGTACATGGTGGGCGCGTTCCTGGCGGCCTGGCTCACGGCGCTCAGCGGCTCGTTCTGGATCGGCGTTGCCGGCGCGGTGCTGCTGACCGCGCTGTTCGGCATGGCGCTCGAAGTCACGCTGCTGCGCACGCTGTACGCCCGCGACCACTTGTCGCAGGTGCTGGCCACGTTTGCGCTGATCCTGATCCTCAACGATGGCGTCAAGATGGTCTTCGGCACCGACCTGCCGCTGTCGGCACCGGCGGCACTGGACGGGCCGGTGCCGCTGCCGCTGGGCCTGGTCTACCCGGCCTGGCGGCTGCTGATCATCGGCGTCGGCCTGGCGCTGGCGCTGCTGCTGTGGGTGCTGGTGCAGAAGACGCGCGTCGGCGCGCTGGTGCGCGCCGGTGCGTCGAACCGCGAGATGAGCAGCGCGATGGGCGTCGACGTGGCGCGGCTGTTCACGCTCGTCTTCGGCCTCGGTGCCGCGCTGTGCGCTGTTGCCGGCAGCTTGCTCGGGCCGCTGCTGGCGGTGCAGGTGGGCATGGGCGAGAACATCCTGATCCTGGCCTTCGTCGTCATCGTCATCGGCGGCATCGGCTCGATCCGCGGCGCGCTGATCGGCTCGCTGCTGGTCGGCGCGGTCGACACGCTCGGCCGCACGCTGCTGCAGCACGGCTTGCGCGAAGCGTTGCCGCCGCAGTGGGCCAGCGCGGCCGGGCCGGCGCTGGCCTCGATCGCCGTCTACGTGCTGATGGCTGGCGTGCTGGTGTGGCGGCCGCAAGGCCTGTTCCCGGTGCGATGACCATCAACCGGTGGCTTCACCTCGCGGTGCTGGCCGCGGCGATCGCCCTGCCGTGGGCGCTGCGCGCTTTCGGCGCCGAGTTCTACCTCAGCGTGGCCAGCAAGATCCTCGTCTTCGCCATCGCCGCCACCAGCCTGAACCTGCTGCTCGGCTACGGCGGCATGGTGTCGCTGGGCCACGCGGCCTTCGTCGGCCTCGGCGCGTACGCCAGCGGCGTGCTGCTCAGCGAAGGCGTCACGTCGTCCGGCGTGCATGGGCTGGTCACGGTCGCGATCACCGGCATCGCCGCGCTGGCCATCGGCGCCATCTCGCTGCGCACGCGCGGCGTCTACTTCATCATGATCACGCTGGCCTTCGCGCAGATGCTGTTCTACCTGGCCAACTCGATCAAGGGCTATGGCGGCGACGAAGGCCTGACGGTGCGCACGCGCATGCTGCTGCCCTTCGGCATCGACCTGCGCCAGCCAGACAGCTTCTACTTCGTCGCGCTGGCCGTGCTGGCGGCCGTGCTGTTGCTGCTGTCGCGCTTCGCGGCCTCGCGCTTCGGCCGCGCCGTGCAGGCGCTGCGCGACGACGAACTGCGCGCCGAAGCGCTGGGCCTGCCGACCTTCGCGTGCAAGCTGGTGGTCTTCGTCGCGGCCGGCGTGCTGGCCGGCATCGCCGGCGCCTTGAGCGTGAACCTGCAAGGCTACGTGAGCCCGAATGCGCTGCACTGGACGCAGTCGGGCACGCTGCTGGTGATGGTGATCCTCGGCGGCGCCGGCACGCTGTGGGGCGGCGTGGCCGGCGCCGCCGCGCTGCTGCTGTTGCAGGAGCTGTTGGCCGCGCGCACCGAGCACTGGGAGTTCTGGACCGGCTGGGTGCTGCTGGCGGTGGTGCTGTTCGCGCGCCGCGGCCTGGCCGGCCTCTTTGCAAGGCGCAGCACATGAGCGCCCTGCTCGACGTGCGCGGCCTGAACAAGCGCTTCGGCGGCTTGGTCGTCACCGATCAGCTGAGCCTGCAGGTGCAGGCCGGCGAGGTGCACGCGCTGATCGGCCCGAACGGTGCGGGCAAGACGACGCTGGTGGCGCAGCTCGCCGGCCAGCTGGCCAGCGACAGCGGCACGGTGCACTTCGACGGCCACGACATCACGAAGCTCGTCGCCCACCAGCGCGCGCGGCGCGGGCTGTTGCGCTCGTTCCAGATCACGCGCTTGTTCAAGAGCCTGTCGGTGCGCGAGAACATGGCCTTCGCGGTGCAGGCCAGCCAGGGCCGCAGCTTCGCGGCCTGGGCCCCGGTTCGGCGGGACACGCCGCTGTTCGAGCAGGCGCAGGCCGTGCTCGAACGCATCGGCCTGGCGGCCAAGGCCGATGCGTCGATCGAACAGCTGTCGCACGGCGAGCGGCGCGCGCTCGAAGTCGGCCTGACACTGGCCGGCCGGCCGCGCCTGGTGCTGCTGGACGAGCCGATGGCCGGCATGGGCGCGCAAGAGTCCGACGCCATGGCCGCACTCATCGCCAGCCTGCGCCGCGACTGCGCCGTGCTGCTGATCGAGCACGACGTGGATGCGGTGTTCCGGCTCGCCGACACGGTGTCGGTGCTGGTGAACGGCGCGATCATCGCCAGCGGCCGGCCCGACGCGGTGCGCGGCGACCCCGCCGTCATCGCCGCCTACCTGGGCGAGCCGGAAGACGCCGCATGACCGAGCCGCTGCTCGACGTGCAAGGCATCAGCGCCGGCTACGGCCGCAGCCCGGTGCTGTTCGACATCAGCCTGCAGGTGGCGCCCGGCGAAATCGTCGGCCTGCTCGGCCGCAACGGCATGGGCAAGACGACGCTGGTGCGCACGGTGATGGGTTTGATCCAGCCCAGCGCCGGCCGCATCACCTTCGCCGGCTGCGGCGTCACCGGCCAGCCGGCGCACCGCATCGCCCGCCAAGGCGTGGCGCTGGTGCCCGAAGGCCGGCAGGTGTTCGGCAACCTCGACGTCGAAGAGCACCTGACGGCTTTCGCCCGCGCCGGCGCGGCGTCGGCGTGGACGCCGGCGCGGCTGTTCGAGCTGTTCCCGCGCCTGGCCGAGCGCCGGCGCCACATGGGCAACCAGCTGTCGGGTGGCGAGCAGCAGATGCTGGCCATCGCACGCGCGCTGGTCACGAACCCGCGCCTGCTGATCCTGGACGAAGCCACCGAAGGATTGGCGCCGCTGGTGCGCGAAGAGATCTGGCGCGTGCTCGGCGTGCTGCGCAGCAGCGGCCACGCGATGCTCGTCATCGACAAGTACGTGCAGCGGCTGATCCATATCGCCGACCGCCACGTCATCGTCGAGAAGGGGCGCGTGGTCTGGAGCGGCTCTTCGGCCGCCCTGGCCGCCGACCGCGGCCTGTGGCACCGCCATCTCGGCCTCTGATCGGCCTTCGATCGGGCTTTGATCCAGAATCGCAGCAGAGCCAACCCGATCCCAGGAGACGAACATGCATGGCCTGATGATGCAGCAGCCGCTGCTGATTTCCTCTCTCATCGTGCATGCCGAGCGGCACCACGGCGACCAGCAGGTCGTGTCGCGCCGCGTCGAAGGCGACATCCACCGCACGACCTACCGGGAACTCGCCGCGCGCTCGCGGCGCATGGCCAAGGCGCTGGCCGCCCTGGGCGTGAAGGCCGGCGAACGCTGCGCCACGCTGGCCTGGAACGGCCACCGCCACATGGAGCTGTACTACGCGGTGTCGGGCTCGGGCGCGGTGCTGCACACGCTGAACCCGCGCCTGCACCCGGACCAGGTGGTCTACATCGCCGACCACGCCGAAGACCAGGTGCTGTTCTTCGACCTGACCTTCCTGCCGCTGATCGAAGCCATCGCGTCGCGCACCAAGACCATCCGCCGCTTCGTCGCGATGACCGACCGCGCGCACATGCCGGCGTCGAGCAAGGTCGAGGGCCTGCTGTGCTACGAAGAGCTGCTCGAAGCCCAGGACGACGCCTTCGACTGGCCGCTGCTGGACGAGAACAGCGCCAGTTCGCTGTGCTACACGTCGGGCACCACCGGCAACCCGAAGGGCGTGCTGTACAGCCACCGCAGCACGCTGCTGCACACCTTCGCGATCGCGCTGCCGGACACGCTGAACTGCTCGGCCCGCGACACCATCCTGCCGGTGGTGCCGATGTTCCACGTCAACGCCTGGGGCCTGCCGTACGCGGCCTGCATGATGGGCTCGAAGATGGTCTTCCCCGGCCCGGGGCTGGACGGCAAGTCGCTGCACGAACTGTTCGAGAACGAAGGCGTCACGATGTCCGCCGGCGTGCCCACCGTCTGGCAGGGGCTGCTCGGTTATGTCGAAGCCAACGGCCTGAAGTTCAGCACCATGCGCCGCACCGTCATCGGCGGCTCGGCCTGCCCGCCGGCGATGATGCATGCCTTCCAGGACAAGTACGACGTGCAGGTGATCCACGCCTGGGGCATGACCGAGATGAGCCCGGTCGGCACCGCGGCGATCCTGAAGGCCAAGCACATGGCGGCGTCGCCCGAAGAACGCTTCGCGGTGCAGAGCACGCAGGGCCGCGCGGTCTACGGTGTCGACATGAAGGTCGTCGGCGACGACGGCGAAGAGCTGCCGTGGGACGGCAAGACCTCGGGCGAGGTGCTGGTCAAGGGGCCGTGGATCCTGGACCAGTATTTCCGCGGCGAAGGCGGCGACCCCAAACGCAACGGCTGGTTCCCGACCGGCGACGTCGCCAACATCGACGCCGACGGCTACATGCACATCACCGACCGCAGCAAGGACGTCATCAAGTCCGGCGGCGAGTGGATCGGCTCGATCGACCTCGAGAACATCGCGATGGCGCACCCGGCGGTGGCCATGGCCGCCTGCATCGCCGCCTTCCACCCGAAGTGGGACGAGCGCCCGCTGCTGGTGGTGGTGAAGAAGCCCGGCGCCGAGCTGACGCGCGAAGAACTGCTGCAGTTCTACGAAGGCCGCATCGCCAAGTGGTGGACGCCTGACGACGTGGTCTTCGTCGACGCCATTCCGCTCGGCGCCACCGGCAAGATGCAGAAGAACAAGCTGCGCGAACTGCTCAAGGACCACAAGCTGCCGACGGCCTGACGGCGGCTCAGGCGTCCGGCCCCTGCCATGCAAGACACCGGACCGGCCGCCGTCCAACTGCAGCTGTTCGGCCCGCCACGGCTGGCGCGTGACGGGCACGCGCTGCACGTCGGCGCACGCAAGGCCCTGGCGCTGCTGGCCGTGCTGGCGCTCGAAGCGGCGCCGACGCGCGAACGCCTGGCCGGCCTGCTGTGGCCCGATGTCGACAGCGCCGCGGCGCGGCGCAACCTGCGCCGCGAAGTCTTCCGCCTGCGCGAACTGGGCATCGCGCTGACCGAGACGCACGAAGGCGCGCTCGGCATCGCGCCCGGGCTGCCGGTCGACGTGCACGACTTTCGCCAGGCGCTGGCTGCCGGCGACGATGCGGCCGCCTTGCGGGCCACCGGCGACGGCGTCTTCGACGGCCTTGATGGCGTGGCCGGGCCCGGGTTCGACGACTGGCTCGCGCGCTGGCGCAGCGAGCTGCGGCAACAGCGCCACGCGGCGCGCCAACGCCACGCGCTGGCGCTGGAGCAGCGCGACGATCACGCCGCCGCGCTGGCCTTGCAGCTGCAGGCGCTGGCCGAAGACCCTTGCGCCGAAAGCGCGGCCCGCGCGGCGATGCGGCTGCACGCCGCGCTTGGCGACCGCGCCGCCGCGCTGGCGCTGTTCGGCCGGCTGAGCCAGGCGCTGCGCGACGAGCTCGATCTGCTGCCCGATGCGCAGACGCAGGCCCTTGCGGCGCAACTCCGGCAAGGCGGCGAGACCGCCGCGGCCAGCGCCGCGCCGGCCACCGCGGCCGCGCCGCGGCCGGCCACGCCGCTGCTCGCCGACCGCCTGCCCTTCGTTGGCCGCAGCGCGGCGCGGGCGCAGATCGAAGCCGCCTGGGCCGCCGGCCAGCGCGTCTACCTGAGCGGCGCGCCGGGCGCCGGCAAGACGCGCCTGGCCAGCGAATGCGCCGCCGGCCGTGGCGCCTGGCTGCGCGTGGCCTGCCTGCCGAACGATGCCGAAGTGGCGTATTCATCGGCGATCCGCGCCCTGCGCGCGCTGCACGAAGCGGCGCCCGACGTCGAGCTGCCCGACTGGACGCGGCGCGAGCTGGCCGCGCTGCTGCCCGAGCTGGGCCCGGCGCCGCAGCCGCTGGCGAGCCCGGAGGCCGCCGAGCGCCTGCGCGCGGCCTTCGCCAACGCCTGGCGGCTGCTCGTGCGCGACAACTTCAACGCGCTGCTGCTCGACGACTGGCAGTGGGGCGACCCGGCCAGCGTCGAACTGTGGAACCGGCTCGACGACGCCGAAGCGCCGCTGCCGTGGATCGTCGCCTACCGCAGCGCGCAGCTGCCACCGGCGGCGCTGCAGCGCATGCGCCAGGACGTCGACGCCGGCCGAGCCGTGGCGCTGGCGCTCGAAGGCCTGGCCGCCGACGAGGCCCTGGCGCTGGTTCGCGCACTGTCGGGCTCGCCGGGCGGCACGCTGTTCGCGCAGCGGCTGCAGCGCGCCACCGAAGGCAACCCGTTCTTCCTGATCGAGACCTTGCGCCACCTGTTCGAGCAAGGCCAGTTGATCGTCGAACCCGACGGCCGCTGGAGCACGCCGTTCGACGACGTCACCGCTGACTACGCCGAGCTGCCGGTACCGGCCAGCGTTCGCGACGCGGTGCTCGGCCGCGTGCGCGCGTTGGGCGAGACAGCGCGCCGGCTGCTGGAAGCGGCCAGCTTGCTGGGCGACGGCTTCGATCTGTCGCTGCTCGACGGCACCACCACGCTGGCAGCGGAAGATGCGGCGGCAGCCCTCGAACACGCCCAGGCCGCCCGGCTGCTGGCCGAGGCCAAAGGCGGCGGCTATCGTTTCGCCCACGACCTCGTCCGCCAATGCCTGGCCGAGAGCTTGTCGCCGGCGCGCCGGCGGCTTCTGCACGAGCGGCTGGCGCGTCGACTCGAAGCCTTGAGCGCGGCTCCGGCGCTGGTCGCGGTGCAGTGGGAAGGTGCCGGCCAGCCGGCTGCCGCCGTGCCCTGGCGCCAACGCGCGGCCGAGGCCGCCTGGCGCGTGCATGCGCTGGCCGACACCGAAGCCCAGTACGCCCACGCGTTGGCCGATGGTGCGGCCGGCAGCGCCGCGGTCGACATCCACCTCGCCTTGGCCGGCCTGCACCGCCGGCTGAGCAACGCCGTGGGCGTGGCCGCCGCGCTCGACGCCGCGGTGCAGGCGGCCGAGGCGGGCGACAGCACCACGCGCCTGCGCGCGCGGCTGGCTTGCGCCGAGGCCTGGTGCGCCAGCGACCGCGCCGACGACGCGCTGGCGCTGCTCGACACGCTGGCCGCCGACCTGTCCGGCGCAGCGGCGGCGCAGCGCGCGAAAGCACTCGCGATCCGAGCGATGGTGCACCAGTGGCGCGGCCAGTTCGAAGCATCGTCGGCTCTGCAGCGCGAGGCCATCGAGCTGCTCGAAGGGGTTGCCGATGCGTTGCCGCAGAAAGCCGAGCTGCTGGACGGCGCGGCCCGTGCCGCGCTGGGGCGTGGCGACATGCTCGCTGCCGAAACGATGGCTCGGCGCGCGGTGGCCGCCCTCGAAGCCACCGTCGACAGCGCCGGCTTGTCGGAGGCGCTGACGCTGCTCGGCTTGGCCATCCTCTACGGCTGCGGCGACTACGCCAGCGCGCAGGCGACGCTGGAACGCGCGCGGTCCCTGGCCGCGCGCTGCGGCCACGTGCCGGCCGAGCGCTCGGCGATCCTCAACCTCATCAAGCTGCACACCGATGCCGGCCGCACCGCCGAGGCCCTGGCGCTGCTGGAAGCCGGCGAGGCGCTCGCGCCCGGCTTCGAGCACCAGCGCGCCGAACAAGCCTTCATGCAGGCGCGCTACTTCGTGCACTACCTGCGCGGCGAGGTGGCGCTGGCCGATGCCCAAGCCGGCCGGCTGCTGGCGCTGTCGGCCCGGGTCGCCGAACGGCGGGTCGACCTGAGCTCGCTGCTGATGGTGGTCGACCTGTATCTGCACACCGGCGCGCTGGCTCGCGCCCGGGCCTTGCTCGACGAAGCCGACCAGCTGGTCCGCAGCCAGTTGGCGGGAGACAGCGGCGCGCTGCGCGTGCCCCTGGCCGCCAAGCGCGCCTGGCTGCAGGTGGCCGAGGGCGACGCCACCGGCGCGTTGCAGCACCTGCAGGCTCTGGGCGACATGGCACGCGATGAAGACCGTCTGCTGGTCGCCTGGGTCGGCGCAGCCGCTGCGCTGGCGCTGGTCGACCTGCACGCCGCGGCGCGCGCGCTGGAGCCGATCGACATCGCGCTCGACGCCACCACCGATGCGCTCGCGCTGGTGCTGGAGCAGCGCCTCTTGTTGGCGCGAATGCAGGGCCGCGAAGACGATGCCGCACGTGCCCGCGCCGCGGCGCTGCTGGCCGCCGGCCGGGTGCCGGCGCTGGAGGCGGCACGGCTGCGCACGGCCCTCGGCTGAAGGCCGTTCAACGCCATTTCAACGCCGGCCGCCTACCGTGCGTGCCACAGCGGTCGTCCCCGGCCGCAGGAGGCAGCGCAATGAAGATCCGTTCGATTCCCCTGGCGGCCGCGGTCGCCGCTCTGGCCGCTCTGGCCGGCCCGGCCGCCGTCTCGGCCACCGAGCTGGGCCGGCTCGACATCACCGCACCCGGCGCCATGATCTCCGTCTGCGGCGGCCTGAACTGGAGCGGCAGCGGCTACGCCGTTGGCGACAAGGGCGTCTGGCTGCCCGGCCTGGCCAGCTGCAACGCCGCGCAGACCTCGCTGCCGGCGGCCACGGTCGCCCAGTCCGCCGCCTATGTCGTCGCAACGCCTGAGCCGGTGGACGCATCCGCCAGCGGCCAGGCCACGATGGGCCAGCTGCACCTGTACGCCCATTCGCGGGCGACGCCGGCGGCCGGGTTCGCTCAGGCCGAAGCCACCGGCGGCTGGGCTGACACGCTGACGCTGACGCCGCTGAACCCGGCCGACATCGGCCAGACGGCGAGCCTGACCTTCGCGATGCATGTCGAAGGCACGCTGGCCGGCCAGGATTCGACCTCCTTCAGCTTCAACAGCGGGGCCGGCCTCGGCATCAAGCCCTATGTCAACGGCGCGTCGCTGCCGCCCGGGCCGGGCTCGGAGTTCACGGTCAGCGGCCAGGGCCAGTGGAACTTCCCGTACAACCAGACGCTGGACCAGACGGTGCTGTTCAGCGCCAACGTCACGCTGGGCACGCCGTTCGAACTCGGCATCTTCGCTCGCGCACTGGCCGGCAATTCCAGTTCCGGCGCCGTCTATACCTTCAACGACGCGACGGCCGACTTTTCCAACACCCTCAGCTGGGCCGGCATCACGGCCTTGACGCTGAACGGCGCCCCGGTGGCGTACACGCTGGCATCGGCCAGCGGCATCGACTGGACCCAACCGTTCGCGACGCCGGTGCCCGAGCCCGCGACCTGGGCGCTGTGGGCCGGCGGGCTGCTCGGCATCTGCGCGCTGCGCCGCCGGCGCCAGGCCTGACCGGCCATCGGCCATGCCTGAGCCAGCCGCCCGGCCGCCGCAGCCAGCCCAGCGCCTGCACCTGACGCTACAGCGCGACCCGGCCACGCAAGGCTGGCAGGCCGAGCTGCGGAGTGGCGGCGTGCTGCAGCACTTCGATTCGCTGCCGGCGCTGATCGCCTGGCTGGCCCGGCTCGAAACACCGCCGCCTGCGCGCGGCATCCGTTGAAGCTGAAACCGCCCGAACCCCCATTGCCGAAGAGGACTCGATCATGAGCACCACACGTCTGCTGTTTCGCAGCTTGGCTATCGCCACACTGGCCGCCGCGCTGCCCGCTCACGCCGTGAGCATCACGGCGTCGGCCAGCGCCGCCAACATCCAGCCCACCACCGTCGACCCCTGGCTCGACCTGCAGAACGGCGACTTCCTGATCCACGCCAACCTGCAGGCGAGCCCGCCGCACGTCACCGGCGACGGCATCGACGAAACCACGACCTGGGCTTTCGACTTCAGCAGCAACCCGCTGTACGCCGCCTTCCTCGCCGACGGTGCGCTGGTTTCGGCGAAGCTGACCCTGCGCCTGAACACCGCGTTCTTCATCGACGGCGTCGGCCCGATCACCGACCTCACGTTCCCGTCCGACGGCATCGCTTCGGTGTTCCCGGACTGGCTGATGCCGTCGTTCATGACCGGCACCTTCGGCGTCTACAGCACCGGCACGATCACGACCGACCTGGTGGCCGATGTCGGCATGAACCCGGGCGACCTGCGCAACTGGCTCACCGAGCACGGCGGGCTCTTCCCGATGATCTATGCCGACGACGCCATCGTCGCCGGCGCCGTGCTCGAACTGGTCAGCGCGCCGGTGCCCGAGCCGGCGAGCTGGGGCCTGATGCTGGGCGGGCTGGCGCTGCTGGCCGCGCGGCGGCGGCGCTAGCGAGTCAAAGCGGCGCGACGACCAGCCCGCGGATCTTCGAACGGAGCTCTGCCTCGGCCATCGTCATCTGCAGTCGAGTCATGCACGTCGCCAGACGGCTGCCCTCCTCCAGCAGCCGTGAGCGTGCCTTCTCGATGTCAACGAGCACGCTGTCACCATAAGCACGCATGGCCTTCGCGACGCCTGCGGGCTCGGCCGCGCCACCGCCCGTCAGCATCGCCAGGTCGATGATGTCGCGGCTCCAGACCGAACTGTCCGCCCATCGATCCGAGTTGGCCATGAGCTTGGTGGCCACCTGATCCTCGCGCGTCAATGTCCAGACGCCGTCAATCCGCTGCTCCGGCAGTGGATCGGCCAGGGCCACGCGGCCCTCGAACACGACCTCGAACTTGATGGCGACGCCATCGACTTCGAAAGCGCAGCGGACACCGTACTGGTCGATCCTGACCTCGCGCCGGAGCGGCAGGGGCCGCGTCATCAGCGCTGTGACTCCCTCGGCATTGACCAGCCCGCGCAGTTCCCGGTAGCCGTCGACCGAAGAAACGACGAAGTCGATGTCGACCGACTCACGGTATTCGCCGTGCGCCAGCACGATGGCCGTTCCGCCGCCGAAGAGGCACTGGTGCTTCAGCAATCGCTCGGCGTCGAGCGACTCGAGGACCGTCTGGATGCGCTGGTGATGAGGGCGGCTATACAAGGAGCACCCCCTTGCCGACGGTGGCTGTCAGGCGGGCGATCAGATCCTGCTCTTTCGGATCCATGGCGTCACGATCGAGGTGCCGCCAGTTGCGCTCGTACAGAGCGAACGCTTCCGCGGGCGTGATGCTCGCCGCGGGGTCGGTGCTCCACGCAATCTCCCTGAGCCTCGGATAGTCGGCCAGGCGGATCTTCCTGGGTGCCCTCGCCGCCGCCGGTTTGCGCAGAAGCGGCTCGTCCTGGAGCCGCCGCCCGTACGTGTCGTCCCGCGCGACCAGTACAAGGTCTTGCGCAAGCCCCAGCGCCGCCATGACCTTCACATACGTGCCCATCATGACTGCGGGCTCGCCTCTCTCGACTCGTCGCAGCGTGACTCGGGTGACGCCGGCCCGCGCCGCCACGTCCTCGGCTGTCTTGCGCCGGCGCCGGCGGGCCAAGCGAAGCCGCTCGCCGAGCGCCACGAGGAATGCGGTCTCGGCCTCTTGGGGAGGGACAATCTTGGCTGCCATATTGGATAACATACTATCCATATTAGGCAATTTTGGATAGCCTATGGTCCATCCACGCTACTGTCTCCCGGCGACGGCGCGAACGGGTCATGGACGGCCGCTTGCCGGCGGCGTGACGGCAGGCACCGCGGCGCCACGGCGCAGCCCGTCGAACAGCGCATACCAGTCGACGCGCCGGGTCAGCACCATCACCGCGGCGAGCACGCCGAACAGCAGCAGCGAGCCGATGACCAGCGCCGTCTGCTCCATCTGCAGCAGCACCCACAGCGCGCCGTAGAGCAAGGCGATGCCGGCGCCGAAGGCCAGGCCGGCGCGCCAACGGCCGAGCATGTGGCGGGCGTAGAAGCCGAGCAGTGCGACGCAGGCGCCGCTGGCGGCCGCGTAGGCGGCGCCGAACGCGATGTGCTCCGACAGGCTCAGCAGCAGCAGGTAGAACAACGCCAGCGCCAGGCCGACCAGCGTGTACTGCAGCGGGTGCACGCGGCGCCGCGCCAGCACCTCGGTGAGCGCGACGCAGCCGAAGGTCAGCACGATGAACAGCAGCGCGTACTTGGTGGCGCGGTCGGTCAGCACGTACGGGTTCACGGGGTCGATGAAGGCCACGCCCAGCGTGTCCAGGCAGGTGTTCTCGCGCGCCGACGGCGCCGGCATCGGCGCATCGCCTTCTTCGTAAGCCACCAGCTGCGGCGGGTTGCAGACCTCGCCGTTGCGCAGCGCGTCGGCGGCGGCCGAGCTGGCCAGCGCGCTGACCGCCCAGCGTGCGCTGAAGCCGGCAGCGCCGACTTCGCGCGTCGCCGGCAGGAAGCGGCCGACGAAGGACGGGTGCGGCCAGTCCGAACGCAGCGCCCAGGCCGTTTCGCCGGCCGCCGGCACCAGCGCCAGGCGGCCGGTGCCGAGCAGGTCCAGCGTCACGCGCGCTGCGAAGGGGCGGTCGGGCTGCGCCAGGCGCGCGTCGCTCAGATCCGCATGCAAACCGCGCGGGTAGCGGCCGTGTTCGGTGCCGGCCAGCACCGGCACGGCTTCGCCATCGAGCTGCACCTGGGCAGCGCGCAGGCCGCGCACGTCGCTGACGCTGAGCATCAACCGCGCCGGCCCGCAGGCCAGCCGCGAGCCCGGGTGTTCGCGCTGCGGCTGCAGCGCGGCCAGCGACGGCCAGCGCGCATCGAGCACGCTGCTGCCGGCAAAGCCGTTGACCTTGAACAGGCCGCGGTAGCGCGGCTCGGCGCGCAACTCGCCGCTGACCTGCAGCGACAGCGGCGCGCTGGTCAGCATGAACTCGCGCTTGTCGGTGGTCTTGCGGATGTCCTTGCCTTCACCGACCACGGTGTCCCATTCTTCGGTGCAGGCGCGGTGCAACAGCGGGCCGAGCAAGGTCTGCGCACCGGCCAGCGACTGCTCGACGCTGCTGGCCGCCTGCGCCTGGCGCAGCCGGCGCTCGTCGACGAGCCCGCCGATGCGCATCAGCACGATGGCCAGCAACAGCATCACGAGGCCGATGGCCAGCACCTTGGACAACAGCGGAAAACGCATCACCTGAACTCCTGAAACGAGACGATGGCGGCGATGCTAGGCCCGCAGCGTGAGGCCCCGATGAGGCGTGTGAAGCGAGCGTGAAGCCCGCGTTGTCAGGGCTGGCGCAGCGGCAGCGCCAGGCTCACGCGCAGCCCCGGCTCGGCCGGCTCGAAGGCCAGCGTGCCGCCGTGCAGCACCGCCACCTGGCGCACGATGGCCAGGCCGAGGCCGCTGCCCTTGGCGCCGTCGCGCGGGCGCGGCGTCGAAAAGAAACGTTCGCCCAGCTGCGGCAACGCGAAGTCCGGCACGCCCGGGCCGTGGTCGCGCAGCGTGAACAGCATCTGCCCGCCTTCGCGCCGCACGGCCAGCTCCAGCGTCGAGCCTTCGGGCGCGAAGTCGATCGCGTTCGCGAGCAGATTGGACAGCGCCATCGCCAGCCGCTCGGCATCCACCGGCACCGGCGTCTCGTCTTCGTGCAGCCAGCGCAGCTGCAGCCGGCGCTGGGCCAGCGGTGCCGCCAGCGCGGCAAGCTGCTGCTTCACCAGTTGCGGCAGCGACGCCGGCTGCACCTGTTCGGGCGCGTGCAGGCTTTCCAGCTTCGACAGCTCGAGCAGCCGGTCGACCATCTCGCGCAGGCGCTGCACCTGTTCGCCGATCTGCAGCGCGAAGCCTTCGCGGTCGGCGGCCGGCAGTTCGTCGTGCAGCAGTTCGGCCGCACCGCCAATCGCCGTCAGCGGGCTCTTCAATTCGTGCGTCAGCGCACGCATGCCTTGCTCGACCCGGGCGCGGTCTTCGAGCCGGTCGCGCATCGCGCCCATGGCCTGCGCCAGTTCGCCCAGCTCACCAGGCAGCGACGGCACCGGCTGGCGTTCACCGGCGCGGGCCTGCTGAGCGTAGCGCCGCAGCCGGCGCACCGAATGCACGGTCCACAGCGTCACCGCCACGCCGACGGCCAGGCTCGACGCCAGCAGCCAGGCACCGGCGACGGCGATCTTGCGTTCGGCGCGGTCGACGAACTGCTGCACCGTCGCCAGCGGCTTGGCCACCGTCAGCACGCCGATCGGCGGCCCGCCGGCCGTGGCCGTGATCGGCGCGGCCACGTACATCACCGCGCTGCGGTCGTCGGTGAGCACCTCGCGCGTGGCGCGTGCGCCGTATTCGCCGCGCAGCGTCAGCAGCACGTCGCGCCAGCGCGAGTAGTCGGCACCCGCCGTGGCCCGGCCGCCGGAATCGAAGACGACGCGGCCGGCCACGTCGGTGACGTAGACACGCAGGTCCAGCGTGCGCTTGTGCAGGCCCCAGATCCGCGCGTCCACCGGCCGCGCCAGGTAGTCCTGCACGCCCTGGGCGAAGCGCGTGCCGTCCAGCGTGCCGCCGGCCGGCATGGCGCGCAGGTCCGGCGCGGCCTGTTCGGCCAGCACGTTGGCGCTGTCGACGAGAACGTCTTCCATCACCTCGCGCACGCTCGGCTTCACCTCGGCCAGGAAGACGCGCAGGATGAACACCGCCGCGATGCCGGTGATGAGGAAGAAGCCGAACAACAGCCGCAGGCCCAGGCGCATCGGCGTCAGCGCGGCGGTTCGTCGGCCAGGCCGTAGCCGAGGCCACGGTGCGTGGTGATCGGGTCGCGCCCCGGCGTCACCTCGCGCAGCTTGGCGCGCAGCGTCTTCACATGCGTGTCGACGGTGCGGTCAATGGCCTCGCTGCCGTCGCCCCACACGGCGGCCAGCAGCGTGTCGCGGCTGTGGATGCGCGTCGGCGCGGCCAGCAGCGTGCGCAGCAGGCCGAACTCCAGCCGCGTCAGCGTCAGCCACTGGCCGGCGTAGCGGATGCGCTGGCCGGCGGCGTCCAGCTCGAACGCGTGCGTGGGCGGCGCGGAGGCCGGCGACAGCGCCGCGCGGCGCAGCAGCGCGCGCACGCGGGCCACCAGCTCGCGCGGGCTGAAAGGCTTGCACAGGTAGTCGTCGGCGCCCATTTCGAGGCCGAGCACGCGGTCGATCTCTTCGCCGCGCGCCGTCAGCATCAGCACCGGCAGCGCGCGCAGCCGCGCGTCGGCCGACTGGCGCAGTTCTCGGCACAGGTCGATGCCGTTGCCGTCGGGCAGGCCGACGTCGAGCAGCAGCAGATCGTGCTGCCGCTGCTGCAGCTGGGCCATCGCGTCGCGCACCAGCAGTACATGCAGCACGGCGAAGCCTTCGCGTTCAAGCGCGAAGGCGACGGTGCGCGCAATGGCCGGGTCGTCTTCGAGCAGCAGCACGCGCGCCGTCGTGGCGGCATTCATCGCGGGCCTCGCGGGCCGCCGGGGTCACCGTTCATGGCGTGGAACTGTAGCCCCGCCTGGCGTCAGCCTCTCAGACCGCCTGCACCTCGCGCTCGGCCAGCCAGCCGGCCAGCGCCTCGGCCGGCATCGGTGCGCCGAACAGGAAGCCCTGCAGTTCGTCGCAGCGCGCTTCGAGCAGCAGCGCCGCTTCGCGCGGCTGTTCCACGCCTTCGGCCACCACCTTCAGGCCCAGCGTGTGGCCGAGGCCGATGATGGCCAGCGTGATGGCGCGGTCGGTGGGGTCGCCGAGCATGTCGTGCACGAACGAGCGGTCGATCTTCAGCTTGTCGATCGGGAAACGGTTCAGGTAGGCCAGGCTCGAATAGCCGGTGCCGAAGTCGTCGATCGCCAGGCCCAGCCCGAGCTCACGGAGCGCGTGCATCTGGCGCAGGCTCCCTTCGGCGTCGTCCATGACCATCGACTCGGTGAGCTCGAATTCGAGCACGTCGCGGCCGATGCCGTGGCGTTGCAGGCTGCTGCAGACGGCCTCGGTCAGGCCTTCGTCGCGCAGCTGGCGCGCCGACAGGTTGACGGACACGCCGAAGGCCGGCAGGCCTTGCGCGCGCCAGGCGGCGATCTGGCGGCAGGCCTCTTCGACGACCCAGGCACCGATCGGCACGATCAGCCCGGTCTCTTCGGCCAACGGCACGAACTGCGCCGGCAGCACCAGGCCGCGCTCGGGATGCTGCCAGCGCAGCAGGCCTTCGACGCCGACCAGCGCACCGCTGGAAGCGGCCACACGCGGCTGCCAGTGCAGCTGCAGCTGGCCGAGTTCGAGCGCGCGGCGCAGGTGCGCTTCCAGCAGCAGCCGGGCCTGCGCGCGCTCGGTCATTTCGACATTGAAGAACTGCGCCGCGTCCCGGCCGCCGGCCTTGGCCTGGTACATCGCGGTGTCGGCATGGCGCATCAGTTCGTCGATGTCGGTGGCGTCGTCCGGATAGACGGCGATACCGACGCTGCACGAGACATGCAGCACCGCGCCGTCCACCGCATGCGGCTGGCGGATCAGCGGCACCAGGCGCTGGTCGACGACGTGCGCCACCTCGTCGACGTGCTGAACGCCGTTGATGACGATGACGAACTCGTCGCCGCCGAGCCGGCTGACGGTGTCGCCGGCGCGCACGGCTTCGAGCAGGCGGCGCGCCACCGAGCGCAGCAGGCCGTCGCCGATGTGGTGGCCGAGCGAGTCGTTGATGTCCTTGAAGCGGTCGAGGTCGATGAACATCACCGCCACCTTCTGCCCGCTGCGCTCGGCCTGCTGCACCGCCAGGCGCAGCCGTTCGGTGCACAGCGCGCGGTTCGGCAGCTCGGTCAGCACGTCGTGCTCGGCCAGGAAGCGGATGCGCTGCTCGCTCTTCTTGCGGTCGCTGATGTCGATCGACGTGACGATGTAGTGCGAGATGTCGCCCTGCGGCGGGCGCACGGCTTTCACCGCGCCGGCCGTTTGCCGGACGGCGTTCACCATCACCCAGGCCGGGTAGCGGCTGCCGTTGCGCCGGCGCACCTGCAGCTCGCCCTGCCAGGTGCCGCGCGCGGCCACGACGGGCCACAGCGCTTCCGGCGGGTCGCCGTGTTCGCCGGCCAGCAGCAGCAGCGACGGCGTCTCGCCGACCACGTCGCGCAGCTCGTAGCCGGTCAGGCGCGACAAGGCCTGGTTGGCGGTGAGGATGCGGCGGGCCGCGTCGACGATCAGGATGCCTTCGCTCGACGCCTCGAAGACCTTGGCCCAGAGTTCGAGCCGGCGCTCCATCAGCTTCAGATGGTTGATCGGCGCGAAGGCGGTCAGCACCGCATCCTGGCCCTGGTAGTTCACGCGCCGCGCCGACAGAACGGCCCAGGCCGGCTCGGCCGCGCCGCGCCAGTGCACCTCGAATTCGTCGACCGCGCCGCGGTCGGCCAGCTGCTGGAAGAAGCGCGCCCGCACCGGCGAGTCCAGCCCGTGCCGCCACGGATCGGCGCGGCGGCCTTCGAGCCAGGCCTCGGCCGGCGGGTTGGCGTGCAGCACGTCGTGGCCGGGGACCGAGGTCACGACCAGCGCGATCGGCGTGGCTTCGACCAGCGCGCGTTCGGCCTCGGCGGCGCGGGCGTTGGCGGCGAGTTCCTTCTGCGTCTCGCGCTCGTGGTCGAGCTGGGCCAGCATGCTGTTGAAGCCGACGACGAGGCGGCCGATCTCGTCGCTGCTCGGCCATTCGGCGCGGCGCGACTGGTCACCGGTGCGACGCACCTCGTCGGTCACCGCGGCCAGGTGGCGCAGCGGCATCGCGATCTGGCGTGCGACGAAGTACACCGCCGCCAGGATCGAACACAGCAGCACCAGCGCCGTGCCCAGGTGCAGCCCCATGCGCCGGTACAGGCTGGCCACGCGCGCGTCGAGCAGGCCGTCGAGCGCGCCGCCGGCGTCGACCCAGGACTGGTGCAGCGCGTGCACCAGCGCGGCCTGGGCATCACGCGCCGCGGCCAGCATCGGCGGCGTCGCGCCGGCGTCGATCAGCGCCCGCGCGCTGCGCCGGTAGCCTTCCAGCGCCGCCTGCAGCCGCTGCTGCGCCGGCAGCAGCCGGGCCTGCAGCGCGGCGCCGCCGGCGGCGATGGCCTCGCCATGGTCGCTGTCGATGCCGTGCCGCGCCGCGTCGAGCTTGCCTTCGAGGATCAGGTACTGCGTGCGCGCTTCGGCCATCGCGGTGCCGGCGCTGGCCTGGGCCGCGAGCTGGGCGCCGATGCCGTCGACCAGCTCCAGCAGTTCGGGGTAGCGCAGCACGATCAGCGACATCGTGTAGTAGCTGTCGAGGTCGGGGTCGAGGATCAGGTTCGACTGGTTGCCGACGCGCGTGATCAGCGCCCGCCCCTGCGCCAGCAGCGCGGTCAGCGCGGCGGCGCGCTGCGCCGGCTCGGCGATGGCCAGCCGGGTGTAGGCGGCCGCCAGCGCGGCGCTCGGCTCGGCGCTTTGCAGCCCTTTGCCATGCGCCGCTTCGGTGCGCGCCAGTTCGGCCGGGCGCCCGGCCCATGCAGCATCCGGCCCGGCCGGCGCCAGCGCCGCAGCGACCAGGCCGCCGCGCATTTCGGCGATGTAGGCGTTGCCCGCGATCTCTTTGCGCGTGAAGTCGATCGCGATGAACTTCTCGTGGATCAGGATGCTGCTGACGTAGATGACGGCGGTCAGGTCCAGCAGGTAGATCAACATCAGCTTGCGGCCGACACTGAGGCGGGCAAGCAGGCGGCTGAAGGGATTGGTGAACGACATAGGTTGGGCAGGCACCCCCAACGTGTGCAATCGCCGTGCCCGCCCCGCCCTGGTGGCTAGAGGCGCTGCTCCCACCAGCGTTCGCCGAACTGCCCGAGCAGCCAGTCGACGAAGCCGCTGACCTTGGTCGGCACCAGCCGCGGCGACGGGAACACGGCGTGGATCTCCTGCGCCGGCAGCGCCCAGCGTTCGAGCAGCGGCACGACGGTGCCGCTGCACACCGACGCGTGCGCCACGTACCACGGCAGGATGGCCAGGCCCATGCCGGCGCGCGCCGCCGCGAGCAGCGCCGACAGGTTGTTGCTGCGCAAGGGGCCCTTCACCGGCACCGAGACGGCCTGCCCATCGGCGCCGGTGAAGTGCCAGCGGTCGTCGCCCTGCACGCTGCTGTAGACCAGCGCGGCCTGCGCCGCCACGTCGGCCGGCTCGCGCGGCGTGCCGTGCTCGGCCAGCCACGCCGGTGCGGCCACCAGCACCCAGGGATTGACGCCGAGGTAGCGCGCGCCCAACGACGAATCCGCCAACCGCCCCATCCGCAGCGCCAGGTCGACGCCTTGTTCGACGAGGTTCACGTAGCGGTCTTCGAAGCTCAGTTCGATCTGCAGCTCCGGGTGCTGCTGCATGAAGCGCAGCACCAGCGGCGTCAGCACGCGCCGGCCGAAAGCCACCGAGGTGCTGATGCGCAAGGTGCCTTGCACGCGGCTTTGCATCAGCGCGGCCAGGCTGTCGGCTTCTTCGAGTTCGCGCGCGATCGTCTTGCACTTGTCGTAGTACGCAGCGCCGACCTCCGTCGGCGTGACGCCGCGCGTGCTGCGGTGGAACAGCCGCGCGCCCAGCCGCTGTTCCAGCGCCGCAACGTGCTTGGTTGCCGTCGGCTGCGTGATGCCGAGGTCGGTGCTGGCCTTGCTGAAGCTGCCGGTCTCGACGACGCGGATGAAGAGATGCAGGCCGGCAACGGTGTCCATGCCGGCACTGTAGCCGCGACCTGGGCATGACCTAGGCGTTAGCACCACTAACGCGTGACATGGGCGGACCTATGTTTGAAGGCCGACCACCGGCTCAAGGAGACAACGATGAAGCGCCTCGCCCTGCTATCGATCCTGGCCTGCGCCGCCGCGATGACCCCGCCACCCGCGCTGGCGGTCGTGGTTGCCACGGTGGGGGTCAGCAGCTCCTATCCCACGCTCGACGGCGTCTACGCCAGCGGCTCCGGCACCCAATACGACTACGGCCTGAACCTGCCGGGCGTGGAGTACACCGAATGGACCGAGTTCTTGCCCATCGTCAGCGACCACGTCACGACCGTCACGGTGGCAATTCAGCAATATTCGTACTACTACATCGAAACCCGATATTTCGACACGAGCTTCGGCTACGTGTCGCGCCAGGAAGCGTACTTCGACATCGGTGGTGTCAAAGTGGGCGAAGAGTCGTTCTACGGCAGCATTGCCGCATCGGGGTACGAAGAAACCTTGATCCTGATGCCGATCGACCTCCCGCCGCCGGTGCCGGAGCCAACCTCGGCGCTGTTGATGGCGCTGGGCCTGGCCTTCGTGGCCGCTCGGCGCGTGCGCCGCCATTCCGCGCCGGAATAGTTGATATCCCCCCGGCTGGCCTTCACGCCCGCCGCGCACCACGCGACCATCGGCGCCGATGATCCACTGATCGGAGACAAGAGATGGCGAAGATGAAAGCCGCGATGGCGGCCGTGCTGGTGCTGGAGAAGGAAGGCGTCAGCCAGGCCTTCGGCGTGCCGGGCGCGGCGATCAACCCGTTCTACGCGGCGCTGCGCGAGCGCCAGTCGATCGGCCACATCCTGGCGCGCCATGTCGAGGCCGCGTCGCACATGGCCGAGGGCTACACCCGCGCCCGCGCCGGCAACATCGGCGTCTGCGTCGGCACCAGCGGGCCGGCCGGCACCGACATGATCACCGGGCTGTATTCGGCCAGCGCCGACAGCATCCCCATCCTGTGCATCACCGGCCAGGCGCCGCGGGCGCGGCTGTACAAGGAAGACTTCCAGGCCGTCGACATCGAGTCGATCGCCAAGCCGGTGACGAAGTGGGCGGTGACGGTGCGCGAGCCGGCGCAGGTGCCGCGGGCCTTCCAGCAGGCCTTCCACCTGATGCGCTCGGGCCGGCCCGGGCCGGTGCTGATCGACCTGCCCTTCGACGTGCAGATGGCCGAGATCGAGTTCGACATCGACACCTACGAAGCGCTGCCGGTGTACAAGCCCACCGCCACGCGCAAGCAGGTCGAGAAGGCTCTGGACATGCTGGCCGCGGCGAACAAGCCGCTGATCGTCGCCGGCGGCGGCATCATCAACGCCGATGCATCGGCGCTGCTGATCGAGTTTGCCGAGCTCACCGGCGTACCGGTGATCCCCACGCTGATGGGCTGGGGCACGATCCCCGACGATCACCCGCTGATGGCCGGCATGTGCGGCCTGCAGACCAGCCACCGCTACGGCAACGCGACGATGCTGGCCAGCGACTTCGTGCTCGGCATCGGCAACCGCTGGGCGAACCGCCACACCGGTTCGGTCGAGGTCTACACGAAGGGCCGCAGCTTCGTGCACGTCGACATCGAGCCGACGCAGATCGGCCGCGTCTTCAGCCCCGACCTCGGCATCGTCAGCGACGCGAAGGCGGCGCTGCAGCTGTTCGTCGACGTGGCGCGCGAACGCAAGGCGGCCGCGGCGCTGAAGAACTACGGCGACTGGGCGGCGCGCTGCGCCGAGCGCAAGAAGCTGATGCACCGCAAGTCGCACTTCACCGAAACGCCAATCAAGCCGATGCGCGTCTACGAGGAGATGAACAAGGCCTTCCCGCGCGACACGGTCTACGTCTCCACCATCGGCCTGAGCCAGATCGCCGGCGCGCAGTTCCTGCACGTCTATGGCCCGCGGCAGTGGATCAACTGCGGCCAGGCCGGGCCGCTGGGCTGGACGCTGCCGGCGGCCCTGGGCGTGGTCGCCGCCGACCCGACGCGCACGGTCGTCGGCCTGTCCGGCGACTACGACTTCCAGTTCCTGATCGAAGAGCTGGCGGTCGGCGCGCAGTTTCACCTGCCCTACGTGCAGGTGCTGGTGAACAACAGCTACCTGGGCCTGATCCGCCAGAGCCAGCGCGGTTTCGAGATGGACTACTGCGTGCAGCTCGCGTTCGACAACCAGAACGTCGAGGATCCGGCGCTGCGCGGCTACGGCGTCGACCACCAGAAGGTCGTCGAAGGCCTGGGCTGCAAGTCGCTGCGCGTCACCGACCCCGAGAAGATAGCAGCAGCTTTGCTCCAAGCGAGGGAAATGGCGCAGCAGTACCGGGTGCCGGTCGTGGTGGAATGCATCCTGGAGAAGGTGACCAACATCGCGATGGGCACCGAGATCGACAAGATCAACGAGTTCGAAGACATCGACTGCCGCCACCCCGAAGGCCGCCAGGGCCTGGAGATGGCCGGCCTGCTGGAGTGACCCTGATGCCCCGTTTTGCCGCCAACCTGACGATGCTCTTCAACGAGGTGCCGTTCCTCGATCGCTTCGAACGCGCCGCGCGCGCCGGCTTCACCGAGGTCGAGTTCCTGTTCCCCTACCCGTACCCTGCGTCTGAGCTGAAGGCGCGGCTGGACGGCAACGGCCTGAAGCTGGTGCTGCACAACCTGCCGCCCGGCGACTGGGACGCCGGCGAACGCGGCATCGCGATCCTGCCCGAGCGCGTCGACGAGTTCCGCGCCGGCGTTGCGAAGGGCATCGAGTACGCAACCGTGCTCGGCGCGCCGCAGCTCAACTGCCTGGCCGGCAAGGCACCGGCCGGTGCCGACGATGCGGTGCTGCGCCGCACCTACGTCGCCAACCTGCGCTTCGCCGCCGCGGCACTGAAAGAGGCCGGCATCAAGGCGCTGATCGAGCCGATCAACAACTACGACATTCCGGGCTTCTGGCTGAACAACACCGCCAAGGGCATCTCGATCATCGACGAGGTGGCTTCCGACAACCTGTTCCTGCAGTACGACGTGTATCACGCACAGCGCTTCGAAGGCGAGCTGGCGGCAACGATGAGCAAGCACATCGCGCGCATCGCCCACGTGCAGATCGCCGACAATCCGGGGCGTAACGAACCGGGCAGCGGCGAGATCAACTACGACTTCGTCTTCGCGCACCTCGATCGCATCGGCTACACCGGCAGCGTCGGCTGCGAGTACAAGCCGGCGGCGGGCACCGAAGCCGGACTCGGCTGGTTGGAACGCGCCCGGACCCGCTAGTACAGCCTCCATCGAGCAGGACACCATGACCGAACAACCTCTCAAGCTCGGCTTCATCGGCCTGGGCATCATGGGTGCGCCGATGGCCGGCCACCTGATCGCCGCCGGGCACCAGCTGTTCGTGAACACGCGCAGCAAGGTGCCGGCGGGCGTGGCCGACAGCGGCGCCACGCAATGCACCACGCCGCGCGGCGTGGCCGAGCGCGCCGACATCGTGTTCCTGATGCTGCCGGACACACCCGATGTGGAAGCCGTGCTCTTCGGTGAAAACGGCGTCGCGGCCGGACTGTCGACAGGCAAGATCGTCGTCGACATGAGCTCGATCTCGCCGATCGAGACGAAGAAGTTCGCCGTGAAGATCAACGCGCTGGGCTGCGACTACCTCGACGCGCCGGTGTCCGGCGGCGAGGTCGGCGCGAAGGCGGCGTCGCTGACCATCATGGTCGGCGGCCCCGACGCGGTCTTCGAAAAGGTCAAGCCGCTGTTCCAGCTGATGGGCAAGAACATCACGCTGGTCGGCGGCAACGGCGACGGCCAGACCACGAAGGTCGCGAACCAGATCATCGTCGCGCTGAACATCGCCGCGGTCGGCGAAGCGCTGCTCTTCGCCAGCAAGGCCGGCGCCGACCCGGCCAAGGTGCGGCAGGCGTTGATGGGCGGCTTTGCCGCCAGCCGCATCCTCGAAGTGCATGGCGAACGCATGATCAAGCGCACCTTCAACCCGGGCTTTCGCATCGGCCTGCACCAGAAGGACCTGAACCTGGCACTGGCCGGCGCCAAGGCCATGGGCGTGGCGCTGCCGCAGACCGCCGGCGCTGCGCAGCTGATGCAAGCCTGCGCCGCCAACGGCTGGGACCAGCTCGACCACTCGGCGCTGGTGAAGGCGCTGGAGCTGATGGCCCACCACCCGGTGGCCGAAGGCTGATGATCGAGCCGCGCGCCTTCCTGCGCTCGCTCTACGACGCTGCCGTGCAGCGGGCGCTGCCGGCGCACAACACGGCCGCCTACCTGCCGCCGCCGCCGAAAGGCCGAACGCTGGTGCTCGGCGCCGGCAAGGCCGGCGGTGCGATGGCCGCCGCGGTCGATGCGCTGTGGCCGGCCGGCGCGCGCCTGTCCGGCCTGGTGGTGACGCGCTACGACCATGTGCCGCCGGCCTACAAGGCCCGGCTGGCCGAACGCGCCGGCCGCATCGAGGTCATCGAAGCCTCGCACCCGGTGCCCGACGAAGCCGGCCGCCGTGCCGCGCAGCGCATCGTCGAGCTGACGCGCGGCCTGACCGCCGACGACCTGGTGTTGTGCCTCGTTTCCGGCGGCGGCTCGGCGCTGCTGTCGCTGCCGGCGCCGGGTCTGACGCTCGAAGACAAGCAGGCGATCAACAAGGCCTTGCTGAAGAGCGGCGCAGCCATCGACGAGATGAACTGCGTGCGCAAGCACCTGTCGGCGATCAAGGGCGGGCGGCTGGCGACGATGTGCGCACCGGCGAAGGTGGTGACGCTGCTGATCAGCGACGTGCCCGGCGACGCGCCCGAGGTCATCGCCAGCGGCCCGACGGTGCCCGACAGCAGCACCTGCGCCGACGCGCTGGCGATCCTGAAGCGCTACGCGATCGCGCTGCCGCCGGCCGCACAGGCAGGCCTGGGCAGCGGCGCTTTCGAAACCCCCAAGCCCGGCGACGCGCGCTTCGCCGGGCATGAAGTGCACATGATCGCGACGCCGCAGCAAAGCCTGGAGGCGGCCGCCGTGGCGGCACGTGCCGCAGGCGTCGAAGCGCACATCCTCAGCGACGAGATCGAAGGCGAGAGCCGCGAAGTCGGCAAGGTGCATGCGGCGCTGGCGCGCGCCGTGGCGCGGCGCGGCGCGCCGTTCGCGAAACCCTGCGTGATCCTGTCCGGCGGCGAGACCACCGTCACCGTGAAGAGCAAGGGCGGCCGCGGCGGCCGCGCCACCGAGTTCCTGCTCGGCTGCGCGATCGCGCTGCAAGGCGAGCCCGGCGTGCATGTGCTGGCCGCCGACACCGACGGCATCGACGGCGTCGAAGACAACGCCGGTGCCATCGTCACGCCGAACACGCTGTCGCGCGCGCTTGGCCTGGGCATGAAGGCGGCCGACTTCCTGGACCGCAACGACGCCTACAACTTCTTCAAGCCGCTCGGCGACCTGGTCGTGCCTGGGCCGACCTTCACCAACGTCAACGACTTCCGCGCGCTGCTGATCGTCTGATCCAGCAGGCGCATCAAGCTTCCGCCTGCTTGCTGGTGAAGCTGGCCACCGTGCGGTCGAGGAAGGCGAACACGAGTTCGATGCCGTAGCCGGCCACGAAAGCCAGCACCCAGGCCGGCACGCTGGCCAGCAGCCCGACCTGCTCGGGCTTCAGCACCCAGCCGGCGGCAATGCCGGCCAGCGCGCCCAGCGACAGCCGCACCAGGTGGTGCAGGAACGAGTGCTCTTCGAACGAGCGCTGCTTGATCTCGCGGCTGATGCTGCGCAGCACGAACGAATACGCGCCCAGCAGGCCCAGCAGCATCGGCAGCACGATGCTGTTCAGGCGCTTCAGCGTCATCTCGGCGTCGAAGACGATCTCGCGGTCCTGCGGCTGGTCGCCCGGCACGGCCACCGAGAAGATGCAGCTCCACTTGACCCAGAACGGGCCGCAGGGCCGCGTCGCCCAGGTACCCAGCGTCGCCGGCAGCCGCGCCCGCTCGTCGAGCCGGTCGCGCAGCACGTTGTCGAGTTCGCGCACCTCGTCCATCGCCTCCTGCAACTTCAGGTTGGCGGCGTCGATGTCGTCCTGCCGCGCGTCCTTGCGCTTCTGCAGCATCAGCAGCGTGTTCAGCCGTTCGCGTTCGACCAGCCGCGCCTTGCGCACGCTGCCCCGGCTTTGGTCGATGTCCTTGGCGGTGGTCTCGAACTTGGCCAGCGCCGCCTCGCCGATCGTCTGGTACGCGATGGCGGCGCCGGTGCACACCAGCACGCCGGTGAAGAAGAAGAAATGCAGGAAGCGGCCGAGCGTCATCTGGCCGAGTTCGGTGAAGAAGGCGCGCGGCCGCGCGAAGAAGTCCATCAGCTTCGGGAACCGGGTCTCCGAGGCCAGCAGCGTCGACGCGGTGACCGGGTCCATCGTCGCCGCCAGCGTGCGGTAGGCGGCCAGGAACTCCGCTTCCTGCGCGGCATTCAGCGTGCCGGCCTGTGCCGCGTTGACCGCAGCGAGGATGGCGGCGGCGGTCTCGGGCTCGAGCTTGTTGCCCTTGGCGGCGGCGAAGTACAGCAGGTTCTGCGCGTCGGTCAGCTGCGGCCACAGCCGGCGCAGCCGGCAGGTCGTGGCGCGCAGTTCGGCCGCCGACATCCTGCCCGCCGCCGACACCCGCATGACGGCACCGAAGAAGGCCGTGCGCGCCGCGGTGTCGCTGCGCAGCGCGGCCACCGAAGCGCGGGCGCCGCCGAGCAGCGTCAGGTCGGCCTCGGCCACGGCCAGGCCCTGGCGGATGGCGTGGCGGGCCAGCGCCTCGGCATCGGCGATCTGGTCCAGCAGCTCGTCGCCGTTGGCCGAGTTGTACGGTGCGTCGGCGCCCGGCGGCTGGCCGTCCTGGTGCCACCACTGCCGCACGCGGCCGCACAGCTCGTTCCAGCGCTTTTCGAAGCTGACCATGGGGCCTCCCGTTGGTCGTGTCCAGGCTGCATTGGGCGACGGGGCGCGGCAGGCGCCAACATCACAACTGCGGATGAACCCGCTGGACCGGGCGGCCTTTCGGCGCCATGTGATGATCGGGCACATGACCGTCGCTGCCCCGTCGATCCGTGCCACGCTGCGCCACGGGTCTTTTCGCGCCCTGCTGTCCGGCGGCACCGTGTACTTCGTCGGCAACGCGATGCAGGCCATGGCCGCGGCCTGGCTGATGGTCGAGATCACCGGCTCGTCCTTCCTCGCTGCGCTGGTGCAGACCGCCGTGTTCCTGCCGATGTTCCTGCTGGCGCTGCCGGCCGGTGTGATGGCCGACACCACCGACCGGCGCCGCCTGATGCTGGCCGCGCTGACCGTACAGACAGCCGTGGTGTCGCTGATGGCGCTGCTGTTCCTGCTCGGCTGGGCCGGCGCGACGACGCTGCTGCTGCTGACCTTCGTGGCCGGCTGCTGCACGGCGATGCTGTCGCCGTCATGGAACTCGGCCATCGTCGACGCCGTGCCGCGCGACGAGCTGCCGCAGGCCATCACCGCCATCGGCATCTCGTACAACAGCGCCCGCGCGCTCGGCCCGGCGCTGGCCGGCTGGGTTTTCGCCGAAGCCGGCAGCGGCTTCGTCTTCGTGCTCGCGGTGCTCGGCGTGCTGGTGCTGCTGGAGACGGTGCGCCGGTTTCCGCCGCGGCCGCACCCGCCGTCGCGGCTGCCGGCCGAACGGCTGTGGGGCGGCATGCTCAGCGCCTTGCGCTTCGCGCGCCATTCCGAGACCGTGCTGGCGCAGCTGGTGCGCACCGTCGCCTACAGCGCTTCGGGTTCGGCACTGTGGGCGCTGCTGCCGGTGATCGGCCAGCGCCAGCTCGGCCTGGGTGCCACCGGCTTCGGCCTGCTGATGGGCTGCCTGGGCACCGGCGCCGTGCTGGCCGGGCTGGCCATCGGCCGGCTGCGCGCGCGGCTCGGGCTGGAGCGGCTGGTCGGCGGCGGCTGCGCGGTGTTCGCGCTGGTGATGGTGGTGGCGGCGCTGTCGCACACGCACTTGCTCGTCTACGCGGCGCTGGTCTGCGGCGGCGCGGCGTGGATGAGCGTGATGTCCACCTACAACACCGCCACGCAGACCAGCGTGCCGCCGTGGGTGCGCGCCCGCGCCACCGCCATGCACACGATCAGCGCCTTGGGCTCGTTCGCCATCGGCTCGGCTTTCTGGGGCGCGCTGTCGGACATCATCGGCCTGACGCCGACGCTGCTGGTCGGCGCCATGGCCATGGCCGGCGGGCTGCTGCTGGCGCGGCCCTTCCCGCTGCGCATGAGCGGGCTGACCGAGGTGACACAAGCCCCGCTGTCGCAAGACCTGTTCGTCGCCCACCAGCCCGACCCCGAGGCCGGCCCGGTGGCGGTGGAGATCGGCTACCGCATCCGGCCCGACCAGACGGCCGCCTTCCTGGACCACGTGAGCCTGCTGCGCGCGCCGCGGCGGCGCGACGGCGCGACCTTCTGGCGCATCTACCGCGACCTGGGCGACCCGTCGCGCTATGTCGAGCGCTTCATCGTCACCAGCTGGGCCGACTACCTGCACCAGCGCTCGCGCGCCACGCTGGCCGACCAGGAACTGGAAGCGCGCCTGCGCGAGCACCTGCTGCCGGGCGAGGTGCCGGCGGCGCAGCACTACATCGCCGAGCGCTGAACCGGAGCCGGCGCCCGCCAGAAGGCGCCTACCGCACTCCGGCGTACATGCAACTACGCCAATTGGCGTATTCCCGGCTCGCCGCGGCTCCCCAAGACTCATGCGGCGCTGCACCTGGGGACATGGGTCGGCGCGACTCAACGATTCGGGGAGAAGCACACATGCGACATTGGTCACGCTCGGCGGTCGGTTCTGTCCAGGACAACAGGCGAAGCCGATGTGCAATGCACGCAATGCACATCCATGACGTGATCGTCCAGGCGGCCTCACGGGCCGCCACCGTGTTCGATCTCCCATAACCCCCTGCGGACCGCCCGCCACCGGTGCACGGCCTAGACGCCTGCGCCGAGGGCGCTCGTTTGTCAAACAAGACCTCAGCCTGTCATGAACCACGCCTACCGCCTCGTCTGGAGCGACGCCGCCGCGCGCTACGTGCCTGCCCCCGAGACCGCCAAGGGACGCGGCAAGTCGTCCGGCCGCAGCACCGTGGTGGCACTCTGCGCGGCACTGCTGGCCAGCGGCGCGTGGGCCGGCCCCAGCGGCGGCAGCGTGAGTGCCGGCAGCGGCAGCATCAGCCAGAACGGCAACACCACCACCATCACGCAGGGCAGCCAGAACCTGGCCATCAACTGGGCCGGCTTCAGCATCGGCAGCGGCGAGAGCGTGAGCTTCGTGCAACCCAACAGCAGTGCCATCGCGCTGAACCGCGTCACCGGCAGCGAGTCTTCGGTCATCAACGGCAGCCTCAGCGCCAACGGCCAGGTCTGGATCCTGAACCCCAACGGCGTGCTGTTCGGCACCACCGCCAGCGTCAACGTCGGCGGGCTGGTGGCCTCCACGCTGGGCCTGAGCGATGCGGACTTCCTGGCCGGCCGGCGCAGCTTCAGCGCGAATGGCGGCCAGGGCAGCGTCAGCAACCAGGGCAGCCTGACCGGCGGCTATGTGGCGCTGCTGGGCAGGCAGGCCAGCAACAGCGGCAGCATCGCCACCGCGGGCGGCACCGCGGCGCTGGCCGCGGGCGACAAGATCACGCTGGACTTCAGCGGCAACCGGCTGCTGCGCGTGCAGGTCGATGAAGGCACCCTGAACGCGCTGGCCGAGAACAAGGGCCTGATCCGGGCCGACAACGGCACCGTGATCCTGAGCGCGAACGCCAAGAACGCGCTGCTCGACACGGTGGTCAACAACGAAGGCGTGATCGAGGCCCGGGGCATCGACGCCACCGGCGGCACGATCCTGCTGCTGGGCGGCTTCAACGGCGGCACGGTGAAGGTCGGCGGCAGGCTGGATGCGTCGGCCCGCGGCAGCCACGACGGCGGCTTCATCGAAACCAGCGGCATGCACGTACAGGTGGCCGACGGCGCGAAGATCAGCACCCTGTCCGACACCGGCAAGACCGGCACCTGGCTGGTCGACCCGACCGACTTCACCATCGCCAGCGGCAGTGGCGCCCAAACGACCAGCGGCATCGGCGCCACCACGCTGTCGGCCAACCTGGCCACCACCAGCGTCACGCTGACCACCGATAACAGCACGGGCACCGACAGCGGCGACATCAACGTCAACGCCGCGGTGAGCTGGAGCGCCAACACCACGCTGACGCTCAACGCCTACCACGACATCAACATCAATGCGGGCATCACCGCCACCGGCGCCAGCGCCGGGCTGGTGCTGAACTACGGCAACTACGCCACGGCCGGCAGCGCCACCGGCGGCACCGACTACAACGTGGCCGCGCCCATCACCTTGAGCGGCACCAGCGCCACGCTCGGCATCAACGGCACGGCCTACACGCTGCTGCACAGCATGGCCGCGATCGACGCCATCGACAGCACCGGCCTGAGTGGCAACTACGCGCTGGCGCAGGATCTGGATGCCGGCGGCACCACCTACACCAGCGCGCTGGTGGGCTCGGCCAGCACCGTCTTCGGCGGCCGCTTTGCCGGCCTGGGCCACACGATCTCGAACCTGAGCATCAGCGCCGGCAGCGCCGACTATGTGGGCCTGTTCGCGCAGAACTACGGCACCCTCCGCGATCTGGGCCTGGTCGGCGGCAGTGTGTCGGGCGACGACCGCGCCGGCTCACTGGTGGGCCTCAACAACGGCAGCATCAGCAACGCCTATGCCACGGGCAGCGTTTCAGGAGGCGACTACGTCGGCGGCCTGGCAGGCTACAGCGGCGTCGGCGGCAGCATCAGCAACGCCCATGCCGCCGGCAGCGTTTCGGGGACTGGCGACTTCGTCGGCGGGCTGGTGGGCCTGAATTACGGCACGATCAGCGGCTCCCATGCCACCGGCAGCGTTGCGGGAAGCAGCGACTACGTCGGCGGGCTGGTGGGTACGAACGCTGGCAGCATCAGCGACGCTTATGCCACCGGCAGCGTTTCGGCGGCCGGCTACGACGCCGGCGGGCTGGTGGGCTGGCACAGCGGCGGCACGATCAGCGGCGCCTATGCCACCGGCAGCGTCCTGGCAACCGCCGGCAACGCCGGCGGGCTGGTGGGCTTGAGCGGCGGCAGCATCAGCAACGCCTATGCCACCGGCAGCGTTTCAGGAGATACCGTCGTCGGCGGGCTGGTGGGCTTGAGCGTGGGCAGCATCAGCAACGCCTATGCCACCGGCAGCGTCTCGGGAAACATCGACGTCGGCGGGCTGGTGGGCTGGAACCAGAGCGGCAGTGTCAGCAACGCCTATTGGGACAGCACCACCACGGGCCAAAGCGCCGCGGTGGGCCTCGACACCGGCACGCTCACCAACGTCAACGCCGTCACCAGCAGCACCGCCTACAGCCACGCCAGCTACGCCAACCTGGGCACCTGGACGCAAACGGTTTCGGGCTCCGGCGTCTGGGTGGCCAAGGACGGCAGCAGCAACCCGCTGTGGGTGATGGTCGAAGGCGCGACCCGCCCGTTTCTGTACAGCGAATATTCCACCCGCATCCACAACGCCCACCAGCTGCAGCTGATGGCCTACGACCTGACGGCCAGCTACAGCCTGGTCGCCGATGTCGACGCCAGCGAAACCGACGGCAGCAGCGCCAGCGGCATGTGGACCACCGCCGGCTTCTCGCCGGTGGGCAATGGCGCGGCGATGTTCAGCGGCAGCCTGGACGGCCAGAGCCACACCGTCACCGACCTGGCGATCAGCCGCAGCGCAACGCCCCAGGTCGGCCTGTTCGGCCAGACCGCCGGCAGCAGCGTGATTCACGACGTCGGCTTGCTGGGCGGCAGCGTCACCGGCAACGACAACGTGGGCAGCCTGGTGGGCTACAACCAGGGCAGCATCAGCGACGCCACCAGCACGACGACCGTCAGCGGGGCCACCGCTGTCGGCGGCCTGGTGGGCTTCAGCACCGGCGGCAGCATCGGCAATGCCTCTGCCGCGGGCGCTGTCGGCGGCAGCAGCTACGTTGGCGGCCTGGTGGGCTACAACTTCAGCAGCAGCATCAGCGGCAGCCACGCCACGGGCGCCGTCAGCGGCAGCGGCTCCAACGTGGGCGGCCTGCTCGGATTCAGCTACGGCAGCAGCATCAGCACGGCCTACGCCACCGGTGCCGTCACCGGCGCCGGCAACGATGTCGGTGGCCTGGTGGGCCACAACGCCGGCAGCGCCGGCAGCATCAGCGATGCCTACGCCACCGGCACCGTCCACGGCACCGGCAACGATGTCGGCGGCCTGGTGGGCTACAGCCGCGGCAGCATCAGCAATGCCTACGCCACCGGCACCGTCAGCAGCGCGGGCAGCTATGTCGGTGGCCTGGTGGGCCTTTTCGACAGCGGCAGCGTCAGCAATGCCCACGCAACGGGCGCTGTCAGCAGCTCCAACGCAGCGGGCGTCGTGGGCGGACTGGTGGGCTACAACTCGCTGGGCACGATCAGCGACGCCTATGCCACCGGCGCGGTCAGCGGCGTCACCTCCCTGGGTGGCCTGGTGGGCTACAGCTACACCGGCAGCATCAGCAATGCCTACGCCACGGGCGACGTCACCGGCTCGGGCAACAACGTCGGTGGCCTGGTGGGCCGCAATGAAGGCAGCATCAGCGACGCCTACGCCACGGGCCAGGTCAGCGGCGCCCAACTGGTCGGCGGCCTGGTGGGCTACAACCAGAGCGGCAACATCGGCAATGCCCACGCGACAGGCACCGTCAGCGGCTCTGTCGATGTCGGCGGCCTCGTGGGCTTCAACAGCGGCGGCATCAGCAGCAGCTACGCCGGCGGCGACGTCAGCGGCACCGGCATCAATGTCGGCGGCCTGGTCGGCCTGAACGGCGGCAGCATCGGCAATGCCTACGCCACCGGCGCTGTCGCTGGCGGCGGCAACGATGTCGGCGGGCTGGTGGGTTCCAACGCGCTGGGCGACATCACCAATGCCTACGCCACCGGCATGGTCAGCGGGGCCGCCGCCGATGTCGGCGGCCTGGTCGGCATCAACAGCGGCAGCGTCACCAACACCTACGCCACCGGCACCGTCAGCGGCTCCAGCGAGGTGGGCGGCCTGGTGGGCAAGAACACCGGCAGCATCACGGCGTCCTTCTGGCTCGGGTCGGCCAGCACGGGCGTGGGCACCCAAGCGGGGTCTGTCGATGCGCTGACGCGGGGCCTGGGCAGCAGCGAAGCCACCAGCGTTGGCGTCTACAGCGGCGCCGGCTGGGACATTGCCACCGCCGGCGGCAGCAGCGCGGTTTGGCGCATCTACGTGGGCGACACCCTGCCCCTGCTGCGCAGCTTCCTGACCACGCTGACCGTCACGGCCAGCAGCGGCAGCAAGGTCTACGACGGCAGCACCGGCGTCAGCGTGCTGGGCACCAGCTACTCGACCAGCCCCAACGCCAACCTGCTGGGCAGCCTGAGCCTGAGCGCCGACAGCAAGAACGTCGGCAGCCATACCGTCAGCGGCAGCGGCTTGTATTCGAACCAGCAGGGCTACGACATCAGCTACGTGGCCAGCACGGCCACGATCAGCGCCGCGACGCTGACCGTCAGCGGTGCCAGCGCCGCCAGCAAGACCTACGACGGCACGACGGCGGCCGCCGTGTCGGGCGGCGCACTCGGCGGGGTGATCGGCAGCGACGCCGTCACGCTCAGCCAGAGCGGCACGTTCAGCGACAAGAACGTCGGCACCGGCAAGACCGTCACAGAGACCTTCGCGATCAGCGGCAGCGACGCCGGCAACTACGTGCTGGCCAGCAGCAGCGCCACGAGCACGGCCAATATCACGGCCGCCACGTTGACCGTCGGCGGCGCCAGCGCCGCCAACAAGACCTACGACGGCACGACAGCGGCCACGGTGTCGGGCGGTGCGCTTGGCGGGGTGATCACCGGCGACAACGTCACGCTGGGCCAAAGCGGCAGCTTCGCCAACAAGAACGTCGGCACCGGCAAGACCGTCACCGAGAGCTTCGCCATCAGCGGCAGCGATGCCGGCAACTACATGCTGGCCAGCAGCAGTGGCACCACAACGGCCAACATCACGGCCGCCACGCTCACCGTCAGCGGCGCCACTGCTGCCAACAAGACCTACGACGGCACGACAGCGGCCACGGTGTCGGGCGGCGCACTCGGCGGCCTGGTCAACGGCGACAGCGTCACGCTGAGCCAGAGCGGCAGCTTCGCCGACAAGAACGCTGGCACCGGCAAGACCGTCAGCGAGACCTTCTCGATCAGCGGCGCGGACGCGGGCAACTACGTGCTGGCCAGCAGCAGCGGCGCGAGCACGGCCAACATCACGGCGGCCACGCTCACCGTGAACGGTGCCAGCGCCGCCAACAAGACCTACGACGGCACGACGGCGGCCACGATCTCGGGCGGTGCGCTCAGCGGGGTGATCACCGGCGACAGCGTCACGCTGAGCCAAAGCGGCAGCTTCGCCGACAAGAACGCCGGCACCGGCAAGACCGTCAGCGAGAGCTTCGCCATCAGCGGCACCGACGCCGCCAACTACGTGCTGGCCAGCAGCAGCGGCAGCACCACGGCCAGCATCACGGCTGCCACGCTGACCGTCAGCGGTGCCAGCGCCGCCAGCAAGACCTACGACGGCACGACGGCGGCCACGGTGTCGGGCGGCGCACTCGGTGGCGTGATCACTGGCGACGCCGTCACGCTGAGCCAAAGCGGCAGCTTCGCCGACAAGAACGTCGGCACCGGCAAGACCGTCACCGAGACCTTCGCGATCGGCGGCACCGATGCCGGCAACTACGTGCTGGCCAGCAGCACCGGCAGCACCACGGCCAACATCACGGCCGCCGCGCTGACGGTCACCGCCAACAACGACAGCCGCGTCGCCGACGGCAGCGCCTACAGCGGCGGCAACGGCGTCAGCTACAGCGGCTTCGTCAATGGCGAGACCGGCAGCGTGCTCGGCGGCAGCCTGGTCTATGGCGGCAGCGCCCAGGGAGCCACGGCGGCCGGCAGCTACAGCATCACGGCCGGCGGGCTGAGCTCGGGCAACTACACGCTGAGCTATGTCGACGGCACGCTGGTGATCAGCGCGGCACCGGCCAACCCGGCGCCCGCCGAACCGTCGCTTGGCGATGCGCAGCAGCACGTGCTGGCCAGCCAGGCCGACCAGGCGAAGGCGCCGAGCAAGCCGCCCTCGCGGCTGCGCATCGAACAGTGCGGGCTGCGCCTGGACCTGCCCGCGACCGACTTCTTCACCCACAACGAGACCCAGCTTTCATGCATGTCACGCCCCGAATTCCGCTGAGCCTTCTGGGCGCTTCCCTGGCCCTGACGCTGGGCGCCACGGCGGCTGCAGCGACGCCGGACGCCGGGCAGATCCTGCAGGAGCCGCGCGCGCCTCGGGCCGCGCCGAGCAACAGCACGCCGGCGCTGAACGTCGACGGACCGTCGGCGCGCAGCGTGCCCGAAGGCGGCGCGCAGGTCCGGCTCTCGGCCGTGCGCTTCAGCGGCAACACCGCCTTCAGCAGTGCCGCGCTGCAAAGCCTGCTGGCCGATGCGGTCGGCAAGAACCTGACCTTTGCCGAGCTGACGCGGCTGGCCGAGCGCGTCAGCCGGCACTACCGCGAGGCCGGCTACCTGGTCGCGCGCGCCTATCTGCCGGCCCAGGCGGTCAAGGACGGCGTGCTCGACATCGCGGTGCTGGAAGGCACGCTGGGGCAGGTCGTGCTCGGCAACACCGCAGGCCTTGGAGAGTCGGCCCTGGCGCCCTTGCAGGGCCTGGCGCTGAACGCGCCGGTGCACGAACAGAGCCTGGACCGGGCGCTGCTCAACCTGGCCGATCTGCCCGGCACGCGCGTGCAGTCCACGCTGCGGCCGGGCGCCGCGCCGGGTGCGTCGGAACTGCTGGTCGACGTGTCCCGCGAACGGGACTTTCAGGGCGGCGTCGATCTGGACAACTACGGCAGCCTCTACACCGGCGAGTACCGCATCGGCACGAGCCTGTACTGGAACAACCCGCTGGACCGCGGCGACCAGCTGAGCCTGCGGCTGCAGGCCAGCGACGCGCGCCTGCACTACGAACGGCTGGCCTATCAGTTGCCGCTGGGCGAGCAGGCGCTGCGCGTGGGCGTGGCCGTGTCGAACATGGTCTACCGGCTGGGGCGCGACTTGGACGTGCTGGACGCCTACGGCAGCGCGTCGATCGCCAGCCTGTACCTGCGCCGGCCGCTGCTGCGCAGCCCGTCGGCGAACTCGTTCGTGCAACTGCAGTTCGACGCCAAGTCGCTGCGCGACACGGTGGGCAGCACGTCGACCACAGCCCGGCATGACCTGCGCAACGCGACGCTGGGAGTCAGCGGCAACTGGCAGGACAACCGGTTCGGCGGCAGCAACAACGCGGTGGCGGTGAACTTCACCGTCGGCCGGCTGACCCTGGACGCCGACAGCCACACGCAGGACGCCGCCAGCGCGCAAAGCGCAGGCGAGTTCGCCAAGCTGGGCTATCAACTGCAGCGCCTGCAGGCCTTGCAGCCGGGCTGGACACTGGCGCTGAGCGTCAGCGGCCAGCTGGCCGACAAGAATCTGGCCTCGGCCGAGAAGTTCAGCCTGGGCGGCAGCCAGGGCGTGCGTGCCTATCCGCAGGGCGAAGCCAGCGGCGACGCCGGTTGGCTGGGCAGCGTGGAGCTGCGCTGGCAGGCGGCGCCGGGCTGGCAGTTCCAGGCCTTCGGCGATGCGGGGCTGGTCCACGTCAATCGCCAGCCCTGGGCCGACACCACGGCCAACCAGCGCGGCCTGGCCGGCGTCGGCCTGGGCCTGGTGTGGGGCAACGACAAGCTGAACCTCACGCTCAGCGCCGCGTGGCCCACCGACCACGAATCGCCACCGCCCGACCCGCAACGCAAACCGCGCGTGTGGGCGCAGCTGTCGGCAGGCTTCTGAGGCGACGGCGCCTTTTCGGCGTCTGGCTGACTGTGGACTGCGATCACCGCCCGGCGTAGCATGACCCTCCCCTCGCCGCCGGCAGCGTGGCGGCCCGGGCAAACGCGTTCCACTTCAACGGAGGGTCGGTTCCATGAGCTACCACCTGGAAGGTCGCCTGCTCGAGGTCTGCAACTGCAACGTGCTGTGCCCTTGCTGGATCGGCGAAGATCCTGACAACGGCACCTGCGACACCATCGTCGCGTGGCGCGTCGACAAGGGCACCATCGACGGCGTCGATGTCAGCGGCAACACCATCGCCGCCGTGGCCCACGTGCCCGGCAACATCCTGCTGGGCAACTGGACGGCCGCGATCTTCGTCGACGACAACGCGTCCAAGGCGCAGGAAGCGGCCTTGCTGAAGGTCTATACCGGGCAGGCCGGCGGGCCGGTGGCCGATCTCGCCAAGCTCATCGGCACGGTGGTGTCGGTGGAACGCGCGCCGATCCGCTTCACGGTGGTCGACGGCAAAGGCGTGCTCGAAATCGGCAAGAACTACTACGCCGAGCTGGAACCCTACCGCGGCGCCATGGGCGGCTTGACGACGCTGTCGGACACCGTGTTCTCCACCGTGCCGGGCGCGCCGGTGTTCGTCGGCAAGGCACCGACGTATCGCTCGAAGAACGCCGCGTTGGGCATCGACCTCGACATCAAGAACCACAACGCGCTGCAGAGCACTTTCGTCTTCGACGCATGAGCGCGGCGGGTGGCGGCTCCCGCCACCGCCGCATCTTCGTGCCGGTGCTGGCCACGCTGACGGCGCTGGCCTGGTTGTCGCTGTGGGCGTGGGGACGCAGCCCCTATGGCCGCTACCTCGACCACGGCGACTGGACGGCGTCGGGGCCGGCGGCCTTTCTGTGCCGCGCCATCCCGGCCGGCGACGTGCTCGTGCCGGCGCTGCTGTACGGCGTGGCCTGGATCGTCATGACGGCCGCGATGATGCTGCCGACGACGCTGCCGCTGTTCAATGCCTTCGACCGCCTGACCGCCGATCGCGCGGACCACGGCCGCCTGCTGGCGTTGCTCGGCCTGGGCTATGTCGCGGTGTGGGGCGCCTTCGGGCTGCTGGCGCATGCCGCGCATGGCGCGCTGCTGTCGCTGCTGGAACGCATGCCGACGCTGGCCTGGCATGGCTGGGTGATCGGCGCCGCGACCTTCGCGCTGGCCGGCGCCTTTCAGTTCAGCCGCCTGAAGCACCGCTGCCTGGAGAAGTGCCGCACGCCGCTGAGCTTCGTCATCGAGCACTGGCGCGGGCGCGCGCAGGCGCGGCACGCCTTTGCGCTGGGCGCGCATCACGGGCTGTTCTGCGTCGGCTGCTGCTGGGCGCTGATGCTGCTGATGTTCGCCGTCGGTGCCGGCAGCCTGGGCTGGATGCTGTTGCTGGCCGCGGCAATGGCGATCGAGAAGAACGTGCGCTGGGGCCGCCGCCTCAGCACGCCGCTGGGTGTGGCGCTGCTGGGCTGGGCGGCTGTTCTGGTGGCGACGAACGCCTGAGTGGCTGAGAGCTGACCTCAGGGCAGCTCGATGATCTCGACCCAGTTCGGGTTCTTGCCGAGCGGGGTCGAGCCTTGCTTCGTCAGCCGGCCGCTGGCCGGGTCGATGCGGTAGACCGACAGCGCGTTCGACAGCTGCCCCACCGCCAGCAGCCAGCGGCCCGACGGGTCGATCTGGAAGCCGCGCGGCTGCTTCTCGGTTTCGACATGGCCGATCAGCGACAGCTCGCCGCTGCTGCCGTCGACGGCCCACGCGGCCAGCGTGTTCGACGTGCGCTCGCTGGTGTACAGGAAGCGGCCGTCGGGCGTCAGGTGCAGGTCTGCCGCCCACGGCTTGCCGTTGAAGCCGGGTGGCGGTGTCGGCCAGGTCTTCAGCAGCGTCAAGGTGCCGCGCTCGGCGTCGACACCGAGCAGGTCGACGCCGGCATCCAGCTCGTTCAACAGGTAGGCATGGCGACCATTGGGGTGGAACACCAGATGGCGCGGCCCGGCGCCGGGGCGTGTGGCCAGCGCCGGCGGCGTGTTCGGCGTGAGCTGGCCGCTGGCGGTGTCGAAGCGGAACTGCAGCACCTGGTCGCTGCCGAGGTTGGTGACGAAGACGAAGCGGCCGCTGGCATCGCGCACCGCCGCGTGGGCGTTCTTGCCGGTGGCCAGCACCTGCGTTGCGGCGGCCGCTGCACCGTCGCCGCCGATCGGGCTCACGCTGGCCTTGTTGCCGCCGTAGGACGCGGCGAACAGCCAGCGGCCGCTGCGGTCGGTGGCGATGTTGGCCATGCTGTCGGGCAGCGGCGCCATGCCGACCGGTGCCAGCTTGCCGCTGGCGCGGTCGATCGCAAAGCTGGCCACCGAGTAAGGCTCGGAGCGCAGCGCGGCGTAGAGGAAACGCTTGTCCGGGCTCACCGCCATCGGCATCACGGTGCCGGTGACGGCCACCGTCTGCAGCACCTGCACGCGGCCTTCGGTGCGGTCGAGCTGCAGCACGCTGATCTCGCGGCTGTCGGCGTTGGAGACGTAGGCCACCGTCACCGGTGTGGCGCAGCCTTGCATCAGCAGCGCAGCGGCCATGACGACCATGGCAGCCATCGTTCGCAGCAGCGGTATCCGCATCTCACGTTCTCCTCTCGGTGGGGTTCTAGACGGCGCCTTGCACGTTCACGTACAGCGCATACAGCGAATGGCTGCTGGCCATGAACAGGCGGTTGTTCTTCGCGCCGCCGAAGCACAGGTTGGCGCAGCGCTCGGGCAGGTGGATGTGGCCGATGGCCTTGCCGGCGGCGTCGACGCAGCGCACGCCGTCGAGGCCGGCCGATGCGATCTCCGGCCGGCTGCTGCCCCAGCCGCACCAGACGTTGCCGGCCGTGTCGACGGCGATGCCGTCGAGCGCACCACCGTCGGTGGCGTCGATGAACAGGCGCTTGTTCGACAGCGCGCCGTTGCCGACGTCATAGGCCCAGAGCCGGCGCCAGGGCTCGGCCCGGCTTTCGACGACGTACAGCACCGACTCATCGGGCGAGAAGGCCAGCCCGTTGGGTGCCGCCAGGTCGTCGATGACGCGTTGCAGCGGCGCGCCGTCGGCCGGCAGGCGGTACGCGGCATGCGGCAACTCCTGCACCGCCGGCGCACCTTCCCACCAGCCGAGGATGCCGAAGCTCGGGTCGGTGAACCAGAGGCTGCCGTCGCGCGCGCAGACGATGTCGTTCGGCGAGTTCAGGCGCTTGCCGTCGAAGGCGTCGGCCAGCACCGTGATCGTGCCGTCGTATTTGGTGCGGGTGATGCGGCGCGTGAGATGTTCGCAGCTGACGAGCCGGCCTTGACGGTCGCGCACATGGCCGTTGGCGTTGTCGGATGGTTGCCGGAAGACGCTGGTCGCGCCGGTGGTCTCGTCCCAGCGCAGGATGCGGTTGTTCGGGATGTCGCTGAGCAGCAGGTAGCGGCCGTCGCCGAACCACACCGGCCCTTCAGCCCAGCGCAACCCGGTGGCCACCTGCTCGACGCTGGCGCTGTACAGCCGCAGCTTCAGGAACGCCGGGTCCAGCACCTCGACGGCCGGGTCGGGGTAGCGCGCATTCAGCACCACCGGCGCCGTCATTTGAAGAGGCCCGGCAGCCACAGCGAAAACGCCGGCACGTAGGTCACGAGCATCAGGCACACACCCAAGGCACCGTAGAACGGCGCGATCGAGCGCATCACCTCGCCCACCGAAACACCGCCGATCGCGCAGCCGACGAACTGCACCGTACCCACCGGCGGCGTGTTCAGGCCCAGGGCGCAATTGATCAGCATGACGATGCCGAACTGCACCGGGTCCATGCCGAACTGCTGGCAGATCGGCAGGAAGATCGGCGTGCAGATCAGGATCGTCGCCGCCATGTCGAGGAAGGTGCCGAGGATGAACAGCAGCACGTTGACCATCAGGAAGATGACCCACGGCGAGCTGCTCACCACCTTCATCAGCTCGCCGGTCTTCTGCGGCACTTCGTACAGCGCCATGAAGTAGCCGAACGCGGCCGAGATGCCGATCAGCAGCAGCACCACGCCGGTGGTCTTGCAGGCCTTGGCGCAGGCCTTCAGGAAGTTGTGCCACGACAGCGAGCGGTAGACGAAGACGGTGATCAGCAGCGCCCACGCGACCGCGATGGACGCCGATTCGGTGGCCGTGAACGCGCCCGACAGGATGCCGGCCAGGATGATCACCACCACCAGCAAGCCCGGCAGCGACGCCGCGAAGGCCACGCCGACCTCGCGCCAGCCCGGGAAGGCGCCGCGGGTCGGGTAGCCGCGCCGCACCGCCACCCAGTAGGCCGCGCCCAGGTTGCACAGCGTCAGGATCAGCGCCGGGATGACGCCGGCCAGGATCAGGCTGAACACGCTGACCGATGCGATGCCCGACGTGGCGAGCGTGAAGATGATCATGTTGTGCGAGGTCGGCATCAGCGCGCCGACCAGCGCTGCGTGCGTGGTCACGTTGACCGCGTAGTCGGCGTCGTAGCCTTCCCGCTTCATCAGCGGGATCATCACGCTGCCCATCGCCGACACGTCCGCCAACGGCGAGCCGGCGACACCGCCGAACAAGGTGCAGCCGATGACGTTGCTCATGCCCAGGCCGCCGCGCACGTGGCCGACCAGGCTGTTGGCGAAACGCACGATGCGGTCGGCGATGCCGCCGTACAGCATCAGCTCGCCGGCGAAGACGAAGAACGGGATCGCCAGGAAGCTGAACACCTGCATGCCGCCGACCATCTTCTGGAACACCACCGCGATCGGCAGCCCGGCGGCGATGATCGTGGCCACCGAGCTGAGCCCGATCGCGAACGCGACCGGCACGCCCAGCAGCAACAGCAGCGTGAAGCTGACCCCCAACACCGTCAGTTCCATGAAGGTTCCACTTCAGTGCCGCGCACCAGCGCGATCACGTGTTCGATCGAAAACAGCACGATCAGCACGCCGGCCAGCGCGAGCGGCACGTAGTCGATGCCGTCGGGCACCGGCAGCATCGGCTTCTTCTCGCCCCACTTGGCAATCGCCCATTGGCCACCGCCGTAGACCATCAGGACGCCGAAGCCGCCGACCAGCACATGGATCAGGATCTCGATGCGGTGCTGCCAGCGCTCCGGCAGCAGCACCACCATCGATTCGAGCCCGATGTGGCCGGCATCGCGCACCCCCACCGCCAGGCCGAACGCAGTGACGAACAGCACCAGCAGCAACGCCAGCGCCTCGGCCCAGGTGGGCGTGTCGTTGAGGATGTAGCGGCCGATCACCTGCCACTGCACGCACAGGATGACGGCGATCAGCAGCACCACCGCCAGCACGAGGCTGGCCTTGGACAGTGCGGCGCAGAACTTGGTGTACATCGGGCCTCCAGCGCCGCGGTTGGGGCGTGGCCGTCAGTGGTTGTCCTGCACCGTCTTGACGAGCCGCTTCATGTCCGGCGTGACCATGAACTTGTCGTACACCGGGCCCATCACGGCCTGGAACGACTTCTTGTCGACCTCGACGATCTCGGCGCCGGCGGCCTTGACGTTGGCCAGCGACTTGGCCTCCTGCTCGTCCCACTTCTGGCGCTCGAAGGGCACCGACTCCTTCGCCGCGGCGCGGATCATGTCCTGGTCGGCCTTCGGCAGCTTGTCCCAGATGACCTTGGACATGACCAGGATCTCGGGCGCCATCGAGTGCTCGGTCTTCGAATAGATCTTCACGGCCTCGACGTGCTTGGCGGTGTCGAACGACGGGATGTTGTTCTCGGCGGCGTCGATCAGCCCCGTCTTCAGCCCGGTGTAGACCTCGCCGTAAGGCATGGGCGTAGCGTTGGCGCCCATCGCGCTGACCAGCGCCACCCACAGGTCGGACTGCTGGACGCGGATCTTCAGGCCCTTTGCGTCGGCCACGGTCTTGATCGGCTTCTTGGCGTAGATCGAACGTGCGCCGCTGTCGTAGAAGGCCAGACCGATGAAGCCGGCCGACTCGCAGCTCTTCAGGATCTCTTCGCCCACCGGGCCGTCGAGCGACTTGCGCATGTGCGCGATCGAGCTGAACAGGAACGGCATCGTCGGCACCTGCGTCAGCGGGCAGATGGCGTTCATCGGGCCGACATTGACACGCGTGAAGTCGAGCGCGCCGATCTTCACCTGGTCGATGGTCTCCTTCTCGCTGCCCAGCGCCTGCTTGTTGAAGACCTTGATCTTGTACTTGCCGCCGCTCTTCTTCTCGAGCACCTCGCTCATGTACTTGACGGCGGCCACGGTCGGGTAGTCGTCGGCGTTGTGGGTGTCGGCGGAGCGGAACTCCACCGCGCCGACGCCGAATGCGGCGAAGGTGGCGGCCAGGGCCAGCAGGGATTTGCGGAAGCTCATCGGGATCTCCATCAGGTTCGTTGTCAGGGTGCGGGCGGATCGAAAGGCCCGATGTCGAGGAACACGCCGCCTTGCAGCCGCGCTGCGGTGCTGCCCGGCGGCGGGCCGGTGTCCTTGAGCTTCTCGGCCCAGGGCTCGGATGAGTCTTGCGGCTCGAAGCCGAGCTTCGCCCAGGCCTCGCGCGTGTCCCACCAGCCGCGCGGGTTGTCGGACATGCCGTAGGCGATGGTGAAGCCGACGCCGGGCGTGGTGAGCGACGCGATCACCAGGCTGGCCAGGTCGCGGTGGCTGAGCCACGTGGCCAGGCCGCGCCGGTCGGGCGGCTCGACGGTGGCGGTGCCGATGCGCAGGCAGACGGTCTCGATGCCGTAGCGGTCGAAGTACAGGCTGGCCATGCCTTCGCCGAACATCTTGCTCAGGCCGTAGTAGCCATCGGGGCGCACCGGGTCGGTGGGGCTGATGGTCTGGCCCTGCGCGTAGCAGCCGGTCACGTGGTTGGAGCTGGCGAAGACGATGCGCTTCGTGCCCAGGCGCCGCGCCGCTTCGTACAGGTTGAAAAGGCCGCGGATGTTGGCCTGCAGGATCGGTTCGAACGGCCCTTCGACCGAGACACCGCCCAGGTGCACGACGGCGTCCACGCCCGTCATCAGGCCGTGCACGGCCGCGGCATCGGCCAGGTCGCAGGGCACGGCGTCGGCCTCGCCTAAAGTGACCAGAGGCGCCGGCAGGTCCGACAAGACCAGCTGTTCGCACACGGCGCGCAAAGGCGGCGCCAGCACGCGGCCCAGCGCGCCGGCAGCGCCGGTCAGCAACAAGGTTTTCAGGGGCTTGTCGGTCAAAGTCATGGTGCGGTCGATACGGCTTTCATAGAATATCGAAACATCGTTCCAAAACATCTAGGGGAATCCATGGGCCGAGCATTGCGGGTGGTTTCGTTTGGTGAATGCATGATCGAACTGCAAGGCGAAGCCTTCGGTGCGATGCGCCAGACCTACGGCGGCGACAGCTTCAACACCGCCGTCTATCTGGCCCGCTGCGGCCGGCGCCACGGCTTGCGCGTGGGCTACGCCACCGCCGTCGGCGACGACCCGCTGAGCGCCGGGCTGATGTCGCGCTGGCAGGCCGAAGGGCTGGAGTTGGGCCACGTGCGCCGCATCCCCGGCCGCCTGCCCGGCCTGTACCAGATCGCGGTCGACGCCAGCGGCGAGCGCCACTTCAGCTACTGGCGCGAGCAGAGTGCCGCACGCGCCTATTTCGACGCCGCCGAGACGCCGCTGGAGCAGCACGCCGACGACATCGACGCCTTCTACTTCAGCGGCATCAGCCTGGCCATCCTGCCGCCGCCGGCGCGGGAGCGGCTGCTGGCGCTGGCGCGGCGCTTGCGCGAACGCGGCGCGATGGTCGCCTTCGACAACAACTACCGGCCGCGGCTGTGGCCCGACGCGCAAACGGCGCGCGCCTGCTACGAGCAGACCTACGCACTGGCCAGCGTGGCGCTGGTGACGCTGGACGACGAGATGGCGCTGCGCGGCAGCAGCGACGCAGCGGCCCAACTGGAGCAGACGCTGGCGCTGCCGTGCGCCGAGGTGGTGGTCAAGCGCGGCGCCGGCAGCACGCTGGTGCGCAGCGGCGGCGCCGTGATCGAAGTGCCGACGGAACGCGTGCCCCAGGTCGTCGACACCACGGCGGCCGGCGATTCCTTTGCCGGCGGCTACCTGGCCGAGCGCCTGGCCGGCGCCACGCCCGAAGCCGCCGCACGCGCAGGCAACCGGCTCGCGGCGCGGGTCGTGCAGCACCGCGGCGCCATCATCCCCGAGGCGGCAATGCAGGACCTGCTGGCCACGTCATAGCCGGCCGGCACCAGCGCCGGCGCGCACCTTGGCGGCCACGTCGCCGGCCGCATCCAGCGGCCCGGCGAACGGCGGCCGCCAGCCGACGTCGCCCGAGATCGACGCGTTCGGGTTCGCTTCGCGCAGCGCGCCGAGCAGGTCCACCGGTTCGCCGTTGAGCAGCGATTCGCGGTCGAAGAAGGCGTCGCCCTTCAACAGCCGCGTCAGCTTGCGCGCCGGCGCCGGCACCTCCCAGACGTTGCGTTCGCTGTACAGGCGCGAGCGGTAGCCGACGCCGAGCGAGTAGCCGAACGCATAGTCGACATCGCTGCGCCCGACGAAGAGGTTGTTGTAGACATGCACCTCGCCGTAGCGCACGCGCGGCGTGCGCTCCTTCAGCTGCTCCCACAGGTTGTGGTGGAAGCTGACCTTCAGCTTGCCGGCGTCCAGCGCCTGGCCATCGCTGCTGCCGACCAGCGTGGTCTTGTCGTGGCGGCGGAAGTGGTTCCACGACACCGTGACGTGGTTCGACTGCTGCGTGATGTCGAGCAGCCCGTCGTGGTGCTGCACGCGCCGGCCCAGGGCGACGCGCTCGACGGCGTCGGGCCGGTCGCCGTCGTCGAAGCTGCAATGGTCGACCCAGACATGCGTGGCGCCACGCAGCGACAGGTTGTCGTACTCGGCGTTCCATTCGCCGCTGGCGTTGTCGTTCGGGTCCCAGGCCGGGAAGTGGTCGTAGGCATCGGCGAAGTGCAGGTTGCGCACGATGACGTTGTCAGCCCGCTCCAGGAACAGCATGCCGCCGCTGAACCCGGCATCGGCGCCGGCGCCGATCAGCGTCGTGTTCGACGGCACGCGGATCACCACGCGTTCGGCCTGCCGCCGCGCCGAGCGCTGGCGTGCCTGTTCCAGCGGGCCGGCCGGCGGCTTCTTGCCCCAGCTGGCCGGGTCGAAGGCTTGCTCGAAAGCGGCCGGGTCGAAGGCCGGGTCGCGGTAGTCGTCGAAGGCCAGCGGCTTGCCGGCATCGTCGACGCTGAGCTCGATGCGGCCGTGGACCTTCACGATGCGCGGCCGCTGCGGCGGCGCCAGTGCGGCCACCAGTTCGGCGCGGTTGTGCACGTCGAACACGTCGCCGGGCAAGGCCGCGGCACCACCGGTGGTACCGCCGCTGACCGCGGCCCAGCCGTCGTGCAGCGCCAGCACGTCGCGGCTGGCGTCGGGGCCGCCTTGCACGTTGCGGTACTCGGCGAAGCGGTTGGCCTGCTCGCCGCTGGCGCTGAACGGCCGGCGCGATGTCGACGCCGCCCAGGCGCCGATGTGCGGGCCGAGCACGCTGTCGCGCACCAGCGCCTGGCCATTCGGCGAGACGCCGGCCTGCCAGGCGCCGCGCGCGACGCCATAGTCCCAGGCGCGGCCGAGCGAGATGCTGCCGGCGGCCACGCCGGGCTCGGCCAGCCAGCGGCTGCCGGTGACGAGAAAGCCGAGCCGCGCGCCGGCGGCCGTGCTCGGCGCCAGCACATGGCCGCCGTTGCCGGGCACGCGGCGGCCGGCGCGGCTGAGCACGGTGCAGCCATCGAGCACCAGCGTCGCGTCGCCGAAGATGAAGTCGACATCGCCGGCAATCAGGCTGGCCTGCACGTGCACGCGGCCACCGCGCGCGTAGAACGTGTCCTGGTGACCGAGCAGGCGCACGTTGTCGAGCTGGATGCGATCGCCCTGCGTCATCAGCGCCACGCCTTGCGCGCCGCCGCTTTCGCCGGCGCCCGGCGGGTAGCCGGCGCCGCCGTGCACGCCGGCCATCGCGTCGTTGGCCAGCGTCAGGTGGGCGACCTGCACGTCGTCGCCGAACAAGGCCACGCTGGCGCTGCCGGCGGTGCCGAACGTGGCCTCGGCCAGCGCCGGGTCACAGAGGTTGGCGCTGCTGCCGGCGCGTTTGGCCTCGGCGTTGTAGTGGCCGGCGACGATGACGGTGGCCGAAGCATCGGCCGCGCTGCCGTACAGCGTGAACGCCGCCTTGTCCCTGGCGCAGACCTGTTCGCGGTAGGTGCCCGGCTTGACGTGGATGTAGAAGCGCCGCCCGCTGGCCGCCCGCGGCGGCAAGGCATCGAACGCGGCTTGCAGCGAGCGATGCGTGCCGCTGCCGTCGGCGGCAACCACGAAGTCGGGCCGCCAGCCGGCGCCGTCACCCAGCGCCGCCGGCTGCCAGGGCGCCGGGCCTTGCGCCAGGTAGTCGGCGACCTGCAGCCGCGCCGCCGCGGCGTCGTCGATCTGCGGCCGTGCCTGCGCGAACGCGAGGCTGCTGCCGACCGCCAGTTGTGCCAGCGGCACGAACAGCGCCAGCGGCCACGCCCTCATGCCAGATCGGCGAGGAACAGGGCCGGCTCGCCGTCGCAGTCGCTGCTGTACAGCACCTGCTTCTGGTCGGGCGTGAACGACGGATGCGGGTGCGTGACCTGGCGGTTGCCTTTGTAGACGCGCCATGAGCTGTCGTGGCGGGCGATGCGCGTTTCGCTGCCGGCTTGCAGGTCGAACAGGTGCAGGTAGGGATCGGTCGCGATCTGGTGGCTGCCGGCGTCGGCCACGTCGGCCGGTGAATCGCAGCCGTCGCCGACGATCAGCGTGCCGTCGTGGTTGCTCATCAGGTGCGAACAGGGCGGCATCGCGGTCAGGCGCCGGCTGTGCAGCGTGACCGGGTCGAGCGAGCAGATCCAGCGGTCGGTCTGGCCCTTCAGGTACGACACGTAGATCATTGCCGAGCCGTCGGGCACCCAGAACTCGTGCGTGCAGCTTTCGCCGGCGTCGTGCTCCTTGCCGCAGCGGATGTTGTGGCCGTCTTCGTCGATGAACCACATGCGCGCATCGATCAGGTCGTGCGGACCTTCGTGGCAATAGGCCACCGTGCGGTCGTCGAAGGGCCGGTACTGCGGGTGGCCGAGCCAGCCGTGCTTTTCCAGGATGACCTCGCGCGCACCGCTGGCCAGGTCGATGCGGATCAGCCGGCAGCGCGGCTTGCGATGGAACATCTCGTGGAACTTCTGCCAGTCCGACAGCGGAAACCAGTCGTCGGCATGGATCTCGATGCCGACCATCTTCGTGCAGGCGCTGTTGGCCACCCAGGTACCGTAGCCGACCTGGCCTTCGGGCACGGTGTAGACGACGTCTTCGCTCAGGTCCGCCAGCGACAGCCGGATCAGCTGACGTTCGGCGCGCACGAAGTACAAGTGGCGGTCGTCCGGGCTCAGGAAGCCGCCGAAGGTGTTCTCGCCGCGGTGCTCGGTCAGCTGCGTCGCGGTCTGGCTGGCCAGGTCGAGCAGGTGGTAGTTCCAGTGCGGGCTGGGCTCGGGGCCGAGCTCGGCGCCGAAGATCAGGCGCTGGCCATCGTTCGTGAAACACTTCTGGTAGAAGTAGTTGCGATGGCAGGTCACGTCCTTCGGCGTCAGCCGCGTCACGCGCGCGCCGGTGTCGGGGTCGTGCCGGGTTTCGAACTGAAGCGGGCGCTGGGTGTGTTTGCTCATGGTCGGCTCATGGTCGTCGTCGCTACTTGATGCGTTGCAACAGGGCATTGCCCTCGTCGATCAGCCGCGTCGCGGCATCGGAGTCGCTGGTCTTGGCATAGGCCACGGTCTCGAAGACCTCGCGCATGAAGCGGTGCAGCCGGGCGTGTTCGAACAGTGGCGCCGGCAGGTCGATGCGGCCGTCGGCGCGCTGGCGCCGTACCTGCTCGTGTGCCTGCAGTTCCAGCGCCGGCAGCTTGTTCGCATCGAGCAGCACCTTGAACTGGCGCGCCACCGCCGGCACGCCGCGCGTGCGGCCAAGGATCAGCGCCGCACCGGGGTCGGTGAGCAGAAAGTTGACCAGGCGCGCCGCCATCTCGGGCTGCTTGCTGTTGCGGCCGACCGCAAACATCAGCGCCGGCCGGCCGAACATGCCGCTGTTCTTCGCGCCGGGCAGCGTCGGAAATTCGCCGAGCACGAGCTTCTGTTCGCGGTCCAGCGTGCTCTGGCGCAGCGCGATCGCCGAGTCCCAGGTGTAGTTGCCGGCCCAGCGGCCGACGACCCAGTCGGGCTGCTGCTCGGTCGGCTTGTCGGCACCGCCCAGGCTGGCGCGCAGCGGCAGCGGCGTGGCCACATGCTCGCCGATCAATCGCTTGTAGGTCTGCACCCACGACAGCGCCGCCGCCGGCGACATGGCCACGCGCGGTTGGCGCGGGTCGACATACGGCGTGCCGTGCTGCTGGTGCACGTAGGCCTGGGCCAGCAGCATCATGTCGTAGAGCTCGCCGTCCAGCGGGTACGCCGCCGCACCCAGGCGATGGCGGAACACCGGCCCGGCCGCGAACAAGTCGTCCCAGGTCCGCGGCAGCGCCAGGCCGGCGCGGCCGAAAGCCGCCTGGTTCCACAACAGCACGCGCGCCGTGTACGACACCGGCAGCGCGTTCAGCTTGCCGGCGACGAGGCCCATGCCGAGATCGTCGGCGCTGAACTGGTCCAGCCCGAGCAAGGCCTGGTGCTTGTTCAGATCGGTGAAGCCGTTGCCGCGCTTGGAGAACATCGCCAGCCAGGCCCAGTTGATCTGCATCACGTCGGGCTCGGACCCGCCGGCGATCTGCGTCGTCAGCCGCTCCAGGTAACCGTTGAAGCCCATGTACTCGGCCTTCACGCGCACGCCGGGATGCTGCTGCTGGAACGCGGCGATGGCCTTCAGCGTGGCCTCATGCCGGGCTCCGCCGCCCCACCACGAAAAGCGCAGCACGGTGTCGTCGGCACGTGCCGGGCGAGCCAGGGCGAGCGCGGGCAGGGTCAGGACTTGGCGGCGCTGCATGTCACAGGTCCCCGCGTTTGCGCATGCGGCCCGTTGCTGACGTTGGCATGCGACCGCCTTTGCGTGCGTCTGTCGCAGCGGGCGCGGCGAGCGGTGCCCGCTGAGGGTTCGGGGTTCGTCGGTCGGCCCCTGGGGGGGCCGACTGCGCTGCGATTCTCGTCAT
>Ga0307515_10000102_pt1 | contig 198782 bp, 204 predicted proteins | sample 17_EM_MG_FD_194513 | JGI IMG/M metagenome (GOLD analysis project Ga0307515, IMG submission 194513) | Populus trichocarpa ectomycorrhiza microbial communities from riparian zone in the Pacific Northwest, United States - 17_EM | ecosystem: Host-associated > Plants > Roots > Unclassified... | reverse complement strand
GATATGCATCAGGACTAGGGCTATGCGTCTCATGTCAGGTAGTGCATACGCGTACGCATATGGTAGATTGTACATATACGGTCTTTGTGTCTCTTCTAGATAGATCAATTAGTACACTTTTCAACAGACATACCCAATTCGGGCGAAGATCATGTAGATACCGTAAGGTGAGGCGGTGGAAGCATAGACCACGGTGGAAGCATAGACTACGGTGGCAGGCTCCAGAAAGACGTCGAAAGTGCGCACAAGAGGTGTGGGTCCGCCAGCCTCATGGCTTCAATGCACAGCCAAAGAACGGGACGGTGACGTAACTTGCAGAATAGAATGCATTGGAAAGCATGATAAAGAGGCATCGTAGATGGCGTCGATGCGATAAAGCAGAATCGATGATTTCAACTGCGACAAAGCATCTTAAAGTCGGAGGGTTGTCACACAGAGTCGTATCGACAAGGCCCAAACAGGTGATCTCCTGAAGGAACCCAGTAAGAAAACGTACCGGTGCCATAAACATCAAACTTATCCGGTGCCGCGATGTAAGTGTTTGCACGGGTATTCTCGGATCATGCACCCCTCACGACTTACAGCGGGCACTAGGACTAAAGCGAATGCTAGTTAAGCACTGAAGTGCATGGAGTTGCTAATGCATATCACGTGTTCTTAACGCTGACAGCGCGAAACTCTATTTCAGTCCTGTTTCTGATAGAAAACAGGCTCGCCCCAGAAGCTCAATCCAAAGCCATACCTTCCTCCCTCCCTCAATCCCGACACTTTTAAAAAATGTCGGGCCCCTTCCCTCGCAATGACTGTGTACGAGAACCTACGTACCGACAGTGAGCTCCTCCAAACCCGAAAAGGAGTTTACCGCTTGCTAACTATAAGCCTCCTTTTTGTTCAGCTCTACAAACTCCAATAAAATGCCAGTGCGCAACGATACACGCCGTCGCCGCAAGGAAGACGAATACTACGATCAAGACCATGTTCCGACGAAACAAGAGCTCGCCTACGATCGCCGATATCAGGAACTCCGCAAGGCCGGTTTGCTGCCAGGACAGCTGAGGAGAAAAGGGGCACTCGAGGAGGAAACCACCGCGAGCTTTCTATATCTAGTGGGTAAAAAGCCACACCGTGACGGGATCCAAAACGAACCTATCGACACTACTAGAGAAGGAAATGAGGAAGTTGAAGAAGAGTACTTTGATTACTATGTGGAAGAGAAGGTTTACAATTTGCCGAAGCCGCGGTGGGAGCCGCGCAAACCAAAGGAGAAGAAGAGAAGGTATAAAGCTGATTGAGAATGCTAGTGTTTGATGCTAAACAATGGGTAGCAACCCGGGGTTAGCGGATCCCTGGCCGGCTCCACCGCTCGGTTCACCGCCCAATACACCGCCTAATTCACCGCCTAATCCACCACCTATAGGTGGTAGCTCCCGCCTGTCTAACCCCGAAGAGAAACACGCTGCCTTGGCGACCACTTTCTGTACGAGAGACTACTGCAAATACCACAATCCGACTGGAGTATCATGGAGCAATGCAAAGCGAATCGACGATCGACGTCCCTTCTTCTCTGGAGAAGGAGAACCTACCGAGAAAGCGATTGAAGCCGAGAGGTTCTCTCTCGGAAGTTCGGATAGTACCTCCCCGGGTCCCTCACCGGGAGCACAGGACGCTTATCCCCAAGCTGTGGAAGTTTCAAACACCTCCCAGGACTGGCCTAAATATCATCTAGAACCCAGCAAACCACAGCCTAAAGATGCTGTTGCTAGCAGCCTGGGATCCGAGAACGTTCCAAAGGCCAACCCCAAGCCTGCAGGAAACAATACCACCAACCTAGCCCCAGCTGAGACGCACACCTTGAAACCGGCTATCCCCTCACCACCTACCACCAAGGCCGAGGTCGACAGAGCTAAGGAAGCACCTCGCCCCAGGAGTAACTCCAAACCGGACGACACCAAGAACATTAAGCCGGAATCCACACAAGAAGGGACCAAGAAAGGCTACCGTGCCAAAAGACCCATTGTTGCTCTACCCCGCATCCCACAGATCAAAGCCGGCACTACCAAGGAAGCTCCCACATCTACGAATGCGGTCCATTCCGAGCCCAAAACAAAACTCGAGGTCGCCAAACCCGAGAACACCCTGCAGACGCCAGGAAAATCCAATGAAAAGGTGCAGACCACCAAAGAAGCTGCCACATCACATAAAACCGAACCCCAGGGCACCAAATCCAAGACCTCCCCACAGTCATCGCGAGAGTCTAATGGAAAGACTTATACCACCAAGGAAGCCTCTGCTTCCGTTCATAGGCCTGGGACCGGATCCGAGGGTGTCAAACCCGAGACCGACACGCAGACACCAAGAAAGCCCAGCGATGTGCCCCATACCAAGGAGGCTTCCACACCAGTCCATAAGCCTAAAATCAAACCCGAGGGCACCAAACCCAAGGTTGTCCCACAGACGCTGCAAAAGTCTAATGAAAAGGCCTATACCACCAAGGAAGCTTCTGTATCAGTTCATAAGCCTGGAACCGGATCCGAGGACGTCAAACCCAAGACCACCCTGCAGACACCAAGAAAGTCCAGTGAAAAGGAGCAGACCACTAAGGAAGTTTCTGCACCAGTCCATAAGTCTGAAACCAAACCCGAGGGCCTCAGATCTAAGGTCGTCCCGCAGACGCCGCAAAAGTCCAATGAAAAGGCATATACCACCAAGGAAGCCCCCGCTTCGGTTCATAAGCCTAAAACCGGATCCGAGAGTGCGAAATCCAAGACAGCCCCGCAGCCACCAGAAAATTCCGGTGAAAAGGTGCATACCACTAAGGAGGGTCCCGCATCAGTCCATAAGCCTAAAACCGAGTCTGAGAGCATCAAACCCAAAACCGCCCCGCAAAAGTACAATGAAAAGGCTGATACTACCAAGGAAGCTTCTACATTTCATCCTAAGACTACAGCTATCCTAGGCAATGGGAAGGGTAACAAACTCACACCTGAGAAATCATCAGTCGAACCAAGAGTCAACAGAACCAAGGCGAATGTGAAGGCTCGCGTTGCTCCCGCACTCCCAACGGCCAAGCCCAAAGTCAAAACCACTTCTAAGGAAGTTCGTACAACCACCGACTCAGCTATCCCCCAGAAGAAAACTGAACTCGACGATAAGCCGGATTCAACCAAGGTCAAAGACGAGCCGCCCGCAGGACCGGAATACAAAACGAAGAAAAAGGGAGCGAAAACCACCAAAAGACTTACCATTATTCCTGCGGTACCCATTATGAAAGCCACCATCGCACCTACCAGCATTACTTTTGTGACGAACAAAACACCTACCAGCACTACTTATGTGACGAGCAAAGTAGAACAAGAGGCACCGGTATCCAAGGCTAAAATCAAAGCTGCTGCTATCCAACACGCCAAGGCGCGGGCGGAGAAACAGCAGCATTTTAGGGGAAGTATCAATGGTGGGATTGGAATGGCGGCTGTGGTGTGTTTTTTGTATTTACTGGTCCTAATGCTTTAAGCTGATTCCTGTAGGATCATCTCTCAGTTTGAAATATGTTTGCACGAGGCGTTTGCGGATTTGGACTGTACTTTGAGGAGGAGGGTTGAGGGATGGGGGGATATGGCGTTTTGTGTTTGTTTGGACTTGTCCCTCCGACCATGTCCGGATTCCGACAGTGCTGGTTGTAATACTATACATAACTTTTGTTGCTAAATGAATGGAGCATCGGGATAGCATGTTGATCGTATACGTTTCTCAACAAGTTGAAGTCGGGGGCGTGTTTCTATGAAACAGTAGAGAAAAAGTGACCTGGAAAGAACATCAACCATTTCGGCGTCATGTTCTGTTCGCTCGTCGAAGCCGAGGCGGTTGATGGTGGGACAAGTCATCGGCACTGTTTGTCGGTTTACGGCATGAAGTGGGGGAGTTCCCCGTGTTTAGTACCTAGGTAAGTAAGTAGCTTAAGAAAACGCGGTGTTGCCACCTGCACGTGATTACGCGATTGAGTCACCTCTACACAGCTTACAACTCAACCAAAGCTTCCCATCCGAACCCAACATCCCCACTCTCTCTACCTCTCTCTCTTCGAGACATCTCGCGCTCAATTGCCTTCACCACTACAGATCAAACACCAAAGCTCGCGACAAAACCAACGCACGATGATCCGCCCCCGTGGCGCGTCTACCCCCGCAAAACCAAAAACAGACCCCCTCACCCGCCTCTCAACCCCCTTCAAATGTCCCGGTGCCGCGGCACCAAAACGCGAGACCGCCCTTCCCCCTCGCAAACGCCGCAAAGTGTCCTACAAGGGTGCGGACGGTGACACCGGCGACTCCAACGACGGCGAGAACTTCAACGCCGACGGTACTGAACGGGAGATCCTCGGAAACCTCCAGGTGAACAAAGCCTTCCCCGTATTCAAGCCCAAAGACAAAATCACCGTCTTCCGCGCGCGCTTTGCAGTTCCTCTGGCCGACAAGAATGTAGGCGAGTATAACCCGTTTCGGCCCGCCCCTGCGCTGGGGATGAGGAAGAGTGCGAATTTCATTGCACGCCCGCTACACGATCCGAGTGCGGAGTTTGCAATTGTGTTGTATGATCCCACCGTGGATGATAAGAAGGTTGAGATCATTGAGGTGGAGGGCGAGGCGCCGAAGTTGGAGGTTAGGCCGGTTAGTAGGATTCATAAGAGCTTGAAGGAGATACTGGGGTTGGATAAGGTTAAGGAGCAGGAGAAGCCTAAGGTCCCGGTGGTTATTGATCCCAGATTGGCGAAGGTTTTGAGACCGCATCAGATTGAGGGAGCTAAGTTCTTGTACCGGTGTACTACGGGGTTGGTGGATAGTGAGGCTAAGGGATGCATTATGGCTGATGAGATGGGGTTGGGAAAAACTGTATGTCCGGTTGTTCATCGTTACTGTGGAACATCTACTGACGTGTGGATAGCTTCAATGTATCACCCTCATGTGGACCCTGCTAAAGCAGTCCCCGGAGCCCGGAAAGTCTACAATCCAGAAATGCGTCATTGCTTGCCCTTCTTCGCTGGTTCGCAACTGGGCGAATGAGCTTGTGAAGTGGTTGGGCAAGGATGCAGTTATTCCATTCGCCATTGACGGCAAAGCAACTAAGGCCGAGCTTATATCTCAGTTGAAGCAGTGGGCGATTGCATCTGGCAGAAGTGTCATCAGACCCGTACTAATTGTGTCCTACGAAACTCTCCGTCTATATGCGGACGAGCTGAGAGACGTGCCAATTGGACTCATGCTCTGTGACGAAGGACATCGTCTCAAGAACGGGGAGTCCCAGACCTACATTGCTCTCAACGCGTTGAACGTCGATCGAAGAGTCATTCTCTCCGGAACACCCATCCAGAACGACCTCTCAGAATACTACGCCCTCCTCAGTTTTGCAAATCCCAATCTCCTCGGCACAAGAGCCGAATTCCGCAAGAAATTCGAGCTTCCTATCTTAAAGGGTCGCGACTCACTAGGATCAGACACGGATCGCCAAAAGGGAGACGCATGTCTAAAAGACCTTCTCAGCATCGTCAACAAATTCATCATCCGCCGAACCAATGATATTCTCTCCAAATACCTCCCAGTTAAATACGAGCACGTTGTTTTCTGCAAACCCGCCCCGTTCCAGGAGGATCTCTACCGCTATTTCGTTTCCTCACCCGATATCAAGGCATTACTTCGTGGCAAAGGCTCGCAACCGCTCAAGGCCATCGGCTTACTCAAGAAACTTTGCAACCACCCAGATCTTCTCAGCCTTCCAGATGATCTTCCCGGCTGCGAGCAATTCTTCCCCGAAGACTACGTCCCAAAGGACTCACGCAACAGCCGCGACCGCGAGGTCAAAACCTGGTATTCCGGCAAGATGGTAGTCCTCGACCGGATGCTCGCTCGTATCCGGCAAGACACAAACGACAAAATAGTCTTAATCAGCAACTTCACGCAAACCCTCGACGTCTTCGAAAAACTCTGCCGAAGTCGACAATACGGCTGCCTCCGTCTCGACGGAACCATGAACGTCAACAAGCGCCAAAAACTCGTTGACAAATTCAATGATCCAGACGGTCCGGAGTTCGTCTTCCTCCTATCCTCAAAAGCCGGTGGGTGCGGTCTCAACCTCATCGGCGCTAACCGCCTCGTCCTCTTCGACCCGGACTGGAATCCTGCTGCTGATCAGCAGGCGCTTGCCCGGGTCTGGCGTGACGGTCAGAAGAAGGACTGTTTTGTGTACCGCTTCATCACCACAGGGTCAATTGAGGAGAAGATTTTCCAGCGGCAGAGCCACAAGCAGTCGCTTTCGTCTTGTGTTGTTGATTCAGCAGAAGATGTGGAACGACACTTTTCGGGCGAGGATTTGAGGAAGCTGTTCGAGTTCTGTCCGGATACAGATAGTGATACGCATGATACTTTTAAGTGTAAACGATGCAAGGATGGGAAGCAGATTATCAGGGCGCCTGCGATATTATATGGTGATACGAGTACATGGAACCATTTTACGGATAGGAAGGGGGGTGGGTTGGGGGGGATTCAAGATTTGTTGCTCAGGCAGGAGAGTGGGCAGGGGGTTGTCACCGCGGCTTTTCAGTATATTTCGCATTAAGGGGATACAGTTTGGGCGCTTTGCTTGGAGTTGGGTGTTTGCGAGATGGTGTATATGAACTTAGTGTTTGCTGTGCTTTTGTAGATTCATGAACGAAATATCTACTTATGAACTTAGATGTTATAGAAATCTGAGAAAGCATGCTTTGTCCATCTCATTTTCTGCTTAAACCTGAACATGCACAATCACTCATTCCATACTCTAAAGCCTCAAACAAAATGACGTTGCACATTACGTGTATCTTGGCGCCAAGCCACTAGTGCTGACAGGTTTTTCCTCAAACCCCCCCAACCTCAAAAAAACCACGTTCCCATCGCTTCGTCCGGATCTTCCAAACTTCACCATTACCCTGCGCACCCGTTCGCTCTCAGAAACATCGCAAAACGGACAGACACGAACGCGCGAACTCGGACCAAGTTACCCGCCCTCTCCGTATCGTTATCCCTATCCGTAACATTATTTTTTTTTCTTGTTCGAAGCTCGGATGACCGACGACGTCGCGTCCATCGGCGGCCTGTTTGTCTCTGAAATGGGCAACAACGAGTCACGCGAGTCGGAACAGGAGGATGAGGATAACGATGTAGTTGCTAGTAATGCCGGATACTCTGCTGCAGGAGAAAGAGAAGTCGACGAGGAGGAGGCTATTCATTATGCGGCGGCGGCGGAACAGTTGCTCGCGTCGTCGTCGGCTGCGGCGGCAGAGGTGAAGCAGAAGAGGAAGAGGAAGAAGAGAAAGGAAAAGGAGGTAGTGGGTGTGGAGGAGCCTGTCGCGGAAATGTCAGTTGCGTCTGCAGTTGCGGCGGCGGCAGCGGCGTTGAAGGAGAAGGCTGCTGCTGTTTCTGCGCAGTCCCGAGCCCATCCTCTTCCCCAGCTAGCTCCCGGGGTTGGGGCGGTGGGTACTGAGAAGAAGAAACGCAGAAAGAAGAAGAATCGGCAGACAAGCCAAGAGGAGGAGAGTGCTCAGGCGTTGTTGGCGCTGAATAAGGGAGGATTGGGATCATCTGAAGGCGCCGAGAATGAACAGGCTGTTGTGGATGAGGAGGGCGAGCTCCAGGTCGTCGTCGCTACTCCGACTAAGAAGAAGAAAAGGAGATCGAAGAAGCAGCAGGCTGATGAGGTTTTGATTAAAGAGCATCAAGAGGATTCTGTACCCGCTACTGCCCAAACGGAGGCTATAAATCAGGATAGCGATGTCGATATGGCTGATGCCTTGCCTGGGCCTTTTACGGATACTACGGATGCGCAGGCTTCTGTTAACGAAAATGATATCGCCTCCACAGATCAGACTAGTCTTCAGCAGATGGAGATTCCGGACCAGAGAATTATCACCGAACACCTGGCCGCGCATATGGCGAAGATTGCACCTCCCGATCCCCCTGCAGAGGATATGCTTGTTGAACAACGGCTCATGAATGAATTGAGCAGCATGCATCAGCCCATGGATGGATTTGTCTCTGTCAATCACGGTAACCACAGTAACCACAACGGTGAAGGCGACCACCAGCTTTTGGGATCCAACACAAACAAAACGGCTGCCAAAAAACGTAAGCGTCTTCCTGACAACCACAATCCCGCCAACGCCCCCATGAACGAATTGGTCGACCCCCAGTTGATGCAGCTCGACCAGCAAGCTGCCCTCGCCGCTGGGGATGCAGCAGCCGGAGACATGAACTCCAAGGGAAGGAAACGACGTCGTGCTACTACAATAAACGTCCCCATCGAAGGCGAAGAGGTTGCCGAGAGTGCTGCCAGGAAGACGAACCGACGCAAGACTGCGACCCCTGGTGAGAGCAGAAGCAGCTGGGGCACCACTCCCGCGGCTGGTAATGGCGAGGCGGTCAATGGTGGTACCTTTTCTCTTGATGAACGCTTCGTCATCGATAAAGCCCTCCAAGATTACTGCAAAGTTCACAATATGACTATGAATGAATTGAAAGATCGTGTCTGGGGCAACAACCGTAGGAAGGATGAGTTCTGGGACACCATCTGCAGCGCCGTTCCGAACCGCAGCCGTGCATCTGTCTACAAGCATGTCCGCCGTTCATGTCACATCTTCCAGCAACGTGCCAAGTGGACTGCCGAAGAGGATAACGAGCTTGCGGATCTTGTCAAGGAGAAGGGCAACAAGTGGAAGGATATCGGAGAGGCTATGGGCAGGATGGGAGAAGATTGCCGAGATCGCTACCGCAACTACGTCAAGTGTGGTAAAGACCGTGGTACTGATCGATGGTCTGAGGAAGAGGAGAATCTTCTCAAGAAGACTGTTGCCGCACACAAAGAGCTCTCGCGACAGATCCTCATCGCACAAGGCAAGCCTATGCCTTCACCAGAGGAAGAAGACAATATCCTCATCAATTGGACTACCGTCTCCGACCAGATGCAGAATAAACGTTCTCGTATTCAATGCAGGTATAAATGGAAGAAGATGTTGGCCCAAAAGGAGAAGTTCAAGCAGGCTCCCATGGGTGTTACCTATGTTGGTGGCAAGAAGAAGCGCCTCACTTTCGATATCGGAAACATGATGGCTGGCGATAAACAGTGGTTGCTACATCAGTAAGTGTCCAAGTTCTACTTACTATAGCTCGATACTTACGAAACGTAGAATCCGTGACAGTGGTGCTACGCAAGAGAATGAGATACCATGGGACCAATTCGCGAAGAACGATAAAGATGTTGGTATCTGGTAAGCTCACCTCCCATTACACGCATCAAATGGTTTACTGATAAGACACAGGACACACAAGGATTTAAAGAGCGCATATAAGAACTTCCGCTCCCACATCCCGCACAAGCGCCGTCCGCTCTCAGAGGTGATCAAGCAGTTATTACAAGAACTCGAGCAACAGTACCCGTCAGAAGCCCGTAACCAACGCTTCATCCCCAATCCTAACGCCGAGGACGCCGCCGCTAGCGCCAGCGCCAACGTCAGTCACCCTTCAGCCAGCCACTCTCCGGCTCCAGGCGTCGGTGCAAGCATTTCCCCTACCAACTTTGAACAACAGATCTTCCAAATGGTGACAGGCGCCGCCAACGCCGTCGCTCCAGTCGCTAGCATGTCCTCTACAGCACAGAACTCATTCCAGCCTCCTCAGAAACAGCAGCAGCAGCAGCAGCAACAGCAACAGCAACAGCAGCAACAGCAACCACATAATGCCTCAACATCAACCGTAGATATGATGGTCGACCCCGAGCTTATGGGACAGGGCATGGACGAGCTGCAAAAGATGGCAGGAGAGGCACTAAATGCGCATTCCAATGGACTCCGTATGCAGCAGCAGCAGCAGCAGGACGGAGAGGACGAGAACGAGAGGGAACTTAGAAAGCGTCTCGGTGGGTTTATCCAGAGTGGCGGCGAGCTGGGAATGGCGATGCAGATGCAGGGTTCGGCTTAGGAGGGCGGACTAGGCTATTGGCAAGGATATTATTATCAGTAAATGCCGTGGGTGGAGAGGTGGGAATGGATAGAGGAGGGGTAAGCGTTTGTATGATGGAAGGGAGGGTGTTGGAAGTTTTGCTGTTTTCTTTTGAGGGTTGGGCTTGTTAAAGGCGATAATTTCACTTACCATTATAATAATGAGGGTGATGTTCTTCTAGGTGCTTACTACTTATTTTTTTCTGGGGATACTACTGGTTAGGAGTATGTAGCTTAAGTTATGGGTATGGAATCTCTATGTTACTTTCACAAAACTGGAAGCGGACATGTTAGAGAAACCAGCGGGTGTTACTTTGGATGCTTCTTTAACTTGTTGATTGACTTCTCTATCTCGAGGGCCAGAGGCCCGTATATGTACAATCTCCCATATGCGTACGCGTATGCTCTATCTGACATGAGACGCATCACCCGGTCCTGATGCATATCCTCATACAGCCACCATCTTCATACAAGTCTTTATTCTCATACAAGACATCAGACGGTGCTGAGACTCACGATCCAAGTACACATGCAACAGCGGGAACTCTGTTTTTGCGGGTGATATACTGTGAAGTAGTATGGCCCCTCGAGTGACGGCTAGAAGACTGCGACTGCTATTAAGATAGAGTACTAAATAATCTAGCCATAGACTATCAGCCTCAACGACAAATTTTACGAACGAACCGAGGTGGATGACATCCAGAGACTAATATTGCAGGTCCCGAATACCCACACTTGTTCACGTAGCGTCTGTTACGAATGTAAAGCGGACGATGTCTATTCTACTATCTAAGGGAGAAGCTCTGTCTTTATATACATGAAGGCCTGGAACTCTATGGAAGTCTATGGAAGCTCACGATTGCAAATGCCAGTGGCGGTGGCAAGTGAAAACTCGTGGATGAGTGTACGACTGTGAGTCCGTAGCCTGTGAGTCAAGTGAGTCAATTCGGTGATCTCAGTGTATCAGCACTTCCTTTCAGGTCATATAGTAATAGCGTCACTCATATGACTACTCGAGTGAGCAACCATGATCACCAGTACCATGGTGTTTTTTTTTTCCGTATGGCAGATGGCAGCAATGCTCTCTTCTCACCGGACTCGAAAGCCGGTTAGTGACTTCTATTGTTATAAAGAATGTCAACTGCTGCGCTCGCGATCTAGCAAGAGCGTGAAGTCAAATTTTGGGTACACTCTTCCTCTAGATCTCTGTATCAGTGACCGCGTTTTTATTATTCTTGCTCTCCACATCACTAGACAGAGGACAAAGGGATGTAATGGGTAGCACTACCTAACCCACTAATCATTCTAATGAACCAAGTATACCATCAATAATCCCACGCAAAGATCAAAAACCAACCAGACAGAAAAACCGCAAACTCCCAGATCAAAACGTACGCAGGCAGGAACCTAAACCGCAAAACATCGAATAAACCCCACAATACCTACCACCCAGAAACACCCAGGAAATGAAAAATTGCACAGGGAAACAAGGGACATCAGATATTAGTATAGCTCAGTCCGCTGATGACCTTCTCAACGGCGTCAATCCCCACCCGATATAGAAATTCTAACGTACTGTCCGTATGAGAACAATATAAAGCTCTGTTATTAAGTTATCCAATATTACACCAAACTACAACATGTTAATAAAAATTGCCGAAGTAATTGGGCCACCCGCCTTGAATGAAGTCAAAATGTATATGGAGCCATAAGTCTATCTCAAACCTTACTAGTCCTATAGTATTTTACCGTACGTTCTACTCACCCTATAGAACCACCCGAGGATGACTTCTGGGTCTGCGAATTTCACAATCATCTAGGACTTCCCGTCCTAGTCCAAAAGGCCAGTAGTAGCATGCAAAAACTCTCCGAACGTTTTCTATGAGTTTTTCAAGCTTCATATCCAGCTAAGAACCCACCTACACATTAAAACTAGCTCAAGTAAGCTTTCAGCAACCACATGCGTTAATACGACTCACTATTTCATCAACACCCAGCTACTTTACTTCGAGAACTGCTAGGAAACTCGGGGTTTTTACCTGGCAGCAAGATGGCGAGCATAGGATGATGACCCCATAACATCATCGGATAAATAATCACTCTACACTCAGTGTTGTAAAGACCAATGCCGCAGTCTCCAAACCTGTAATGGACACTCGCCCTGTGCAGCTGAGAACATGCATTGGGTGAGTTGTAGGTTTAAAGCAGCGCATGGATCGAGTAAACAAGAGCGTCCTAGCTCAATTGACATAGTGCTGTAAACACCGGGTGCTATATAAACATCAAGGTCACAGGCTTGAAACCTCTGGTGATCCCTTTTTTCTGGTTGAATTGCTGTGGCCGTCTGAGAAAAATCATACATTCAACTTTACTATTCCTCAATATCTTCTTACGCCACAATACCCCAACGAAAGAAACCGTTTCATTCAACAATATATGATTATTGTACCGCGCAATGAAATACCCCCTGCCCCAGACAATACTCCCATCCCTAACTAAGTATATCACATCCACTCCATCCAATGTACAAAAATCGCAAGTATGAATACAGATCATCATCATTCACATCGCTACTCTTCATCCGAAAACTCATAGCTGACTTCCTTCTCCTTCTCCTTCTCCTTCGCAGCGACACCAGTACTCTTCTTTGGCCTCCCCCTCTTCTTCACCTTCCCTACGTCATCAACAGCTCCAGAAACCCTCGACGATTTCCTCCTGCCGTCTACCTTCTCCGTCCCGTTCTCCTTCGTAACAATACTAACCCTTCCACCTCCCGCAGCAGCCGAAACCCTTCTCTTCTCTTTCTCCTTCGTAACAATACTAACCCTTCCACCTCCCGCAGCAGCCGAAACCCTTCTCTTCTCTTTCTCCTTCTTCGGTACCTCGGGGGCAAACACAACCGTATGTCTCCTCCCACTAAGCCTTCTCCCGCCATCAAAAACGCTACCCGTCGTTGCAAGCACCTGCGGTGCAATAAAGTGGAGTCCTTGGGGTCCACCTTCGACGCTGAAGCCGGTACCGGTGGGCGTAGGTTTGGAGGCGGAGGAGGGCCTTTTGGCGGAGCTGGGTTTTGTTGCGGAGGAGGGCTTTGTGGATGAGGAAGGTGCAGACTTAGCGGTCAATGGCATGGTCTAGTGCATATACGTTAAAACGGCTCAACACAATGCAGGAAGAAGGAAGGAAACTTACAGCACGCCGCGGCTTCGGTTTATCTTGTGGAGTCTCCGGAATCTCATCGCGACGGCGACGGAGAGATCTAACGGTAGAGGAGGGTGCTAGGGGAGGTTCAGGTATTTCGAGGGGCTCCTGGGTTGCTTTGCTAGTGGCAGGGGCAGCAGATGCGAGTTTGCGGACAGCCGGGGCAGCAGTTGCCGGTTTATCGGCTGGCTTTTTATTGAAGCGTGTTTGGCGTACGGAGGTAGGTCGATGCGGTGCTGGCGTTTCTAGAATGACCTTACGTGCTTGCTTTGTTGCTGTACCCTTTCGTGGTAGAGAAGGTTTGGGATCTGCGGTATCCACCGCCCTCACAGACCTCCTGCGTTTCACTGGAGCTACTTCCACGCTGGTCCCTGCATTCTCATTTCCGCGCTTCCTTGATGATTTGGGGAGTGTGTCTTTGACACTTGTACTCCTTGACCTCGTACGTGTTGCTGGGGTCGATTCTTCCATATGAATCTCTGCTCCCTCGTCTCGTGGTGCTACTACCGAGGTTTCGACGTCATTGACACTTGCACTTGTTGAGTTTGTACGCCTTGTTGGAGTCTCTTCTTCCGTGTTTGTTCCTGCATCTCCATTTCCGCGCTTCCTCGTTGCTTTGGGGAGCTTTTGTGGTGCAGTCGAGGCATCGGTGTCTTTGACGTTTGTACTCCTTGACTTTGACTTTGTGCGTGTTTCTGGAGTCACTTCTTCCATATGGGTATCTGCTTCCTCGTCTCGCGGTGCTGCTGCCGAGGTTTCGGTGTCTTTGACACTTGTACTCCTTGACTTTGAGCGTGTTGCTGGAGTCGGTTCTTCCATATGGGTTTCTGCTTCCTCGTTTTGTGGTCCTGCGGAGATTTCTGCGCCTTTGACACTCGTACTCGTTGACTTTGTGCGTACTGCAGGGGCAGCTTCTTCCGCGTTGGTTCCTGTATCTTCGATTTCGTACTCCTCCAACGCCATTGGGAGCTCTTGTGATGTTGCAGAGGCTACTTCTTCCACGGTAGTTCCTATATCATCAATTCCGTACTCCACCGACGCCACTGGGAGCTCTTGTGGTGTTGCAGAGGCTACTTCTTCCGTGTTGGATCCTGTATCCTCCGACGCCACTGGAAGCTCTTGTGGTGCTGCGAAGATTTCTGCGTCTTTGACACTTGTACTCATTGGCATTGATTTGGTGCATGTTGCTGGGGTCGATTCTTCCACATAGGTTCCCGCTTCCTCGTCTCGTGGTGTTGCCGAGGTTTCGGCGTCTTTCACATTTCTACTAGTTGACTTCGCGCGCACTGCTGTGGCCGCTTCTTCCGTATGGGCTCCTGCCTCCTCCTCCTCCTCCTCCTCTCCATACTCAGTCGCTGCCCTAGGGGAGCTCTCTTGTGGTGCTACCGAGATCTCTGCACCCTTGACACTCGCACTTGCCGACTCTGCGCGCACTACTGGAGTTGCTTCTTCCGCGTTGGTTCCCATATCTTCACTTCCGCGCTTGCTTGATGATCCGAAGAGCTTTTGCAGTGCTGCTGAAACTTCGGCGTCATTTATGCTTGCATTTGTTGACTTGGTGGGCCCTGCCGGAGCTGCTTCCTCCGTATAGGTTCCTGCCTCCTCGTCTCCATGCTCCCCGGTTACCTTAGGGGAGTTCTTTTGAGGTGCTGCAGAGATTTCCGCTTCTTTGACACTTGCGCTTGTTGATTTTGTGCGTACTTCCGAAATCACTTCTTCCATATGGGTTTCTGCACCCTCGTCCCGTGGTGCTGCAGAGATTTCGACGTCTTTGACGCTATCACTCGTTGGCTTCGTGCGCACGACTGGAGGTGCTTCCGTATAAGTCCCAGCCTCATCTCTGTGCTCCTGGATTGTTGCCGGGTGTCTCTTTTGTGGTGCCGCCGGGGTTTCAGCGTCCTTGACACTTGCACTTGTTGACTTCGAGGGCACTGTAGGAGATGTTGCTTCTTCCGCGTTGGCTCCTACATTCTTGTTCCGCCGCTTCCTCGGCATTTTGGGGGGCTTTTGTGGTGTTGGTATGGGGAATTCAGTGTCTACGATCCCCTTCGCGGACTTCCTGCGCTTTCCTGAGACTGCTTCTGCGGTGCTAGTACTCGGTCCATCGGTTCTTATGTTAGTTATCGCTTCCTCGTCTCTGAGCTTCCGTTTAGTCTGGGGGGTGAGTATCTGTGGCTTTGGTACACCTTTCTTTGGCGTTTGTTTCTGGCTCTTCGCCTTTGCATCCCGTATTGTTCTCGCGGAATATCTGGGGGTTTCTGGTGCCTTTTCATCCGCAGCTACTTGTTCCATTACTTCCGTAGACATCTCAACGTCCTTCTCGTACTCTGTTGTCTGCGGCGGAGGGCCTTCAATAACCACCTCTATTATTGACGTCTCCGGCGTGGGCAGCTGCTGCTTCTGCGGTTTCTCCACCACGGCAGCAGCGGTGGTGGTGGTGGTGGCAGAGGCGGTAGCAGTAGCAGAGGTAGTAATAGCAGTCTTTACTTTCTCAGTCACCCCCGCAGTAGTCTTTACCCCCGCTGCAGTCTCAGCGCCCGCCACATTCTGCCGTAAACTAGAGCTCACAAACGACTTCCTGCGCTTCGACTCGGGTTCTGGCGCAGATACTCCAAAGCCAGAGAGTACACTATACCCCCCGGGTGGTGGTGCAGCGCCCTGGTTGGGTCGAAGCGATTCGTAGGCGGCAGTGATAGTGCGCGGAACCGGCGATGTATGTAGGAGCCGATCAAAAGCAGCGTTGGGGCGGATCAAGGGTGGGGGTTTCATAGCACCCTGGGGCGGTGGTGGTTTCATGGCGGCAGAACGGGGGACGGGAGGTTTGAGGGTGTTGGTAAGAGGGACTGGGGCGGAGAGGGAATCGAAGCTGGATCGTTTGGGGTTGGAGTCGGTCATGATGTTGGTATTGGTGGTGGTGTGGAGGGGAAGCGCGCGACCGTTGATGATGATAGGTATTCGAGCCGCACAGTGTGCATACACCAATAACCGAAAGTGTAATCTACGACAAAAAAAGTGAATTATCGGAATTCAATTGATAGCATCTCGAGCATTGAAACTATAGTATATACACCGCTCATATATCCCAATTCATTTCATTCCCAGGATTTAAACGTCAAACTTGGCCGGCGGGGTAAGGATCGGACACGGTATATTTCTCTCATATTTGGAGCCTACAGAGCCAGACGCACACCTGGTTAGAACAATATCGCTGTGAGAGGGCTGTAGAGGATGTGCTTACCACCAGGGGCCGTTGGGGGGACGTATTGATCAGGATGCTTCCACTTTTGGAGTGTCGCTTCAGTTTCTTGTAGGAGTTTCTACTACAGTTAGAAACCATCGTAAACTTAGAGGAATTCAAAGAATACACTGAGCTGGCGAGGTTCCGTCACATCCCTATTCGCCTCGAAGAGGTCGCGGATATTCATGGCTTGTACTCGCCATAGGTCTCGGCGAACAGACCAGCTGAGCGACGTCTGGAGGGCTCGACGGTAAAGAGATCTGGGAGGGATCAGTAACAAAAGATCGGGTAGTTGTAGAGGGCTTCACTCACAGTACTGCGGACCTGGTAGCCATGTTTGAGCGATGTCGTCAATCAACGCTTAGCAGCTGAGGGACTCAATCCGCGATTGCTGGCGATGCGGCTCTTGTGTGGCTGTGTAATGGGGCAGCGAGTGATTTAGTGTGCTTCCATATTTGTCGGCTCCGATTGGATGGTTTCTGTCACATCGGCTGCGTTCGGCATCGCCGGCACTTTTCTGGCGGTTATTTTCCCGGAGCTCCTTGTTTCCTGCTTGGCCACTCTTTTCATTTCAAGCCTCATCACCATCAGCGTCGTACCTACAACCTCGAAACCACCTACTACAACCCCCACTACCACCTCCTCTTCCCCTACTCCTGCATTCAACATCATGGCCTCCAGGCTTGCTGTACGGCGCTTACCCACCCGCTGTCTTTGCTCTACTCCCACCGTCGCTCGCTCTTCAACAAGAGCTTTCTCAAACGTTTGCATTCGCTCGCCATCAAATACCCTTCTTTCTACCGTTTCACAGTCCGCCTCTCCCAATATCGCGTTACATCAGGTACTGACATGGGAACAGAAAACCCTCGCGCTTCGTCAATGCTACCTCCATATTGAATGTGCAGACTCGGACTTATGGTACAGCACAACCACAAACTGCAGCCATAGCTTTCCGGCCGCAGCTAACCGGAATGTTTGTATGTAGCCGAAAGAATCGTCAAGGTTCCACAGATGGCAGAGTCCATCTCTGAAGGTACTCTGAAGCAGTGGTCAAAGAGTTTGTCTCTCCCCGCCGCACAGCCGCCGACGATGCGGGATTTATGCTAACGAACCTTGCAGAGGTTGGAGAATACATAGAACAAGACGAAGAAATAGCTACCATTGAAACCGACAAGGTATAGATTTTCCTCGTCAGTCACCCTCACCTTTGGTGCTTACAAATGTGGCACAGATTGACGTCGCCGTCAACGCACCTGAATCCGGAACGATCATTGAGTTCTTTGTAAACGAGGAAGACACTGTCACCGTCGGCCAAGATCTTCTCAAGATCGAGCCCGGCAATGCCCCCGAAGGCGGCGCCAGCAAGCCCGCCGAGACAGCAAATGAGGAGCCCAAGGCACCCGCCGATGTCAAGTCTGAAGAAGCACCCAAGAAGACCGAGGAGCCAGCACCTGCACCGAAGGAAGAGCCCAAGAAGGAGCCCAAGAAGGAATCCGCCCCTGCTCCCGCCCCTACCCCGAAGCAGCAGCAGGCCGCACCCCCGGCACCCGCGCAGGACCGACCATATGGCAACCGCGAAGAGCGCCGCGTAAAAATGAACCGCATGCGTCTACGCATCGCCGAGCGTCTGAAGGAATCGCAAAACACCGCTGCCTCGCTCACTACCTTCAACGAGATCGACATGTCGAACCTGATGGAGATGCGCAAACTCTACAAGGACGCCGTGCTTAAGAAGACGGGCGTGAAGTTGGGTTTCATGAGTGCCTTCTCGCGCGCCGTCATCAAGGCCATGGAGGACGTCCCAGCCGTCAACGCATCCATTGAAGGTCCCAAGGGTGGTGACACAATCGTCTACCGCGACTATGTCGACATCTCGGTCGCAGTCGCCACAGAAAAGGGACTTGTTACCCCTGTTGTCCGCAATGCAGAGTCGCTCGACATGATCGGCATTGAGAAGGCAATCGCAGAGTTGGGACAGAAGGCGCGCGACAATAAGTTGACCATTGAGGACATGGCTGGTGGAACCTTCACCATCTCTAACGGTGGTGTTTTCGGGTAAGTCCTTGCCAGAGTAGCTCATGTGCACTACTAACACCCACTAGCTCGCTGTTCGGAACTCCCATCATCAACCTCCCGCAAACAGCGGTGCTCGGTCTGCATGCGATTAAGGAGAAGCCCGTCGCCATCGACGGGAAGGTCGAGATCCGCCCCATCATGGTGGTGGCACTTACATACGACCACAGGCTGCTCGATGGGAAAGAGGCAGTCACGTTTTTGGTTAAGATTAAGAACTACATTGAGGATCCTAGGAGGTTGATGTTGGGTGTTTAAAGTGCGTGTAAAGGGGGAGGTTGACATTTTTTTACCCGGAGGAAATGGATTGTGTACTGTAGTTTGGGTTGCAATGATATGCTGGTGTGTTTTTGTTTATTCTTATTTACCGGCTGTGGTGGAGGCGTGGGAATAGATTGGGTGTTGCCATTTCTCACTCCTGCCACGAAAAACGTGTTCGTACAATGGTTCTGCAGATGTTTAAACCATTCTTCCTTCATTTACGGTGGATCCCCAATTATGATTTTGGTCGGTTACAACCGACCCGCAGTGTAGTCTGTCAGATGGCTTGGTAGGATTTTTGCGGTAGCCGCGACCAAAAGCCGTCTACAGACTACCCGTAGTGATAATGGTAAAATCTTGAGGATCAAGTCTCAAAGAAAGATTCACGTTGGCACGCCAAAGCCAGTCCGGGACATCTTGTCTCTTTGGAAAACAGATCTTGTAGGCTCAGCCCGATAAATGTCTCCTCGGGATCACTCACAGTTTCATCTTCACCTTCACCTAGATTATAAACATCCTCGATGCAAAACACTATACACCACCTCTGTTTCAGGCAAGAAGAGGGTGAATTGCGCAACTGTATTTTCTTTTACATCATATAGTATCACTCACGAAATCTATCCTCGGGCGGCACCCCTTCGGACTGTCACTCTCACTATCATACCAAGACATTTTACCGTGATTACGTGCCAAAGATGCCCATCTCATCGATGCTTTGGCTAGGGCCTACAAAATACAAATACCATACGGTGAAATCTTTTGGGCTCACAAATGCACGACAGCTCAAAAACAAATGTATGTGGTTAGCAGCATTTGAAATGGTGGCTTGTGATGTGTTAAAGATAGACAGTCCAAGGAATATAGTGGTATAAGTGGGGACGATATATGGCAGGGAGGGCAAGGTGGAATGGTGGTGGAATATGTGAGTGGTCAGGAGATAGTAGTAAGTGGTCCTGAATAGGACACACAGCTTCTCACAATTTCCTATTATATTCCCAGAGCGATATTTGTATGACCGGTGCTATTCGGTTATAGTAGATATTATTATAGCACAAACGGTGACCTTGAAGTGCAGCCAGCAATGATGAGCTTGTTTGTGAAAGACGGACAAGGACAAGGCTCCTTCTCTCCCATTCATACTATCCCATCAATTACTGGTAATCATTCTTCCTACACTCACAACTGGTAGAAAATCCATGACAATTGTCTTTTTGCCAAATGGCACTGCCAGATACAGAAGCCATGAAATCTTCCCCATGATCGCCAGGAGGAATGTCGAAGTTATATATTTCGAAAATTGAAAATAGTAAATATTCGTGGTTCACTGCGATAAAATGTTTTGGGGTGATAGTGAGGGTGATAGTCCGGAGGGGTCTTGTCCTCGGGTGTCAATACAGTTCCGGGGTATCTTGTTTCGTGGACAACACTACTTTAGATTATAGAAAATGCTCATTGCTTGTATTTCCTCCTTACACGTTATGCTATCAGTACATCGACGGCTTATACTGGGACCTGCGGAGAAGGTCACGGCGAAAGAGGATGGATGTGCTATCAGCTTGTACGCCACGCAGCCCTAGCTGAGGAACGAACCAATAAGTACAAAACACCAGCAATAAAACTAGCCCCAGAATGACATTTGGCTTGATATGTTATGCCATAGAATGCTCCAGAGTCGTTGTTCACACGATGCTGCCAACAGGTGCGCCCTTTTATTGGACATACCCGAGTGACCAGTCATGATCCTGACATCGCAGGAATAAGGGGTCCCCAAAAGTTTATAAACCATCAGTGGGGTTTCTGATGTAAACGGCCGTTTGATAGTGTGTGAGCAAGTTTCGCCAAAGGGCGAGTCGGAGCTCCGTTATACGTCATGAAAGACTGCAAGATGTGGGGGTTTTTTTCAGTAGATTGGGTGGTATCTTGATTACTCTTCATCACAGTTGGTACCATACGGGAGCTCCATTCCCCATAAGCTAAATCCCAATAAACTAGATGTAGAGCTAGCGCAAGAACCCGTGCCTCACGCATGAAGACAGAACCTGCATACCCAAAGTTTTAATGAGTGGATACAGTATACGACTCTACACTGGGGCTTGGAGTTGATGCTCGAATCATGCCGTACACTCCAACATAGATATCCCGCTCACTCAAAACGCTCGCTCCCTGTACGTCCCTCGTATATCTATGCACAACATGGTGTCGGCGTCTCATACTTCTGACACGGTAGAGGGGTAGAAATTCTGTGTAAATGTGCTCTTCTAATTGGGGGTTATTCAGCAACTCCAACCGTCGAGGGTTGCTGGATGGGGGCGAACAAAGGCTCTATGTGATATCAAACCAGCTTCGCTCACTGGTGGAAATCTCCCGCCAGACCTGCGTTTCCCAAACGAAATCGGACCTCAGGTACCCTCCCAGGCGTAAACACTCAACCTGTCAGCTCGCGGGGTAGTTTAAGCATGACAACCTCCGGCAGCTCCCAAGATCCAGATCACATTTTAGCACGGCAATGCGGATTCAAAGACAGGTAACGAGCGAAGGAACCGACAGAATGGATCGATCTCATCGAGGAACGTGCCGAGGATCGATCAAACTCACGAGGACCGGAGACGAAAAAGCTTATTTTTGATTGCCTGACATGACATGACACTAATGCAATCCAGTGATCGACCTCCGAGAATCGGGATATCAAATATTGAAGCAGCTTTAGTTGATGCGCCAAACAAAAACTAAATTGCCTGGAAACGCCCATGATATTGAGGAAAACCCCCTCAAATTCGACCCAGCAATCCGTTATAGTACAATGATGCGTTACCCCGTAAAAAAGAAAAAAAGTAGGAACAAAAAAGAAAACCCGTTGATTGAAACACACAACCCGATCGATACACGACAAAAAGGTGCCCCAAGAAAGAACCCAAACCAGAGAAGACATTATTGAAGGACAACACGCCCCGTATCCAAATAGATGGATGGTTATGTGCCGCAAAACATGAGCGAAAACTTGTCGTTTATTTGGTGGAGGATGAGTACTTGGTGACAGCCTATGAAGATGGAATGTTACAAATGATTCCTTTTCTATAGAAAAGGATTGGAAAACAAACCTTGGTTCCCTCAGAAACGGCATGCTTGGCAAGCTCACCAGGGAGGATGAGGCGGACAGAGGTCTGAATCTCACGAGAGGAGATAGTGGACTTCTTGTTGTAAGCGGCAAGCTTGGAGGCCTCGGTCGCAACACGCTCAAAGATGTCTGAAACGGGAATCAGCTTCTAGATTGAAAATGAATATTGGATATTGAAATCGCATACCGTTGACAAAGGAGTTCAAGATGGACATGGCACGGTTGGAAATACCAGTGTCGGGGTGAACCTGCTTCAACACCTTGTAGATGTAGGAAGAGTAGGTCTCCTTCCTGGTCTTAGTGCGCTTCTTCTTCTCACCGCTGGCAGCGGCGGTCTTCTTGCCAGCATCCTAACAAAACAAAAAAAAATCGTTAGCAAAAAAAATGTACTTGAAAATCACGATGAAATATGATTAGAAATCAACAAACCTTCTTCTCGGAAGTGGTCTTTCCGGCAGGAGCCTTTCCTCCAACGGTGGGCTTCTTCTCAGCGGCCTTGGGGGGCATTTTGACTGATTTGGATTTGTTTGAAGATTTGGATTGAAAATGAAGTGGTATAGGAGTTGAGATTGAGCGAGTTGTGTTGATGAGCGTGGGTGGTGGCAGAAATTTGTGAAGGTGAAGGTTGGAGAGAGATGGCGACGTGGGAGACGGGCTTCTTATAGTTGAACGCTTGCTTCTCGCATCAGCGTGCTACGATATACGCTTATCGGCTGTACGCCAAGGGTCGACGCGGTTCTTTTCGCGTTGTTGTGCTTCCAACCACCCACACCCTGCCTAGCAGTAGCCAGGTGGGCGAGGATTACCACACCACTACACACTACTATCGGCCAGCCAGCCAGCCACTTGCATTTCTGAGCCAGCCAGAAAACGAAAAAACGCGCCATTCATCAGAACTCGTTTGTGCTAAGGCGCTATGGAGGATGCCTCATCCCATGGACCCCTGCCACACAGCTGCTGCGCTCGATTGACCAAACACCATACGCGCCCCTAGCATGACAAACCCCTAACCCCCGTTCCCACAAATTCTTGGCGACCAATTGATGCGTCGACCACCAAAGCCGACTATAAAGCCAGACATCGCCCACTTCACATCTTCGCGTCCCTTCTTACTCTTTCATCCAACGTCAACCTTTACCCACAACCGCACAACCACCACCGAACTTCTACCACCTCAACCAACTCTTCTCCAATCTCCCACTTTTTCAAAAACCAACTTTTCAGTCACAATGTCTTCCGGAGGTAAAGGTGGTAAGGCTGCTAGTGGAAAGCCTTCTCAGAGGTTTGTGATCCCGATTTTCAACTCCTGATTTCCCAACCCTCACCCTGGCTTTGTTTTGGTTTCAAAGTCACATCTTTATTTTTTTGATTTCGATTCTGACATCTATTTTTCAGCCGCTCTTCCAAGGCTGGTCTCGCTTTCCCCGTCGGACGTGTCCACCGTCTGTTGAGGAAGGGAAACTACGCCCAGCGTGTCGGTGCTGGTGCTCCCGTCTACCTCGCTGCCGTCCTTGAGTACTTGGCGGCTGAGATCCTCGAGTTGGCTGGTAACGCCGCTCGCGACAACAAGAAGACCCGTATCATCCCCCGTCATTTGCAGCTCGCTATCCGTAAGTTTTTTTCCAAACCATCCAAACCAAACAATATTCTAACATCAATCTCAGGCAACGACGAGGAATTGAACAAGCTTCTTGGCCATGTCACCATTGCCCAGGGTGGTGTTCTGCCTAACATTCACCAGAACCTCCTGCCCAAGAAGTCTGGAAAGGCTGGCAAGGGTGCTTCTCAGGAGTTGTAAAGTGACGATGCGAGGGGGTTTTCTTTTTTCTTGTCCAAGGTTTTCGGGTTTCCTTTTAACGCAAACTGGTTGGTGAATCGCGGCTGTTTTTCGGTAATTTTTTTTTCCGGATGATGAATTAAATGCGGTCTTCTTCTCTGGTCGGGGTTTCGGATCATTTTTTCTGTCTTTCATCACTGTATTATAACTGGGGAGTTTACCTCATGACAATGCGCTCGGAAATGAGATGGGTTGTTACTACTGTCTGGTCTTGTGCAGTTTGATCTATAGATGGACTTTATACCCAACTTGCTAGCCATTGGTTATTCTTCAACCCGGATATGCCGATTGGTTTCCATCTTAGACGCAGCTAGTTGACAATCACAGTGACACAGCGCGTTTCTCGTCTGACTTGTCGCGGTAAGCAAACGCGCAAGCCATACGCGTGTGACTGATTGACATTGAAGGTATACTTTGAAGATAACCTTGATTCCGTTTTGCGCTATAGATAATCTTGGGACTGTTACAGTAAAGATAGTGATAAGTTGTGCGCTAGAAAACCAGCTGCCTTGACAGACGAGTGACGAGAACTTCTGGGAGCGAGAGTAGTTAAGATGTCCTAGGACCATCTTTCGTCCCTGAAACGCACCCTTTTTTCGGACGGCCTTTGTGGAGACAAACAGTACTCTATGATACATGTATATCCTGACTCCGAGCGGAATGCCTACTCCAAGTGATTATGATCCTATCTAGTTTATCCCGGTGGATGTGTAAATGGTGCCCTCGTTCCCGGATACTTCATGTTTGTCTACGTAGAAAGCACGAGACCTATAATTAACGGATGAATGGATAGCTTCGATGCCACGGATGCAAGGAATCTTCAGATCTCGTCACGGCGCACCATCATGGACAGTATGAGACGGACAAGTCTAAATTACAGCTTGTTAGCTGACGGTAGCGTTGTCGCCGCGGTCAATCAATGGATAATAATGAACGAGTGACATTCAATGCACCTGCTCAACACAAGCGCAGGTACGAGCACGAGCATAACGTGCAGGCCTCAATTTTACGACGTAAACATGGTATGATAAGTTGTGGGTTGGGTATATTACGCATATGTGAGCGTTGTGGGAGTTACTATTGAGAGGATGGTTTGCGTTCTTAGAAGTACTGGAGGTAAGAGGGGATAAACGTAACATCGGCCAGCCAAGCCCAAGTAGAGTTGAGTGATATTTCATGACTACGCTTGCCAGCAGATATTTGCCGACGACCGGCTGTCTTCGGTCCATTACGAGCTCCATCAAAGTCCCGGGGTTCCTTCCTTTTCCCCATAGCGTGAGAATAAAATCTTGCAGTCATAACTCGATTTGTAACCAACTCGGTACTTGGGGGTTGCGTGTGCAACCTCTCCGCAACACGACCACAGTTATTGCCGATCAGTTCGCCGGTCGATGAGTTGCATGCTTCATCGCTCATCGAGCAGGAAAAAGAAATACGCAACGCAGGCATCCTGCAAACAGAATTCATCCTTCCTAACGAAAAGGTGGGTGTTGTCTACTATCAGATCATCTTATCAGCGACACAAAACCACGCAACTGCGTCACTTTTACATCAATCTATCTCTTCTTCCGGCGATTAGCGAGGACACGTGAAGATTCATGGATTCTCACCCAGTGTATATGGCGAGTGATGGTGCGTGATAAGTCGCGGTTTGCCCCTTGATGTTGTAGCGACGGTGCACAGCTTTGGTTGGAGTGCGAATGTGACATATGGGGATTATTTCCAGTTTTTTGGAGACCAGTGGAGCGTTGTGGGGTTGTCACTGTTGCTTGAGTTCAGAGGTCAAGCCAAACAACATTGGATACTTGCAGGGTCACCATTTGCTGGAAGTTTACACAACCACGGATCGTAACAATATCGCAACGGATATCAGTAGATATCTCTAGGCCAAGCAATAAGTTTAATGGTTAAAAGACTCTAGAAAGCTCTCGTTGTGACATATCTGGGCCTAAGGTCACTTTAACGACGCCGTCTTGGCAATAAAACCGGGTGACAGATTGTGACTGTGAAAGTGTCTCCACCCCATGGAAATACACAAGGACCGTCAGGGGCGTGCAAATAAACTTACTTTTGGTTAAAGGTACTATTAGACTTCGTAGGGTTTAATAAAATTGCACTTTCTACAAGAGTCCATCCTGATTGGTCGACGCGAACATCATTGAGCTCTTCGCGTCATCCCTTCACAACCAAACTCCCCAGTTGAAGCACTAAAAGTATCGTAACTCTTCCAACAAACAAACTCTGTCAACAAACTCAAAAAGCACACTTCACCGAAAACTTAAAAAGCTATGGGTATTAAAGGTATAAACACAGCGCTATTCCTTTAAGCTTGAGCTAAAAAGCTTACCGCTTTAAGGCCTCTACCAGGTCATCTCCGACAATGCGCCGGACGCAATCAAGAACAGCGACATCAAGCAGCACTTTGGGCGCAAAGTTGCCATTGTGAGCCTACTACGCTCGGGAATGTATATCTCTTTGGTAGCTGGGACTAATGCTGTGTTGATAGGATGCGTGCGTTTTGGCTACTTCGTGATTGCTTTACGAACGGTGACTGAAGTTATGCGTGTTATAGGTCTATGAGTATCTACCAATTCCTCATCGCCGTGCGCTCCGAAGGCCAGCAGCTCATGTCGGAGAGCGGAGAGACGACTTCGCACTTGATGGGGATGTTTTATCGGACTCTGCGGATGGTCGATAACGGCATCAAGTGCGTCTTATCCAGCATCTTCACCCCCATTTCCGGCGAACTAACAGACAGCGTGAAGGCCGCTGTACGTCTTCGATGGCAAGCCCCCCACGCTTAAGTCGGGCGAGCTCGCAAAGCGTGTGGCACGGAAGGCGCAAGCGGAAGCTGGGCATGCAGAAGCGAAAGAGACCGGAACAGCGGAAGAAATCGAGAAGTTTGCGAGACGCACAGTCAGAGTTACGAGGGAGCAGAACGACGACTGTAAGCAGCTTTTGAAACTCATGGGGATCCCGTATGTTGAAGCGCCGTGTGAGGCTGAGGCCCAGTGCGCTGCGTTGGCTAAGGCAGGATTGGTGAGAAATAAAAATAATCCGTCTATGCTTATTGGGTCGTTGGGCTGATGTATGCGCTGTTCACCCGCCGCCCAGGTGTTTGCTGCGGCTTCTGAGGATATGGACACTCTGTGCTTTGAGGCACCAATTCTTCTAAGACATTTAACGTTCAGTGAACAGCGGAAGGAACCTATCCAGGAGATCCACCTGGAGAAGGTCATGGAAGGATTGGGATTCACGCGTGAGCAGGTATGTGATTCGACCCAACACGTCACGGGAGCTAATGCATCGCCAGTTCATTGACTTATGTATATTACTCGGATGCGACTACGCAGACACGATCCCGAAAGTCGGACCGACTACGGCTCTTAAGATGATTCGCGAACACAAGTGCATCGAGAAAGTCCTCGAGAATCTGGGAGATAAGTACAAGATCCCGGAAAACTGGCCTTATGCAGATGCCCGCGAACTGTTCCACAAACCTGAAGTTACTGATCCCAAAGATCTCGACTTCAAGTGGGAGGCGCCAGACATCGAGGGGTTGGTCAAATTTTTGGTTGTAGAGAAGGGCTTCAACGAGGATCGTGTCAGGAATGGAGCCGGAAGACTCACGAAGGGATTGAAAACATCAACTCAAGGTGGGGAATAATCCCAGCTTGTTGCAACTGGTCCCTGGTAATACTGATATTCCAGTATACAGCCCGTTTAAACGACTTTTTCAAGCCGGTTCCCAAGACTGCCGAAGAATTGGCTGCTACGAAGAAGAAGAACGAACAGAAGGCCGCAGAGAAGAAAAGAAAAGCCAAAGCTGCGGCAGATGCGAAGAAGGGTGGAAAGAAGCCAAAGCTGGGATCGTAGACAAAGGTTGTTGGTTCGGTAATTACACTCGGCATCCTATGAAGCATGAAGTTTTTTTTTTCTGTACACAGCGCACATTTTGTTGAGTCAGAGTAGTTCTTGATGGCCTCAATTTTTCATAATTTGAATAAGGTGGAGAGTTTCAATGAGTGGACTTGTATGATAGCTGGTAGTGACTTTCAATGGGATTGATTAAGGATCACAGATGAGATTGGTGTGGCATAGAAAATTCCGCGCGAGGGGGAGGGGATGAGGGGGGGAGACGTCTGCGACACCTCCACACCACCTCAACGTCAAGTGATCAATCAAACAGAAGAGTCAAATCACTTATCCACATCCTAGCGCAAAGAAGGTGCGGACGGTAAGTAACAGTAGATACGCGGCATGAAGTTCGAGGGGGGCAGAGAGAGGATGAAATCAAAACAAGATGAGAAACGTGAGTGACGTGTCGAGAAAGCACGCGGGGTGATGGGAAGGGGAAAGGGCTGGCTGGCGTTTGAGTTCGGGCCAGGGGAAAAATAGAACAACACAGACCCGGGCGGATAGCGGGAGAAGCGAGATCTCGATGGCAGGAGGGGGAGGGGGGTTGGGTGGGTGAGAAAGAGTGGGAGTCAGAAATGATGGCGAAACTGAGCGGGCGCTCCAGAGCCCGAATGATGGCGGGGGGATACGAAAGACTCTGAAATTGACGCAGTCATGGCAGCGAGGGTTAGGGGTGTTCGGGATCATTAGTTTGGCAACTGATGTTGTTGATGCGAATCCCTGTTGAATCTTGATGCGATGCTGATTGATGGGAGGACGGAGCCAGTGTTGCTATCTCTCATCAAAACCGAGAGCATCCGCCCTTCACTCGCGACCACTTTCTTCCCTTCAACTTCCCCCACACCACACCACCACTTCACCCATAAAGTCTTCTCTTGCTGCCCACTTGCTCCTTCGTCCTCGCTTCCAACGCACTCTAGTATTTCACTAAATTTCGCCTCGCTTCTCAAGCAAAAACAAACCGCACAACACTTCTCTTTCTCTCAAATCTATCCACATGGCTCCCAAAGCTGCCGCCAGCAAGGCCTCTGCCTCCAAGAAGTCCTCCCCTCCGGAGCACCCTCCTTACAAGGAGATGATCAAGGAGGCCATTCTCGCTGTATGTTCTCTCCGTCAATCATTCACAAATTTTTTAATTTTTTTTTAAATTGAGGATATGTCTAATATTTTTTTTCTTTCCGTGTGTAGCTCAAGGATCGCAATGGAAGCAGGTACGATATTTGCTCACCAACTCATTGCGCTGTGCTCCTCTCGGTCGCGCGCAACATCCTTAGCCCATTTCATACCATAGCATCTAGCACATTTTGAAAATTGACTAACATGACGTACTTTAGCCGTCCTGCACTCAAGAAGTACATCAAGGCCAACTACAAGGGTGTAGACAACGATCGGTTTGATGGTCTCTTCAACCAGGCCCTCAAGAAGGGTGCAGATGCCAAGGAATTTGCTCAGCCCAAGGGTCCTTCTGGCACTGTCAAGCTTGTAAAGAAGGAGCCTGCCGCCAAAGCGACCACCACCAAGGTACGCGACTTGTGATATTTTCTGTATTTACTGCTAATGTTTGGTGATAGAAGCCTGCTGCCAAGAAGGAGACTGCTAAGAAGGAGACCGCGAAGAAGCCTGCGCCAAAGAAAGCTGCTGCAAAGCCCAAGGCCACTGCCGCAGAGAAGCCAGCTGCGAAGAAGGCTGCTGCAAAGCCAAAGGCAAACGCTAAGAAGCCCCGCAAGGAACCAGCGCAGGCCCCTGCAATTGTCGAGAAGCCCACAGTCCTGACTAAGACCAAGTCTGGACGTGTCACTAAGGGACCCGCAAAGCCAGCAGCCAAGGTAGCCCCCAAGAAGGCAGCACCGAAAAAGAAGGCCACACCCAAGAAGAAGGAAGCTGCCTCTGCATAGGAAATTCCTCTTGCAATTTTGATTCTGTACAATTCCGCAGACGACGAGCAGAAGTCTAAGTATTTACAGACAGCTTTAGTCTTTTCTTTTCTACGAGGTCATGGGTGCGTTCTAGGGTTCTTTCTGGGTAATCATTCACATTGATGCGGGGATGGATGGGAGGGTTTCTTTGGCTTCTGTTAACGATACAATCTTTCGAGACGAGTGTGGGCATGACAAAAATCTTTTGCATCACGTTCGGCAATCGAAATTTGTCCCTGCTGCTTCTGTTTTGGAGTTTTTCGTGTTTTCCTTGGTGCTGTCATCTGGGTCTTATAAGGGGTTTCGTGTTTGTTTTTCCTTTTTGTTCTGCGCGTCCTGCAGTCTACTTTCGGGTATTGCCATTTTCCTTCCTCTTCCCATGTTTTCTATCAAGAGGGTAGCGGTTATTTTTTTGTTCTCTTTCGATGCGCATGAGGAGATTCGTAGGGATTGCAGATTTTGCTGTACTTTTACACGGGAATGGAATTTGGGAGATTGCAAATTGCTTGACATTTGGAATGTTGGCATCGTCATTATGAAGTGAAGCGCTAGCCATCAAACAAGATCGGTTGAGATTAACACGGAAGACGAAGCAGCAGTCGCAGCTTACCGTCTGCGATGGAATGGTTTTTTGGGTTCGTGTTGGAGTTGATGGGCTGAACTCGCAGACATCCCGCCCAGCACTCGCAACTGAGGTTGAGGAGGTTGACACCGGGTTATCGTTCATCGAGCGATTACCCGGGAGACTCTGAATCTTCCATGACTTTTATTAGAAAAGCCCTGCGGTGATACGCGTACGGCGGTGGGGTGATGTAGCTCCCCTGGTAACACGGCAGCATTTAATTGAGCTGAGAATAAGTCTGATCTGCAGCTATATTCCGAGCTCTTCCTTCGCTCGCTTTATTTGCATGTGCGGTACTTCTACGGTACAGTTACGTGTGCTGCTAAAGTGAAGCCAGTTAGTGCGGAGCTTGAGGAGGAGTCCCCAAGACTCCAAGATGGCTGCGCCTCGCTCACCCTCTCCTCCCCTTGTAGAGTAATCCGCTATGTCCCATGCGGCCAGATTATGTATTCATTTAGAATTTGCGTCGTGTTTTGTGCGTGAGAGCGAGCGAGTGGCCTTGGGTTTGGAACTTGTGGTGTATCTAATAACGAGCGGGCGGTCGAAGAGCCGGCAGACAACTCCCTTTTATGATTGCGAGTTACTTGCGCTTGAATTACCTACAAACGGAGTTACTTACTTCTGAGTGAGATCAACCACCACTGCCACCAACGTACACACACACCTTACACCTAACCTGTCGCTCGCTACATTTTCCGGTCTCTACTTCCCATTTCACCAACTTGCAACGCCGACGACGCGCCCGCTCCTAACAGTTCCTTTCGCAGGTCGAATCAGTAAGCTTGATTCCTTCATCATAAGCTGCAGCCGAGCGTCTCGCACCACCGCCACCACAACCACCCACCAGCAGGCAACCCCTTAACGGACTGTACTATTGCTACAATTTTCTTGCGACGCCTCCACCTGCTGGTAGCCATCTTATTCGATATTGCTTCCGTGGTCTAGAATTTGAGATTAGTTTCTCGGGATCCCTTCCAATTCTAAGGAGGCTGAACTGTCATCGTCATTGCCACACGCGATTTCTTATACGATTAACACATTTACCTGGCACAGCAACTGGAGCAACATTTCGGTGAACTTGTAACCAACTTCGGTACCTTTTTTTTCGGTTCCGAAAAAAAAAACACATGGTCCGATCTGGTGGAAGTACCGCCGTTATGACCCTGCCTGCGAACAACAATAATAATGACCCACTACCACAATCGCAGTCGTCATCGCACTACCAACCCGCCCCGTACAATTTCTCAAGACCGCATCCGCAGCTGCCCGGTGGTTCTGGTTCGTCTACGCACAGTGGACACACATTGGACGGGAGCGGCGGCAGTGGAGGCGGGCATATTGGGGTGACTGGGGCGGTTCCGCAAGGCACGAAAACCTCTGAAGGTGGGATTAACGGCCGGGTTCCTTCTGGTCAGCCTTTGAAGGTGCCTTCGACTGCAAGCTCGAATCATAGTACTCCTGACCGCGACGTGCGGCTTGGTGGTGGGAAGGATTCGATGAAACCGTCGGCCGGCGTACCTCCTCCTCCCGGAACTGATGCATCCTACTTTCCTCCAGCTACAAACGGCTCTGCGGTCCATTCTGCTAAACCTTCCTCAATCCCGGTGTCTATAAACAGCACTACAAAGCCAGTGGAACATCTACAACAACCATATAGTCACCCCGGGTCACCTCCAACCCGCCTATCACCCCCAATACCATCCATGGGAACCCCTGCCGCGGGATCTAGTTCTCAGGCGCAACAACAGCAGCAACAACCCGTTACAGGATCCATTCGGCAGCGACATACTCTGCAGATTCCGAAGCCACAGCAAGGAAGTAGAACTTCGACGCCGGCGAGTGGTTCCGACGCGGTTGCAAGTGGTCGCTTTTCACCTACGACGCCTGCTACAACACCGCGACGTCAATCCATGACACTGGGCCGACGACCTACACGGTCGATACATTCAGACAACCATCTGGAGGAGATACCGCCGGATGAAGATGCGGCAAGATGGACAGAGGCTATCAAGGCAAAGAGGGCCAGCAGAAGACGAAAGGATGAAGAAGGCGAGGATGATAAAGTGGTTGTGGGGACGAAAGTCGACCATAACCACGTGAATTGGGTCACGGCCTACAATATGCTTACGGGTATCCGGTTTTGTGTTTCTCGGATCAACGCAAAGATGGACCGACCCTTGTCGGATGCAGATTTTGTTGCAAAGCACAAATTCTCATTCGATGTGTAAGTATTCCGTGATATGTGGTCTGGGAGAGAGTGTGTCTGACATGAACGCAGTACGGGTAATGAGCTCACACCTTCCGCTAAGTACGATTTCAAGTTTAAAGACTACTCACCTTGGGTATTTCGACATTTACGCGCGAAGTTCGGACTGGATCCAGGGGACTACCTCATGTCGTTAACTAGCAAGTATATCCTGTCTGAGCTCGGATCGCCCGGGAAGAGTGGAAGCTTTTTCTATTTCTCGCGGGATTATAAGTATATCATCAAAACCATCCACCACGGCGAACATAGATTCCTGCGGCATATACTACATGATTACTACAAGCATATTGAGGAGAATCCTAATACCCTTATCTCTCAGTTTTATGGTCTCCACCGAGTCAAAACGTCATTCGGAAGGAAAATCCACTTTGTAGTCATGAACAACCTTTTCCCACCGCACCGCGATATTCATCAGACGTTCGATCTCAAGGGTTCAACAATCGGTCGTGATTATAAGGAAGATAATCTTGCGGAGAACCCGCGGGCTACATTGAAGGACTTAAACTGGATAAGGAGAGATATGCATCTCAACTTTGGGCCATACAAGAAGGCTCTATTTATAGAGCAGGTGGAGCGCGATGTTAAGCTGTTGCAGAAGCTGGAGATTATGGATTACTCGCTGTTACTGGGGATTCATGATCTGACGCGTGGAAACAAGGACGATATTCGAAATAGTGCTTTAAAGGTTTTCGGGCCTGGATCAGGGGAGAGTGATGATATACATGGACATATGCTGCAGAGGACTCCAAGTAAGATGGAGAAGGCAAGACAGGCTAGAGAACTTAGGAGGGTCATCAACACCGAAGTGCCGGTGGCTCTGGACCGGAGTGTCGCGAACAGGTTGCCGGACGAGTTCTCGGAGTGAGTTGGGCCCTGTGTAATTAGACTGGTAATGGGTTCTAATGTAAAAAACAGACAGAAGAATACCGTCTTTTATGGCGATGACGGCGGATTCAGGGCGACTCATGAGAATGATCAGCCGGGCGATGTGGTCTATTATCTAGGGATAATAGATTGTTTGACCCACGTATGACCTCCCCTCTTAACAAGAGCCACACAGCTAACTATTTACAGTACGGATTCGTAAAACGTCTCGAACATTTCTGGCGGGGTCTATCACATCCCAAAGACCAAGTCTCTGCCATCCCACCGCAGAGCTACGGTGAACGCTTCTTCAACTTCATCTCAAGCATCGTTAAATCCCCCGAAGAAGCAGCACGGGAAAAGGAAGCGCGTGACAACGCCACCGCATCATCAGAAGCAGCAGGCGCCGAGCACGATAACAACTCAGCGGAGAGGACGGCACGGAGCGAGGATATCGACAACACTCCACACCGGACAATAGTAGCAGTTCGATCGCCGAGTGCGGAACGGAGCGGCGGCGCGTCGGGGACGATATTGCCGGTGGTGGAGGAGGCAGGCGAGGGGAGTTCCTCGGGGAGGAGTAGGAATGGTAGCGCGAGGAGCACGGATGGTGGCGGCAGCTACGAAGGCGCGCCAATGATGAAGAGTGATTCGGGACTGGGACAACCCACGTCAACGGTGTCGACGACAACGACGATGAGGAAAGTTGAAGGGCCGCAGGAGGAGACGCTGGCGATTAGAGTTACGAGGGTTAGTGGGTGATGTGATGCACATACACAGTTTTGGTGGCTGGGAATACCTTAGACTGCGGAGGAGTGAGGATTCAGTGCATTATTTCTTTTCCTTTCTTTTCTTTGTTGTAGCTTATTTACACATTTTACCTAAACTTTACAATCATTAACCTCCTTTTTCTCTTTTCTACCTCCTTTTCTCTTTTGTCTTCATCCAACCACTACACACATTCCCTCACCTTTTGCTTTGTCTTTTGTTACTGCTTTTCTGTTAATACCCTGTTTTTTTCTCTGGGGTGGTTTGGGTTCCGTTTTCTCTTTTGTAATTGCGTGCGTGCTACTTAACTGCGATGATTGAATATTTTCTTTGGAAAAACTGTAAGATATTTTTTGCTTCTCTTTTGCTAGACGGGGAGGGGGGGGGATAGTAGAGGAGGAGGGAGGAAGGGAAGGGAGGATAGGGTGTGAAATTGAATTGAATTGAGTTCAGCTGGATGACTGAGGCCGATGATGTTTGTGGATGGCATATGGGTGATATGGGTAATGGGTGTCAAGGTGTCAAGGGCTTTGTGGTGAGGATTGGGGTGTGTTGGGAACAATGTCGGAGGAATTCGCAATAGTGACTGAATTCATGTCCCTTTCTGCTACGCGCATGCATAAACTCTCACTCGACATTTCATCCTCCAGACTTCGAAGCTTCAAGAACGCATCATTATCCTTCGCCGCGGGGTGAAAAACGAAAGCCTGGTATAGGAAAAGCTCATATATCCAATTCCCCACCCACCTGTACCCAACCCACCTATCACCAATATACCATGAATTTATACCCCAACTTAGTGAAGTGATCGAGACCACCTACAGATATCACCACCAAAAAAGTAGCAGCAGATCACCCTCCCGCGGCCTGAACTACAACGTACGGTATCATACCAAGGCAAAAAACCTCACCAGAAGAAGTTAAAAAAAAGCGGATTATACAAAACGACAAACGACGATAATAAACATGGGGAAAATTTCAGAAATGAACAGCCACAGAATACACCACCACTAACCGCGAATGTATCTAACGCCCTCCGCTCCCCTCCCATTCCTTCCTCACGCAAACATATCCGCTACACCTCCCAAATCCGGACTCTTCTGCCGCTCCTCTGCATACCTCTGCTGCTGCATCTGCAGCCCCTTCCTTTCCTTCTCTGCCGCGGTGCGCTGCTTCGATGCCCTGGGTAGCTTCCCCTTCTCGCTCATTGGCACGCCTCGTAGGCCGTCGAGGAGCTCCAAAAACAGCGCCCGCTGATGTCGGGTACTTTGTGCAGCTGACAGGCGTTTAAAGCACGAGTCAACCTTCGTCTCTGTGATGCCCGGGAGCGAGAGTAGGAGGTTGCGCGGAGTCTGCGAGGCTGACGAGTACAGTAGACAGATGGTCGATATCAACTGCGCTAGGTCCTTTTGTACGTCCACGAAGTAATCTTCGTGGAGTGACTACGCGGGTTAGAGGAGTGAAAAGGAGGGTTGGAGGGAGGGGACATACGTCGATGGAAGCCATCAACACCTCACGACAGATAAACTCACGGATATCGGCGCGGTCTGCCTGGAACTCTGGGACGATGGACCTAAAGACACGGATAATGATGCCACAGCATCTCGAGTCCCGCATTCGCAGCGCGTGGGTGCAGAAGAGGATCAGTGGCTCCAGAACGACGTCGCTGGACAGGATGAACTCTCGCATGCTCGGTTCTCCCGTGTTGTTGGCCTGCATTTCCGGCAATGCGAGGTGTGGCAGCATATTTGTGTTTGCTAGATTCGACTCGCCAGGTCTCTGCGGATCTAGCAGCCCGGCGACGATCAAGACGGCCGTGTATGTGAGTTGTCGCAAGATACTCTCCTCTTTCATTTCTTCGGCAAGCTGGGCATCTCCGCCTTGAGATATTTGTCCCTTTTCTATCAACTCGTTCCATTCGCCGCTTACTTTTGCGTCAACCTGTGCGAAAAGGCTTGCTAGTAACGGTGTCAAAAAGTGCTGCCGGAAAGGAGTGGGACAGTCATCTATTATGTATCTAGTCATGTTCAATAATATCGACATTTGGTGGGAGCTCAGAGCATGTGCGTCGTTGAAGAGTGACAATGCGAGGGGGCCGGGTAGTTCTTCTAATCCGTAAAAGTGTATGTCAAGCCGTGACATGCACCAGAGGATTGAGTAACAGGATTCGCGAACCATGCGGATAGCCCCTCTAATTGAGGATGCAAGACCTTCCATGGTATTTTTCGTCTTTGTCACATTCTCATAAAAGTCATCCCTACTGCCTGTTGATATACCAGCTTGCCAAAAGCGATCTGTGAGGATCTTCTTGACAACAGGTTGAAGCTCTGGAGGAAGCCCTTGCCAATTCTGCGGATTATGGAAACCATGTGCGTTGCTATCCCGTCAGTAACTAGTGCTGCGTAAACCAGGGGCAGCCAACCTCATAAACTTCAGTAAGTTGGGCAAGATCATGGGAATAGCATCGTGCCATAAACTACATGATATATTGTATGCATTTGATGGTCGTTTTAACTTCTCCGTTGAAACGGCGATGAAAGCCTTGGTTGCACGAATAGGGAGTGCCTGCAAGAGTAGGTCAGTGAACAGCTCTAAGTGAAAAAGCGACTGACTGACTTTGAATTTTTCCGTCAATTCGTTTTGCAATGCCTGACCTTCCGGGTCAAGTGGGTGTTTCGAAAAGTCTGGAATCTCATGAACTCGTCTCGATGTTAGATACTCCTGAACTCTGTCTAATCCCAACAGCCTACAAAAGCCTTGGAAGGTCTGCAGGGCTTCAGTCATATTGGGATCCACCCATCCTTGCTTCACTGGTACTATGTAGCTTTCTAGTCGCTGTTTCCGTACCTCCGGATCGATATTCTTTGTGCGGTGACTTCATTCTATTAGTTCAAGACAACTGTAATTCCTCTACGAATAGCAATGTACCCACTTGATTGTGAAGAGGAACGTATGGAATGCAATCTTTGTTCGGTCTTCGACAGCATCGCCAGCAGAAATCTCGTTGATTTTGCTCTGCAACTGGTCATAGACAACCATCAGGTGATCTGGCATCTTCATAGCCAACCGTTGGATCTCCGTCGTGCAAACATTCATGAGTTCCTTTACGGCGTCCGTGTAAGCATGGTTCGTAGCATACTCAGCAGGCCGTGTGAGAAGTATGTGCTCGAGGATTTTCAGCATGAGCTCCGGTCGATCGTCTAATGCCGTGGTTGAAAATGTGACCATCAACTGGATAACTCGGCGTTTTATCAATGGATCATCGAAATTTTTATTCAGTATCTGTTGACACCAGGATTCTAGGTTCTGGTCCAGCTCATCCCGACCGCTGGTCTGTGTATCCGGTTAGACGCCAATCAAACGTCGTTGAGCGGACCGATGGAGCTAACTTACAGGTACTGGTTCGAGCGCATTGGCATCCGCCCACTTCATGTAACCCTTGAGTGCGGCCTCAACTACGGAGAACTGGGCATCCACGTGTAGAAAAGGCATCGAATTTTTCTTGTACTGTTCGACTACAGCCTCACCATGAGTAATTATATGGGCCGTACTATGACGGGACTTACAGGCAAAAGGCGGCTCATTCGAATATAATGACGATAGAGTGTTGTCAACGTTGGATATGATGAAAGGAAACGCCTCAAACGGTCGTCGCCTTGTGATGCTCTCCACAATGCTACTGCAAAATCGTCTATAATTCCCTAGGAATGCATGGCGTTCTGGAATGGTGTCCAAATCTTCGTTTAGGAAAACTACACTGGGGTTTGTGCTGTCTTCAGCCATGGATTCGTACTGTAATATATACCGCATCACGTCAGTCACTGGAATATTTGCAAGGCTAGAAATGTGTACCCTGATGAGTCTAGTTGTTGCTAGTTCTAATAGCCGAGGAGTAAAAGGCTGTACTGCCTCAACTTGTCCTAAGGTCTCGGACCTGAGAATCTTTGTCCAGAGGTTTAGGGCAGGAATCGAGATCGCCAAACTATCGTGGCTCGCTATTAGGAATGCCAGACTTAGAAACCCAGCCAGGTCTATTTCATTCGGTAATGACGAAGCCTTCTCTTCTATAAAGCTTCCTAGATTGGAAATCATCTATGGATTGTGGAAAGTTAGCTACCTTTGTAGGCGACACAATCGTAATCACATGGACTATTATCTACCTCAGAGAACCTCTTCAGAAACATATATCGATCTTCATTAATGTCGCTGGGATCAACTTGTATCCAATTGAAGATGTTTTTAAGTAGTTCTACGGTCTGAGAATGGTACATCGGACAGACGAGGCTCTGGAAATCATCATCTTCGAAGAACGGTTTTGTGAACAACGTATGCAGGCATTCTGTGGCAATCTGTCCCATCAGCTTTTATTCGTTAAGGCACTGATTTGGCTCGAAATGTGTGTATCTACCATCTGCACTGCCGTACTTTCAACCATTAGAGATCTTCCAACAGTTTCGACGACTTTGGAGGTAGCAACGGCCCTACAGAAGATGTTATCAGTTAAAATCACCGTAATAGGTTTGCGATGGGCCATACTTGGAAATTGACCATCCCATGCAAGCCTTAAGCACACCCAGGATCTTGATAGAGCACACTTCGGCCTCTGAGTTCTCTTTCACGCCTGCATCAAGTGCTCCATCGAGCAATCGGACAAGTCTCACAAGCCACCCGTCCTCTCCGCATCGGTTCACTGTGCTGGGTTCTCTCTGAGAATAGTAGGTATTAAAGACACTGAGAGGTGTGAATACATCAAAACAGGCTTTGCTTAATGGTGTATTCCTCAACCCAGCTACTGAATCTTCGCGGTTGAAAATATCATCTACCAGCGTTTCCAATATGAATAGTACGAGGTCCCTTTGCGCAGCATTGGGTTGTACTGCGGCATTCTCCCACAACCTCACCAACAACTCGTCCATATCTAACCATTCGTTGTCCCATTGTCTCTTGGCCACCTCAACCCAAAGTTGCGCAATTTTGTTTCTCAGATATGCGGGGTCACTGTTGGTGACATTCTCCGCGAGAGATAGGATCCAATTTCTGACAGTAGTACTTTCGGAAACAGTGTAGTCTGGCCATGAATATCGGAGCGCATTTTCCAGCAACAAAAGGCCGAAATGCCGCACGACGGGTTCGAGGGTCCTATCATGCGCGAGCTTGAACCCGTGGAACGGCGCTTCCTTTTCGCTCTTTGCGGCTTCTAAAAAGGCGCCAGCTTGTTTTCGATCATCGTTGCTCGAATGTGGATCGTAGACGATCTGCAAGGCTTGCTTGAGCTGGTGCAGAGGCTGTGATTGCTGAGCACCGTTCTCAGTTGGTGGCACAGTGGTTTCTCCCCCGCCGTTCATGGTATCCCAGCAAGAGCTGTGCTAGCGACTGTTTGTTTGTTCGGACGACCTGTTCGTCACCACACCAAAAAGTGGAATGTGACGAGTGATTTCGCACGAGGTTTCAGTGGTATACAGTCAATGATGCGGAGGTATTTCTGGGCGGTAGCCTGGAGACGGTATTGTGGGGGAATAAATACGGCAACGAGCACTGGGGGGAGACGTGTGGTGTGGGGTCAAGTGGAGAAGTTCAAGCAACGAATGCACGAACGAACGCGCTGCCGCTGGGATTTGGGCGCTAGCGACGACACGCCGTGACAGGCTGTGACTCACGTAAAAATATCACAGTACTACCGATGCCTCTCGGTCTTAGTGGCATTGACTGCCGTGCGCAGAGGCCAGGAAGACGTGCAGTATCACCTTTGTTTCTCTCAGCGGCAATTCTCGTGAAGATCGAGTAGTCGAGCATGATAAATGCGCATCTAAAAGTTAAACACATTCCATCACACGGATCGATCGAACGCTGTCTTCCTTTTAACCTTTTCGCGTCGGTCGGCCGACCGATCCTGCACTAGAGAGTGAGCCGCACTACTCAATGTACGAGTAGACTTATTAGTGACATGGGCTCCAATACCTGCATCACAACCACTTCGCTCTGCCCAATGTCGCGCCAAAAAATGCGGATCCTCTTTATCCACCCGATCTTGGGATAGGAGGCGCCGAGCGCCTAGTCGTCGGTTCTGCTGTTGGTTTACGGTCCGAGGACACAATGTCACACAATCTACACCTCTCACTGCAACCTTCGCCATTGTTTCGATGAAGCTCGGAATGGTATTGCTTGGGCCTTTCTTACGCTGTTTGGTCGTGGAAAGTTGTATATGCTCACTCTCATGTAGGGACTCTTAAAATCCGCGTCGTCGGAAACTCCATACCGCCTAACATCTTGGGACGATTCAGCATTCTCTACGCTATCCTCTGTCAGCTTCATCTGACCTTGTCACTCCTTCTCTCCGGTGAGCTATCCGCCTACGACTGCTTCTTCATAGACTAGCTCTCAGCTTGTATACCGCTCTTCTACTTCTTTGTGCCATATATATCCGTACTGTTCTGCTGTCACTTTCCTGACTACATACCAGCTAGCTGGAAAACATCTCCTGAAGGCAGCCTCGCTACTTTTCTACACACCGGAACGGGAACACTTTTGGCATTATTCTGTTGGAAGCCCTGATTGTTGAGGTATGCGTCACACCAACACATTCCAACAATCTGAGCACTACTACCGAATGACTCACTTACAGCTCCCTGTTCTAGGTCATAATTCCGATGATCCTTTAGAAACCATCCAAGAGGGTGTGACTGCCTATGACCAGAGATTCCTGAAGAATGGACAGCTGTAATACGGATGGCCTTGTTTGAGATGCGCCGGCTGAGATAAAGGAAATGGGCAGGGTTGTCAAGAGTTTTCGAAGGAAAAGATGGTGGAAAAGCTTGAACGTGAGTTTGATGTTACGCTGGCCGACAAGGGCATCGAGTTCACAGGGATTCTACACTTTGTTAGTGGAACAGTGGTGGGTGTGGGGGTTGGTCTTATGCTGCTGTTCTGGCTTTTCAATTGGGTATCGGAAAATTTCAAGTGGTGGGAGGGTGTTTGGGGAGTTTATCAGTGGCAGCGTTCATGATTAAAGGCATGTACCTTAATGAAGAACAGAGGTGCATGTAGATATCTTAAACAGATGCCCACCAATAGGAGGAAGCAGGTACTAAGTGCGTAAGATTTGTAGAAAGTGCAAGTTGCCATGCTCATTGGTACTTGCCACACTGACGTCTGTGGCGCATGAAAATAACGTTTGGTTATCGCCCCACTACGACCTGGCAGTAGTTGCCTGCAACCGACCAACTCTCCTCCACCCACTGTGCACCCTGCCGATCGTCCTCCATATCATATCCACAACCAAGGTGACGACTCCAAGCCTGTCCATCTGAACGATCGACGAAAATGTTTATGCTCAGGAATGTGGGGAAGTACATCTTCGGCGACACCTCAAAGCAAGACATCATACAACTAGACCAAGGCCAACTCTACATCGTGAGACCTCACTCAGTCAAGGGATACAGCGAGTGCATGTATAGATAGCCCATCATTAGTGCGGTTAAATAGGACGCTCTACTAACCATCATTCTAGATTTAAAGATGCGCAAGCGACGATCCGACGCACCTCAACCGACTTTCACTACCAACTAGTCATAACACGAGCCTTTGAGGAGGGTGAAGAGCAGTTGATAGATGACGCGGAAGACACTGATGACACTAAAGACGAAAAAACATTCTTGCTGGACGAGAGTCTACACCTGAGGAACACTATTCGGGACGGTCAGGCAGTGTTTGCCTGGAGAGACTTGAGCGGAGTAACATCAACCAAAGTTTCAAGGCAAGGCGGGGTGCTAATAAGCTTTTAGGATCCGGGAGATCTCTACGAGTTTATCTGCGATACTACCGTCCAGCCAAGCGCCGTTCACACGTTCGAGATGGTTTCAGTCCAGTGCCAGTATGAGCGCAAGTACAAGCGCAGCCGTGACAATGCTACGGAACAGGACCTGAAGCAGTTTGTGTTCACGTAAGTCTTTGCGGGTTTCAGAGTGCACCACGTCGTTGACTGACTCTTTGACTCCGATGAAATTCAGCGACTCCCCCATTCCACCAGCATCACCAGTTGCTGCATCGCCCGCTGGATCACCTGTCGCCACCTCAAGGGCATCTTTTGCTCCCGTTACTCCAGTTAAAAAGACCCCAGTTAGAAAGACTCGGAAGGCGAAGGAACCTGAGGTTCTGGAAGCGACGGCCGCTCCCAAAGCCGCAACAGCACCGGCAGCTACCGAAATACTGTGCAAGGAGGGTGCAGAGCTGCATCTTTTCGATATTGCTAGTAATACATTCCTTATGCAGGACCAAGAGGTGACGGCAATCGTCAGCGAAGTTGGACAATGGCAGTGTACGTTAACTTGTTCCTGGAAACTTCCGAACACGTCGATTACTAACGCGTAATTCAGACTGGCTGCAGATCGAGGGCAAAGACAAGGCCTGGCTCGGACAACCTGTAATTGCAGACATCAATCCCATATTCAATTTTGAATACCTTTCATTCATTTTCAACCACTATGTCATGAATGATGGCGCTGCCTACTCATGGCTCCTCCGCTTTAAGGATATCGAGACCGAAGAACGATTTCAAGAGGGCTTAATGCGTGCACTCTGGGAACAATTGAATGAGATTAAGTGGGCTAAGGTCAAGGAACAAGACCGTGACTATGTTCTGGATGCTTTCCAGGATCTTACCATGGAAGACGCTCCTCTAGAGGCCGATGAGGATGAGTATTACGAAGCAGAGGAGGCGGATGACGCCGGAAACAGGAGCGAGGAATACGACAGCGATGAGGAGGACGATAGTACACATGTACGCGGCGTTGATGATGACGGCAATGTAAACAGTCAACTAGCTGTTGGATTCAAGCACGACAGGAGTTTTGTCATCCGAGGAAACAATATCGGCGTCTTCAAACACGTTGGTGACAAGGATCTGGAATTCAGTACAACGATCACAGGTGTAAAAACGCCCGGTGGAAGGAAGTTTGCTCCATCAAAGGTACGATTTCAAAAGCCAGAAGCTGCTAAGTTTTGTTTAACCTAAACACGTTTCTAGGTCATGTTGCATGAAGGAGACAGCAGCATGATTATGCAGGACGCCACCAACCCCCACAACCTGTACCGGATGGATCTGGAATACGGAAAAGTGGTTGACGACTGGAGGGTCCACGACGACATTCCCGTGAAAGTGTTTGCCCCGGAGAAGGCAAGCAGCCCATGCTTACACATCATCAGTTTCTGGAACGTTAACAGTTTTTGGTATAGAAATTCGCTCAAATGACCGGCGAAAAGACTTTTCTTGGTCTCTCCCACAATGCGCTCTTCCGTATCGATCCTCGTTTAGCTGGTGACAAACTGGTTGATTCGCAGCTTAAGCAATATGTGTCGAAGAACGACTTTTCTGCTACCGCGACGACTGAAAACGGTTATATCGCTGTGGCCTCCAACAAGGGTGATATCCGCTTGTTTGATCGCCTAGGAATTAATGCGAAAACGCATCTTCCTGCCTTGGGTGAGGCTATTATTGGCCTTGACATCTCCAAGGATGGTCGGTGGATTTTGGCTACCTGCAAGACGTATCTCCTCCTCGTTGACTCCCTTCAGACTACGGGAAAGAACGAGGGCAAACTTGGATTTGAGAAGTCATTCCCTAAGGACTCCAAGCCGAAGCCTCGCCGTCTCACACTCAACCCCATGCACATAGCTCAAATGCAGGCGGAGACGAAACTACCGCTCTCTTTCACGGCGGCCAAGTTCAACACGGGTGTTGATGCGACCGAAACTGCAATCATCACATCTACAGGACCGTTCATAGTTACTTGGAACCTCCGCCGAGCTATCATAGGAAAGTCAGATCCGTACCAAATCAAGCGGTATACGGAGGAGGTTAAAGCCGACAATTTCAGATTCGGATCGGACAAGAATGTGATTGTGGCCCTGCCCAACGAGGTCGAGTTGGTTCAGAAGGCGACATTCAAGAACCCGACCAGGGAGAGTATTTCCACGCCAGTAAGGCAGTTGAGGAGCCGCCACCATATCGTTAATAGTCCTTATTAAAGAATTGACTTTTCTTTATTTTTCCTGCTCGACTTTGGAGTGGTAATTGTTACGCGAAGAATTTAAGGGGTTTTAGTTTGTTCTTTGGCGTATGTTGGATAGGATGCAAATGATAGTACTAAACAAGAAGCTTTATCATGAACTTAAAATTGGGGCTGATTGGAGTGAATCCTGGTGATGCAGTGATAATTGATGATGCTGGAAAACGAACTTAGAAAGCATCAGTTCCGTCCGACCGAATTGTACTGTACTCGTGTACTTAAGCACCTAGTCCTCGGGTTACTTGTAGAGTCGTCCCGATGTTTTGTTTATGTTCTCCCCCAGCGGTCAAGTTCTCCGCTTCACCAAGAGGGTGTCCGGCTAGTCAAGGGGATATCCCTTTGCCCAAGATGACCGCTTTGCTGGGAGGGTATCCTCCCAGACAAAGATTCTTAACTGGTAGGTGGGAGATGCCCCACTCGCCAAGTGGGGACATCTTGCCGGCCAAGTAATATACTTGTACAGTAGGATATCCTGACCCCCACTGAATGTTTGCTCGAGTACTGGCAGAGAAACATACAACCACTACAAGCTACAAACCCAGTTTGGCATGCTTGAGAGACTATATCCGGATAGTCAACTGCTCCGAGTTCCCTCAGCTGCAGCTGCACAGATTCAGGATATTATCCCCTGGAAAGAAATAAATATCACTTCTTTTCCTCCCTGCGGCAGCAGTGAGGGTTTCTACCAGTGAGAGAATCTCAATATCTTGCAACTGCAAGGGGCCACAGTGTACAGGGCGGAGGAGAAGGAGGAAGCAAATGGTCAACTTGAGATGGAAGCAACTTTAAGTGGGAAAAGCGTTAGAAGTCGGCTCTGCAAGAGGGCAGATACCACTACTTCTGTGCCCCTAGGAAAACTCGAAGGACAGAACAAGCACAGTAGATAGATTGTATTTGACAGTTCTAGATGAATCAAAGAGAAGGTTTTTTTTTGCACTGCAGTTCTTCGCTGCCTACCCCGCAATCAAGAATCTTGCCTGGCAGGATACCCTCCCGGGAAAGCGGCCATCTTGAGCAAGGGATATTCTCTTTGTCAAGTGGAGACCTTAGAACATCTACTTTCGTGCTTTTGTATGGAGCGGCATCTTCCGTCTCTATGTGATTTCGTTCCATCGCCGCGTCGACTTCTTCGTTACCCCACAACACGCAATATTTTAAATTCACGAAGCGGCACTATGCAACCACGACGGTATACTTTGCCCCTCCCTACTCATCGCCTTTGCCGCGGTAGCTAACCTTATCCAGCAGACGCCCACCATCCACAACCTACGCCCGCCGCAAAAATGCCGTCACCGCCACGCCTACTGTCCCGGTGAAACGACAATCCTCTCCTCCAACCATCACCACCACCAGCTCCTCTTCCTCCCCCTCACCCCCCCCACCACCCCCGCAAAAGAAACCCTTCGCAATAACCCGCACCCGGCACCGCCTCCCCACCAAACCCCGCAAGAAGCAACAGCAGCCTCGCGAGAAACTGACACAGCTCACCCTAGACCTGGGCCAATCCATACGCACCACCTGCGTCCTCTGTGGCATGAGCTACCACATCTCGGACCCCTCGGACATATCGATCCACCGGCGCTTCCATGGGAAGTTCCTCTCCGGCATCGATTTCCCAGAGACGTCGGACACAAATATAAGTATCGTCACGCCGTCCTCCTCCTCCGCAGAGCAGAAGAAGGTGCGCGAGGTGCTGGAGGTGGTGGATAGCGAGCTTTCTGCTGCCGCGATCCCGGAGAAGAATCTGTGGGCTGGGGGGTATAAGGCGTTTTTGTATGTGGCGCAGGGAAAGGTTGTGGGGTTACTCCTTGCGGAAAGGATTGAAAGTGCGTTTTTGGCGAGAGGGATAGGGAGTGTCGAGCTTGGTGAGAGACGGAGGGCGGTAATGGGGGTTAGTAGGGTTTGGACCGCGAAGGAGTGGAGGAGGATGGGGGTGGCGAGGAAACTTTTGGATGAGGCGTGTGAGAGGTTTGTGTACGGCATGCGGCTGGGGAGGGGGGAAGTCGCGTTTAGTCAGCCCACTGAGAGTGGGGGGTGGCTGGCGAGGGGGTGGGTTTATGGGAAGGCGGAGGGGGATGGGGGGGCGAGGGAAGATACTGCGAAGAGTAGCGGCGGCGATGGGTGGCTGGTTTACGTTGAGCGGGAGTAGCACACAGATACACCTTTTGGTTTTTGGTTTTGGTTGTGCTGGTGTTTTGGTGCGAATTGATAGATTGGGTGAGGTTCTTTTGTACTATAGATGATGTGTGAATGGGTGGGTTTTGCCGTACTGTGCGGATAATGTCTGATATCCAGGTCGAAGGGAAGTGTTCTAGAGTAAATTAAAAGGTGTACTCTGTTATAGTGCAATACCAACTTAGCTGGGCAACAATCTTCGTGATTAATACCGAATCCGTTCTACTTATTCTATCGTAGGGCGTTTAGTACGAACTCGGGAGCAGGTGATAGAAAGGTTTGTGTACCGAGAGATAACAATAACGTCACCAGTCATCTCCCAATCTAGTTCGCGGCTTGGGTACCTACTTACCATATGAAAAAGGGGGGCTTCAACGACGGTCCTAAGTACGATTTGATTGTATAACCGTTGGTAGAGCGTTTTTGACCATCGTTAAAAACCTCCCTTTTTGCATACTGTAGTGTCATTGGGGTAATTCGCTAACAAAAGGGTTTGGTCATCTTCCAGTCATTGGTACGAGCGGTGGTTTGAGAGCTAGGGGGTTTCAATAGCCATACCGATTATCTGAAAAGTTGCGATCTCTAAGAGACTATCAATAATTCAACCCGCTCGCACAACCACCATCACCCACTAGTTCAGAGCATGCATCATTTTGCCTCAGTTTTTTCTCTAAATTCATCATTTGATCATCGCTCGCTAACAAAGTCCGTCATCTTCAGGCCCCCGTTCGTTGTTCATCTTTCGGTACAGTATTATACCATAAGAAAAAATTACAATTTTTGCAGACAGATGCGTTGGGATAAAACAATCGAAGAACAGTCCCCTGATCGCTATTGAACGCAATGGTGACAGTTCAACAACAGTTCATCCCAGTAGACCAACTTGCGTCTGTCTGCAAATCTCCCATTTTTTTCTTACAGTAGTTAGAGTGGATTAAGTCATGGAAAATCACCCAGATGCTCGAACAGGGCAGTAGATGACGCTAAACACTACCAAGCGATCATCGGACTCCTAATCTTAAGCAACTCAGCCCGACATATCCTTTGCCCTTTGTTGGTATAACCCCTACCCTATTCACACGCTGCAAAGAGTCCCCGGTACGGCCAACCTCCGCCTGCACTTCATTGGCACCGCGTTCTCAACAGCAGTCGGTTCTCAAGGTTACTTTGGCGCCTCGAGGGTGTGGGATTTTATCATGATTCACGACCTATCATCCCCATTCTCATGAGGCCTTCATCTTCCTCCTTATCCTCTTCATTATCTTCATCTTTCATCGTTCTCCATTACTTCGCCTATCGTCTCTTCGTTTTCATCAAGCTCCATTGGCACCCCCGATATTTCACATTTGACCCGTCTCCGTCCCTCAACCCCGTGATAAATCTCATAAGGGAACAAGAATACTCGTACGAGAGGAGTTTGAATTCTCCGCAGACGAGTATCAATGGGGTACAGAGTGGACCAGCATGCCGTCGTGCGACTTCAAGAGGTCAGCAATTTCGGGTGGCGGGAAGGATCGAGAGAGAGCGGGTAGGGAATTCCCGGGGCAAGGCTGTGTAGAAACCGTGTTCCGGGTTATAACTCCGATGGCGGTCTTGTCGGCATGAGGATCTGGGATGAGGTCGAAGGCGGGTTGTATTTTTGCCAGGCGTCAGAGGGGTACTGGGTCCGGCTGCAGAAGATCGGACGCTCCTTTTCCAGCAGGTTACTATAACAAACTGACTAGATATGGTATAGCAATAGGCATAACATGCTCTAGATGTTAACAGAAAGGGCAAAGCCAGTGTGCTTTGACTTTGTTCGTAGCTTCAACAAAATCCATTGCCAGAAACAGGGCGTCCGATCTTCTACAGTCTGACCCGAGTACTCGGTCAACTAAACGCAGTCTACTAGGTTGATCTGTAAGGCCGGGATTGAGGTCGCCGGTTCTATGATGTTGGACACGGCACGGTACGGGACGGGATGAGATTTCAATGGAGGCCCGAGGCTGCACCCCAATATAGCATTGCTCTTGGCTATCAACAATCGGTTAGCACAGGGCAGATATGATACGAGAGTTCTTGCCGTAGCGTGAGGCCGAGATCCACTGCAGTTCTCGGGCAGCAGTTCTATGTTTGTTTCGAACCCCAGTCACACACGGAGTCCCGCGGCTGAGGTACCTTAAGTTCCGGGACTAAGTTCCGGGACGTCTCGTAGCCGCTATAACCGCGCAAACCATGATCCATAATCCACTTCAAGTTGTGAATTTCAGCAGGACAGCCGTGGCCCAACAGCGTCCTGAATGATCCTGGGTGACGCTCCGGTTATCATTCTGGTATAACGGCGGGTATTAGGGATATATCGTAGATCTTATATTAGTTCCTTCTTTCACCGCTTGCCACCAACAGAACCAACAACTGCCGGAACCAACACAACCTATTTTACCTACTTATAGGATAGGTGGAGTTCCGACATCGCTAGTTGATAGGGTAATTAGAGTGGAGTCATTTCGCTAGCCACGATATCTAAATTAGTAAGAACGGTGCTGGCCGTCTCGCTGAACTTCTGGTCTAAGCCCCACGCCCCGTGTTTCTTTAGGCTACCGATGAAGAGAGGTTTAATACACGGCAATGTATCTTTTTGGTGGCTTGGTAGTGGAGAGGTACTTAGTATGCTGTTATACTTCACCCCAAGTAGATAGCAAGTACGGTTTAAGCATTTGCTTGTTACTAGGAATGGTTGCTGCTAGACACTGAGAACTGGTGGCGTTATTAAACAAATATCCTGGGTACTCTAGCTTAAGAGCTTTGTGTGGAATTGGCTGGGTAAGTATAATTCCTTGTACGATACACGTTGATGCATATAAGCTAACTGGAAGCTCGAGGTTCGATGGAGCCACTGTGGGGAGGAATTGGAAAATCTCTAAGGAATAAGTCTTCATAACAAGAGAAGCATATTACCGCAAGCCCCGCTGATAGAGTACATTGTTTATATCTCCAGATATAGTAACCGGTGTGCATGTGTCAAGGCCGGTATATATATGAGAAAATTATGCATACACCGAATCAACATGTAGCTTTTCAGGAGAAGCGGGATGTCCGATGTTGGTGGTCAAAGGATCTCTAGATCGAAACAGCAAACAGGCCAGAAGCTATCTCAGAATGTTCTATCATGTTTTGGCATTGTATCAGCCACAAAGCTCGGAGGGCTGTCTAGTGCAAAGCATCACACTCAATACCGCGTGGAAGAAGCGAGCTCTGCCATCTGGACTCCGAAATAAGCCGTAACTATCAGCTCTCTGAAATACCTAGCTCACGTGGAATATGCTCTGTATACTGGTTCATAAGTGCTCCAGGAGGCTGAAATACGCAGGGGAAATCAGTGTAAAACCGTTGCGTCCGCTTATCTGCCGATGCTGATTAAACCCTTGGAATCCAGAAGGGCTGAGATCCTGGTGAATTTTCACGCAAGCGGGAACAGGCTCTGCGATTTCGCTTGCCGGATGGATTTCCCGTAGATGGGGCACTCCTCATCATCAGGTTGATTGGCTATGCACTCCCTTTCCGACATTCCGCTGCTGTCTCCTTGTTGTCTTAAGAAATTTGCCTTTTTGAGATATTGCTCGCCACAATACAAACACTAAACTAACAAGGCGAAGCTACTTATTATAATGTAAATAATATATTTTCAACCTATTTTTACTTTCGATTCTGAAAAAGACCCAGATACTTGGTTCACAGGGGTTCGTCTAATATGCATTATTCCTTCTGGAGAAGCTTCTATGGATATCAAGACTAGCTCGCAATACTGGGCTGCGAACCACAGCAAAACAAAAAAAACCCCAGGATTCCGAGAGCCTGGGAAAGTCTGGTGAAGAGCACTCCACCGCATCGCGTCATGTTATTTTCTACTGACGTCTTACACATAAATGTACTAATAAGTAGGCTTCACTGCTCGTTGACAGTTGTCCCATCACTTTGGTTCCTATATTCCACGCCTCTGGTTCTTTGATCAACATTTCCCAGCTGTAGTCAAACCCATATATCCAGAAATTGTCCCAATCTACTCGTAGCCAGTATTACAAGAGTATGGAGTATCTCCTGGTTGATGAGGCATATGTAAGAACACCTCTAACGCTTCAGGTCCACTTGCTAACATGCTTCGTCCGATCTGTAGGAAAGTGTCTCCGACTGTGCCTCTAGCATGTGAGTTGAACACTACGAAATCCGGCTGCTGGTAACCTAACAAGCGGTTGCTCACGAAGGGCGATGTCGACTTACGACCATGTCTACGAGAATGGTGGGTGTGAATGCGGTATATACTAGTGAGCAGCTGCTAACGGCATGCTGGTTAGGGCGTCGTTATCATCGATTCCACGTATGTAACCAAGATACCGCTTGTACCTGTGGGTTCGATACTTAACAAATTGTAGGAAGGAAAATACTTGATGCCCAACGACCAGGTTGGTTTCTCCCACTGAGCTCCATTAAGGAACTGTGTTTATGTGCTGTAGATCGAGCAAGACCGACTGGATGTTCACCATGAGATATTCTTGCTTCTCACAAACGGAAAGTTATACCTTGCCCCAATTACTTGTCCGAAACGGATCCTGGACGTTGGCACGGGAACGGGGATTTGGGCGATAGAAATGGCGGATAAGTTTCCTGAGGCCGAAGTCGTTGGGACGGATCTTAGTCCTGTTGATACTTCGAGGTATGTTGTATCTCGATGGTATCGTGGACTGTTTTCAGCGCTGATACAGCGTCAGTAGTATTCCTCCAAATTGCAGGTTCGAAGGTACGATCCCTAGATCTTTATGGCATACATAACCAAGTGTCTTCCCGGTTGACGAGAGGATTAACCAGTGGATGACATCAAAATGGATTGGATCTTTGAGAAGGTTGGTTTCGCCGCGGGTGAGATGGCATGAAACGGAGCTGACAATACCCAGAACTACTTCGACTACATACACAGCCGCAACATGGTTGTAGCTATCCGCGATTGGCCCCAATATATGAAACAGCTCTACGACCATACGAGACCTGGGGGATATGTTGAGATTGTTGAGCCGGGAGGCCGGATAACCACCGATGACGACTCCATGCCCGCGGACTCGGGTATCTACAAATTCTTCAATGTCTGGATGAATATTGCGGCAGCAACCGGTATAAGAGTCATAACTAGCAGTGACCACCTAGTACCCGATCTACAGGAAGCCGGGTTTGAAGACATCCAAGTGGGTGGGGCTGGTGTCCCGTTGAACCATCCAGAAGGGCTGAAACCGTATGCAGGTGGTTTCATTCAAGCAGCCATGGGGCCCGTGGCCAAAATGTCCGCGTATGAAGGAAGGTACTTGCATTCAATCGCGTTTGCTAGAAGGGCGTATACTGAAGGCGAGAGGTTTAGTGGGCGCGCTTATGCTATCTAAAATGGGTATTGCGATAGAAGGTTACGCCTTAGCACTTTTCACCCGCCACGCTGGAATGTCTCATGCCGAAGCGAAGGCGCTCTGTGATGAAGCTCTGAATAGTGTCCATGATAAGTCAATGCATATTTACAACGTTGTGTAAGTTCTGATTCAGCGGGTACGATGGGTACGTTCATACTGACAGCTGGTAGATTTCGGATAGTGGCCAGAAAGCCGGTATAGTGTATTATAGACGTTGGAATTTAGGGATATGGGGTGTAGTTGGCATTCTCGTTCTTAGTTCTCTGAGTGGCTGGGAACGAGATTATGTAGTTGGTATGAGCGATGTGAGGCATGTGTGTGTCGGCGGCGTACATGTTGCGAAAACCATCTGTTTCCTCCCCCAACCCTTCTGTCCACAGAATTTCTTGGCCAGAAACCACTCAGTGACTCTTTATAGCCGCGCGGGTTGTCACTTACGTGTTTGTGTTCAGCTCGCTAGAACAATGCAGTCATAGGTGTTTTGTGAAATGCAACTTCCTACTCCTGATACATGCGGCTAGCAAAGGCCGCCTAGAACAGGATAGAGAAAGCCTTGCTGCTTACTATCTCAAATCCCATAACTAGAATGTGTTGCTGGTACTAGTTACCACAATATAGGGTGTTTAAGTCGGGTTTTGTATGATCCAATACTTGCGATGACTGACCATAGTATGTGATAATTGATGACGCATGAAAAACATCTGTATAAATTCCCAGCATCTTCCCACCTTGTCACTATGTTTCGCCCTATTCTCGCTCTGCAAGTCTGGATAATAAATACTGAACAATGACATACTTTGCGCATTCCAGTCCAGTTTCTGATGCATCTGCACCCAAGATCACTGGCGCGGAGACCTGCAGCCGAACGTTGTAAGCAGGCTGCAGGGTCCCTCTCTTCCAAAATTTCATATACGTTCGGTACCCACTTCTGGTAAGGACTCATTGTCTGCCTTGGGCGTAGGGCTGTCTCATGATGCAATAATAGTATTTTAAATACAGAGTTACTTCTTCCTTCTGCTTCCTCGATTCTCATTGTAAAGCCACGACAATATGCACGAGCACAATCCTCTCACCCGTACTAGCACCGCAACGACGCGGAGCACCGTCGGTACTACTACCCCCTCACCAACAGCCCCCCAATGCTAATACCAACGTTAAGATATGGGCGGTGTTAAACCGCGGCTGTCACTACCTACAAAAAGTATATACGTCTGTGTGTGAATGGAAAACACGGGTTGATGGGACGTATGTAGTTGGGCGCGATCGCTCCCCGGGTCTCCAGTGGCACAAGGAATATACACCCGAGACGCTGAAGCGGCCGCGATGCTTAATGATTGACTATGTCTGGAAGGGTCGGTCGGCTTGTTTAATTTGCCTACTTTACCACTGGTGCTAACGGGTATGCGTGATAGAACTGGGAGCGCGCACGCGGAAAGTGATTGCCGAAGAGATTCATGATATGTACACGCTGAAGAAAGTGTATCAGGAAGTATATATCCCTTCCACCACATGGCTCCCCACACTAAATATTGGGGGATAGAAACGAGACTCGGCCAGAGAGCTGCGTCTTTTCCACATTCAAAATTGGCCGGAAGCCACACACTTTATGATCCACAAGTTCCGACTACACGAAAATGACGATATGACCGGCCAGTCTGGGTTTGCAGACTGGATCGCACAAAAGAAGCCGGCGCGTCGGGCCGGGAAGCCGTTGCTTGTCGCTAAGACGTGGAAGGTCTCGAGTGACCCCTGGAGACGCGTTACGAAATGTGCCGTCGGCCTTGATATCATGAAGCGCTATAAGTGCTCTGATACTGCGAACAGCGAGATGAGCAGAGAGACTAAGATCACGGGATTGATGGCATATGATACCACTGATAATCCGACCCTGCATTCTAATGTATATGCCCAGAGGACTTCCATGTATGGTTCGTCACATCAGGTCCACCGAACACTGCACGCAGTCAATGCTGATAGAATGGATGTTATGTATATACAGTACAATACTCGTTCCCAGACCTGGCAACACCGGGCCCAGACGTGGTGTCACCGTATATGGGACAGCACGATCACAGACCGCTGGATGAGATATACGATAACGGGAATACGATAATTATATTCGACAACTCGACCTCGCACTGTATCAATGATACGCTGATCCCAGCACGCGGGGAGTGGGAGTCTCGATGGCGAAGGTTGCCATTCTACCTTCAGAATATTAAGAGCAACGGGGATGAGGACGAGGACGAGATGAGAGGCAGTTGTATGCGAACCATTACACAGGATGTCTTCAAAGTTGTGGCCGAATGTTGGGACGAACTGCTGGAGGCTTCGTGGGAGCATGTGAGGTATGCTTGAACATCCCCTTCTGGCTTTTATGTGGGAAATAGTCTACCGTTTGGTGGATATAATACCCCCTCCCCGTTGGGCGGTTGAGTACGACCCTCTGTGGTGAATGGCAACCGCCCGCCTGGTTACGTCCCTCTGATGCTCCCTACCCTCATCTACTCGCTCTTTTGTCTCTAATCTTTAATCACCTTGCTGGGTGCTGAATACCTCTATGAAGCACCGATCACACTTGAGAGTTATCATAAATAACCATCCACCGAGGGGTCTCAGATATCCTGCAAATTACTCCTACCAATGCATCCCATATACCCTTTCAGCACTAGGAATTGTATATATGCTAACCTTCCCAGTATCCTAGAAGAAAAAATCTTCGAACACCCGGCAGACGAGAGCCGTGCTCCAGAGCTCTGGCGCAACAGTGCGAAATGGCTCAAATACGAAAAGCTCATGTACGGACACCAAGACGCGGTCAACGATCTTCGCAAATACCTTGTGGAGCTGGACGGAGATCTCAGCGACGAGGGACAATGGCTCAAAGAAGCCCCCGCCGATTTCAAGAGGCTCGAGAATCTGATTGAGGAGGATCTGGTGAAGCGGACTAACAACCTGTCCGAGTTGGTATGTATCCGAAAAGCGGATATGATGATTGTTGCTGATAGATAGGGTTATATATGTAGATGTACAGATCCGTCGGCATCCGCGATACCCGCGAGAGTCTCCGACTAGGCGCAAGCATGTGGCGCCGTACGTGCTCCCCGCCCTCCTCCTCAGTGACAAAATATTAACTAACACGTACCCCTCCGACAGTCTCTTGGATTACTTTCATCTTCCTCCCGCTCACATTCCTCTGCTCATTCCTGGGCATGAATGTAGACACCTTCCAAAACAACCCGTCGATAAAATGGTACTTCATCACCGCAGCGCCCTTCATGGCCATTGTTCTCATCTTCTGGTACCTCCTGAAGCACTGGTTCGCAAAGTCTCGGCAGATGCCGCTCCAGCGGGGTGCGTACGAAGCACTATTCATCGAGCTGCAAACCATGCGGCCCGATGTCTGGACCCGCCAGGGCCCGCGCGAGTTTGTCCAGCCGGCCGACCGGATGTCGCGTATAAAGTGGGCGTTGATGACGCGATGGACTTCGGGGGATGCGATTCCGCGCGCTTCGGGCATATCGGCGGAAGAAGAACCAATCGGGTCCTGGAACCGCATAAAACGCTTCCTGATTGAGCGATGGACCCGCGAGATTATGTTAGCTCCCCAGGGAGGAGACGTGGAGGCAACGGGAGGGCTAGTTTCTTCCACGATTGCAGAGAAGGTGGGGGAGTCGGCTGGGACGGTATTGCCTGAGGGCTTGGCTACCAATGACATTAGTGATGCTGAAGAGACGAGTGATGGAGGAGGAAAAAGGAATTCGGGGGTTTTGGTGGAGGAGCGGACGGATGCCGATACTATGTGGGACCCGGATAGGTTGGGGGTTAGAGAAGTAGATTGGGCAGATGGGATGGGGAGACTACGGCAGAGAGAGGATGAGAGGAAGGAGAAGGAAGTGTTGAAGGAGAAGGAGGAAAAAGCGGAGGATAAAAAGGACGTATAATCAAGGAGTTGTGGGATTTTTGAACCGAAGGATTTTGAGATTCATAGATCAGGCGTTTAGGTAAAATGATACTATTACCATGATGGATAGTAATGAACGGACTTGAAAACTAATATGCTTTACTTGTTTACCAAAACTAGAACGGGTCTCTATTGAAGCTGCTAGCAGACTCGACAAAGAAACTCCTTGGACATGTCGACACAGCGAAGCATAAACCCTCACTCGGCATATTTCTTCCAAGGTTTGTGTTTGCTAGATGTATAGTACCCCTGGTGCTGAAATTATGATTAAGCATCATGTTACAAACTTGAGCGTTCGACAGAGGACACTATATGGCACAGTTTACGCAAAAGAAACGTTGTACATATAGTGTAGGTAGTCTATAACCTGGACTTCGGAAGCTTGTTTTGGCTTGGACTCTAACGAACTAGTATAGCCCAGCTCGGGTGAGATTGGGGTTTCTGGGCCCTCCTTTTGTATCTGTTTCTGTGTGCAATGAGTTCTTCAATCCTCCAGACTTGTTCATGTGTGTAATAGTATTTGGGGTGAGGTTTCACAGCATGAAATATGTATGGTATATCAAGAACTACAGACGAGCCTTGAATACCTACCAACAATTCGTCTGTGTACAGGCTGGTTCTCTTTACGGCTGCTCAAAGTCATCAATATTATAATGATGCGGAGCCAGCAATCCATAGTCCGATAGTCAATGATTATAAACACTGACGTCTAGATTATAGATAATTTGCATCACACATCTCGCTTTTAGAGTTGGCAGAATTATTGGCAGCTGCATTATTGGCGGCACAACATGTTCTCCACTCCGGCGAAATAAAGCCCCGCAAGCCAATATCTCATCTGCCGGAGCAGTATCACCGCCATGCACGATATCGATACAGTATTACAACCGGCCCGTGCCACCGCAGAGATCACGATTGTGAATGCTGATGCTCATATCAAGAATCCTTGTGCATTCGTTCGTAGGGCATTTGTTGCTAGTCTCCTTCCTTTGTGACCTCGAAGGATAAGGGTCATTCCGGTTCCCATGAGATACACGATAAGAAGTGTTGTTACCCATGGTCGGGTGTCCCAGCCAGTGGAGATGATACTCCATGGAGGACGAACAGGCAGCAATTACCAACCAACATACACTTTCCAATACTAGACTACTCGATCACTAGAAAAAAAGAAAAGGCTTGATTACGCGGCGCGGTTACAGAGTCATCACATACATATACACATACACTCTCGTCCTGCATGTTAGTTTTCAGAGTCTTCATCCATACAATACTGGTAATTGTAGGTCCTCGATCAAGCAAAGCAGCCGGCTGGGTCCCGACACAACTGCCTGCTTGTCTGCCTACCGGCCGCCCCACATTAGAGCATCAACCTACAGCCTGGTCCATATCTCGTTACAAATATCTAGGTGTCATTACTTCGACTTGTTTTCCGAGATATAGAGGTGAAACAAAGCAGGACTCACCTCAAGTGCAATTCCCCAACCCCACTTCCGCACATAAAGCTATGCTCCATAGAAGATTTTAAATAGTAAGCTATGAATTTGGATATTTACTGTAAAATCTTGTTACAAGTACTCACTCTTACTTGACATATCTAACCTTACACTTTTTCTGCAGTATGTGTATATATAATTCCCCTTTCAGCCTTTCAGTGTAACCCGCCTTCATCAAGCCACCAATCTCACATATTAGTAAATCGGGTAGTGTGTAAGTAGACTATTCAGATTCAATCTGAAACCACGGGTTCCCGGTATCCTGGTCTGCGGTGAGAGTGAATTTTCGGGTTCCTGAATGAGGTCTTATGATATAATTGTTCAGATGATGATGCTCATGCATGTAATTTCCTAGGCAAGCCCTCTGAGCCCATAAGAAAGGACTCGCCCGATTGTGCTCCAAGGAAACATGTCTAGGAAAAGCCACGCACGTCACTACTCAGTTACGTATTATCGATGTGATTTGTAAACCAACAAACTACAAGTCCTGGTGCATGATAGCCCTGTCTCGGGGACATGGGAGGTAAAACAAAGCGGTAGAAAACTTCATGGGCCACTCGGAATTCAACTCGGACACCAATCAAAAGAGCGAAGAGGATCGATATCAAGATCGTATCTGTTAGGTCCAAAACAAAGATCTCCACAAAATTGTGGCAATGAGCTCAAGGGCGCAGTAACTGCTGAGTGATCAGTTTAGCCAATCATAAAGTTAGGATCTACTGCCTTCAGTCAATCAAGATCCATCCGAGTAGACGGGCATCCGAGTAGCCCGTTGATATTTTCTAGTAGAGAACAGGGTTCCATAACATCGTAGATCTATTCCTATTCATCATTTACGAACAATTAATTTACGGGAAAGCTTTTTCAAGATATCCCTTCATTGGAACGTCATTCCGGTCTCGATAGAATGATCAAGAGCGCTCTGGTGCTGATTGCCACTTATTAGTAGCTACGAGTGATATACCGTGACGACATACGTCTATTGATTCAGCTCAGATGCAGGTCCTATGATTTCCGCGGAGCCAACGCCTGCTCCCCGATAACTGCAAAATCTGAACAGGGATCCTGCATCTATATAAATCAAGTAGTAGTGAGACAGGTACACAGGGTGTATATCTTTAGAAGAAGATAAAAAGCTAGCATCATTGTGGAACGTCGCGTTGGCGGGTAAACCCTGACGATTCATGAACCATGGCTCATCGGTGATGAAAAAGATTCGTTGGTACTTAATTGTACGAAGTCACGTCTGGTTTGCACAGGCAGACTGAAACAAAAAGAAGAAAAAAAGCTTGGTGTGTAATGATGTGCAAATAAAAAGCAATGCCCATATGCAGTTGGCGCGGACGTTCGACCCGATATTTGAGGTCAGTTAACGGCTTTTAGTCTTCCATTGGAAGGCGTATCCGATTCTTGGGGACCTCTGGTATAGTATAGTATGCCTACACCCCCAGATCGCATTCTCGAGCGGTCAAGTTCAGTCAGATCTAGCCTCCGATGCAAATGGCCTGGAACTCGTCTGGTGCCGATCTATGTATAGACAGGGTTTCTGAATTATCATCTGCGTACTAGTACTCTATCAACCTAATGAGCTTGGTACGGTGGCGCTCAAGCGCTAGAAATGTGGGGATATTTGAACAGGAGGCGCAGATATTTTGCACACTGACCGCCACCGGTCTATACTAAGTAGTCAGGGCAGAAAAGCAACCGTATCTGGCTTGTCTAAAGATTCACGAATAACCGGCCGGTTGGCTTGACCACTTGCGTACATACTCTGCCACAAAATGTACACTTCGCTAATGAGATCTCAAGGGCAGCGAAACGACATTTATTGCACAAACACATAGCTCTTACATATCCGACCGCCAGATCCAAAGCCGCCTACTTCCACCTCTACGCATCGCACCTGCCTACCCAGCGAGGAAACGATACCACCTCCCTAATGTTCTCCACGGCTGTGAGATAACATAGGAGCCTATCGAATCCCATACCAAACCCCCCATGAGGCACGCTTCCCCATTTCCTTAGCTCGGTGTACCACCTTAATCCCGCCTCATCGGGTCCTTCATCCACCGGTATCAAACCATGCAATTTCATGTTCTGCACCAACTCATCGTAACGGTGCTCCCTGAGTGAGCCACCGATTAATTCGCCGACAGTAGGGAACAAAAGATCGAAACATGCCACAGTTTTTGATTCCGAAATAGATGATGCTGATGGCAACATATAGAACGGCTTAATCTTCTGCGGGTAGTCGGTAACAAATACTGGCCCGTCATATAGCGACGCTAAGTATTTCTCATGCTCGCTCTGCAGGCTGTCACCCCATCGGGTCGGAAACTGAAACGTGACTTTTTCTTCCTGCACGGCTGCCTGGAGCACCTCGATGGCGGACGAATATGTCAATCTTTTCCATCGAATTGGGCGTAGTAAGCCCTCCCATCGTGCTTTTAGTTGTGGTTTCATGTCGGCAGCGAGGGCGAGTAGTTCATGGCCTATCCGAGACTCTAATAGTTCCGATACCAACTGGCGTATCATTTTCTCGATTAGATCTAGGAGAGGGTCCAAGGTCTCAATAAAGGATATCTCAGCCTCGAGCATGTAGAATTCGCTCAGGTGACGGTATGTATCAGATTTTTCTGCTCTGAATGTAGGCGACAGAGTCCACACTCTCGGCATGGCAGCTGCCAATGCTTCAAGATGCAACTGGGTTGAAACAGTAAGATATTTTGGCGACCTGAAGAAGTGGCCTTCCCCTTTTTCGTTAGATGATACGGTGAATGCTTCACCCGCTCCTTCACAATCTGAAGATGTAATGATTGGAGGGTAACATTGCACAAACTCGTTTTGAGCGAAGAAAGATGTGAAGTTGAGAGACACAAACGAACGAAGTTGGAGAATTGCAGTATTGTGGGTGGTTCTTGAGCGTAGATGAGGAAGAGTTCGGAGGAATTCAGGTGTATGATACTTTTTCTGGAGTGGGTATGTCTGAAGAAATCCGTCAATAATGCACCCAAGCTGGTCGAGTAAGGCAAAGCATACCTCAGGATCTGCTTCACCCAAGAGTAGCACTTCCTCGGCGACGAGTTCATGCCGTTGTGCAGATCCTGGTCTCGACTCTATCCATTTCCCGGCCACGCGTATACTGGAGCCCGTAGATAACCTTTCGCACAAGAGCACCGCCCTCGTCAGCTATTGTTGATTCACCTTCCGGTTATGCCTGCCTGCGCCCACACCCCAAGCTGGTGTGTGCGATATTGGCCGTGGGAGGAACATTCGCATCTGAACGCTGCTCCGATAACCGAACAAGATCCAACTCACCCTGCTGCCTGGAGCTTGGTCAACACAGCCTGCAGGGGCAGAGATGTAGATCCATCTGTGATATGAGCGAAGCAAATTTTTCCCATTCGTCGAATAGATTTTATCCAGCCATGTATAGTCACATTTTCTGCGATACAATCGTCCGGCTGACCACCCTTGGAGATCTGGGAGGCAGGGTGAAGAAGGGAAGCGATTGTTCTGGGGAGTAGCTCGCCAGAGTTTTGTGAAGCAGATGGTGGTGGTGGTAGCGGTGACAGTGATGACGACGCTGATGAGAAATGGGCGCGGATGATGCTGCAGCAGGAAAGGCCAACACGGGGGGGCAATTGCCGGGGTGCTAACACGAGCATTGTCGTTCGCACACGCAGTCGCATTGGTGGAGAGGGGAGAAACAGCGGAGGTTGAAGGAATGGAGAGGTAGTGGCTGAGGTTCTACAAGACTTTGTTCCTGTGTAGTGTCACGGCCAATCACTGAGTACGCTCCCTAAATCAAAGAAAAGCAACAAATTTGCTTCAAAATGCTTCAATAGCAATTCAAAAGCCTTTTCATTACTACTAGCCCGTCCGGGTCCACTTATTTACATTGGAAAACTAACGATGTCACCAATTGCTAGAGCGGCTCTATCCACGTTCCACTAGTGCATCTCCCTCCATCACCCTTCACGACCTCAACATCTCGGAAGCCCAATCTTAGACAGAATTACCTACGTCCCTCTTAAATTGTACCTATCAGCATGCTGGGTGTCACATATAGGCATATACGCAGTTTCGTGTGCCTCGATACCGTGTGATGTCTTTACTCAAGTACCCTAGGTGACGTGAAGTGTTCAGCGTCACGTACCAACCCACTGACCTCCTTGCTTACTTTTTGTAGTACTACACGACCACAGCCTTGCTACTGTACCCATAATGCTTAAAAACTTCTTCCCAGTCGAGCGGGATCCGATCTTGCTTCAAGAAGACTTCCTTGCAAGATCGGAAATGCAGCTCCCAGATCTACTATTGTACTAGCGAATCGGACTTACTCTTTACCTCACCTAGTCCCATGGGACGAACGGCTACTGCTGTCACATCTGGCAAGAGGATATGTTCGCTTATCGCTACCAACCTCTTGGATGACACAGATCTCTCTGGTCACTGCACGAATTCCAAGAGATGGTGTGTGATGCGGTGTGAGTATTCAACGTTCTCATTTGAGGGGACCTTGACTTGGGCTTAAACTGGGACCAAACCCAATGACATCCTTTTAAGACGCAAATTTCCCCGGAGACTGAGTATGCTACCTTCATTATCGGCCCAACGGAGCGGATTCGAAATCTACGGAGTTATCCACACGTCTTCCTTCTTTCAGATCGCACATATTCTTTCATTGTGCAGTACCACTTGCGGAGGCAGTTTTGGTGGCAGAGGTAGTTTCTAGGAATCTGGAGTCCATCATACAATATATATCATTTGAGTTGTTGCCATGCCGACCCATCGACAGCGGGCCGCTGCTGCAGCGGCAGAAACCCGCTCTCTCTTTCCTACCCTTCCTTCACGCTCAGGAACCGACCCAACCAGCTACTTTTACCCTTACTCCTCTCCCCTTCCGGTGCTTCCAGAGGCATCCCGCCACAAGCTCCGCTCCGCAGTAATGGAAGGGGATCCCTTCGACATTGGTATAAACTGGCAAAGCTACTCCTACCCACAAGCCAATTCATCAACCCCAGCTGAAAGAGCTCCTCCCGTCTTCTTCAAAAACATCATGCAATCACCTCCCACCAATAGAATCCTTGTGTTGAATACAGCAAATGAGAAGAAACCTGGTGGAGACTGGGAAGGCGGTTTCCTGGGGTTGGGAGCAGAGGAGAGTCTTGCACGAAGGAGCAACCTAGTACAAACTTTGAGCTCTACCGACCCTAGGAATCCGCAAGTGGAGACCTATTACCCACTCCCTCAGACCGGCGGAATCTACTCCCCAAACACCATCGTTCTTCGGGCAGGTCATGAAGCTGAATACTCTTTGTGGCCGGAATGCGAATGGACCGCCATCAGCGTTGTCTCAGTTGCTGCAGTTCGTCGACCTAAAGTTGATGAGACTGGCAGTTACTCGTTCTCCGAGGAGAGGGAGCTGCAGAAAGAGAAGATGAAGACGATTTTACGGATTGCGGCTTGGAACGGTCATATCAACCTCGTATTGGGAGGGTTCGGTTCATGCGGGCCCGGCACCGGCATCGGGGACGGACATCATCCGGGATATCCCAGCAACCAAAGCCCACCCAGCGGCTCTCGGAACCAAACACAGGCGCTCTCAGCCAGCAGCAGCTCGTACCGGAACCCGGTTCGGGATGTGTGCCAATTATGGCAAGAATTGCTTATTGAGACGGAGGAATTCAAGGGCTATTTTTCTAATTGCGTGTTCGCAGTTGGAGGTGGTGAGAATGGGGGTCAGGAGGAGTTCAGGAAGTATTTCGGTTGAGGGTGCATGAACGATTGACGTGAAGTGGTTTAATTTTTTTTCCTTGCTTTGTTTGAGCGCTATTCTACTAAATCCGGGGTTCCTACAGGTCTGCATCTGTTTTTTAGTTTGGGTGACATCTAGTGATTATTTTTACATCTTCTGGGGTTTTCTGGTCTGTAAATCTAGGCTTTTTGAGTGTGTACGAACAATAAATAAGGGATCCGTTCTTGTGCAAGATCGTCCGCCATAGTTACGGGACAAGTATTCCCAAACCGGGGCCGGGAGATTAAATTGTTTGATGAAGACAAGTTGTCTCCGGACAAGTCGAAAAGATGGGATATAGGAAGCTATCCTAAGAACATCTACTTCTATAGAGATGAGATCAAGATAATCCCCAAATCAAGTCTGCATTATTCTAGCCTGTCCGGAGACTTTTGTTTTCAGCCGAGGATACCATCAATGTCTGGTTGCTTGAGGTTCTGGACGGGCACGTGTGCGGAAGTACCGTACATCCACCGGTACTTATTTGAAGTATTCCCGTGCGTGCATCCGGCGGTATGACGCAACTCCCCAAGGTAGAACACGTTTTTTTCCCTCCCTCCCTCCCCCTCACTCCCTTCCTCCCGCTCGGGGAAGCCGGAGCTGGGTCTGGTCTGGTAATTTCGGGAAACCCCTTGCAGACGTTGGTGGTAGTCGTTGATGACACCGAACTCATGCGTAAGTATAGGTTTTAAGATATTATGGTAGGTATGTATATACTGTAGCGGTCAAGAGGGGTGTTCGTACTCGAAAATATTATACCATGTCAGCGTCAGTTTGAAGCTGTACTTGAGTCCAGAATACGTCAGTGAGGTCGGTATCTAATAGCCTAGGAAATATAGGCCGAAGAAAAAGTTCTTTTGGAGTTCTTTTAGGATGAAAACAGAAGAATGTTTTGGGGAAGTTTCTTGGCCGTGATCAATAAAGACATGATAAATTTAAATACGACATCCAATCTTAGATTATCGTACGCTCGAACAAGTTGTTCTACTCAAAATATGTCAGACCTTCGGTGCACTACAATATTTACAGCTGAGAGGAGTGTACTATCCCTCTTGACCGCTACAGTATAGAAAATTTTGTTATATGAAGATAGCTTGTGAATGGACAATATAAGTTTTTCCAAAGGGGCAAGTGAATGCTTATGAATCAACCCGGTGATTCACAAGTCACCGTGTGGGGTACCATATTGTATGCTATCAGAACTCTAGATATTCAGTTCCGGGGCGTCATAAATGACTTGCCTTTACTTGCTTTCCAACCAAAATAAAGCTGCCGAGAAGCGGATTAAGAACGGGTTTCTTGGGGGCTACTGTATAGTAGATCTGGTTGTAATAGATACTACAAAATGGATACTTTGTATTGTCCATTACTCTACAACCGCTGGTCAAATAAACGTCGCAATTTATTCCACCGAGGAAAGCTATAGCAAGATTTATCTTGTAGAACTTTGAATTGAATGGTGATCTTCTGGGTGGAATAGTGTTATCCGTCCATAACATAGTTGCTACGATCTAAAAGATAAGCAATGATTGTTCCTCTCGGACGAATTTCTGCATAGTTCCACTAGGTACAGACAGCAATCATACCCCAAAGTACATCATCTACCGCTGAAGAAACCTGAAAATGAATAGGTTCTGCAAACCCCACTCACCAGCTATTAATCTTACCCCCGGTTGAAACATAAAACTTCACTTGATTACATTTTCCCTACCCTACGCATAGCCATGTTTACGGCCCCGGACTTCCGGCGAGACCCTTGTGTGTAAGGCGTGGAACTAACACTGAATCATTAGCTTCCCCGTATCATCGACAAAAACCCCCAACAAGGGTACGTATGAGGCTATCAACTTCAGTCCTAGCTTCGACGTGACTGAGGTGTGGTTGATATTCCCATAACTCACCGCAGAATACCTTTCCCATAAATTGATTCACTATACAAAATGTGAGAAGGTCGATTCTCCTTTATTCTCGGGATCGATATCCGTCGCACACAATATCACTCGAACACTCAATCAACAAAACCTATCCATTCCTAGTTAATTTTCTCATGGCCAGCCGTAGGAGGCTAGGCACGAGAAAACCTATTTAATCAAATCTACTCAGCTTCCCCTTCCCGCTCAAATTTTTTCTACCCCTTTCGCAACGCCCACATCCCTTGGATCAACAAAACCCACACACAGTCCCGCCGCATCAACGACATCACTAGGCTCCAGCAGATGCCACTTCGCCTCTGTAATCTTGCTACTCGGCCCAACAGTAACAGTAAACACCTCACCCAGCTTACTCTTTCCCTCACTTTCTGGCTCGTTCAGCACTTGGAACATATCTTCATCTGTACGGTCGTCACCGGCACAGAACACAAATCTGGGATTTTCCATCTCCGTGACGAGGGCACGTACAATCCCTCCCTTATTCAGAGCCTGAGGTCGAACCTCCAGATTCGCCTTCCCTTCCATAACCTCCACCGGCCACCCTTGCAACGCAACCGACATCTCCGCCCGACACAGCGCGGCCATGTGTCTTCCGAGTCCCAACTCCGCGCGACGGTAGTGCCATGTAACTGCCACCGTTTTCTTCTCTATGAAACTCCCCTCCGTCTTCTCCGTGTACCGCGAGAAGATTTCCTCCGTGATCTTCTGCCACCCCATGTCCATCGTCTCGGCGAGGTTCTGCCATTCCGTTTCCCCCGGGTGTCGGAGGAAGCAGCCGTGTTCGGCACTGAGTCCCAGCTTGTCGATGTGTCCCAGCCAGGTGCTCAGGAACTTCTGGTCTCGGCCGGATATGATCCATACCTTGTTCCCGGGTTCTTGGGCGAGCCGCTTGAGGGTGCGTACCACGCGATCTGACGGAATCGCCATCTCTGGGTCAGTGACAATTGGTGTAAGAGTACCGTCGTAGTCGAACATGAAGATGCGCTGCTTGTTTTCCTTGTATGCTTTCAGCAGACGCTGTGAATCAAGCACTGGGGTGATGGGGTGAGACGCATCATACTCCAGTTCTTCGAAGAGGAAGTGAAGGAAGCGACTGTTCCAGGCTTGACTAGTGTTTATTGTGACATAATCGTACAGCTTTTTGTAGTGGGCCTTCTTCTGCTCGTCCGACATTTCGAGGCACTTCGCAATTTCGTGTGCGACTTGGGCTGTGTTGGTCGGGTTAACGATGATGGCGTCGTGGAGAGACTCGGCGGTTCCGGTAAATTCGGAGAGAATAACGGGTCCGTGTGTGTCGGCCTGGCAGATGACATACTCTAAAGATGCGGTGTTCATACTATCGCGCACACTAGTAATTAAGCCTATGTCCGCTACACGGAGGAGCGCAAAGTATTCCTGGGGTTGTAGGTATTGCGGGTAGTGCTGGACGGGGGTGTAGTGTAACGAGCCAAATCTTCCATTGATTTTTGATACCAGTTCCGAAACCTTAAGTTCTATTGCCTGTGATTCTACCAGGGAAGATGGTGACGTGATTTGGATCAAAACAACCTAGACATTCAAAATCAGTAAATGGTGATCATCAGTAATTAGACAGCAGGATATACGAACTCTGTCAACCCATTCCGGGTGTTCCTCTAAGAACCTTTCAAACGCACGAAGTTTCTGAAGCACACCACGAACACTGTCCAGTCTATCTCTCCCGACAATAATCTTCCTATCACCATATCCTTTTCTGATTTTATCCATATTCACCTGTACATCGGGGTGTGACACCGTAGCTCTGACTTTGGGGTAGTCGATTCCAATCGGCGAAGCATGAACAGCGCAGTGTGCTCCAAAGGTCTCTACACCTGTGACTTTGCCATCCGCGTCTAGACATTCGCTAAACCCGAGGATCCGTTTACAGCATGACACGAAATGCCCTTTGTACGTTTCCGACTGGAAGGCGATCATGTTGGCAGCCAACATTCCTGAGAGAAGTTGCTTTCTCCGGGAAATGATTCTAAATATCTCTGACGATGGCCAGGGTGCATGGACAAAGAGACCAATGTGCAAATCCTGTCCAATTCGCTGGCGCAAAATCTCCGGAAGCATTAGGAGGTAGTAATCATGGATCCAGATGATATCTCCAGGGGTATAGGTCTTCAATATCTCATCGGCGTAGGCGTTGTTGAACCTCAGGTAATCTCTCCACCAGTCCTTCTCACTCAGCGCCGCCCCTTCCGCCAAGGGGAACGTCTGAGGGATGATATAGTGAAATGTTGGCCAAAGCACTGCGAAAGAATGTGTAAGCAAAACTCATTCCTCCAAAGAAAAACGACTGAAACTACGAACCTTTCTCCGCGTATTTCATCCATCTATCCATCCCCGTCAACGAAATGCCTCCGCCTTCCTCATCCCCTAGCCACACGGTTCTAATTTTGTCCCAACCAACATCGCGGCATTTCTCTGCTAAGACCGCCTGCAACTCTTTCCTTCCCTCCTTATTAATACGGGGAAACTGCTCCTCTGCCGCATGGCTGGGTGTGTAATCGGCCTTCATCGTCATCCTATCACCGCTTCCATCGAAGACAGGCACCGGCGGGGGTATAGCATAGCTGCGGGAGTGACTCCACAGATTATTGGGAGCTGTAGGCCTTCCGGTCACTGTGTTATTGGCAGGTGGAGGATTCACCGCCTGCGTAAGTCTAGAATTCTGCATGTGTTGCCAGGGGTTCGTCTTCGACTGTGAAGATATCTCCGTGATCTCTCCGGTCCATCCGATGATCGTGTGGTTCCATTTGTTCTCGGGGGAAGCCAGGTGCTTCAAGGTATCATACAAGGCCGAAGACCCGCGTCGTGGCGTCAATTCCCATGTAGGGCATCCCGGTCCACGCTTCGGTTTCTGCCTGTAGCCAAAGGTGTATGGCGTGAGGAAAGTCGCAGAGATGATGTTTCCCGAGAGCTTGACGCTGGGCGGTGCATCTTCGGGAGCGGCCAGAGTAATGTCAGCGGCCAATTCGGAATTAGCCAGCGGGGACGCAGAGAAAACGCCGTTTTGTTGTTTGATTGCGGCAGCAGCTGACATTGTGGTGGTACGTCGTGGCAAAGATGAATTGTGACGTCGGTGGGATTCGCTAAGACTGAGTTTCTATGAATAAAGGTTAAAGAGGGTCTACTCCATTCCGTTAGTTGGCGTTGTGGCTTTTAAAGCATATTTCTGCACGTATCGTGAGACCAGAATCAACCTACATGTGATGCACTCTGGTATCTGGATTCAAGATGGTTTGCGTGTCCCGTTTTGAGAACGAGGTGTATGAAAGAGGAGGGGAGATGGAGAGGGGACGAATCTAGAGTACTAGCTAAGAGGTATTTTTGCTGATATCTATAGTTGGTCTCTACATATCATTCCGCCTGGTTCTTAGTGACGTCAATGCCCTCCCGCATCCCAAAACCCCTGTAGGTCAATGTCAATCCGGACCAATCAACACAACCCTCACCAATTCTCATGTGTTTGCTGTTATACCACATACCGCCCATGCGGGAGTGAAGAACTCAATCGAACATCTGCCCCATTATTTACTAGCAGATACGTTGAATCTGCATTATGACCCGCGTGGGTGATGTCAAAGTGGCGTCCGTCGAGGTTACGATCAAGAATCCGCGAGAAACTGAGGTCCGTACGAACCAGATGTAACCATTTTGGCACGATGCATCACGATCAAACTAAAAAAGCTTTAATCCGTTCATTAATTGGAGCCACACACAGCATTAAATATTCGTAAAACCTAACCCCTGGCGTGCGGATCATATCTATCGGGAGTGCGTGTCACCAACGCAGGTATTCTTAGATGTCACGGGGATGTGATCAGAGACGAATAGACGAGCACACGTTGGGCTTGTTTTGTTCATTCTGCCCCCGCCAACTTTATAAAGAAAAACGTTAAAACTACTCTGACATGATTTGACCCAGAATTCAAGGGCAGACAGCAAAGGGATATAAGGAAATGCTTGAGTAGGTACATAAGGCCCATGCAAAAACCTGCTTAAATATAGACCCCGTTGCCTCTCCGTTGCTAGTCACGTCTTTAGCAACCTAAAAAACCCCTAGTTCTGCAATATTCCCTTTCTTCATGATGCTTCAATTACCGACACACCTATCGCATGATCTCCTCGAAGATAAGAGCTATAGCACACCCATCAGCATCAGCACCAGGCCATACAGAACAAACCGTGAATTGACTTACTCTTCAACTGCTCTTTGGAGAGATCGTCCTTCCGTCTGTCAAAATCGAAGAACTCGTCTGGAATAGGGGGAGCGGTAGGCTCGTCCTCGGGGTCGTGGTACGGTTCCAAGTACGGGTGTCTCAAAGCATCCTCGACCGTGATGCGCTTCGCGGGGTTGAATGCAAGCAACTTCTCTAGCAGATCGAGAGCCTGAGGAGACGTCTTGGGAAACATGGTCCCGAAGGGAATTCTCTTCTTAAAGGGCAGAGAACGGATGTACTCTCTGGCTCTGCGAGACTTAATACCATAGTAGTCCTCCATGGTGGGGGTTCCGAGAACATCAAGGATAAGGGTAAGTTGGTGATGGTCTGTGTAACTCTAGATCAGTACTACACACATCCCATGATTCAGTAGAAGTACTTACAATCTTTACCGGGGAACAATGGCTTGCCGCTCAACATCTCGGCCAAGATGCACCCCACGCTCCACACATCAATTGCCTTGGTGTATTCCTTGAATGTCAACATGATTTCCGGGGCTCTGTACCACCGAGTAGCAACATATTCCGTCATGAAGCCAGAGTTATCCTCAGTGCTAGCTGCGGATCTGGCCAGACCGAAGTCACAGACTTTCAGATCACAATTAGCATTTAAGAGGAGATTCGACGGCTTGAGGTCGCGATGAAGAACGTTCGCCGAGTGCATAGCTTTCAGCGCACGAAGCGTTTGGTAGATGAAATACTGGCAATGATCGTCGGACAGATCTTGAGTGCGGATGACACGGTGCATGTCGGTTTCCATCAGTTCCTATAACCCCCCATCAGTCATATTGTTGCCGCTAGATGTGCGGAGCCTACACACCTGGATCAAGTAAACCTCACTGAAGGACTCGTAATCCCGGGGTTTTTGGATATCCAAGATGCTGATGATATTCTCGTGATTGAAATATCTCAACAACTTCATCTCGCGCAGAGTTCTCAGACAGAACATGCTGTGATCGAATGGTGTGATCTTTTTGATAGCGACCTTCTGCCCAGAAGGCTTGTGAAGAGCTGAGCTACACGGATCCACCGCGACGGTTAGCTATTGCGAACACTCGGATGCAAGCGTTCGCACGGAAAGCATACCAAACAACACCATACGCTCCTTCTCCGACGACGTCCAAAATTTCATACTGATCGCTTACATTGAAGCTGATCTTCCTCGACCCATGTCGTTGGGACATCTTTCTCGGCGGTATTCCTCGAGGAAAGGTTTCTGACCGAGCTCGGCGGGTATTTACTTTCCCGATGCGATAGTGCTACACCGCAATGAGTTTTCAAAGTCTAATATACCACTCGGTGAGCGGAGCAAGGAAAGTAACGAACTCAGATGATAAAGTTCAAAAGTGAAATCAACAAAACTAGCGAAGAGAAGGCTGCTGGCAAGATTGAAGTATGCGGAGGAGATAGTTCAGCACCTAAACGACCGACCTTGTAGCTCTGTCCAAAATAGCACCAACGTTAGCGGTGGGCTCTAGAATACAATTCGCAGCGTCAGCTTCTGGACGCGACTTGGGAATTCTGTGCTGATGAAGATATCGAAGATGAGGGGGCGGGGAAAGGCGGGGCGCGCCACAATTGCAGCGGGGTACCAACCAGCTCGAGCTTCAGCGTTGTCGCAAAGGGCTGATAGGGTAGATGCGCAAGATGTACAGGAGATATCGTTTCCAGACGAAACTTTGAATATATTTTGTATGCAGGCGAGTGACGATGAGAGGTGTAGCGGTTTCAATTGTTTGAAGATGAAGGTGGTTTTGATGATGTGGATGGATGTAGGGGAGAGAAAGAGGAAGCAAGTGCAGGGTGCAGCGAATACAGACAACCTGATACACTCGAGTTAAACCAGGGAGAGGAGCTCCTCCAAGCTGACTATTGTTTTACGACTGGCTTCAAATTTTTTAAAACTCAACTGTGCCCCTCTCAGTTACTTCGCTGTTGGTTTGTTGCGAACAACATTTGCCTAGGCGCCGGCAAAATGCCGGCCGACTTACGCCTTCTGACGCCCAATTGGTGACTTCACGATTAATTGCATACGAATTATGATACAACCATCAGCCCTAATCTCTTTCCTTTTCGCTCGCGAATCACAGAGTACTATGCCTCAAGCAGTGGGTCTGGTGCCTGGCAGTTAATATATCTGGATCTTGTTTTGGATGTACCAGCCTCAGAGCCCTCCTGAGAACAATATCAAGACGTGAGCACTCTTCGTTTGTGCATATGCATGCCCCTCCTACCCATCGTGGAATATCTGGCCGCATCCGAAACTGGAGAGGAGCCGGAAAAAAAAACTGTAACTCCCCCTTCAGTTTCATTCTTCGGGCCGTTCTATTTTCTATTTCGGTACTCTGACATTGTTCGGAAGGGAACGAAACGTGTGTGCTCGGTACAGGCGTTTAGAGACGCAACACAAAGTACACTGTGAAGTACTTTTCGTGAGAGCAGCCACCAAGAGATACTTGGTGGCACCTGCATGCTACTCCAAACGCCTGTACCACATGCGGCGGGTACGGAAGCAAGGAGATTCTCACAATTACGGAATAATCGGAATTTTTTATCCGTGTCAGGACTCATTCCAGATCTCCTTTCTGCCACAGAGCTAACCTGTGAACCCCAGAAAATCGATTCTCTACTCTAGACAACGAATATATCTAAGATAAACGCCAAAGTCCGTAGTTCATCACAGTGTCGTGTTCATACTAGCATACATCTTTCCCTCCATTGAAATTCCCACATCCTTAGCTGAGAACGATAAATGTCTTACATCATCCCCACCAACATCTCCCCATTTCAGCCGCCTCATTACCGCGTCCGAGTCATGGCGTACAGGGTAACAAGCAGCGCTGATAGAAGCTGAACAGCTGCCCGCAAGTGGCATATCATACTGATACCACCTGAAGCCTGAGGCTATCGCCGCGGCCACCGTCAGGACCCTCATGGGTAACATGAAGATGATTACAATAATGCTGAAGCCCGCGGTAGAGATGGTGGTACTATACAAACCTCGTCACTATGAACCTCGATTCTTGCCAGGAAGAGCACTTGCGACGTGAGCCAGTGCAACAGCCTGGAGAGAATCATGAGCGGTATCCCGTATTATAAGGGAACATGCAGCTAGTAAGTTGATCTTTGGTTTCCTCGTGGATCAGAGACATGCAGCGTCTTTCGCCAGTGGGCGTAGCGGTTCCATTCAACTCCCATCAAAATGTTAGTGATTACGGCGTTGTATATTAGGTAAAGGAATGAGTAGGGATTGGGGTGCATTAGCAGCCGCAACGTTAACCATTGGCATCTGCTTGCCGAATGTTGTTATAATTGATCCTTGGTCTACTCTGCCGAAACCTCGACCCAAATATCCTTGATATCTTTGTTGCTATATGATAACTCATATTATTGCACAGCTTTTACCAAGAGCACCATTGTTACAATCAACGTAGCCGATATGGAGCAGACACAGATGCCTCACTGTGACAGGCTAGCAGCCGTCTACCATCGGTACTTCCTAGGTTTGCATTCTACAGGTCTTGGTTCGCCCGTGTTCCATAGACGACGCGATTTGCGCTGGGCTTCGATGTAGTCCTTCCCCGCATGGCAGATGCCTAATGTGTTCGGATCCGGCTTCGTCAGAAAGCTTTAGACAGCGTCGCCGATTGTAATTAGAGGAAGTCCCTCTCGCGAAGGGTTAGGAGCATGCAAAGGGCCTTGACGAAACTGCATACGATGACTGGAACTACGAATGACCCATTAAATCAGCTGTTGTTTATTTGGATATAGTCAGTCCTACTTGGATAAACTGACAGTATTGCTGTGGAAAATTGTAGTATATAGACTTTAGGCATTTTTTCGGACCAACATTCTTTGCCTGACCGAAGCCTTCGAAGGTTCAGTTTCCTTCACTGAGAACCATTTCTACCATAGATTTGTACGAATACGAATCCAGACACCCAATCCAATATTGCGGGTCAGGATCAGTTTCCGCACTTACCTATGTCGTATATCTCACGGTTTCGCTCGACGTTGCATTCGCGCCGTGCATTATAATCAGGAGATTGCTGTGTTTAGAGAGGAAATTGTTATCTTAGGCCCTGATGTATTCTTTTAGAGAGAGCAACTCCTATGTTCGGTTTTCTGGTGGGAACATCTGTTCCTTCCGAACTTGTGATATCATGGGTGAATAAACTGGGTCGTCCTGAGTATTTAAGGGTGGCGAGGAAGTGGAATTTAAAATCTTCTCTATAGTGAAGATGACTGAGTAATCGTTTGCGGCAATTGTGGGAGTTGTACCTGGATCGCCAGTTGTGGTCAGCCTTCAACTAAAACGACCAGTGCCGCTAAATATCTCATTACAATAAATGAAGTGGGAGCGAGGTTATCCTAATACACTACCACAGCAAAGACTGCCGGCGACTGATCCCTCGCCACATATTTCGAACGCTCGGCACGCCAATGTCCACCCAATGTCCAGCATTGTGCCCGATCGACTTCCTCACGTGTAGGACTCATGAGAAGCTGTGGTATATTACTTAGCGCCAGGGAGGAACAAGCCATTGGATCCCCCTTAAGACTACCTGTTGAGTGTAATTGCTACCAGACAATGCAAGCGTGCTCAGCGTATTTATGCCTAAATGTGTCCAGATTGACATGTTTTTGTGTGAGAACAAGAGCCTTCGTATACTGCTCCCAGTCTATCATGCGGAGGGAATCGATGATGGCCCATATTGGACAAGAAGGTTGAGTAAGAATACTATCGTAACATTGGCTACGTAAGCAAGGGTGCCCATGCGCCAGCCTGATAATGATGTGACCCAAGAGCCGAAGGTACAACTGAGCAACCGGCGCTTTATGCTGGAAGCTGTATCGACATTGGCTGAAGTCAAGTACTTTGCAGGGAGGAGAGGGGAGAGGATCTTCTGCGGGGACTGATGGAAGGGGTTTTTGGAGACTATGAAAAAGTTAGTGTACACAAATTGCAGTTTGTATCCAACTTTGGGAGGATGTATTTCAATACCTATCGAGTAGAATGAGTAATTCCTGAGATGAATGTTTGCTCCCCCTCTATGATGTATGCCGGGGCGCAAGGAATTCATCATCGGTGGGTATGCGGGACCAGAGTGTAGTTACTCTCCATGAGGGAGGTTTTAAGTGAAGGGTAGGGCATGACGGGAGTGATACGTCTTATACCCTGAGCATGCATAAAGATTTCCCTCAGCTAAGGAATTCTGCAGATGCCGACAGCAAATAAGGCAGCAGAACATTGGCGCTATATATATACATTTATAGAGGGTGAGTGATTGTTGGTGATACCAGTTAGTTCTCCACTATTCTCGGGATTATAAGGCATAAAGCTATAGTTACTTAACTGCAGTACATCTTTCACTAGAGGCCGCACTGTACTATATTGTACGATACTGCAGTATTGCACCATACTGTAGAGATCTAGAGTAATACTCGAAAGGGAGCGTTCCCCATGTGGTTGGTAGGTGTTAACCTTCCATTCGTGTTACACAGGGCTACTACCAACCAAAAACATGGAACCCTACATACTCATCGCTCGTATGCCAGCAGGGGCGAGCTTGCGATAAGCTCGAACCCTGAGCACAGGAAATCTGAAACTGGTTCACGATATCAAGCCCAGCCACTCAGTACTTTCAGCGCGCTGTACTGCGTTGTACTGTGCTGTACCGTACTTCTCATACCGTACGGTACCGCAGAACCGATATGGTGGGGGACGCCTCAGCCTGAGCACTTGGACATTCAGAAAAATCGCTTAGTAATGCGCTAAGGGGTACCCTTTTCAGCCTCAAATCGGCAATTTTGGGATTTTTACCCATGAAATTAACCAGAAATTAACCAAATAATCGCCAAAATAGCCAAATAATTACCAAATTAGGCAATAAATTAACCGTTGCTATGGTGATAAGCAGTAAATAAACCATAGACATCCACCCCTGCCACAGCAAAAACCTACTTTTTTAAACGCTTATTTCTCCACCATGACCAATTTGGAAAATTTTGCTCTGTTAGGTTGAAGAGCATCACCCAAGTAGTCGATTGACAGTGTCTAAATATTTTTTCAACTTTTTTTGGTGGAGAAATCAGCTTCCCAAAATGGCCCTCGGTCTTAGCAAAAGTGTTCCGGTTTCGGGCGTCCCCCACCATATCGGCTGAGACGGGCTGTCAACATTAAGCGCAACCACGAGCTAACCTAAACCCTGTCAACAAACATCTCACTCTAAACCTTACAAGCTCTCTCGTATTTCTCAGCCACAACCATGCCTCCACCACGTCCTCCCCCCACCGAAGCCCAGCTCCAGCAATCTGAAGAATGGAAGCAGAAGGGGAATGTTGCCTTTCGTGCGAAGTGTGTCCCCGATACCCAACCTCCTCAATCCACTTCAAGAAGAGCCAACTAATCTTGTTTGCTAGGAACTTTACGGAAGCATTTGCAAACTACACTGAAGCAATTGCTCTCAATCCCCTCTCTCAAACTCTCTACTCGAACCGCTCTGCAGCGCTGCTTTCGCTTGGGCGTCTACCACTCGCTCTAAATGATGCAAAACGTTGTGTGGAGCTTGATCCAAAGTGGGCAAAGGGATACCGCCGAAAGGCGAGTGTTCTGGATGCTATGAAGAGGTTTCGAGAATCTTTGGTGGTGTATGAAGAGGCGCTGGAGGTTACGAGATCGGACGCGAGTCTGAGCGAAGAAACGAAGAAGAAGGAGGAAGCGGAGGTTATGAAGCTGATGATTGGTTGGTACTCCACATCTTCCTCAAGCTTGTACTAATTACAACATAGCTTTGAACAAGAAGCTTACTGTTAAGGCGGAACATCCCGACCAGCTTTTCGTCCCTCGCGACCAGCTCAATTCACCTGGGGCTCTCATCGTCCGCGAAGCCGAGCGCCGAATGCAAGCGGGAGAGAGGATGGGAGCCTGGCCACCGGTTGGATCTTGCTTCCGCCGTCTGTGGATAGCGTGAGGCCCGCAATTCTGGGTGTGTAATATGGTGGTGCTTACTGTTGCAGGGAAATGCAATTCCACAACGCATATCTCCATCTTCAAGAGTTTCACATCCGAGAAATGCCGATACCGGGAGTAGCTACACCGGCACAAGTGGTTTTTGGACGGCTCCAAACTCTTGAAGAACTCACCACAGCCATGGTCGAAGATGTTCGCGTCGGGAGGTTTGATATGAATGGGCTGGAGAAACTGAAGCTTTGTTTTACTCTTGAGCAACAGAGGCGGAACGCTATTGGCCCAAAACTTTCGCCCCAGGAGACGATTGCTGAGTATGCGCGCCGGTTAACGGAAGCACCTGCTGCTCGAGAAGTAACGCCTTTCGATGTTGGTGGTGGCAGCACCAAAGCTACTGGATGGGACTACGTTCGCCCGGCATTGCAGTTAAGCATCCGCTCATGTCTTGTTAGTCTATCCCACTAGCAGCTTGTATGGATCAGACAGCTAAAGTCGGGCAAACTGCAGATGAACGGCTTCATGAAAACTGTTTTTGATGCTACCCAAATTGGCAGCGACGAGTTCCGCCGTTGTGTGGAGATTATTGAAGGGGCACGAGCTCAATGGCCGGATGTAGACGGTAGTCTCCGTGGCCGGACATTGGAAGAAACCTTTCTTCGCCAGGTCAGGGTTCATTTCGGAGAGTCGCTTCTAATGAAATATCTTCGCGATCACCGGATCAATCCCAACCTCACAGCCAAGGATAAGGGGAAGCTTCTGGATGAAATTATAGCAGTCGGGGAATGGATTGTTCATTCCTTCGAAAACAACCCCCATCCTCCCGAGGAAGAGAGGTATTCCCCTCCTGCTGGAGAGGCAGGTTGGTGGGGGGTATATTATACACACTACACCGCACCACTCGCAAAGGCATATGCCTTCATCGCGTTCGGGAACCTCAGACATGGCATAGATATCGACACTGTCCCTCTCGACTCCGTCGAAACGGGCAAGCGCGGACCAATAGCATCCAGCCCCTCCCGCCTCGGCACCGCGGCAGTCAATTTCGCCAAGGCTGCAGCCTGGATGCCACCTGACGATCCCGAACGCGCCAATGTTTTATGGTACGCTATATTCTCCATGGTGCGGCGAGGGGGATACTACCTCGCCGATTTCGAAGTCATTCGCGATATGGCACAAAAATGTCCAGCATTTTTCACACCGTATTTCCCGGCCGACATCATCAAAGAGAATCATTGCGGGAAACATGCGGCGGGCGAAGTGCTGGGGACTACAGTAGGTGGGGTCAGGGATATGATTTGCCCCCCGATGGTGCATTGGCCGGACGATGTCGAGACGGATATGGATACGTTACAGGAAGTGGTGGGACCGTGGACTAGAGAGATTATTCATGGAGATGGAGGGGGGCTGATGGCTGTGACGGAGGTCATCAAGGCGGTGTGGAAAGATAGGCTTCAGAAATGGGGAGAGAAGGAGGAGCATGTTAGGGCAACCGAGGTTTGGGAAGATGTGGAGAGTGAGCTGAGGGAGAATTGGGAGGCAGTTTGGAAAGAGAATGAGGAAGAGGGACATAAAATTTTTATGAGAGAGGTGATATAGGGAGATATATGGTGATGGCTCGTATATTGTTTTGGACTTTGGACAAGCGTGGAGTTTTTGGCTGTCGGTAGGCGTTTGATGGTGTTCACCCACCACGATATCTAATTGAATTACCAATTCGTTTTTGGCTTCCTTAAATCTTAGCACTGAACCGTGAATGAACTTTGTCAGTTGAATTGCTTCTGAATTCACATACGCTTGCTATCCATGAATGGAGACGTATTCCCAGATAGCCCATTACACAAGCAGAGATGTAAGCCACAACTCGCAACAAGACAGTCGACTCCACTACTACAAGCCAGAGTGAGTGCTTCTTAATGAACTGCCGCGTCACTGCATTCTAGCTTTACTTTCCGGAGAGGTTGCTGCATACAATGCATGACGGGGCCCACCGTTCTCGGCCAGAACCACCTGAAGCCACAGCATCACCCACTTCAGCCGCCAGCTGTGGTATACTCCCCGGAGCCGCTAAAGATTGGGCTCCCGTCCTCCGCTCCAGATCATACGGCGTTATTTGTTTTGCGAGCTCCCCCTGCTAAGCCTCGACTCGTTATTTTTCTGTACAATCAGATTCTCTCTGAACCACTTCCCCCGGCCCGTTCTTGGAACACAGGTGCTATGTCACTGGCCCTCCTTCGAATGATGAGGAAACCATTCCTGCTTCGGTAAGCCAGCCATTTGTGGGGGGGGGAAGATGTGCTGCAGCTGGGTGCAAGTATTCCTGCAGCCGTTCCGGGCAACATAAAGCGACAACGCTTGGTATACACCCGGGGTGTACCCAGAAACCCCGTGCAAGACCGCTACCGACAATTCCGTCGACCTCGTCGCAGTCCGTCCGAAAATAGCCATTGTGGCTTTTACAAGAACGCACTCTCAGCCCCGGTATACCCTGGCATTGGGGCCATGGGGTTAAGTGTTTTGGGGGCCGCCTTCCGGGGGGGTTAGGTAAAACAAGTTCCGGACCAGAACATCGCTGGCGCACTAACTGCAATAGTCTCCCCCGGCGACGGGCGGAAGCGGCCTCAGCTGTCGATACTGGTATTCCATAGCCACTGTTCTCCGCGTCCACCTCATGCCCTGTCTTTAATAAACGGCGCACTGGAAAAAGGGGATCTCATCTCCTTCCCCGCCGCACCCGCACGAGTGACACCCTGACCGCCTCCGCCTCCGCCTCCCCCTCACCCTCTGCACGGCCGGAATGGGTATACAGCTCCCGGGCTCACGCGACGCATACGTACGTACATATAGCGCACGGGTTCCCCCCTCGATTTTCTGCAGTTCTGGGGGAGTTTCGATCGAGTAATATGGCGCATCATGGGGGTGCTGGCTGGCGAAGTTTTGATCGAGTAATAGGTAGTAAGCCCTTTATCGGCTCATGATGATTACTCCCCCAGGTGCTCGTGTCTACCGGTACATCCGGGTCGCGCTATTTCTCGGCGGAAAAAAACGACGTTTTCCGACAAAGACGAGGACGAGGACGAAGAAGGAGGAGGTAGGTAGGGCCTTAAGTGGGAATGGGTTTAAGAGAGAATAATTTAGACTTCAGGGGGGATCTCTGAATTTTTCAGCCTCAACTAAGGTACTCCAAACCCAATTTCCCGATTCCCGATCGATGGAACACGGGAGAATTCGGTTGATTGGTACCGTCTTTTTTTTTAGCGCGTGGCCTGGGCGAGGCAACTCAATGCACGCAACGTCACAGCGGCCCACGGGCACGGCTCTGTTATTCCCAATAATAATGGATGCCAGGAACCAACCTCAACCTAAAATTAAAATAAGACCTTGCACCAGAGAGTTCCGAAACTTTTTTGCTTGGAGATAAGTACAGGGGCAGGAAGACAGGCGGTGGAGGGGACAGAACCCGCATATGTACAATGCTTACAGCTCTAGACTTCAGCTTAGAATGAAGAGGCATCCCGCAAGCTCATATGCACCCGAGCTTCCCATAGGGGGTGTGTATGCAGAGAGGAGACCGCAGATAGGTGGCGTGGCTTTCTGCAAGACCCGTATCTATCTAACGGTCATCCCCTGGCTGATAAGGCGTTGACGAGCATAACGAAGTAGCCGCTAGAAACGTCCCCGTCCACAGATCATCCCAGGGGACGGTCATCGCATCCGCATGCCATCCGAATCCACCTTCTGCTTGCTGGGACGCTGTTGCGATGGATGGCGGGTGCGGGTGCTGGCTAGGGCTTATCAGCTTATCGGAGGCTTCCGTTTACCAGCGAACTGTTGAGATCCCACCTCCCCCTCTTCCCCCGCGGACGGACGGCCCTCTTTAAACCTTCCCTCCTCCTCTTCGTAGACCTTTCCTCGATCGTTCCTGCGTACTATAAACAGCCACTCTCTCCCCGCATTCCTGAACTTGTTGACATTGCCAATACCCACACCCCAACCGTTTTGATTCAGCGAAGTAATCCCACATATACCCAACAACTTCTCGAATACCACTCCCCAATACGAATATAATCATAATCTATAATGGCACCTCTGCTAGACACTCCTATTGTCCCGCTTTCCACCCTCCCGGTTCACCAACCGCCCTACACTCCTCCGGAAGAACTGCCAACAGTTCTCGTCTCCAACAATGTCGTCTTCCCTGGCCGCCGCCAGACACCAGGCACCATTGTCATCTCCCCACACTCGGGCAAGATCATCAATGTCTTTCCTGAAATCATCCCAGAATCGCGATTCCCGTCGGGGACCCAATACACAGACTACTCTCCAAAGTACCTGATGCCAGGCCTGGTCGACGCTCACGTACACCTGAACGAACCAGGCTGGCGAACCGAATGGGAGGGCTTCGAGACTGGGACTAGGGCAGCCGCATTTGGGGGTGTAACGACGGTCATCGACATGCCGCTTAATGCAATTCCACCCACTACCACGGTCGAGAACCTCAACACAAAGCTGAAGGCAGCCAAGGGCCAGTGCTGGGTTGACGTTGGTTTCTATGGCGGAGTTATCCCGGGAAACGAGGAAGAGTTGATTCCCCTCGTGAAAGCCGGTGTTCGAGGGTTTAAGTGCTTCCTGATACAGAGCGGAGTATGTTCCTTCCCCCCTCCCGAGTCACCACCTCATCCACGCAGTACTGACATGTGTATTGCCACCAGGTTGAAGAGTTTCCCTCTGTCACCGACGCCGATGTCGCAAAGGCAATGGAAAAGTTGAAAGATTCGTCAACAACATTAATGTTCCATGCTGAAATGTTGCCACCACTCAGCATGTCAGTGGGCGACCTCGTCCTCCACAGCGACCCACCGCTCGTCCCCACCGGCCCTCTGAATGCGTACAAAACCTTCCTAGAGTCCCGCCCACCAGCCTTCGAGACCTACGCCATTGAACAAATCCTTGCACTCGCCCCGCACGCACCAGATCTCCAGCTCCACATTGTTCACCTCTCGGCGGCGGAGGGTGTCCAGCTCCTCAAGAAGGCACACGCAGCAGGCATAAAGCTCAGTGCGGAAACATGCTTCCACTACCTCACGCTCGCGGCCGAAGACATTCAGGACGGCGATACGCGGCACAAGTGTTGTCCGCCGATCCGCGAGGGGTCAAACCGAGAGTTCCTCTGGGACGCACTGAAGGACGGGACCATTACGACCGTCGTGTCGGATCACTCGCCGTGTACCCCCGACCTCAAGATGTTGACTAAGAACGGCGGCGATCGCGACTTCTTCCAGGCGTGGGGCGGCATCTCCACCGTTGGGTTGGGGCTCTCGGTGCTGTGGACTGAGGGCTCGAAGCGCGGCGTTGATTTGCCAACGATGGCGGAGTGGACTTCGTGGAATACTGCAAAGCAGGTTGGATTGCTGGGCCAGAAGGGTGCGCTCGCAGAGGGGTATGATGCTGATATCTGCGTGTTTGATCCCGAGGCGTCGTTTACTGTAAGCTACTCCCCTCGCTGCCTTTCAAATATCTAGATAGTGTTAGCTGACGAGGAGTAGGTTACCACTCAGGATATGCATTTCAAGAACAAGACCACGGTGTATGAAGGCAAGGAGTTGAGGGGGCGAGTGTGCGAGACCTGGTTGAGGGGGCGGAAGATCTACTCTCTAGACAGAGGATTTGAGAAGGGTGGGCCGCAGGGTGGCCTCTTGTTGGCGGGACGGGAGCATAAGAACTGACGTGTGAACCGATAGAAGGAAGGAAGGAAGGTTGTCGTTTGTGTGTTTGCTTTTTTTTTAGGAGCTGGCATTTATTTTCTTCTGTCTGTAGAATAGTCGTTCGGGCGTTAATAAAGGCCTGTTTTTATCTATGACTCTTCAGTGTCGTGGACAATCGAGACGTGGTGTTATGTATACTTACACTTGCCATGACGCAATCGAAAGCACGTCAATAGCTGAGGTGGCTGTGCGGCGAGAAAGCGGCCTCTCAAGAACAGGGTCGTGGTTACCCATTTATATTTCTTTCTCTTCACAGACGGCAGATGATGCCCGACACCGCGCTATCCCTTCCATCCCTACATCCAGGGAAAGTCGGCGATCACGTTGCAGATCGTCGACGGCAAGCGGGAACAAGAAAGCTTGGCTTCATTCGTTTTTTTTGTGGTACAATGTCGTCATCAATCACTCCATCTCACTTCACCACCACCTCATTCACGCGATGACAAGGCTGCGGTAACAAATCGTGAGAAGTTCTGGATCGTCATGAAATAGATACAATGAAAACGTAAAACCTGCTATCAAAACAATGTATCTGCGCTCATATACCTCCCCGCACCAGCGTCTACACGGTATACTTATACTTCGGCCTGTGAATCCCATTAGCATTTGTCCACACCGAAATAGCGGATGGACGGGAACATACGACTCATCACCCAGCTCTCTAATCTCCTCCTCACTCATCCCCCCGATCTTGTAATCATACTTCCCTGCCGCACGCTGTCTATTGAGGCGATCATACGCATACCACAGGACCGCAAAACACATCGCGCCAAACCCAACCATTGACAGACTCACCGCATGGCCAGTGACAAACCGCGGCGCGTCGTGGGTAGGGAACAAGAAGGGCGCCATAATGCCGGCAGCGTTCCCACACGTTAGCTGCATCCCGGTCGCTGTGGTTCGCTTCCCGTATCGTGGGCAATTATTTGGGAGCCAGGCGAGCGGCAGCCCGACGGCGACGTATAGTCCCATCGCAACTAGGAAGCAGCCGAAGTAGTGGACCCCCGCCGACGCATCCGATAAAAGCACCCCGTACCCGATCATTGACACGATTGAGAAGACGATTGCGTACAGCCCGCGGCGCTGGTGCGCATCTGACAGTCGCGCGACGAGGAGGTAGGTTATCGCCCCCAGGGCGTAGCAGGGGATGGTGAGCGCCTGCACCTGCGAGTTCGTCCAGCCGCCGATGTCCTTGATGATTGTGGGGAGGAACGTCGAGTACCCGTAGAGCATTGTGTCCTGGCCGAACTGTCCCAGCGCGAACGCCCACACCTTCCAGTCGGTAAAACACCTGCGCACGTCCGCCCAGTGGAAGCGTTTCGCGGATGCCGTCGCCTCTGCTTCGCGACCTAGTCGGAGCGCGCAGAATTCCCGCTCAGGCGCAGTGAGGTACCATGCCGTCTCCGGGTCATCGGCAAGGATGAAGAAGGTTATCACCCCCATGATCACTGTGGGTATCCCCTCGATGATAAGAATCCAACGCCATCCAGAATGCCCGGATATCCCGTCCATGAAGCCGATCGCATACGCCAGCAGCCCCCCACATGCCCCCGCCAGCGCGGCGGAGACGAAGAGGTAGCCGATCCGTAGGGCGAGCTCGGATTTGGTGTAGAAGAGGGTTAGGTATACTGCCAGCCCGGGGAAGAGGGAGGCTTCGACGGCGCCGAGGACGAGCCGACAGGCGATTAAGCCGCCGTAGGATTGGACGGTTCCGGTGAGGGTTGCGACGATGCCCCATGCTACGGTTATGAAGGAGACTTTGGCGGGGTGTTAGCTGCAAGTGAATGAGTGGGGAGGAGAGGGACGAACTGTAGTAGCGGGGTGTAATCTTCTTTAGCAGCAGATTTCCTGGTATCTCAAAGCCCTAAATTCCATTAATCCGAAACCTTCGTATCTCGTAGGGTTGAGGGGGACATACCAGATATGTTACAAACAGAATCGACACTGCCTGGTCGTTGTTGCATAAGTTTATCAGCTAGCTGCCTTCTAACTAAACGCTTTTCCCCTTGCTCGCACATACCAATTGATACTGATTTCCCACCATCCCCAAATCCCTCTCCATATGGTAGAGCCTCGCAGACCCAATATTGACCCTTTCACGCTTTAATATTCGATTACTGCTATCCCTAGAGGGAGAAAAAAAGCTAACCTGTCCAGGAAAGATAAAAGATACAGCGTCATTACGACAGGAACAATATTCCTGTCCAACTTGCGTACCAGTTTCTTTTCATACTCACTGTCCTGCGATATCGCCACCTCTACTTCCCTTTCCCCTTCGGACCCTGAATGCCCGTCGGTGTTGAGTTTTTCTGCCATTATAGATTGTGCGTGATAGACAGGAGATCCGGTAGATATAAAGTTATTTCGTGATGTGGCGTACGTGAACACGCCAAAAGCAAAAAAAACAACAAGAAGTAGCTCTGACGAAATCGCTGTCTTGTCGTCCGATAGTAGTGGTTTCGCCGAGGAACTGAACGGAACTTCTAGCTGGATTGCAATCGAACCCGTAGGCTCCCGGCTGGCTACCTAATATTATAACAAACTCCGAAGGCCTAGGTGCGACAAGCCAGAGAAAATAGAAAAGTGTGGGTATCTAATATAAACTTCGTCGGTAGCTTGCAGAGGTTTACGAGCGTAATATGAACGAAGGACGAGAAAGTAGCGATCACAAGTCACTCAATTCTGCTTAACCTAGAATACGAGAAACATGCTTCTTATTTTCAAGCATTCCCAGTGTTCAAGACTAATCTTTGGACATTCTTCCTCGGTTGTGTGATGAGAGATGAAGAAAATCTATTTCTGGATATCAAACCCAGTTCTCGTGTGCTGCACTTGGAGACTAAACCATAGCATCTACGCGACTTGACAAAACATGCCGGGCAGAATCTGTACCAGCGCAATATCAGCCTATGAGTTCCGGTCCAACCGGCATAAATTTGCACCTTGTGATAAGATCCAGTTATCACGTGCATGTATGGGTTAGGTTTTAGCGGACTCCAAAAAGATGTAAAGTATCTCATGATAATTTTTGCCATTTGGTTGGGGATTGCGAAGTCGGGAGCCTGTAATTGTCTCGTCTCCGGACTTGATAATCCCTGTAATACGCCAGCCGCACGATACCGACATTGATAACCTGCAGACCTCAGACGTCGATTCCACGCAAGCTTCAGAAGTAGAGTGGAAGACGCCGATCATCATTGTACTGGCCATTTAATTTTTTGAACTTATTCCTAACACTACTCTACAACTACGCAAAGGAAATGAAATAATAGGAGAGAGGCCCGCAAAACTCCTTATCCTCATCCAAGGTATATAAATAAAGTCCAAACGAAAAAGCAATAGCAATATCACACAGAGAGACTCCATTGTAAACAAACTACAAGCTAAGATTCAAGCTCTCGAGATCAAAACGAAAGAATCGCATTGTTAGATTGCCTCGGCAGCTTGTATCGCACCATACTTTCCCCGCAATTCATCAACCTCTTTTTGAAGCCGCTCCAAATCAACAAGTATATTACCTGTAGTCTCTTCTTTCTCTTCACCCAATGCAGGCAGCTGTGTGTCTGCTGGTTTTTCTCCGCTTGGTCTCTTGTGCGGAGGAGGTGGGGGAGGAGGCAATGAAGTCGATAGGCCTTTAACGCTTGAACTCACCCCAGGTGAAGTCCGGGAAGAAGTGCTCTTGGTCCTCCTTATAGGTGGGGGTGGCGGTGGTGACAGAGACTTTGTCCCCCTAGAACTCTCGGGTGGCTCTGTGGCTGGTAGAGGCGAATGGTGTTTTACTGAATGGCCCCTAGAAAGTGGCGGAGGTGGCGCAACCTTCTTCGCCACCTCCACTAGTCCTTCTAAGGACACTGGTGGTGGTGGTGGTGGTGGTGGTGGCGCAGCCTTCTTCTCCACCTCCGTTAGTCCTTCTAAGGATATTGACGGAGGGGGAGGCGGTGGCGGTGGTAGGGGGTGAGGCCTATCTGGTTCTTGGAGAGAGGGTGGCCGGTTGTTAATCGGTGATGACGGGGTTGTCTGGGCAGGAGAGGTTGAAGATGACAGGGAGGACTTTCCACCGGAACGGGATCGAGGCTTGGGCGGAGGAGGCTTTATTCGAGTGGACGAGGATCTTGAGAGGGAGCCCTGCGTTGAAACGGATTCGACAGTCGCCTTTGTCCGTTCGTCGACTCCAGTACCTCCATGCACTCGTTCCTCGGTTGGATTCGCCCCTTCAAGGATGGGTTCAGACACGGACCGACGACTACCGGAGGATATATTTGAGCTACTACTACTGTCTACTGCAGCCATGATTGGCGGTTGTGGGACCTGACCCGTCAACATCAACTGTTTGAAGGCATCCACGTCCAAGGACTGTCGATTGCGTCCGTCGCTAGTCCCAAATGATCTGGTGACGGAGAAGGCCGCATGACCAGAAGACAACTCAGAAATATCCAACGATCTCCTCGTTCCAGCATTAGATTTCGCTTGCCGGAGAAATGGATTTGGGGGAGTGGTCGAATGGATGCCATTGCGAGGTGCCAACGATACGGGATCTTGTATTATAGCATCCGACATATCTTCTTCAGCAGAGAATGGATCTTCTAATGTAGTCTGTCCAAAGTCTGGATTCGTGGTGTTGAATTCAAGAGGTTCGATACGGGAGGCTCGTTTTCGAGGAGTCACAACAGGCGGTGGCGGTTTTGAACGTACTCGTTCCGGCGATTTTGAAGGAAGCTCGGTCATGGGTGTAGGGACTTGGCGATTATCCTTCGTCAGCCGGGATACTGCAGCAGACAAGCGACTCCCTCAAGTGATTACCGTCTCCTGCTGTTGCTCCAGTCAACACTGTCGCATTCTCTTCATCCCTCCCTTTCCCTATCTTTGATGCACAGCTTGAAGAAGTGGTGAATATAGGATCATCTTTCTCCAGCGAGCGTAATCCACGGTCGGCTGGTGGAAGCTGTCGCCTGAAGGGATTGGAGGTCTCCATATTGCGGGGTAGTGCGATAAGAAATTTTAGTGGCAAATGTCCAAACAGGCGCCACAGGCGGTCGGTTGGATGGTTCCGCTATGCAAAGAAGGGCGAAGTAGGCAGTCAAGAGTCGCAACGATAGAGGGGAAATGATTGGTAACAAGTTGTGGGGAAGCTGATTCTGGGTTCGAGTAAGCAGAGTTGCTGTCTGGTGGTTGTTGAACGGAGAGGAGAAGACAAAGCTGTAGTTGGTCGTCAGCTTCGCGCGGCGGTGGTGGTAAAGGAGGTGGGAGGTGGACAGGTAGTGGGGTGGTACGGTTCGGGGCGGATGTTTTGCATACCTGGTTGGTTGGTGTCACTCTAGGCCAGTGGTGTGCATGTCTCGGCATGCGCTTTTCCGAAAAACCAATGGCCAAGTGATTTATTGTGAAGAATCAATACCAACAAAAACATCACCAACGACACGGCTCACCGCAGTCTAGCAGCTAGTTCTCCAGCCACATGCAATAAACGCGCAACTCTCCATCCAACCAGGCAATAAACATAACTAGTTCGTACTCTATATGCCAATTGATTCTAGTTACTCAACTCATATTACCTACGACAACGACAACCCTCAGACTATCTAACCCACCACCATTCGAGACCCACACACACGTACATATGCGAAGCATTTGGTTTATCACTCCGGATGAACTAAAACTAATTTCTGAACTCGAAGACGTAATGACATCCCCACAAACCAATCGCAACAGCAGTAGCAGCTACTCTTATGCAGGGAGTACATGTCAATGGTCTTAGTCTCTGCAATACCTTACGACACAAACGAAATCACGCACCATTCAAGGAAACAGAAACGCATATTGACTTAGACTCTGTGCTTACGTCTTTGTGCTCGTCCCCGAGATGCAGCGGTCGTTGGAATTGCTTTTCAAACCACATCACTACCCTCACACCAAGGGTTGGAAGCTCCATCAATAAACTACTCGCTAACCGGTGGAACAGGATTCGAAAGACGTCGTTAACCCTTCCATTGAGAACTGAATGGCCTGCAAATAATTCGAGCTCTCATGACGCAATTTCAACACAGGAAAAATATCATTTTCATCATCAGGACCGGATGATACAAACGCACGGTGAGAATATACGGGTGGTCCTCACCCGATATATGTCTCTCACGCCAGCAGTCAAGCCAACTTTAGAACTTGTTATGGCATGCACTGTTTAATGAATCCTCAGAGATTTCTTTCATCTGAAGAAACCGCCAGCCGTATCATGAGCACCACGTAGCCCGGCGGCGCCAACCGCGAGGCGATGAAAGCTGGTCCGAAATCTGATACCAAGTCGCTGCATGTATCGTGATGCCTCTAACCCTTTAGCGGTAGAGTGTGGTGCAATTTCTTTATAGCTATTGGCCTTTGGTCTTGCAAATGGCTGAGATGTGAACTGCAGGTATTGACGAATAGTGAGTGTAGTATTAGGTGAGCTTTTGAATGGTATGGGACGTTATTTTGACCCCACATCTATCCCCTCCTCCCTACTACACTTCACTGACGTTGACCGTGACGTAGGACGTAGAGTTATCTAGAGCCTCATACGCAATACACGTGAGCAAATTCATTCTAGTAGACCTCAAATCAACCATGGCAAAAAAAACATAATCCCTAGCCCTGAAGCCATCTCCGGATTCCCGGAAGCCAGTTTGGGTGGCCTACCCCTGCGCAACAGCAGCCAATGTACTAATGTTAACGCCTTACAGATGTCGGGATCATCTATGACAGCATGTCCTGTTTCTTCCTGCGGTACAACGTTCGAGACAATCAATACTTTCAGCGCCAGCCAACAATGAATGCACTGTATTACCTGCATGCAGGAAATGGCTCATGGATATCTCCACATTTTCCACTTAAGCGAACACTAGGGACCTGTGTATCGAATTGCACTTTGTGAGATCTGAGGTTTACAGGGGAGGGTGGTTTGCAATGCATGAAGACAGCTCATGCGGCCTAGATTCGCAGAACGCCTACTTCTGCAAGTGATGTGGCCTCATCGAGCTACGATATTCACCATTTCGACAGGCAGAACTATTCATAACTCGTATTTTTTGACTTGTTACTGGTGTCAGGGACATTTACAACCACCGTGCTGTTCCAAATTCCCGGGTCATGCCCAATTCGTCTCCAGAGCAAGTACACTGGCACAGGCGGCGGCGTTAATAAACACTCAAGAAACAATTGTTTCATCATTCGGCGTTGTTTAATGATTCCATCCTATGTACAACTTTATCCACCAACGAAGGCATCATCTGTTGCTCATCTGCACGAACGTGGTGAATATCGAAGCACCTCCCTTAGACAACGAGTCGGCCTATGATTGGCAAACATGACGAGGCATCCGTCAAGTTGTTTAAACTTCAGTCGTTTGAAGAGCAGCCAAAACTGGACTGTTTGTTTGCAATGCCGTAAGGAATGTTGTCCCATTGAGTTTGGGCCAATATCGGGAAAACACGCCATGCAGCGTCTCGTTGGGTCCGCCGAAAGGCGGGGTTAGCTTTGCGAGCTAGTATAATGTTGATGCTGGTGATGATGCTAGGAGACAGGAGTCTGCACTTGTCCGCTATATATTTGAGTTGAGCTCTCACATTTCAGTCTGGACCGATATCCTTCAACCGAGTCTGCAAACCTGAGACCCCCACAGATATCTAGCCTTTTAACTACGAAAACACCGATAACCACACATACCACGATGCCCGAGGTATGCGACATCCTCAATATCGGCCAGCTACGTTCCATGCAGACAATTAGTCCCCCCCCCCTCATTGTGCTCTATCTCGGGATGACTGGGGTTGCGCAAGGAACCTACGAGTACGTTGTGTAGATTGACCTACCGAATCATGCATTAACATCATATTAGCATCTTCAGGTCCGTTGCCCAAAGAACCGCCATCTTGGGCCAGCGGCAGATTATATTCGGCAGAAACTTGGTCGATATTGATACATCTATCCAAGCCACCTATGGCATTGGAGCAGTTCCCACTGTCATTATGTTCGTTGGGCCCACTGTTGTGAGACGACTGGACGACTTATCTGAGCGTATGCTCGACAAGCACATCAAGAGACATGCGGAATAATCCCTTCTTGTGGATGCATGGTGTGCGTTCCCAGTGTAGCCCTTCAAGATGACCAATAAACTAATCTTCTATGATAGCTCAGGACCGTGCTGATCTCCCTCTATTCTATATCCTTGGGTTCCTTCCTTTATGCAAGCATGTCGGAGCGTTTGTATTGTCATTTCTATGGGCGTAGGGCTGTGGGTTCATCATTATCGCCTTCATCATCAACATCATCAACATCATCAACATCATCAGCATCATCAACATCATCAGCAATATGCATGGAAATTAATTTTATGCTTTTTCTTCTCACGTTTTTTCTTTGCTTCTTTGGACCCTGAGAATTAGTATCAGTTCTTTCCATTCTTTGTCATCTGGGGAACAGCGGTAGATTTTGACCGTTGTTTTTTTGCTTTTTTGCGTCTATTTTGTAGGTACTTTTGAGCGCTGAAATTCAGAACGTATACATTCCAGTGTTTGGTGTTCGTTTCTTGTTTGCCATTTCTCTCTTGTGATTGGGGATACTGTCCACCATGCCCATCCAATCATAAGTAACTTTGATTCACGATCGCTGCCGATGAGGTGACGATTGCAGGCGTCAGGAACTGGTGGCCATGGAATGCAATGAACAAAAGTGTCTGAAGCATAAGACAGCAAATATTATCAATATGGCGCCATGGGGTGTGGTACGATACTAATACAACACTACTGGTATGATCTTCATGACAGCAGCAGTAGTAGGCATGGGGATTGTGAAGTCCTAGAGCTGGATGTACCTGCCTTTAGCTTACCATATCCACCCCGCGGTCCGGTAAGTAGGCAGTAGTTCGCAGTAGTTCGCAGTGAGTGTTGTCGTGGTTCGCTGGAACCGTTAGTGGAAAGTGTGGCTTGGCATGCAGCTGCAGTCTGGTTGGAAACCCAGCTGCAGAAGGACGAAGACGACAAGCTCAATTACCACGGTATTCCATGATCTAATACTACGACTGTGACGACGAGGTTTCTTCACCCTGCTCAAAGCAACAACCCCACCACGCACACGCGCACTCATGTCGGCAGCTGCCCCCCCACCTCCGCCTCCGCCTCTGCCTCCACCCCCGCCAAAGCCGATAACCGACGAAGATGCCTCTTCTGCCCCGCTCCCGCCACTACCAACAACCCCCTTCATGCCCCCCTCGCTCCGGGATAAAACGTAATTTCCCCCCCGCCACCTTCTCCCCCGTGTCTCTCTCCTGCTGACTTCCCAGCAGCCGTGAAGACCTTCAGTATCTCCTCCACTCGCCGCCGCTACTATCGGCACTCTTCACCGCGTCACATCCCACGTCCTTGGCCTGCAGCAGCACCCTCCAGGCGGCGCTGGAACACAACATCTCGCTCGCCTCACAACTACAAGCGCTCGAGACGCAGCTCGTGGCGCAGCGAGAAGCGACGCAGCAGAAGCTACTCGAGGCTAGGGCGCTGGAGAGGAGGTGGAGAGAGAAGGAGAAGGAGATGTATCAGGCTCTGCAGCCGTTTTCGGGCGTTGCCCAGTGTGCACGGTTACAGGTAGCGGCAGGGGAGGCGGAGAGGGTCGCAGAGGAGATGGTGGAGAGGTTTTTGGAGGGCGGTGGAGAGGTCGAGACTTGGGCCAAGGCTTATCGTGAGGTGAGACATGTTGAAGCGCTCCGGAGGGAGCGCGGGGCACGGTGGGGGGAAGGCAGGGTGGCAGGGTGGAGGAACTAGTGTTGGTGTAGTAGTTCATCCAATATGGCAGAGCGCCGCGGCGTAACATGTTTTAGGGGCTTTTGGCGTTCTGTGTTTTGTTTTTCCTACTGTTTTCGTTGCGGATCGAAATCGAAAGTTCTGGGTTTACAAGAGTGTGTCTACTCTACTGTTATTATCAAGAAAAAACAAGTTTCTAATATCCCACGTTCTCTTGTTCTCTCGTGGAAACCCGAACACGTCGAGTTATGTGTGGCTATGTGTGGTTATGTGTGGTTATGTGGCCGGATTTGAAATCTTCCCGCGGATCTCCCGGTGCACGGTCTGGGTTTCGTTTGTTCTGCATGCAATCATAGGTACCATGCATCATGCCGGGGCTCATAAACCTTTTTGGAGGACCGGAGGGGATGGTTCAGTGAGAACAGGTTACCAAATACGGCAACTTTCTTAAACTTGATAGATTTGTGTTAGCTGTCGATCTTGTGAGATTTTCAGCCAATTGTTTGACTGGCCCCTCCTCCGGGTTCTGCGGCAGGCTCCCGCGGAAAACGCACCTTGCAGAACGTCGGTAAACCCATCACAGTCCATCACTCATGGGCTTTTTTTTCCTTTTTGCTCGTATCTGACGCCATCTTGGTTGCTGTACATTTTTGGGATAAAAAAAGACCCATTCATAGGTCACCACTGCAAAGGGGTGGTCATGCCACCAAAAGTTGCAGCAGTTTTCCAGAAGATCTCAGAAATCGCCACCGAACAACTATGAGTTGTGGATGGCAACCGCCAATGAGCATGAAGCTTGTTTGGACCACATCTCTTGCAATTGACTTCTTGTCAACGAAGCATTTCTCCTTGTCCTTCATTTCTGTGGCAAATCGGTACTTCCTCAGTATGAGCTGTTTAGCGTTGCAGCTACTCGAGTTTCTATTGCCTGGAAAGCTCTTGTCTCGTCAGAGCAGACTGAAAGAGCACGAGTGGATCCGGAGGCACAGAACATCACTCGGGGTAGTATATGTGAGGTATCGCTACTATCTTAAGTCCATGAAAAGACATTGTTTCTATCCCTCAATAAAAACTTGAGGGCTCAAGAAAAAGAAGGTCGACGTCCGAAGGTTGGTGGGTATAACTTCCCGATGCGATGGCGATGCATAGAAGTTTCTTTATCCAAACGGCGAATTCTTCACAACACGACTTCATTTGGAGTTTTTCTTGGCTGCAGGTTTTATGTTATATAGATTGCTCATATATCGGCCCAATAAGTAGATCGTGCAATCCGGTACAGGCGTTTGGAGTAGTCACCGGCGAAGTATCCATTTGGTCACTTTGCGAGCCAAACGCCTGTACCGATGTAGGGTAGGTAGAATTGTGGTTGGTCCTGCTATGTAGGGCAAGGCGTATCCAACGGCTACTGTCGCTTCTCCATCCAAACGGTGAATTTTGCTTCAACACAGCGAAACAATCAACACCGTGTCGGTGCATAGTAGGTGCATTGAACCCTAAATTGCGCGTGCATGGAAGTGACAAATTCCCCGGTAAACAGAGCTCTATCGAGCTGGAAGCCTGCATATTTGAGGCTGCAGGGCGAGTGAGGTTTCGTTGGAGGGGAGGAAAATCGCTGGCGGTAAATGACGGCTGGAAATGTGCTTTTAGTTTTGTCTCACTAGTAGTCGTTTGTATATACCCTGGAAGCTGTTCGGAGACAGCCAGCTCGGGTTCCTGATTGGGGGTTGTTAGTTGCAGAAATCGTGGGTTCTCGGGGATTTCACTGAGTTGGGATATCTCCAACTCACACTGCTGCATTGCTGTAGATATTTCTGATGTCATACTTGATCAACATCAATACACACACTGGCATATTGCTCTTCAACATTATCAGCGAGCGTAGCAACCACCACCTCAGCCCCACGCCCCGAGTATTCAGTAAGTAGAGCAACATCTTTAGACTGCAGCCCTTCCTTCATTCTGCATTGAGGCTGTCCATACATGACGCTACCCAAACAAGCTTGGAGCAAGAAGGGTGTTGCAATTGTGGGTACAGTCTTTCTGTTTCAGTAGATGTAACGTCTGTGAGATCATTGCGGTAAGAAACCTTTGGTCCAGCTATAGTATACATACCGAAGCCGGAGATTGTCAAATCGAATGAAGCATAAGCATTTATGCACAAGCTCTCACTCACTGCAGCAATCGAACTTTCTTACCCTAACCCTGATGCCTTGGCAAGCTGCTGTATCATGTCTCCACCAAACTCAGCTAACATAAACGACAACACACTCTACTATCACCAGTTTCACAACGCAACCATGCACTACATTTCTCCGCCAGAACGCCCCAACAGCACCACATCCATGCGCTAGAGGGTCAATTCGTCTCGCTCCGTGGAGCACATAACGGCCTTGGCTAGTGTGCAGACTACTCAGTCGTAACAGTTTCGTGAGGAGAACCAGCAGCAGCACGAACAGCTCTGAGATGAGGTCCCGAAGATCCATATGCTTGATCACCAGGAAAGAACATTCTGTCGGCGGAGGAGCCTCTGACCGCGATTCCATTAGGACTCTAGACGGCCATCCTGAACTCGAACAAGCGGTACAAGACTGTCCAGAACTCGCAAATACGGTGCTTGGGAACCCCACAGTCTCTGTTGAGGTGGCCTCCAGTTTTCAACCCGTATTTGTACAGGTCACGTCAGCTTTCAAAAACATGGCGCTGCATTGGGAGAGGGCAGCTGCTATCAACTACGACACAGCATGCGCTCTAAACGCCGCAGCTCACAAACAGTACGATACCAGGGTGGGCGGTACGGATAGTCCTCCGACTCATGTCCTGTCTCAGGCTCCGCCGGTACCGTGTACAAGAACCTAGCCTTTCGTCTTCCTCCTGCAAAGCTAGAAGCCCGCAAGGAACGGCAGCCCGCCAACGGGGGAATTTATATACATGTTCAAAGGTCTCTGTGCCCGGCCATTCAATCTATCTCGCGGTCTGGGAAATAGGTCTCGAGGTATCTTGTTTCTTGTGTGATCACTACGGTGACCAATGGTAACATTTCTCCTAGCCCTCCCGGTCTACAAATAACAGCTGACTTGCCGATGGCTGACTCTGGAGCTCCCTGAAACTAGATTTAACGGCGATCCACAAGAACTCTACGCTTTGATAACTGGCAAAATGGCAACCAAATTATCTCAGTACTGGGGGCTCAATTTCCCCCAAGTATACACGTCCAGGTGGTAAACGGGTGCGGCTCTAAACCTACGCTTTATAGCAACACCCCAAACGCGATCCTACCCTTCCACGACCCAAGAAGCCAAGAACTAAGATCAAGACAATGAGGAAAGCCCTAAAAGAGACGTCTACAAGGCGGATAAGCTAGAGTCGAGGAAGGGTTCAGAGAGCCTGTTCGGGAGAGGCGGGCTGGACGCCAGCACTTGTTCACAATCATATCAAGCGTCCTCCATCTCCCGGGGAGGTTCGGTAGTTATATTTATCATATAAATCCCGAGTTTACGTGCTTAAGCCCATGAATTCGAAAGCTCCACATCCCTTCCGAAGCAGGGCTCCCTTCTGTAACCCTTGTTCCCACAGCCCTCCCGCAGAATCGAACGTCCTTTAATTGCTCGTGATTACCTATATTGCCACTAGTCGGTAGTACGGCGCCGCGGAGAAGCCACAGTATACTCAAGGAACATGTGATAAGAAGCCCTATCATCCACTCCCCCGAAGTCACAGGTCCTCTAATCCTTTCACATGTCTAAAGCGGAACGGGTGTCGATGGAACATCAGAAGTTACGGCATATGGGATCACATGTAATCTTTTCCAAGCCCGCCGCAGCATTTCGAACCGCATCGAGTGCAACACCATGACCCCTACCCTCTCACAAAAAACACCCGTTCCGAACCACATCCAAGGACACCATCTGTTGGGGTGTATCACAGCCCACCTGTTTCAGACAAATTCGGGGGTCCTGCGCCGGGTGGCGTATTTTCTCTGAATTTTGTGTGGAGTAGGGTGCGGAAAAGATAGATAACACAATCCGATAGGATTGTCAGTGAAATCCTAAATGTTTACCGTAGGATTCCAGGAAATATTCAAAGCTCAAGCATACAAATTCGGACCGGAAGGCATTAAACCAAACATGTCCTCCCTTTGGTGACCTGGATGGCTATTACCAGTCCCCCCCTTCTTTCCCCCGGGTTGCCAAAAAGTAAAAGCTATACTCCGTCTGCGTTTTATTCCCAAGTGCGGCTTGTTTATAGAACTCTACAGGAGGCCTTTACTTGAGATATGTTCGGTGTTTCCTTCCACAACTTCTTCGCTCTCCTGCGGTATCGAGAAGTCACCATTTCTGTACACATTGCTTCTTCTTCTCCTAACCCGCCGGACTGGCAATTACAAATCCCTCCAGTGTTCGCAAGTGACGTATCCCGCCTACCAGACCGTTTTAAAAAGCCAACAACCGGAGACACCACTCCGGCCGCAACCACCGAAGCCTGCCCGACCCCTTGGGAATACTGAATCTTTCTTTTTGCTCTCCCACGGGCAGCCAAGACTGGCTCGTGAGTAGTATTCCCAACCTAGTCTCCGGCGCGGAAGTCGGAGACTACTCGTCATCGATGGTCCAGCACCCCCCCCTGGCTGATGTTTGCTTTTGCCAGTTGAATGGACTTTTCTTTCCAGATCCGCGTCCATCATTCCATGTTGCCCACCGCGGTGTCCTGGCGTATAAGTTTTCCCTTCCCAATTCCTCTGGTTCTGGGATGTCAATAACAAGAAACAAACAAGAAACAGGCGTGTTAATAAGAAAGCATCATCTTCATTCCCAGGCAGGCTTCGAAAGCCCCTCCTTCCTCTTGCAAGCACGAAAAAAGCCCACATCACATACCATAATCACACCACATCACCCACCTTCAGACTTCAATCGAGTGATATGCAACGCAACTACCTCACATGATACATACCTCGCCCCCAATCCCTCTTCAACCTTCACAGCCACAAGTCATCACCAGCTCTCACGCAATTTCTCGCTTCAATGGCATCCTCACCAAGCACATTCAATTGCACAACGCTAACGGACACAACAATAAAACCAACCGTATGCGCCGGTACCGCGGTTTCAAAACAAGACCTCCCAACCCAACCCAACCCATCCGTATCAACATATTCATTCTAGCCTCGCAAAACAAGAAAAAATGCTAACAAATATCCCGCCTGCAATCCGAAGAAACCCAAACCATAGTTAAAAGAAAAAAAATGAAAAAAGAGAAGGATGATGCTCATCGTAATCGTAATCGTAAGTCGTTCGATTCGTTCGTTTGCAGTCCTTAAAAATATAACGGACAGTATTCCAATCGGCAATCGGGAGGGAGGAGGGCGCATGAAGATCGAAAAAATGCTAACCGCTGAAAAAAACCATAACAATAGAACCCCAAAAACGGAAATTCCAAAAAGAAACTACGCCAAAAACAAAGCCCTAAAGTAGAGTGTCAAGTCGAAGTCAAGGTACAAAAAACGAAAGACCATGTACCGTACGCCACACAATCACAATCACAATCACGCCCCACAAAGCGAAGGTTAGTTTTTACACGACGCATGCAAAAAAAAAAAAGACACAAAGAAGTTACAAGAATTCGAGTCATAGCTGAAAATGCAGGACAACCAACCCAGACAGCCTTATGCTAAAGAAAAAGCAGGGGTCGAATTGCCTCCCCTACCTATAAGATGTGACAACGATTTGTGCAACACTCTGAAACATGTCCGAATGCGCAGCAACGATTCGTACGCGTGACGAAACAACGCATACGGTGGCGATAACGAGTCCGAACGTCCGGGTACCACAGATAAGATTCATATCTTGGCGGCCACAGCCGCTGCAGAGACTAAGGCATCGAGTCGAGATACGCTATAATTCGGTAACACCGTCCCACGTTGCTCGAAGCTGCTTGAGTTTATCTGGTCGGTGCATGTTGAAGAACTAGTATTCTCCACACCAGTCATTTCGCAAGAGCGATCGCCATAGTCCTTGTCTGGAATCTAAGAAAAAGTCAATATAAAACTCCACCCCCCGAAATAAAACTTGAGGATCCCTACCTCGGAGTGAAACACCGCCTCTCCGGGTTCACCTAATATCATCGGCCGCGAAACTTCTGTCGTAGCTGCAACGGGTGTCACAATCCCTTCACTGACGCTAGAATCCGAGCTTCCAAAAGACTGCCTATGTTCCCTCGGACTAGGGATGGTGGATAGCGCACCCCCAAAATATCCCGAACTCCTATTACTCTCGGCCGACAATGGCGTTACTGCATGTGGCTGTAACGAGGCCTCTCGCCTATCTCGATCATTCCAGGGTCCAGAAAACGGATTGTGATTTCCACCTCCCCATCTCCTTGTCTCGATATTACTGATAGATCTGCCATGGCTGGATCTCACTTGCCCAGGGGCCACCCGCCGTCCAGACACGCCAGAAATACCCTCATGAAACGGTCTTTTCAGATCCGAGGTTGTCGGTCTCTCTAGTATATCGCTTGCCCATGATACTTGTTGCTGCTCAGGGGTGGATGGGGCAAACTCTTGTAAAACATGATGTATGCTCGGCAGCCGATCAGTTTGTTGGGACCGAGAAGGAGCAATAGGGGAGTAATTAGACTCCGTTGGGCTGTGTATCGCAGCACGTGCAAAGCTTTGAGTCGTAGGGGATATGATATCTCTGGATAGTGGGTTAAAATAATTCGCCGGACTCCCCATATGCCAAGTTCTGCGTCTATCATCTGCAATAACCGAAGTAAGAGAATCACGTCGTGAGGGCGTTGATGGCGTAGGGCTACCAAAGCTAGAAGAAGGAGGCATTGGCAAGGCTAGCGCCCTACTCTCGCTGGGGTTGAGCAACGAAGGCGTAGGCGGCACTGGCATCGAGAGCCGTCGAGAAGCAATCGAAGAATTTCCATTGTCAAATATCAAAGAATTCCTGGGCGAATAGCCAGGACTACTGAATGGACTATCAAGCGTGCTTCCTATTCGGCTGGAGGTTGGTGTTTCAATTGGTGATGTCACCTCTGACACCGGTGGATAGACAGCAGTGCGGGGTCTATATGGGCCGCCGCCGCCAAACCTAGAAAAGTTTGACGCAGTGGACGCTGGCGAATCTGGAGGTGTGTGGTCTCTGTATTGGTTGAAAGCAGTGTCGTCTTGGCCCAGCTCTGGAGGAACCACTATTGGACTGGGACGCCTTCTGGTTCGTCGATCTACCATTGGAGATCCAAGTGCAGGAGGTGCTGGCTGCATCTCCTGTTCTGTCGGTGGCTGAATGTCACTCTGACTTTGTGCCCTAGATCTCGGTCGTACTCGCTCTGGGCGCCCATGACGTTGATATCGTGTTCCGGTCGCAGCTAAAGAATCTTGTGGTATTTCTTCATCCGCATGTACAGTCGATGAATGCTGTCTAAGGTTATCGAGACGTGAAAACCATCGACCGCAGTGGCACATAAACGGGCGTTCTCCGGTATGTTTCCTGGTACATCACCCCACCATCAGAACTTCGAAACACAGTAAATAGCAAACATGTGCAAAGAAAACATTAACTCACCGTATATGCCTGGCCAAGTGTTCACTCCTCGTAAACGACAGATTACACGGTCCGAACCCCGTGCAGTGAAATTTCGTACCTTTCTTCTTCTTGACCCGATTTCCCGAATTCTTCGCACTGCCGCCTGACTTCTCAGCAGGCTCAGTACTCGAGCGGTCCTTCTCGGATGTATCCCCTCCATTTTCTCCCTGTCCATTGGAAACCACCTCCACTGCTGCCGGCGGGGTAGTAGGAGTGTTGTCTTCTTCTTTGATCGCCGGCGGGGTAGTTGTTGAGTGTGATGTTTGCGGTCGGAAGTCGTACGAAGTCGTAGTAGTAGCTGACGGTGGCGGCGGCGGAGTTAACTGACTACGACGACGAGATGTGGTCATATTTCTTGTCGGTAGCTGTTCGCTCGATGTGGTGATATTCATAGTATTCACAGCCCGGAAGGCAGGAGTAGTTGGCCGTTGTAGAGTCGCCATAATATTTCCCCTTCCGCGACTTCAAAAGGAAAAGGAAAAATGAACTTCTTGTGTTAGGTAGAGGCAGCTACCAGGCTGGGAAACAAGATGGGGGAAAGCGGCGGGAGGGAAGGGGGGGCAAAAAACGGGACGAGATGAAGGGCTACGAAGGAGGAGGGTTGCTTGTGCTTATGTTGCCAGCTGGATAGAGCTGCAAACCCGATTACGAACCAATGAAGTACAGCAGGCCGCCCCTAAAACGGCAACACACTCAAGGAACCAGGCACCACCACTCTACCACCACCACCGCAATCCCACAAAGCGCTGTGGCGAAGGAGGGGGGGCTTCTCACTGGCTGAACTGAAAGGCAGGCGGCCGAGGGTGTGACTTGTGCAACCACCAGGATGGATGGATAGCCGACGCGGACAGCGCTATCGGAGTAAATGTGAAGCGCAATAGTAGCTGTCGTCTCAGCTATTTGGGGTTGAATGGAATGTTGCGAAATGCAAGAAAACGATCACACAGCGAATGTATGGTGAGGTGCTTTTGTGACAGTAACTAATGTAATGTAATGTGGCGGGCAAATCAAAACGGGCGGATACGCTGAGATCCTGCTGGCTGTGTTTGTTGTGGTGGTGGTGGTGCCGGCGGTGGTGGTGGTGGTGGTGGTCGTGTTTATTGTTTGGTGGGGCCTGAAGAGGCTTGAGAGGTAAGGAGGGGCACGACGACAGTAACGGTACGGCTGGGACCTTTGCACGAGGGGAAGTGTTTAAGGCACAGATGCACCCGCAGGGATGCTGTGTCTAAGACTTCTGTCGTTGGTACTAGCTTGGTAGAGGTAGACGTGCCCCCGGACGAGACAAAGTCGGGACCAAACGTTACGTTGCGTGGATATGTAGCACGGTCGGATTCTTCTCCGCGAAGGTGCAGGATCAACATAACATCAGCACACACCTTACAGCAAGCAGGAAACTTCGGGGATTTTGTGGGCGATCAGCGGCGGCAGGTATTGTGCTTACCAGGGAGGGGATACCGGATCGTCGTATCGTATACAGTGGAAACAGATATCGAAGCTGTGCTTTGCGAAACGCTGGATGCTGTAGCCCAGCAGGCTGCCATGGGATAATAATAAACCGACCAAATGAATTTCGGGGGCAGATGTGTGCGGATCTACTATCAAACCCCTTCTCCAGTTCCTTTTATTACTCTGGGGAAAAGAAGCTTCAGTTCCGAAAACCAGTCATCAGAGCATGGCAGAGCAAAGGAATCAAATCAGAGTTTCAAGTTGAATAGAGTATGGTGGGGTTTGCAACAGTACATACAGGGTCCCAACACTGGCACCAACCGCCGGCTGACCTGCTGAGAACTGTATCTGTATCTCGATACTCTATTTCCCAGGCACCACCTCCACCAGCAGATATGATACAGAGATACCGCATCGCATCGAACATCATGCTGTGGAATCTCCCTCTTCACAAGGTTACATTTGCCTCCCGTCCCATCTCGCCTCTCCTTCCTTCCTTCCTTCATCGATCTCCGCGCATCGCAATCGCCGTTCCCAAGCACGTTTTCTCCCAAACTCTAACCGACCAACCTGCCAGATATCTCAATATTCCTTCCCTTCCTGCATCTCGTATCATCGCTATCAGAAACATCCATGTGTATTCAGTATAACTCGATAGTACATGTTTGTGTATATCAGCACACACCCAGCCAGCACCCTAAAGAGCGCAGCAGCAGCCCTGCATTACTCACTCACTTACGCATTGCAACTGACTGCAGCACATCGTATCGTGTCTTGCAAGTGAACAACCAAAAAATAAAAAAGGTTCCTGCGTTGACCACCACGATCCGCAGGGATTAACAAGTACCCTTGGAGGTAGACCCGCTCCCCGCGTTAACAAATAAAGCGGGGAAGCAGGTTTCAGCGACAACCACCTGCTGCCTAATCCGTGGCTGCAGATGTTGAGTCAAAGGGAAAAAAAGAAATAAGGAACGGAGAAGAAGAAGCTGTCGGTCATATAACCTCACTCACTCGCCGTCCGCCAGATTGTCCGCCAGGTTATGTGAGCAAAGCTCGCTGTGCGTTGCGGTACAAGCTAGCAGTTATTTCCGTACCTTACTCCTCCACTTCACTCCTTGCGTTACTGCGCCAGTCATCCACCCACATCCTTTCACCGGGCTGATTCGGAACTCCCACCACCACCACCGCCAGGAACCCTCCCAATCCCAACTCTGGGGTTGGGTTGGAAAAGCATAACTCCAGCCAGCTTGCGCTCCTTTCAACAAATCAAGCATAAACTGTGCATCTTCATTCCACCGCATCCATTCAAACTCTAATAACCTTCGTGCAATGGACGCCGTTTTTTCCACAACGCCGTCTGTGCCTGAACCGGCGAGGTTGAGGCGAAATGTTAGAAATGCCTCGCTCGGGTCGAAGTCGGGTGGCAGAAAGAAACTCCCTCGCTCGATAGCCCCCAACAGAAAGAGCTCTAGCTACATAGCCTAGAGTAGGCAGTGGCGTTCCTGAATGCGTGTGACATACGACGACGTTGCAAAAGAATTGAACTTTCCCGCCCCACCCACTGTGTTTATACAGAAGCTTTCGTAAGAAACACGCAGGTCAGACTTTCAGGGCCTGTTATGCTTACGATAGTGGCGAAAAGATATGTCTCGGTGAACTCTGATTTTTGCAGAAAAAAAAGAAAAAAGAAAAGAAAAAGCTTCACTGTTATTTGTGAAACGTGGCAGCTTTATAGGCTGCATTCCAATAATAGCCACTGGACATGAGACATCACTCCGAGTTGGTTGTGAGACAAGAGAATAACATTAATAATATACATCCAACGAGATTCCGAGCTCCCACGGTTACTATGGAACAAGTATTCTACAGTGTGTGCAGTAAATCTACTTGCGGTCACTAGTGTATGCGCAGCTTCCCAAATCCATCGCCTTCACCCCGCCATTGGCTATCGCACCCTGTGGTGAGATGTCGAAATCGAAGATGTCCATCGGAAGCCCCATCGTCGTGCACGCATTAGGAATATCCACAATTCCTAAAACAAAAACCAAAAACACATTAGTCTATGCCGGAACTCGGTGGCATTGATCGGACGAAATAGGATGGCTTACCCGCGATGTGTCCCTGCACCGGCGCACTCGAAAGCAGTAGGTAGATCTGCTCTCCACTGTATCCGAACCGTTTCAGGTACTCGACAACCCGCATGCACGTGTTCTTGTACGCAACATTAACATCGAGGTAGTGCTGGCGTCCCTTGTCATCCACAGAGAAACCCTCGAATGTCAACATCCGCCCAGGGCCGAACTGAGGCTCAACGGGGCCGGGAATGAAAATCGGCGACTTCATTCCAAGCGTTTCCATTCCGTTCTTGATCAGTTCACATTTTACTGTGATAACACCGGCCATCTCAATCGCACCACAGAAGGAGATTTCTCCATCACCCTCTGTGAGGCGTTAGCAGACGCTCGCGGTTGTGGGAGGACTACGTACGTGAGAAGTGGAGGTCTCCCACACTGAAACCTGCGCCAGGGATGTGCACGGGGAGGAACGTCTTGGAGCCACGGGAGAGGTTCTTGATGTCACAGTTTCCACCGTGTTCCGGGCGTCCCGGGATTGTGCGTGCACCTTCTCTGCCGATCTTTTCTGCAAGCTCTTTAGACGCGGATCCGGCGTGGATGTTTCGGGGTTCTGGGAGGAGGGCGACGTCGCGGGTGCAGGCGAGAGGGGAAGTCTCAACGAGCTCTGATTCTCTTCGAGTCCATTCCTTCAGCAGCTCTGGGGATGGAGCACAGCCCATGATTCCTGGGTGGATCAAGCCTGCGAACTTAACACCGGGGATGTGGCGCGAGCTACAGAAGATGCCAGAGAAATCCCAAATTGCTGTATTCCGTTAGTTGTGTGCGGATGAGCTCTCGTGCCCAGTCCGAAGCGAAAGCAGGGGCCCAATTTACGAGAGTAAAGATGAAGGGGATGTTAACCTTTAGCAGCCTGTGGAAACTCCTCATCGAGAAACCCACCACCATTGGCCTTATCGAACACGGCGGTGAAACCCCATGGGCGCTCGGGAAAGGGCTGCACATCCTGGATCTCTACCTGGAGGACATCGCCAGGCTCTGCGCCCTCAATCTCAAAGGGTCCCGAAAGGTAGTGGACACGGGTAAGGTCGATGTTCTTAACGTCATCTGCGCTGTCATTGTTGCCAATCTGTCCACCTGTCCAGTCAAGGCACTCGATCTTAACAGTTTCACCGGGGGTAATCTTGCTGGCGAATGGGACTGTAAGAGTTAGCAAAGGAGGAGGATGGAGGGCGGGTGGTTGGGATAAGTTGCTTACTGTCAGGGTGCCAACGGTTGTGGAGACTTTTCTGCCCATAGGCGGGAGTGTCGAAGTCGACCTTGAGAGCTGTGCGGATTGGGGTGCCAGACATGATTGTGGTGGTTAGAATTGGTTGGGATTGGAATTGATAGTGATCCAGGGTGAGGATGGGGGCCGCATGTTAAATAGGTACATCTTTCGGAGATGACCTTGGCCAGACAGCTCTGTTTGTCTAGTGACATGCAACTAGATACTTGGGTGTTCTTGGGTGTGGTCGGTGGTGGTAATGGTAATGGTGGTGGTAGTGGTGATGGTGAGAGATGGTGTTGGAGGGTTGTGGCCAAGCTGTGGCTGCCGCCTGTTCCCCACATGTTTCGCATTATCGATAAGCGCCTTATCACACCTGTGGTGGGGTGGGGGATCATCAGATGTGTCAACGTTTCCGGACGACGGGATGCCAATCACGACCAAGTCAAGCGAGCGGACGGACGGACGCTAGAGGTCCAAGATAAGCTGATTAAGTGTCAGCGAAAGCTCAGTGAAGGGGTCATGTCATGCAAGTCACTCCACAGTCTTACTAGACTACCCAGCGACATCTTTGGACCTATGGCTACCGGCCCCGGGAAAGGGGGTTTTCAGTGACGAGTTCTATATCATGATACGTAGCAATTCGCCTAACTATACCCGACACACCCCCTAACGGACGCCAATGGACCAATGGTTTCGTTTCGGGATTGCGTGTTTCTACAGACATCCGAGACTAAGAACATACTAATAAGTTAATTGTAGTTGTAATCATCGGTTCTTCCGGAAAACCTCTCCTCGGTTGTGACAATAAGGAGCAAACTCCAAAGCATTCTTTGGTGTCGTGATAGTAATAATTTCTTCCCGTAGTACTGCCTCCTATTCAACTTCGTGCTGTCCTCCTTAGCAAATATCATGAGCAATGGAAAACCACAAACTCCCCAAAAGCTAACGCCAATCATGCCACATCGTCCAGCCACCATCGAACTGTCTCTTTGCTCGCGCTCCTCGACGGACCACTCCTCCTTCTCCGCTCCAATGGTCTCCCGCGACTTCTAGACCTCCGCCTCTCCGATCTCATAGCTTCTCTCTCCATTTTCATTTCCCTCTTCAACTGCTGCAGAGCTTCCAACACTTCTTGATATTCCCTCTCAGTCCTTGTGAGCTTTTCATCACCCTCTTGAGTTACAGCAGCAGGTGGAGAGAGTCTTTCCGTAGTTGTAGTCCTATTCGAAAGCAGCGCAATATCCGAAACTGCTTTAGTCTGCTCAGGAATTGGGTTTGTCGACCGAATTGCATTTCTTCTAGAAGTCCAAGGAATTTTGATACCGCGGGGTCTTTGGGGCGAAGTAATTGCGGAGTTAGGCTCCGATACCGAGTTTGAGGTTTGAGAGCTTGAGCTCCAAGGTAGCAGTCGGGGGACGCTAGGGAAGGCGCTCTTGAACGCCGAGCGAAATCTGCGAAGTCTCAGACTACCAGAGCCAAAAGAGTCGTTACTTGAAACTGTTCGATAGGTTTCGGGAGATCTAAGTTCCTTTATCGGTGGTAGCAGCTCGCTGTCAGTCGTTACGTAGGCTGAACTCGTAGGTTCTTCTGAGGTATGTTTGTAGCTATCGTAGGGTGAAGTGGTTGGTGTTGTTTTCGGCGAGACTGGCTCTGACGGTGGGCAACGTTGGCTATATGGTAGTGATATCGCTTCAGTTGCTTCTTTGATGGTGTGGGAGCGGAGAAACGGATCTCCTGACGCAACAGTGGCCGTGGTAATGGTATACCTGTCCTCCAGAGGTGAAGGAAGGTTGAGTGCAGGAATGTCGTATCTATCGTGGTAATCTGGGTAATTCCAATGGATTATTTCTCGGCGGTGAAAGGGAATACAAAGAGGCGGTGTCTCTCTTGAAGAATATCCAGCATCACCTCCATACAAGTTTGGCATGTCACTGATACTAGATTCCTTCGACAATCTCTCCTTGGATTTCGCTCTTCTTCTGCGTGACTTCTCCAACTCCTTTTCAGCCCAGCTCAACTGCATCCGTGCTCTTGTTTCCCCGCCAATGCTGAATGATACGGCCTGGGTAATGGAGCTAACGCTGATACCATCGTTATCTTTCCGGGGTTTCCACGCCGCGGAAGGTCCTCTCTTGCTCAAAGTCCTTTCTTCTCTAGCTTTCGCCCGTGCCTCGGCAGCCCTAAGCCTTCTCCTTTCATTCACCCGTTCCGCCAATGCAATTTCGCGATATGGCTTCCAATCCCAGACACTCACTTGACTCGGATTTCTAGCCTCGGTACCCCCCGCCGGAGAATGGTAATTTTGAGGCTGCCCTGCGAGTAAACGTACAGCCGCTAGAATCTCTCCACCGCGTCTGACAATTTGCTCGGCACGTTTCGGCACATTCTGAGTGTTCTCGTAGAGCCGGGTGAGGTAGCTAAACATCTTTGAGCCGTCAGTTCGAAGTTCACCCATCAGTGACACTGAGCAAGAGGTTAGAGTACCTCAGAGTACTGCCTCAATTGCATAGAGACTTTTTCCTCGGGGAACATATTTCCTCCAGTCTCCCACAATCCACCTGCAGCCCCATTGACCCCATCCGACCATTCAGGGTCCCTGCTGTCTACAGGCATGGATGACAAGATAGCCTGCACATAGCGTCTTTGGGTACGGTGGGAAGCAGGAAATGTCGGACGAGATCTCATGCGAATGCCCATAGTGCCTAGAAATTTTCCGGAGTCGCCGTAGTAAGGGAGTCTTCCTGTGGGCCACAGCAATTGTCTGAGTGAGTTGGGAATAGTGTCATTCTGATCTGGTGAATTTGGAGGGAGGACTACAGGATATGCACTCTTGGGATATTTGCGGTGGCGTCCGGAAGAAGCGGTAGAGAACGACGGGGAGGATGAGGATGATGCGGACGACAATGTCGGCGTAGGAAAGTCCATGCTCAATCAAAAAGACGGTTGAAGCAACGAATGCTATAAAAGGATACAAAGCAAGACAAAGCAAAGATAGAAATTGAAATCAAAAGCTCCAGCAAAGGGGGATGGATGGACGTTCCTGCGCCTGTAGTGAATGAGAGTAAGAGTTAGTGCTTATTGGCAGCAGAGAAGGTTGGGGTGGCGTGTGTAACAGATCATGGCACGTCACTTCGTGGGGACAATATATGAGGTGTAGACGCCGTTAAAGATACACCGATGTTTGGAGAAGAATGATACCATGCACAAGTCAAACATCCGAAGTTAGCAGCACATCAAATCTAATATCACCGCCCATTGCGATGCTAGACATATTCACATATTTCACTCTGGCATTGAAGATTTGAGGAGATTCTCAAATTGAACTATGTACCCATGAAGAAAAGAAAAAACACCAACAAGACCGAAGCAACCCGGAAGAAAAGGAAAAAACCAGTAAACCGCTTTTGACAAGACAAGTAAAGAAATTAAAAGTTCGAAAGGAGAAGATCATATAAGGAAAACCCCTAGAACTTGTACGAAAAATCTCTCTAACTCCACGCCCCAAAGACCAACCAGTAAACATTTAATCAACCTCCTCAACAGTTGGGCCGTCATCAGAAGCACCAGGAGGGCCACCTGCACCAGCACCGGGGAAACCACCAGGTCCGCCGGGCATGCCGGGCATTCCACCGGGCATTCCACCACCGGGAGCACCACCCTGGCTCTGGTAGAACTTCATCATGATAGGGTTGGCAACGCTCTCGAGCTCCTTCTGCTGAGACTCAAACTCATCCTTAGTAGCAGTGGTGTTGTTGTCGAGCCACTCAACAGTTTCGTCGATAGCCTTGGTAAGCTTCTCCTTGTCAGCAGCGTCGAGCTTATCTCCGACTTTCTCATCCGAGAGGGTGTTGCGGAGCGAGTAGGCGTAAGACTCGAGAGCGTTCTTGGCCTGGATGCGCGCAGCCTCGGCAGCATCCTCCTCCTTGTACTTCTCGGCCTCAGCTAACATGCGTTCAATTTCCTCCTTGGAGAGACGGCCCTTGTCTTAAGATAACGTTAGTACATGGTCAAAAATACGAGATGGATGAAGAGCATTCTTACCGTTGGTGATGGTGATCTTGTTAGTCTTTCCAGTGCCCTTCTCAACGGCAGAGACGTTAAGGATACCGTTGGCATCGATGTCGAAGGTGACTTCAATCTGGGGAACACCACGAGGTGCAGGAGGAATGCCAGTAAGTTCGAACTTGCCGAGCAAGTTGTTGTCCTTTGTGCGAGCACGCTCACCCTCGAAGACCTGGATCAACACACCGGGCTGGTTGTCGGAGAAGGTGGAGAAGACCTCCGACTTCTTGGTAGGGATGGTGGTGTTGCGCTTGATCAGGGCAGTCATGACACCACCAGCAGTCTCGATACCGAGGGACAAAGGCGCGACGTCAAGAAGGAGGATCTCCTGAGTCTTGGAAGAAGTGTCACCAGTAAGGATAGCAGCCTGGACAGCAGCACCGTAGGCAACAGCCTCGTCGGGGTTGATAGACTTGTTGGGCTCCTTTCCGTTGAAGAAGTCGGAGACGAGCTTCTGAATCTTGGGAATACGGGTGGAACCTCCGACAAGGACGATCTCGTGAACCGAAGACTTATCGATCTTGGAGTCGCGGAGAACACGCTCGACAGGGTCCATGGTGGAACGGAAGAGGTCCTGGCAAAGCTCCTCGAAACGGGCACGGGTGATGGAGGTGTAGAAATCAATACCCTCGTACAAAGAGTCGATCTCAACGGAGGTCTGGGCAGAAGAGGAGAGAGTACGCTTGGCCCGCTCGCAAGCAGTGCGCAGACGACGAAGGGCACGTGCATTGCTAGTAAGGTCCTTCTTGTGCTTACGCTTGAACTCCTGGACAAAGTGGTTGACGAGGCGGTTGTCGAAATCCTCACCACCCAAGTGAGTGTCACCAGCGGTAGCCTTAACCTCGAAGATACCCTCCTCAATAGTCAAAAGGGACACATCGAAAGTTCCTCCTCCGAGATCGAAGATGAGAACATTGCGCTCACCGGTGGTCTTCTTGTCGAGACCGTAGGCGATAGCAGCGGCGGTAGGCTCGTTGATGATACGGAGGACGTTGAGACCGGAAATCATACCAGCATCCTTGGTAGCCTGACGTTGGGAGTCGTTGAAGTAGGCAGGAACAGTAATGACGGCGTTATTGACGGTACCGCCAAGGTAAGATTCGGCAGTCTCTTTCATCTTGGTAAGGACCATGGATGAAATCTCCTCAGGTGTGAATTGCTTGGTCTCGCCCTTGAACTCGACCTCAATAACAGGCTTACCACCCTTGTCGATGATCTTGAAGGGGAAGTGCTTCATGTCTGACTGAACCTCGGGCTCGTTGAATTTCCGTCCGATCAAACGCTTAGCATCGAAGACAGTGTTGTGTCTGTAAATAACCGTTAGCAACTGATGATGACGGGGAAACCAGTAGAAAAAACAATGTGCAGGGATGCTTACGGGTTCATAGCAACCTGGTTCTTTGCCGAGTCACCGATCAAACGCTCAGTATCGGTGAAAGCAACCTATAATCACAATCGTTAGTATTTAATCACACTCAAAATAATATTTGTCCAATCAAGTCGATGGATGGTTGAGGTGGGGCATGGTGGGGTAAAGTGAGACCACAGCAACCACCATCACCAACACCAGCGAAATGAGACAAAGAAAAATGAGAAGCAACTTACAAATGATGGGGTTGTTCGGTTTCCCTGGTCATTTGCAATGATCTCGATACGGTCATCTCTGAACACACCCACGCAGGAGTAGGTGGTTCCCAAATCGATTCCGACAGCAGCCACCATATTGAATGGTTTGAGTGTTTGTTGTTAGTAGTGCGTAGTAGGATGAGTAGTGGAGAAAGAAATTCGTGTGCGAGATTGTTCGTGAGATTCGCAGAGAGAGATGTGTTTGGGTTAATGGAGAAATGAAGAGTGCAGTGGGGTGGAAAAGGATTTATAGGTGAGAAGGGCGGGTTGGATTTGCTCGAGTTGCTCTGAAGGCAGGAACGTTGTCGCAAGCGCTAGAACTCTCCATCAGCATCCATCACCTTCCACCGCTTCGACCCGCTTCCAAACATATCTGCCATGCCAGAACCGCACCAACGCGATACAAAAAATACACAGATCGCCGGCTAGATCCCTTCTATCGTGCATTTTGAGAAAGATTTCTAATTTCGCCGTAATTCGCTTCTGCGAAGGTATCAGCGCTCATACAGAGCTTCATGCTGTGTGCGGAGCCGTGTTTCAGCAATTTTCCAGCAACTTCTAATGACGTACCTGAGTAATGGTAGGGATGCGCACCGCCGTGGCGACGCCGCAACTTGTAGTAGCTTCCACAACACTCGGGACACTGCCAGTCTCGGAGCGTAGCACACACTGCCACTATCATCGTGCTTCTACTGGTAGAAAGCAGTAGCTTCTGCTAGTACATTCCGCAGAATTCCTTTTTCCTTAATGGTTGACGGCAGTGTACAGATCATGGTTCCTTCGTGCACGATCTATGAGCGACCATTGATCTTCCACTTCATAATGCAATCAAGCCAGAGTTTATGATCGGACAGAAAGATAACGAATAAACAACGATGTCAACGTCTTACTGGATATCACAACTAATTCAATGTCTAAACAAAAAAGTATCGTGCCATGTGCCTGTATTCGTACAGTTCCTTCATAACCAAGTAATGCCTACAGTACAACCTCCTCCCGCGCTTCTATAACTCATCCTTCGTCGTCCCCTTCACCTTCTCTTTGTCATTCTCGCAAACCGCCGGCGTCCCCACCTCAAAGCGATAAACACACTTCTCAGCCTCTACCACACTACGGATCTCACTCTCGGCGCAGCAATATAGCTGCACCTGAACACTCCTCTTAGGACCATTCCAGCACTGCTGCCCATTCTCATACTTCAGACTCATCCCGCTCAATGGTTCTTCATGGCTCTCCTCCCAGCTAGTCGCGAAAACTCCGTTCGCCTCATTCTTGGAGCTGTCATCCGCCACCTCGATGCTTTCGAAGCTTCCCAAGGATGTCTTGGAGTTGTCTTTGCGAGAGATCTGGTATGCTTTCTCCATGAAACAAACCTCGTATTTGTACTCGCCGAATTCGCGGGATATGCAGGTGCCCTTGAGAGGGCGGAAAACATCCGAGGGACCCAGTTGTAACAATAGATCCTTTTCGAGAGATTCAAGGTGTTTCTTGTTGCTTGAGAGCTCAGATTCGGCGGTGCTAAGGGTGGCACGTGCTGTTGTGACGGCGGCAGACTCGTTGCTCACGGTTTTCGGTGCAAGTATGCCGTTCGAGATGAAGAATTCGCGGACTTCTCGGAGCTTTGCATCGAGCCAAGTACGTGCGAAGGTAGGGAGGTATCGTGTAAATTGATAGACTGCCAAAGTTAGCGTTGACGGGGACGGAAGAGGGAGCATGCCAGAACTGGGACATTACATTCAGGAACTTCTTCTTCTTTTGCGAGATCATCCCAGTCGATATCGTCCGCATCGATGATGGCCTGAAGATCTCGATCCTCGGCTTTATTCCTCTCACTCGCTGTATCCGCCTGATACTCTTCCCATGCTCTGACAGCACGTTTCACGCCCTCGTCATTGAAATTGGGGTTATAATCTTCCTTCAACACGCTTAGAATTGCTTCTGTGTTTTCTAGACGTTGCTCAGCGGTATCTCTTTGATTCTGTAACTTCACAAGATGCGACTTTAGCTCCTCCACCTTCGACTTTGCAAGCTGCACAACTACGTTCACTTTGCTCTCTGGTTTTGGGTTGTGGACAACTCTGTTCCTCTCCTGCTCCTCGATTTCCTTCAACTTCTGCTGCAGCTTCTCGACGTTGATCTCGGTGGCTTGGATCTTCAGCCTAGTGGCGGCAACGTTGTCTTCGATTTCTATTCGTAGCACAACTGCTTTCTTGATGAGCTCATCCCTTGCCTTGGAACCTTTACTTTTTCTCGCGAAGCGTTCTGCCGCCATCTTCCGCGCTGCTGTTCCAATCTCTTTGCACTTGTTTGGACACTTCACGCCACCAACGCCCAGGTACTCGTCGGAACCGTCGCAGCATATGTCGTAGTCACAGATGCCATCGTTGACGCGACTCAGTGGTAAGAAGGCGGGGGCGTGCCCGGTGTTGCGACAGTAGAAGCCAAGGATCGAAACGTTCTTGTGGGGGAGACCTGCACAGGCGGAGGTGCCAGGCTCGTCGGAGCCATCAGGACAGTCGCAGAAGTCGTCATTTACGCGCGAGAATGGAATTTGGATGGAGGGGTGGGTGAGGCAGGTAAAGGATTGTGAAGCGGAGGAAGTGTAGAGCTTTGCATCTACGCTGGTTAGCCTTGGGGGGAAGAACGGGTGAGCCAGGGGAGGAAACCTTCCGGAGACACGCCACGAGGAATAGAGGCGGTTGCTAGTGCAAATGATGTTATAAGAAGGAGAAGGGATCTGGGCATCATTTTCGGGGGGTTTCGGTATGGAATTGGAACCGTCCCAAGTTCCAAGGTTGGTGGGTGGTGGTAGGTGAAGACGTTAGGTGTTGTCAACTTTGGAGGTTCAATTTGGCTTTGAGGACATCTCGTTGGAGTCATATTACATAGAGCCCAAACAATAAACAATGCACAGTTGTCTCTCGATTCAATCTCAATGGATTATTTTATGTACAGTATTTCGAAAGAAACTTATTTCCATAGCTAATAATTCATGTTCAAAATCCCAGATTCGATCCCAACTATAGCCTGGCCTTCCGTTTCATGTCTTCTTCACCGACTAAGTAATTCAACCTATCCAGATGTGCCAAATCCAGCTTCAGGAATTTGTGTTTGTTCTTCCATACCACCTGTGTCTCCACAAATCCTGTGCTCTCGGACGGCGGTGGTGGTGGATCGGTGATCTTCGTTATCAAATAAGCGGTAGAAGCTTCAGCAATCCCATAAATCAAAACACCAAACCACGGGACCTTGAGGATAAGGTAGAAGCCAACGCCAAAACCTGAACACATCAGCTAAGTGCATCTATCCAATATAGGTAACGAAGTACCCACCAAAGAGAAGCCCTTGTCTGTCGCGAAACCACCGCGCTTTCTGGTCCTTTGAGAAGGGAATCCGAGAAAAGTAGGGCTCCAAGAGCTCTCGCATCAGGCTTCGGCTGGCAAAGAATCCTTGGAGAAAGATGACCATCCATCTCTTGGGCAGAATGAACCCGAGCCCGAAAACAACCGCTGCCGGGATTGGACCGACTGCTTTATTGAATGAATAGAAGGATGCAGCAGGGAGAACCCATCTGTAGGGTGAATTAGCACCATGAACTATAAGCAGAAATTCTGGGGTTTCACCGTCCAATATATGGTACAAAGGTGAGAAAGTATATTATCATAGAGATGGCTGCGCGTCTAGCATACTGCTTCCCAAACGCAATCACGGCATGGTAGGAAGACTTCTTTTCTCTTCGGGGCGATCCTGGAGCTGATTCATTTGGTTGATACATGCATAGATTCGGGTAGTACATGGCCCTGAGGGTTGAGGGATCGTCGGGTTTATGTTTGACACGATAGGTCTGGTCAACCCAATCAAGACTTGTCATGAACCTGCAGCCCTGTTACCCCACAGGCTCCGCGCTCTCGGGAATTGCATCACTGACATTTCATCCATCGCCGGGCTGGCAAACCGCATCGCACTCATTAGAAAGAAAGGGAGCTGTAGCACGCTTTTCTCGATAAACGACAAGCCTGAGAGGGTTTTGACATCCCATTGCGAAGAGTGTAGGTCGACGACGAATCCCAAAAACCACAACAATACGCGGACAAGCAGTGTAGGTATAGCGATGACGAGATGGATGGCGAAACCGGCAGCAATTGCAAATAATGCTTGTTTGTAGACTTCGCTGTTGAAACGCTGAGGGTTTTGGAGCGCTCGATATGCTTAGTCAATGCGATTTCAGTTAGTTGTCGTGAAGTGATCCTATATGGGTAAGAAACTTACCGCCGACAAGAGTGAGCTGTGCTCCTCTTAATATCGCATTTGGATCTAAGTTCGACATGCCACGCTTCAGAGTTTGGCTTTGGCGGGGGAGCAGAGCGTTAAGAAGCTGTCTGTGTATTAGCAATTCGAGTTAGAATCGACTCCACTCTAGAGTAGGATGTCACCACCCCAGTTACAGTCCCGGAATTAAGCCCCACTAAAATCTATGTACACCCCGTGTCTAGTTGGGTAAAACTGTATTATATGATGAATTGACGGATGAAAGGATTTTTTTACAGATTTCTTGCTTTCGATTTAGAGAAGGCGACCTGTTATCGCTTGATTCACTATGATGCACTCGCTTTCCAAACAAGCTGAAGCACTCGCCTTTCCAAACAAGCTGAAGCACTCGAAATCCAAACCAAATTGAACAAACGCCAACAGCAGCCGTTGGTCATTAGAATCAGCACCGCACCCTTATCTTAACCACTCTTTTCCTCCCCCTCCTTCTCCTAATCCCATTTCATATCTCGTTCGCAGCCGCTACCAACCGCCGCTGCGTTCATTAATTTTTTTCACCGCCTACACTCTCAGTTCCTGAATACTTCTACCGCTAACATTACCTGGCTGTAGTGTAACTTCTGAACGTGAACATGGCAAAACCTAAAAAGAAGGGTAGCTCAGCAGACAATCTGCGCAAAGGTGGAAAGTCTTCAGACGCATCTCTAACCAAAGAAACTCCTTCAAAAGATATGCCGGTAAATGAGCCATCATCAAAAGGACCCTTGGTTGCTGAAGCTCCTCAGAAAGGACCGCCGACAAAAGGTCCACCAGCAACAGGTGAGAAGCTGCCGGATGCGGCAGAGCCATCCACCAAAGCCATTCCAAAACTACCGGCGATCGACTCTAACAATAAGCTATACTTTCCTTCTCGAGACCGCAATGCACGCACCGGAAGAGATTACATCACCGCCGTAGCTCCGAGGGGAGAATGGGGTACAAAGGGAGAATACGTTCCTGCTCCCTTCCGGAGGCAATATTTTCCGACGGCTTCTGAGCGACTGTACCCCCAGCCTCGCACAATGGACCCTAGTTTTTCAGTTGGACCTGCCGCTATAAGGAAACTAGAACTGAGCTGGACCGGTGTCGACGGGGACGTTCCGCATTCTCCAAATCCTCCCTCAACGCGTAAGTGCTGGTATCAGCGTTAACACGGCTGCTGCTGCGGTTGATATTCGGCACTTACTAACTTGCGGTGTCTCTTAGAGAATGGGTCATTTGCAATGGGGAACTTCCTGCACACACCGATGGAATCATTGCGCATATCCACACCGGAACTAGGTCGGCAAATCTCAGATCAGAGTGAGTCGGGTCCCACAATCGATATCGAACAGCGCTCCCCATGGATATCCCCGCACCAGAGAAAGCGGAAATCCGAAGAGATGGGAGTGCTACCTGGGAATCTTGTGGAGGAAGCTGAAGTGCTCAAACGATCTAAAACTTCAACAGATCAGCAAGGCGCCCAAGTTCCCTTTATTGCGGTGTTTGAGAATGGAATGCGGAAGACTCCAGGAAAAGGACGCATGAACAGTGACTATATCGGGGTTGTTCTCCCTCTCTTGGATGATTTTATGCCCACGGCCACAAACCCCGCATGTTCGCCGTGGTTGATACCAGAAAAGAAAGATTATAACAGCTTTAGTGACGGAACAAATAGGTTTGTTTCCTCTTACTAGCTTCCTACGAGTATATTTTGACCATGGTGGTGTGGTGGTGGCCGCAGGTTGACTGCGGAAATGTTGGACTTTGTGGAATACATGGCTCGGGATGACCTGGAAATATTTGGCAGGGAACAGTTTACCCAAAAGATCATTCGGTCAATACGGGAGTACTTCTCAGAACCAGGCGTTGAGGTCAGCACTTTTGGGTCAGATGCCACTGGATTGGGTTTACCCACAAGCGATATCGACATTATGATAAACGCACCAAGTCTCTACAACCCAAACCCTTACATGGCTAGGGAGCTCAAGATAAGAGTTCTTTATGATCTCCAGCAGCATTTCTTGAGCAATTGTATCTTTGTGAAGTCCACGGTAAGGGATGAAGCGCACATTCCCATATTGGAGATGGAAGATTTGGAGACCGGTTTGGAGGTGGATATATCATTCGAGGAACCATATTCGAAGCACGCATTGAACGACGTGCAACAGTGGAACATGAAGTATGGCCACCAAGAGTTGATACCATTGATCTTGCTCATCAAGCATTCTCTGAATATGCGCAAACTCGGACTCGGATCGGCCACCATGCCATACCAGGTAAAACCAGCTCGTCAGTAGGTTGGTGCTACGGCTGACTAACAATTGCTCGTAACATAGGGAGGAGTTGGATCATACATCTTGATGTGCATGGTAATTGTATTTTTGGAGGTGAAATTGCCGGAACTCTTTGTCTTGTGGAAGAGCCATGGACAAACAGTCAATTACGGTAAGATCTACCTGGGAATGTTGATGTTCTGGGGCATGGAATTCGACTATGGGACCCAGGCCATCATGGTAAATCCTCCTGGCATAATCCCGAAGTCCCCATATCTGCCCGTAAGTGCCATACCACATTCCCTTTATTGGACCATCCATGTGGGCATTACTAAGTAAACTGCAGCCCTTCATCTTTGAAGTCCGCAGTCCGTTCGATAACACTACTAATATCGCTGCGAGTGCCTTTGGAATCAAACATGTTAAGGAGACTTTAAAGCATTTTTACTACGCGTTGATGGAAGGTATTCAGGAATATGATAGAACTAAGAGTGCTCGTCATAAGGAAGGAATCCAAACGGAATGGCATCCACCAGCAACCAACGACCTCGGAATTCTCGGAAGAATCATTGCAGGGAACTACACCAACCACGAGTTACAGAGAAATAGAATCATTCAAGCAGCCTTGAGGGCAGGGCACCCAATCCCGAGAGCACCACAACCAACCCAGAGGGCACAGAAACCGGCATTTTGGGCGAACATTCCGATGGATAGTCCGGAAGCACCGCGGTTTTTGCCTCCACATATCAGAGTGCTAAGTGGAGGTTCTCCGTGCCCCAGAGGCCCGAAGGCGGGGCCATACGCCTGACTCACGCTAGAACAATTTACTACTGGAAGCGACCTACTGGAGGCGTCCTATATGGGAAGATGATGTCAATACCCGCTGTTCTAGTGAGAGCAGCATGTTTATCTACGTTGTGTTGTATCGACGTGGCGAGTGATACAATTTTGTCCAAGTATCTTTGCTGTTTTGTTTGTTTTGTTTGGAGTTGTTTCTTTTTTAAAAAAAACTCGACACTTACTTTTTTTTTTTACTTCTTGGATGATATGATGATATGATGATATGATGGAAAATTATGAAAAGACCAACGGCTTTGGCAGTAATTTGGATGGGTTGACGGGGGTGGATTGGAGTTTGTAGGTTGGGGTAGCTTTTGATCCGGCTTGCGTCCTAATTCAACCCAGCTGTTGTAAGAACTCTTGATTTTCTTTCGTTTTGCGGTGCATTGTTGCTCTCGTGCCTAGACTTTTTCACCTCACTCGCAAGTTCGTTCGCCGCGAAGCGAAAAGAACGTCTGGTATGCGAGAGCAGTGCATTGTGAGTATATCCATCCATCGACTACTTGGATCTGGCAAGCTATGAACCACTGATGGCTACCAAAATGGAGCCTACCGCTATTGAAGTTGTCTTCCTGGCTCAAAGAAGGCTAGCTATTCTTCAATATAGAAGTACTTGCGAACATATGCGGATTTTGTGTTAATGGAAGGTAACACCAATTCTCTTATACTCGCATCTAGGCTGAAGCACCTAGACATAAGGGTAGAAGGAAGTAAGACTAGTTATTCTACTCTCAAATGCCAACAGGTGTTAGTATAAATCATGGGGCCGGGTTGTAGACCTCCCTTTGAATCCTTCAAGGGTACCAAGCAAGCTTATGACCGAAAGCCTTCTTATACCCACTCGGGGTCTAAATCCCCAATAAAGAACTGATGCCTAGCTTAGCAGGTGGTGCATGGTGCTGCAAACACCAAGGTTCAAAACCTATACTTGTTCTTTTGCTCTCTTTTATCTGCTGTGCTCGGAACAGTTACTTATTGACGTGTATATAACAGTACTCGACCATAGCCCTCCCTCATATTGAAACGCTCTGGTGGAGGATCTTATTGAAGTTATAGTGATATCTGGTGACGTGACGGCGGTGATCGGCAGCAGGGAACGGAGTCCGACACATCGGGAATCACCGATGTCTCCAGAATTGCAGGGAGCGCAATTACCAGCGTTCCTCTGGCTTTTCGCACAGAGAAAACACCGTAGAAATGCCGAACATGATGGTGACGATGGCTCTGGCGAAGAATCTGACCGACCATGCCATGATTCTGAGCATGTTGTCACATCGGACGTATCGTCTCCCGCCTTCCGCGACCGCGCATACGGCTTCCGAGGCAGCCGAGAAAAAATCTTGTTTGAATGTATGTAATCATCGCGACTCTAAGCTGCGGCCCACCATCCATCCGAAGGGAGCATGTTTCTTCCCGCCCCCACCGACAGCATCCTATATACGCCCCGTCAGAGGCCCTCAGGAAGTTGTTGCGAGCTCGAGCGCGATGGCATCTCCCTATAATGACACGCACGTACAGTTCGACGGTCACTATTTCAATGAGACGTTTTTGAACGAGTACAACTACAGTCAGTCATACATCTGCTATCTGTTGCCCCCGCATCCCATTCGTCATCTTGCATGGAGTTAATGCACACACCGACCCCGTCTCTAACTTCTGTCGCTTTACTTCTTTTTAGCAATCTATGAAAACGGAACGCTCTCGAACTCCTCGTCGCGCTGCTACCTCGTCTATGGCGTTTTCAACGTTTTCTTCCTCCCTAATGGAACTGCCATCAATGGCACGAGCTGCGCAACCCCCGTCAAACAAATTGCTACGAGGGGCGGCATAGGTATTGGCTTCGGTACACTCTTTGCGATCATGGTTGTGCTTGGGATTACGGCGTTGGGCAAACACGGAAAGAGCTACCTACCCCTGGAGAAGAACTTCCGTCCCGTCTCGAGACGCTGGCCGTGGTATTGGTATATTGTTGCTGGAACGTGTGGATGCATCTCGGGGCTCGTTAGTATCGATGTCGACCGCGATTATCTTCAGGGAACTGCCTTGATTCTGCAGAACGCGCTTTACTACGTTTGTATGCCGGCGATGTTGGCTGCAATATGGGAGATGACTCGGCATTGGGGAAGTCTGTGTGAACGTATACTACTAGACGAGGACGCTTGGAGGTTTCCGCAGGAGGATATGAGGACTAAGACGGAGTTCTACCTTCCTCTTGTGTTTTACCTCTTTGGATTCCTTGTACGTTCATTCCCATATCTCTGCTGTTATCCCAGACGAAACTGACATTGCTGCGCAAAGACATTCTTCCTCTCTGTTCTTCGTTCCTGGACCGACATCGCTCGAGGCACCTGGTCCCTAGACCATAGTAGTGCAATCCGCAATGCCACCGATGGCCGCTTCAAGGCTTCAAGCGTATTTGGTCTCATCGCATGGATGGCTATCCTTGCCTCCATCTTCGTCTCGGTCAAATACTACCAACCGGTGTCACGTCGTGTACCGTTGAAGATCCCGCTCTGCTTGGCGGGCATATTCATCCGCGTTGTTTACAACATTGCTGTGGCGTGGCAGTATGATATTGGCCCATTAAGACCCTTCGCACCGGTGACATACATCTACCTCTTGGGCTATGCGCCCATCGTGTTCTGCATGTTTATTATGGTGTTATGGGGACGATTGGAGATGAATGATGACTTGAAGATTAAAGAATTGAGGAAGGAGAGGGAACGTAGAACGGATTATGAACTTGGGATCGGACAGGGACGGAAGGGGAAGCCCTTGTCGCCAGTGTCGACGGATGAGAGCACGTTGAAGAATACAACGGTTTAATTGGGGTGTGCTTGGGCATTTTGGGCTCCCTTTTTGTTGTATACTTTTGTGGGTATCTTTTCTTCTTTATTGTTGCATATTTGGGGATCTTTGGGACCATAGGGGAATGGGGTAAGGTGTTGGTGTGCATGACAGCCCTTTCAGCTGTTGGATTTTTGGATATGGACGTACATAGAATGGTGGAGTCGATAAGTGCTTAGTTCCGTGGCTGTCATTATCAATTGATTTCTGGGGGTAAAAGCTAGTTGCTGAGGGATTGTTGGGAGTTGGGGTTGAGAATGAGTTACTCAGGAGTCACGAGTATGGCGAGGCGAAGAGTGACAAAGCAGATCGCTGCCTAATCCGGCAAAATCCAATGGCGATCTGTTCACAAGTCGTGGACTGGATCTGCACTGAGCAATTATTGGAATACTCACTTGTTTCTTGCCCGCCAGTCTCTGGGCGGTTGATTTAATCTTTTTTCATATTCACACTCGTACTCGCTCGGGGCTGCTGTTAAGCCCTGACCCGATCCAATCATAACAGCCAGGCCGCCAGTTAAGTTACCACGTAAGTGCGCTCCGGGAAGTGGTTGGAGGGTGCAGCGTAAGAGCAAGCGGGAACGCACGGCTCTGCGCTGAGACAAATTAGAAAAGTGTCCTATCTAGCAACATTTACTGAACACCTAAGCTAACTTGATCCCTTTCTTCTTCTTCCTTTACAAAACAAAAAGGCCACGCGCGAACTCCTACCATCATGGCTGATATGGGCATGTTCCATGCCCTTGGCCAGAGCGATGATCCCAACGACCCGAAGAACCATATCAATCCTATCGCTCCCCCGACTTTCCGCCCCCAGGCCGCTCCTCCCCCGGCCGGATACCAGCAAGCTGGAGCTCCCCCCTTTGGCCAGCCAATGCAACAACCCGCATACGGTCTGTCGCCACAGCCCTCGCCGTATGGTATTCCTCCGCCTTCACCGTATGGTGCTTCCCCGGCTTCCCCGTACGGCGCTCCCCCGCCGTCGACGTCCCCGTACCCTCCGCCGCAACAGCAGAGCCCCTATGGCCCACCTCCGCAGCAGTATGCTGGCGGTGCAGATGTCGGGGGTCTTACACAGCAGATGTCACAGGTCGACCTGATGAACCAGCAAGTGGGAACGATCTCGAAGGCTTCACGAAAGAAGGGACGGGCGTATCATCAACTCGACCAGGCCCCTGACATGCCGAGTCCTCAATTCCCTCCGTATTCGCCCAATGTTGGAGACAGCTTACAGCAAGGCTTTCTCGGCCAGCAACAACCTCCCGTAATGGGCCCGGGGAGCTCCCAGTTCCCTGTACCGGCCGCGCCACAGTTCATGCCGCAACAGGTGGACCATCACGCGAGACCTGGAAGCAGCTCGGCCAGCGTTGGAAGCACCGGTGGAAAGATCGATCCGTTGTCAATTCCTTCCATCCCTATGGCACGTGATCTCGCGATTCAGCAATACCGCCAGGCAGTGTTCCCAACGCTGGCCCGCCAGTTACCTCCCAATGCGTCCTCCGATTTCGTCGCGCAGGATCAGGGGAATGCTTCCCCGAGGCTGTGCCGGTTGACGTTGAATTGTGTTCCGACTACTGGGGAGCTGTTGACTTTGACGCATCTACCGCTGGCACTCCTGATCCAGCCACTAGCGAAACTGAAGCCCGAGGAAGAACAGATTCCTGTGCTAGACTTTGGCGAGATGGGACCCCCAAGATGTAGGCGCTGCAGGACTTACATCAACCCTTTCATGCAGTTCGTGCAGGGCGGGACAAAGTTTCAGTGCAATATGTGTCTGTTTCCGAATAACGAAGTTCCTCCGGAGTATTACGCCGCTGTCGATATGAGTGGAGTTAGGGTGGATAGAGATCAAAGACCGGAATTGACTAGGGGAACTGTCGAATTTGTTGTACCGAAGGAATATTGGGTTAAGAAAGAAGGTTCCGAGGCGCCTGGTGATGGGAAGGGCGGGTATGCGATGAGGTGGTTATTTTTGATTGATGTAACGGAGGGTGCGCTCAACCGCGGGTCAATGGAAGCGGTGGTCGCCGGTATTAGGGAAGCACTTTACGGCCAGAGTGCGTATGAGGATGTCGCAGAAGGAGAGATATCGGAGGATGGCACGAAGAGGAAATTGCCTGAGGGATGCAAGATTGGTATATGCACATTTGACAAGGAAGTTCACTTCTATAATCTGAATGTAAGTCTTGTGGAAATCCGTGGGAGAGGAGTTTGCGACTAATCGTATGTTTTGTGAGCACAGCCAGCGTTGGATCAAGCACAAATGGTGGTAATGCCGGATATCGAGGAGCCATTCGTCCCATTCGAATCCGGGCTGTTTGCTGATCCTTATGAATCGAGGTAGGACCCCTGGCTAACTGCACTTACGGCATAGTACTTATGACATTGTTGCTTTTAGATCTGTCATCGAACATCTACTAGACAATCTTCCAAGTCTCTTCATTCACGTTAAAAATGCTGAGCCTGCGCTCCTTCCTGCACTTACCGCATGTCGATCGGCACTCGAGAAGACGGGAGGAAAGATTATTTGTTCGCTGGCAACAATTCCAACATGGGGTCCTAACCGTCTTGTGTTGCGGGAGGACAGCAAGATCTACAATACCGAGAAGGAGAAGATGCTCTTCAAGACGGATAATACGGCATGGCGAACACTAGCAGGAAAGATGGTCGAGTCAGGTGTAGGCGTGGATTTCTTTATGACGCCTTCTGCCTACATCGATGTTGCAACTATTGGCCATATTTCTGCAACTACAGGTGGAGAAACATTCCTCTACCCCAACTTTGTCAAGGAAAGAGACTCGAAGAAGATTATCGATGAGCTCTCTCATGCATTCCACAGAGCAGCAGGATACCAGGCGCTCATGAAAGTGCGGTGCTCAAATGGATTACAGGTGGCTGCCTACCATGGCAACTTCTTGCAGATGGGTGCGTCTTCATCGGATATAGAGTTTGGAGTAATCGATGAGGATAAGGCCGTGGCGGTCATGTTCTCGCATGACGGGAAACTAGATCCGAAAGTGGACGCTCACTTCCAGAGCGCATTACTGTACACGACCAAGAGTGGTGAGAGGAGGGTCAGGTGTTCGAACATTGTTTCTGCGGTGACGGATCAACCAAGAGACACGGTTCGCTGGGCAGATCAGGATGCAGTAATTGGAGTTTTGGTACGGGAAGGTGAGCTCGGAGTGAAAACCCGTCAATTGAATTGAGCTAACTGGGCAACAGCGGCCACGCGAATGATCGAAAAGCCACTAAAGGAGATCCGGGACGCCCTCACCGAGAAATGCATCGAGATCCTCGCCTCCTACCGCAAAAACTGCTCAACAAGCGGCAACCCGCCCGGCCAACTCGTCCTCCCCGAAAGCCTAAAAGAATTCAGCATGTACGTCCTAGCTCTCCTCAAATCGCGCGCCTTCCGTGGTGGCAACGTCAGTAGCGACCTCCGAGTCCACACCATGCGAATGCTCAAATCCATGTCTGCCCCTGAACTCCAGCTCTTCCTCTACCCTCGCATCCTCCCAATCCACAGCATGACCGATGCCGACGGCTTCGCAGAGCCCTCGGGCCACCTCAAACTCCCCCCCGCCTTCCGTACTTCCTTCGCTTTCGTCGAAGAGGGCGGCGTATACCTTGTCGACAACGGCCAGTACCTCCTCCTATGGATTCACTCCCACGTCTCCCCCAACTTGCTTGTCGACCTCTTTGGTGAGGGATTCGACAAGCCCTCCTCCCTCGACCCAATGATGCATGAGCTCCCTGTCCTTGAAACCACGCTCAATGCTCAGGTGCGGAATATCATACAATATCTTGGCACGCTCCGTGGCAGCAAGAAGATCTCGCTGCAGCTCGCAAGACAAAGCCTCGATGGCGCGGAGTATGAATTCGCGCAGGCACTCATTGAAGATAGAAATAATGAGGAGAGAAGCTATGTTGATTGGCTGGTACATGTGCATAAGTATATTCAGCTGGAGGTGAGTCCTGCGATGCGAGGTGGTTAGTTCGGTGGCTGGGGCTGATGAGGTGGAAGATTACGGGGCAGAGGAAGAAGGAGGATGGGGTTGGGGCGGGATTGGATATGGCGAGTGGGATGACGGGGTTGAGACCACCTTATTGGTAGGTAGGAGGAAGGAAAGGGATATGTGTGGACAAAAACTTGGTTGCTTTTGTATTTTCATCAGCGAGCGTGCGTGTATGTTTTTTGTAGGGGGGTTAATAGAGATGATCTACCAACTTTTCAGTGCGTGTGGTGTTAATTGTGGCGTGAACGATGAGTGAAGAGTGAATATCCAGGCGATAAGATGGAATTATCACGCCATCCATCACTCGCTAACAGACTTGCCAAGGGGATGCACCACTAAAAGTAAAAACGAACCCCCCCCCTTCAGCTCGTGCAGTTGTTTGCAGATACCAGAAAGCAAATCACAAACCCCGCGGTGGAAGAGATTCTAGAGCATGGCATGTCCCGAATCGATGATTTGTGGTTACCAGTTCCTAGTGCCTAGAGCGATGAGGGGTGAACACACAGGCACGGAAAGTACCAGTCCAATAACTACCGACGCTGGCTTTCTCTCGCTTACGAAGCGATCTGATTGCCCGGGCATGGGTGGGGGGTAGTGGTGACCATATACAGGTTCATCTCTGGCTGACTTGCGCTGGTTGTCTCGGGATTATGCTACATATATCCACGTACCCATGGAAACCACCGTTGTGGTAATTGTGGCTGCCATGAAGAGCGAAGTGTTGTATTTCCATGAAGAGGTGTTATTATGCTATTACTCGTAATGATGGGAAGGTATGGTTGGCGATGCACCAGTGAATGTCGAGGGGTGGTTTGATTGCAAAATTATTGTGGGGAGATTCATGGTATGTCGCTTTGGCATGGGAAATGGGGATCACTAGTGCATACTGTTCCTGGTGCCGGCGGTTTTCTTTTGTTGTGGGGAAGAGGACTCGCGACTTTGCTTTTGTTTCTTTATGTTACGGAAGAAGCGGGGAGGAAATATGTACGGGATATGCCATGGCCGCCAGCGGCCGAATGCAATATGATTACAAACAAACAAACTGTTCCTGGTGCCTGGATCTTCATGCGATGAGGTGGATGGATATTGCATATCACTCCAGCTCATGGTTGCTTGCAGATACGCTCTGGGCAATGCAAACCCAAGTGGGAATTTGCTGCCCAGCTGTTGGTAGATCTGCATTGGTTACCTGGCTGGATTTGGGGATTTGCCTGTGCTCCAGAACTCTTTCCCGTCGTTATCGAATCGATGATTTGTTATGGGTATTGCGTTGTTCCTGGTGCCTGTGATGCGATGATGTGCACATCCCCCCTCCCTCCCCGCAAAGACAGGTCCAATAACTTACCGATTCGCTTACTTCGAGATCTGATTGCCCCACCCATCTGGTTTTCTTACGGCTCGGGTGTTTTTTTTTGACAGGGCAGTACGGTGCGGGGTAGTGAGATGGAACTGAAACTCTATAGGAGTCGGCGGTTGCGGAATTGCACTTCATCAATGCGCCCTACTCACCAGTTGTTTCGGAAATAAGACCTGGAGGTATGAGTACCAAAAGTGCATGATTGTATCCGGAGCTGAGAAATGGCATGCAGAGCATCGGTGGGGAATGCAGATGTACATACATGTACAACACAAGAGACGGCTCGGGGGTTGGCAAGTACTCGAATGATGTCAAATGAACATGCGATGGTCTGATTGGAGGATTCGACATTCGAATACATAGGAACTCCCAGATTCTCGGCCCTAAGTACTCGGTACAGGCGAATATGCAAGTGACGAAACTTCAAACGAACGGGGAGGGAAACATTCATGATTACTATTCCATGTCTCACTGTGGTACTGAATGCTGGCAGCGAGTAGAAGTACCTACAATGCTCCAAGAAGAAGGGAGGCTGGCTCGCAGAACGGCTCGGGGGGTTGAGGGACAGCACAGAGAACGTCACTCGAATATGCCAGGTACTCGGATCTAATTGGAAAGATTCGACATCAGTTCTCTGGTACCCATATAGAACTCTACAATCAGCTCCCCCCAGACCCCGAGGTACGAGTACATACACCAACCAGCAGCATGCAACATGAGAAGGTTTCGCCCAAAGGAGAAGGGAACTGGGGAGTCGCACGTATCATGAATCACTCTGGGTGATGGGTTATGAACAACGGACAGCTTTCCCCCCAGTCTGGCTGCGCATGCCAATCATCTGCCGCTCGGGCGATGGGATGGCCCCAATCGAGTCGTGCGATATGCCACAAAAATTACTTTATCGACAGAGGCAGGACAGGCTGTACAGGGCTGAAACGAGGCATGCATGAGCTGGCGAGCGCGAGCTGGAAGTGATTGGGCTGGTTTGAGGGATTTGAGCGGGAAGCTGTGTATTGGAGCCGGTACAAGATCCACCTGGGCATGTACATACGATGGCTACATAAGTACTTGACATACGTTGCTCTGACAGCGGTGCATCAAGTAAAGTAAGTCCATGTACATCGGGCCGGGATTCCGCAATCGAGATACTTATCGATACTGATGCCTGACCACCCCTCGTCTGGGCTGGGCAGCTGCCAAAGTCCGCGCGTCGCCCAGACACGTTGGCGGGAACATCCAGCTTCCAGGTTCTGGCCAACGAGCCAACGGGTACCTGCATGTATGGCGATCAAACACCCCTCTCTCCCCCACCCACTCCCTCCAGTATATCGATCCGGCGGAAACACAGGCGTCATCGGATCGAGGAGAAAAAAATTTCTTTCCTTCCTGCATGCCATGCCCAGGTCGTTGGGGTATACGTCGCTGCATGAATATGCCCAGACGTCGGAGTCGGCTAGCGTTTCGTCCACCAGCGACAGCCCTACGGTTATTGGATCTCGCGCCTTGTTTTCTAGCTGCAGCCCGCTTGCGGCCATGATGTAACGTCCTAGAGTCCATCTCTCACGATGACCTCCACGCTGCTTCCCCTGAGATGGTGGGGTGCGATGATGTCTGGTCGGTTGGTTCCTGGATCGGTTGCACCGCTAGCGATACTCCGTCCTCCTCAACAAACGCCATCACAAGCGCTTCTTGTTCTTCTTTGTCATTCATTGTTTACAATGGAAAGCCCACCTTACCACGCGCGCTCACTCACTCACTCGCAAGCTCAAGGTCCGTGCATCCCAACAACAAAAACAATAATACCGTATGATATGGATTCCTCTCGGCGATAAAAAAAAAGGAAAAGCGCCACGGGGGGGGGTTTAGATGCGATTATGAATGAAAGCTGCACGTATAAGACATACAGCGGCCGGCCGCCGGTCGAAATTTTTGTATCTTTCACCCACTCATCCGTGAACACTCATTCATCCAGAACCTCCACTCGGTCCTTCAGCCAGCTGCAGGCACATTCAATTGATCAATCCACTCTTTAAAGATCTCGATACCGCCCCCCACAGTCCTTTCCAGAGACAGTCATTGTACAGGTACAAATACACCAGAGATAGACTTACAAGCCCATCACATACGAAGGCAAATACACCAGAGATAGACCTAGAAGCCACACCACCTACGAAGACAACCTACCTACCACGTACAACCTCAGCTCACCATGCAACCCCCCCTCACCCTTCTTCTCCTCATAACCCTCTCCCTCACCTCAGCCATCCCCATCCCCGCCAAATCCTCAGGCACCGGCGAAGCAACCTACTACGACCCCGGCCTCGGTATGCACCGTTCCTCCCCCTCCCCCTCCGTCTCCACTAACATCCCCAGGTGCCTGCGGAAATGTCCACGGCCCAACAGACCTCATCGCGGCGGTAGCCATATCCCGCGGAAAAGGCGAGTGTGGGAAAAAAGTCCGCGTCACGCATGACGGGAAGAGCGTCGATGTCGTGATCCAGGATCTATGTGGAAGCTGCGTAAGTCTCTTTCTCCTCCCGGTGGTGGTTATGAGGGTGATGGCTGATAGGGGGAATAGGCACCAGATGATGTCGATCTTACGCCGACGGCGTTTCAGCAACTAGCCTCGCTGGATGAGGGGAGGGTTAAGTGTGATTGGGAATATATCTAGATGATACGGGAGGGGAGTGCTGGACACGACATGAATTCACTGTATATTTTGCGATTCTGAGGTTTGGATGATACCATGGAGTTTTGGGAGGATGGGCATAGGATATTGATGATGATGACGATGATGACGATGATGACGACGACGGTAGACATTGGCGATTTTGTTTAAACCTCTGTGTGCTGGTCACGGATGGAGCAGTAAACGTTACTCCTTAGGAGAAGTTATCTACATACATACATACATACATACATACATACATACACTGTACATTTACTTTGACCGAGTTGTATAAAATTCTGTTACTTCTGTAGCTCGGATCGAAAGAGGATGTTGCAGCGTGAAACTAACATGTGCTTTCATAATTATTATATGGTAAGACAAAGCAACGGTGGAAATTAACTATCGGTGTTCGAACAGTGGCTGAAACTTTCCCAGGGCGCAGTGTCGTTTCTGCTTTCGCACTTTGTCTGAAGCGGTCACCAACTCCGGTTGACGGAGAAATTGAGACTAGTTACTTTTTTTTTCAAACTATATGTGGGGGCATATGTGCATATATGTCGCCATATAAGCGGGTTGTAGGGTTTAGTTCTCACTCGTGCACTAGCCAGCACTCGATGTTGCAATGTGGGGGCACCGTGGGCGTGGGTATGTCCGGGTGCGTCATCCGCTGTACTATGCGCATACTACTCTACCCAGCGTACAATTCAGGCCAGCAAGAGTCCGGGTCCTGATTCATTCATGCAGCATGGTATTCGCCCTGACTAAACAATGGTGAAAGTTTCTACCGAATGGGAAGTTCAAGTGCTTGGGGTCTTGTGGCCCCAGTCTTGGTATGAAAGTACTGCCGGGCGAGTGATCGGGGGTGCCATATAGCTCCGTGTATTTGGACTATGGAAAGCTTTAAAAGCATGTGCTGTTGTTTTTCAAACTCCAGTACCGAGTAGAAAGGTGATTTGTTGGGTATAATACTGAGGTATGGACGCATGAGACGGCATGTGAAGACATACGCATTCAGATATATCTCATCGTCTGTAAAAGGACCTACGGAGGGCCTTTCAATCCATGGTATCGCTGATTGTGCTTTTGATGTTAACGCCGAGCGCCGTGTTCGCTGTTGCTTTCTAGTGGACATTATTGATGTTTCACCTATATAATCCCAAGGCCGGTGTGGGTCTTAAACTTTAATGGGATCTCCTTGTCCATTTTCGCAGAAAACGATTGGTTGGGAAAGCTTCTAGAGACAGCAGTAAGACCTGAGCGCGGATCTGAGCTATCTGGTTGGCTACATTTTGTCTGTGAATCCTGCAGACAACCAACTGGATTGCTCGTATGTCTTATGGAGAAGTAACGGATCCCCAATGACTACGGGGTCCCGGGCAAATCCAAATTCACGCTCGAGGGTTCTCGCCGAATTAGCTAGTTAACGTAATGATCAATTGGGATTCTCTCACACAGATTTGCCCGAGGCCCACACTCTGTTATCTGACCGCTTTGTCTAGATATGCAGCATTTCTGTGGTTCGGATTTAGACAATCTCCGGTGGATAGGGTTATTTTATATGTACTCCTCTGCTTGTTTGGGTCTGATTCTCGATACCTGGGAGTGGTGCAACTGGCCGCCTATCACAAAGCCCTTGTATCCTACCGGTGATCTGCCATGGCAGCTCGTTATGCAAGACCGTGGGCCCCCAAAATTCCAACGTTCGAGAATTCTCACCGATTTAGCCACTTAACAGCGTGACCGAGTGTAGGTCTACCGTAACTATGCGGTAAAGAGTGAGAATTCCCACTTAGATTCGCCGAGGCCCACGGTCTTTATTATTGCCGGATCGATGTAGTGTAATATGGTGAGTCGGTTTTCGCCTGGGGAAGCTTCGACATATTCTGGACAATTGGGGTCCCTGTGTGAGTGATAGAGTATTCTGTGCGGGCAGTGCATACGTTCGTCGAATTTGGACTATCCGCCCTCGTTGATGTCAAACTGTCCGCCATTTGTCAGTAGTACTCGATGCATGTCTTTTTGATGACCCTGGTCGCGGGGAGGTGCAGTATGCATTGCTATACTTTTCTATGTGTCTCATCTAGGTTAACGTATAAGTATTCGGGATTCCCTTAGCCAGGTTGAAGAGGGAATGCCATTACAGTGCTGCCTCTCAACACCACTCATGTCTACACCTGCCATTCCTAATGCTGTTCCCCGGGGTATATAAACCTACCATTGCCTCACACAGTCAATTTCAGTCTTCATTCTCCGGCAGATGCATTTCTCCATCCAAATGCTCCCTATTCTCTTCGGGGTTGTGTTTCCCACCATAATATTAATTGAATGATGTAGAGTAGCCCACTAGGATTTAGGGTTTAAGGAAGAGCTGTAATGGTTCTGGAGCACGTTCTGGATGCACTTACCTACTTGCGTGTAGGCAATTGATAAGTAGCTCTCATCTACCCGTTGTTCCATCACAAGCTTTAGAGATAACCGGGACTCCCTGTCTTTAGAACCTGCTTGTTTGAGATCGATTTCCGCTCCACGGCTCTTTCACGAATCAGAGCCCCCTCGCAGACGGTAAGTTCCGCGGAAATATCCGTGATTTGTCTCGCATAAGCAGGATATAAGACGTATAATAGGTGTCCTGTCCTCACCTCCACGATTTCTGGCATGTATCTCTGAATACAGTGGTGTTGATGCTTATACTGATGGTGGTTTTGACGATTGTTGAGATGGTTGAGAGGAGAGTGAGTACTGGTCCAGGATTGTTGCCCCTTAACTTGCGAAGCTGACCCACGCAGCACCAGCCAACAAAATGCGAACAGAGGGGCCCTGCATGGACTTCAAGTCAGTTAAACAGTACAGTTCGATTCCGCTTCTCTTCACACCAAAAATTATTTGGTTGTAATACATACTTAGTACTTCAGCACCCAAGTACTTTCATATCTTTGTCACATTTGTCACCATGGCGGCAGGCGTGCCTACTCGAATAGTCCGCCGATGCGCGATGCAATGCTTACGAGCTACCAACCCGAAGTGGGGAGGTGGTCTTGAGCGTTTTGGAGCCAATCCTGCCTCGATTCCACCACGAAACACCGGCCGTCCCTCGTTGTCTGAACTTGTGAACCTGAGACGATACCGCCCAGTCGTTCTGAAACTTTAACTATGGCTTCGAAATCGCAAGACGAGAAGAATGCACCATCAATCGCGCCAGACGAACGCAGCGGTAGTCTCGATATTGTTGAGTTGAAAGGGGCAGGAATCGGTACAAAGGATGCTAGTCTTCATAGGCAATCCAGCCTTGATGGGCAGCCCAACGGCGACGATATTGACTCCAATCCTCATATATCTTTCCGGCGAGTGGAAGAGGTGAATGTTTCAGTGCGGAATCTAGCGATCAGCTTTACCCAAAGATCGAACCTATCATTGCCTTGGAGACGAAATCAGGAAGAGGGAAAGCAAGTAATCAAGATTTTGGAAAATGTGTCGACAGATATACCCGCTGGACAGCTTATGGCAATAATAGGAAGCAGTGGGAGCGGAAAAGTATATGACTTGGTTTCGGACCTCCTGAAGGCCTTGATTGCTGACATGTTTGCAGACATCCATGTTGAATGTTATGGCCCACCGCATGCGAGGTCAGAATCTTGACATATCCGGCACCACAACTTTCAACGGCTCGCACACCTTATCGAGCATTCGACATGCCTACGTTATGCAACAAGATGTCTTGCTTCCCACCTTGACGGTTCGTGAGACACTCCAATATTCTGCCGAGCTGCGCCTCCCGTCCGGGACATCTGTGGAGGAACGTGAGCGCGTTATAGAGGAGGTTATTCTGCAGCTTGGCCTCAAAGAATGTGCGAATACGCCTATTGGAGATAGCGTTCACAAAGGATGCTCAGGTGGCGAGAAACGACGTGTGTCCATTGGCGTGCAGCTTTTATCAAACCCATCGGTTCTATTTCTCGACGGTATGTGCGTCATAACTCTGGTTGAATCACGACTGATGGAGAACAGAGCCAACGACGGGCCTCGATGCTACATCTGCCTTCCAGCTTGTCCGGACGCTGAAAAACCTGGCCAAAAAGGGAAGAACAATTATAACAACGTTGCACCAACCTCGTTCCGAGATCTGGGGGCTTTTCGATCGAATTACTCTGGTGGCACGAGGAAACTTAGTTTTCAGCGGCAAGGTGTCAGCTGTTGAAGCATACTTCGACTCCCTTGGACACTCGTTTCCACAACATATCAATCCTGCCGATTTTCTGATTGATTTGTCGGCTGTTGATTATCGTAGCCCTGAAGCAGAGGCGGCTTCGATTGAAAGAGTAAACGCACTAATAGCATTTTGGCAAGAGCATGAAGGCCATGTCCCAACGGCTTCCTCTGTCTCTTTAGAAGCTGCCAAAACATCAACTTCTGCTTCAGCAAAGTCGGATTTAACTGAAGATGTTCATGGTAGTGCCGCTAAACCCTCACTTTGGCGGCAGATATCTGTTCTTACTCGGCGAACCTTTAAAACGACATATCGTGATCCTATGGGTTTGTCTGGGTGTCTTATAGAAGCTATTGTAATGGCCGTTATAGTGGGCTGGGTCTTTTACCATATGAGTGGCTCACTGTCGGGAATTAGGAGCCGACAAGCAGCTCTGTATATGGCGGCTAGTTTACAGGGATATCTGGTCCTATTGTTTGAAATGTACCGACTGTGCGAGGTTGATATCCGTGTTTTCGACAGAGAGCATGGAGAAGGGGTAGTCGGAGTAATTGCATTCCTGATAAGCCGCAGAATTGCGAAGATGTTTCTTGAAGATATTCCAGTGCCTGCTGTATTCTCGGTAGGTATCTGTATATATTTCTACGAATGTTTACTAACGCTTTCATCAAGGTTATATACTACTTCATGTGCGGATTTGAAAGGGATGCTGTGCAATTTTTCACCTTCTTTGCTCTTGTTCTATTGGTACAGTATTTATCTGTGTGCTTCGCAACATTGTGTGTCGGCTTCTCCCGAAATTTTGGAGAGGCATCTCTCATAGGGAATCTTAGTTATACGGTTCTTAATACTCTTCCCTTTAACTGCTTGTTCTGGTCCTGACAAGTAAAATAGGTTCAGTCATTAGCAAGCGGGTTTTTCATACAGGCTGCGACGCTTCCTGTCTATGTCCGATGGACGAAATACATCTCGTATAACTGGTATGCGCTTGGTGCGTTCATGGCGAACGAATTTTCGGACAAATTCTACGACTGTCCTCTAGAAGGTGGCAGAGATAATCCTGGCTGTCTCGAGTACGACGGCAACTTTATCCTTGACTCTCTAAGTTTCCCTCGGCACTGGGTCAAAATACCAATTGCAATTCAGGTCGCGTGGCTGGTTGGTCTCTATATTGCTGCAGGTCTTCTCTTTCAATTCTTTACAGTCGACATCAGTGTTAGCACCAAAAAGGTGAACGACGATAAAGATGGGAGCGCAGGAAAAGAGAAATTGTCGGCGCCTGAGGACGAGTTAATGCACACAATTGATGTTATCCTCGAAGACTACAAACTTACCCTCAACAAGCCTGGCTTCTTCGGACGAGGTGCGCTCGAATTGGAAATTCTAAAAGGGGTTTCAGCGAGGTTCGAATCTGGAAAATTGAATGTGATAATGGGTCCTTCGGGCAGTGGCAAAGTGAGTGTTCGTGACTGCCAATGCTGAGAATTGTTCCTGACGGTAGCATGTACAGAGCTCTCTCCTGAATCTTATGGCTCGCCGTTTGAACAGCACCTTAAGAACCCGCTACAGCTTTTCGGGAAAGATGTTATTCAACGGAGCTATTCCCAATGATATGGTGGTCCGGTCTTTGTGTTCATACGTTACTCAAGATGATGATGCACTACTTCCTTCACTTACAGTGCGGGAGACCCTTCGATATGCTGCTACCTTACGTCTACCCAGTTCGATGTCTGTGAGAGGTAAGGAGCGCAAGGCGGAGGAGATTCTTCTTAAAATGGGCCTCAGGGATTGCGCAGACGTCATCATAGGGAGTGAATTTGTGAAGGGGATTTCAGGTGGACAAAAGCGGAGAGTTACGATTGCGGTGCAGATCTTAACAGAACCACGGATACTCCTCCTCGATGAGCCAACATCTGGCCTCGATGCTTTCACTGCCGCCTCGATTCTTACGGTACTACGAGGACTTGCGGATGAAGGCCGTACTGTCATATGTACTATTCACCAAAGTCGTAATGATCTGTTTGAGAAGTTTGGCAATGTGCTTCTATTGGCAAGAGGCGGGTTTACGATTTACTCTGGAAGCGCTAGAAGAATGTTGCCGTATTTCTCCTCCATTGGACACGAATGCCCATTGAATACCAACCCGGCAGACTTCGCGCTGGACGTAGTCACAGTGGATCTACAGCATGAGAGCCGAGAGAGAGAGAGCCGTGTAAAGGTTCAAAACCTTATTTCGAGGTTCTCTCATATTGAAGCTTTGGCAGACAGTGCGGAAGCGGCTAAGAAACGGGTTGTTTCCCTTCCTGCAGAGCTTGGACAAATGACTCGGCATATGGCACCGTTCTGGGTTTCATACCCTATCCTTCTGAGACGCAGTCTGCTCAATATAAAGCGGCAACCACCTTTGGTAGTGGCAAGAGTTATGCAAGTTTTAGGATTGGGTATCATTGCAACCCTCTTCTTTGCGCCTCTAGGGAATGACTATTATGCTGTGCAAAACCGGATGGGATTTGCGCAGCAGTTTTGCTCGCTCTATTTTGTTGGCATGTTACAAAACATAGCTATCTAGTATGTATTTATTTATTCTCTTCTATTGGGATAACACGACTAACATTTCAATAGTCCCTATGAGCGCGATGTGTTTTACAAGGAACATGATGACCAAGCCTACAGTACAACCTCGTTCTTTCTCGCATACACTACCAACGAATTGCCCTTTGAAGTCATTTCCAGCATTCTCTTTGCTCTCTTCGCTGACTTTGCCGCGGGCCTCCCTCGTACACCGCAACTGTTTTTTACTATTGCTGCCAATGTCCTTTGTATTACGAACTGCGGGGAATCGCTTGGAATCATCTTCAATACTTTATTCCAACATACCGGATTCACCGTTAATGTTACTAGTTCGGTCCTTTCAATCGGCGTTGTGATGAGTGGAATTATGAGCACGAACATGCCAACGTTTCTGGAGGGCATGAATTTTATTAGCCCGGTGAAGTATGCTATGCAAAATCTAGTGCCGTATTCGCTAGAGGGCGTGAAGTTTACCTGCAAGCGATCGCAAAGATTGCCGGGAAAGAAGTGCCCAGTCGAAACTGGACAAGATGTACTAAAGCTGTATCGCATGGATGGACATATTCCATGGAAGAATCTGGTGGCACTGGTGGCTGCGACGGTGATCTACAGGCTTGTGGCGTATATCGCGGTGATCATGAGGCGGGGACAGTGGGGCGTAGGAGTACGGAAGGGATGATGAAGCCACGGAAGATGTATCTAACGAAATATTATTTGCTAATTATTGGCCCCTGTGGGGATTTCTGGTGTTTTTTTATGCAGGATGAAAGAATTTGAATGTATTAAAGTCAAGGCACCCCTCATTACAAAACAGCCGGTAACCAAATGTGGTTCTATCAATTCTCCAACCTTACCTTCCCCACCACAACACATCCTAGCAACTTCAACTACATAATTCATATCGTCTTAGTGTATAGCTGCGAAAGCTCAAATCATCTATTACGCTCTAAATCAAACTTTTTGCTACGTTATATCCCGCTGAGATGGCAACGTCAACCCCTGTCACAACTGAGCCGCCGTCATCTTCAACCATAACATCAACTAAGACGCTGCCGAAAGATTGCGAGTTCATCTTGCCACCTTTCCTCCGCCTTCCCCCAGAGCTCATCCTCCGCATTCTTGGTTCCGTTGCTCGCCTAGGCTTCCCTAGTGACCTCGCCAATCTACGTGTAACTTCGACTGCCTTCTACATCCTCCTCAACGACCCTGGACGCTCTCTCGACCAACAAATCTGGCGACGCTCGGCCGCAGCTCTTCTTGGTGCCTGCGTCCCCAGCACTCTTGTTCTCGATCCAACGTGGAAAGAGTTTGTGAAGCGCACATGGCGGCTCTCAAAGCCAAGAAACGAGAACGGCCTTCTCGTACGCAAGTTAGAAGTGGCTGAACCTTTGTTCACTACCGACGGTGGACCATTTCCCCCGCCGCAGCCACGTCCGGAAACACACGATGTATACGCTAGGATCCCTCAATCGACAGAGCAGATGCTCCGCCATGTCCCCCCAGGTGCGAGAAGGGTTATTGATTTTATACACGCTGGAACGGAGGGCATGAGAGTCGAACTACCAGGAGCACCATATGTTGGTGCCGATGCGCCGGGTGCGTTCTTTACGTTTTCGGATGATCCAATGATATGGAACGACATGCCGGGGAACCTTGAGAAGGGCTTTATCGTGGGAGGGAAAGCTGGGGATGATAGGGGTGGTATGCTGGTTACTGGAGGAGTGATGGATATAAGGGAGTGGATGGCGAAAAGGACTGAAATCGAGGAAGTGGTTGATATGGATGACTTTTCGAATTGGGTGAAGAGCTGCATACATTCGGATGCGAACCTTAAGCTGGTTCCTAAGGTGGTGAAAAGAGCTGTTGGAATTTTTGGTGAGCAAACCAGGACTATCATAATTGAGCGGGTGGTCAGGTATTCGATGCCAAATGTTGTCGATAAAACCTGGGAGCTTGGAAACACGGTCTGGGGTGGAGATCCTTCCACCAACCACAACGGGGCGAACTGGCCGAGTCCCTGGACAAACAATTCGAGCTGGGAGTTCCGCTCTGCAGGCGACTACCTCGCTATTTGCGACGACAACGACGGTCAGAAAGTATCCACTGTCACTTGCTTCGCCTCCGGGATTTGCACTACCCCACTATGGCAACGCAAAATGGAAGGGCAGGACAAAGACATCCAGGGCCAACCCCGTGACTTCTTCTACGATAATGACGGAATTCGCATGAACAGTGCATTCGTAGCGTACGCATCTCGTTTAAAACGTACTACCATTAATCCCACCGGCGACACCAATCGCAGCATTATGGAGTTTCTCCTCCTGTCGACAGAGACGGGAGTTATACTCCGTGTGCTCAATATCCCGCAGGAAGATCGACCGCAAAAAATAGATAGAGGCCTTGGGTTGTGTGCGTGGTGCTCTTTTTCAGTCTCAGAGTCACTCCTAGTTGCCACCGTCGGAGGCAGAACCTCAAACGTCGATCGTACAGCTAAATATCAATATCCCGAGGTCTTTATCTGGGATCTTGCTGCGCCTTTGCGCTCTTCGTCTCCAATCTACGCCATTAGCCTTCCCGAGGACTGGTACGCATCACAGGAATCCTTTACCGCGCTCTCAGCGGACGGTAGATGGTTGGGTGTTCAGGTTGGCTGGGAAATGAGCGTTTGGGATCTTGAAACAAGGACTAACGTTGGGGTTTGGAGACTCTGCGGTGCCGATAGGTATATGGGGGAGGACATGTGGGATATTACCGAACGCGTCTCCAGCAGCAATTCTCTTTGGGTGAAGGTTAGCTTCAATCACATATATTAATGTTGTCGAAGCTAAAGGCTCGTAGTATAGGGATATTTATGAGTCTCCTCCACCAGACAGCAGCACTACGGCATCACCAACCCCGGAGAAGGAACAGTCGGAGCCATCGTCTCCAGCATCTTTTCATACCGCCGTCGCAGAACCAGCTGGAAAGGAGATACACCACGTTGCCTGCCTCACGAGCCGTATGCTGAGAAGGATCTTTAACCGGAATGACTTGGATATCGTAGCGGCCATGCCAGGAGACGAGCATAATGAATATCCAGATTCTATCTTCTCGGAATTGGAAGATGATGATAACTCCGAGGATAACGAGGTCCTAGATGATTTGCTTAGTGATATTAGTGTGGATTACGACGATGACGACTATGAGGATGACTATGAGAATGATGATGAAGACTTTGACACCGAGAATGAAGTGCCACTGTATAGTTTTGCAGTGGGCCTGGCGGACAACGAGTGGGAGGATACTGACGAGAGTGACTCCGATGATGATGATGTCAGCGGTGAGGCGGGGGTTGGTACTGACACCACTGGTGCACCTTGGGGAGACGTGTGGGGTGATATGGCTTCCGCTTCACAGTTGCCGCTGTGGGGTTCACCTCAACTGTCTGATGCTCCGTCAGTCTCGGGCGAGCATACTGCGGCGTCATCGGTGTGGGATGAACCTCAACCATCTGATGAGCATGCTGCGGCGTTGGCGTGGGATGAACCCCAACCATCTGATGCTCCGTCGGACCTAGGAGAGCATACTGCGGCACCTCAAGAGGAGGAGGAAACGATGTACTATGACTACAATTGTACAGTCGAATCGGAATATGACGAGGAAGATGATTATGATGATGATGATGGGTTCTATTAACACAAAGCCGGGGCGGAAAGGGATGACGTTAATATATCATGTTTCTTATCTGGGTTTTGTTGGGTTGGAATCAATCGTCTGGGTTTTTTCATATGTACTTGGAATTGGGTGACTCATATGAATTAATTTGGATCAGTGGTGTGGAGAGGGTTGATGAGTAGAAGGTCTTGTGAAAGTAAATATATGAGGGAGTAATAGTTACTAGTGGAATTGACGTCACGGCCCCGCACTCGAAAAATGCTGCATCTGGGCGGACCTTGTACCGGCGGTGATCTCGTAGATGGCTTGGTCTCGTGTTTGTACTAAGGTTACAGTCTGGATCCTCCGCATCTCCGCCAGCAATAACTCATCTTCCCATATATTATCGTACACTAGTAACCAAATCCCCTTCAATACACAGCAAAAAAATAAACGTCTATCAACTCCCGATAAAACAAACCACGATCGAATGCAGCCCAGCAAACGCCTCCTAGTAATAAAATAATAACCCTAGAAAATACCCATATCCTGCTATGCTCTTCCAACCCTCTTCCCCTCTCCTTCAGTCTCCGTCTCCCCTTCCCCCTCCTCCTCAACCGCAGCCATCTCATAGCTCCCGCCGGTCCCAGAAATTGTATTCCCCCCATCTCCAAGCCCGAAGCTCATTGGCCGCAGCTCACGCCATTGACACGCCCACGTTCCTCCTGCCACCATCACGCCGGTAATCACAAACTGCAACGCCCACCACAGCAGGCTCCGCGGCACCTCATGCTCGTAAAGGCTCACCACGATGAGGTGCAGAAACGTTGTTGTCAGCGAAAAGTCCAGCACTAGCTTTGAGCGCGCGACGACCAGGAGGAGTGCGATGATCCTAGTTGCGGACGTTAGTACAGCCGATGAGGGAGGATGGTGGCGCACATCACGGCTCCACATAAAAGCCACACTATCCCCAGTGTCCACCCAACCGTCGTATCCCCCCGAACAGCGCGCCATGAGAATATTAGATCGAGGTTGAAAGGCTTGCCGGCGACCAGCGCGGTGAAAAGGATCAAGAGCGACGCCGTTAGGTAGTAGATACTCTGTAACAGCGCGATGTGAAGGAGCGTTCGTAAAGGCTGAAAAGGTTCGTGGTTTCCGCGGCGGAAGCGGCGGCGTGGTGGCTTTGCCATGGTTGGTGGGTGTTTTTGTAGTGGAGATGTAGATACGTTTGGTGATGTCGCTGAAGCTTAGGGGAGATACTTAACTAATGACTCTACTATGAATAACTATCCGCATTGGCGCGGATCGGAGATGTCTATGAAATAAAATGCTACTAGAAAGACGCGAGACAAACGACAGATGCATGGAGGCTCTATATCGAGAAAAACAAAAGATATAGGGGAAAGTTGATACATTTTGTTTCACGTTTCAGGAACTCATAAAGTCACGTGATTCTAGAGGTTCACAACGTCATCGATTTCCACGCAAAACTCAACTGCTCTTTACCTCAACTCCATCAATCCAAGAGCAACAGCACAAGATGGGTCTATTTAGCAGTTCTACCCCCGCAGCAACTGAGCCAACCCTCAAGATTGCGCCTAATCGGTCGCAACGCGCCGCCTGCTGGGAAACCCGCGATGCTTTCTTCACCTGTCTCGACGCCAACAACATCGTCGATTCAATCAAGGAGGCCAAGAAGGCGAAAGACGTCTGTGGCTCGCAGGAAGTGGCGTTCGAGAAGGAGTGTGTAGGGAGTTGGGTATGTTGACCAATAGCATAGGGTGCGATGGAGGCTAATACGTGATGCTCGCACAGGTCGAATATTTCAAGAAGCGGCGGGTGATGGAATATAACCGTGAACAGATGCTAAAGGGGCTACAGACGGAGGGTGCGCGTAAGGTGGATATACCGAACCCGGTGGGACAGGCACAAACGACGACGAAGTGATGGAAGGAATAGTGGGTGGCATCGATACGGGGAGGAAGCACCAGCTGTATGATATGAAGGAAAAGTTGATTGTTCAATGTACAGTAGGGCCCTAGTTCTTGAGCTCTTCACAAATAAAGTCCCCTCCCCACTCCCGTATGGTGATGCACTGGGTATGATCGAACCGGATGCTGAGGTGGCTGCGGACTACTACATACCCGGTCCGGAGAAATACCTAAGTAGTTTACGGCTGGGATCGGAAAGCTAAGATATCCAGACACAACCGTGGAACCCTATGCTTACCAACCTGCAGATACAATAGACAGAATGGAATGACGACATGTTCAATGTGTACCACTGCTATCTGGCCAACTACTCGCCCACAAAGACTCAAGAAACCGACCTACAGTCCCGTCATCTACTCCTTGAGAGGAATCCGCAGTATCCCTTCAAAATTATGAGAACATAAATCTCTTGAGCTATACCTGCCCGAAATCCAATCTGATGAAACGCAAACTCATGAGCTTACATTATCTCAAACCTAGCTAATTGAAGTTAGTTGAAGCAGTTCCTTTAAAAATTCACTAGTTCAGTAATATTCGTGTCCGAATGTGACAACTAATTGAGAAAACAATTTAATTTGTATATGTGGGAAAAGAATAGTGATTCTAGACCCCCCCACATTGGCACAGCTCTTCTGCTGAAGATTTGTTGAGTATTACAGTAGGAAAGCTAGAGATTGCTATGTTCGAAGCTGAACGTATTAGATGATGGATAGTATCGTACCAGTAGTAGTTCCCACAACGGATCACTCGTAGCAAGACCAGAGCACTTGAACCAGCAAGATGCACATGAACTATCCCATTACTGTAGCAAGCAGTGAGGATGATACAGTATTCGCACTTATATAAATCCCAGAGATACTCATTCGGTCTGATAGGGCTTGTCCTACTTACCCATCCGCCCTAACATGTATCTCCAACACGTAGCTCCAGCGGGGCTCCTAAGTCCATGAGCTCCAAGTAACCGGGCGCTCAAAGGTCTAGAGGACTCGAAGTTCACAAATGTACTGCAGCAACCCCCTGCCGGGTTTGTCACCTGAGTAATCTTTTGGTAGACTCTAAACGCCCCAATGTCATCAAGAATCTTGCGAGACTCCTGTCAACCAGTCTCAAACGCAAGGATTTGAAACTTCACCAACGTACAAACGACCAAAGATCAAATGGCGGAAACTCTGGTCTCTAAAGACTTTCTTTAGGAAATTTGCATTGTTCGAGACAACCCGAAACTCAATACGCACACCTGCGATGAGTGCGTGCATGTTTGCGTAGACGTGGCTGAGCAATAAAACCCATCCACCCAATCTGCAGAGCTCCGCACATGGGAAGACCTCATCCGTGACTGCAGACGCCCTATCCGCGGGTGGATAAATCTGTGCAGGGGGTGTAAAATGCTTATGTTGAGACAAACACCCCCTAATACCTGACATTGTATCCTCATTGCCCGCTCTAGTGATTTTTTTGGTAGGTAACAGCGACGAGTTGCGACGCGTGAGATGCATTGACGGCGCCATTCTACCATCATTATCGATCGTGAATAGCCCCGTGCCCCACTCCGTCTACTTGTCAGGAACGCAAGCGCGTCTTTGCCGCCTGCACCACTCCCAATTGAGGTTTGGTAGCCGGGCTGTGCTGGCAGCATCGTCGCCCGGAGTCAACCCGCTACAGGCGTTCTGATAATGTGTCTTGATATTGTTGCACATCAGGATCAGTTGTAGCATCATAATATGTAATTGTTTATCGTTCAGCCAGCAGATACTATAACCAGACCATCAACCCACCACTGAGGGTGAAGTAGAGATAGTGGTTACAGCTTTCTGCCATGTATAGTGCGTCTAGATATGGGTGTTGAGAACCGATGACGGCCCGTTGGTTTTGCGGGTGATAGTCAAGGCTGACTGTCGCAATATGGCTGCGCAAATTGACTATCCGGAAACAATACATCTCAGGGAATGACGCGCATCGAGTGATGTACATACCTGCTTGCAAGTGTTCAACGCAATATCTCCACAATACTCTTCCCATTCATTCCCATCAGTATCTAGGGCCACCCGGCTGGTAGACAGGTTGTAATGAGGTGAAGTCTCGGGAATTGAAGCTTAGAATGAAGGCGGTTTGACCATGTCTAGACACTTTTGACTTTTCAGTCTACTTTTTTGACCACGCTAAACTGTCATAGTTTACGATAAGTAAGATAGACTCGGTACCTTACATGAATCACTGCACATATGTATTGAATAATGGCCAACAAGCGGAACCAAAATCCAAGTGAGTAGAGCTGATACGCTCAATCAGTTTGATGGTTGTCTTTATGTTCAAAAACTACAATAGAATTCTATATTATTTGATCCAATTTGTGTAAGGATGCGGCCTCTCATGACACCATCACAAAGGGCAGTTTGCAGTAAACTTTGTACCAGCATACTAATCTTATGAGCGGGCTCGAACTTGGTGATGTATGCGTCGAGTGATCATTGTGATGCAAACCGGCAGGCATTCATATTACCAGGACTTTCTCGGGAGTTCAAAACTTACTTAATTGGCGCATTGCTTTAAAGGTATCGATTGACCCATGACCATTGTATCGATATAGTCACTCGTGTTCGATGCCGTAGGCCATAATATCACCCTTTTACCCTGGCTACTTGGAGGAGTAAGTCCACAGATCACCTTTGGTGGTTGCTTACCGCGTCCTCCTCCATTCGTTGATGCTGCAAGTGCGGGTCCATTCGGGAACGATCGCTATTAGAGAACCTCCACATCACCTCTTTCCCCACCATCACTGGATGATTTACGCTTCTTGAGTCGGCGGACTTTCTTTTTCCGCTCCCTGTCGCATTACGAGCGAGCATCTTGTGCCCCGCACTTCCCGCATCATCGAATACTGGTTTTCAATATTTGGGTGGCGCCATGTTAAAACCCCAGGCATATGTATCAGGATAATCATATTTTTTGAGGAATATCTCCCGGATACGCTGGATTCGCCGATGGTCCCATGCCCCAATGAACCTCATGATACTCAAGGTGTACATGATGGGCGTTCCTACGAAGCTATCATTTTCTGCGTCACGTTTCATGATCCAGGTTGCCCACTGGCTGGCCTCGACCGCTGACTGGCATATCCTCGGAGATCTAAGATCACGGAAATTATCTCCCCTGTACACCGTTGTGAAGAAAGTCGGAGTCTGAAAACACACTGCCAGAACAAGAGCATCTAAAATACCCATGGATATGTACCCAGACTTGTTTCTCCGCAAGAACAGCACGAAACCAGCACCGAATTCAACGCAAACTCGGTTGGGAAGTTCGTCAGTATACACTGAACACGGATTTCCTAAACTGCTCTTTATACAACGGTACGTATTCGGTCGCTGGAATGTGGAAACTTAGGGGAACCAGCAATGATCATTGTACACTTATTTCTTATTGCATATCATTCCACATTTGGCTCACCGCTATTACTCTATCCTACTGCTACTGATCGCACTCTCTTGTGCTCCTAGAAGATTATTTCACTGCTCTCTGCACAGTTCAAACCCCCACTCGAGAGCGATCTGGAATGATTCCAAACGCAGCGAGTGTAAAATGAAACATGCAAGATGCCCTAAAGATAATGCCATACACACAGACAGAAGGTGCAACCGTACGCTGACGTACATAATTTGATGGTAATATTGCGCATAACCTGTTGATAATATTGCGCATGATGTGATGTCACAAATGGCAAGCATCACGCCATGAGACGCTCAGAAGTTTTGAGACTTGGGTTTCTTGAGACCCCGAGTCTACTCGGTCATTCTCTCTATACTAAACAGGATATTCCCCGTCCCCTCATCGATGGAGAAAACGGATCAGTCTCTGTGAGAGGGGGAATATAATTGGTAGAGCTGAGCTGTGTGCCTTAGTGCTTTGACTCATCATACTCTATCGCTGCGATTCAAAAGAGAAGGCCTATAATCTGCTAGAGGTATGTCCCGAGACTGGTCTTGAAAATTTCTACCTAGGAAATCTCGCCCTACGAGATTTTGAGAATAGAAGCTCGATATACCTCGTCTTTCACCCACCGCTAATCACATTTTGGGTCAACTCACATATCACATCACGAAAATCGGTTTGTTCAGGACTTCCATATATCATACTCAGAATTCGACATGAGTTAAGAGCACAGCATTTGACACTTGGTGGAGCGTTTGTCGTCATTACTCCCTATGACCTCCATTATGAGAGGAATTGTTCGTGATACCCCAGATTTATTTAAATGACATTAAGTTTTGATCCTTTGTTGTTCTGGTACTGGATGTAATGGGCCAAGTTCTGTTGTGGTTGCTAACCTGCCGAAGTAAAAGTGATAGATATCAAAATTCCTTGAAAACGGTAGAGGGGTAGCTTCAGCCAACAGGCAGATGCGGCGTGGGTGTCAAAGATAAGAATAGGCAAACATATCAATCCGAGCTAAGCAGTATCCAAGGATAATACGTCAAGCCAATCCTTCTTTGCCGTATCTTCTTCAGTTGCTGCTGTTTGCACGGCAAGTGTCTCCCAGTAGTAGGATGGGAGGACCGGTCAGTGACAGAAGTGACCGACGAGATGGCTAACGGCAAGAAAGGCTTCTTGCTGTGACAAGTGCAGGTCATATTTTATCTACCGCGCACCTTGACACTCCCAGTTCCTGGTTTTTTTGCACGTGAGCTTAAACTTAGCATTTATTTTTCGTTTCATGCTTGAATTGAAACTCTACTGTGAAGAAAGGTTTCAGAACAATGAAGATTATTCGAAACGTGGCGGTCAAACCCTCCAAAGGTTGTTAAGAATAATAGCTCCTAGACCAATTCAGACATAATAGTTCAAAGAGAAACTCGATTTTGAAACTCTACCACACGGGACCCAAATCCAGGATTCAGACCATAGGACCTTCTCCAGAGGTTCTTAAGCGGAGCTCGGCCTGGAGCAGACGGATACTCGTTCGGGTAAATATTGGGTCATCGACAATGGCACCCTGGGTGCGATGTTGTGGACTTGCAGAGACTTGTATGAAGATCTCGAAGTGGTCCGGCTGCCAGTTCTGAAGCGGATGTTGGCTAGCGGCCGTGGGCGGTGGCAGAAACGAAGCCAAAGGTCGTTTCAAAACAGTCACCCGGCTAGTGTCATTCTGTTAGCGGACCAATTACTCAACTAGAGTATCGCTAACCGGCATAGTGATGGTAGATACAAAAACTCAAAAGATGTTAACATAGAAGTAATGAAACAGACTAAGATAGCCTTCATTTTTTTCAATTTGATGCTATTGATCGGCCGTTAAAATCCGCGATGCGAAAACACGAAATAAACTGAAGATATCCTTCAAACAGAAAGCCCACACGCATCACCACCCCATCTCCTTCGCCATCGGTATCCAGCAGACTTAATCCTCGCTCAACATCAGCTTTGAGACAAACTTACCGCCGAAGCTGTTGCAATCCTCCCTGGAGTACTTAGCTGCAACCCGCGACAACAGATATTGTTCTAATTCCCCGTGAGTATCCATGATGCCCTCTCCTTACACGAAAGTAGAAAATACATACCGGATTTTGGAACCTCCTGGCTCATCATCTTCATATAATCCACGGCCTCCTTTTCGCTCCCCGCCATCTGGACAACCTGTTTCTGATCCCAGTCAAGTGTAAACGGCACATACCCTTTGGAGACGGTGCGGAAGTGATTAACCAGCACATCCGCAAGGTGTTCATTCTTCGCTATTAGCTCCGCGGGTGGCGTTCTGATGGGCCATATCCAGGCTCTTTGCGAGCCCCGCTGGGGATTCTGAAGCTCCTGATTAAACAAACCCCCGACTTGAGTAAGCATATACAAGCCGTTGGATGGTGGTACGTACCAATTCATTCACTCGTTGAGAGAGCATCGCGGCATCATTCTCCCAAGTGGAAAGACTCCAAGTGTCGCGTTCCATACTACTCAAGTAGATATAGATTGTCAAGAATACCCCGAACCAATCGTATGAGTTACGGTCGAGTATGCGGGTCTGGAGCTCAGTAAGAAGTTCCTTCTCGAGAATTGCAATCCGGCCCTCAAGGTAGAAATCCAGCTGCTGATTAATCAGCCTTGGTAAAGGCGTTACTCCATGCAGCTTTGAGGTTGGATCATTGATCGGATTCATGCCGAGGAAATTGTGACCACACATCCTCCATGCACTATTGAAGAAAAAATTTTGTCCCATCCAGATACGTAAGGCTTTCCGAACCAATGGGCTCTACGGAAAAAGTAAGCTCTTGTGGTGCCCAAAAGAGAAATGAGGGTTTCAGGGCTGCTATTTGCTACCAGATTCTTGTTGCTATAGCTGTAATCGTATGCAGACTTAATAGTTGCTACATGTATCTGGCTGCTTGGTCCATCGGCCTCCATCGGCATCCCTTCGTGAATAACGTACCGGAGATGCTCATCGATATATTCGTCGAGTATCTCAGCTGCTGGTTCTTCCTTCAGACCATAGAATGTAGACGGGAGCTGATTGAAGCCCGGCTTCCCGGTAACTCTCCACAAGATATGGTGCAACAAGGTTTCATCATAGGGTATGAAGCTGTGGACCTTGAGATCTAGGCTCGGTGCATATCCATTATGGACTGTAATAATGTACGTGGAGCTAGGAGGGATAAAATGTGATTGCTCTGAGTCCCAGCCGCGGATGTTATCGAGAAGAGCGGTTACTCTACCTCGATAAACGTCTAAGATCCACACACGTCAGCACTGGAGTGATTGAGAGTTCAGTAAGAAGCTTCGAATGGACAGCTCGTACCTCGATTAAACACGGCCTTTTCCGTGAACTGTGCAGGAACGCAGATACTCTTCCAAACTTTCAAAGAGCTGCACCGTTCGCAGGGTATTCCACCTCGGCACTGCGATCACGAGCTTGTATTAGAATCCTGTTCTGCCACTCTGCTCCTCATCGCTCTCTGCACACGGCTTACCTTTTCCTTGAAGAGCTTGCACCTCAGGCAAACTCCAACCTTTCGGTTGAACTTGATGGCCTGACGTTCAGTCTCGTCCATCGGTTTGCGGAATACTTTTTTCGACGGATTTATCTTCTTTTCCCTGTAGTATCTCGCTTCAGTCGTTCTTGTGCTTTCGTCAGAATTTTGTCCGCTTGTTGGAACCAATACATAACACCCTGGCTCATCAAGCTGACACGTTTCGAACTCGTCCCTTCGTGAGTTGGCACTTGCAGGACTGACAGTCGCCGGTCGCCTCAAGGGGGAGCTCGATGGGCCGGGAAGGCGCGGAGCAACGGGGTCCGCCAGTGGTGCTGTCTGAAAATCTGGACAGACATTGGTAGATATTAAAGTGTCACCAGAAGGTTCTTCGTATCGGGGAGCACAATGATCCTGCTGCCGCTCGGTATTTCTCTGAGAGGTTGGGGCAAGGGGATGCGGATCTACATCGCGATCACCTCTCGCGTTGGTGTTTCTGTGGTCGGGGGGGAGTGGGTATGGGTATGAACCGCGACGGGAGGGTGGTTCTGCGAGAGCCATGGATTCGCCTAAAGTCAGTTATTGCCTCCATTTCAAAAGAATTAACCAAAGTTTGACAATGATACCTCTATGAGCACAAAAGTTTGATGTGACTCCACGTAACGACCGGTTTGAATGTGGATGGTGGTTTAATGAACGAAATTCGGGAGACAATATCTGTCACCGGTCAGAACCCGTACGACTAAAACCCGGATATACCCACCTGCTTCGTTGGAATACTCGTCGAATCGACGGACGAATACTTCGAGTAGCCCTCGGAAGAAGCGTTATTGTAGGTCCCCGGTACAGGATTAGGAAACTGGTATTCTGAAGCAGAACTCCGCCGGTCTGTATGAAAGCAGATAGTCTCAGTACCACACAAACATGAAGATTGTTTACACAAGCAACGGAACGGCTTTTAAAGCCGGTGCTCAGGTAATCACCAATACTCAAAGTAGGGCTCGGAAGCATTACTGTAGCTACTTTACTTGTGGCTAGAAGAAAATGGCCCCGCGCGAAGAAACATAGAACTGGTAAAGAAAACATTGGAAAGATACCAGGATAATAAGTATGTTCCGCAAAAATCTGCGGCCGGTTCTGGCTCTGGCTTTGATCCAACCTGTACGTGTAGTGATGGTATCAGTATAGTTGCACAGGCGTTGAAGAATGCAAAGCTTGGGGAATATATCGACGGGTTTTACCATTGATTTCCGATGTTGCCATGATGATCCCCTGACCCATGCTGCTGTTGACCTCGGAGCGCCAGGTAGTACTCAGAGTTCGAATGCCGTCTGCTCAGTTGGATCATAGTTAATGAATCTTCTCCTCAGTTCTCGGACTATGTCGGCAGTTCCGATGCGAAGACTCACCGGTTCATGGTGTCTGACAAGCTTTGTCGCGGATAACCGATGAAAATGGTAGGGGCGGTATTATCAGGAGCGTCTGTCAGAACCCGTGTGGGTTCAGCTGAGTTGATTGTGTTCCCAGTGGAGACATATGTTGTTACTTTCTATTCAATACGTCAGTCTGCGGGGTTAAAAACCTATCTAGGAGTTTGGCTTGCCATTCTCGATATCTCCTCAGTACCTTCAACTAGCAGGGGCCAGTACTCAATGTGTGGGTGGGGTGAGACATGCCAACACCCCAGGATGTGTACATATTTATAATAACATGCAACTTCTCCGTCGATTCAGTGAAGATTTCAACAACCACAAAACTCATCAACAGCTGTACAGGCGCTGCTTTCATAGCCTACCAGCCAAGTGTTTGCGTGAACCCAAGATAACAAACATGCATTAAGAGCATCGTCATGTAATACAGTGAAATGACCCCGCCAACTTTCCCCAATGCACATGCAGCAAAGTGAAATTGTGTGCGTATCACTCGACAGAAGCAGTAACAGCTCGGTTCAGTCCAAATGAAGATCTTTCGACGGGATCAATCAACGATTTGGAACTCAAAATGATTTCCGCAGTTCCGGGCGTAAGTGATTGATACTTCTGATATCCGAAAGACATATTTAAATGATTTTGAGCAAAGCTCCAAATGCCCATTCGTCGACTGTTGAGGTTGCGCTCCACTACCCTTACATTAAACCCGACGGGTCAGCCCGAGATCCCACCAGAGATTCTTAGGTCAAATTGTAAGGGAGTGGGTAAGCAAGCTCCAGCTGAATCCACGTAGCTGCCGCATTAAACACCCGCTCGATAAATGCGTCATTTATAATCACTCGGATGGTGCTCCCGTTATTGGTATCCCGCTACCAGGCGAGACCAATTTGTGTTTCATAATCTCAAGTTACTGATGTTAGAAAATTATTGGATGCACACGAAGGAATGGTCCTGCCATGATATTGTCACGTGCTCATAGCCAAGCTTTCTCATTACTCTGAGTGATTCCTCATGAACAATGGTAAACGCCACAAGCAACACTTTGATTTCATACCAGACGAATGCAATAAAATCGAATTTTGGATGTTATGTGTTAAGAAAACTGTGATTTGGCTTGGTTGCAATTTAAGTGCGTGAAAAGGCGACCATGTTAAAGGTGATTTGGGGCGCCAAATAGTCCATACAAATCGTTACGCCGGAAAGGCTGTTTAGGTGAAGCTCTAGATCTAGTATAGAGTTGGTTATAACAAGTATAATTATGTTTGTTGATTTTTTGGGGGTAATTGTATTGTGATCTACTAAGTAGTGGCGAGTCAGCAGCACATCACTGGGAAGTGGGAAGAGCGAGTTTAGGTTTCAATCGCAATTATGTGGGGACAAAAGGACATGCGGGACTGGACAAGTCCCTCTGATTAGAATAGCTAGGCAAGCAAAGTTTTGGTCGCTTTCCAGTGCTAGGGGAATCAGGACCCCATAGTCTAGAAGTGTAATTCCGAGACTTCTTGCTTTACTTACCTGCCCACAGAATGGAAGCGGGGTACAGAAACCGAAAGACGTGTAGGTTCGGTGTGGGATGGGATGATTCACACATCAGCAGACCGATATGTACTCCAATTTCGACGCGCAGAAGCAGAACCTGCTCAGTCACTCCAACCGGCGAGACAAAACCGGTTAGATATCTCATAGTCCCGAGTGCAGGACAAATTGACAGCACTTGCTGATAAAGTGATACTGAGAGGGATTCGCATGTAGTCGAAATCGATATCTAGCGGGAATGCTCAGTCGTTAGTCCGGCTATCTCCGCATATTTTCACTCTGTTCTGCGTGTTTTTCACAATTGGTATTCCAATAGAACAGTGACAGTTGTCAATTGTCATAGGTTCAATTCAACTAGTGGCGGTTACGATGGTGGTGCAATCTCAATCTTGAAGACGGATCGTTCATTGCTCAATGTCCATCACGTTTGTGGCCAGTCGAAATATAACCCTAATGTTTCAGGTTTGAATGTTTCCTTCACGGTAATAGAGTTCTTAGATTGGTTTTTGAGCCACTTGATCCCGATAATGCTAGAGGAGTGACCGAAAGAACTCAAAATACCCATATCTCGAGATATATCGACTTCGAGTCGATCTCGAGACCACCTGCCCGTGTTGGTCAGACACAAGTTAATATTTGAGATGATGTAGCATGACCTCAAGGATTCTATATCCCGTTTGGAGCCTAGAGATAACACCGAATGATCTTGGGGTCAAGGTTCGAAATCGCATCAAGTCGGTGAGGGTAATAAGGAGATGCAAGTGAGCTAGTCCTTAAATGTGAGCGAGCTGGAAAGCTTTCGTACGATTTACAATGGGTATGACCCACTGATTTTCCTTCAATATCTTGCTAGTGATAATAGGTAAACGTCTCCATTTCCCTGGTCAGTGGCAATACATAACTATAGGCTGCCGCCACCAAATCTCACTCGACCAAAGAAACCATATGTCACAGCAACCTATACAGTTCCGATAACGAGACATGAAAATCCGGCTCATTTTGACTGATGCTCCACTTCCTCACAGTTCCCCAGAGATGTAATTTTTCTACTCGCTCCAACATAAGTAATCACAAGCAAGAATGCAGAATTCCCGCTTTCCATTGGATTGTCATCCCGGATTATTCGTAGGAGCGACTGGAACTTTGGATATCTTGGACGTCGACCCGTCAAATCGACATTGTGGTTTAAACCAAGAGTCAATTTGAAGCTAGTTATCGGCCGGTCGCCAAGTCGTTTGCCAACTGTGCCTAATAGAGTATCCTTCCGTGCGGCAGAAATTACTAAGTACATAATCATTATTGACATTCGTCTTGGCGTCAAGTATGCCAACTAGCTAGAGTGATCCCCGCATATCATTTATATACGTTATACGATATATATCTTCGAAATCTGATTTCAGCAATGCAAAACAGCAGTGCAAGTGTGGATATGCGCTCATTCTCGTTTCGTTTCTTGCGTGGCAGGATCCACTCTACGACTGTTATTCCTTTGCTCTGCTGTACCCTCGTCTTCTTGAAGGGGTTTGGATCTGATGTACTCGTTGGTTCTGCGATTAATCGACTCATTGAGCGCACGATATGCCGTCGTTACTATCAATCGCACGACCATTACGTATCTCTCGAAGAAATCGATGAAAAATTATGCAAACTTGACCCCATACAAACGGAGCTTTCTCTTATCCTTGGAACTGCAGGCTTTCTGAGTCCACTGGTTGGTGTGCTCACCCACTTGTTTCCTTCGAGTCACCCACGTTTGCCGAATCAAATTACCAAAATAAACACTGGTACCTGTTACGGCGGAAGCTAGAGCTAACACAATTGCGGTGCCTACCATCAGAACTTCTAGTAGCAATACCACTGGGGATCTATGCCGATAGATGGGGCCGGAAGTCTGTCTTGTATTGTAATATCCTCTCGGGATTGCTCTACTATGGATGGGTCGTTGTTGTCTGTATGCATATGGTTCAGTTTAGGTGCACTCGCGTCCCTGAATAGTGCTAAGTACCTGAAGGCTTTTTCGACAACACGTTTAAGCCTTTCGATGTAGTTGCTTGTGCTGTTTTCTACTTCATTGGTGGTGGTCCGAGTATTTTTACAGCCATGGTTCTGTCAATCGTTGCTGATGCTACTCCTGAAGGCTCAAGGTATTCCTTTCCCCCCAACTCAATAGGGAAAAATACTTACCTTTCCCATGTATTCAGAACAACAGTGTTTTACCATACTCAATGTGTTGTACAAGTAGTGCAAGTGCTTGCTCCCCTGATAGGGTCTATACTAGTTACTTTCGGGATTTGGATACCATTCTATCTAGGACTCTCCATCCAATTGGCACAATTCTTTGTCGTTCCACTGCTGCCATACACAGGTCTAGAAACTCCTAAGGAAGTTCTGACATCGGAAGAATCCAGTCTTCTCATCCCAGCTACTCCTCCAAATCAAAGGACACTCAATAATGGCCACGGTATTCATAGTCACAATAATTCTTCCATCCCACCACTATGTCCTTCACGCCGTGTTAGGATCATTGCATTGGCCACCTTCTTTGTGGCGACATTAGGCAGGTCAGTTGTAGGAATTCTTTTGCAATACGTTTCTTTGAGATACGACTGGACACTTGCCCAGGTAGGCGACTTGATGACTTCCTCTAGCTAAACTGACTTCTGGTAGGCTGGCTATCTATTGTCCCTAAAATCCTTCACAAGCATGCTCCTTTTTGTCGTCATACTACCAGGAGTCACGGTTTATTTCTCGAAACGACGTGGTATCCCAGTTCGAAACATAAACCTTCAGGTAGCTCGATCAAGCTTAGTTCTTCTGTCTGCAGGGTGCACCTTTGTGGGAATGTCTAAAAGCGCGAGGTTTTTGATACCTGGTTTGCATCCAATTCTCTGTCGTGATCGTTTGCCACTAATAATGAATAATGAATAGCTTTGATTGTTTTCTCTCTAGGTTCCGGCTTTGGAGCTGCTATGCAGTCATTGATCACATCATTATCCCAGCAAAATGGTATCGCAAAACTTTACTCTACCATTTCAGTAATTGAAACAATTGGATCGATGATTAGCCATCCCGTTTTGGCCGGAGCACTTGCAACCGGAATTCGCCTAGGAGGGAGGTCCCTGGGGTTGCCGTTCTTTGTATGTGCGGTATTACTACCTCTAACGCTTGGATTTGGTCAACAACTAAACTGTTTCTTGTCCTAGGCTTCGTACATGCTAGCAGCGATCCCGTTGTGGTGCATAAGCTTCATTAGCTCGAACGAAACGAGACATGTAGAATAATGGGTGTGTTGAGTAATGGATGAGCTGTGATTATTTTCTTTTATAGTATTCGTGATAGATGTAGTGGTGCTAAAAGCAGGAACTTCACCAGCACGTGGAAAAATTAACGTTTGGGGTGTGAATACATTTTTTGGTGTAACTTACTTAAAAATGCCTTCGAACCTGATTGGCTGTAAGCATTGGCCTTTTAGCTATACCCTGTACAGAATACTATTTGCTGTTCCCTTGTCATGGGGACATGGGCACTCTATTGTATCAAATCGATGGTTGGTTGAGAAAAGCCACGGTTCATCCGGTGTCCATCTAGATCTCTAATACACATGCATATGCACACCAGAGTAAGTTTTCGACCACCTCAATAAACATTCAGCGCCCCAACCATGCATGCCGCACAATATGGAGCTCAAATTTGCGTAACACAGTAAAAAATCAAGTGTCGATAGACCTCGCAAACGAACCCTCTTTTGTTTCTGACTCCAGTCTAGCCAATACCCGTTTATACAGTTTTGAAGAGAAACACCCCCCAGAATAGTTGGTTTCTGATGTCTGGTATAATCTGCGGTGGTTTAGATTAGATGTCTCATGCACATGAACACCTCTTGAAACGGGGTAAACCAGCAGCGCAAACATCAATATCCGGCTGCATATACATATATAGGAACATAATAAAACCGGAAAAATCATTTCCCAACCCAAATTACATAAACGAGTCATTTTTAGAAGATTGATATAGAGTAACTGACATATATATCCGTCTATATATCACATTAGTTCCCAATTGATCAATTGCAACCCCGACAAACCCAGCAAATCCGAGCATTCATTAACTCGGAGTCATCCATTCTCTCATTACAGCCGAACGTCCACGCCGTCTCGGTACCCTTAGCCTCCTCCCCGTCGATGGGAAACGTAATGCTGACTCTTCCAACTGTCCTCTCCACCTCCCTCATCCCATCAACCGTTACAACGGTACCAAAAACTGCCAGCCCTAGCAGTCCTGCAAGTCCCCGACTGGACACAAACTCGTAAAACTCGAGGACAAATTTGGCTGGGAACTCCGGTTCTTGAATCTTCTCGCCAGGCACAGCAAACCGAAACTCAGTCGGGTGTAGCTGGCCGTCAGAGAAAAATGCCCAGCAGCGAGGAACTATGCGGCCGCCAAAGATAGAAGGTGAAGAGGCACCAACTTTCCACGGGGTCGATACTCCGCGGTACTCGATGAGCTTTTCGTCCTGATCGAGGGAGAAGTGCCGGTGCAGCATTATAAGGCCAAAAGTGGAATGTACCGAGTATTTTCGGAAGAGCTCTCTGGACGCAGTGTATTGTCAGAATGATAAAAGAGAAGAGACTGCACGAGGCGAACCGGAGCTTGGACAAGTCCTCATTTTGCACTCTCTCTTTCGTCAATAGGCGGCGGGCATCTTCGAATAGTGGAAGTGAGTTGAATAGGTCTGGAGTATACTCGGACGGCAAGTAGGAAGCCATTGCAATATCAGTGGGGCAGGCTGGAAGAAACTGAGAAAGTTGTTAGCCGTGAGGGTGAGTGAGGGGCAGCTACAATGGTCTATATTCTTCATCCGCCAACACCCTGCATATGCAAGTCTTATATCCCTATGCCGTACTACTCCACTGGTCAGTTACTGTCGTGTGAAATAGGTATGTCCGATCTCCCGTGTCCTGGCGATATCGATCGATATTAGTGGGGTATAATACCTATGCCATTCGCATTACTTGATCCTACCCCCACAACAGCCGAGTTTACGACGATTAGTGCGAACTCTGCCAACCAACCATCGCCCCCAATGTCCCCAGAGGGTCCGGTGAAACAACTGGACCAGCAGGAGTGGCTTGGATCTGAGGACTGTTCCATACCTGTATTTGGAAGGGACCCAAAGATTTGGACAGTACGAACCGACAACCCAAGCCCCCTAGGTCAAACGGCAGAATTTCGATAGTCGGTAGGAAACAGAGACTCGGGGAATGGTTTGGGCGTCCAAAACGACAAGTTCCTGATGAATACTTGCCACTCATTTACTAATTATGTACAACGCAACTACTCAGTTATTTCACCTGCCTCATGACAGGCAGCCATACGTGGCTAGGAACGTGTCACTCATTGAGGGAGGTACTGCGTTCCAACCCATACGTTCCCGTGGCTTTGTATCCCGAAGACTTTGTGCATTTGAGTGGAGTAATGCAGGTATACTGGTTTTGAAGACGATATGAAATGGTTAACTTTAGTCAACTCATTACGACACCATTTTGATAAATTGACCCATCTTCGTGGTAAATTAGCGTGAAATAAAGGAAATGAATAGCATGATGTGATCCGCCATTACAACAACCACATTTTTGCCCTGGAGAAGCTTCCCTATAGACCTGGAGATCTTAATTCCTATCCCAAGTATATAGTTGTGGCTGATATTTGGAACAAAAAATACAGCCCGCGGGAGCTCTGGGTGTATCCACATTGGTTGTGGAATGCCTGTCTCGTATCAAAACTTTAGTGGTCCGGCTCGTTCGCCGTTCCATCATCTCAGTGATGCGAGCGACTCAACGAGAGGCTGTGGACGAGACAAGTGGAATGCTCCCGTTCAAGTAGGGTGTCACAACATTCCTGTACCACTCTAACTGCCGCGTATACAGGCGGCTAATATCCAGATCGATCTACTTAATTTCGGAAATTTGAAGCTTCCGAGAGGACGACATTCTGGTGTTTGTAAATCACTAGTTATCACTCGTTCCAAAGATGCTTACTGCTGATTTCCACTGAGTTTTTAATTAATATACAACATTTTGTTACACTTTCTTAAGGTCAGTAGGCGGTATCAATGAATAATATGCTTCTATACCTTGAGTTCAGGTAAGGTAATTCGAGAATGATCGATCGATCTTTCGAGCATATAAAGCCAAAATTGCAGCTTCTAATGATTATGTTAAAACTTAATATTAGGTTTAACGAACAAAAATCAGAGTGACAGTGAAAATAAGGAAAGGTGGAGGAAATGACGGCAGTAGTGAAGAGTGACTGAGTTCGGCCTGAAAGCAAGCCGACTACAGGTTTGACAGTAGTTCGTCTAGCGGTACTGGGACCGAAACGATAGTGCATAATCCGGATTCGACCTAGGATGGCATTATGGCCCGACTTGTCGATGCTCAATCACTACTAACCAACTGTGACTCGCAGATGGTTTGTTCTTTAACTTGTTACAGTAAACGCTGAAGTTTCATATTCTGGCCGCCGATCGAAAAGGTAATTCCAGGTCCCAAGATACAATTGGCCCAATTATGATTCTTGTTCACCTGACTTGATCCCAAAATGGATCCGCTTTTGAAAGGAATGAGTGGTACAATGCAGTCGCTTCAGGTTAGGGTTGCATATATCAATAGTTCTGGAGCTATTACTACGTCGTCTGGACTCGGGAAGCTGCCTGGTCCGTCGACAAATAAAATTGGTGTCTGTCAAACTAGACGCCACATCGCGGTGCCCCGCCCCGCCGAAATTTTTGCAGGATAATTACTTACATCTAGAAACTATGTGAAAAGCTCACAGGAAGAGGAAGATACTAATCATGGCATTGATGCAGCTTCCTAGCTCCGAAGGGGAGATGATATCTGAGTAACATACGGGCCTTGTGGGCCTCCTGATATCGCAGACCCAAAACGTATAGGTTCACTGGATGCACTGAGCGATAGAGTATCCTCACATGGCGTATCTAAAGATTCAACCAAGAACATGATGTCATTGAAATTAGACGCACCATAGGGCCAATCGTGGGTTATCTTCACTGGAAACGCCTGAAGTGAAACCCCTACCTGCGGGAAGCCGACCACCGTCTACATACACAATGGGACCCTCTCGCACAATTCCTGGGACAGGCTTCGACTATCCGAGGTGTTCTCGGGGCCCTCGGGCAGCGCTTAAAGTTACATCAAGAAATGAACCAAACCTGCCTGTAATTGGCGACATTCGTACGCATACTTCATTATCAGTCAGCATAATATACTAAATAAAGATCTCAAAAGACAGCTTACAGAAGGTGCAGGCACCACCTATACGCGCGGCCCCGCTCTTTTTCGTCACGATAGTTGTACATTCGCCCATTCTCTCATATATCCGCTCTAATGCAATTCCGTTTATTCCTAACTGTTTTATTTAGTATAAAAAACAAGGTTCTGCCAGAGCTGCGTTGCGCTAATTTACTCATTGGATATCACTCAGTGAATCTTGTGAGTATCTGTTGAATGTAGGGGACGCGGCGAGCGGATGGTAGATGGTATAGTAGTGATTGTGATGTCTAGTGATGTATCTGGGAATAGGAGGAGCACCGACTATCTGCAGACTATATACTAGTAGCACCGGATCCTTATATAAGCAACAGTATCGCGATTAAGAGAATTTAGGGATATCATGTCCCGTCTTCCTTTACATCGCGCTAGCCCCAGACTCATTGAAGTCTCTGGATATCATGTCTCGTGCCAGCCAATACTCGTAGGGATATAATACTAGAAAATGCAACCTTCAAGACATGGCCTGATTTTAAACTCAGACGAGTAATGGCTGAACTTTTTCCTACTTTTTCAAGGTGAGTCCCATAACTTGCACCCGGTACCAAATCACTGCTATTGGTATTCACACACGAGACAACTCTGTTCTTGGGACTGGCAAGACCTATGTTAGTATAGAAAACAAGTTAATCATTATGATTAATCATGATTTTCTCGAATATAAGACCTAACAAAGAAGTTAGAATAATCTTGCTAAAATAGTTAACGCCGTTTCTAATTAATCCTGGAGGTTTTAGTTGCTGTAGTTATCATTTATTTGAAACTAATAACAGCTTCGTCACTAGAAGTCCGCGCACAACGTTGTCAATTAATCAACATCTATTAACACTGAATTGACATTTGGATTTGAAGGGGTCTCTCGCTGCCGCTTTTATTTTAAGGTCTTATACTTGAGCAAATGGGACAATGATCAAAGCTATATGATCACGTGATCACTCACACACAGACTTTGGTTGAGAAGCTTTCGTTCCACTTCTTATGTGGGTAACATATTATTATATATTATATCATTACTCCGGTGTTAGTATTTAAGGATTACTTCGGAAGCATTAGTTCGATGTTGTACTGGAGGCACAACGCTGTGTTGGACATGAGTATATACCGGTGATAATTAACGGGTGACAGGCCGTAGAAAAAGATCCAGGAATGGGGCTTAAAAGGAGAAATATGCATCTTAAACTTTCCGTGTTAATTATAACTGTACTTATCTATGATGCCAATGCTCTATGCGCAGCGACAATTCCCAACAAGAAATACCAAGCTTGGATACAGTATGTGGGCGTCTACAACGATTACTGCGTATGAAGAATTGAAACTCGAGGGTCGTATCAATATTCGCAACAGGACTGGCCGAACTGTAGGCAGCAGAGCAGGCCAAATCAAACTGTGATTTAGGCCGGAGGCTTTACTGAGTAAATAACCACTAATAAATAAACAGAAAATGTACAGCTGTGCTGTGCCACCTCCCCCCCCCGGGGGGGCACTAGCCAGCCATTCACTGCTAGATTATCCTGTGGTGGAACCCCATCTTCTAACTATTTCCCCGAGTCCATGCGCCTGTTGCGGTCTTCGGTCCCCACTCCATCATAGATATCAATAACTATGTGGCTTCACCAGCTGCAGTCGCTCATAGATCCTATTGGCTCCAGTCTCCTAAGCCGGCAGATGCAGGTGTAAGCCTTCACCAAGCCCGGCCCCTAGTGTATGGTTTGGGATGGGCTGGACTACTCGGCGTATTGCGAATGTTGGACGTTCGTTTTCCCAGAGACATTAGGGAGGTCATTTTGGCAGACCTTTTGCAAAAAATCCGCGCAAACTTGAATTTAACTTTGATAGAATCACAAAAAATCCGCAATAGCAGCTCTAGAGCAGCTTCTGTAGCCCATTGGTTCACTTTGGCACCACGCTAAAAATTGTCCAAAAGGACTATCAAAGGACCTGATGCGCCTAATCATGGACAGAAGCATAGGAAATGGACAAAATGCAAGATCATACCTGTTGCAACTGTAACAACAATGCTTATAGTCACTCGGTAGTAGAAGTACCAAGATACACAATGGAACAAGGCACACTTATCAATAGATCGTTGTAACTGTTATCGGCCGCTTTATATAGAAAATTAAATGACAGTACCAGTATGATAAATATCGTCGACCCCACGGCGTTTCGGCAGTGGGATGGGTTCCGTAGCCACTCTCTGGCCGTGCCGGTGGGTTGCAGGATACTGAGCCCTGGTTTAAGAGTCGGGGCCATAGTGTATTGCTCGAGCTCATTCGGATCCTCAATATTGAAGCCACCAAGACACGACTAGAGTCAAAAACAATCTTATAATGTACTACTTAAGTAGCTATCTGCCTGAATATACCGCTTCATTCGATCTCTGTAGTCATAATGGGTACGCCTCAGCTGCATGCCAACAGCGTAGTAAGAATCATAAGTTAAAAGTCAAAACGAGACGTATACGCGTAGGTGGGAACATTGATACAGTTCACACTCATCAGCCCACAGTTTCTTCCAACAGCAGCTGCAAGGCTAATCAGAAGGACTATCGCTTTGCTCTTACCTACAGGCCTGTCTATAAGCCATCATAATGGTGCTAGGATCAGGGATTTAGTGGTTTGTATCAGTTGGTGAATTTCCGAGTGATACTGCATGATACTTACTATTATAAGTTTCACGACAATGTTGGGTGGGACACTCTAGACTTTGGCCTGGGCGTAGATTCACATGAAAAATGCAGAGGCGTTCCGCGAATCATCTTGTTTGAGCCGCTACAGCCGGTCAAAGAAGCAAATACCAATAAGTCTACCTACACAGCAGAGAGATCGTCAAATATTCCCGAACACAAGATGACGATGTTCCAGATTTAAGATACCACGCTCACTCTGAGCGGCCGAGAAGCGGCAAAGACTAATCTCAAACAGTTACAAGGTTTGCCCTATTTTTCTCATGCGTGAAGACCGACAAGGTTGGTCCGCAACTTACTGCCTCGCTTCCGTCCCGCTGTTTGAATTGCACACATGAACTTCATTCAGCTTGCTTCTGGCCTCGGTTGTAGTGCAATTGGCAATCTCTAACTAAATCTGACGGGTACGATTTGCATTGAGTTCATTTTGGCCAGATGGACATCCGTCCGGAAGACCGTCCATGGTTACTCTACTCTCATGTCTTCCTACCACGCCTGGCAGGTTGCAAAAGTGTCTACAAATTAGACATATAATTCTGAGCACAGCACGGCCAAGAGGGAGTATACCCAGCAGGTATTCTACTTGTCAGAGTGATGCAGTATGATCGACTTTAGTTTCCGGAACCGATCTTCTGCCGAAAAGTCTGGAATGTAGTTCGTTGACATCCTTTACGGCTTCTGTTGCGGTGAAAAACCTGCCGTTCCTCAGTTATATGTACACGAACCTCTTTAAACGTGTACATTCAGTTAACTGCAAGCTACATATGTACTCTAGCAGTTTATACCGCCGCTACAAACGTGTCACATTGCCCCCTGGCAGATACTCCCACATGCCAGCAACCATGATGCCGCATCTTGGTCACGGACAAGGCCAAGTGGATTTCATGCAGTGTCACTCGAGCTACGATTATGCATGCGTACTGTCTCCAGCCCAATCAATACTCTCAACTCGATCCCCAACCTCAGCCACGACTTAAAATCGGTTACGCATCTCTCTAGTTCATTATGCACTAGCAACCGCCGTTGTCAAGGAATTTGCCGCTCCGATCTCCGTGCGAGTATATCAGCAAGTAATCGGGCATGTAACGACTCGGTACTGTGAATAAACAGCATGTGCACTTTTGAAGTTCCTCTCTGTAGAGTAGGAAACATCCATGGTAGCTTACGCTGTTCCTCAGACGCAGTAGTGAAAGGATCGAACGCCCCATTTCTGTCATTGAACCATTCAGAAGTGACAACGCCACAACCAGTTTTGGTAAATGAGATCTGGGTATTGATGGAAATGGTAAGGACATGTGCGTTGACTTCTCCTAGGAACTTCGGTTGAAGCGTGGCATTGCATATATATAGCGCGGTGAGAATCTCCGGGGTGATAATTTGGACCGGAACAAACTTCCGTCGAGTCATTTGATGTGTTACAAGCGTCTATACTCTAGAATAATCTCTTCAAGCCCAGTGCCGAGCATACTTATGTACATATTAAGTCTCCGGTGCTGGGGTTTGGTGTATAAACAGCATAAGCCACCGCCATATATTTTCGGCTAGTAATGTACTTCAAAAGTGCACATGCTGTTTATACTCCAAACATCAGCCCCGAGTATACTCCAATAGAAGCGCCGTACAATCAGACAAAAACAAATGAGTAGAGCTTTAGGTCCCGAAAGTCCTTGACTCGTGGCTAACGCGTTCTGTAAGGATCTTCCTCGACTGAGGAACCACATAGTGTCCTACGCCCGACATCCCCGCGCAGCTATCCGAGTGCCCGGCGCGTTCCCTCGCCTCTAGCATCCCTCACCACCAGTCCTCCACCTTTCCTCCCATTTTCCACAGTCAAACATCTTCTTCCCAAGCTTCGTATTGACGTCGTTGTGCGCCTCACACAGCCATTTCCCAAACGTCTTCCGTCCCTGTACCACATTATCCACATTATTTTCTGGACTGGACATCCACTGCTGGAAGTCTTCTGCGCAAGACCAACAGGGGTATATCTTTGCAAATATCGTCATAAAAGTCTTCATCTCATTCTGCTGTGTCGGGGTTGCTTTAGAAGGATATGAAGCGGCGATAGTGTGTAATAACGTCCAGCCGGCGCGTCCAAGCTGCTCTACGTCGGGCGGACATTTGGAAGGTGCATTCTTAGGAACAGTAGACGCTGTAATACCAGTAGTTGCACCGAAAAAGTCGCGGAACGAATTGCATGAGCGACATCTGTGGGGAGTTAGTGAAGGCTTGTGGTAAACCCAGAAGTGGAGGATGTACGGTTTACCGTCCGGACCGAGAATCACACCTTTCTTGGTGGGTGGCAATTTTTGTGAGGATGTTACGTGTTGTTTGGACGGCTGAGTTAAATTTTCCTCATCCTGAGGTGGGAGCACTTCTGTCATGTTGCGATCAATCTCCGGTGGTAGCAGTTGGTATTATGGTTGAGTTGTCATTCTACGACTTTGAGGTCATTAGGTTTCAAAGTTTTGAATGAACCTCTCGTGTCATGCGGCTTAGCTAGCCTCAATTGGTTAGTCAAATTACTATAGCGCCTCCGCCGTATCAATCTCATCTTATCTATATAGTACAATACAGTAACACACCGACACCAGAACATGCATACCTCAACATTTTCAGGTGGCGTTAAGGAGCTCGAAGAGGCACCACGAGGGCAGATAAGTATGGTATCAGCCCTTGGTATCCACGGCAAGCTCCACTATCAAAACGAAGCTAGTATCAACGATTAGTGGATGTTGTCATCCGGCCCCCCACTAAGCTACGTAACTACCTCTAATGTGGGTATAGGCTTCTGTTTTACGAAATAGCTTCTTAAGGAGACATCGAGTATGACGGCATTTATGCTGGGGGGTGGGTTTCCTAGGACAGAACTAAGCTGTGGGAGAAACTAGGATTTTGAAGCCTGGATATCCATACCTCATATCCCGTTGTTTATGACTGAACGGTAGCCTTTGTCCACGAAATAGGGTATAGTGGGTGCAAAACTTTGCTTAAATAGCCCAGCTAAGTAGTGCAGTGTAGCGTTGAGACGTCGATGTCCGGCTCTCTAAAAGTTTCAGTGTAATTATTTTAAGTTAACAACCTGTTATTGTAAGAGCTAGTTCGAGCCTTAACGACCAAAAATGGCTCTATTACTACTTCACGAAGCCGCCCTACCAACTGGGCACTGTGTTATGTGAAATCTCGAGCTTAATTTCTTGACTCAATATTTTCTAGTAGTGACCGTCGGTTTGTTTCCGTGGTTTGTGTCAGTGCTTCGTATGTGCATATATCTAATATCTAGATCATAACATGAATATCCTCATTATTTATAACTTGATGTATATATTACTCATTAGTAGCTAAATAATCTGTCTCTTTACCAACAAGCGGAGCCACACCTCTCAATTGTACCGAGTTTCCGGACCTCGGGTCAAAGAAGCTGTCCAGCTCAATGGATTTATCCACCGTGGTGATTACTCTTCTGCCATCAGGTCTGCAGACCCTACCTACTCAATATGGGGTCGATCGATAGTACGCGTATGCGTTCAAGACTGAGATATGATACGGTTTCGTGATTTGGAATGTAGAACGGGCCTAGCAATGAATACTTTGATGGTCATCTCAGGCTCTCGAGGCACCCAACCTATTATGACTAGATAAATAAGACGCAAAAATTTCCTGTATATGGAGCATTTGTCAACTGTTGACTACACTTAAACTGCTTTCCCACGCTCAACCCGATGCTGCGGTCAAAATCTCAAGCGAAGATATCACTCATATTACCTTCCTCGCATGATATCGCTAATCCATCAACAAGGGGCTGGCGGGTGAGATCCAAATTCTTTGGATTGTGTTCTATCTATCTTATTTGTTCCTCTGATTTGCCGATTCTGGATCAAGCAGCGTCGAACCTTACCGTTCTCCAATATTTGTCATGCTGCACGAGATATTCAAAATCCATCCTGTGCAGCGAGAAGTCGTTAAATAATACTCAAGTAAGCTGGGCATATACGGAGTCCGTTGCATAGCGGCATGGCATTGTGGGGTTGCGGTGGACGGTTGAGTGGCACAGACATAGTTATATGTACAAACGGGCAGATTCTAAACAGCGAAGACCTCGACGAGACAACCTTCGCCGAAGAGTTATTTATGTCGGGACAGGGCCCTGCCTGTCACCTCCTACGTACTATACACCAGCAAAACCAGATCTTCGGGTAGCGTACCATCGAAGGCTCGTGAACGTGGGAGGTTTCTGGTGTAAATGAGCTGCTACTGAGGGGGCAGAATACGAGGTCACCTTCCATGATTGTCAATGCCCCGGCCAAATGAGCGTTATCGTGACCATATGTATACCCACTCCACATGTTTCCGGGAGGACAAGAGTACCTGTCATGCTACACATACCTTACGCATCTACCTTCCCCGCGCGGTTCAAACAACTAAAACCAGAATACCGGTACCAAGAATGAAGCACACCAGCAGAAAAAGACAACAATTTATATTGTAGTTCTAACTAAGGAGACCATGATTGTGACAGTTTTGTTGTTGTTATTGTTGTTGCGGCTCAGATGAAACGTACCGAGGAAACCATACGGAGCAAAAGCGGACATAGCACACGGGATTCCCAGCGGCTGTGAGTGAGACCTCAAATGGAAGGACGTCGGATTACATGAATAGTGTTTCATTGTGGTTATGGTGGGTGCAGCAACTGTGTATACTTTTGCAAGTCATTAGGTTAAATACGGTCTACCATACATACAGGCTATGAAAGATCCCCGGGATAACGAGTTCATTCGTGGTTGAATAGGCAGAGGTATGCTGTACTAAGAGGAATGTAGGAACGACTGGTCAGTTTTGCAACTGTAATGCACGCTGTTTCACACTATGGATTCACAGCCTCAACCTCAAGTCTCTCGGGCCGTACAGTACCGACCTAACCATTCAGACACTCAACTGTGCGGGACGGGACGGTAGACTAGAGCTATGCACTCGCTACTTCGGCTAGGTCACTTGCCTTGTTACCGATATAATATAATTGTGTTAATCATATTAGGCCGTGCCTTGGATTCCAATTACGATGACGAAAATTGTCGAATCAGTTCAGTTGAATTGAATGTTAGGGATTCGAGGCATGAGTGGATGGAGTGTAAATCCGCGTCGTGGGTTGGCAATGATAAGCATATCGAGACATCTCGGACCCTGAATATTTACTCATGGCCTCACGGCCTCAGTAGTTGATCTTAGTTTTTTATGGGCTTTCATGCTTATGTAGTTGCCGTACGGGTGGCTGGTGGCCAATTGCACTACTGCAGCATGTCGCTTGCTTTTGCTTCACCACCAACGAGGGGTACGTAAGAGGTAAGTACATGTAGTCTACTTGTAGATAGAGAACAGTATATCGGTATATCGCCGGTTTATACCTTGAGCAATTGCCGGGTATACGCGTGTGGTCATCTACCCACAGAATGGATGATCTTTCATGACAGCGACTGGGAAAGTCCTGAATCTCGTCGGATTGCACCGTTGGTATTGTGGTCAAACACTTCTCCGGTACGCTTGAGTAATATTCCGCATAAGTACTCCATCCAAGCTACTGGTAAATGAGATTTAAGGTACCAAAGATCCAGGCAATCAACGGCAAGTCACGCGATCAACAACCCCACATCCGTTGGAGTATATTGCAGTTTGTGACTTGCGCGATACTTACCTAGATAGAGTACCTGACAGGATGAGCGTTGTGCAATGTGCACCAGACAAGAGATTGCCGAGAACGATGTGCTCAATGTTGTTCGTTTGTTTTTTTCGTCGCCCGCCAGCCCAACCCCACAGAACATTGCGCTCTGCAAGGAGAACGAATAGGACGAACTCTGGTCCGTGCATCTTGGCCGCGCTGCCGCCAGCAAGAAAATGCGGGGGAAACCGCCTACCTCTCAGACGCAACGTCGCAGAATATCGCTCAAACTCCATCCCACGTCTCGTAAACGGACTTGAACGTCTGCAGGCTATCCATCTTTCTCCCCACGTCTGTACCAAGTTTCGCGTTCTGGTTGAGTTTGAAACTTTGTAACTGCGGATGCGGGTAGAAATCTCTGAGGTGTTGAGTTGGACGAACCACCGTCAGTTACCGACTCGGCTAGACGCTTGGCTGCTGCGCGCAACCACCCTGGTCCTTGCACACCGACGAAAATAATACGTGCGTGAGAGATCAAAATGTGATATTTGAGTAGATAGATGGAAAGATTTGGAAAAGCAGGGAATGGAAGTAAGCTCCAGAAGAGAATTCTTACGGGCTAACCAATATGATGGAGTTTGATACATATTATGCAAGCTTCTGTTTCTGGAGTTGGTCATAAGTACCCCGGCCTAAATGAGCTCAAAGCGCGGTTGCAGATTACCTCAAGTTCAATGATATCAACAGGGCTGTGATGATGAGCACGACAGCTGAAGTTAAAGAAACAGCTCGCGGGGATACTTGCTTTTTACCCCACAAGTTAAACATGGTTCGCAACCAAACGTTTGCGGCCCGAGGAGAGACGGCCGATCTCTGAATCCTGTGGGGGAATGGCCAAGGACACAAAGAAAATGCTTCTAACACAACCCCAATAGTCTGACACCAGAAATGTTTTGGTCATTGGCGATCCTGAGGATTCAATGGCGTCCTTCCTTATCCGCCCTCCTCCTCCGCAGACGTAGTTGTGATAGGTAGCCGGTAGATACTAAGTACTGAAGTGGTAGTGCGTTTGGCACAGTACAGAACGCTGGCTTGAAATTGAGATGCCCGTCCGTCCCCCCATCAACTTCTTTGGACGTCAAAGTTTAAATTTCGTTCGTCAATACACTGCACCCTTGCTTGCGTTGGATTTGGAACCCGGGACCAATCTTTATTTTTCGGCACGGCCACTCGCTTACAAGGCATTGGCGGTACCCGGTCGTTCAGTTGACGAATGACAAGTGAGAATGAATTTTCGTCATTTTCTTTCCTTTTGGTTCTGGGGTGAAAGGGAAGGGGGAGGGGGGGGGTGCGTCTGAATCGCGGTACCTTTATTGATGAAAAAGCACGCAGTTCTAGTGATCATCCGATCCGCATTTGCTTGCGCCGGGGGGCCGTTGATATGCAGGAATGTAGCGCAGGGACGAATTCAACCCAAATCAACACAATTAGGCCATGTGCATATCTTGACTTTTAGGTCGGCGTAGCTACATGTGCATTAGACAGAAGTTGGAGCGGACGGCTGCTTGTGTCTCGCCGTTGATGACAGCAGTGTATACAACGTCTTCGATATTGATACATTGTAGTCAGGACTGGTGCAGAAGATGGTGTGGTGGTTAGTGGCGATGGAAGTTGATGTGAGTGAGTGAGTGGATCTGTGCTGTTGGTGAGCGACACAAGGCGAGAGAGAGATGATAGATGGGAAGATACCTTGAGGTTGTGCATGAGATGTGTTTTCTGCGCACTGCAATGTAATGGATATCTCTCGGTGTCCCATCTTTTTCCTCCCATGTATTCCGGGGCTTCATATTTAACCAAGCAGAGCACACTGAGCGGCGACAGTTGGTGTTGAGTATTTCAGGGCATCTTCATAACAACAGCAGCAGAGTGTTGAATGCACGGTCCCATTACTTACAACCAGCTTCGCCATCCTCATCCGTTCGCACATCCCCATTTTACACATCCGCCCTCAACCAACCTCGACTGCTCAACCCAACCCCAGTCGACACCCCGACCAAGAATAAAAAAATAAAAAAGCGAAAAGAGGGTGTACTTCAAGAACTTGCTCCGCCCAACCAGATCTGCGCATTCACTCGAGCCAACTCCGTGAATGAGTAACAGTCAGTCCACCTGCCTCACCTCCATCTTCCACACATATCCGCCTCTTATCGCCTACCTCCCTGCCCCCGCGCCCTCCTGACCATCGGGTCGAGCAAGAACGACTGACCAACTCTCAGCTTACCCATTCGTCCCTACATTATCCAGCCGTTCCCTCTCCTGTTTCCCTGTCCCCCCCGCCATCCCAATCGTGGAAACGAAGTCTGAACAACTTCGATTTCCTTTCGTCTGATCTTTTGTGTCGCTCGTTCGTCGCCTATCGATCGGTTATCACGCGTTTCATTGATTACCCGACCCGACCAAGCTCGCCTTCCTCACCTCAACTCGCTCCCCCGTTTGTTCGGTTAAGAGCCATCCGACGCTGATCACGATTACTGGCCGATTGTTTTCCGCGTCTTTCTTTTTTCTTGAGGGCTGAAAGGGATACGGCGTCAGAGATACTCGTGAACTCGGCAAAGACGAACGTAGCAGAATAATTACCGCGGGTATACCCTGCGAGTCGCCACAAACCGTCAAGATAGCGGGAGATACAAGTCCCGTGCTGGTCGGTCAGCTCTGGCCCGGCCGGCTATCAACCTTGACACAAGGAAGGGGTACTCCGCCAACGCAAGACGACAACTTTTCGCCCCAGAACACAGCGTCCTCACCGACCCGGCATCGTCCCGAGCCCAACGTAGTATTCCGAGGCGGCTATTGGAGCCCAGCCAGCGACACAAGCTGCATTGTTGGGGAGACAATTAACGGGCTTTGCGATATGGTAGATGCGCCTCAGCACGGAAATCCAGATCGGAACTTTGCTCGTCTTTCAATTTCGTCAGCGTCTACTACATCCTCTGGAGCCTCATCGATGGTGAGCCGAGCTATGTCGTGCTCTTCACCAGAGTCTTGCAACGACTCTTCACCACCATTCGTGTATACGCCATTGCCAACACCAACAACAGAGCACCCAGTCACCAAGATTGAGGAGCTCGACGACGATGCGGATCAGTTAATGAATGCTCCGCCGTTACCGATTGAGAATGGTGAAGTTCCGGCAAAACGTGGGAGAGGCAGGCCACGGAAGCACCCTGTACCGCCGTTGAAAACTGCGCAGAAGGTCACTAAGGGGAGGTCAAAGACTGGCTGCATTACATGTAGAAGGCGCAAGAAGAAGTGCGATGAAACGAAACCTGAATGTATGTTGTACTTGTCTCGATGGCTTTGGCCGGGCTAATATCGTTATCTTGTAGGCAACAATTGTGTCAAAAACTCGGTTGTCTGCCAAGGGTATCCGGAAAAGACTGTTTGGCAGCCCGGCCGTCAGAAAAATGAAGGTATAAACAACTCTTTGCATTTCTCTTTACGAGACATTCTAAATTTCGCAGTTCGTCAAGCAGCGACCGTGATCAGCAGGGCACTTCCAACGCTGGTGGACGGTCTGGAAACTCGAATGGATCAGTATTTGCTAGACCATTTCACCCACCGGGTCTCTCGCATCTTAACATTGTTTGATGATGAGAGTAACCCTTTTCACGATTATTTGCTTCCACTCGCAATGCGTCATCGCGCTCTGATGCATTCGTTGTTGGCCTTATCAAGCTCCCATCTGGCGAATACAAATGGGCATCATCCGGATTACGAGCACGCCCAGGGTCATCACTTTAACGAGGCCATTTCGTCGTTGCGGGTTGGGTTAAATGAAGATGGAGCGGACAGTAATAACGCAGCTACAGCCCTTATTTTGTGTCTAGATTCCATTGCAAAGGGAGATACTTCTGGTGAATACCGACCACATCTGGATGCGGCCCGGCACATGCTTGGTGTCGACGAAAGCCAGGATGATATTCGTCTCCGCCGGTTTCTCTATGAGTTCTTCGCGTATCACGACGTGGCGAGCTCAATCACCATCGTCGGCAGCAACCGGCCAGGTTCATTCTTAGATGAATATCCAGTACCAGCATTCATCATGCAGCCGGAAGCTGGTGCAATGCTTGGCGTTCTCGACGGTCTCTTCAGGCACATGTCGAAGATTACGGTGCTGAGGAACCAGATACGGGAGCGGAGGGCTAAAGGAGTCGAGCCTTCCGTTGATTACAAAACTCTAGGGCAGGCTGTCGCAATCGATAACGAAATTCACGAATGGCAGCCTGCTCAACCTCCAAACACAGCAAGATACGTGGCTGCTCAGCTCTACCGTCAGTGCACCTGGGTGTATTTATACCGAACCATCATGCCCTCGGAGGCTTCGCCAAAAATCTTGAACGCTGTAGAGTCGGGCTTAGAGTTCATGCGGTTGCTTCCAGAGCAATCTGGCACGCAAAGCATTCTGCTAATGCCATTGTTCTTGCTTGGCTGTGCGGCATTCGATAAGGACCAACGGCCAGAAATAAGTCAAAGGTTCCGCGGCCTGCATGAGTGGTCGAGTTTGGGCAATATCCTCCCCGCTCATAAGGTGGTCCAGGAGATATGGAGTTTGATGGATGCTGGAGACGAGGAGGCAACTTGGGATTGGGAAAGGCTCATGGTCCAGATGGGCTTTGATTTCCTGGTCACCTAATATTCGGGATCATGTCACAGGTGCTTTTACCATTGGGGGCGTTTGCTTGTCTTTCAACATGCATTTCTTTTGAATCTACTTCTTGGGAGCTGGAGTTTTGGTTTGTTCTTTGGCATTTTATATATATCCCTTGATTGTATGTTCTTTATACTTTAAAGTTTGTTCCTGTGTTCAATCTCCGTCCACTTTGGTGGGCTCTCGTTTTAGTACATTGGTTAGTATCGTTCGTTCCTAACGACCTAGGACATTTTACTGTTGTTCTATTGGTTGCGTCTCTCTAGTCTCTTGGGGTGGTTATTTGGCTTTGGCATATCCGCATGGGGAACGGCAAGCAGGAATAGAGTACTGTTGAGCATGTGGGGTTGTGGTTGGAGTCTACTTTTCATTTTCATGCCATTTCGTTGTTTGCGATGGCGTAAGGGGTGGCATTGTTACTTTTTTCTGCATGTTTTGGTGCTATGCAGTAGCCACTAGCGGGGTACAGATAAAAGCAACTAAGTATGTGTGGGGAAACTGGCTTGCGGAAAAATCCTACTGATGTTAACTTGGGCCAAATATGTAATGTCGAGTGCTTTTGCGGGAGTGGTATCCGCCAGGTGTGATTTTTTGCGCGAAGCGGTATTTTTTTGCTTCTTTGCTTCCACAGACGCACACCGCCTGTGCTGTGCTTTTGCTTGGTTTCTTTTCGAAGACGTGGGATGTTGCATAAAGGATTGTGGCATACCAATACGTATATTACTTATTCGTCAGTGAAGCACGGCACAGATAGGGCTGACGGAAGAAGTTCGCCGGACGTGGATAGATGTGCAGCGCAACATTACGAGTTGAGTGGGTGTAAGTGTAGCTGCCGATTATTTCGTTTGTCGTTCGTGTTTCATCCTCGTTGGTAATGAGGGATATATATTTCTTTGTGCTTTTCGTGGCATTAGTGAATGAGCGGGGTGAGTGGCGAGCTTCTGGCCGTGTTGAAGACCGTCAAGTAAGGTGCTTGACTTGATTTGATGACTCCTAGATATGATTGCACGACGCCGTTGATACACTGAGTGAAGGCAGTGGGGTGATAATGCAAGCAGGACAGATGGACTTATCTAGTCTCGAACGCAAAACTACCCATCGCCACGAGGGGAATTGAGGTGAAGTGCCGATTGACTGAATGTGCTATCGTGATAACGTTGACGATCGTCAAGTATTATAGGACCCAAAAACCTAACCCAGTCGGTACGGTAACTAACTTCCTCAGGTGACTCGAGTGTAATGCTATGACGCCGACCCTCATCGGCACGGAGCCGCACACAACAGAGATCTCCGTACCTAACCAGCACCACAACGACTATGGCCACCACTACAACAATCACAACCACAACAACCACAGCAACTACAGCAATAACTGCTGCTGCTACTGCTGAAGATGAAGACTCCTATATCGACTACGAAGCCTTCCTAACTTCCACATTCTCTCCCTATTCATTCGCGAACACGCTAATAACGAGCACCAACGACCTCTCGGACCCCAGCCTAGACCTCACAACACCTCTGTCACGCGTCCTCTTCGATCTCCAGGAAATCGATACTCACATCCACAGTCTCACAACTGCATCCGCCCTCCCACTTCTAGATTTTACCGAGAAATCATATTCCGCTTCCACTGCCGTCCTCGGCGCCGTCGAAACGCAGGTCCAAGCGCTGAAACGTGCCTATGATCGCCTACAGAAAGACGTTGCGCAACGGAGCAGGACGGCAGAGGAGGTATTGATGGTAGTAGAACGCCTCCACACGGTTACCGCGCAACTGAGGGAGATTGGAAGAGCTCTAGTTATTGCGCGGCAAATCGAGGTACAAATATCGGAGCTTACCAAGGACCGCGATGATGGGGATTTTGCGGCGGTAGTGAGGGCCAGTCAGAATATCCGTGAGCTACGAGAGGGGAAGGTGTTGGCCGATGTCGATGAGGGGGTGGTACTGGTTAGGGATCTGAAGAAACATGTCTTCACCCCTGCAGAAACATTGGTACTGGCAAAGGCCCGAGAGGCAGTGTTGGGGTTCGAACCAAACCCTACGACTCAGACCGCCGCTAATGGCACCGGAAATGGAAGTGCCACGTTTGGCGCGAATGTTGGTGGGCGCAGTGTTGAGATTATGAAAGCGAAGGCTGGAGCCGGAGCGCTAGCTCTGTTCTTGTTATCACAGGATGAAGGCGGACTCTTGACGACGGTTATGCAATCTCTCCTCAATACAGCCGTCAATGCCAGTCTTGGGGCACTGACACGGAGTCTCACGGCGATAACAACACTGGATCGGAGCGTGGCAGAAGTTGCGGCCAGGTGTCAAAATCTGGTTGCACTGCAAACGTTACTGGCGGGCATACCGTTACCTTCAGACGAAGCTGCTGCTATTCTGGAGGATACGGAGGTGACGGCGGCTCGGAGGAGTCTGTTGGATCCTCTTCTGGAACAGTTGGATACGACGAACCTGCAAAGTATGTTTTTCCGGACTGTTGCAGCAGGGTTAGAGCCGAGGGTTAGCCAGGTGGTGGCTAGGGGTGGTGCGAATGCCAGAATACTAAAGGGTGCGAAAGAGAGGGTGAGAAATTCACTCAGGGCTTGTGTTGAAAGAGGACTTGGGCCGGTAGGTCAGAAGGGCGTGGATTTTGAGGTTGCTATTATGGTAGGTGCTGCCGGTTCGCTGGGGCGGTGATGCTGTCAACTAGGGTGTATGGTAGTTGAGCAGCACAGTCGTATGCGTTGTGCTGTGTTTGCTCTCGCGATATATGGCGCTCTCCAGAAACAAGATTCGGGCTACGAGTGATCTTCAGTGACTAAAATAGACGTGAATGGGCCAAGCGATTGTGTTTACCTATACTTCGAAACTACCACGCTGAGACGATTGCCCTAGGCTAGTAAAACAGCACCGGTACTTGAAATAATGGCAACATATAAATAGGGTGATCATGAATGCATGCAAAGCCCTGTTTCCTGCTGGATTGATTGATACGAATGTATCCAAAACCTCCATTCCATATCCCTTCATCTCCAATAATGCGCGATTAGCTCCTAATGTTCCAGCATACGGCTCTGCGTAAGAGACTGCTACACAATTTTCTCCTGTACGCGCATTGTCTTCAAGTGGATTTGAAATTCTGGGTTGCCCGCGCAGGTTCGAGTCTACCTTCTCCGTTTATTGATGACCCAGAAGCGGGGGACTCTCGGTGCAAATGCGGCGCAACTAACGGAAGAATCGGAAACCGGAAACTCAACGAACCGGCCCCTCGGTCGCTTTGTCTCCTAATCCCGTACAATCTGATCGGCCCAGACCCTTGTCCGCCCGGGCCGTGGTAGGATTCACGGACTCTGCGGCTCCGGCCGGCGATAAAGCGGTATTTCCCTCCGATTCCCGGTTCGAGCTGGACAGGCTGCTGAATAACGGATACATATGCGAGGCATTTTAGTGAGCGGAGCACATCGTGCCTCATCCAGACTTGGTGTGGGTAATGCACGCAGTAGAAGTTACATAATGGACGGGCAGTATTATGTGGTGCGTCCTCGGTGCAGCAAACGTTGACATGCATGCGCAGGAAGGGATGATAATACTATTCTGGCTGATCCAGAAATAGCTTCGGCGACCGGCGAAACACGGTTTACGAGTGATTAATCATGTCAGCAGTACGAACTGAGTGGCGAGAACTTGATACCTCAGAGAGAGTTATTGGTAGCCTTTCCATGGAATAGTGTTCGTAATTCCCCCAGAGAACTGCGTACAGCGGTGACTTTCGGAAGTAAGTCAAGTTACAAGGCTGAGGGCCCATCGCAGTGATAGGAACCATGCATACCCTTCTGTCCCAATTCCCTCTATAATGGGATGCTTCTGGCTAAAAAGACATATATGTGGTACGGTCACGTTTTTGGATTCATCTACAATGAGCAAAAGATAGGGCCGAAGGAAATTCTGGCTCGCTATCCTAATTTGGGTGATCAGAAAAGTTGTCAGCCGCTCTGTTGTCTCGGACTCCCGTGTGAGCACTTAAGTACGAAACATTAATAGCTACGGCGATAGAGGTAAAACTAGCGTATGATGTAGCACCTCCTTCGTCGGCTAGGTCTACTTTATTCTGACACCTGTCGTATAGTCATGACTGAGCACCGTTCCTAAGGTTCGACCTGGTTCTCGGTAGGACTTTCGGCGACAGCAAGCCTCTTAGATCAATGTAGCGGTATATCGTCGGCTACATTCTGCCGAAATCTCAGCCGATTGAGGAACGGTTCAAGTCAATTCAAGTTGGGGCGCTGATCGGCGTTCATAGAGAGAGTGCTGGTAGTCGAGTCTACTATGACATATATACTCGCAATGGTGTCGTGTTGAGAAACTGCGCCTCCTGTATGTTACTTTCAAAACTAATCAATGGACAGGGGCGATGAATAGATTTAACGATCTGCTTATCGATTCCGTAAACTTCGATTGAGACTTGAAAGCAGCTAACTACAAACCAATGAACATCGAAAGGTTTGAGACTAAGATAGAGGGCATACTCTGGAAACACTCCAGCATCGGGCCTTCTCCAGCAAATTTCGGTCATGGTATATCACCCTCAAACTCTCCAGGACCATACACAATCTAACCCGGGATAACCCGGCGGTTTCTTTTGTTGATGGGGAAGAGGACTCGCGACTTTGCTTTTGTTTCTTTATGTTACGGAAGAAGCGGGGAGGAAATGTGTACGGGATATGCCATGGCCGCCAGCGGCCGAATGCAATATGATTACAAACAAACAAACCCGGGATAACCCGTCTTGTACCCATCCGTCCGGAGCCTCGGGATCGGGGACGGAGTCTTTTAATAACCCACTCAGAGATTTGTTGGTAAGCATTCGAGATGGAGGACCTGCAGTGAAGTACTTTCACCATATTCGAGAAATACATAATCACCTACATAAATGACATCGTGGAATCGGCTTGATATATATATAGTGGAGCAAAAGTGGATGGGTGGAGGTGTAACAATGGTTTGGGAATTTCTCGTGTCAGATGAACAGGTCTCGCGATTGTTGAGACGAGGCAGTAACTACTGCACCCGACGGTAGTTTTAGAAACTATCTATATTGCGGCGTTTTCGGCCATCGATCAAATGTCTTTGCTGGTTCACGTCGCAGAAAAAGTGTACTACCGTGAATTGAAGTAGCAATATAGAGTGAACTCTTGAAGTATATTTCAGCTTTGAGCCACCAAAAAGTACATGACTGGTGCTTGCGTTGTCACACCAAATCCCCGGAACCGAGTCCAAATCCCAGTACCAGAAATACTAACCGAGTCCCCAGGCCGGGGTAAACTTACTCCTGGCAGGTGACACTGCGAATGGCGTGGGGGCAGCGGGGTAGCGAAATACAGGCTGGAGGGTTGCAGCGACGTCCAAATTGAATCGGAGCTGATTTGATTGGTTAGATAGGGTATAAATGTGCTCAGCCTTCGACAGCGCTGTTGAATTCTGGTGCCCAACGATGTCACCTTGGCAGTGTGATTGTCGTGCATAGCAAAGGGCGCAACATAATCAACGTGTTTCAAGGCAGTGCAGCCTGAAAAACCGAAACTTTTCTTGTTACTTTAGATTTAACTTTGGTCAGGCCCGTTGAGCTGGAGAAGTCGCATACTTGGATGGATATTGGCTGGCCGAGGGGCTATCATAGGCTGGTCTTACAATTGAAGGCCTATTCGGCAGTCATATCATCCCGAGACCGACTCCGCCGAAGAGACAAGAGCAAGGCTAGAGGATCTAGAGAAGTAGCAACGGTGGCATGCTTTGACTGTGAAGGAGTAGGGAAGGGAGTGGAGTGGAGGAGGAGGAGCCAGGGGGAGCCAGTTCTTTATTAAAGTTCATTTATTAAAATTACTTTCCTGAAGCTCTTTTGCGGTGCAAATCCCGCAATGATTTCTCGGATGCCTTTATCGGTGCTTAAGCTTAAGGTTACTTGAGTTTGAGGTTGTCCAATGGACCAAAGAGGTACATCAATATAGTACCATCTTCCCAGAGCCGTGCTGTTTTGACTGTGCCACTCAAACTACAGTAGACACAGTACCTAGCTGGTGTGAGAGAAGGGCCGCTGTGAGTTGCCTAGTTGTATCACACTATAGCACGGCATATGCGCGGGCTGGTCCAAACAGTGGTTGAGATAATTCACATGTTGTTTGTTGAAGTATGTACGTCTTCTATTGTTAGTATTAAAGTTTGCATAGGCTCGTTCCTGCTAAGATCCTGGGTTTCTTCAAGTAGACTGCCGCAAGATACTAACTGCGGAAAGTTCCCCTACCAGATCAAATCCGCTCGTTGACATTGATTCTAGAGCGCGGTGCAAGGAATTTTAACCTTCCGAGCAGGGTTGTCATCCGTGTTGCGTTTGGCTTCCCGAGTGCGGTCTCGCCTGTCTAACCTTGAGTATATGTCATCTAGACCTAGGAGCCCCGCGAGTTTATGTTAGCCCAACCGTCGCTTGCAGTTTCCCAAAGACATGTGAAAGCAAACTATAAGCTTGAATTTGAGTTGTCTGCACTAACACCGCAGTCAGGCAAATGTTCCTGGTGCATGATGCTGAATTTTGTGCTAAGGCGCTGAATTTTGTATGTAATTATGGAGTTTAATGTGCTTAAGCTCGTAGTTATCGGGTGTGCTGCTGCTTAAACTCCAGGCGGAGTGGATAAAGCGAGTGATGTCAAATGATTTACTCTGGTGGTGCCTGAGATCGTTGGAATCAAGGTTGTTTCAACCTGCAACTTGCCCTGTCTGACCGTGAGCACTAAGATTTCAAATCGTAGTGCAACATCCAATCCTAACTTTGTTTGACAACGCCGACACGAACGCACACCGGTCTTAAGCGTCATATCGTACGCTACGAAATGACGGATAAAATTACCGCCATTACATATCAGCCCAATCAATCGAGGGCGATTACACGGGTAAACCAATCGAGTGCCAAAAGCAAACCAATCAAACCCTGTAGACTTCGAATCGGTTGGCAGGGCTGAGGGCTGATCAGCATTCAAGGATATACATTCGGGTCAGCAAACCCACCGACTCGTACTTCGCTCCCGAAATCTAAATGCACTAGCTCCCCATTTCTTCTAATACACGTAAACAGCCTCCTTCTCCTCCTGCTGCACATAGCCTAATTGATTTCAACCATTGGAATTAGGAAATAAGCATGCATTGACTGACATCTGCAAGTACCCATGCGATCGCGGTCATCTCAATACTGAACTCGGAACACCACATGTAGTACTAGAAAACATATCAAGAAGTTGAGTATCGACCCTGCTCCATGTATGTGTGTTACCGTGGATGAATGAGATCTGTCACTTTGCAAGAGCCCGCTGCATTCCGCCACCAAGTAACCAGATAATGAACAATGGACTCGACCCAATATACAATTGGGAATTTGCCCCGAGCGATACGCCTGGACTGGGCGTCGAATACTTGCGTTGCAAGTGCCGGAGAAACCGAACGACGCGTACGAGCGTTGGATGCCAATGGATGGTGATACATTCCACCGTTTCATAATCATGCATGAAAGCTTAAAACCTGAGTTTGATCGGTGGCGATCAACATGACATGAACCTGACATTCTGCTCTAATTTTGGTAGGAGGAAGACCCTATGTGGTATATACTCATTTACCGGTACTTTGATGCCTTTCTCACTGCGCCGGTGAGGGCTACAGGGCTGTGGATACCTTACTACCGGCAGAGCTGTCGGCTATGAGTGCAGTTGAAATTGAGCTGCGGCTCTCTAGACCCATGTATGGTCTATGCAGCTAGTAGGAAATAAGGTTTTTTTATTACTTTGGCGGACACGATAGAGTACTCTAAAGTAAGAACAACGTACTGTCTGTTTTGTCCACGGAACGGTAAATCCTGGTAACTACATACGTAGATACGTGTGATACGTGAGTTGTACATATCACAGTGCTGCTCCGCTTCCAATGCGCATGGACGCTGGAAACGACGGCGGTGGAACGGGAATGCGGGTTTTTCAGCTCACAATACGAGCCATAGGCCGGCACTCTGTGCTGGCTGGGTTGGCTCCAGTGCGGTGCCAGTTCCGTGTCCCACAAATTACCAAAGGCATAGCGAAGGTAACAGGTTAGCTATCGCCACACAACCCAGCTATATTAGCCAAGTCCTCCGGGCCACCCCACACACGGGGGAACGCTTGCCTTGATAAATCACCAGAACTTCGCCTTGTGCTCTCACACCGAACGACTGAAACATGCCTTGTACAAAACCACACCTGGCGGTTATACCTAGAAATAAAGTGGTCTGTTAAGTAAAAATAAGGACGCTAAGCTTTCGTCTTTCGCTTCGATCATGAGTGTTGTTGGACATTTGATTAAACGTCCGTCGTGGTCCTATAGAGATTGGGTATGGTCCAGGCTTTCCATGCTTTCAAAAGCTCATGCCATGTTAAAAATGCTATTATCTATCGTACGGACCTGAGCATTTAGATTGGTCAACTATCCCTGATAATCAGACGGATGAGTTTATTCCGACGTCCCTCAAGAGGATCCTGCAATTCTCGGAACACTCGGCATGGAGAAGCGGCTGGAAAAAGAAAGACGCAGCTCGGCGGCCCTACGCTAGATGTATAGGAAGATTTGTGATCGTGGGTAAAACCGGAAATTAGCTACCCTTTCTTTTTGTCGGGACCAGAATTTGTACTTTGATCGCTTGAGACACTTTGCACAAAATATATGGATCGGAGCTGGATATTTTCTAACCGGTCAGTAGTCGGGGGTGCGCCCAAGCATCAGGTTCTCGGAGCGAGCGGCATTTGACGCTTCGATTTTGGCACGTTGGAAATATAGCTCATTGCTATCCGGTGCCGAAACTAGAGTAGATGTCTCAACACTAGCCAGTCTGTTCATATTGAAAGACAACAACCACAGCCATCCATCAGCTAAGCTTCAATCCCATCCGGAGAACAGCAGGCACATACCAAATCGAGTATTTAATTACTCCACCACACCCACTCCTTTTAATAACCCCTCCCTCCCCCACTTAAAATTTCTTTCCCTTTTCGCGATGTGGGCTGCCGTGAATTCAAGCTTAAAATGAAGTTTGCACTCCATGCGCGACACTGCTTCCGCAACTGGAAGTGGATAGCGAGTTTCGTTAACTCCGTACCGACAACCCTAAACCTTCCTTTGGTTAAAGATGTATCAACCCAAGGCCGAAGCCATTTACTGGTGGTGTCTGGATTAATGATGTATTAGAAACATGACGCATCTTCCAAAATGGCCATAGATATGATTGGAAGCGCTCTAACTGGCAATTTTGCTGTTGCCATGGTACCTACTAATGTAGCACAAGAATCTTGGCTGTCTAAGGATTGTGAGCCAAAGCTAGAAGCACATCAGCCATAGATATGACTCGAATACCCACCAAGCATCTGATTGTAACAATAGTTCTCACTGTTGCCTGGTACCGCCCACTTCTCAGGTTATGTGGATCGCTTATGTGTGCTGACTCTCCCTGTTTATGATGTGGGCACCTACGCGGGGTTGGTACGGACATTCAACATACTGTACCTTAAATGCTGGTAGATGGTGTGGGGCGTGGTCGTATGTATGGTATACAAGGAAGATACCAAAAGTCGGGCGCACCCCATAAAGTGCGGAAATTCTACACCTCCACCATAACAATTGAGAGAGATTCTGAAAGAGAAATGAGTGATAATAGGCTACCAGAGATGCATCTATGAAGTTTTCTTAGAAAAATATTTGTTGTGTAGCAAATGATGAGGATCTTGGCATTTCTCATTGTATGGGAGAAAAAAGTCGGGCGCTCTTTTGCCCTGCGTCACCGCGCCCGACATACCCAAGTACATATGGCGAAGCTTTTCAGGGGTATTTAAGTGCCTAAATAACGGTTTCCGCCTTCTACAGGTTGCATAAGTACTGAAGCTCGAACACTGCTAAGCCAAGAAGTGGGGCTATGCGGCAGAGACGGTCCTTCTGAAGATATCTGGACAGCGACGCGTAATCATTCTCTACTTTTTCCATTACCAAGACACGCGGGCTGGATAGAATAGACTATTGAGTAGAGTACAACGCCTTTTGACATGTAGGGACAAGAAAATCTGCGCAAATTTAACTACGACCCTTCGTATAAAGTCTATTTGTCTTATGCGAACGGTGGCGGTGGCATGTTGCTGCTATGAAAACCGTGGATGAATTGACGGCTCTGCCGAGCCGTTTGTTAAAGATGATTGTATATTACTCTAGTGCATCAACAGCCTTGGGGTGTAAATCACTTTCCTTTTGATTCATCTGTCTGATATAAGCTTTTGTAATGCTCAGGGTTCTTACACCGACGAGGGTGTCCATAGTATATCGGGAGTTCCGCGTGAGTTCCGCGTATTGCTATGTACTTCTTAGAGGTAGCTAGCTAGCAAAGTTTCTAAGCGCCCAAGCGCGGCACTATGTCCGAGCTTTTTTTGAGTTATATCAGAATTCCATGGGCTGCCTGGCTAGACGCTTCGAAAGATCTCCACCTACAGACTACCATTCATAAGCTTCCACATATAGCGACGCAATTTGTGTATTTGTACGATAGGAAAAGCTGAGGGCAACAGGATTTCTATAGACGTCATCTCAGTCGAGGAAACTTTGTCAGCCTCGCCGTGCTGACGCGGTCTGCTGTATTCGAAGTAATGGTGAGACTGAGGTGGTCGTCTTCTGAATTATTTTAACATTTCTCAAACTTCAGTTGACCTTTATAGATGATTGGAATTGAATGGCGATGTTTGATATTGATTCGTAATCTTTGGTTGGTTGATTCTTGTTATGGTGTGTGAGACAAGACAATTGTAACAGATTGAATCGTAAATTTTGAGCTTATTTTGACATTGTGTGCGAATCTACCTCCCCGGCGTGCCACCGTGGATCATCAAAACACACCCGAAGTGTGAACAAAATTTAACTTTGAGGTGGAATTCAGAGTTGTTTATATGTAATCGAGGCCATCATGAATGCGCGTTCTGTCGAAGATTAAATCTGTATATTCGCATTTTGATTCATCTAGGCCCTCCGTTTGTGGGATTAACAATTATTATTTTCCTGAAGGTTGGTGATGGTGCCATGCAGTCTGAGCTGAGAGTGAATGAATTTCGATTTTGATTTGATAAGGTTAAAATGATTTCCAGATTTCCATTCTTCCACTCCCCTTTGGTATGGCATCAGCACATCGCCGTCTAAGTTTGTGTCTGTCTATCCGTCCGTTCTTGGGATATCTGTCCGCATGTTCCTGTGCCGCTGCCGCTCTCGGATTAGTATACTACTACTGACCACTTCAACCGGCGGGAAACTGAGACTGCAAGCACGCCCGCCGAGGAGCCGGTACGATGGATATCCAAAACCCCACTAGGTAGAACCAAGCCCCCAGGGAACGTATTGTTTGGCTCAGCAGGCAAGCAACCAAGAAAGAAGAGACTACTCGGTTTGTAGCCTTTCTTTGCCTTTTTTTGCCTGAAACGATACAACGCCGCCTCCGAATAATTAATGTGCTGCGTCACTCAAGTACTCTACGTTACATTAAATGGATGCACTTGTTTAGAGTGCTAAGGGCTTGTGAGTAGAAATCCAGAGGCCTTACCTCTAGATTAGTGGTGCCGGCAGGACAAATCCCATTAATGCATTCATTCTAATCCTCCGATAAACTGCTCCTCCCCTTCCTTCTTCACTTGATCTCTCAGTGCCCATTCACAGGCTTCCCTCGACCTTCGACCTCCCCGCAATCTTTCAACGCAAACTCTCGAGTCTTGAAGAGACATACGAACACCGGTGAAAACAGTTCCTCCCAGTAGCTGCTGTTACTTAAGCTCCTCAAACCGACCCCCTCCTCCCAAACAACATCCAAGACTTTTTGTTTTCTTTTGATCGCCCTTCTTCCCTTCCTCCCTTCCTCCTTCCTCCCTTCCTCCTTCCTCCCTTCTCTCCTTTCGTCCTTCTTCCTCTCCGCCGGTTTTGCGACTTTTGCGGCCGTTACATCAGATCACCTTCGTGAACTCGTTGAACCCCCGTCATCCGTTCTGTTTGAGGAATAGTCTCAAAACTCCCCGGCCCAGTTCTCATCCGACTCGCATCCGAAATAAAGAAGTCTTGGGCCTCATCATCGTCTTCGTGTTCGGTGTCACACTCTCCGGCGACTCGACAGCCACCTGTACTCACCCAACCTATTCTTGACCCTGTGTCATCTTTCAACCACTGACAGCGCCTTCAGCTACGCCACCACCTGAACCGCACCACCACCACCACCACCACCACTCTACACTGGCCACGGTATCCCAACCAGCGATTACCATTTTGCTGCATGCTTTTGACCTCTACGCCAACCATCCTCGGTCGATAATACCCTCCTCTTTTTTCAACTCTGCAGTCCCTTTCACAAGTCGCCGCACGTCCTCAGCCATGGAAACGTATCACGGCCATGTCCGAACGCCCGCTGATGCGATAGTACTGTTCGAAGCCTGTCGCTTAGGCCTATTACCACGCGTACAACGAAGGTTATCGGAGAAGGAACGGCAGAATATCAAGTCTGGTAGTGTGTTTGTATGGGATGAACGGGAAGCGGGTATGCGACGATGGACCGACGGGAAATCATGGAGCGCAAGTCGAGTGTCGGGTAGCTTTTTGACGTACAGAGAAATGGAGGGCAAGAGAGGTGGGTCAAATGCTTTCGCACCACCAGTTACTACGATGTCTGTCGGTCGTGGAGGGAAATCGCCAAATCCCGATGGAAGCGATTCGGATGGGATGGATGTTGAGGGGCCGGATGGATACCGTTACAAACCAGACGGTCTAATGAAACAGTCTTTTTCCATCACCACCGCGACCCACCAAAAGTTACACCTTATCAGCTATTATGCACGGTCGCATCCTTCGTCACAGAATTTGATACAGCCGACACACGATCAGGCTTTGAAGCACATTCGGCCGGTGAAGGGGATGTATCCAGAGTCTACCGTTCATGAGCAGCAGAATGTTCCAGTCGTTACTCGCGCTCCAATGATTTCGTCTATGCCACATCACTCGCCCATACCCGCATTCGCCCGGCAAGGTGCTACACATCCTGCCAGTTATCAAGTACCGAGTTCATACGGTTGGCCTCCCAGCCCCGTTGCGACACCCCCGACGGGTGTTCAGATGCCGCAATATGCCCTACATGCACTTCCTCCGCCCCCCAACAGTGCCACAGCCTCTCCGATGTCATACAATGCTCCTCCGTTCCCATCAGCTCCGCTAAGTCAGTCTAATGGGGGTTCTCCGAGGATGTACGACCGGCCTTCGTTGCCCCAACTTGAAGGGTTGACATCCCAACCACCCTCGCAACGTGGGTCTGTTGGATCTCCGTTGATGCCACTACAGCACAGGTCGCCAAGAAGTACACAGGCTCAGGTCCAACGCTCCACACCTCCTCTGGCATTGCCCACCCCCAACGTGCAATCAAATCCATCCCAACAATATGACGAGAGATATTCATCACCAGCCAATAGCACAAATTCAAACACAGGAGACGATGCTACCAAATGGGACATCAACCCATTAAGAAGCAGTCCAACTGGAATGGACGCAGATGCTGCGCGCTTGGGTTTGGATGTTCAGGACATCCCGAGTGAAAAGTTGGGATTTGGAGAAGATATGCGGGCGTTGAGGGTGTTGGACCGAGCATTTGCCGCATAACACATGGTTCACGGCTGTTTTACGATAATATGGGTTCATGAAAGGCCGCTGATAATAAATGTTGGTTTGACGGCTTGGGCAGAGGATTCTAGTGATTGGTTTGGTTGCGACGTTCTGGTTTTTCATCGGGGGATTAGATTGCGAATTAAGTCCCCGGCGGTATTCTTGAACTAGGTTTGTTCTGTTAATGCTTTAGGGGTAGGATAGATTGGGTTTCGTTTGGAGCGATTGGTGAGGCGGAGACTTCTACTGCTGTTCAAAAGTTACGGAAGTCTCCATTGGGCTTTTTATTTACATATATACTCCTGTCCGCATTACTACTGCTCCTTTGTTACAATTATCATCTGGGAGGTGTTCTTTTCCTTTATCATGGGAGCTGCAGTTGTCTGTTTCGTTTCGATTTCGTTTCTCCTATCTCTCGAAGGATGGGCTACATAAGGCGTTTTGTTGGCTTTGAAGTAAGAGGAGGTTGGGTTATGGAGGAAGGGTTTGGAGGTCCTGTTAATCCACTTTTACCTTATTTGTATGTATCTTAGGGGATCGCAGTGGGCGGCATGGAAGTTGCTCATTCTATGGCGTTGTGCTGGAATTGCAATTTACTTTACTTTTGCCTTTGAAGTCTGAAATAAGTGCAATATCGCTTGGATGGCCTCTGAAACCTTCTCTGGTTGATATCTCGTGTTTGAGAAGTTTCATGGTATGAATAAGAAGGTGGATTGTTCCCTTGCTGCCTGATACGTAAGATAAGCTCAGGCCACCGCTTTTTTTCAGCCGAGCTGCTAACTTGCTTATTTTGTGTATCTAATGCAGGGTGTGAACAGGGGCTTGTGTGATTGCCGCCCGCACAGCGTGGTGGGGAAGATGATAAATAAGCATAATTCGATGTCGGTGATACATAACTTTAAGAAAATGTACGCGACTGCAGGCCTCACCTGGATAAATTAATATTATGAGTGCCGTATCTGCGCTTTCAGTGGAAGGGGGGAATCGATGCACAGCTCGGGTTTACATTGCTGATCGCTCTTTGTCATGCTAGTGACGATTAGTCGAACGCGGCCAAGTAAGTGGGTCCTGAGGTATCCAAGCTCACGAATAGATGGTCGGTTTATCTATCGGCCGTACACGTATCTGCAGACTTGGCTAGGTGTAAAGTGCCCGCCTAACTTTGCCATTTACACTTGGTATTCAAGTAAAGAAGATGTCATGTTTACCATAAAGAACGCGATCACAAGCCTCGGTGTATGCCGCTGGCGAAGCACCGCATCCACGCCACCTGGAAGAGAAGGGGAGGGTGTTGGAATGGGCATGGAAACACGGTGATTACGATACGCGCGTATCGTTTGTTGGGGGCGATACCGGTCAGTTTGAAGTTTCTTGGCAGCCATGGCCTGCGGCGCTGATGGAAGATGGAAGTGGTGGTTGCACAGCTCAATGAAGCCTTGTACAAAAATTCGTAATGACTGGACCTAACGATCCAGAGGTCATGCTACCAGCGGCGCGGACAATTCAGTCACTTTCATTGCAGTTCAAATTCCAAAGCCTGCTCACCGGACACAGCCATATAAGGTATGTCCAATTCTGATGTGTGATTCTGCAGCCCTACGAGGATAGCTGCTGCACGTGCAGCGTTGTTGTGATGGGCTTATCTTGATTGTAAGTGGTCGGTCGAACCGGCTGTGTAGTTGTGTAGCAGATCACAGCATGGATAAACTAAGGTGAGCGATCGGCCCACATTTCAACGACGAGGGTAAGGCAACAAAGTGTGTTCCCTGTGGCAAACTCCGCACAGGTTCCCACTAAGCCACCTCGGCGACATATCGGGGGAGGGTAAGACGGTAGTTGTGAACTAAGCCTGGTTAGATACTGTGGTGGAAGGCGGGCAGAGCTTCTAAGAAGTTCGTGATCAAATCACCAATGGTCACTCAGCCTCACTATTTCGGACTAGGAGTTTAAAGCTGGTGATGCGGTAAACAATTCGGACGTGTGCTAGGTCGATCAAATGCCTTTACTCAACTAGGTATAAAGTTCTCTGCAAGAATGCCAGTCTGTCTGCTTTCTTGGTTTATTGGCTGTTGGTTCTATAATTCGCGTTGTCAAACACCCGAGTGATAAATAACATTTTGAGGGCTTTTAGTCGTGGTTCCATGCTACTCAGCCTCTCCAGTTACAAAGAAAGTTTCCCAATCGGATTTCAGCACGGTGCTTAATGGAGATTTTGTGCTGTTACCTTCGAAGTCTAATCCAGTATGCTGATCGCTCGTTTTGGCTTCCAACTAAAACCATTTACTGCCATGACTCTTGAACATTTCGCATCCCGAATGAGCTCGATACCTCCCGTTCTAGATAGAACTAGAATACTAGACATCACGAGGATGTGCCGCGCCGGTTTGTGCTGCTACAACAAGATGGGTTATGCAATATTTTGGCACAAGTTGTGGAACGCCAGAAAACTAGGCTGCGCAGATGTATGTTGCACCATAGAAACGAGTCGGTTACTGAACTACACGCCTTCTAACTCTCGACTACGGCAATGAGTGTGTGAAGTTGATTGAAGGTTATAGATAAGTGATGGCAGGTTAGGTGTACTACAGGATTCACCCTCAATGGCAGTAAGTTCATGCTCGCCACATCACTCGCTATCAAGAGTAGTGGTCCTTTGGTACGTTACCTGGGAACTTGGTGAAAACTTCCGGCTTATACCATATTTTACAGTCACTTGGAGTAACAAGACGGCAATTCTATAATTCCTAACTAACTAAGTACCTAGACAAAGCGAATTGCCTTGCAGTGGTTGCTGTGTTCAGGCGCAGATTCGTCATTGACTCACGTTAAGCAGCATTGGTTGGTCTCTATTATCGGTTGCAATATTGTAGTCGCCAAATGCTAATACGGGTTCATTTAAATAAATAACTTATGGATCGGTTTGTGCCGGGGTGGAAATGTGGACTGAATCACGGATTTTGCTGAGCTGCGCTTGTACAATCGTTCCTCTCAGTAATTTTTATCATCTAAACGCTACTTTTTAGCATTACGGCTGTGTGCTGCGATTGATTGATTCTGATCTCCCAGCGGCGATTGACTATGTGCTCTCAACTCTTAACCTTCCACTGCTAGAATATTTCTAGTTTTTAGCGGATAATTACTGGGCAACTTTCCGGCATTCTATTGTATGAGCAAAATGAAAATTCTGTCACTTATGGAAGTCCATAATTGTCAAACTATATTAGCACATTGATATGCCCATATTTTTTCATGATTATATGTATAGAATATGGTATATAACTTAGAGGTGTATTATAAACTTGTTGGAGGTTCTTTTCTACCATATTATTAAGGATATTTCTTAATAAAATCAGTATAGCATGATGAATACATATTAGTGATGCGGCTTCTGAACTGGTTAAGTACATAACACATATTCATACTACTGGTAAACATGTCCATCAAGGTTGTTTAGTGGAAATAAACTTGAAATAACCAGTTGATTGTGCAATGGGACTGATGTGGCTGATTGGTAGATTTATAATATATGATAACCAATTAATGACTTGGTAATGCAATGTAATTGGCTTAGCCAAGATACAAGTTAGCAGTATATCAGAGTTTTCAACCACAGTTATGAAACAGAGCTAGTGGAATAATTTAGAGTTAGAAAATTTAGATATACAATACTTATTTAATAGCAGATATCAAGTAAGAGGAAAGTATGAGAAAGGCTACTAATAGTCTGATTCTTTACAGAAAAGATATTTACTATTATGAAATTGTCTAGTTATTGAATAGCTGAAAACTAAATTTATAAATTTAAGGGATTTCTATAAAAAAATGTATTTTTGTCATCAGGAGCCTCTGGAAGTGTGTGGGAGTTGTTAGATTAGATTCTAGAGAAGTTAATTTCAGAGTTAACTGAATATATGCAGGAGTCTTGAGATACACCCAGAAGTGGTGATAGACAATCTGTGATCAGAAAGAAGAACTTGGGACAATCTGGAGAATATCGGAGAATGTAGACTATAAGCTTGGGAGAATGTTGAATCACAGCAGAGCTGAATGGAAAAAATAACTTATTCATTGGAAATACTGCTGGGATATATGAAAATTGTTTAATACTACTCATTGTTAAATAATTTTACAATATATATTTCATTTGTATGGTAATTTATATATCTACATATCTTTATACCTGTATATATATATCTATTACTCCATAGACAGTAATCAGGACTGATTGAATGCAGTATTTGAGTATTATTGGAGGTATGTCTGCAAATGGCAAATGTATTAGCAAAATGTATTTATGTTGCTGGGAGTCTCTGGGAGTCTCTGGGAGTCTCTGGGAGTCTCTGGGAGTCTCTGGGAGTCTCTGGGAGTCTCTGGGAGTCTCTGGGAGTCTCTGGGAGTCTCTGGGAGTCTCTGGGAGTCTCTGGGGAGTCTCTGGGAGTCTCTGGGAGCAGTTGGACCAGAATCGTAGAATTCTTGAATTTCAGAGTCCACTGGACTGATGTAGTCATCTTCAGATGAACCTGGAGCAGCTGGCAATATATCTGAAAGTTGACAGAATGAATATGAGAGTCTTCAATAGTACCTGGGAGCTCTGGCTACGAATTTGTAAGGAGATAGGAGTACGGACAACAATTCAAGAAGTATCAGGAAATTTAGTGTTAGCAACAGGTCGGGGTAACCTGCAAGTGGTTCAGATTTGGACTGCAGAAACGGTTCGGTTTGGTCCATGACCTGTCCAAAAACCTAATCCGCTGCCTCTTGGCGGGCCAAACCTCTACCCATACACGTCAACCTGCGTGTTTTGCTGGGTATAGCAAGGCCCGGTGGTTCAAATATCTGGTTCTGCATTTTGGGTTTTCTATTTATGGTTGAATTCAGATATCATACTGTCAATTGCAAAATATTGACATTGGTACATTATTATCATTTTTTGATTTATTGGCTGCCTTTATAATCAGAACAAATAGAGATACGCTCCCCACCCCATCCTGAGAATGAGCATCAACGGAGCGTCAATAATATCTAGTCTTGTTACAGGGGTACTTTAGTCCCAATAATCAATACAACATTTATTAGACTAAGTACAGCCACCTATCCAAAAACCCCTTTCTCCTCATCTTTCCCAAGACTCAACCTCTTATTTTAAAAAGAGCTCACTGCCTGTCCTCATCCGTCCAAAGTCACTCTTTGCAAAACTCTTCGTACAGTAATAGCCCTGCAGTGATGTATCAGTGTATGTCTGACCTGATAGCTTTGATATTTGCTGAGTATGAAAGAAATTGTGAGAGGTGGGTTAAACCCCACTTGTTGTAATAGAAGATGAGATCTCCAAAAGTTTCGACGACCTTTGTGTTAGGGGTTCTCCCCTAATAGAGGTATTCGTACTTGCATAGGGTTGGAAGACTTTATATCTATATTGTTAGATATACATAACACCAAGTCTAGACAAATGCAAGTTGGCCAGCCCCATAGTCCTGAGTGGGATTTTATGGGAAGCCTCGTGTAGATTTAATAGCAAGCGAGCCTCGTTGCCAGCGGATTCATCGAAAGTTTCTATATAAAGGAACTGATTTGATGATGCAATAACCTTGGCTAGTCACAAGTAATCAAGACTTGGAGATGCCGGTTATTTCTTGCAACATTCACTGAATTAAGCTAAGCAGGACTAGACGCATCCACTGCACTATGTGCGACTGACGTGTCAGGCAGACGATAGCCAATATGCGATGAAGAGGGATCTCAAGCCAATCTGTAGTGGGGTGGAACAACTTGGGCACTCCCCGGTCAGTGAGAACAGTCTTGGCCTTAGCATGGTGTGTCTGATTGATTGACATGGGCAAAATACAATAAGTCCTGATAAGCCTTTGAGGGGTTAATCACGAAGTGATACGTCAGTTGAATGTTCACAGAGCAATGGTGAGTCGCCACATCAGCCTCTGAACGCAGATAAACCGAATAGTCTGAATGGTGAGGCTGTGTCTTAATTCATTAAGCAATCTGTTTAAGGCCTTCCAAATAACCATGTCAGGTGAGAAGAGGTTTTGACTATCCAAATATATGAGTTGCAAGATATCTAAGTTGAAGGTACTGTTCGATTGAATCTTATTGCGGATGATGGCCCGAGAGGGAGCATAGCGCTTGAAAACACATCCTGCAAGAACACGATAACCTTTGGGAAGCGTGGTCATTATCAAAAGAGATTAAAGCTCATTTAAGAGTACTCTACGATATGACAGATGAGATCATAGCAATCTTTGATTTTACGATGATGGCCCTCCTGGAAGAGTAACTCTTTAAAACCAATTATAAGATGCAAGAAAGCTATCAAGAGACAGCGATGCTCTGGCATCGGAAGGGTAGCCCCACAAGCACGAACGATACCTACCTGTGAAGAAGAAACTTAAATATTATTAAGTTTTCAGTTCTTATTTACATTATTATTATTGTGAAGTATATTAGTGTTATCTATTAAGATTGTACGCAGTTCCCCTGCCCCATGGTCGAGCACAAGTTCAATAACAAGTACTATATTATACCGTGTGCATTTTCTTCATTACTGGATTGTTTCGAAAAAGAGGATCAGTTATTTGCTGCACAGTGTAACTTGGTTAGCAAGTATAATGCAGTTTGTGGAGATATTAATTTATTATCGAAATTATAAAATATTTCCTTCAGATTCTATTGCCAATCTTGAGGTTACACGAATTCACGAACGATCAATTGGAAAAGATATAATTCCCGAGAACGATATTCTGGAATTAGATTTAGCAGAAGTTATTAATACTGACTCCTTGGGAGAAGGCTAAAGCAAACATTCATCCAGAAAGAAGTTCCTGGCCGGTAGTTATATCAAGAGGTTTGGTCAGAACCTTTCTATCAACATGACTCGAAGCGGGAAAATCTTCAAGTCTCAGAAGCGTAAGCAAAAGGAACTTAGGAAATGATATCTGGGTTTTAGCAATAAGCAATTGGCTGAGGTTGGGAGGTCCCTACAACGAGACGGATTGATATGATAAGTTGGTGAATAGGCTCAGCGCCTATAGGTGAGTCTGAACAGATGAGGATCATCGAAGGAGATTACGCATGAGATGTAATATTGCCAATAGTATCTGAATGCCAGCCTTTATCAAGGATATAAGAATAAAAAGAATTTGTGAAGATACGTGTCAATTTAGATTGCACTATCAACGGGTAATATATTACCACCATGATATTGATTGATTACCAAGATTAATTATAGCAATATACTTACGACATTAATCAAAGAGATTCACTATATGTACTGTTAGTATTGTATTACACCATGATACAACTTAGTTGCTATTTACCTTGAAGCATCTGACACGACTATACATATCTGTCCTCTTTGCGTATACGATTGATACAGGATCCCAATACACTTCATCTGGAGATACGCATAGGGGATATCGAGATAACCACTACAGCTGAGCACCCCTAGTACTTACTTAAGTATCAAGGGATACTTGTATATAAGTATAGTTACTTAGGTGGTTGTGACCCTGTAACACTTTCTGTGTGCGTACTGACAGTGTGTCAACTTGTTCGAACAAATACAAGGTGTATTCATGAAGATGGAATAGAGATTTCATCTTGAAGTTTTGTAGATAGAATTGTTAATAATATTTTAAGGTGCATCAGCAAATTTTTTTTCCATCCGGGCGGAATGGCTCTGTCAGAGTGGACACAGTCCGTCAGAGCTGTCAGAGACATCCTGGTGGGGGCTTACTCTGCGCCTGGCGCTAATACCACGCGTCGTATTGCATATCGCCCTCTCATCGTAGTTTGACTGTTTCTTCTCGCTCGGTCGGTCTCCTAATTTCATCTAACAGTCTGGTGTTGTGGCCAACTGTGACCATACCTGGGAATGGGTTCATGGGGTACGCGCTTGCAGCGGGATTTCAATGCGATGGGTGACGCTGCGAAAACCTCTCCTCGCGCTCCTTCTAGCTCGGCACAAAATGCAATTCTCTCTTTACTAATTATACACATCATTCCAAGTCGCCAGATCTATGTGGCTATGGACGATCCATTGCTCGTTCCGTCCATCTCCTGTCATACTACCATAAGCGAAATGTATTTTAGTCAGTGGAAGCCTCCAGAAGTGTCTGAGAGGATGTGGAGTGTAAACTTAGATGCGTCAATTTCAGGAGAGTATCAGACCCTAGGAGGGCATTCCTGCTGGCCATCAGAGTAACTGGGAGCGCCGACGACAAGCCTGGGAGTACCTGAGAGCGCCGGCGACAAAGCTGGGAGCACCTCGAAACACACTAGCGCAGTCTGGGAAAAACATCTTCTTTGGGAACACTGCTGGTGCACCTGGAAATGATAGCTAGTACTTAGTGTTCAACGATTTTTAAAACTCATGTATTCAGTTTGTATTCTCATCTATGTATCTATGGATCTATATTGCTACCCATCTATGCACTGTATATCTGGACTGGCTGCAGGCGGTGCTTGAGAGTAATTTGAGGTGCGCCTGAAAATAATGATTGAGGGAACTCAGAGATACACTCCGAGGAAGTGATCGAGCGAGTTTGGATATGCACTTGGAGGCCGTGATCGTGCGAACTTGGAGGCCGTAATTGTGCGAGTTGAGAGATACACTTGAAGGCTGTGATCAAGCGAGTGTGGAGATGCACTTGGAGGCCGTGATCGAGCCAGTTTGGAGATATGCACTTGGAGGCGATGATCGTGTGAACTTGGAGGCCGCAATCGAGGAAGTTTGGAGATACACTTGGAGGCCGTGATTGAGCGAGTTAGGAGGCCGCGATCGAGCGAGTTTCAAGGCTGTAATCGAGTGAGTTCGGACGAGTCCTGGGAGGCAGTCGATGGATGGTGCGCCGGATGCTGAGACTGTCTTCATCAGTTAGTTAACTCGCAACCGTGGGTATGTGACAAGGTGACTTTACCTATGAGCTCCCATGGAGAGCTGGCTGATAGCGGTCAATCGTGTAGGGAGGCATGCCGGAAGCTGAAGCTACATTCAGGGGTCAACTCGTAATCATGAGAATGAATGGAAGACAAACAATGTTGGGTGTATGCTGTACTCAGAGTATGCTGTACTCAGTGTCAACTCATGATCATGGCATGGAGAGATAGAGAGGGATGACGTAACTTTGTGTTCTGCGATGATAGTAGAGTTGTGGACGAGAAGAGGAGAGATCGGGGATGAAGATGAAAACAAAGTGGACGATTACGAGCGGATATGAGAAATCAGGGGTACAACTTGCCTGATTGGGTTGAGAAGACCTCGTATCGGTGTAATTACACCCCAGATCAGGACTCATACCTGCCGTATTGGGGATGGTAAATTGACTCGCACATGAAATTCTCTTAAGTCCCAGTCTCTCATAATCATTTCCGCCATACCCTCTCATCTCTCTCTTTCTTGTCCTCAATTCTACCATCACGTAAGAACACGAAGTTAAGTCATCCCTCTCCATCTCTCCATGCCATGATCAAGAGTTAACACCCAGTATTGCATATACCGAGTACAGCATACACTGAGTACTGCATACACCGCAGTGCTGCATCATCCTAAGATCGACTGTCTCCCGCTCCCAGCCAGTCAGTCATCTCTCGGCAGACCATGTTGTACTCAATTCTCTACATTCGCACAATGACAAGTTAACCAATTAATCAAGTCTCAGCTCCCGTCGCGCCTCCCTCCCGAACTACCGCTTGCAGATTGACCGCCTCCTAGTACTCCTCCAATGTCGCTCGATCATGGCCTCCAAGGGCATCTCTAAATTCGCTCAATGACAGCCTCCCAGTGTATCTCTAAACTTGCATGGATACGGGCTCCAAGTTCGCACTATCACGGCCTCCAAGTGCATCTCCGAAGTCGCTCGATCACAGCCTCCAAGCGCATCTCCAGACTCGCTTTATCACAACCTTCAAGTCTATCTCTAAACTTGCACAATCACAGCCTCCAAGTTCGCACAATCACGGCCTCCAAGTGCATCTCCACACTTGCTCGATTACGGCCACCAAGTGTATCTGCAAAGTCCCTCGATTATGGCCTCGGAGTGCATCTCTAAGTTCACTTGATCACGGTGTGGTGAAACGGTGGAGCTAGAAGGCAGACAGCCCATCCTCAACACTCCGCTGCACCTCGCATGGTATCTGAAGGGAATTCATGACAAAGAGCAGTTCTAGCTCGAGGAGCGTAGGAAGAGGATGGGAGGATATGCAGGGATACCCGGCCATGATGAACCACACAAATTGCATGGATCCATGAATGCTTGGCAAGAGTGCATGAGGATCCACACAAATTGCCTGGATCTACGAAAGCTCGGCAAGAGTGCATATGACCAACAGCTGGGAAACATAGAGTGTGTATTTCGTATAATGCATCTCCATATGTATATATATAGAGAGATTTAGATAATACATGCCATATTATGTAGCTAATCTTGTGACTGTAACAAAGACCAATATGATCGATGCAATGCCTTGTGGTGATGGAACCCTAAGAACCACTGGTGTGAGAATATGGCACCAAGTCTCCCGCAGAGCTTGTGCAGAGGTCTCAGCTGCTCTTGCAGTCTCCCGCAGACCTGCACAGAGGGATCAGCAGCTCCAAAATCGGACTATCCTAATTGTCAAATCTCGTAACATCCTGAATGCACCTCCATCACAGCAGGTGCTTTCAGGAGCATGTGAGAATGCTCTTGCAGAGTCTGAGAGCACTTTGCAAAGCTCCCGGGGGGGCTGGGAGCATCTGGTAGTACTTAGAAGCACTGGCGAGGGCTACCGGAGTGTCTGGGAGGTTTGCATATGGCTTCTGGACCGAAATACATTTTGCTGATGACTAGTAGCTATCTCTGGAATTACATGCGCGCAGCCGTCAATGTTACTGATGCTGAAAACTTGCAAAGCAATGCCTGCCGGTGCTTTTCTCACTTGTACACATTTCGAGATGGGATCCAAGTTACCCAAATTTTCAGGTATTGTGGTGAGTGCCAGGGCTAACCGGTGCTCAACAAAAGCTGCATCCTCGTTCAGGAGCTTGATTTTGAATAGTCATTGCATTTGCCATGGGAGACGACCTGTTACCGGGGTGCTTAATTCCAATAATCAATACAACATTTATTGAATTAAGTACAGCCACCTATCTATTAAGAAACTCTTTCTCTCCTTGTCTTATCCTAAGACTCAACCTCTTGCACCTGTGTTGCAAGAGCTACCAACCTATATCGATACCAAAGCCCATTGCCTTGGTAGATGTAAATCAAATTTCCCCTTCGAATAACAACTCCATGGAAGATTCCTCGAATGGTAACAAGCCGGTGTTGAGATATCTCAGCACCAGGTGATCGATGTCTTCAAGTTCGCAGAAACGAAAAACAACCCGGTAAGTGTAGGTTAAACAGTGCTCTCCCAAACTGAAGAGAAGATTGCCGAAACTCTCGACAACCTGTTGAAGTGGGTACTTGGACTGTGTCAATTGATGTGCAGGCATACGTTGCCCAGCGTGGTAAGGATCATAAAGAAGTAATGTTTGGTTACTCGTATAGATAGAATTCTTAATTATATTTTATGATCGTCTTCAGTGCTTCTGTGTTGACTGTGGATTGCTGCTTGAGCTTGTCCTTTTCATCACCGCAGCAATGCTGTCTCTTTATAGCCATTCTCAGGGTCCTGTGTTACCACACCCCGAATGCTATGACTACGACGCTCATAATAGCGTTATCGCGGTCATGCCATACTGCGCCCGGTGAAATCATGCCACGCATCCCTTAGGTTATCGTGTTGATGCAATGTGGTTTCAAAGCGTTATGCTCCTGAAAACAATCAGGCCATCCATTGCACAATATGATGTCAGACGATATGTCAGACAAACTTGAACTTAGACTTCTTGCACTCCTGTGACTCGGTAGTTGGAACATCCACCTACTATAGACTGGAATGCTTATCGCTATCAAATACCTCAGTGAGGCATTGATATAAGCGTCATAGATTTAACCGGCGACCAACCAATACTATGCCAATGTGGAAGTAGACGCATTTGCTCGTATCTGTTACGGGACTGATCCTTGCAATCCATACTGTCTCAAACCAATGAGATGTGTTGCTTCTGGCATATGCCAACGTCATTATTCCCTCAGCTACATCATGCTAAGGTCGAGACTGAACTCCTGCCGGAATGTGCTCCAATTAATTCCTAGCTTGTTACAAGCAGGATCGAAGAGTTCGCTTAATCGCATATTGACAATCAGCTGCCGTGCATGCTCATCCATGCCTGTCCCGCATAGTTTCTAGAAGTGAATGTGGTTGAAAACTATCAGCACGGTTAATGCTCTCGCATTCCAGATAGGCATATTACATGCATCATCTTAAATGAATCAGCGAAACACATATGTTTCTTCAATCGACATGTGACCTGTATGAACTGGCGCTAACCGGCATACAGCTGGCCAACTTAATACTACCTTGAAATAGGTGTTATGTATAATCCTAGATTATATATTTCATCCGATAATATCAAGTACCATGATCACTGTTATCGGAGCACCCCTAACACGACCATTCAGCAAGCCATAGCATCAGCAACATGTAAATTGGTCCAGAAGCCACATGCAAACCTCCCAGACACTCCGGTAGACCTCACCAGTGCTTCCAAGTAATTCCAGATGCTCCCACATCAGCAAAAACAATTCCACCCGGGCGGAATGGCTCCGTCAGAGTGGACGCGCTCCGTCAGCGCCGTCGGAGACACCCCGGTGGCGGATTACACCGCGCCCAGCGTCAATACCACGGGTTGCGTTGCATATCGCCCTCTGATCGCTGTTTCGCCATTTCTTCTCGCTCTGTCGGTCTCCTATTTTAATCAAACACTCTGGCATTGTGGCCAACTGTCACCCTACGTCGGAATGGGTTCATTAGGTACACGCTTGCATCGGGATTGCCATGCAGACCCTGGAGTAGAAAGACATCATCGCATTTAACGAAATACACACTCTATCGTTCCCATCATTTGATCTCACTCACTCTGTCCACGATTTCGTGGATACACGCAATTGCGTGGATCCTTGCGGCCGGGTAGTATCATATCTTCTCACCCCCATCCTACGCTCCTCAAGCCAGGTTGACTCTTGATCATGGCATGGAGCGATTGAGAGGGATGACATAGCTTTGTGTTCGTAGGTGATGGTAGAGTTGAGGACGAGAAAGAGAGAGATGGGACAAATCATCTTGAGAAAATGGGACTTAAGAGAATTTCATGTGCGAGTCAATTTACTATCCCCGGTATGGCAGGTACGAGTCCCGATCCGGCGTGTAATAACACCGATACGAGGTCTTCCCAACCCAATCAGCCAAGTCGTACCCCTGATTTCTCATATCCGCTCGTATCCTCCACATCGTTCTCATCTTCATCCCCCATCTCTCTCTTCCTCATCCACATCTCAACCATCATCGCAGAACACAAAGTTAAGTCATCCCTCTCTATCTCTCCATGGCATGATCATGAGTTGACACCGAGTACAGCATCCACCCAAGATTGTTTGTCTTCCCTTCATTCTCATGAGTACGAGTTGACCCCTGAATGTCGCTTCAGCTTCCGGCGTGCCTCCCTACACGATCGACCGCCATCAGCCAGCTCTCTATGAGAGCGGAAAAGTAAAGTCACCTTGTCACATTCCCACGGTTGCGAGTTAACTAACTGATGAATAGAGTCTCAGCAGCTGGCGCGCCGTCCATCGATCGCCTCCAAGTACTTGTCCAATCTCACTCGATCACGGCCTCCAAGTGCATCTCCAAACTCGCTCGATCACAGCCTCCAAGTGTATCTCCAAACTCGCTCAATTACGGCCTCCAAGTGCATCTCCAAACTCGCTCAATCACAGCCTCCAAGTGTATCTCCAAACTCGCTCGATTACGGCCTCCAATTTCGCACGATCACGGCCTCCAATTGCATCTCTGAGTTCACTCGATCTCGGCCTCCAAGTGCATCTCCAAACTTGCCCGGTCACGGCCTCCAAGTGCATCTCCAAACTCGCTCGATCACAGCCTCAAAGTGTATCTCCAAACTCGCTCAATTACGGCCTCCAACTGCATCTCTCCACTCGCTCGATCACGGCCTCCAAGTACATCGTCAATGGGCAACGGCGGGTGTACAGAGATACAGGGGTAATGGAGGTGGACGTTCACTCGATCGTCATTTTCAGGCGCACCTCGAATTGCTGACAATCACCGCGTGCTGCCAGTCCAGATATACCGTGTGTAGATAGGTAGCTATATAGATACATAGATACATAGATGAGAATACAAACTGAATGCATAAGTTTTG